>Ga0207906_1000002_pt1 | contig 642946 bp, 585 predicted proteins | sample LinPmetageLP37_FD_184050 | JGI IMG/M metagenome (GOLD analysis project Ga0207906, IMG submission 184050) | Marine viral communities from the Pacific Ocean - LP-37 (SPAdes) | ecosystem: Environmental > Aquatic > Marine > Oceanic | place: Pacific Ocean | collected 2010-06-16
TCTCGTTCATCGTTCGACTCCTCGGTTGAAGGAGCCACGATCGTCTGCCTCTCTCGGACCAGACGCTACGCCCGTCGTTCTACATCACCCTCACCACAAGCAACCATCCCGCGAAGCGGGTTCGTGCTCCGGCCCAGAAGCTGCCCATTGAGACTTTCTTAAATCGTATGACTGGAATGGGGCCGGTTGCGGACTGTCTGGTTTCGGCGAAATTCAGCGAAGAGCCGCCACTTCTTCATCTCATACGACTGCAGGCATCTGCTCGTAGCAACCGACGATTTCGTATATCTCCTCCAGCCCGAGGGTTCGCGACGATTTGCAGACAGGCATCAGTCAGACGGCCAGCATCAATCAAACATTGCTGCGAGAACGCGATCCGGCGTCATCGGGTAATCGTACAGCCGAGCGCCACAGGCATTGTAGATTGCGTTGGAGATAGCCGCCGCTCCGCCGCACATGCCGAGTTCGCCGATTCCCTTGGCCTGGATCGGGCTGGCCGCGCCATCGCGTTCCTCCACCAGCACGACCTCGAGATCGGGGACGTCCCGATGAACCGGAACGTGATATTCGGCAAGGTCGCAATTGACGAGGTGTCCGTCGCGAGGATCAAACTCCAGCGCCTCGGTCAGCGCCACACCGATGCTCCAGGTTATGCCTCCGATGCATTGCGAGCGCGCGGTCTTGGCGTTGAGCACGCGTCCGAAGCCGAACGCACCGAGCATTCGATCGACGCGGGTTTCACCGGTGTAGTGATTAACCCGCACTTCGGCGAAGAAGGCGCCGAACCCTGAGGCGGTGTAATCGTCTTCGATATCGCCCGGCTCGTAATGGCCTTCGCGAGCAAGGTCCCTGCCTTCGAGAAGGTCGGTCAGAGCCGCGCCAGTAGCAGTTTTGCCTTCGTGCAGGTCGAGTTCTTCTTCACTCGTGCCGACCTTAGCGGCCAGTTCCTCGCGGATCGCCTTGCACGCGACATAGACTGCCGAACCGATCGAAGCCGCGCCCCAGCTGCCGCCCGAGCCGGGGCCGCGCGGATGGCGCGTATCGCCGAGCTCGACCAGAACGTGTTCCGGGTCCAGTCCCAGCATCTCCCCGGCGATCTGCGCGAGGATGGTGTAGGTACCGGTGCCGATATCCGTCATGTCGGTTTCGACGAGCGCCGTGCCGTCGGCTTTGAGGGTCACGCGGGCCTTCGCTTCAGAGATGTTGTGTACTCTCGCGGCGCTGGCCATGCCGGTACCGATCCACCATTCGCCCTCACGCCGCTGGCGCGGTTTGCGCGGACCCCGATCCCAACCAAAGGCCTCCGCCCCTTCATTCAGGCATTCGGCGAGCTTGTGCGAGGAAAACGGCAGGTCTTCCTCGGGATCCTTGTCGGGTATGTTGCGCAGGCGCAGCTCGACAGGATCGATGCCAACCTCTTCCGCGAGAACATCCATCGCCCCTTCGAGCGCCGGCATACCCACTGCTTCTCCCGGAGCGCGCACCGATCCGGCCGTCATACGGTGGATGCGGGCCACCTTGAGCATGAGCTCGCGGTTTTCGCCGCCGTACATGAAGTGCGAAGACTGCAGCACAGGCTCTGCAAAGCTCTCGCCGGGAAGATTGGACACCAGCGCCTCGTGGCCGAAGCCGGTAAGTTTCCCATCCTTATCAGCCGCCAAGCGAAAGCGTTGCGTGGTTTCGCTGCGCCGCATGATGGTCTGGAAAACCTGCTGGCGCGATTGCACGACGCGGACCGGTCGCCCAATCTGTTTCGCGGCCAAAGCAGCTGCGACCACCTCTTCGCTGATCCCCAGCTTGGAACCGAACCCGCCCCCGACGAAGCGGGATATGAGACGGATATTTTCTTCCTTCATATCGAGCGCGTCGGCCAGTTCGGTGATGTTGTAGTTAAGCATCTGGAGCGAGGCGTGGACGGTCAGCTTGTCGCCGTCCCATTGGGCGATTGCGGCATGCGGTTCCATCGCGGCGGACGCATGGCCCTTCGTTGTGTAGATTACGTCGACGCTGTGTGCGGCTTCGGCCATGGCGTGCGCCAGATCGCCCTGGTGAACCGTCTCGTCGTCCTGCTCTTCTGGTTCAACCGCGTTCGGGTCGAGCGGAGCACCTTCGTCCTCGCGATATTCGACCTTCAGGTGCTTGGCGGCGTCGCGCGCCTGTTCGAAGGACTCGGCGACCACCAGCGCGATTGGCTGGCCCCAGTAGCAGACCTGCGTCGGCCCTTGCATGGGCGCTTCATTGGCCGTCCCCTGCGCGGCGCGGGTGCACATCTTCTCGTCATCGACCACTGCGATCACGCCGGGCATGGACAGCACGCTTGTCCGATCGATGGAGGTCACTTCGCCGCGTGTGATGGTCGAAGTGACCAGCACACCCTCGGCACAATCGTCGATGTGGTATTCGGCAGCGTAAGGCGCGGTGCCGGTGACTTTGGCCAATCCCTCGACGCGCGGCAGGGGCTTGCCCAGCACGCCTTGCTTCATGCCGTCGAGGCGGTTGGAATGGTCGGGCTCGTCCTGCTTGAAATGGACAGTCATGCTGCGTCCTCCGCCGCCTGTGCCAGGACGGCGCGAAGTGTCCGCCGCGTGAGCGGTATCTTGAAATCGTTTTCGCCAAAGCCGCGGGCATCTTCGAGCAAGATGTCGGCTGCCTTGTCGAACAGCACGTCCGAAGGTGGCTGGCCCAAGAGGGTTCTCCCGACACGTGGATCGTGCCACGGCTTGTGCGCCAGCCCGCCGAAGGCGAGGTCAGCGCGGGAAAATTTGCCGTCAGTCAGCTCGATTACGGCGGCGACGGAAACCAGCGCGAAAGCATAGGAGGAACGCTCACGCACCTTGCGATAAATTTGCGTGGCACCCACTGGCGCTGGAAGCACGATGCCAACGATGATCTCGCCCGGCTCAAGGACATTCTCGATCCATGGCGTATGGCCCGGCAAGCAATGGAAATCGCGCACCGGCACGCTGCGATCACCCCTGTCGCCCGAAATCTGCACATTCGCGCCAAGCGCGCTTAGCGCGACGGCCATGTCGCCCGGATAGGTCGCGATGCACTGGTCGCTTGTGCCGAGGATAGCGTGGAGTTTCGCAATGCCGTCGATGGCTCCGCAGCCGGTACCCGGTTCACGCTTGTTGCAGGGCTGGTCGATGTTCGTGAAGTAGAAGCACCGCGTGCGCTGGCACAGATTGCCGCCATTGGTGGCTTTGTTGCGCAACTGCTGCGTCGCTCCGGCCAGGATCGCGCGCGACAGGACCGGATAGTCGGCGCGCACGCGCGGGTGGACAGCGGTTTCGGTATTGGTGGCAAGCGCGCCGAGGCGCAGGCCGCCATCGTCCGTGTCCTCGATATCCGCAAAGCCGAGCCGATTGATGTCGGCCAGTTGACCGGGCGTTTCCACCTGCAGCTTCATCAGGTCGAGCAGGTTGGTACCGCCCGCAATGGCAAGCGTATTTTCGCCAGCGGTCAGGTTTGACGCTTCGGCGAGGGAAGGCGCGCGGGTGTATTGGAACGGCCTCATGAGCGGCCTCCCGCCACGACTTCCTCGATCGCGGCGACGATATTCGCGTAAGCCCCGCAGCGGCACAGATTGCCGCTCATGCGCTCACGTATTTCCTCACCGGAAATGGCGATACGCCCTTCGAGACTTTCGCTGGCGTCGCTCGGCCAGTCCGCGGCGAGTTCTTCCAGCATGGCGGTTGCCGAACAGATCTGGCCCGGAGTGCAATAGCCGCATTGGAAGCCGTCATGCTCGAGAAAAGCGCGCTGGAGGGCGGACGGCTCGTCGGGCGTGCCGAGACCTTCGATGGTCGTCACGCTGTCGCCGTCGTGCATTGCCGCCAGCGTAAGGCAGCTGTTGATGCGGATGCCGTTTACGATCACCGTGCAGGCCCCGCACTGGCCGTGGTCGCAGCCCTTCTTCGTGCCGGTGAGGCCGATGTGTTGCCTCAGGAAATCGAGAAGACTGACCCGAGGGTCGTCGGGGATGGGGTGAGCGGTTCCGTTTACGGTAATTGTGTCAGCCAAGGACGCCTCCTGTCCCCCTTAGAACTGTCGGGTGGTCAAAGGTGTCCGAAAACCAGTTTGAAAAAATCCGATAGGACTCGCTGACGATTGGCCGAACGTGAGATACTTGGCCAAGAAGATCGGCATGGATGGTTGTTAGCTTCCAGGGCAGGTCTGAGCCGGGCGCTCATTCTGAAATCAGGGCGCGTTTCCCGCGGGTCGCTTGATGGGCCGCTAGCGGTATGGCGGCTTTTAGCTAAACTGAGCAGTTAGCGGACTATCCGTGAATCTCTCTGGGCGGTTACAGATGGTGGATACTTTCGCCGCCCAAGGAATATCCGATCGTTAGTCCACAGATCTATGCATCAAGTCTTCTGTGTGAGTTAAGCTGAATCGGCTACACTGACACTATGAGCGTCCCAATCGACCACCATTACTTGCCTGAATTTTACCTGCGTCGGTGGAGCCGCGCAGGAAAACTATATCGGTATGTTCGCCCGATTGAGCAATCTCGCATCCATCAAAAGAAAGTTTCGCCTGCTGCAGTCGGATACGAGCCGCATCTATACTCCTATACCGACGGCCTAAGTAATTTCGAACGGACGCGGCTGGAGCATAGCTATTTTCAGCAGATTGATGATCGCGCCGCAAAGGCCTTAGTGAAGCTTGAGAATATGGAGCAAGGTTCGGCAATCGACCATGTTGGCTTGGTTCAGTTTGTAATCTCGCTTCTCCACCGCAGCCCGCGGCGGATGCAATATTTGCGCGATGAATTAACAAAACGAATGCTGGATGTGCCCGAATTCGATCCCTCGCGGCCACGAGATCAGAACATGATCCGTGATCGAGTGAATGACTTGCTGGTCGACTTGATCTCTTCAGATACGGTCATTCCCGAAATTGTCGGGATGAAGGTATTCCGCGTTCCCGTGTACGCCAAACGTCGTCTTCTTACATCGGATACTCCGATAATGCTGTCTCAAGGGACACGGAACCCCAGGGCCTTTCTCATCTTACCGTATGCCCCGGACCGCCTCATAATTTTCGCTCACGAAGAGAATGTGGCTCTCGCCTTTTCGACACAAGAGGGTGATGTCTTGGTCAACGCAATTAATGACGCAATTGTGCGACAGGCTCGACATGTCGTGATTTCGTCTGATGATGCTGAGAGAACGTTCATAGAAGATAGGTACAAGCCATTTTCCCCACCCGATGGAGCAGGTGACGACGGCTTCATTCGCTGGATCGCTCCATAAGCATTACGCAAATCTTGAGGATCGATCCCGATATCGGACCGCCAGCCAACGCTCCGATGGCGGACCCAAAGAGGTCGGGCGATGCCGTGACCATTCGCGTACGAGATGCTGTCAGGCCTTCGGTATTGTCTTGCCGAGGGTTTCGGCAGCGACGATTTTGCGTCTCATCGCCCTTGCGGCGAAGGGATCGCCGCTGGTTCTCTGCAGAAGGGCAAGATTGCCAAGTGCCTGGTGATCGCTCAGATGTATGGGTGCATTCTCGAACTCACAGCCATCGAAGGTCCGCTTTCGGGTAATCGCATGCCGCCCTTGAATGTCCGGAATGAGGGCGCAAAGCTGACTGGCTCGAAGGGGCCGACAGCGGTCAGTCTGGTTTTAGCTAGAAAGCGGGCTTAGCGGCCACAGCAAATAATCGAGGTTCACGGCCTCATGCGCTTGGCCACCAGATCCTCGACCACCGCAGGCTCCGCCAGCGTCGAGATGTCACCAATTTCGTCAGGCTGCCCCTCGGCGATTTTGCGCAGAACCCGGCGCATGATCTTGCCCGACCGGGTCTTGGGCAGGTCGGGCGCGAATTGGATGACGTCGGGCGTGGCGAATGGTCCGATCTCGCTGCGCACCAGGTCACGCAGTTCCTGCCGCAAGGCATCGCTGCCTTCTTCGCCGGCTTTCAGCGTCACGAACGCATGGATGCCTTGGCCCTTGATATCATGTGGCATGCCTACGACGGCGGCCTCGGCCACCAGCACATGCTCGTCCAGCGCATTTTCGACTTCGGCAGTGCCCATGCGGTGCCCAGACACGTTGATAACGTCGTCGACCCGGCCGGTGATCCAGTAATAGCCATCCTCGTCGCGCCGCGCGCCGTCGCCGGTGAAATAGGTGCCGGGGAAGGTGCTGAAATAGGTTTGGAAGAACCGGTCGTGGTCGCCGAAGATGGTGCGCATCATGCCCGGCCAGCTGCGGGTGAGAACCAGATTGCCCTCCGTTGCGCCGGTGAGAAGATGCCCTTCGCCATCGACCAGTTCGGGGTCGACGCCGGGGAGTGGCAGGGTCGCGCTGCCGGGCTTAGTCTCGGTAGCGCCGGGGACGGGAGCAATCAGTGCGCCGCCCGTTTCGGTCTGCCACCAGGTGTCGACGATCGGGCATTCGCCGCGCCCGACCATGTCATGATACCATTCCCAGGCCTCATGGTTGATCGGCTCGCCCACCGTGCCCAGCAGGCGGATCGCGGACAGGTCGTGGCGCGTCACCCATCGGTCGCCCTGCCGCATCAGCGCGCGGATCGCGGTCGGCGCGGTGTAGAAGATCGTGACGCCGAGGCGCTGGCTGGTCTCCCAGAGGCGCCCCGGATCGGGATAGTTGGGCACCCCGTCGAACATGACCGTGCGCGCGCCGTTGGAGAGCGGGCCGTAGACGACATAGGTGTGCCCGGTGATCCAGCCGACATCGGCGGTGCACCAGAACAGATCGTCGGCGACATCCTTCCCCTCCTCGGGGCCGAACAGCAGATCGAAGGTCAGCGTCGACCAAAGCAGATACCCGCCGGTGGTGTGCAGCACGCCCTTGGGCTTGCCGGTCGATCCGGAGGTATAGAGGATGAACAGCGGATCTTCCGCGTTCATCGCTTCGGGCGGGCAATCGGCGGGGGCATCCGCGCAGGCCTCCTCCCACAAGATGTCGCGCCCCTTGCGCATCGATACTTGGCCACCCGTCCGCTGCATGACGATGACCGTGTCGACCCCGCTCGCGCGCTCCAGCGCGCTGTCGACATTGGCCTTGAGGGGAATGCGCTTGCCGCCGCGCGTGCCTTCATCGGCGGTGACGACCAGCGTAGCGTCGCAATCGGCGATCCGGTCGGCCAGGCTGTCGGGCGAGAAGCCGCCGAAGACGACCGAATGGACCGCCCCGATCCGGGCGCAGGCGAGCATTGCAATCGCCGCTTCGGGCACCATCGGCATGTAAAGGATCACCCGGTCGCCCTTACCGATCCCGTTGGCTTTCAGGACGTTGGCGAAGCGGCAGACTTGCCAGTGCAGCTCACGATAGGTGAGCGTTCGCCCTTCGTCCGGCTCGTCGCCTTCGAACACGATCGCGGGCTGGTCGCCGCGCGTCTCGAGGTGGCGGTCGAGGCAATTGACCGAGACGTTCAGCTCGCCATCGGCGAACCAGCGAATGCCGAAATCGCCCTTGTCGAAGCTGCTCTCGTCCGCCTTCGTCGGGAAGACGCTCCAGTCGAGCCGGTGCGCTTCGTCCAGCCAGAAGGCGTCCGCATCGCTGTCGATCGATGCCTGCATGGCGCGAAACCTGTCGGCCTTGTGCAACATGGCGATTTCTCTCTCCCCATAGGTCCGGCTTCGCACGAGGAAGCGCCGGCCCGTTCCATTATCGAGGCTGAACATGCCGCCTCGCCCTTCCACCACGTCGAGGATCAGCTGCGTGTGTTTCCACACCGCGAACTGCGCCGCGCCGATATAGACCGGTGTGGTGCCGATCGTGCCCAGCAGCACGTCCGACCCGCCGAGGCGGAACTCGCCGCGCGGATAGACCATCGGGCTGGAGCCGTCACAGCACCCGCCCGACTGGTGGATAAGCACGGGGCCATGACGTTCGATGATCTGGCCCAGCAGGGCTGTGGCCGCGTCGGTGGCGATCACGCGACGGACCACTCGGCCATCCGGCGCGGCACTTTGCGTCATTGGGTCATGTCCAGGACGACGCGCCCTTCGATCTGGCCCTGCCGCATGCGGTCGAACACCGCATTGATGTCGTCCAGACCGGCGGTGGAGATCGTCGCCTTCACCTTGCCGTCGCCTGCGAAATCGAGCGATTCCTGCAGGTCCAGACGCGTGCCCACGATCGAGCCGCGCACGGTGATGCCGTTCAGCACCATGCCGAAGATGTTGAGCGGGAAATCGCCCGGCGGCAGGCCGTTGAGCGCAAGCGTACCACCGCGCCCGACCATGCCGACCGCCTGTTCGAAGGCCTTCTCGCTCACCGCGGTCACCAGCGCGCCGCGCACGCCGCCGGTCAGGCGCTTGACCGTCGCGGCAGGGTCATTGTCGGTCCGCGCGTTCACGGTCTCCACCGCGCCGAGCTTGCGCGCCAGTTCGAGCTTGGCGTCGTCGACGTCGACCGCAACCACGTTCAGCCCCATCGCGACCGCATATTGCACTGCCATGTGGCCAAGCCCGCCGATGCCGGAGATCGCCACCGCATCGCCCGGCTTGGTCTCGGTCATTTTCAGGCCCTTGTAGACCGTCACGCCCGCGCACAGCACCGGCGCGATCTCGTTGAAGCCCACATTGTCGGGCAGGTGGCCGACATAGTTGGGGTCGGCCAGAACATAGTCGGCGAACCCGCCATTGACCGAATAGCCGGTGTTGAGCTGGCTTTCGCACAGCGTTTCCCACCCGCCGAGACAGTGCACGCAATGGCCGCAGGCGGTGTAGAGCCACGGCACGCCGACCCGGTCGCCTTCCTTCACATGGGTTACACCTTTGCCCACGGCGGAAACGAAGCCGACGCCTTCATGGCCGGGAATGAAGGGCGGTTCGGGCTTGACCGGCCAGTCGCCTTCGGCGGCATGCAGATCGGTGTGGCACACGCCCGAGGCCTGGATGGCCACCTGGATCATACCCGGCTGCACTTCCGGAACCGGCACTTCCTCGATCCGCAGCGGTTCGCCGAAGGCGCGGACGACGGCGGCTTTCATGCTCTTGCTCATAGCAATTCTCCTGTATTTCTGTTGTGTTCGGGGGCGGTGCGGCGGACTTTCACCGCACCGGCCTGTCGCCTCAGAAGAAGCCGAGCTTCTTCGCGCTGTAGCTGACCAGCATGTTCTTGGTCTGCTGATAGTGATCCAGCATCATGCGGTGGTTTTCGCGTCCGATGCCCGACTGCTTGTAGCCGCCGAACGCCGCATGGGCGGGATAGGCGTGGTAGCAGTTGGTCCACACGCGCCCGGCCTGGATCGCCCGGCCGAAGCGGTAGCAGGTGTTGGCATCGCGGCTCCATACGCCTGCGCCGAGGCCATAGAGCGTATCATTGGCGATGCTCAGCGCCTCGTCCTGATCCTTGAAGGTCGTGACCGAGAGGACCGGACCGAAGATCTCCTCCTGGAAGATGCGCATCCGGTTGTTGCCCCTGAACACGGTCGGCTTGACGTAGTAGCCGTCCGCGATCTCGCCCTCGAACCGCGTCGCCTCGCCGCCGGTCAGCAGCTCAGCACCTTCCTGCTTGCCGATGTCGATGTAGGAGAGGATCTTGTCGCGCTGTTCGCTGCTCGCCTGCGCGCCGATCATCGTCTCCATGTCGAGCGGATTGCCCGCCTTGATCGCTTCGACGCGCTGCATCGCACGTTCCATAAAGCGGTCGTAGATGCTCTCATGCACGAGCGCGCGGCTGGGACAGGTGCAGATCTCCCCCTGATTGAGCGCGAACATCACGAAGCCCTCGATTGCTTTGTCGAGATAGTCGTCGTCCTCGCGGCACACATCCTCGAAGAAGATGTTCGGGCTCTTGCCGCCCAGTTCCAGCGTGACCGGGATCAGGTTTTCGGTCGCATATTGCATGATCAGGCGGCCGGTGCTCGTCTCGCCGGTAAAGGCGATCTTGGCGATCCGGCTGCTGCTGGCGAGCGGCTTGCCCGCTTCCACGCCGAAGCCGTTGACCACGTTGACCACGCCGGCGGGCAGCAGGTCGCCGATCAGCTCCATCAGCACCATGATCGAGGCCGGGGTCTGCTCGGCAGGTTTGAGCACCACGCAGTTGCCAGCCGCCAGCGCGGGGGCGAGCTTCCACACCGCCATCAGGATCGGGAAGTTCCACGGAATGATCTGGCCGACCACGCCCAGCGGCTCGTGAAAATGGTAGGCGACCGTATCGTGGTCGATTTCCGAAATGCCGCCTTCCTGCGCGCGAATACAGCCCGCGAAATAGCGGAAATGGTCGATCGCAAGCGGAATGTCGGCGGCCATCGTTTCGCGGAGCGGTTTGCCGTTGTCCCAGGTTTCCGCGATCGCGATCTTTTCGAGATTTTCCTCCATCCGGTCGGCGATGCGGTTGAGGATCAGCGCGCGCTCGCCAACGCTGGTGCGGCCCCACGCATCCCTCGCGGCATGCGCCGCGTCGAGCGCGGCCTCGATGTCCGCCCCCTGGCTGCGCGCGACCTGACCGACCACCTTGCCGGTGATCGGGGAGATATTGTCGAAACAGCGCCCGTCCTTGGGCGCCACCCATTTGCCGCCGATGAAGTTGTCGTAGCGCTCCGCAAACGGAGCCGTCATCGAAGCGGCGGGGTTTGTTTGTATGTCCATCAGTTGATCCTCTCGAATTTGCCGGGTGCTCCCGGTCGTGAGGATGATGGTTCCGCGAAAAAGCGGTGCTGAAAAGAGCCCGCCGGCAATTGCATGGGCAGACTGTCTCACTATCGAGACACTTAGGTCGGTGTATGTGTCAGCTGCGCTGCAAGCCAACCTTTTCCATCCGCCGATAAAGCGTCGCACGCCCTATTCCGAGATCTTTTGCTGCCTGCGTGGCGTTGCCACCGGCCTGCGCCAATGCTCTTCGTAACACGGCCCGTTCCGAGTCGTGGAGGGACGGGGCTGCTTCACTACCGAGAATATCGGAAGCCGTGCGGCGCGCTTCCAGGCAAGCGTCGGTCAGCCCGAAGCGGTGCCTGGCGGCAAAGGTTGCACCAATGACCAGGTCGTCCTGATCCACGGCCAGCAGGGCTGCATCTCCGCCCGCCAGATTGGCATCGACGATCCGATGCGCGGCGAAGTGTTTGCGAAAGATGCCACTTTCGATCCGGCGCGCTGCGTCCTGAACAATCTTCTGCACCAATATCCCCATCGCGGCGCTGTGATCGTCGCGACAATTCGAAATATCGAGCGCGCCGACAAGCTGGCCGGTCGCATCGCGCACTGGCGCATCCATGCAGCTGATACCAATGTTGCGACTGGCGAAATGTTCGTTGCGGTGGATCGTGACGGGCCGACCCTCGATCAGGCATGTGCCGATACCATTGGTGCCTTCCCGGCTCTCGCTCCATACCCCGCCGGGGGTCAGACCAACTCGCTCAAAGAGTTCGCGATCGCCAGCCAGGCTGCGCGCTTCCAGCACGACGCCGTTATTATCGGACAGCATCACGGCACAGCCGGTAGCGGAAACGGCCTGGAACAACTGGTCGAGAAGTGGCCGCGCGACGTCCAGCATCAACTCATGGCGCTGCCGTCGTTGGGTGAGGTCGCTACCGGACACGAGTTCCGATGCGCGATTGGCCCCGGCATCGAGACCATGCCTTAGGCCGGAACGACACCAGCTCGCCGCGACAAGAGAATGCGCGGCACTGGATGAGGATTGCAAAACCTCTTCGACAATTGCTTCATGCCGTTCCGTCATCGTGCCCCGATACCGCAATTCATCGAAAATCGCTAATTTCTCGAGGGTGTCGCTCAGGCAAGGCTGCAACCTGCAAACAAGATCAAGGTCGAGCGCCACGTCGCATTCTTCTCAAGCGCGGTCGCCGCCTTGCTACGCCATGATGAATACCGGCACCCAAGCCAACAGCGGTTAAAACACGGCGCGATCTTTCAAACCGCCTCGATCAGATCGTAAGGCACCAATGGAGTCTACGGTAAACTAATAGTAGTTCTCAGGCGAAAATCTCAGTCACTCGAATGACCGGTTTTAGGGCGTTTTCCAGACCGGCAAACGTTGGGCCGATTTGCACTATAACGCTTTCGGCAGCTTTCAAACGTAAGCCAGTCAAAAGCGGACCGACGGCTAGCGGCCCCATTCCTGCCGCAGCTCAGCCTACGAGCTAAGTGAGTAAGAACTATAAAAAGATCGCTAGGCCCGCAAAGATAAGCTCTCGTAGGGGGACCGATAATGCTCCTGACCAACAGGCGGCCAGGGTACCGGATCAGGGCGTAGCGTAGAAGCCGGTGTAATGTCCCCATGGCTGGGCAACGGCTATGCTTTTCACCGAACCCGGATATCGCTGTTAACTGGACCCCTACTTTTTCGCGATACGCCCTCTGACGGGAGAATCGCACGATGAAAATTCTACTGGCTTCGTTGGCGTTATCTGTCGCTTCGCTGAGTGGCGCAGCGACACCAGTTTGCGGTACCGCTTATGCAGATGGGTGCTGTAAAACATGCAGCAAGGGCAAGGCTTGCGGCGATAGCTGCATCGCTCGGGATAAGACTTGTAAGAAGGGCAAAGGCTGCGCTTGCGACGGTTAGTCTACCCGCTTTTCCCCATCCTCTTTTGATCGTCAGAACGCACGTGGCATGGCGGTAGTCGCGCGCGCCGGGATCAGACGACAAAGGAAACTCTTCTCTCAGGTCAAGAGCGGACGGAGAGGGAAAATGCTGGACAGCCAACGCCGCGATGGGGCATAATTTTGATGTCGAATACCGGCGACGATCTGGACGTGTGGTCAGAATTGTGGGAATTCAACTGGCGGCGAATTAGTAGGAAAATGATTTCAAATCATTAGGTTGCGACCTAATAATCCCTCCTGCTCCGCCACCCACTTTTTCGAGCGGGATGGCGCCCAGTGGTGCCGATCAGCCGCAGTTCGGCGGGACAATCGGGGAAATTCCGCCTCGGTGATTGCATTCGCTCCGTATCTGTTAACTAGAAGCGGCGCGGGGTCGCTGCGCGTCGTTCGGCGTCTGGATCGCCGCGATGGCTTTGGTTCGGGGGGCGGAATGAAGGCAGGGCTGGGCAGTCTGCGGCGCATGCTATGGGTCATGGCGTTGGCCTGTGCCCTAATCTCGGGACCCCACCTGGCTGCCCAACCGCCGGCCGGCACCTGCTTCGCCGTCACTTCTTCGGTCGCCGCGCCCGATCGGTCCGATCTGCAGTGCGCCGGTGCACCGACCGGCTATCGCGGCAGCGTCCTGTGGCTGCGGCTGCCGGTTCCCGCCAGCCAGTCCCGCGATGCGTCGCTGGCGATGCACACCACGCGGTTCGAGCGAATGAGCGTAATGTTCGAATATGCCGATACGCTCGGCCCGCGGCATACGATCGGCCGGGGGGATTTCGCCGACAGCTGGCATATTGGCGGGCAGGTCGCTTTTCGCGCGCGCGGCGACCAGCCCGCATCGGCGGTCTGGCTGCGGATCGCGGGGCTGGAGGATTACAACCTGCTGTCGCTGCGCATAGTGTCCGCGCAGGCTGCCCAGCGTCAGTTCGAGCTGACGGCATTTGCCATCGGCGCCGCGTTGGCGCTGCTGGGCATAGCCGCCCTGTTCAACATGGGCCTCGCCGCCAGCATGCGGCGCAGCTTCTTCCTGTGGCATGGCGGCTGGGCTGCGACCGTGATGGTCTGGGGCCTGGTCTGGTCCCAGGCCGGACTGGCGGTCTTTCCTGCAGCCGCGGGCACGGTGTCGGCGCGGCTGGCGACGGTGCTTGCCTGCCTGGCGATCATGTTCGCGACCTTCGCCACCGCATCCGCCTTGCGCGACGCGCTGCCCCGCTGGCCGCTGCGTCTGCTGGGTGCGCTCGGGGTGCTTGTCCTCGCGGCAGGCGTCGCCAGCGGTCTGCCCGGCGTCGATATCGGCCAATTCGCGCCGGTGCTGATGATCGGCACATTGTCATCGCTTGCTCTGGCCACCGCCTGTATTGCCGCGGGGTGGAGGAAGGGCCACGGCGCCGCCCGCGATCTGGCGATCAGCTGGGCGATCCCCATGGTGACGCTGGCGATGACCCAGATCGTCGATCTCGACGCGATCCTGTGGGGCGGGGGCGACAAGGTCCTGATGCTGTATGCTTCGGCGCTGCAGGTCGTGTGCCTGACCGGTTTCGCGACCGTGCGGCTGCGCGCCCTGCGGATGCAGCGCGATCGGGCGGTGGAGATCGGCAAGGCCCTGGCCGAACTTGCCGAACGCGATCCGCTTACCGGCCTGCTGAACCGCAGGGGCTTCCTCGGCAAATACGCCGAGGCATTCGGCGGCGGGGCGAGCAGGCCAGTCGGCCTGCTGCTTATCGACGTGGACAAGTTCAAGGCCGTCAACGACGAGTTCGGGCATCAGGCGGGCGACGAGGTGCTCGTGACGCTCGGGCGCCGGCTGGCATCGTTCGAGGAGCGTTTCGGCTGCCGCGCGGGCAGGCTGGGCGGCGAGGAATTCGTTCTGGGGGTGAGCGGGGTTGCCGATGGCGGGCTGGTCGAGCTTGCGGAAACGGTCCGGTCCGAACTGGCCGAATGCGATTTCGGCGCAACCGCGCCGGGGCATCGGATCAGCGTCAGCATCGGCGTGGCGCAGGGCGCGGCCGACCGGCCGTTCCAGGCGCTGTACCGGAAAGCCGACGAAGCACTCTATGCCGCCAAGCGCGAAGGCCGCAACCGGGTGGTCTGCGCCGATCGCGATATCGAGAGCGACCAGGCACCGGCGTTGCAGCAGGTGTCCTGACTGGTTTTTTCAGCGCGCGGCTGCACTGGCTCAAGCGTGTGGTAGTCCTGCGGCGACGTCCAAACCGCTACGGCCTCTGCGCTACTCGGGAGCCTGCGCGGCGAGCATATCCATCATGGTGCGCGCGGCATCGCGGTCTGCGGGATCTTCGAAGGCGACGTCCAGATCGGGTGCGGCATCGAGCATGTAGAGCAGGGTCCACAGCGCGAAGCGGTGGCCGCGATCGCGTTCGAGCCCGAAATCGACGCGCATTCGCTCGACCCCGGCGGGGAGCGCGGCCGGATCGACCTCGGCCAGGTCCTGGGTGCCGAAATAGCGCTGCAGCAGGTCTTCCATCTTCATTCCACCGCGCTAGCGGACCGGGCGGATCGTGCAAGGCGCTTGCACCCCGCTGCACGGCGGCAGAATTTCTTTGGGGAACGGCAATAGGCTGTTAGGGGCCGCGCATGCTTACCATCGACGGTGTCACAGTGCGGCTTGGCGGCCGGACCATTCTCGATCGCGCCAGTGCTGCCGTGCCGGTGGGCGCGCGCGTCGGGCTGATCGGGCGCAACGGCGCCGGCAAGTCGACGCTGATGAAAGCGCTGATCGGCGAAATCGAACCCGACGAGGGCGAGATCGCCAAACCGTCGCGCGCGCGGATCGGCTATATCGCGCAGGAAGCCCCCAGCGGGACGATGACGCCCGAGGAAGTGGTACTGGCTTCGGCCACCGAACGCGCCGAGCTGCTGGCCGAACTGGAAACCTGTACCGATATGTACCGGATGGGCGATGTCCATGATCGCCTGCTCGCCATCGATGCCTACAGCGCGCCGGCGCGCGCAGCGAAGATCCTCAACGGGCTGGGCTTCGACGAGGAGATGCAGCAACGTCCGGTGGAAAGCTTTTCCGGCGGCTGGAAGATGCGCATCGCGCTGGGCGCGCTGCTGTTTTCCGAACCCGATATCCTGCTGCTCGACGAACCGTCGAACCACCTCGATCTCGAAGCGACCTTGTGGCTCGAGAACTTCCTCAAATCCTATCCTGCCACGCTGCTGGTGATCAGCCACGAACGCGACCTGCTGAACAAGGTGGTCGACCATATCCTGCATCTGCAGGGCGGGGCGCTGACGCTGTACAATGGCGGATACGACGCGTTCGAGAAGCAGCGCGCCGAGCGGGCGGCCCAGTTGGCGGCGGCCAAGGCTTCGCAGGATGCACAGCGCGCGCGATTGCAGGATTACGTCGCCCGCAACAGCGCGCGTGCATCGACTGCCAAACAGGCGCAGTCGCGTGCCAAGATGCTGGCCAAGATGCAGCCCGTCGCCGCGATGATGGAAGACCCCACGCTCACTTTCGGATTTCCCGATCCGGCGGAACTCAAATCCCCCATGATCACGCTTGAACAGGCGGCCGTGGGCTATGGCGATGCCCCGCCGATCCTGAAGCGGCTGAATTTCCGGATCGATGCCGACGATCGCATCGCGCTGCTGGGCCGCAACGGCAACGGCAAGACCACGCTGGCCCGGCTGCTGGCTTCGCAGCTCGACCCGGTGGAAGGCGAAGTGAACGCCCCGGGGCGGCTGAAGGTAGGCTATTTCACCCAGTACCAGGTCGAGGAACTGGCCGGTGAGGACACGCCGCTCGACCTGATGAACCGCGCGATGGAGGGCGCGGCGCAGGGCGCCGTTCGCGCGCAGCTGGGGCGGTTCGGCTTTTCGGGCGCGCGGGCGCAAACGCGGGTCGACAAGCTGTCGGGCGGCGAACGGGCGCGTCTGGCACTGGCCCTGATCACCCGCGATGCGCCGCATCTGCTGATCCTGGACGAGCCGACCAACCACCTCGATGTCGATGCGCGCGAAGCCTTGATCCAGGCGCTGAACGATTACTCGGGCGCGGTCATCCTCATCAGCCATGATCGCCACATGGTCGAACTGACGGCGGACCGTCTGGTGCTGGTGGATGACGGCACCGCGCGCGAATATTCCGGCAGCATGGAAGATTACATCGATCTGGTGCTGGGCCGCAAACCGGCGAAGAACGGCCGCGGCGATGCGGCCAGCAAGGCGCGCGGCAGCAATGGCACCAATATCATTGCCCGGACGCGCACGGCCAAAGCGGAACTGGCGAAAGCCGAACAGGCGATGGCGCGGCTGACCGCCAATGTCGAGCGGCTCGACAGTGCCATCCTCGAACAGGGGACGGCCGGGGCGAGGCCGGGCGGCGGGGCGAGCATCGAAAGCCTCCTCGCCCAGCGCGCGGAAGCGGCCGATGCTCTCGCCGAAGCCGAAGCGGCATGGCTGGCCGCCGGGACCGAACTGGAAGCCATCGAACAGGGCTGACACAGAAGCGCTTCCCCCCCGAGGCCTTATTCGTTACCTGCGCAGCGTGTCCGCCGCGTCTTTCCGTACAATGGCTTGCGCCGCACTGCTGCTTGTCACCGCCTGCGGTGAAGCAGAACGCGATCCTGCGCGCGAGGCAGTGCCGGTCGTTGCGCAGGACATCAGCGTGCTTCCCGAACAGATCGAGATCGAAGCCATCGGCTCGGCCCGTGCGGCAACATCGGCGGAGATTTTTGCCGAAACGGCGGGCCGAGTGACCGCTGTGCTGTTCGCGGCGGGCGATTTCGTGCGCAAGGGCGAAGCGCTGGTCCGGCTCGACGCGCGGCAGGAACGCCTCGCGGTCGAAGCGGCACGGGTGCAGGTGCAGGAAGCCGACCAGTTGCTGGGCCGGTATCGCCGCATCGAGGATACCGGTGCGCTGTCCGAAAGCCAGATCGAAGCCGGCGTGACCGCGCTCGCTTCGGCGCGCGTGGCGCTGGAACAGGCGCAGACGGCGCTGGCCGACCGGACAGTGCGCGCGCCGTTCTCGGGCCACGTCGGCCTGACCGAAGTCGATCCCGGTGACCGCGTCAACGATTCCACGCCGATCACGCAGATCGACCAGCGCGGCACGCTCTATGTCGATTTCCCCGCGCCTGAATCGGTCTTCAATGCGCTGCGTCCCGGCCAGGTCGTCCAGGTCGTGCCTTTTTCCGATACGACGCGGACCATCGACGCCCGCGTGGTGGCGACCGACAACCGGATATCGCAGGACAGCCGCGATTTCATCGTGCGCACCGCCATCCCCAACGAGGGCGACCGCCTGCGCCCCGGGATGAGCTTCCGCGTGGCCTTCACCCGCAATGGCGAAGCACGTCCGGTGGTCCCCGAGGAGGCCATCGTATGGGGCGGGGATGGATCGCACCTGTTCGTCATTCGCGAAGGCGCAGCCAGGCGCGTCCCGGTGACGATCACCTCGCGGCGCGAAGGCGAGGTCTTCGTGGATGGCGAATTCGAGCGGACCGACCGGGTGATCGTCGAAGGGGTGCAGAAGGTGCGCGACGGGCAGGCCATCCGCGTGGTGGGCAGCGGGAATGCGGACCGGCAGGATGTCGAGGTCCGCCAGCCCCGATCGGGCGCTGCTGTAGCCGCCGATGAAGGATAGGGCCGACCTCCCCATGCTGGCGGTGAAGCGGCCGTTGCTGATCGGCGTGCTCAACCTGCTGATCGTGATTGCCGGTATCGCTGCGCTGATGGGCGTCGAGGTTCGCGAGCTCCCCAATGTCGACCGGCCGGTCGTGTCGGTCACCGCCAGCCTGCCCGGCGCTGCACCCGAGACCATGGATTCCGAGGTCACGAGCCTTCTCGAAGATGCCGTCGCGCGGGTTTCGGGCGTGCGCCAGATCCGCGCGTCGAGCGAGGAGAACAACAGCCGCATCCGTGTCGAATTCAATCCCGGCACCGATCTCGATACCGCTGCCTCCGACGTGCGCGAGGCGGTCAGCCGGACGACCCGCGACCTGCCCGAGCGCGTCGAGCAGGTGACGGTGGTCAAGGCGGACCAGGACGCGCAGCCGATCATGACGCTGGCCGTGCTGTCGGACAGCTACGACCAGGCCTCGCTGACGCGGCTGGTGGAAAACGACATCGTGCCCGAACTGCTCGCCGCCGAAGGGGTCGCCAGCATCGAACAGTTCGGCACCCGCGCCCGGCAGATGCGCGTGTCGGTCGACCCGGCACGGCTCAACCGCTTCGGGCTGACGATGACCGATGTCGCCGCGGCACTGCGGGGGGCCCCCTTCGACGTGCCGGTCGGCTCGTTCCGCTCGGACGCGCAGGAACTGGTGGTGCGGGCCGAAGCCAGCGCGGTCGATCCCGCGCAGATCGAGAATGTCGTCATTTCGGGCACCACTCGCGTCGGCGATGTCGCGCAGGCGGATTTCGCCCCCGCCAATGCGACCAACTTCGTCCGCCTCGACGGACAGCCGATCGTCGGGCTGGGCGTGGTGCGGCAGGCCAGCTCGAACACGATCGAGATATCCAGCGCCATTCGCGCGGATGTCGAACGCCTGAACGCGCGGTTCGACGATGTCCAGATCGACGTGGTGTCGGACGATGCGCAGTTCATCCGCATTTCGGTCCGCGAAGTGCTGATCACGCTGGCCTTCACCATCGCTGTGGTCATTGGCACCATGCTGGTGTTCTTCCGCGCCTGGCGACCCACCGTCGTGCCCAGCGCCACCATCCCGGTCGCGCTGGTCGGGGTGATCGCGGGCATCTGGCTGATGGGCTTTTCGATCAACTTGCTCACGCTGCTGGCGCTGGTGCTGGCGACCGGGCTGATCGTCGACGATGCCATCGTGGTACTGGAAAACGCGCAGCGGTTGCAGAACAAGGGGCTGGGCCGGCGCGCGGCGGCGGTGCTGGGTACACGGCAGGTTTTCTTCGCCGTCGTGGCGACCACGGCGGTGCTGGTTTCGGTGTTCGTCCCGATCAGCTTCCTGCCATCCGAAGCGGGGCGGCTGTTTCGCGAATTCGGCTTCGTGCTGGCCGTGTCGGTGATCATTTCCAGTTTCGTCGCGCTGTCGCTGGTCCCGGCACTGGCGGCGAAATTCGACCTAGCGACCGAGGATAGCGCGCCGGGCCGGCTGGCGGGCTGGGGTCATGTGGCGAACCACCGCTATGAAAGCGCGCTGCGGCGGTGTCTCGACCGGCCCAAGCTGGTGGGTGCGGTGTCGGTCGCGCTCGCGGTGCTGGCAGCGCTGCTTTACACCCAGCTCGATAACGAACTGGTCCCCGACGAGGATCGCGGCGTCATCACGATCGACGCGACGGGCCCCGACGGGGTCGGCATCGATTTCATGGATGGCGAGCTCGACGAGGTGGAGCAGGTCATCGCGCCGTATCTTGCCAGCGGCGAGATCGAGAGCACCTTCTCGATCGTCGGCCGCTACGATCCCAATCGTGTCCGGGTGACTGCACAACTCGCCGACTGGAGCGAGCGCGACCGCAGCCAGACCGAGATTGTCGAGGAACTCAACCCGCCGCTGCAGGAAATTCCCGGATCGCGCACCAATGCCCGGGGCCGCGGCACGCTGAGTTTCGGCGGCGGGGGCGACGGTATCGAGGTGGCGCTGACCGGCGCCGAATACCCGACGATCTACGCTTCCGCGCAGGCGCTTGCCACGGCGATCGACACCCGCTCCGAAATCCTCTCCAATCCCGACATTTCGTACCAGCCAACACAGCCGCAGCTCTCGGTACAGATCGATCGCCAGCGCGCTTCGGATCTCGGCGTCGAGCTGGACGATCTGGCGCAGACGCTGCGCGCGATGGTCGGCGGCGACGATCTGGTGGATCTCAACGTCGGCGACCAGGCGGTCCCGATCTTCCTCACCGCCCAGGCCGTGAGTGTCACCAATCCGTCGGACCTGCGCAATCTCTACGTCCGCGGGTCGGGCGGGGCGTTGATCCCGCTGTCCAGCGTCACCGTGATCGAAGAGCAGGGCATCGCCGCCGAACTCGACCGCACCGAACAACGGCGTGCAATCGAGGTCTCCGCGGATATTGCAGCCGGTACGCCGCTGCGCGATGCGGTCGACGAGATCGAGCGGTTGGGCGAGGAAGCGCTGGGGCCGGGGATCGACATGCTGCTGCAGGGCGATGCGGCGAGCCTCGAGGAAGCGTCGAGCGATCTGCTGCTGACCTATATCTTCGCGCTGGTGATCGTGTTCCTGGTGCTGGTGGCGCAATTCGAAAGCGTGACCAGCGCATTGGTGGTACTGCTGACCATTCCCTTCGCGCTTGCCGCGGCAGTATTCGCGCTGTTCCTGTCGGGGGTTTCGCTGAACATCTATTCGCAGATCGGGCTGGTGATGCTGATCGGGCTGATGGCGAAGAACGGCATCCTGATCGTCGAATTCGCCGACCAGTTGCGGCACCAGGGGCGCAGCGTCCGCGAAGCGGTGGAGGAAGCCGCCGCGATCCGCCTGCGGCCCATCGTGATGACGCTGATTTCGACCGTGTTGGGCGCCCTGCCGTTGATCCTCGCCAGCGGCGCGGGTTCCGAAGCACGCCAGTCGATCGGCTGGGTGATTTTCGGCGGGCTGGGTATCGCGGGCATCTTCACGCTGTTCCTGACCCCGGTCATCTATCTCGCCATCGCGCGCTACGGGAACCCGCGCAATGTCGACCTCGCCCGCCTGCACAAGGAAATCGACGAGGTCGACGAGGATCTTGCCGTGGCGCAGGTATGAAGCACCTGGGTATCGTTGTGGCCGTCGCGCTGGCGATGTCCGGCTGCGCCGGTAGCGAACCGGTCGCAATCGCGCCGCCCATCGCTGCCCCGGCTGTCTATGCGACCGATCTCCCCGCAGCCGGGTTGCAGGAGGAATGGTGGCTCGGCTTCGGTGACCCGGTGCTCGACCGGCTGGTCCGGCGCGGTCTGGAAGCCAATCTCGATATCGATGCCGCGTCCGGACGGCTTGCCGCCGCGGCCGCCCTGTTGCGCGCGGAACGGGCGGACCGGCTGCCGGGGCTCGACGGATCGGCCGAAATCGGAACCACGCTGGTGGGCGAGGGAGAGGATACGGCGGTGGCCGGCCTGTTCGCCCTGTTCGATCCCGATCTCAATGGGCGGCTGGCAGCCGAGGTGCGCGCCGCCGTGGCCGATTACGCCGAGACGAACTATCTGCTGGCCGAGCAGCGCCGGCTGGTCGCTGCTGCGATCGCCAGCCAGTATATCGAATACCGCCGGACCCAGACGCAACTCGACCTGCTCGAACAATCGACCGATCTGCAGGACCAGACGCTGCGCATCGTCACCCTGCGGTTCGAGGCCGGGCTGGCTGCCAATCTGGACGTGCGCCGCGCGGCAGCGGACCTCGCCCAGACCCGGGCTCGCCGGGGATTGGTCGAAATTGCCCGCGCCAATGCGCTCAGCGCACTCGCGATCCTGCTGGCAGAGCCCCCCGGGGCCTTCGCGATCGAGCCGCTCGCCGATGGCTCTCAAATACCCGGATATGGCGCGGGACCGCCAGCGGGCGTGCCCGCCGACCTGCTTCGCCGGCGGACCGATATCCTCGCTGCCGAAGCGCGGCTCGCGCGGGCGGCCGCCGAGATCGGAATCGAACAGGCGGATCTGCGCCCGTCGCTGACGATACCCGGTGAAATCGGCATCGGCGACGGGCTGCTGAGCGGGCTATTCGGCGATTTCCTGGTCGGGATAGCCGCCGCGATCGACATTCCGATCTTCGACGGCGGACGCCGCCGCGCCGAAGTCGCTGCGGCCGAGGCCGTGGCCGAGGCGCGCGTGGCCGAATATCGCGCCACGTTCCTCAACGCGCTGGGCCAGGTCGAGAATGCGCTGGTATCGATCGAGGCCTCTCGCCAGCGCAATGCCGCGCTCACCGAAGCGATCGACCAGAGCGAGACCGCGCTCGCACAGTCGAACGCGCTGTACCGCGAGGGCCTGGCGTCCCTGTTCGATGTGCTCGATGCGCAGCGCCAGCTGATCGCCAGCAGGCAGGCGCTGATCGACAGCGAGGCGGCACTGGCCAGTTCCTTCGTCGCTTTTCATTCGGCTATCGGATCGCAGTAAACGCCGCCTGCATTACTCGCGCTGCGGCTGCCGTATTCTAAATCGTTCGCGTCCTTCAAAACACCGGCATGGAGCCGCCGTATCCGGTGAAGAAATTCTCTTTCGGAACGAACGGCTTGGCTGCTCGCTGATAGACTGCGCTCATCCCGCGCAGGCAACAGGAGGAAACTTATGGCTGAAATTCCAGTCGAGAAGAAATCATCGATGACGTGGCTCTGGCTGCTACTGGCAGCAATACTCGCAGCGTTGCTGATCTGGTGGATCACCGCCGATGAAGACGATGCCGATCCCGTGCTCGCCGAGACCGCCATCGAAGCCGACGCAGGTGCCGATTCGATGCCGATGACGCTGGCTGCCATCCTGGCCAATCCCCAGTCGTATATCGGACAGGAATTCACAGGCGAGGTGAGCGTTGCCGGACCGCTGACCGACCGGGGCTTCTGGGTTGAGAACGACGGCGCGCGGATGTTCGCGTTGATTATCGACGAACCCCGCGAAGTCGAGATCGACATCAATCCCGGACAGGAACTGCGCATTTCGGACGGCATGATCCGCGAAGGTGGCGAAGTCTCCGATGTCGAAGGTGTTCCGCTCGATGACGACACTCTCGCGGTTCTCGCCGATCAGGACGTGTTCCTGATTGTCGACGAGGACAATGTCGAGATCCTCGAGCGTCCGTAAGACTAGAAAGGACCTACTATGAAGAACGATGATCGCTTCGGCGAACTCGAAGCCCTCGATTCCTGGCAACTCGTCCATGACGAGCAGGATATCCGTGGTTGCACCGTGGCCTCGGTCACGGGGACGCATTACGGAACGATCGAGGATATGCTGGTGGACAAGGAAAAGGAACACGTCGCAGCCGTACGGCTCGACGATGGCCGGATTGTTGCCGCCGACAATCTCGAAATCAGGGGCCGGGACGTGATCTATCACGACGACCTCGCCGCGTCCCGGGTGAATTACACCAAGGTACGCCGGCCGGCCGTCTGATTTTCAGGCCGCATAGCGGGGGATCGCGATGCGCGGTTCCCCCGTTCCCGGACCCGCCAGAAGGTCGAGCCATCCCGATTGCTCGGCACGCTTGAAGACCCCCGTCCGCCAGGATGGGGGTCTTCGCGTTCAGGCTTTGCGGAGAACAGACTGCCCGAAAGATATCTGTCTTGTACGCGGCCCCGCTCAGCGCGGGAGGCCGCCGCCCAGCGCGACGAACAGCGTCGCGCCGTTCTGCAGATAGGCCCGCTGCGTGGTGAGCAATTGCTGCTGGGCGGAGAACAGATTGCGCTCGGCATCGAGCACTTCGAGATAATCGGCCACGCCCTCGCGGTAGCGCAGCCGGGCGAGCCGCGCGATACGTTCCTGCGCGGCGACACCCTGCTCCTGCGCGGCGACCTGCTGGGCCAGCCAGCGCCGCCCGGCGAGGCCGTCGGACACTTCGCGGAATGCCGTCTGCACCGCTTTTTCGTACAGTGCGACCTGTTCGGTCTCCCGCGCCCGGGCCAGATCGAGATCTGCCTCGCGCGCTCCCCAATCGAAGATGGGTAGCGAAAGCGAAGGGCCGAAGGACCAGGTGAACCCGTCCGAACCGAACAGGTTACCCAGGTCGCTGGAGGCGAAACCCGCATTGCCGGTGAGCGAGATCGTCGGGAAAAAGGCCGCCCGCGCGGCACCGATGTCGGCGCGCGCGGCACGCAGCTGTTCTTCGGCGGCGGTAATGTCGGGGCGCACCAGCAGCAGGTCCGACGGCAGCCCGGCGTCGAGCATCATGGCATCGTCCTGCGCCTGCATCGCAAGCGGCTGCGGCAGGTTTGCGGGAATGGCGCCGCCCACCAGCACGGCAAGCTGGTTGTTCAGCCGCGCCCGGTCGAGACGCTGCGCTGCCAGCTGCTGTTCCGCTGTCGTCAGCAGCGTTTCGGCCTGACGGTAGGGCAGGGCCGAGGTGACCCCGGCATCGAGCCGCAACCGCGCGATCCGCAGCCCTTCCTGGCGGCTCTCCAGCGTAGCCTGTGCCAGGTCTATCTGCGCATCGGTTTCGAGGATTTCGAAATAGGTCGAGGCGACATCGGCGACGAGCGAAAGATAGAACGCCCGCTGGTTCGCTTCGGTCGCAAGATAACGGGCGCGCGCGGCTTCGGAAAGATTGGCCACCCGGCCCCAGAAATCGAGTTCGAACGAGGTCACGCCTACGCCGACTTCGAAACGGTCCGCCGTCACGGCCGGCGCCGCGCCGGCTATTGCCGCCCCGGTCGGGGTGCGGCTGCGGCCGGCAGCGGCACTGGCCACGGGGGCGGGCAACCTTCGGCTATCCTGGACCCGGTATTGGGCGCGCGCCTGTTCGATGCGCGCGGTCGCCGCCACCAGGTCGCGATTGTTGGCAACCGCAGTATCGATCAGCGCGACCAGCCGGGCGTCGTCGAACCATTCGCCGTAAGACAGCGTGCTGGCGACCACAGTCCCATCGGGACGGTACTCGCCGTCATAGGCAGGAGCGCTCGCCAGCGACGGACGCTCGTGCGCGGGTGCCATGTTCACGCAGCCGGCAAGGGCCAGCGCCAGCATGCTGGCGGATAGCGGACGCATCATGCGGGTTCTCCTTCGGCTTCGCCGGGCGGGGTGGGCTTGCCCTTCGCCAGTCGGGTGCGGACCAGCAGGTAAAGCAGCGGGATGGCGAAGATGCCGATTGCCGTGGCCGCGATCATGCCGCCCATCACGCCCGTGCCGACCGCGATGCGGCTGGCGGCGCCGGCGCCCGAGGACAGAACCAGCGGAACCATGCCCAGAATGAAGGCGAGCGAGGTCATGATGATCGGCCGCAACCGCAGGCGCGCGGCGGCCTTTACCGCCTCGAGCGGGCTCTTGCCTTCGGCCTCCTGCTCGATCGCGAATTCGACGATGAGGATGGCGTTCTTCGCTGCCAGGCCGATGATCGTGATCAGCCCGACGTTGAAGTAGATGTCGGCGGACAGGCCGCGCAGCATGGTGAAGAGCACGGCTCCCAGCACGCCCATCGGCACGATCAGCAGCACCGACAGCGGCACCGACCAGCTTTCGTACAAGGCAGCAAGCACGAGGAAGACGATCACCACCGACAGTCCGAGCAGCAGCCCGATCTGGCCGCCGGCCTGTTTTTCTTCGTAGCTGATGCCGGTCCATTCGAAGCCGATGCCGTCGGGCAGCTGGCTGGCGAACCGTTCCATTTCTTCGAGCGCGGCGCCCGAGGATTCGCCCGGAGCCGCAGTGCCCGACAAGGTCATCGCCGGATAGCCATTGTAGCGCGACAGGCTGGGCGGACCCGCGGTCCATTCGGCAGTGGCGAAGGAACTGAACGGAACCAGCCCGCCCTGCGCATTGGGGATCCGCAGCGACAGCACGTCCTCCGGCTCCATCCGGTGGGATGCGTCGGCCTGGACGAGGACCTGCAGCACGCGGCCCTGGCGGTTGAAGTCGTTGGCATAGGCAGAGCCGAAATTGATCGACAGCGCGTTGTTCACATCGTCCATCGACAGGCCCATCGCACGCGCCTGGACGCGGTCGACCTCGACATGCAATTGCGGGGCCGGCGGCTGGTCCTCGGGTCGCAAATTGGCCAGCAGCGGGCTTTGTGACGCCATGCCGAGCAATTGGTTGCGTGCATCGACCAGCGCGTCGCGGCCCACGCCGCCGCGGTCCTGCAGCTTCATCGTGAAACCACTGGCCTGGCCGAGCGACTGGATGGCGGGCGGCTGGATGGCAAAGGCCAGCGCATTGTCCAGCCCCATGAAAGTGCCCATGGCCTGTCCGACCAGGGCACCGGCCGAACTTTCCGGGGCGCTGCGTTCGCTCCAGTCTTCGAGCGGGGTGAACATCATCGCGTTGTTCTGACCCTGGCCGAAGAAGCTGAAGCCGCGCACGACCACCGTCCGCGCGACCTCTTCGCGCGACTGCCAGAAGCCTTCGACGGGTTCGATTGCCTCTTCCAGCCGTTCGCGGGTCGACCCGGCGGGCGACTGGACCACGGTGATGACATAACCCTGGTCCTCGGTGGGCAGGAACCCGCCCGGCAGGCGCGCGAACAGCAGGCCGGTGATCGCGGCCAGCAGGAGGAACACCGCCAGCCCGCGGATCGGCCGGGCAAGGATCGCTTCGTTGGTGCGACCGTACTTCTCGGTCATCCGCGCAAACCACTGATTGAAGCGGTGGAAGAACCGCCCCGATACCGCGCGGGCCCGATCCAGCTGTCCGCGCCAGCCATCGCGCAGCGGACGATCGGCATCGTCGGGCGCGGCTGCACCGTCGTGATCCTGGACGTCTTCCTTCCGCAGGAAGGTGGCGCACAGCGCCGGGGTCAGCGACAGGGCCAGTACGGCAGAGAAGAAGATCGAAATGGCCAGCGTGACCGAGAACTGGCGATAGATCCCGCCGGTCGATCCGGGGAAGAAGGCCATCGGCACGAACACCGCGATCAGCACCAGCGTGATGCCCACGATCGCGCCGGTGATCTGGTCCATTGCCTTGCGCGTCGCCTCGAGCGGACCGAGCCCTTCCTCGCGCATGATCCGCTCGACATTCTCGATCACGACAATGGCGTCGTCGACGAGGATCCCGATTGCGAGGACCATGCCGAACAGCGACAGCACGTTGATCGAGAAGCCGAACAGCCACAGGCCGAGGCACGCCCCCGCCAGCGCGATCGGCACGACCAGCGTCGGGATCAGCGTCGCGCGCCAGTTCTGCAGGAACAGGAACATGACGAGGAAGACCAGCGCCATGGCTTCGACCAGCGTCTTGACCACTTCCTCGACCGAAACCTCGACGAAGGGAGTGGTGTCGTAGGGGATCGACCAGGCGACATCCTGCGGCAGGCCGGCACCGAGTTCCTCCATCCGCAGCTCGATCCCTTCGGCCGTCGCCAGCGCGTTGGCGCCGGTGGCCAGCTGGACCGCCATGCCGGCCATCGGCTGGCCATCGAGCGTGGTCGAGGTGGCATAGGTCTGCGCGCCGATCTCGACGCGGGCGACATCGCCCAGCCGGACGCTTGCCCCGCCTTCGTCCGCGCGCAGGATCACCCGCCGGAATTCCTCCTCGGTCTCGAAGCGGTTGGCAGTGGTGATGGTGGCCGTGATCTGCTGGCCTTCCTGCAGCGGAAGGGCGCCCAGCGAACCGCCTGCAGTCTGCGCATTCTGTTCGCGGATCGCGGCGACGACGGCGCTGGGGGAAAGGTTGTAGGAGGCCAGCTTGTCCGGATCGAGCCAGATACGCATGGCGTATTCCGAACCGAACAGCGTGACGTCGCCCACACCCGCCACGCGGCGCAATTCATCGATCACCTGCGTCGAGGCGATATTGCCGAGGTCGGTCGAATCCAGCGCGCCCGATTTCGACGTCAGCGCTACGATCATCAGGAAGCCGGCATTGGCCTGCCGGACGGTGATGCCCTGGCGTCTGACTTCCTCGGGCAGGCGGGCTTCGACCGTGCTCAGCCGGTTCTGCACTTCGGTCTGCGCGATATCGATATCGGTCCCGGCCTCGAAGGTCAGCGTAATCGACGCCGTGCCGTTGGAGAGGCTGGAGGAGGACATGTAAAGAAAGCCCTCGACCCCGTTGAGCTGCTGCTCGATCACCTGCGTGACATTGGTTTCGAGCGTGGCGGCGTCGGCGCCGGGATAGACGACGCTGATCGCCAGCGAAGGCGGCGCGACTTCCGGATATTGCTCGATCGGCAGCGCGCGCAGCGAGATGAAACCGGCGAGCAGGATGCCGAGCGAGACGACCCATGCGAAGATGGGCCGATTGATGAAAAAGCGAGCCATGATCAGTCAGCCTTCGCGGCAGGTGCGGCAGGAGCGGCGGCGCGACCATTGGGAGTGTTGGCGATCTGCACCGGCATGCCCGGCTGCAACTTTTGCAGGTTCGACACGATGACCCTGTCGCCCGGCTGGAGGCCGCTTTCCACGACCCATTTGTCACCCACCAGCCGGCCCAGCTTGATCGGCCGCAGCGCGGCCTTGCCGTCCTTGTCGACGATCATCACCGTTCCACCGGAATCGGCCACGGTAACCGCCGCCTGCGGGATCGCGATGACGTCGGTCGCCTTGCCCGCATAAATACGCGCATTGACGAATTCGCCCGACAGCAGCAGCCCGTCGGGATTGGGAAATTCGGCGCGCAATTCGATGGTGCCGGTGGCTTCGTCGACGGTAAAGTCGAGGAATTCGATCAGCCCGGGAATCTCGTATTCGGTCCCGTCGGGGAACACCAGCCGGACCTCGACGGCGTCATCGGCCGACAGTGCCAGCTCGCCAGCGGCAATCGCGCGGCGGATCTGCAGCACTTCGGTAGCGGACTGCGAAAAGGATACGTAGATCGGCGAAACCTGCTCGATCCGCGTCATCAGCGTGCCTTCGGGCTGCGAGACGAGCGCGCCTTCGGTCACTGCGGCACGCCCCGCGCGTCCGGCGATCGGCGCGCGCACGGTGGTGTAGCCCAGTTGGAGCGATGCCGATTTCAACTGGGCCTGGATCTGCGCGACATTGGCATTCGCCTCGCGCGCGGCGGCCTGTGCGGCGTCGAATTCCTGGCCGCTGATGGCGTTTTCCTCGACCAGCGGGCGATAGCGCTGCACTACGGCATTGGCATTGGCCGCCGTAGCCTTCGCACGTTCGAGGCTGGCCTGCGTCTGCGCGTAGCTGGCGCGCAATTCGGCCGGATCGATGCGGAACAGTGGCTGTCCCTGTCCGACGTCGGTGCCTTCTTCATACAGGCGCTGCTGGACGATGCCGGTGACGCGCGCACGCACTTCGGCGACGCGGACCGGTTCCACCCGGCCTGGCAGTTCGAGGACATTGTCGATATCCGCCTCCGCAACGGTGATGGTGCGGACCGGGATTGCCTGGCCCTGCGGCGACGGATCGGGTGACGAGCATGCGGCGGCGGCCAGACCGAGAACGAACAGGAGCAGAGTGCGAAGGTGCGTCATTGGAATTCCTTACATGCGAATCACCCTGCGACGGCGTTCGGCTACTGGCGCGTTTTTACATTTTCGGTACAACTGTAAATTGACATTTTTGCATTGGATGTCGAAATAACCTGCATGGAAGAGAGAGCCTGCAAAATCGCGGCGGCGGGATACGCGGTCATAAGCCAATATGGTGTCCGCCGTGCGACAATGAGCGACATCGCCGCAGCGGCGGGGGTTTCGCGCCAGACAATATACAATATCTTCCCCAACCGCGAGGCGTTGCTGGTCGCGGTGTCGCGGTATCACTTCGCATCGAAATGGAACGCGATCCGGGAAGGCTGCGACGACGACGCGCCCCGCGATGCCCGGTTCCGGCTCTTGCTCGAGAAGCTGGTTCTGGAATCGTGGGAATCGATCCAGGCGATGCCGCATGCCGATGAGCTCGAGCTCGAACTGGCCACGACGCTCAAGCAGGAACTGACCGAGGTCCACCTCGGCGCGCGGCGCAATCTGTGTGAATTCCTGCTGCCTTACGAGGCCGATCTCGAACGCCGTTCGATCACCCCGCGCGGCCTTGGCGAGATGCTGCACCATTCGATCGTGGGCCTGAAACTCAGTACGACGACGCGCGCGGAAATTGAATCCGTCGTCGCCACGATGCATGCCTGTCTGATGGCCTTGACCGCCCCCGTTCAGCCTGCGTGACCTCGTCCAGCGGGCTGCGCTCCGGAACGCATAGGGGAATGGAGCGCTGTTTCGCCTGAAGGGAAGGCACATGGCAGCACGCGCATATTGGCAGGGGCAGATCAGGCTGGCGCTGGTTTCGATCCCGGTCGAAATCTACTCGGCAACCAAATCGGGGGCGAAGATCCGGTTCAACCAGATCCACGAACCCAGCGGCAAACGCATCTCCTACGAGAAGGTCGTGCCCGGGATCGGCCCCGTCGACCGCGACGAGATCATCAAGGGCTACGAGGTTTCGAAGGGCAATTACGTCCTGCTCGACGAGGACGAGATCGACGCGGTCAGGATCGAGAGCAAGCGGACGCTGGAACTGGTGCAGTTCGTCGATGCGTGCGAAATCGACCCGCTCTATTTCGAGAAGCCCTATTACGTCGCGCCGCAGGACGAACTTGCCGAAGAAGCCTTCATCGTGCTGCGCGAGGCGCTGCGCAAGGCGAAGAAGGTCGCGCTGGGCCAGCTGTCGGTGCGCGGCAGCGAGAAACTGGTCGCGGTGAAGCCCTGCGGCAAGGGGCTGCTGCTCGAAACGCTGCGCTATGCCGATGAAGTGCGCGCGGGGCAGGCATTCTTCGACGATATCGACGATGCCAAGCCGAAGAAGGAACTGCTCGAACTCGCGAACACGCTGATCGAACAGAAGAGCGCGCCCTTCGATGCGAGCGAGTTTCAGGATCGCTATGGTCAGGCGCTGCGCAAGCTGATCGACAAGAAAGCGAAGTCGAAGAGCAAGACCGCGGTGATCGAGGATGTCGACGATCCCGATGCCGGTGGCGGCTCCAACGTCATCGACCTGATGGCGGCACTGAAGAAGTCGGTCGGGGAGGAAAAGCCCAAGAAGACCTCGCGGCGTAAGAAGTCCGCCTAGGCTATGGCTGCGCGCAAGGACCCCCTCGCCGAATACAACGCCAAGCGTGATTTCTCGCTGACCCCCGAGCCAGCGGGCGAGCCGCTCGCCAGCGAGACCGGCAACCGCTTCATCGTCCAGAAGCATGATGCGACCCGCCTGCACTGGGACTTGCGGCTCGAGGTCGATGGCGTGCTCAAGAGCTGGGCGGTGACCAAGGGGCCCTCCCCCGATCCCGATATCAAGCGGCTGGCGGTGCGGACCGAAGACCACCCGATGTCCTATGCCGATTTCGAAGGCGTGATCCCCAAGGGAGAATATGGCGGCGGGACGGTGATGCTGTGGGACCGCGGAACGTGGCAGCCGATCAAGGGCAAGAGCGCGAGCGACCTGGAGGAAGGGCATTTGCACTTCTGTCTCGAAGGCGAGCGGATGAAGGGCGAATGGCTGCTGATCCGGCTCAAGCAGAAACCCGGCGAGAAACGCGAGAACTGGCTGCTGCGCAAATTGCAGGACGACAATGCCGAAGCGGGCGACGGGCTGGTCCAGCGCGAATTGACCAGCGTGCTGACCGGGCGTTCGATGGCCGAGATTGCCAGCGACAAGCAGGGCGAATACCCGCTGGCAGGAAAGAAGGACGATGCCTTCCTTGCGCAGATGCAGAAGGCCTCTGCGCGCAATGCCGGCAAATCCAGGCCCAAACGCCGCAAGGCGGCCCCGCTGCCCGATTACCGCAAGCCGCAGCTCGCGACGCTGGTCGACGACGTGCCCGCCGGCAATCGCTGGATGCACGAGATCAAATTCGACGGCTATCGCACGTTGGTGGCGGTCAAGGGCGATAAAGTCCGCGTGTTCACCCGCAACGGCAAGGACTGGACCGACAAGTTCGGCCCGCTGGTCGAGGCGATTGCCGCGCTCGACCTGCCCTCGTGCCTGATCGACGGCGAAGTCGTCGCTTACGACGGCAAGGGCAATCCCGATTTCTCCACCCTGCAACAGGTGCTCAAGCGCGGGCACGGATCGCAGGGCAAGGAGGACAAGCTCGCCCTGCATGCCTTCGACCTGCTCGAACTCGATGGCGAGGATCTGACCGGCCTGCCCAATATCGAACGCAAGGAACGGCTCGAAGCGCTGCTCGATTCCGCCGATCCGCCGATCCATGTCGCCGAACACGTGCTGGGCGCGGGCGAACATCTCTACCGCGCGATGTGCGATGCAGGGCAGGAAGGCATCATCTCCAAGACCGTCGATGGCAAATATGCCGGGCGCCGCAGCAAGGCCTGGGTGAAGGTCAAATGCACCCGGCGGCAGGAATTCGTGATCATCGGGTGGAAGAAGTCGAGCGCGAAGGGGCGGCCGTTCGCTTCGCTGCTGGTCGCGCAGCATGAGGGCGACGAACTCGTCTACAAAGGCAATGTCGGCACCGGATTTTCCGCCGACGATCTCGACGAACTCGCGGGCAAGATGAAGCGGCTGGCGCGCAAGACCCCGCCGGCGGAAGTCGACCGGGCCTCGTCGCGCGGGGTCACCTGGGTCACGCCCAAGCTGGTCGCGGAAATCGCCTTTGCCGAGTTTACCGCCGACGGGAATGTCCGACACGGCAGCTATCTGGGGCTGCGTGGCGACAAGGATGCGAGCAGTGTGCAGCCGGAGAAGCCGGCCAAATCGGCCGAAACCAGCGACGTGGTCAAGATTTCCAGCCGCGACCGGGTGATCTTTCCCGACAGCGGCCAGACGAAGGGCGCGCTGGCCGACTATTACGAAGCGGTGGCGGCGATCATGCTGCCCTTCGCCGCGCGGCGCCCGATCAGCCTGGTGCGCTGCCCTTCGGGCCGGGCGAAGAAGTGTTTCTTCCAGAAGCATGACAGCGGCAGCTTCGGCGATGCGGTGCACCCCGTGCCGATCCGCGAGAAGGACGGCGGGCACGAGGATTACCTGTTCGTCAACGATGCGCGCGGGCTGCTCCAATGCGTGCAGATGGGGACGATCGAATTTCACGCCTGGTGCGCGCGTTCGGATGCGGTCGAACGGCCCGACCGGATGATCTTCGACCTCGATCCCGACGAGGGGCTGGGGTTCGACGAGGTCAAACAGGCGGCACGCGACATTCGCGCCCAGCTGGCCGATCTCGGCCTGACCAGCTTTGCCATGCTGACGGGCGGCAAGGGCGTCCATGTGGTGGTGCCGCTGACGCCCGGCCATGACTGGGAGGCGCACAAGGATTTCTCGCGCCGGTTCGCCGAGGCGCTGAGCATGGCCGAGCCCGAGCGCTTCACCGCCACCATGAGCAAGGCCAAGCGCAAGGGGCGGATCTTCATCGACTGGCTGCGCAACCAGCGCGGGGCGACTGCCGTGGTGCCCTATTCGGCGCGGGCGCGTTCGGGTGCGCCGGTAGCGATCCCGCTGGCATGGAACGAGCTCAAGGCGATGGAGAACGCGCATCCCTATTCGATCGATGATGCCAAGACCCTGCTCGACCGGGCAGCTTCTAAATCATTGCAGGGATGGGGTTTTGCCGAGCAGCGGCTGCCCGATCTTTAGTTACAGTGCTTTGTGCGCGGCAGAAATGCGGGCACCTTTCGCAGTTTGGGGCTTTGTCGGATAAAAGGAGGCCTTCTTGGGCGAGACCATTTCCGTAAACGGAACCCAGCGTTCCCTTCCCGACGATCCGCGGATCACCCTGCTCGATTTCCTGCGCCGCGATCTCGGCCTGACCGGCTCGAAAAAGGGCTGCGACCACGGGCAGTGCGGGGCCTGTACGGTGATCGTCAACGGCATCCGCATCAACAGCTGCCTGACGCTGGCGGCGATGCACGAAGGCGATAGCGTGACGACGATCGAAGGGCTTGGCACGCCCGAGGCTCCATCGCCGTTGCAGCGTGCCTTCGTGGACCATGACGGCTTCCAGTGCGGTTATTGCACGCCCGGTCAGATCTGTTCCGCCACCGCCATGCTCGAAGAACTCGCCAATGACTGGCCGAGCGATGCGAGCGAAGATCTCGAAGGAAAAATCGAGATATCGGGCGAGGAAATCCGCGAGCGGATGAGCGGCAATCTGTGCCGCTGCGGTGCCTATGCCAACATCGTCGCTGCGATCCGCGACGCGGCGACGGAGACGAGCGCATGAGGCCCTTCCAGTACGAACGTGCCCGCACCTTGGGCGATGCCGCCCGGCTGGTCGCCGGTGCGGATGCGATGGCGATTGCGGGCGGCACCAACTTGCTCGACCTGATGAAGCTGCAGGTCGAAACCCCCGGCGAACTCGTCGACATCAACCGCGCCGGTTTTGCCGCAATCGAAGATACCGACGATGGCGGACTGCGGATCGGCGCACTTGCTACCAATACTGCGACTGCGGTTCACCCGCGCGTGCGGTCCGACTATCCGGCGCTGGCGCGGGCGATCCTTGCCGGCGCGACGCAGCAATTGCGGAACAAGGCGACAACCGGCGGCAATCTGTGCCAGCGCACCCGCTGCTTCTATTTCATGAATATCGACCAGCCCTGCAACAAGCGCGAACCGGGCAGCGGCTGCGGCGCGATCGACGGGGTGGCCAAGCTGCACGCCGTGCTCGGCACCAGCGACGAATGCATTGCCACCTATCCCGGGGATATGGCGGTCGCGCTCAGCGCGCTCGACGCGACGGTGCAGATCGCATCGGTCGATGGCGCCGAACGTTCGGTTCCGGTCCGCGATTTCCATTGCCTGCCAGGCGATACCCCGTGGCGCGAAAACGTGCTCGAGGACGGTGAAGTCATTACTGCAGTCACGCTGCCGGCTCCGGTCGCGGGTGTGCAGCTCTATCGCAAGGTGCGCGAACGCTCGTCCTATGCCTTTGCGCTCGTATCGATTGCAGCGATCGTCGAAATGCGTGACGGGGTGATTGCCCGCGCGGACCTTTCCTTCGGCGGTCTGGCGCACAAGCCTTGGCACGATCCGCGGATCAGCGATTTGCTCGAAGGTGCCGCCCCGTCGGCAGAGCTTTACGACGCGGCCGCCGACCTGCTGCTCGAAGATGCCCGCGGTTATGGCGAGAACGATTTCAAGATTCCGCTGGCGCGCCGCACGCTCCAGGCGGTGCTGGCCCAGGCGGTGGAGGACGCGGCATGACGGTACATCTCAAGCAGGACGAACCTGACACTTCGAACCGCCTCGACGGGATGAAGCAGGGCGTGATCGGGCAGCCGATTTCGCGTATCGAAGGCCTTGCCAAGGTTACCGGCACGGCGCCCTATGCGGCCGAATACCCGATCGAAGGCTGCGCCGAAGGCGTCCTGGCCACAGCGACGATCACGCGCGGCGAAATCCTGAAAATCGACAAGGACAGCGTCCTCGGCATGCCCGGGGTCATCGCGGTCATAGACGATCCGCGGCTGACTACGCGCGCGGCGCAGGGCACTGCCAACGAAGCCCCGCAGCAGTCGCCGCGCACGGTCTGCTACTGGGGGCAGCCGATCGCACTCGTGGTCGCGGAAACCTTCGAACAGGCGCGCGATGCGGCCAAGCACCTGGCAGTGGAATACCGCCCCGACGATGGCGCGCCGCTGTCACCGGACGCAGTCGAGTCCGAGGAACAGGAAGACGAAACCGTCCGGCAGGGCGATCTCGTCCATGCAATGGGCGAAGCTACGCACGACGTCGATGTCACTTTCACGACCAAGGGCCACGCCTCGGCGGCGATGGAGCCGCATGCCGCAATCGCGCAGTGGGACGGCGATCAGCTGACGGTTCATGCGTCGCTGCAAATGCTCAATTACAATATCTCGGAACTGGCCGATGCGATCGACCTGCCCGAAGAAAAGGTGCGGCTGGTCTCGCGTTTCGTCGGCGGCGGCTTCGGATCGAAGCTGGGGGTGAGCGAGGAAACGGTAGCCGCGGCCATCGCCGCCATGCAGCTTGAACGGCCGGTGCGCGTGGTGATGTCGCGCCAGCAGGTATTCCAGTGCATCATGCGCCGGTCCGAAACCACGCAGCGGCTGCGTCTCGCCGCCGACCAGAAAGGCCGGCTCACCGGTTTCGGCCACGAGGCGCTGGTTTCGAATCTGCCCGGCGAAACCTTCGCCGAACCGGTGCTGCAGTCCTCGCACTTCCTGTATGCAGCGCAGAACCGCAAGTTGATGCTCGAAGTCGCACGGATCCACCGTATGACCGCGGGCTCGGTCCGTGCGCCGGGTGAAGCGGTGGGCATGCCCGCGCTCGAAGGCGCCATGGATGTCCTCGCCGAACGGGCTGGCATTGATCCGGTCGAATTGCGCCTGCGCAACATACCCAAGGAAAACCCCGAGGAAGGCCTGCCGTTCTCCTCGCACAAGCTGGCCGAATGCCTGCGCGAAGGGGCGGAGGCGTTCGGCTGGGATAGCGGCCCGCGCAAACCGCGGCAGAAGCGCGAAGGCGAATGGTGGGTCGGGACCGGGATGGCCAGCGCTGCCCGGGTTCACAATGTCGGCGAAGCCAAGGCGCGCGTTACGCTCAAGCCCGATGGCACCGCACTGGTCGAAACCGACATGACCGATATCGGCACCGGGACCTATACGATCCTCGCACAGATCGCGGGCGAAATGCTCGGACTCGATCCCGAAAACGTGCTGGTCGATCTGGGTGACACGCGCCATCCGCGTGGTCCCGGTTCGGGCGGTAGCTGGGGCGCATCGTCCAGCGGCTCGGCGGTTTACGTCGCGTGCAAGGCGCTGCGCGAAGAGCTGGCCGATCGGGTCGGCGTTACCGAAACCGAGCTCGATCTTGCCGACGGCAGGGTCGTGGGCGGACAATCGCTGGCGCAGGTGCTGGCGGGTGAACCGCTGGCGCGCGAAGGGCATTACGAGCCCGGCGCCATCGCCGACGATTTCACCGCAGCGGGCTTCGGGGCATTCTTTGCCCAGGTCCGCGTCAACCACTTCACTGGCGAGAGCCGGGTCGACCGGATGCTGGGCGCATTCGGCTTCGGCCGCGTGCTCAACCGCAAGACGGCGCGTTCGCAGTGCCTCGGCGGGATTACCTGGAGCATCGGCGCCGCGCTGACCGAGGCGCTCGAATTCGATCCGCGCGATGGGCATTTGGTGAACTGCGATCTTGCCGAATACCATGTCCCGGTGCACCGCGACGTGCCCGATCTGGAAGTGATCATGGTCGAGGAACGCGATCCTGCGGCCAGCCCGATCCAGGCCAAGGGGATCGGCGAATTGGGGATGTGCGGCGGCGCCGCGGCGATCGGCAATGCGATCTACAACGCCTGCGGTGCGCGGCTTTTCGATTACCCGATGACGCCCGACCGCGTGCTGGCGTGCATGCCCGATTGATGCTGGCCGACCCGGCTCTCCATCTTTCCGCCGACGAGGACCATGCCGCGCTTTACGCCGCGTGCGAACCGGGAACAGCCTTGTGTACGATCGTAGGGATCGATGGCAGTTTTTCGCGGCGCGTGGGGGCGCAGCTGGCAATTCGCGCCGACGGTTCCACTGTCGGAAGCCTTTCGGACGGATGTCTCGAAGCGCAGCTGGCGACGGATGTATCCGCGCTGCATTCCCCCGAAGTGGTCCGCTATGGACGCGGATCGCCGAAGATCGATTTCCGCCTGCCGTGCGGCGGGGGGCTCGATATATTGCTCGATCCCGCGCCCGACCGGAACGCCATCCGTGCCGCGGTGGATGCTCTGGAGCAGCGCGACCCCGCCTCCCTGGTCCTGCCCGCAACATCGCCGCTGGCACGCCGTACCTATATTCCGCGCATGCAGCTCAACGTACTGGGTGAAGGCCCGGAACTTGCCGCCGTCACGGAGCTCTGCGCTGCGATGGGCGTGCGGTGCCGGCCGTTCAGCCGCGCCGATCTGGTCATTGGGCAAGCTGCGCGCGGACTGACGGGCGACCGCTGGACCGCGGGTTTGCTGCTGTTCCACGACCACGAATGGGAAGCGGCGCTGCTCGAGCAGGCACTTGCTTCGCAAATGTTCTACATTGGCGCGCAGGGGGGCGAGAATGCCCGGGTCGAACGCGCCATGGCTTTGGCGGCAAGGGGCGTGAGCGAAGAAGACCGTGCCCGCATCCGCAGCCCGATCGGACTCATTCCCGGCTGCAAGAATCCCACTGCGCTCGCGCTTTCGGCGCTCGCGGAAATCGTCGGTGAGTACGAGCAGTTGCGTGCCGCCGCTTGATCGAGGGATCGGCATCATCCTGCTCGCTGCCGGGCGCGGTACGCGTTTCGGCGGCGACAAGCTCTCCCGGGACCTGCGCGGCAAGCCGCTGTGGAATTGGGCGGCCCTGGCCGCCGAAAAGGCGGGTTTCTCTCAGCGCTACCTCGTGCGCCGGCCGGATTCGTCGCTGTGCCCGCGCGCGGGGTGGGAGGCAGTGATTAACCACCATGCCGATGAAGGCATGGGCAGTTCGATCGCGGCCGGTGTCGCCGCTGCAGCACCGAAGTGCGAACGCTTGGTGATTGCCCTTGCAGACATGCCGCTGGTCGAGCCCGGTCATCTTCGTGATCTTGCCCGGCTTAGGGGAACCGTGTTCACGCGTTATGACGACGGGGCGGAAGGGCCTCCGGCGGCATTCCCCAAGAAAGCATTCGCCGCGCTGCAGACGCTTACCGGCGAACGCGGTGCCAGGCATCTCAACCTGAGCGAAACCGCCACGCTGATACCTGCAAATGGTCACATGCTGGCCGATGTCGACACGCCTGCTGCACTCGACGCGCTTTCCCGATAGCCACGCGCCGTTCGCGGCATCGGCAAACACCCGGCCGCCGCTGCGTATCCAGCATAAACATTGGTTGGTTGGGGGACCCGGACTGCACCGCGACCGTTAGGCACGCAGGGTCATTAAGGAACGTGTTGTGCATATTGTATCGGTCGCGCTTGGTGGCTGCCTGAAGGGTGAACCCGTCCGCTATGGGGTCACCGAGGATACTGGCGGACATATCACTTACATCCTCGGCGAGATGGAAGCGCTAGCGCGCCGCGACGATGTCGAAATGGCCGAAATCGTCACGCGGCGGTTCGACGATCCTCGTCTGGGGACAGCGCATGCGCAGCCGGAAGAATGGCTGGGTGCCAAGCTCGTCATCCGGCGAATCGACAGCGGCGACCGCCGGTACCTCGCCAAGGAAGCGCTCAGCGCGGACCGCGACGCTTTTGCCGAAGCGCTGATTGCCGAACTTGCGCAGCGCGAGCGGCTTCCCGACCTCATCCATGCGCATTTCGCTGACGCTGCCGATGTCGCGCGGCGAGTGGAAGATGCCTTGGGCATACCGTTCGTCTACACGGCGCATTCGCTCGGCATGGACAAGCGCCGCGCTCTTGCCAGCCCAAGCGCGGCGATCGATGCGAGGATCGAGGAGGAAGACCGTGCAATCGCGCATGCGCGTGCGGTCATCGGTTCGTCGCGCGATGAATGCGAACGGCAGCTGACCGCCTATCCCTCTACCCGCATCGGCAAGATCCATCGGCTGGTTCCCGGTGTCTCGCGCCGCTCCGGCGGCTGTGACGATACCCCGGCGCGCGAACTCGTCGCGCCGTTCCTGCGCGACCCGTCCAAGCCGATCGTGCTGGCGATCGCGCGCCCGGTGCACAAGAAGAACCTCGTCCGGCTGATCGATTCCTTCGGTACCAATGCGGTGCTGCGTGAGTGCTGCAACCTGGTGGTCCTCGCGGGCCTGCGCGACGACCTGTCATCGGGCGAGGCCGAGCAGCAGCAGGTGCTGCAGGGCCTTGTCGACGCGATCGACCGGCACGATCTGTACGGCCGGGTCGCCTATCCCAAAGCGCATACGCGCGAACAGGTCGGCGCGCTTTACGAACTCGCCGCGCGGACGGGCGGGGTCTTCGTCAATCCGGCGCTGATGGAGCCCTATGGGCTTACGCTGGTGGAAGCTGCGGCGCATGGCCTTCCGGTCGTGGCGACCAAGATCGGCGGCCCGCAGGATATCATCGGCGAACTCGAGCATGGACTGCTGGTCGACCCGCAGGACGAGACGGCGATCGGAGGAGCGATCGAGCGACTGGTCACCGACACCGCGCTGTGGAAGCGCTGCGCTCGCAACGCGCGGACCAACAGTCTCTGCGTGAACTGGGATGCCTATGCCGCGGGTTTTCTCGCGATTGCGCGCGATATCGTCGCAGCGACGCCCGCCCGCTGCATCGCGCCGGCCAGCCTGCTGGTCAGCGATCTCGACAACACTCTGACCGGTTGCGATCACGGGGTGACCCGGATCGGGCAGTTTTTCCGGCGGCAGCGGGACTTCGGTTTCGTGATTGCCACCGGGCGTTCGATCGTGGAAGCGCGGCGGCTGGTGCGCGATTGGAAACTGCCGGTGCCTTTGGCATGGATCACCGCGGTCGGCACCGAGATCTATGTCGAACGCGATGGCGAACTGGCGCTCGACCAGGGTTTCGCCGAGCGGATCCGGCACCAATGGCATCCCGGCGCGATCGAACGCGCGCTGGCCGGGCTGCCGGGCCTCGTGCCCCAGCCCGAGTATGACCAGCGGGCATACAAGCGCAGCTATTATGCCGAGTGTCCGGGCCTCGCCAAGCGGGTCGAGGAACGGCTGCGGCAATGCGACATCCCGGCGCGGGTGGTGTTCAGCCATGACCGTCTGCTCGACATCATGCCTCGCCAGGCGGGCAAGGCGGCAGCCATGCGCCATGTCGCGGCGATGCTGGGTATTCCGCTCGACCGTGTCTTCGCTGCCGGCGACAGCGGCAATGATGCCGATATGCTGACCGCGTGCCGCAACGCCATCCTCGTCGGCAATCATGCCGAGGAAGTCGCGGCGCTCGCATCGCGGCCCAATGTCTATCTCGCGCGACGCAGCCACGCGTCGGGGACGCTGGAAGGGATACTCGCCCATCACCGGGCGCAGCGCGTCCGTGGACGCCAGGCGGGGAGGGTGCCGGCATGAGCGAACAAGGCGCAATCGGATATTTCGTTCACCATCAGGGGCGGGGCCACGCCGAACGCGCGGCCGCGATTGCCAACGCGTTGATCGAAACGCGCGGCGTGACTTTGTTCTGCGCCCGGGACGACATCTTCGCCGCGCTCGACGAGCGTATAGTGGTGCAAACCATTCCATCGCTGTTCGAACCCACCGGGCAGGAGGCACCGGCCATGGCCGCACTGCCAGCCCCCGATACTGTCCACTGCGCGCCGCTCGGCTGGCCATCGATAACGCAGGCCTTCGCCGCAATCGCGCAATGGTTCGCGGAAGCTCAGCCGGCGCTGTTCATTACTGACGTGTCTGCCGAACTCGGCCAGCTCGCGCGATTGTGCTCGGTCCCGCATGTCGCGGTTCTGCAGCATGGCGAGCGCAGCGATCCCGGGCACATGGCGGCTTATGACAGTGCCGTCGGCCTGTTGGCGCCTTATTCGGAGCGGCTCGAGCAGCATGATCGTCCGGCGGCCATGCGCCGCAAGACGCATTATGCTTCGGGAGTGGGGATCGATTGTTCCGGTTTTCCCGATCGGGCGGAGGCGCGCGCGAAACTGGGCATCGATCTGCAGGAGGATCTCGTGCTCGTGCTTGCCGGCGGCGGCGGGGAGGGCACACCTTCTGCACCGCTGACGCTCGGCGCGCGCGCCGAGCCGGGGAGCCGCTGGATCAGCATCGGCCAGGTGCGCAGCGAATGGCATGAGACGCCGCCCGGCAATCTCGATCATCGCGGCTGGGTCGACAATCCGCGCGACTGGATCGCAGCTGCCGACCGCGTCGTGTCGTCCTGCGGGAACACCACGGTGCAAATGGTCCTGGCTGCCGGCAAACCATGGGTCGTCATTCCCGAGTGGCGGTATTTCGACGAACAGTTCTGCAAGGCGGAAGTGCTCGACCGCGAAGGGCTGGCGGCGGTTTCGCGCCACTGGCCCTCGCATCCCGCTGCATGGGAGCGCCTCTGGGCCGCGGCGCGCATGATCGATGTCGAAAACCAGCGCTCGATCATCGCTACCAACCCTTCCGAGGAAGCGGCCGAATGGCTCGACGGGCTCGTTCGCGAGCTGTGGCAGGGCACTGAAAACCGCCCCGCGCTGGAGATAGTGGCATGAAGATTTCCGTTTGTACGCTCGCGCATGGGCGCGAAGACCATTTGTGCAACCTCGTTCGCGGTCTCAACCGGTCCCATCGCCCGCCTTGCGAACTGGTGGTCGCGGTAATGCAGGACCAGCGATACGAACTGCCCGAAACGGGGTTTCCCGTTCGGCAGGTGATGCTGGGCAGCGGCGACATCTGCCTGGCAGAGGCGCGGAACACTGCCGCCGAGCATGCAAACGGCGAACTGCTGGTGTTCCTCGATGTCGACTGCATCCCCGCGCCTTCGCTGATCGAGGATTATGCGGCCGCTGCCGAGGCCAACGACGGCGTGCTGATGGGAGAGGTCGGCTATCTGCCAAAAGGCGCAACCGCGTCAGGCATCGATTACGAAGCGTTCGAACGGCTTGCCGTCAAACACGCCGACCGGGCCGGGCCGCCGCGCGACATGGTCGGGCGCTGCGGCGATTACCGTTGCTTCTGGTCGCTCAATTTTGCGCTTTCGGCCCGGACCTTCCAAGAGGTGGGCGGGTTCGACCAGCGCTATGTCGGCTATGGCGGCGAAGATACCGATTTCGGTCGGACGGTCGCCGCCCATGACTTGCCGCTGTGGTGGGTGCGCGGCGCGAAGGCCTATCACCAGTATCACAAACACCACATGCCCCCGGTCCATCACCTCGACAGCGTCCTCGCCAATGCGCAGGTCTTCGCCGACAAATGGGGTGAGCCGACGATGCAGCACTGGCTGCGCGCGTTCCGCCTGATGGGACTGATCGAGCCCGATCCGGCGGGCGGCTGGACCAAGCTGCAGGATCCCGATGAAAGCCACCTGGCGCTGACCCGCCAGCAGGAACATCAACCCTATGCCAGCAGCTCGCTGGTCCTCGAACAGCTTGAATCCCAGGCCAGGCGCGGAAGCGACGCCAGCCGGGCTCCGGCGATGGCGCCTGCATAGCAGCGCTCGTAACCGGCGATCATCGCCGCAATCGACAGCTTCTCGACCGCGCGTGCACGGCAGGCCGCGCGGTCGATCCTGCGTACCTTGCGGATAGCGTGCGCCAGCGCGCCGATATCGCCGCCGGGCACCAGGACGCCACAGTCGCCGACCACTTCGGATAGCGCACCGCGATTGAAACCAGCGACCGGCGTGCCGCAGGCCAGCGCCTCGGCCGCGACCAGTCCGAAGGGCTCGTCCCACAGCGGGGTTACCAGCGCTGCTTGCGCCCCGGCCACTTCGGCGCGCAGGCGATCGCCCGAACGGTGCCCGTGAAATTCGATTCCCTCGCTAAGGAAGGGCTCGACCTTTTCGGTGAAATAGCCGGCATCTTCGACCGGTCCGAAGATCCTCAGCCTGACGCGCGCCTTGCGCGCGGCCTGGATCGCTTCGGCCAGTCCCTTGTTCGGCACGATGCGGCCCACCCAGGTCAGATAATCCCGCGGCTCGCCAAGGGGCACCCAGCGATCCGTGTCGATCCCGTTCGGGACGACGTCGAGCCCCGCGCAGCCGCGATCGGCCCACAGCGCCTGCTGGTCCTGCGAGGTTACGGTGAACCCGATATTCGGCCGTTCGCGCGTGGCGGCGACCGCGTCGAACATCGGCCCGAACGGGGGGACATGCTGCGACGTCACGCAGGGGATCCCCGCCCGCGCGCACCATTCGATGATTTCCGGAAACAGCGAATTGTTGTGCACCACGTCATAGGCGCCCGCGCCGACGGCGAGCAGGACGCGCTCGAAGGCGTCGCGTTGATAGGCGGCCAGTTCGCTGGTCCCGCGGAACACGCGCCATGGGAGTACTTCGTCATAAGGGGCGGCACAGATCGGCACGAGGCTTTCGTCCTGCGAACCATCGGCGGCAAAAAGGTCGACCTGGTGGCCCGCGGCACGCAGCCCCCGGCACAGCATGTCGCAATGCGCTTCCATTCCGCCCCCGAAGGGTTCGGCGATGGCATGGCGAATATGGGCGAGAACGGCGATTTTCATGAGTGGGGGACCCTGGAGATATATCCTCGAGAAACGCGCGGGTGCGGGCCTGTTCCCGAAAGCTAACATTAATGCAAAGCATGGCCGGAACGCCCGGTTGCGAATTGCATTTGTTTTCGCAGGAGGACGTGATGGCGTTCAGCGCAGAGTTCGATCGCTATCCCCTGACGGGGCGGTTTCTCGCCGGACGGCTACGGCATGAACTGACCGATGCCGAGAAGACCGAACTGGAGCAGCTGGTCGTGCGGACCACCACGCTGGAGGATGGCGAACGGCTGATCGCGCGCGGCGATGCCTGCGAGTGGTCGACCATCCTGATCGACGGTTTCGTCCTGCGGACGCTCGACAGTGGCGAGCGGCGCTATGCGGTCAGTTTCCACGTGCCGGGCGATTTCGTCGATCTGCATTGTTTCGCGCTGAAGCGGCTCGATCACAATATCGATTGCGTCGGCCGGGCCACGATCGGCCAGGTTCCGCATTCGGCGATCACGCGGGTGATGGCCGAACGGCCGCATCTCGCACGCCTGTTCTGGTTCTCCACCCTCCTGGATGCGGCGATGCACCGCGAATGGATCATGAAGCTTGAACAACTCACCGCGCCCAAGCGCATTGCGCATGTCTTCGCCGAAATCTGGCGAAGGCTCGACATGGTCGGCCTGGGTTACCCCGACGGCTTCGAAACGCCGCTGCGGCAGACCGACATCGCGGAAATGTGCGGCGCCACTGCTATTCACACCAATCGCGCGCTGGCGGACCTGCGGCGCAACGGCCTCGCCGATTTCCAGCGCGGCAAGGTCCGCATCGCGGATCGCAGGAAGCTCGAAGCCTACGCCGATTTCGATCCTGCCTACCTCTATTCCGATGGCGCGCTGGCGTTGAGAAAGACCGGATGAGCCCGCCGCGCAGCCGTTTCGTATTCGTTGCCGGGCTGCATCGGACCGGCACCAGCCTGCTCTCCCGCATCATTGCCGCGCATCCCGCCGTCAGCGCGATAGAGAACGCTCCCGTGCCGGAAAATGAGGGCTGCTATCTCCAGGGTGCGATCCCGCACACCGCGCTGGACGGCCGGCCGGGACACTATGCCACCGATCCCCTGCAGCACCACACCGAACAATCGCTGTGGAACACGCTCGAGACGCAGCGCCGCCTCCTGTCGGACTGGGGCGGATGGTTCGACCCGGACAAGCCCTGGTGGCTCGAAAAGTCGCCGATTAACCTCACCCGCATGCGCCTGTACCAGCAACTCTTCCCGACCGCGCAGTTCATCGTCATCCTGCGCCACCCGCAGTTGATGGCCGCAGCACTCGGCAAATGGGTCACGGACGAACCCGCAGCGCTCCTGCGGTACGGCATCGACGCCTACGACACGGTGGCGCAGGACCTGCCCATACTGCATGCGTCGCTGGTCCTGCGCTACGAGGATCTTGTGTCGCGCCCCGACGCGGTGCGCCGGGCGGTGTTCGCTTTCCTGTCGCTGGAAGACCACGATCCGCAAATCGAACTGCGTGACGGCAATCGCGACTACCGGGTCGGCCAACCGGCGGAGGAAGACGCAGTCCGCCGCATGGCGCGCTGGGGGTATGCGCCGGGCGGGGAGGTGCACGATTTCGCGCCGCGCATTGCGCACCCGCTGCGCAGCGTGCGCGATGCGGTATCGGCTGCGCTGGAGCAAGAATTGCAAAGCGAACAGAAAGAACAGAAAGAACAGAAAGCTAACATCCGTCAATAGACGCGTTCTGATCGGCTTGCTTAACTGTCGGCCATGACTCTGACTGCAAGTTCGGAGGCTCCAGCGTTCCCCCTGACCGGCGATTTTCTTGCCGGGCGCCTGCGGCAGAACCTCAGCCTCGATGATCTGAAATATATCGAAGGGCTGGTCGATACGGTCGCCGAATATGGCGATACCGCGCGCCTGCTTGCGCGGGGTACGAAAACCGACCGCAGCACGATCCTGATCGAAGGCTATATCTTCCGCACGATCGAAAGCGCGGGCAAGCGGTTCATAACCGGGATCCACGTCCCCGGGGATTTCGTCGATCTGCACGGGTTCGCACTGAAGCGGCTCGATCACAATATCGATGCTGCGGGCCGGGTAACGGTGGGTTCGGTCAGCCACGACACGCTGCGCAGGGTCATGCGCGACCGCCCCGGCGTCGCGCGGGCCATGTGGTTTGCGACGCTGCTCGACGCGGCAATTCACCGCAAGTGGATCCAGATGCTCGAACAGCTCGACGCGCCGCGGCGGATCGCGCATCTCTATGCCGAACTGCACACGCGGCTGGAACTGGTGGGCCGCAATGTCACGCGCGCCCTGCGCACGCCCTTCACGCAGTTCGACATGGCCGACATGTGCGGTGTCAGTGCGATCCATGCCAACCGGGCAGTGGGCAAGCTGCGCGAGCTGGGAATTGCCGAAATCCGCCGCGGCGATCTCTACACCGCCGACTGGGCGGCGTTGAAGCGCTATGCGCAATTTGATCCGGACTACCTCTACGGTGACGGTCCGCTGAAAGTCGAAGAGGACTGGGACTAGCCGTTCAGTTCTTTCGGAGCGTGGACATCGGACAGCGCCTCGGCTTCGGCCCACGCGACGTCCTGCCGCGGGATGACCGACAGCTGGCCATTGGTCTCCAGCACGACCCAGTTGGCATCGGCGTTGTGCGTGATCCCGTTCTGCCGCAGCGCGGTCTTGATCTCCTCTTCGGAAATACGTGTGCGCAGCATCGCATCGCGCAGATACTCCCCCTTGTGCGTCAGTAAGGTGGGTTCGGCCTTGACGATATTGGCGATGGTCCGGCTGCGCTGGACGAGCTTGGTCGTGATGTACTGGCAGGCTGCGAGGACCACGATCGCGGCGATCGCATCGGCGGTGGCGACATTGCGCAGCAGAACGCCGCTGGCCGCCAGGCTGCCGATCATCACGTTGATGATCCAGTCGAAATTGTTGAGCTCGCTAGTGGTGCGTTTGCCCACCATCCGGACCATGACAATGATCAGCGCGTAGAACAGGAAGGCATTGCCCGCGATTTCGACGATCCGCGGCCATCCGGACCAGATATTCAGCACCTCGGCCAACTCAATTCACCTCGTAATCGATCGGCTTGAAGGTTCCACCGTTCGAATCGTAGGCGGAACAGGCGGTCAGCCCGATCACCAGATCCATTTCGGCGCGCAGCACGATCCGGTCGCCCGGCCGGCTTTCCGGCGGCTTCACCGCGATCAGCCCGCTGTCGCCATCAACGGGCACGTTCATGAAGATGTTGAACGCCGTGGGAATGGCATCGGGTTCGATGCCGAAAGGCTTCAGCGCTTCGGCCAGATTGCCGAAACACCCGCGGTGCACGGGCTTGTCGGCGTAGAAATGGCGGAATGTGTCTTCGGAACACGGGGTCAGCAGGAAGTCGTGCTGCTTCACCGTATCCTCGATGATCGTCAGCATCGGGTTCGACCGGTTGGACCACAGCCGGTTGCCCTTGCCCAGCCGCAAGGTTTCCTCGTAATCGAAGGTGCGGCCGTTCGAGATCACTTCGCGTACGTCCTGCGCATTGTACGCCAGCAGGTCCGAAACCTGACGGCCCTCGGGATCGCAGACGGTCAGTTCGGCGCCCTTGAGCAGCTCGAAAGCCACGCCGCTGCGCGGTTCTATACGGTTCATTTTTCCTCCAGTCGGGGATCGCGGAAAGGGCATTCCCAGCCCTTGTCGACCGCGCGGCCACTGTACTGCCGCGCTTCGCTGCTTTCGCCATGGCGCGCGAGCATGGGGTTGATGTCGCCGGCAAGGTCGCGGTCGCGCTCGAGAATGGCATCGCGCATGCGTTCGTAGCGCCCATCCTCGCGCAACGTTTCGAACTGGTCGTGCAGGTTGAAGACCATCGTGGGATAGGCAAAACGGCGGGCCGGCCGAGAAGCCGACGGGTTGAGCCCGACCACGAAATAGGCTTCGCCGCCGAAGCTCAACGAGAAATGCGGGTCGGTCGGATCCGCGCTGACGCTGGTATCGTAGGACTGGCCCAGCCAGTTGTCCTTCTCGGCAAAGGATTGCAGGCGTTGCCATAGCAGCCGTTCGAAGGTCGGCTCGTCGATCTCGTCTGGCTGCTGGAAAATCACCGCCAAGCTGCGCAGCCCTTCAGGGTCGTTGCGATAGCGATCGGCCCATTCAAGGAGGCGGTCGTGAATCCGCAAATCGTCCCATCCGCTGCGCATGTCGTGGGCGATGACCACGTCGAGCATATTGCGGGCCTGTGCTGACTTGGCGCCCACGCAGGGGAAATCCGCATGCGCGACATGCGCCCGGAATTGCTCGGTGATGTCTGCCGACTTCGCTTCGTCGACGGCGAGGAGACCCGGTTTCATTGCGTCGCCCCCCTCTCGGCGCTGCAGACGAGAGCGCTGTCGGGTACGCGGCCCATCGACCAGTTCGCCTGCATGCGGACCTTCGGGTTTGGCGCACACCATATCTCGCCCGACTGGTCGAGCGCGGTGACCCAGAGCAGATTGTGTTCCGCGCCGTAGTCGATGACTGCGAAAGCCATGCCGGTGCCCTTGTCGGTCACCAGAACCGGGAGCGGAGGATTGAGTTGCGTGAACACAGAGAAACCTCGCGATAGGGCCGAAACGGATTGCAGTGCGGACCGTCATGGTCGGCTGTGCAATGAACGACGCACGCAGTCGGAGCTGCACGCGTCGGTCGGGGAGAGAACGCGGAGCCGATACGATAGTTTCCCGACTGACATCGGTTAGCTTGGCGCATGCGGCGCAGCTCGGTTGCGGGGCTTGCGGACGGCTTGCGCGGCCCCTGATTGACATCGCTCCCGCTGCGCGACATCGCCTGCATCATGCCGCAAGCCTTGCCCACCATAGTGCTCGTCGGGGGCGGGCACGCGCACCTCGGGGTGCTGGCGGACTGGATATGGCGCGGGTCGCCGGAAGCGCGGACGATCATGGTCTCTCCGCAGCGCCAGACGCGGTATTCGGGCATGATCCCCGGCACCCTCGCGGGTGAATATGGCCGGGAAGAAGGATTGATCGATGTCGCTGCGTTGGCAGGGCGCGCCGGGGCCGAATTCGTCGAGGACCGATGCGTCGCGCTAGATCCCGCCGGGCGCACTCTCGCCACCGCGTCGGGGCAGCGCATCGCATTCGATTACTGCTCGATCGACACGGGCGGCGTGGGGCAGGCGACCGGCACCATCGGCGAAGACCCGCGGATTGTCGATGTGCGACCGATCGGCACGTTCCTTGCGCGAATTGACGAACGGATCGCCGGTGTGGCGCAGCGCCCGCGCCATCTGGCGGTCGTCGGCGGCGGCGCGGGAGGGGTCGAGCTCGCTTTCGCGCTGAGACGGCGCTTCGGCAGCGCACCGCGGATTACGCTGGTGACCGGCGCAGATGGCGCCTTGCCCGGTTTCGGCAACCGTGCCCGTGCGTTGCTGGAACGGGAGCTTGCACGACATGCTATCGGCGCAGTGGCGGAAGATGCGCGGGTTGAAGCGGGCACGTTCTACGCCGGCGACCAGTCCCTCGAACCGCTCGACATCGTCATTGCTTCGCTTGGCGCTGCTGCGCCCGAATGGCCTGCGCAAGGCGGGCTGGCGGTCGATCCAGACGGCTTTATTGCGGTCGATCGCCACCAGCGATCCTTGTCGCACCCGCATGTGCTCGCGGCAGGCGATGTGGCCGCGCGGCAGGACATGCCGGTCGCGCGTTCGGGGGTCCATGCCGTGCACAGCGGGAAGGCTCTGGCGGCCAATCTGCGCCATCTGGCGACGGGGCGGGGGCGATTGCGCTCCTATCGTCCGCGGCCCGCGAGTCTTTACCTGTTGTCGACCGGCCCTCGCACGGCCATCGCTATCTATGGTCAGATCGCCTTGCGCGGGCGATGGCCGGGTACACTCAAGCGCTGGATCGACCGGCGCTGGGTCGAAAGCTTCGCAAAGCTGGCGCAGTCGGTGTAACCGGCTGCGGACAGGAGGCGATCCGGCGCACGACACAGGGACAACATGAAAAAGCTTCTCATCATACTGGCGCTGGCGGCCCTGATCGCAGCCTATGTGTTCTTCGGGGTCGGAGACTATCTGACCGTCGACGGGATCAAGCGCGTCGCGGGCGAGGTCGATGGCTATTACAAGCGTCATCCCGTCCAGGTCGTCGGGCTGTTCTTCCTGACCTATGTCGCGGTGACTGCGGCCTCGCTGCCCGGTGCCGCGGTGATGACGCTTGCGGCGGGCGCGCTGTTCGGCGTGCTGCTCGGAACGGTCGTGGTGTCCTTCGCCTCGACGCTGGGTGCTACGCTGGCGTTTCTTGCCTCGCGCTACGTCCTGCGCGACGCGATCGAAACGCGCTTCGGCGAACGGCTGCGCACGGTCAATGCCGGGCTCGAACGCGACGGGGCGTTCTACCTTTTCACCATCCGCATCATTCCGCTGTTCCCTTTCTTCGTGGTCAATCTGGTGATGGGACTGACCCGTATCAGGCTGTGGACCTACGCCTGGGTCAGCCAGGTGGGCATGCTGCTGGGGACGATCGTCTATGTGAATGCCGGCACCCAGCTGGCGCAGATCGACAGCCTGGCGGGGATCGCGTCGCCGGCCGTGCTGGTGTCCTTCGCACTGCTCGGAATCGCACCGTGGATCGCCAAGGCGATCATCGGCTGGATCAAGCGGCGCAAGGTCTATTCCGGGTTCATCCGGCCCAAATCCTTCGACCGCAATCTGGTGGTGATCGGGGCGGGATCGGCCGGGCTGGTGTCCGCACTGATCGCGGCGACGGTGAAGGCCAAGGTCACGCTGGTCGAAGCGAACAAGATGGGGGGCGATTGCCTCAACACCGGCTGCGTGCCGTCCAAGGCGCTGATCAAGAGCGCCAAGGTTGCCGAGCAGATGCGACATGCCGATAGATATGGTTTGAAACCGGTCGAACCCGAAGTGCCGTTTCGCGAGACGATCGAACGCGTGATGGGCGCGGTCCGGACAATCGAGCCGCATGACAGCGTCGAACGCTACACCGGGCTCGGTGTCGATGTGGTCGAAGGCTACGGCCGAGTGGTCGATCCATGGACCGTCGAAATCGCGCGCAAGGATGGCGGCGTGCAGCGGCTGACCACGCGCGCGATCGTGATCGCCGCGGGTGCCGGTCCGCTGATCCCGTCGATCCCGGGGCTGGAAGCCAGCGGCTATCTGACCAGCGACACGATGTGGGACGCGCTTGCGACAATGGACCGTGCCCCGGCGCGCGTCGCGGTGCTGGGCGGCGGGCCGATCGGGTGCGAACTGTCGCAGGCGCTTGCCCGGCTCGGTTCGCAGGTGACGCAGGTCGAAATGGCCGATCGCGTTCTCGGGCGCGAGGACCCCGACGTGTCGCTCGAGGCGCAGGCGGCGCTCGAAAGCTCGGGAGTGAACGTGCTGACCGCTCACCGCGCACTGCGGGTCGAGACTGGCAAGCTGATCGCCGAGCATGGCGGCGCGGAAGTCGAGATTGCCTTCGATACGCTGATCGTCGCCGTGGGCCGTGCGGCGCGCCTTTCGGGCTACGGACTGGAGGATATCGGGATCGACACGGCCAAGACCGTGGTGACCGATGAATTCCTCGCGACCAAATTCCCGAACATTTACGCCGCGGGGGATGTCGCCGGCCCGTTCCAATTCACGCATACGGCCAGTCATCAGGCCTGGTTTGCCAGCGTGAATGCCCTGTTCGGCCAGCTCAAGCGGTTCAAGGCGGATTACCGCGTGATCCCCGCCGTGACGTTCCTCGATCCTGAAATCGCCCGGGTGGGCTTGAACGAAACCGAGGCGGAAGCGCAGGGCGTGGCCTACGAGGTCGCACGCTACGAGCTTGGCGGGCTGGACCGCGCTATCGCCGAGAGCGAGACGCAGGGCTTCGTCAAGGTGCTGACCCCGCCGGGCAAGGACACCATTCTCGGGGCGACGATCGTCGGTGCGCATGCCGGCGAACTGCTTGCCGAATACGTCCTAGCGATGAAGCACAAGCTCGGGCTCAACAAGATCCTCGGCACGATCCACTCCTATCCGACGCTGGCGGAAGCGAACAAATTCGCCGCGGGCGAATGGAAGAAGAAGCACAAGCCCGAAACGCTGCTATCGCTGGTGGAGAGGTATCACACCTGGCGTCGTGGCTAGCGCCGGGGCGGGTTCCCGCTGCGCGCTGCGGCGCTCTTGCGCTGCCGACCTTTCGCGAACATGACAGGCGGATGCTGGGCTCGCTGCCGGGCCGCACGGGCTGAGGCCCAACGGGGAAGCGCATGGAGTTTTTCGACCAGTTTCGCGGGCTGCTAGGCATTGCGCTGATGGTGCTGCTCGCCTGGGCCATTTCGGAAGACCGCAGCGCAAGGCCGACATGGCGCTGGATCGCTGGCGCGCTGGCGTTGCAGGCGGGCCTCGCACTGCTGATCGTCCGCGTACCGTTCGTCTGGGATGCCGTGACGCTGGCCAACGAGGCGGTCGCCGCGATCGAACGCGCAACGCTCGACGGGTCGTCCTACATGTTCGGCTATCTCGGGGGTGCGCCGCTGCCCTTCGACTTGGCGCAGGGCGCGGAGGCGCCGGTGATCATCGCCTTCCAGATTCTCCCGCTGGTCATCGTCTTTTCGGCGCTGGCCGCGCTGCTGTGGCACTGGGGGGTGCTGCGCTGGCTGGTCGATGGCCTGTCCTTCCTGCTGCGGCGCACGCTTAGGGTCAGCGGCGTGGTCGGTCTGTCGGGCGGGGCGAACATGTTTCTCGGCGTGGTGGAAAGCCCGCTGGTGGTGCGCGCCTATTTCGCGAAAATGAGCCGTGCTGACCTGTTCCAGGTGATGGTGCTGGCCATGGCGACGATCAGCGGTGCGATTCTGATCCTCTACGCCACCACCCTGTCGCGCACGGTGCCCGATGCGGTGGGGCACATGATTTCCGCTTCGCTGATTTCGCTTCCAGCAGCGCTGCTGATCGCCAAGCTGATGGTGCCCGGCGCAGCGAGCGCGGAAGGCGAGGAACCCGATGCCGGCAGCCAGGGGCTCAAGTTCGAATCGAGCATCGATGCGATCATCAAGGGGACGATGGACGGCATGCAGCTGTTCCTTGCCGTGATCGCAGTGATCATCGTGGTGTTTGCGCTGGTGTCGCTGGCCGACCAACTGCTGGCGCTGCTGCCCATGGTCGATGGCGAGCCGCTGAGCCTGAAGCGGACCTTCGGCTGGCTGTTTTCGCCGCTGATGTGGTTGATCGGCGTACCCTGGGCCGAAGCGCAGGCCGCCGGCAGCCTGATGGGCACCAAGGCGATCCTCAACGAATATGTCGCCTATCTTGAGCTTGCCGCTCTGCCGCCCAGCACATTCGCGCCGCGAAGCCTGCTGATCGTCACCTATGCGCTGTGCGGGGTCGCGAACCTCGCCAGCATCGGGCTGCTGGTGTCGACCATCGGCACGCTGTGTCCCGAACGGCGCGCCGAAGTCGCGGGACTGGGTGTGCGCAGCTGGATCGCCGGCAATATGGCGACGGCGATGACTGGCGCATGGATCGGGCTGATCACCTGGGTTTGAGCGGATAGGATACGGCCATGTTCGATGCAAAACTGCGCCCGCTGATCGACCCGCCGCTCAACCGGTTGGGCAGCGCGCTGGCGCGGCGGGGGGTGACTGCCAACGCGATCACCTTTCTCGGCCTTGCACTGGGGCTGGCCGGCGCGGCGGCGATTTCCGGCGGCTACTTCGGCGCCGGATTGGGTCTCATCCTCGCCAACCGCCTGCTCGACGGGCTCGACGGCGCGGTCGCACGGGCGAACGGCCCGACCGTGCTGGGCGGTTATTTCGATATCGTCGCCGATTTCGCCTTCTACGTGTCGGTGCCGCTCGGCTTCGGGCTGGTCGATCCGGCCAACACGCAGGCTGCACTGGTGCTGGTTGCCAGCTTCGTCCTGACCGGCGTCAGCTTCCTCGCCTACGCCGTGATCGCCGCGGAACGCGGCGCGCTGACCGACGCGCATGGCAGGAAGAGCTTTTTTTATTCGACCGGGCTGGCCGAAGGCGGCGAAACGATCGCCGTCTTCATCGCCTTCGCGCTGTTTCCGGCGTGGTTCGTCCCGCTGGCCTACGCATATGCCGCGCTATGCGTGCTGACCGTGTTCCAGCGTAGCGCGCTGGCGATCGTCCAATTCAGCGATTGAGCCGTTCGGCAATGGCATCGCGCAAGGCGGCAATGCGCGCCGCATTCGCACCCAGATCGCTCACGCCCACGCGAGAAACCGAGCGAAAATCGATCGCACCATCGGCAATCCGCACGACCATATCGTCCTTGAAGCCGAACCAGAATGTTTCCGCGACCCCTTCGATCCGGCCGGTTTCGGCATCGGCGGTCACCTGGGCGAAACCCATCTCCTCCATCGCGGATACCACCAGTTTCGCGGCTTCGGCCGGGCTGGTCGAACCCAGCGGCAGCGGCGCGAGATCGGGATAGGCGGCGGCAATCACCTGCGCATGCGACCGATCGGCCAGCGGCGGCTCGGATTCCGACCACATTTCGAGCTCGCCCAGCGGCGTGGTGTAGTCGTTCAGCGGATTGGCACCCGCGGCGGCGCGTTGATCGAGCACGGTTTGCGAGAAGACAGGCGGGTTGGCGGTATCGGTCGCAATGTCGTGGATCGGCGGGATGTCGGCGGCCTGGCTGCGAATGGCACCCAGAACGGCAAAGATGCCGACCGGAACCAGCAGCGCGATCAGCGACAGCAGCCAGCCCTTGCGGGGCTTGCGCAGCAGCACGACGATCAGCGAGATCAGGCCGATAAGCGCCACGATGCCCAGCAGGATCGGCCCGGCCTTGATCGTCAGGGTAAGCAGTCCGGTCCGCCAATCCCACAGGCCGAACTTGGTCCCCAGCGCGGCGATGGCGAAATACACCGGGAGCGCGAGTGCAAGGGCGAAGGCGAGGCGGCTGTGCCAGGGCGTTTTGATCATGCCGCATCGTAGCGCCAAGTCGCGGCGCTGCAATCATGCTAATCGCTGGATATGCAACTGCACCGCGGCGATGGCGTCATGGGGTGGCGCGCGCTGGCGTAGGGCGGGCGCGTGTCAGCCGCCGGTCACGCTCATGTGGCGCGCCAGGGCAGGTTCGCTTTGCGCGGCATCGAAGGCATGGCGCAGCGGCTTGCCCGCGAGCAGGCGTTCGAGCGCCTCGTCGAGCGCGGCTTCGCCACCGGCGCGCACGATATCGCGCAGTTCGACCTTCTGGTCATGGCCCAGGCAGCCATAGACCGTCCCGGTCGCGGAAATACGGATGCGATTGCACCCGGCGCAGAAATTGTTGCTGAGCGGAGTGATGAGCCCGATCCGCGTGCCCGTCTCTGCGACGTCGAAGTAGCGTGCGGGCCCGCCGGTGCGGTGGAGCGAGGGGACGAGCGTGAAATGGCGCTCGAGTTCCTCGCGCACAGCGTCGAGCGGCAGGTGGGCGGCGGGACGATCGACCGAGACCTCGCCCAGGGGCATGGCTTCGATGAGCGCGAGGTCGAGTCCGCGCGCGCCGCACCATGCAAGCAAGTCGCGCATTTCGTCGTCATTCGTACCGCGCATCGCCACGGCATTGATGCGCACTGCCAGACCGGCATCGCGCGCCGCGTCGATGCCGCTAACCACCCGCTCGAACTCGTCGCGGCGGGTGAGCTCGGCAAACCGGTCGCGCCTGAGCGTGTCGAGACTGATGTTGATACGCCGCACCCCGGCATCGAACAGGTCCTGCGCCATTTCGGGCAGGCGCGTCCCATTGGTGGTGAGCGTGAGTTCGTTGAGCCCGTGCGTGCGCAACCGTGCCAGCCGCTGGACAAGTTCGAGCACACCCTTGCGCACCAGCGGTTCGCCGCCGGTCAGGCGGATCCGGCGGACGCCGCGGACCACCAGATGACGCGCCAGCGTTTCGATTTCCTCGAATGTCAGAAGGTCGCGGCGCGGGAGGAATTCCATCTCCTCGGCCATGCAATAGGTGCAGCGAAGGTTGCAGCGGTCGGTGACCGAGAGGCGGATATAGTCAATCTGACGGCCGTGGGCGTCGCGCATGCGGGCCCCCTACACGAGGCGGGGCGAGGCCCAAACCGAAATCGGGCGTCGTGCCGGCAGGCGGTCAGCCCGCGTTGCGCAAGCGGCCGAACAGCGCGGGCAGGGGTTCGGAAGAAAGCGCCCGCTCCATGGTCCGGGCAAGCGTGGTCGATACGGTGATCTTCGAAACATGCGCGCGATCGTCGCTGAGGCCGACCGCGATCTCGTAAGTGCCTGCTTCGATCACGAAACTCCCGTCGGATCTGAAGTGGCCCAGCTGGTTGCCGCCGACTTCGAACAGCAGGCTGCGCGTTTCGCCTGCCATGAGCGAGACGCGCTGGAAGTCGGCCAATCGGCGCGCCTGCGCACCGTTCTGTCCCGGGCTGCGCACATAGAGCTGCACCGTCTCGGTGCCTTCGCGCTTGCCGACATTGTACAGCGTGGCGCTGACGATGATCCGGTCGTGGCTCAGTTCGACGGCGGTTTCGCCGAGGCCGAAATCGGAATAGCCCAGCCCGTGTCCCAAGGTGAAACCCGCTTGCCCCTTCTCCGTCAGCGGCAGTGGCAGGCGGCCCCGTGGCGCGAATTCGCCGGTCAGCACTTCGGCCAGCGCATGGCCCGACATGGTGCCGAGTTGCCCGGCATGCAGCACGCAAGGCAGCTTGGTCCCGCGCGCGTCGGGGTCGAGCGGCTGCGAGCCGAGGGTGATGAGGACGATGTTCGGATTGACCGCATGGAGCGAATCAAGGAGCGTCTGTTCCGCTTCTCCCACACGCTCGCAGTCGCCGAGCGTGACGATCACCGTGCCCACCCGCCGCGCGGCATTGCAGGCCATGCCGATTGCCATGTGATCGGCGTCGAGCAGTCCGGCGGGTCTGGCATCGGCGCGGACCGCCAGGCCGGGGACGAAACTGTGCGCGAGGCCCAGTGCGTCGAACCCGTCGAGCAGGTTGGCGGCGTCACCATGCGCTCCGCCAGTCGGAAGCGCCCGGTCGGTTGCGGCATGCCCGACAACGAGGATTTCGCCCGACGCGATATCGAGCGGCAACAGCGCAGGATCGTTGCGCAGCAGGACGATCGCGTGGCGCGCAGTGTCCAGCGCGACCGTTCGCGCGTGATCCGCCGACCAGTCGGTGGCAGGGGCGATATCGCGCAGATCGGCGCGGAACAGGCCCAGATCGTATTTCGCGCCCAGCACCTTGCGCACCGCGTCATCGAGCTGGCGCATGCCGACCCGCCCGTCGCCCACCGCTTTCACGATGGTGTCCACTGCCAGCATTTGGTAAGGCGTTTCACCGGCCTCCTGTCCCGCAGCCCGGCCAATCGCGACCCATTCGGCCAGGTCAATCCCGTCGAAGCTGGCGGGGCCGCCGATCGACAGGTCGCCATCCGCAGTCTCGCCGCGGTCATGCACTGTCTGCGCGAGTAGACCCAGCGCGATGCTCGCCGGGGGCGATTCGCGCAGCACGCCGGCCACCAGCCGGAGCTTGTCGGTCAGTATGTCGGGATCGCGCCGCTCGATCCAGCCAGGCGCGTCGGTGCGCAGGCAAGCCAGCACGCCGTCGCCATCCTGTCCCTCGAATTGCAGGCCGCGCACGGTGGCCGCGGCCAGGGCGCGCGCCAGATGTACTGAAGTGCCCCAGCTTTCAGCCAGTTCCTCCGTTTCGGTATCGCTCGTCAGGGCAACCTGGGGCCCCATGAGCCAGTTCATCCCGTGCGCTCGCGCTTCCCCCGCCACGATCTGGGCTGCGCTTTCCACGATGTGCGGCGACCATGTCGCGGCCAGTGCAAGCGGGGCGGGCATGGTGACCGAGGTGCCCCGGCCGGGAACATTGGCCATCAGTAGCGGAATGCCGAGCCGCGTTTCCTCGACGGCCAGGCGTTGCAAGGTGGCCAGCTGGTCTGCGGCGCCCGAACCGAGAAGCCCGCCTACACGGCCCTGCAACATTTCTGCGCGCAGCGGGGCACCTTCGCTATCGCCGCCGGCTTCCGGAATGGGCAACAGGACAAGCTGCCCGGCCTTCTCCGCCACTGACATGATGGCGAGCAGGTCTTCGACGAAACGCTCGCGTTCGGCGGCGTGATCGGGCGGATGGCGGACCATTTGGGCGGTAGCGTGGTCCTTAGAGGTAAACATCCGGTGTGGATGCACCGATTGGTCAGGGGCTGTTGCCGAACTGCACCGCAAGGCGGATTTACAGATATAAAAATATCTTTATATCCTCTTCGTAATGCGAACCGAACACCTCTTCCGCGCCCTTGCCGATCCGACCCGGCTCAGGATCATGCGCCTGCTTGGCTCGATGGAGCTGGCAGTGGGTGAAGTCGCGCAGGTACTGGGGCAGAGCCAACCGCGCGTGTCGCGGCACATCGGCATCCTGTGCGACGCGGGTCTGGCCGAACGACGGCGCGAAGGCAGCTGGGTATTCTTGCGCGCCTGCGCCGATTCGAGCGAGGCGCCGCCGCTTTGCGCGGCTATCGGCGATCTGCTGGTCGATGCGGAGGCTGCCGACGCCGTCTTTGCGGAACAGTGCGAGCAGGACCGACGCAAGCTGGCCGCGATCCGCCAGCACCGCGAAACCGAGGCGCAGGCCTATTTCTCGGCGCATGCGGACGATTGGGACGAATTGCGCCGGCTGCATTCCTCGGACGAGGCCGTGGAGGCCGAACTGGCGCGTGCGCTGGGGCCCGAACCGCTCGGGCGCCTGCTCGATATCGGCACCGGCACGGGGCGCATGGCCGAACTGTTTGCCGAGCGGGCAGAGCGGATCGTTGCACTCGACAAGAGCCTGGCGATGCTGCGGGTCGCACGCGCCAAGCTGCAGCACCTCCCGACCGAGCGAGTGGAACTGGTGCAGGGCGATTTCGGGGCTCTGCCGTTTGCCGCGGCGAGCTTCGACAGCGTGCTGTTCCACCAGGTGCTGCATTTCGCGCAAATGCCCGGTGCCGCGCTGGCGGAAGCCGCCCGCGTGCTGCGTCCGGGCGGGCGGATCGCAATCGTCGATTTCGCGGCGCATCAGCGCGAGGAACTGCGCAATCGCCATGCGCATGCCCGGCTGGGGTTCGACGATGCACAGATGATGGGTCTGCTCAGCGATGCCGGGTTCGACCCGGCCGCGCCGACGGCACTGGAAGATGGAGAACTGGTGGTGAAGATCTGGATCGCGCCGCGGCGCGTCGATGACCGGAAGGCGGCGTCATGAGCCCGACGATTGACCAGATGCGCGAAGCGCAGCGCGCACTCGAAGCGCCGCTGTTTTCAGGGCTCCCGGGCGATATCGACGTCAGCTTCGAATTCTTCCCGCCCAAGAATGCGACCATGAACGAGACGCTGTGGCAAAGCGTCGAGACGCTGGCCCCGCTCGGGCCGCGTTTTGCCAGCGTCACATATGGCGCGGGCGGGTCGACCCGCGAGCGGACGCACCAGCAGGTCGTCCGCATCCAGAACGAAGCGCGCATTCCTGCTGCCGCGCACCTGACCTGCGTCGAGGCGACCCGCGAAGAGGTCGACGAGGTGGCGCGCCATTACTGGGATGAGGGCATCCGCCATATCGTGGCGCTGCGCGGCGACGCGCCCGACGGACAATCGCAATATGCGCCGCATCCGGGCGGCTATGCCAACGCAGTCGAACTGATCGCGGGACTGAAGAAGGTCGCCAATTTCGAGATTTCGGTCGCCGCCTATCCCGAGGTCCATCCCGATTCGCCCGATCGCCAGGCCGATCTGGACAATCTCAAGGCCAAGTTCGACGCCGGGGCGACCCGGGCGATCACGCAGTTCTTCTTCGATCCGCAATGTTTCTTCGACTTTCGCGACCGGGCCGCAGCGGCGGGAATTGACGGCGAGATCGTGCCCGGGATCATGCCCGTGCTCAGCTTCGCGGCGGTGCGCCGGATGTCGGGGCTGTGCGGCACAGCCATCCCGCCGTGGATGGAAGGTCTGTTCGACGGGCTCGACGATCGCCCCGCCGCGCGTCAGCTCGTCAGCGCGACCATCGCGGCAGAACTGTGTCGCCGGCTATATGCGGGCGGGGTACGGCAATTCCATTTCTACACTCTCAACCGCGCCGAACTGAGCTATGCGATCTGCCATATGCTCGGGCTGCGCGCGAAGGCAGGCCGATGACCAAGCGCGAAGAATTCGAAGCCGCCGCAGCCCAGCGGATCCTGATCAAGGACGGCCCCTACGGTACCGCGATCCAGCAGGCCGGGCTAACGCCCGAAGACTATGCCGCGGGCACCGATCTCGCGCAGGAGCAGAAGGGCAATAACGACCTCGTCAATCTGACGCAGCCGCAGGTTATCCGCCGGATCTGTGACAGCTATATCGATGCGGGCGCGCATATCCTCGCTACCAACACCTTCAACGCCAATCGCATCAGCCAAGCCGATTACGGCGCCGAACACCTGGTCCATGAGATCAATGTCGCCGCGGCGCGGATTATCCGTGAAGCGGTCGATGCGCGGAACGACGGCATTCCGCGGTTCGTGGCGGGCGCTGTCGGGCCGACCAACAAGACGCTGTCGCTTTCGCCCGATGTCGAAGACCCCGGGTTTCGCGAAGTGACATTCGACGAAATCGTCGCCGTCTATGTCGAACAATGCCGCGCGCTTGTCGCGGGCGGGGCCGATTTCATCCTCGTCGAGACGGTGTTCGACACGCTCAACTGCAAGGCCGCTATCATGGCCGTGAAGCAGCTGGCCCGCGAATTGGACCGCGACATACCGCTGATGATCTCGCTGACGCTGACCGACCTTTCGGGCCGCAATCTGTCGGGCCATACCGTGGAGGCGTTCTGGTACACCGTGCGCCATGCCAGGCCGCTGACGATCGGCCTCAACTGCAGCTTCGGTGCCGAACAGCTGCGTCCGCATGTGCAATTGCTGTCCGATATCGCCGATACTTGGCTGATGGCCTATCCCAATGCCGGCCTGCCCAACGATCTCGGCGAGTATGACGAACAGCCGGAAACGACTGCGTCGCTGACGCAGGTCTGGGCGCAGAATGGCCGGATCAATGCGCTGGGCGGCTGCTGCGGCTCGACGCCCGCGCATATCGCCGCGATGGCCAAGGCGGTCGAAAACTGCGCGCCGCGCGTGCTGCCCAAGCCTGACCCGGACATGCATCTGGCGGGGCTCGAACCGTTCACGATCGCGGCATGAGCGGCGGGGGCCTCCATGGGGCGGTAATCCGCGAGGCGGGGGCAGCGGACGTGCGCGCGCTCGCGCTGGTGTCGGATGCCACTTTCCTCGAGACCTTCGCCGGGATGATCAGCGGCGAGGCACTCGTCGCGCATTGCGCGGCCAAGCATGCGCCCGATCATCTCGCCGGGCTGCTGGCTGCTGGTGCCCGTGCCTGGCTTGCCGAAATCGACCGGGCGCCGATCGGCTACGCGCTGCTCACCCGGCCCGAACTCGATGCCGCGCAGGACGGCGATATCGAGCTCAAGAAGATCTACCTGCTGTCGCGCTTCCACGGCAGCGGTATCGCCGCCGCGCTGTTCGATGCCGTATTGCGCGGGGCGCAGAGCCATCGCCGGCTGCTGCTGGGCGTGAAAGACGACAACCACCGCGCCATCGCCTTCTATACCAAACAGGGTTTCCGGCAGATCGCCACCCGCCGCTTCGATGTCGGCGGAACCCTCTATGACGATGTCGTGCTGGCGCGCGACCTCGACCGGAACTGAATTCATGAGCAATCTGACCACCGCCCGCTTCGTCAATATCGGCGAGCGCACCAATGTGACCGGCTCGGCGCGGTTCAAGAAACTGATCATGGCGGACGATTACGACACCGCGGTCGAAGTCGCGCGCCAGCAGGTCGAGAACGGCGCGCAGGTAATCGACGTCAACATGGACGAAGGCCTGCTCGATGCCGAGCATGCCATGACCACTTTCCTCAAGCTGATCGCGGCCGAACCCGACATCGCGCGTGTCCCGGTGATGATCGACAGTTCCAAATGGGAGGTGATCGAGGCCGGCCTCAAATGCGTTTCGGGCAAGCCGATCGTCAATTCGATCAGCATGAAGGAAGGCGAGGACGCCTTTCTCGATCATGCGCGCAAATGCATGAATTACGGCGCCGCCGTGGTGGTCATGGCGTTCGACGAGACCGGGCAGGCGGACACCAAGGAGCGCAAGGTCGAAATCTGCAAGCGTGCCTATGCATTGCTGACCGGGATCGGCTTCCCGCCCGAGGATATCATCTTCGACCCCAATATCTTCGCGGTGGCGACGGGGATCGAGGAACACGATCGCTATGGTCTCGATTTCATCGAAGCCGTGGCGGAGATCAAGGCGGCGTGTCCGCAAGCGAAGACCAGCGGCGGCCTGTCCAACCTCAGCTTCAGCTTCCGCGGCAATGAAACCGTGCGCCGCGCGATGCATTCGATCTTCCTCTATCACACGATCCCCGCGGGGCTCGACATGGCGATCGTCAACGCCGGCCAGCTCGACGTCTACGACCAGATCGATCCGCAGCTGCGCGAAGCCTGCGAAGACGTGATCCTGATGCGGCGGCCGGATGCCACCGAGCGGCTGATCGACCTTGCCGAAAGCTACAAGGGCAAGAGTGCGGCCGATGAAAAGGCCGCCGAGGAATGGCGCGGCTGGGACGTGCGCCGCCGGCTCGAACACGCGCTGGTCAAGGGCATCGACGCGCATGTCGTGGCCGACACCGAAGAGGCGCGCCAGCAGTTCGACCGCCCGATCGAGGTCATTGAAGGCCCGCTGATGGATGGCATGAACGTTGTCGGCGACCTGTTCGGCAGCGGCAAGATGTTCCTGCCGCAGGTGGTCAAGTCCGCGCGCGTCATGAAAAAGGCGGTCGCCCACCTGATCCCCTACATCGAGGCGCAGAAGGAAGCGGGCGCCCGCGCGAAGGGCAAGATCGTGATGGCCACCGTGAAGGGCGACGTCCACGACATCGGCAAGAACATCGTCGGGGTGGTGCTGCAATGCAATGGCTACGAGGTGATCGACCTCGGGGTCATGGTGCCGTGGTCGAAAATCCTCGAAGCCGCGAACGAGAACGATGCCGACATCATCGGCCTGTCGGGCCTGATCACGCCCTCGCTCGATGAAATGGTCACCGTTGCCGAAGAGATGAAAACCGCCGGGATGACCATGCCGCTGCTGATCGGCGGGGCGACGACCAGCAAGGTCCATACCGCGCTGCGGATCGACCCTGCCTATGACGGGCCGGTTATCCACGTGCTCGATGCCAGCCGGGCGGTGGGCGTCGCAAGCCGCCTGCTGTCCGACACGCAGCGCGATGAGTTCGTCGACCGGACCGCGGCGGAATATGTCCAAGTCCGCGACACGCGCGCTGGCAAGGGGCAGAGCGAACTGATGCCGCTGGCCGATGCGCGTGCGAACGGGTTCGTGGCCAGCATGGCCGAAAAACCCGCCGCGCCGCTGCAGCCCGGGCTGCATGTGTTCGATGGCTGGGACCTCGCGGAACTGCGCGAATATATCGACTGGACCCCGTTCTTCCGGGCATGGGAACTGCACGGCACCTATCCCAAGATCCTCGATGACGAGGTCGTCGGCGAAAGCGCCCGCAGCCTCAAGGCGGATGCCGACGCCATGCTCGACCGGATCGTCGCCGAACAATGGTTCACCGCGCGCGGAGTGGCGGGGCTGTGGCCCTGCACGCGCGACGGCGACGATGTCGTGATCGCCGATCCGGCGGGCGCATCGCCTACGGTGATGGCGTTCCTGCGCCAGCAGGTGAAGAAGTCGCGCAGCCGTCCCAATATGTGCCTGGCCGATTTCATCGATCCGGCGGGCGACTGGCTGGGCGGCTTCGCCGTGGGCATCCATGGGATCGAGGAACATTCGCAACGCTTCCTCGCCGACAAGGACGATTATTCGGACATCCTGCTCAAGGCGCTGGCGGACCGCTTCGCCGAGGCCTTTGCCGAACGGCTGCACCAGCACGTGCGCACCGATCTGTGGGGCTACGCGCCGCAGGAACAGCTGACGAATGCCGCGCTGATCAAGGAAGAATACCGCGGCATCCGTCCCGCGCCCGGCTACCCCGCCTGTCCCGACCACAGCCTCAAGCCGATCCTGTTCGACCTGCTCGACGCCGAAGCCAACACCGGGATCACGCTGACCGAAAGCTTCGCCATGTATCCCACCGCTGCAGTGAGCGGGTTCTATTTCGGCCACCCGCAGGCGGAGTATTTCGGCGTGGCGCGTGTCGGACGCGACCAGCTCGAGGATTATGCCACGCGTCGCAATGTGGATATTGCCACTGCCGAACGCTGGCTGCGCCCGAACCTGGATTGACCGGGCGGCGCTTATCGCGCAGGGCACTTACGTCGGCTGCGGAAGCGATTCTGCGGCAGGCGCGCACGGGAGAGTTCGGGTGGCGGCGTCCACCCGGCGCCGAAGGAGCAACCGCCCCGGAAACTCTCAGGCTAAACGGACCGTGCGCTCCATCGGCACTCTGGAAAGCGTCGCGCGCCTGCGCGTGGCCACCGAAGGGGTAAGCGCACCCATCCGTGCGCCAGTCTCTCAGGTTTCCCGACAGAGGGGGCATGGGTTTTCGGCGCACCGCGAAGGGGCGCCCCCATGCTTGCGAAGGACGGGACTTGAGCGACGACACCGAAGACACGATTGCCGAAACCGAAACGCTGCCGCTCGATGCGTGGAATCGCCGCAAGGGCGCGCGGATGGTGCCCTTTGCGGGGTACCACATGCCGATTCAGTACGAAGGCATCGTCACCGAACATAACTGGACGCGCAACCAGGCGGGCCTGTTCGATGTCAGCCATATGGGCCAGCTCATGGTCACCGGCGACAAGGCTGCGGCCGAGCTTGAGAAACTGCTCCCCGGGGCGATCGCTTCGCTCAAGCCGGGCAAGGTGCGCTATTCGCTGCTGCTCGACGATGACGGCGGTATCCTCGACGATCTGATGGTCACCAATGCCACGCCGTGGATCGATGGCGACGAGGAAGCCGGCACCGAAGGGCAATGGGGCGAACCGGCCTATTACCTCGTCGTCAACGGTGCGATGAAATGGGACGACATCGCCCATCTGCGCGAGCATCTCGACGATGATGTCACGCTGACGCATATGGACGAACACGCGCTGATCGCGCTGCAGGGCCCCAGCGCGGCGACCGCGCTCAACCGCGTGATGCGCAACGTCATCGACGACATGGTCTTCATGGAAAGCGTGGTCCATGACTTCGGCGAATGGCCACTGCGCATCACCCGCGCCGGCTATACCGGCGAAGACGGGTTCGAAATCTCGCTGCCGGCCGAATTCGCGGAAAGCTTTGCCGACCGCCTGTGCGCCGAAATCGAAGTGCGTCCCGTCGGCTTGGGGGCACGCGACAGCCTGCGGCTCGAAGCGGGCCTGCCGCTCTATGGCCACGACATCACCACCGAAACCGATCCGGTGTCTGCCGATCTCGGCTTTGCGCTGACCAAGCGGCGGCGCGAGGAAGGCGGCTGGATGGGCCATGCGCCGGTAATGCAGGCGTTCGCCGAGGGACCCGCGCAGAAACGCGTGGGCATTTCCATCGACGGCCGGATGCCCGCCCGCGAAGGCGCGCTGGTCTATTCGGGTGACACGCAGGTCGGGCGCATCACCAGCGGCGGCTTCTCGCCCACGCTCGAACGGCCCATCGCCATGGGCTATGTCGACACCGCGCTTGCCGCCGAAGGCACCGAACTCGAAGTCGAGGTGCGGAAGAAAAGGCTGCCTGCCACGGTCGCCTCGCTCCCCTTCGTCCCCCATCGCTACCACAGAGGGAAATGATCGAAATGGCCCGCTATTTTACCGATGAACATGAATGGATCGACGTCGAGGGCGACACCGCCACCGTCGGGATCACCGATTTCGCACAAGGCCAGCTGGGCGACATCGTCTTCGTCGAGCTGCCCGATGTCGGCAGCGTGATCGACAAGGGCAAGGACGCTGCCGTGGTCGAAAGCGTCAAGGCGGCGAGCGACGTCTACGCGCCGATCAGCGGCGAGATCATGGAAACCAACGAGGCGCTGGAAGACGACCCGGCGCTGGTGAACACCTCGCCCGAAGAAAACGGCTGGTTCTTCAAGATGACCATCGGCGACAAGTCGCAGTTCGACGGTCTGATGGACCAGGCCGCTTACAAGAGCTTCTGCGACGGGCTTTGATTTTCTGACGCCCTGCGGGGCCTGAAGGAACCAAGATGCGTTACCTACCCCTGACCGATACCGACCGTTCGGACATGCTTGATACGATCGGCGCGCCCGATATCGATGCGCTGTTCGCCGATGTACCCGAGGCAGCGCGGCTTTCCGGCCCGATCGAAGGCCTGCCGATGCACGCCAGCGAAATGTCGGTCGAAAAGCATATGCGGCGGCTGAGCAAGAAGAATCTTGCCGCATCCGATGCGGCGTTCTTTCTTGGGGCAGGGGCATACAAGCACCATATCCCGGCCAGCGTCGATCACATCATCCAGCGCGGCGAGTTCCTGACCGCCTATACGCCCTACCAGCCCGAAATCGCGCAGGGCACGCTCCAGATGCTGTTCGAATTCCAGACGCAGGTCGCGCGGCTCTATGGCTGCGCGGTCGCCAATGCGTCGATGTACGACGGCTCGACCGCGTGCTGGGAAGCGGTGGCCATGGCGGGCCGGGTCGCCCGTGGGAAGAAGCGCAAGGTCGTGCTCTCGGGCGCGCTGCACCCACATTATGCCGAAGTGGTGCGGACGATGGCCAAGTTCACCGACGACGAGATCGCCGGTGCGCCGCCCAGCCTGACCGCCAGGCCCGACGATGACGGGCTGATTGCGCGGATCGACGGGGACACCAGCTGCGTCGTGGTGCAATATCCCGATATCCTCGGCCGCCTGCCCGACCTCGCGAAAATCGCCGAGGCCGCGCATGACAAGGGCGCGCTGCTGATCGCGGTCAATACCGAACCCGTGGCGCTGGGCGCGATCGCATCGCCGGGTGAGCTGGGGGCGGACATCGTCGTCGGCGAAGGCCAGTCGATCGGCGTCGGCCTGCAATTCGGCGGACCCTATCTCGGGCTGTTCGCCGTACGCGATGAAAAGCACGTGCGGATGATGCCGGGCCGCCTGTGCGGCGAGACGGTCGATGCCGGGGGCAAGCGCGGCTTCGTGCTGACGCTGTCGACGCGCGAACAGCATATCCGCCGCGAAAAGGCGACCTCGAACATCTGCACCAATTCGGGGCTCTGCGCGCTGGCGTTCAATGTCCATATGACGCTGCTCGGCGAGAAAGGGCTGCGCCGGCTGGCGATGGAGAACCACCGGCTCGCCTGCTTTGCCGCCGACCGCTTGGCTAAGGTGCCGGGCGTGAAGCTGCTCAACGACGCGTTCTTCAATGAATTCACGCTGCTGCTCGATGGCGATGCGCGCAGTATCGTGCGTGAACTGACGCAGCAGGATATCCTCGCGGGCGTATCGCTCGCACGGCTGTTCCCCGGCCATGATGCGCTGTCCAACGGGCTGCTCGTCGCGGTTACGGAAACCACTACCGAGGAGGACGTGGAAACGCTCGCCTCCGCACTCGAGGAGGTGCTGGCATGAACGCTCCCAACGCTTCGGGCTGGAAGCCCGGCACCCCCGTCGAAGGACACAACGCGATGAGCGGCCCCGACACCGCCACCGGCAACCGCGCGCTGATGCTCGAGGAACCGCTGCTGTTCGAGATCGGCCATGCCGAAACCACCGGGGTGGACCTGCCCGAACCGCAGGCGGGCGCCAATCGCCTCGGCGGGTTCGACCGCAAGGATCCGATCGGCTTGCCCGGCCTGTCCGAGCCTGAGACCGTGCGCCACTACACGCGCCTGAGCCGGCAGAACTACGCAATCGATCTCGGGCTGTTCCCGCTCGGTTCGTGCACGATGAAGCATAATCCGCGGCTCAACGAAAAGGTCGCGCGCATGCCCGGCTTCGCCGATGTCCATCCGCTGCAGCCGGTCGATACGGTGCGCGGCGCGCTGGAAGTGATCAACGAACTGGCGCACTGGCTGATCGAGCTTACCGGCATGCAGGGCGTTGCCATGAGCCCCAAGGCCGGGGCGCATGGCGAGTTATGCGGCATCCTGTGCATCCGCGCCGCGCTCGAAGCGCGCGGCGATGCGCGCGAAGTCATCCTCGTCCCCGAAAGCGCGCATGGCACCAACCCAGCCACCGCGGCCTTCGCCGGCTACCGGGTCGAAGACATTCCGGCCAATTCCGACGGGAGGGTCGATCTCGAAGCGCTGAAAGCACGTCTCGGCCCCGATGTCGCGGGGGTGATGATCACCAATCCCAACACCTGCGGCCTGTTCGAACGCGACATGAAGGCGATTTCCGACGCGGTCCACGAGGCCGGCGGCTTCGTCTATTGCGACGGCGCGAATTTCAACGCCATCGTCGGCAAGGTGCGCCCCGGCGACCTCGGCGTCGACGCGATGCATATCAACCTGCACAAGACCTTCTCCACCCCGCATGGCGGCGGCGGCCCGGGTTCGGGCCCGGTCGTGCTGTCCGAAGCGCTCTGCCCCTATGGCCCGCTGCCGTTTACCGCGCGGACCAGGGATGGCGTGGTCCACCTGGTCGAGGAAGAAAACGCCGCCGAATTCGACCACACCAAGGCCTTCGGCCGGATGACTGCGTTCCACGGTCAGATGGGGATGTTCACCCGCGCGCTGGCCTATATCCTCAGCCACGGTGCCGATGGCCTCAAGCAAGTGTCCGAAGACGCCGTGCTTAATGCCAATTACATCCTGCGCAGTCTCGAAGACGTGCTCGATGCACCCTTCGGCCACAGCGGGCCGTGCATGCATGAAGCGCTGTTCAGCGACAAAGGCTTCGCCGACGATGTCTCGACGCTCGATCTGGCCAAGGCGCTGATCGACGAGGGCTATCACCCGATGACGATGTATTTCCCGCTGGTGGTGCACGGCGCGATGCTGGTCGAACCGACCGAGACCGAAAGCAAGGCGGCGCTCGACCAGTTCATCCTCGCGCTGCGCAGCGTGGCCGAACGGGCGATTGCGGGCGACGAGACACTCAAGGCCGCGCCCTATTACGCGCCGCGCCAGCGGCTCGACGAAACGCAGGCCGCGCGCAAGCCCGTGCTGGCCTGGAACGACGCCAATCTGACCTGATCCGGCATGCTGTCTGCCGACCCGGCCGGGGTGCACCAGCGCCTCGCCGGGTCGGACCTGCGGTCCGGTGCCCGCGCTAGCGTTCGGGCGGTACCTCGGGTTTGGGTTTGACCGTGATCGTGATCTGCGACAGCGAGATGATCGCGACCCAGAAGCCCAGCACCGACAGGGCGGATGCGCCCATGACCGTGAAGGCTGCGCCCTTCAGCCCGTTCCAGCCCATCGCCACTTCGAGCAGCGAGAGCCCGATCACGGTCGGGATCGCGCGGATCAAAAAGGCGGTGCCCGCGCGGCCCGCGCTGACCAGTAGGGATTCGAGGCTGGCCCCGACCAGCTCTATCGCCCCGGCAATCGCCAGGATCACCATCGTCCAGAACACCCGGAATTCGGGGCCCGCGATCAGTGCCAGCGCCGGCCGCCCCAGGAACAGCGTGCCGAGCACGGCCAGAACGCCGGCGATCAGCGCGATGTTTGCCATTCGCCGGGCCATGGCGTGGGCCGTTTCCTTGGCGTGGACCAGTTCGGGATAGATCGCCTTGGACACGGTTTGTGCAAGGCTGACGAGCGCCTGCCCCAGCTGGCTCGCGACGCGATAGCCGCCCGCGGCGGTTTCGCCCCCGATGGCGCTGATCAGCAGGATCAGCACCTGCTTGGATCCGACATTGAGGCTGCCCGACAGATTGGTCGACCAGACGAAGCGCCAGGCACCTGGGTGCGCCCGCGGAATATGGCGCAGGCTGATCCGCGACAGGTTGATGCGTTCCAGCCGTCCGGCGGCAATCCACAGCGCGGCGGCGACCGCTACTTCCGCCGCCGCCCAGGCGAGGATGAAGCCGGTCACCGTCGGCATGGCAATGGCGGCTGCTGCGGCACCTGCCGCCCGGACCACCGGCTGCACCGCTTCGGCGGCGGTCGTGCGGGCATAGGCAAACCGCAGGCGCAGCAGGCCGGTCGGCGTGGTCCTGATGGCGAGCAGCGAAACGACGCAATAGCCGAAGGCGACGGGCAGCAGCTCGTCGGGCAGCGGGAGCCACAGCGGCGCGGTTCCGACCAGCACGGCGGCCAGCACCAGGCCGAGCGCAATCGACAGCAAGTCGAGCGCGATGGCGAAACCGGTCGCATCGGCCGGCCCGTCGCCATCGGCGCCCCACCGCACGACGAATTGCCAGGTCTGGAAGTTGGCTATGCCGGTGACCGTCTGGCCCAGCGCGAGGATGATCGCGAAATAGCCGAAATTGTCGAGTCCGAGCGTGCGCGTGGCGAGCGCAAGGTAGACGAGGCTCAGCAGGGCGTTGAGACCGCGCCCCGTCAGGAGCCAGCCGATATTGCGCAGCAGACGATGCATCGTGCGGCCGGTGTCAGGCGGCCGCGAGCCGCTTCGCCAGCAGCTTTTCGGTAACCTGGAACGTGCGCTCGTTGTCGACGTCGATGGCGCAGTGGCCATGGCTCATCTCGATCGGCATCATCGAGAACCCGAAGCGGCGCGAAACCTGCGCGAAGAGCTTTTCCTTCGTTCCCCAGCCGAGGAAGAAGCGGATAAGGTTGATCACGCCGAACGCCTTGGCAATCCGGCGCGGGAATTTCACGAACTGCCCGCCGCCGCGCATGATTTCGGCTGCCGCGAGCGCCTGCGGGGTACCGATCCAATAGGCATTGCAGTTCGAATATCCGCCATCGGAAAATTCGTAGAACCGCGACTGGCCCTGGGGATCTGCGGCACGGACGTCTTCCTTGTGCGCCAGTGCAGCCGCAGCGCCTGCCTTGCTGGCAATTGCCTTATCGGCAAACTCGGTGAAGTCCTCGGGCAGCCACAGGCAGTTGTCCGCGGTGGTGATCAGCAGCGGATAGTCCGCGCCCTCTGCCCCGGCAAAGACGCTGTCGACCAGATTGAACGCGCCGGGCTTGAACACCAGCCGGCCCTCGGCCTGGAGCTTGGCGATCGAGGGAATGGCGGCGATCTCGTCCGCCTCATGCGCCACGACGCGGATCTCGCCGATGCGCGGGCTGGCGGCGACATTCATCACAACGCGTTCGATCATCGGCATGCCGCCGACGGGAACGACGCATTTCTGCGCGACACCAGCGCGCTCGGCGAGCGGGTCGAGCACGCCCGAACGCTTGCCTGCCATGATGAGCGCGGTGACCTTGCCATTGTTGTCGTGTGTCATGGGCGCGCAAATAGGGCCGAATGGCGCGGTTGTCACTGCCGCGCGCTTAAGGCACGGGGTTGGCGTGCGAATTATCTTCTCTCGCAAGGGGTTCGACAGCGCTTCGGGCGGCGGCGCGTCGCCGATCGTGGAGAGTCGGCCGGTCAGCCTGCCGATCCCGGCCGGTACCGCCTCGCGCACGACCTATGGCGATCTCGGGCTGGGCGAACATGCCGCGCGTGCCAGCCGGGGGCGGGTCGATGCGGGCACGCTGTGCCACCACGACCCGATGTTCCTCGCCGATGGCACCTGCCTGTTCGGCCAATGCGGTGCGGCGCAAACACATCTGGCGAACCAGGGCGTAGGGCCGGGGGACGTGTTCCTGTTCTTCGGGCTGTTCCGCGAGGAAGGCGGCGATCTCCACCACCGCATCTTCGGCTATCTCGAAGTGGCCGAAATCAACCATCTTGCGCAGGGTGCACCCGATTATCTGGTCGCGCGCGGCCATCCGCATGCGCTGGCGCTCCATGCGCGCAACGACGTGATCTATGCAGGCCCCGGCGTGGAAGCCCGGCAAGCGAGCGATGCGCTGCGGCTGACGGTGCCCGAAGGCCCACCATCCTTATGGGATCGCCCCGCATGGTTGAAGCGCGGGGGGCTGAGCTACCACGACCGCGCCGACCGCTGGCTGCGCGGCGGGCGGCTCAAGAGCGTGGCGCGCGGGCAGGAATTCGTTGCCGATATCGGCCGCCGCACGGCCCCGCGCGAATGGCTCGCGCGGGTGCTGGAAGAGATCAGAGCGACTTGATGATTGCGCTGAAATCGAGCCCGGCATTGTCCTCGGCGAATTGCTCGTAAAGCTCCTTCGCGTGGCGACCCAGCGGGGTCGAGGCATCGGCGGTCTCGGCGGCTTCCATCGCCAGCTTGAGATCCTTGAGCATCAGGCCGGTGGCGAAGCCGCCCTGGTAATCCTTGTCCGCCGGGCTTTCGACGCCGACGTCGGGCAGGGGTGTGTAGGCATTCAAGGACCAGCAATAGCCCGAGGACTGCGAACTGATCTCGTAGAACTTCTGCGGATCGAGGCCGAGCTTCTCGGCCATTTTCATTGCCTCGGCCGTGCCGATCATCGAGATGGCGAGCAGCATGTTGTTGCAGATCTTGGCGGTCTGGCCGGCGCCTGCGTCGCCCGCGTGGATCACGGCCTTGCCCATGGCCTGCAGCACCTCCTCGGCGCGGGCGAAGGCCTTTTCGGTGCCACCGACCATGAAGGTCAGCGTGCCGCCATTCGCGGCCGCGATCCCGCCCGAAACGGGGGCGTCGACCATGTCGTAACCGGCGGCCTCGGCCTTGGCGATAACCTCCTTGGCGGTGGCGACATCGATGGTCGAGCAATCAAGCAGCACCGCGCCTGCGGGCGCCTTGCCGATCACGCTGCCTTCATAGACCGACTTCACGATTCCGCCATTGGGCAGCATGGAGACGACTGCGTCGACACTCTGCACGGCCTCGGAAGCATCGGTGAAGGGCGTGCAGCCATTGACCTCTGCTGTCGCCAGCGCCTCTTCGGACAGGTCGAAGGCGTTCACGGCATGCCCGGCCTTCACGAGGTTGGCGGCCATCCCGCCGCCCATATTGCCGAGGCCGATGAAGGCGATTTTCATGTTCTCTCTCCGCGTGTTCTTTTCTCGTGGCAGTAAAGGATTATCTCCCCTTCCACTTGCCCTCGCGCTTTTCGACGAAGGCGGCCATGCCCTCAGCCTTGTCCTCGCTCGCGGCGAGGATCTGGAAGATGCGCCGTTCGATGATCAGGCCCTGGTCGAGGCTGGTTTCGAAGGCCGCATTGACCATTTCCTTGTTTGCGATCGCGGCCATCGGCGGCATGCTGGCGATCTGCGCCGCGGTTTTCAGCGCTTCGTCGAGCAGCGTGTCATGCGGCACGACGCGCGCGACCAGGTTGCTGCGCTCGGCTTCCGCGGCATCCATCATCCGGCCGGTCAGGCACATCTCCATCGCCTTGGACTTGCCCACCGCCCTGGTCAGACGCTGCGATCCGCCCATGCCCGGCGCGACGCCCAGCTTGATCTCGGGCTGGCCGAACTTGGCGTTTTCGCTCGCGATGATGAAATCGGCCATCATGGCGAGCTCGCAGCCGCCGCCGAGCGCGAAGCCGTTGACCGCAGCGATCCACGGCTTGCGCGTCTTCTTGACGATCTCGCTGGTCCAGGGGCTGAAGAAATCCTCGAGGTAGAAATCGGCCGCGGCCTTCTCGCTCATTTCCTTGATGTCCGCGCCCGCGGCAAAGGCCTTGTCGCCCGAACCGGTGAGAACTGCACAAAGCTGGCTCTTGTCCGCTTCATAGGCGGCGAAGGCCTCGGTCAATTCCGCAAGGATCGTGCTGTTGAGCGCGTTGAGCGCCTTGGGACGGTTGAGCGCGATCAGCGTGACCGCGTCACGTTTTTCGACGGTGATGGTTTCGTAAGCCAATGTTCTCTCCACGTCGCTCCTGCGAAGTCAGGAGCCTAGATGACTTGTCGGCCGCGCGGAACTGCAACGGCGTATGGGCCCCTGCCTGCGCAGGGGCGACGGATATCACCGTTCGAGCGGCGTCCATTCCTCGCCCTGGGGCAGCGGGGCGAAGATGCTGTCGATCAGTTCTTCGCTGACGTCCTCGGGCGCAGCGGGGTCCCATTGCGGGTCGTTCGTCTTGTCGACGATCACCGCGCGCACGCCCTCGGCGAAATCGGGCCGGGTCAGCACGCGGCTGGCGATGCGATATTCCATGCGCATATTGTCGGCGAAGCTGCCGAGCTGTTCGCTCTCGCTCAGCTGGCGCAGCGCGACCTTGCAGGTCTGCGGGCTCTTGCCGCGGAGCGTGGCGAGCTCCTTCGCCGCCCATTCGCTGTCGTCTGCCTCGAGGCTGCGGAGGATGTCCTCATAGCGATCCGAGGCGAAGTGTTTCTTGATCAGCGCGGCATTCTCTTCCAGCCGCGCGGGCGGCGGGGTGGTGGAAAGTTCGGACAGGATCCCGCCGATCCGGTCGGGATGTTCGATAATCCGGGCCTTGGCTTCGGCGAGTTTCTCAGCCGGCAGGTAATGCGTGGCGATACCCGCCCAGACGCATTCCGCACCGTCGAGCCGCGCACCGGTCAGCGCGAGGAACTGGCCGATCCGCCCGCCCAGCCGCGACAAGTGCCAGCCGCCGCCCACGTCGGGGAACAGGCCGATGCCGCTTTCGGGCATGGCAAAGCGCGTGTTCTCGGTCGCGACGCGATATTTGCACGGCAGCGCGATACCGACGCCGCCACCCATGGTGATGCCATCCATGAATGCGACGATCGGCTTGCCGTATTCGAACATCTGGTGGTTGAGCCGGTATTCGTCGTGGAAGAACTCGCGGCCGCTTTTCCCGCCATCGTTGAGCGCGGAATGGCGCAGGAGATTGATGTCGCCCCCCGCGCAGAAGCCGCGCCCTTCGGCGTGGTCGAGGATGACGGCCTCGACCGCGTCATCTTCGGCCCAGCCTGCCAGCGCGGCGCTTATGCCATGGCACATGTCGAGCGTCAGAGCATGCAGCGCCTTGGGGCGGTTGAGCGAGATATGGCCGGTGCGGCCATGCGCGTGGATGTTGAGGTTCTCAGTCATGGGGTCTTCTCATTCTGCCGCCGGTCGCGGTCACTGGCGCAGCAAATCGCGGCCCACGATCATGCGCATGACCTGGTTGGTGCCTTCGAGGATCGAATGCACGCGCAGATCGCGCCAGAAGCGTTCGATCGGATATTCCCTGAGATAGCCATAGCCGCCGAACAGCTGCAGCGCATCGTTGACGATCTTGCTGCCATTGTCGGTCGCGAGCCGTTTGGCCATCGCGGAAAAACGCGACTTGTCGGGTGCGTTGTCGGTCACCTTGGCCGCTGCGAGATACAGCAGCGCGCGGGCCGCTTCGAGGTCCGTCGCCATGTCGGCAAGCATGAACTGCGTGTTCTGGAAATCCGCAATGGGTGTGTCGAACTGCTTGCGGTCCTTGGTGTAGGCCACCGCTTCGTCGAGGCAGCGCTGCGCCCCGCCCAGTGAACAGGCCCCGATGTTGAGCCGGCCGCCGTCGAGGCCCATCATCGCAAAGCGGAACCCCTCGCCTTCGTCGCCAACGCGATTGGCAACCGGTACGCGCGCATCCTCGAAAATGACCTGCGCGGTGGGGGAGGCGTTCCAGCCGAGCTTCTTCTCCGGCTTGCCGAAGGAAACGCCCGGCGTGTCCTTGTCGATGACGAGGCAGGTGATGCCCTTGGTCTTGTGTTCTCCCGTGCGGACCATGGTGACGTAGACATCGTTGACGCCCCCGCCCGAAATGAACTGCTTGGTCCCGTTGAGAACGTAGTGATCGCCGTCGCGCACGGCGTTGGCCTTGAGGCCCGCGGCATCCGAACCGCTGCCCGGTTCGGTCAGGCAGTAGCTGGCGATCTTGTCCATGCTGACGAGGTCGGGAAGATAACGGTCCTTCACGTCCTGGCTGCCGAAACTGTCGATCATCCAGCTGGCCATGTTGTGGATCGAGATGAAGGCGCTGGTGGTGGGGCAGCCATAGGCCATCGCCTCCATGATGAGCGCAGCCTCCAGCCGGCCGAGCCCGATCCCGCCGCTTTCTTCCGAAACGTAGATCGCGCCGAAACCGAGTTCGGCCGTGCTCTTGATCACGTCGCGCGGGAAATGCGATTTCTCGTCCCATTCGCCCGCATGCGGAGTGATGTTGTCGGCGGTGAAGCGCTGCGCCACTTCCTGGATCGCGAGCTGCTCTTCGGTAAGCTGAAATTGTCCTGTCATGGCGGGTGACCTAGCGGTGATGGGGGGAGGTGAAAAGGGCTGCGGCGGTCAGCCTTCGATGATTGCTTCGGCCTCGATCTCGACTTTCCATTCCGGTCGGCAGAGCCAAGCCACGCCTGCCATCGTTGCGGCGGGGCGGGCCTCGCCGAAGAACCGCGCGTGGACTTCGCCGATCGCCTGCTGGTCGGCCGGATCGGTCAGCAGCATGCGCGTGCGCACGACATCCTTCGCGCTGCCGCCAAGGTCTTCGACGGCGCGCAGGATCAGCGTGAAGCAGCGTTCGGCCTGAGCCGCGGCATCGCCCGGTGTCGAGGTGCCGTCATCCTCGATCGGGCCAGTGCCAGCGACCAGGATGCGATCGCCTTGGCGCACCGCGCGGGCGAAGCCGAACTGCGCTTCGAAGGGCGATCCGCTGGAGGCGTGGCGGCGCTTCACCCGCAGGTGATCTCGGTGATCTGCCGCGCCTTGTCATAGCGCACGTTCACGCGGTCGGTGCGGTAGTCCATCGTCCAGGCCGAGTTCGGCGGCCCCCAGCGGAGCACCTCGGCGCCGCTTTCGGCAAGGATGGCTGCGCCGGTCCGCTCGGTCGCCTGCTGGCCGACATGGGCCTGTGCCGGTTCGGCATTGCAGCTGCCGCGCATCGCATCGCCGGGATCCGACGGGGAGGGCGCGGGTTCGGAATACCCCGCGCAGGCGGCCAGTGGCAGGGCCAGGACGGAAAGGGCCAGGATACGCATGGGCAACACTCCTATTCGCATTTCTTGAGCGGCATGGGCTCGAACTGGTCGTCGCCAACTGCCGCCGGGGTCAGCCTGCGCCCGTCGTCGGACAGCGTGAAGCGGCGCGCCATCTCCCATGTCTCGCCTTCACCTTCCATCGCCAGCGAAACGACGATGTCCTGCGGGCCTGCGACTTCGATCCGTGTCACTTCGCCGAACGATTCGTAGAACTGCATGGTCTCGGGCCCGATCTCGACGCGCAGGTCGGAAGCCGGATCGCAGCTGCCCTCGACATAGTCCCAAACGCCCCGGAACGCGGCGGGAATGGTTTCGGCAGTGACGGGGCCCGGCGGTCCGGCGCCGTCACCAATCCCGCCATCGGGTTCGACCGGCATCCTCGTTTCGGCCGGCTCGGGCGCAGCCGCCTCGTCCGGCCCGTCCGAACAGGCGGCAGCCAGCAGTGCCAGCGGCAGGGCGGCGGTAAGCAGTGATCGTTTCATCGTGTCTCTCTCCCTACCGCCTGCCGCGGCATTCAACCCATCGTCGGTATGACGAAGGCGTTCGATCCGTCGCCGCCACCATCGGGCCAGCGCTGGGTGACCTTCTTGGCCTTGGTCCAGAACTTCAGGCCTTCCTGGCCGTACTGGTCGGTGTCGCCGAAGCCCGAACGCTTCCACCCGCCGAAGCTGTGATAGCTGACGGGGACGGGAATCGGAACGTTGATCCCGACCATACCGACATTCACGCGGTGGGCGAATTCGCGCGCCGCATGGCCGTTGCGCGTGAAGATGGCGACACCGTTTCCGTATTGGTGCTCGCTCGGCAGCCGCAGTGCATGCTCGAAATCGTCGGCGCGCACGATCTGCAGGACGGGTCCGAAAATCTCCTCGCGGTAGCTTTCCATGTCGGTGGTCACGCGGTCGAGCAGCGTCGGGCCAACGAAAAAGCCCTTCTCGTGACCCTGCAGCGTGAAGCCGCGCCCGTCGATGACGACTTCGGCGCCTTCCTGCTCGGCGGTGTCGATCCACTGTTCGACCCGTGCCTTGTGCTCGGGGGTGACCACCGGGCCGTAATGCGCTTCGGGATCGGTGGAGACACCCACCCGCAGCGCATTGATCGCGGGGATCAGCTTTTCGCGCAGCCGGTCGGCGGTGTCCTCGCCAACTGGCACCACCACCGGCAGCGCCATGCAGCGTTCGCCTGCCGAGCCGAAGGCGGCGCCGGCAAGATCGTTCACCACCTGGTCGAGATCGGCATCGGGCATGACGATGCCGTGGTTCTTCGCGCCGCCCATCGCCTGGACGCGCTTGCCCGCAGCGACGCCGCGCTTGTAGACGTAATGCGCGATATCGCTCGACCCGACGAAGCTGACCGCGGCGATATCCTCGTGATCGAGGATCGCATCGACCATTTCCTTGTCGCCGTGGACCACCTGCAGCAGCCCCTCGGGCGCGCCGGCTTCGACGAACAGTTCGGCCAGCCGGATCGGCACGCTGGGATCGCGTTCGGACGGCTTGAGGATGAAGGCGTTGCCCACCGCGATCGCCATGCCGAACATCCACATCGGGATCATGGCGGGGAAGTTGAACGGGGTGATGCCCGCGCCGATGCCCAGCGGCTGGCGCATCGAATAGACATCGATGCCGGGGCCCGCGCCTTGCGAATATTCGCCCTTCAGGGCCTGCGGAATGCCGCAGGCATATTCGATGACCTCGAGCCCGCGCTGCACATCGCCGTGCGCATCGTCCACGACCTTGCCGTGTTCGCTGGCGAGCAGTTCGGCCAGTTCCTGCTTGTTGGCTTCGACCAGCCGTTTGAATTCGAACATTACCCGCGCGCGGCGCTGCGGGTTGGTGGCCGCCCATTCGGGCTGGACCTTCTTGGCGGCGGCGACCGCTCGGTCGAGCAAGGCGGCGTCGCCCAGCGGAACCTCGGCCTGGACTTCGCCCGTCGAGGGGTTCCAGATCTGGTGGGTGCGGGCCGCGGGAGCGCTCGCTCCGCCGACGATGAAATGGTCAAGCTGACGCATGAAAGTTCCTCTCTTTTCTTTGCAACGGCCCATACGCGCGCAAGGTCCGAAAGCAACCGGTATCGGGTGAAACCTTTGCCGCGCGCGGCTAGCCGATACCGGCCATCATCTGCGCGCACAGGATCGCGCCATAGGTCCCCAGCGCATAGCCCAGCACAGCCAGCAACACGCCGACCGGGGCCAGTGCGGGGTGGAAGGCCGCCGCCACCACCGGGGCCGATGCCGCGCCGCCGATATTCGCCTTGCTGCCTACCGCGACGAAGAAGAACGGCGCCTTGATGAGCTTGGCCACGCTCAGCAGCAGGATGACGTGGAACAGCATCCAGATGAAGCCGATCGCCATGAAGGCGGGCGCATCGGCGATCTTGGTCACGTCCATCCGCGTGCCGATCACCGCCACCAGCAGGAAGATGAACAACACGCCGAACTTGCTCGCGCCAACCCCTTCGAGCTCGCGTGCACGGGTGAAGCTGGCGGCGAGGCCTGCAGTGGTGGCGATGACCACGACCCAGAAGAACTCGCTCGCCAGCGTGGCGTCTTCGCCCTGCATCGCGGCGAACCAGCCGCCCAGCCAGCCGCCGAGCAGATGCGCGAGCCCGACGATGGCGAAGGTGACGCCGAACAGCAGGACATAGTCATTGGCCTTGGCGACGCGTTCGATGCTCGCGGTGTAATCGGCCATCGTGTCGCGCAGCCGGGCAATCGACGAACTGTCCGCGCCCAGCCATTTGTCGACGCGCTCGTGCGCGCCCGCGCCATAGAGCAGGAACACCATCCAGATCTCGGCGACGATGATGTCGACCGCCAGCAGCGCGGCGAAGCCTTCGAGCGGGTAGCCATAGACCTCGAGCATGGCGGTCTGGTTGGCGCCGCCGCCGATCCAGCTTCCCGCCAGCGTCGCCAGCCCGCGCCATGCGGCAGTGTCGCCCGAACCGATGATCGAAGGTTCGAACTGCGCCACGATCCACAGCGCCAGCGGCCCGCCGAGGACGATGCCCACCGTGGCGGTCAGGAACATGACGATCGCCTTGCTGCCGAGACCGAGGATCCCCTTGATGTCGATCGACAGTGTCATCAGGAACAGCGCGGCGGGCAGGAAATAATCCTTCGCTACCGGCCACAGATTGCTTTCGGATACATCGATCAGCCCGAAAGTCGTCATCAGGCTGGGGACGAGATAGCAGACCAGGATGATCGGCACGAAGACGTAGAAACGCTGCCAGCCGGGGCGGTCGCGCGTGGCGAATACGAAACCCAGTACGAGGGCCAGCAGCCCGAGAATAATCCTGTCGTCGCTGATCATGTGATGCGGCAGCCCTTGTTCTGGAGATGCAGTGTCTAGCCGGCGAAGCGGCCGGTTTCGAAGAAGTCGGAGATCGCCTGTCGCGGCGCCGCGACATCGAGGTCGCGCGCCGCCAGCCACTCCGCGTCGAAGATGGTGTCGGCATACCGCGCGCCGTCGTCGCACAGGATCGACACGATCGAGCCCGTTTCGCCGCGCGCGGCCATTTCGGCAGCGATGCGCGCGCAGGCCCACACATTGGTCCCGGTCGAACCCCCGCAGCGCCGCCCCAGGCGGGCGCTGACTTCATGGGCGGCGGCGATCGAGGCGGCATCTGCCACCACTTCCATCCGGTCGACGATATCGGGCAGGAAACTCGGTTCGACCCGCTGGCGGCCGATGCCTTCGATGCATCCGGCCGAATGGTCGACGTGCGCTACGCTGCGCTCGGCCCAGTGGTGGTGGAACACCGATCCCGCGGGATCGGCGACGCAGACGCCGGTGTCATGGCGATTGTAGCGCGCAAAGCGGCCGATGGTGGCGGAGGTGCCGCCCGTTCCCGCACCGCAGACGATCCAGCGCGGTACCGGATGCGGCTCGCGCGCCATCTGCGCGAAAATCGATTCGGCGATATTGTTGTTGCTGCGCCAGTCGGTCGCGCGTTCGGCATAGGTGAACTGGTCGATATAATGGCCGCCCAATTCGTCGGCGAGCGACTGCGCCGCTGCGTAGACTTCGCCGGGCGCGCCGACGAAATGGCATTCGCCGCCGTAGAATGCGATGGCATCGATCTTGGCCTGCGCGGTGCTGCGCGGCACCACGGCGATGAACCGCAGCCCCAGCATGCGCGCGAAATAGGCTTCGGAAACCGCGGTCGATCCGCTCGATGCCTCGACCACTGGGGTGTTCTCGCAGATCCAGCCGTTGCACAGGCCATAGAGAAACAGCGATCGCGCCAGCCGGTGCTTGAGACTGCCGGTCGGATGGCTCGATTCGTCCTTCAGATAGATCGCGATATCAGGCAGCGCGGGGACCGGCAGCGGGATCAGATGCGTGTCGGCCGAACGGTTGAAGTCGGCCTCTATCCGGCCGATCGCCCAGTTCACCCATGCGCGCTTGTTCGTCATGCGGGCCTTGTAGGGCGTGCTGCCCGCGGGGGAAGGGCGCGCACGCCGTTTTCCGCCGTGGCCGCCGGTTTGTATTGACCGCCACGCGCGTTCCGTGGCAAGCGCCGCGCCGCCTCGCGGGTGTAGCTCAATGGTAGAGCAGCAGCTTCCCAAGCTGACGACGAGGGTTCGATTCCCTTCACCCGCTCCACCGTCACGTTCGGCATCTATCGCGGTGGCATCCTTATGGCGCCGTCGAGCCGGAACTGGTGCGCGTTGATATAGCTGTTGCGGGCGATCTCGCAGATCAGCGAGGCGAATTCCTCCGGATGGCCGAGCCGCTTGGGGAAGGGCACGCTGGCGTTGAGCTGGTCCCACATCTGCGGGTTGCGATCCTTCATCCCGAGCATCAGCGGGGTGGCGAAGATACCGGGCATCACCGAATTGATCCGGATGCCGAGATCCATCAGGTCGCGCGCCATCGGCAGCACCAGCCCGTTCACCCCGGCCTTGCAACTGCCGTAGATGGTCTGGCCGATCTGCCCGTCCTGCGCCGCGACGCTGGCGGTCAGCGTGATGCAGCCGCGTTCGCCATCCTCGTTGACCGGCTGGGCATTGGCCATGCCCAGCGCGGACAGGCTGGCCACGCGGTAGGACGAGACGAGAATGCCCTCGGCCCCGAAGGCGTAGTCCTCGGTCGATAGCCGCTTGTAGCAATTGTTCTGCTTGTCCCAGCCGAGCGTCTTGCCGCGCCGGCTGGTCATCGCGCAGTGGACGGTCACGCGTTCCTGCCCATGCGCGGCGCGCGCTGCGGCGAACCCGTCGACGACCGATTGCTCGTCGGTGATATCGACACGGGCAAAGGTCCCGCCGATGGCCTGCGCATGCGCTTCGCCGGCTTCCTCGTTGACGTCGAAGATAGTGACCTTGAGGCCGAGGTCGGCCAGCGCCTGCGCGCTCGCCTTGCCCAGGCCCGAAGCGCCGCCCGTGACAACGGCTGCCATACCCTGCGTGAGTTCCATGTCTGCTCTCCCCCTGTGTTTCGTTGCGGCGCGTGCTATCGCAAGCCGCGAAGCTTAGGAAGGGGGAGGGCACCGCGCCGTGACACCGCTGCTGTTTGCCATGGTCGCCAGCTTTCTGGCGGCGACCGGCGCGCGCGACCAGATCCTCGTCGCACGGCTGGCGGGCAGTCTCGGCGCTTCGCCCGCGCTCCTCGCCGTGGCGCTTGCCAGTTCCGCGCTGACTGCAGGCATTGCCGCGTGGTTCGGCGCGCAACTGGCGCAGACGATGTCGGTGAACGCCGCGACCATGTTCGTGGCCATCGCGCTGTTGCTGGCCAGTTTCGAATGCGGCTGGCCCAATCGCGAGAAAACGCCCCGCGAACCGACCCGTTCGCTGGGGGCGATCGCCATCGTCCTGTTCGTTCGGCAATTGACCGATGCCTCGCGGTTCCTGGTCGCGGCCTTTGCGGTGGTTTTCGCATCCTGGCCGCTCGCCGGGATGGGCGGCGCGCTGGGCGGCGGGGCTGCGGTAGCGCTGGGCTGGATGCTGGGGGCGCAGCTGGGCGAGCGGCTGCCGCTGCGCGGTATCCGGATCGCGCTGGCCATCATCCTGTTCGTCTTGGCGGCGATCACGGGATTGAGCGCGCGGGGAATAATCGGATGAAACGATTAGTCTGGCCGGCTATAATCGAGAAACCCTACAGCATCTCGCGTGTTGGTGTAGTGAACATCCCAATCGGGTCGATATCATCTCAGCAAAAGGGGAAAATCTGATGGCCGAAGCAGGCGACAATTCGAAAGCCGGTCTCGTCAGCGCACTCAACGGGGCGCTTGCCGATACCGTGGCACTCTATTTCAAGACCAAGAACTTCCACTGGCATGTGGCGGGCCCGCGGTTCCGCGATCTCCACGTGCTGTTCGACGAGCAGGCCGCGCAGCTGGTCGGCACGGTCGACGATCTGGGCGAGCGCGTGCGCAAGAACGATGAATACACGCTCACGTCGATCGGCAGTGTTGCCAAGGCGACCCGTATCAAGGACCAGGACGATGTGTCGCTGACCGCCGATGCGATGGTCAAGGAACTGCGCGACGACAACAAGACGCTGCACGGGCGTCTGCTCGAAGTGAAGGAAGCCGCCGAAGAAGCGGGCGACAACGCCACCAGTGGTGTCGTCGACGACTGGATCGACGAGTGCGAGGAGCGTGTCTGGTTCCTCAACCAGACGAGCAAGTAACCGCGCCAACGTTGACCCGGTAACGGGCACATGATCGGGCCGCCTTTCCTGTTGGGGAAGGGCGGCCTTGGTGTATCAGGGGGTCATGAACACTCCCACGATCATCGAAGGGCGCAGCGACGCCGCCATCGCCGACTGGATTGCAGCGCGGCTGAGCGAGGCGATGGAAGCACAAGGTGGCCCCGTGACGATCACCGTGCCAGGCGGATCGACCCCGTTCCCGATCATGGCCGCGCTGCTGAAACACGATCTCGACTGGACGCGGCTGGTCGTCTGGCCGGGTGATGACCGCGTGGTTCCCGAAGACCACGCTGCGTCCAACACCGGCAAGCTGCGCGACCTGTTCGAACCGGCAGGTGCCGAAGTGGTCACGCTGACCGAGATGGAAGCCGTGCCGCATTTCGCGCTCGCATGGCTGGGGATGGGCACCGACGGGCACATCGCCTCGCTGTTCCCCAACACCGATCCACAGGTGGACGATCCGCGGCAAGTCGTCCGGCTGACCCCCGATCCGCTGCCGCCCGAAGCACCGTTTGACCGGATCAGCCTGACGCTGCCGGCACTGCTTGCCAGCGATGCGCTGGTGTTCGTCATACGCGGCGACGAAAAGCGCGAAATTCTTAACCAAGCTATTGCAGGAACACATGATTTTCCGGTTGCGCGGCTGCTGCGCGCAGCTACACAGCCGGTCACATGCTTTACCTGATCCCCAAGCCGTTACACCGGCAGGCGCTGAAAATCGGGCACCGTCTGCGCCACCACTGGCGCCGGGTCAGCGGACGGACGGGAGTGGGGGTGAGCATCGTTGCCCGCGATCTCAACGGGCGGGTGCTGTTGGTGCGCCACAGTTACGGCCCCGATGGGTGGTACTTCCCCGGCGGCGGCAAGCGGCGCAGCGAGACGCCCGAACAGGCGGCCTTGCGCGAGATAAAAGAGGAAACCGGCTGCACGGTGTCGGGCCTGGTGGGGGTCGGGATCATCGACGAGGAGCTTGCCGGTGCGCCTCATCGCGCGCATGTTTTCGACGGAGTGGTCGATGCCGTGCCGCAGCCCGACGGGCGCGAGATCGTCGAGGCGCGTTTCTTCCCGACGCATTCGCTGCCCGAACCGCTGAGCAAGCGGACCCGGGCGCGCTTCGCGCTGTGGCAGGCGCGCAGCTGCTAGAGCAGCGATAGCTGCGCGTCGGGACGGGCAGACTGCGTCTTGCCGCCCTGCTGCTCGAGCTTGGACAAGGTCAGCCCCATCAGCCGGATCGGCATGGGCAGCGGCAGAACCTCTTCCAGCAGCGCGCGCGCAAGCGCTGCGAACTGGGCCTTCTCGGCAATTGCGACATCGACCGTTTTCGCCCGGCTGAAGATCTGGAAATCGGTGTATTTCAGCTTGAGCGTGACCGTCCGGCCGCGGGCCTCCGCGCGTTCGATCGAGGTCCACACGATGTCGATGATGTCCTCCAGTGTTTCGCGCAGTTCGCCGCCCGACGACAGGTCGCGGCTGAAGGTCCGTTCCCCGCCCACCGACTTGCGGATGCGGCTGGAGCGCACCGGGCGCAGGTCGATCCCCCGCGCCGCGCGGAACAGATATTCGGCAAAGCTGCCGAAATGCGCGCGGAGCCAGGCGATGTCCCTGGCGGCCAGATCGCCGCCGGTCTCGATACCCAGCCGGGCCATCTTTTCCGCGCCCTTCGGACCCACGCCGTGGAACCGTCGGATCGGCAGCTCGGCCACGAAGCGCGCGCCTTCGCCGGGCCGGATCACGCACAGCCCGTCGGGCTTGTTCTGATCGCTGGCGATCTTGGCGAGGAATTTGTTGTAGCTCACCCCGGCACTCGCGGTCAGCCGGGTCTTGGCGCGGATTTCCTGCCGGATCAGTTCCGCGATGCGCGTCGCGCTGCCGATGCCGAGCTTGTCCTCGGTCACGTCAAGATAGGCTTCGTCGAGGCTGAGCGGTTCGACCAGGTCGGTGTGGTGGCGGAAGATCGCGCGGATCTGCTGGCTGACCTCGCGATAGACGTCGAAGCGGCTCTTGCAGAAGATCAGGTCGGGGCACAGCCGTTTGGCGGTGACGCTGGGCATCGCGCTGCGCACGCCGAACCGGCGCGCTTCGTAACTGGCGGCAGCAACCACGCCGCGGCCGCTGGAACCGCCCACTGCCACCGGCTTGCCGCGCAATTCGGGATTGTCGCGCTGTTCGACGCTGGCGAAAAACGCATCCATGTCGACATGGATGATCTTGCGCAGACCGTCGGCCTCGCCCGCTGTGTCATCCGTACCCGCTTCGCCTTCGCTCATGCGCGATTAGATAGCCCTGCGGGTTGCAAAGCGGAACCTTGTCCGCCACCTGACATTTTGTGCAGATGCGAAGCGATCCCCTTGCCGGCGGCGAACGCCCGATAGCCGGGGCGACCCCGGTCAAACGCATCGGCGAGCGTGAACTTATCGCGATGATGGCCTTACTGATGGCCTGCAATGCCTTCGGCATCGATGCGATCCTCCCCGCGCTAGACGATCTCGCCCTGTCATTGGGCGCCGTGGGCAACGATCGCCAGTTCATCGTCGGGGTCTATTTGCTCGCGGCCGGCATCGGGACGCTGATTCCGGGGGCCTTCGCCGACCGCTTCGGTCGCCGGCCGGTGCTGTTTACCGCGCTGGGCTTCTACATCGTGCTGTCGCTCGGCTGCGCGCTGGTCACCGATTTCACCTCCATGATCGCGCTTCGTGCGCTGCAGGGCTTCTTTGCGGCAGGCATTATCGCGTTGCCGCCGGCCATCATTCGCGACCGCGTCGGCGGCGACAAGATGGCGCGGATGATGAGCCTGATCTTCGTCATCTTCCTGCTGGTCCCCGCCGTCGCGCCGAGCATCGGGCAGGGCGTGCTGTTGTTGCTGGGCGACTGGCGCTGGATCTTCGTGACGATGGCGGTTTTCGGGGCGCTGATGTCGGTCTGGGTTTATATCCGCCTGCCCGAAACGCTGCATGAAAGCGACCGGCAGCGGATCGATATCGCGGTCATCGCGCGCAACATGCGCAGCGCTGTCACGTTGCGCTCGACCATGGGCTACACGCTGGCAAGTGCACTGGTGTTCGGCGGGTTGTTCGGCTTCATCAATTCCTCGCAGCAGCTCATCGGCGAGGCTTTCGGAGCGGGCGACATGTTTCCGCTGCTGTTCGCGCTGTGTGCGGGGTGCATGGCGCTGGCGAACTGGTCGAACAGCCGCATCGTCGAACGGCTTGGCGCGAGGCGCGTCAGCCATACCGCGCTGTTCGTGTTCATCCTCGTCGCCGGGCTGCAATTGTGGTTCGCCTATCAGCCGAACGAAAGCCTGTGGACCTTCATTCCGCTGATGGCGGCGAACATGAGCCTGCTCGGCTTTATCGGGGCCAATTTCGGTTCGATCGCGATGCAGCCGTTCCCGCACATTGCGGGCGCCGCGTCGAGTGCACAGAGCTTCCTGCGCATGACCACCGGGGCGCTGCTGGGCGCGGGTATCGGCTATGCCTATGACGGCACCGCGCGTCCGCTGGCGCTGGCGCTGCTGGTCACGGCCACCGTCAGCCTGCTGCTGGTGCTCTTTTCCGAACGCGGTGCGCTGTTCGGGCCGCCCGATCCGGATGTCGAGGAAACCTAGGCTTCGCTGGCCAGCCTGCGCCACGCAAGCTCGGCATATTCACACAGCAAGGGACGGGTGTCGCGCGGGTCGATGATGTCCTCGACATTGAAGCGTTCGGCGCTGCGGAAGGGCGAGGTGACCTGGTCGAGCCGCGCGCGAATTGCGGCGAGTTCGGCTTCCGGGTCGGCGGCGGCTTCGAGCTCGGATTTATAGGCCACTTCCAGACCGCCCGCGATGGGCAGGCTGCCCCAGTCACCCGAGGGCCAGCAGAACCGGTACTGGTAGGTCTCGGCATTCGACATGGCGCTGCCCGCAATCCCGTAGGCGCGGCGCAGGACGACCGAGGCGAGCGGGACGCTGGCCTTGTAGACCGCGTTCATTGCCTGCACCCCGTAACGGATCGTCCCCGCCATTTCGGCTTCGCGCCCGATCATGAAGCCGGGATTGTCGACCAGATGGACGATCGGCAGGCGGAACTGGTCCGCCAGCTTGACGAAGCGCTCGACCTTCTCGCTCGATTTCGCATCCCATGAGCCGCCGAGATAGGACGGGTCGCTGGCAAGCACCGCCACCGGCCAGCCGTCGAGCCGGGCAAGCGCGGTGATGCAGGCGCGGCCCCACATGCGGCCGATTTCGAACACGGTGCCCTGGTCGAACACCATCTCCATGCAGCGGCGCATCGAATAGACCGCCTTGGGATCGCGCGGGACGAGGTCCAGCAGCGCCTCCTCGCGCCGGTGGACCGGATCGGTGCAATTGGACCGGCGGGCGAGCTGGCCGACATGTTCGGGCATGAAGGCGAGGAAATGGCGCGCGCGGGCGAAGGCCTCGGCCTCGCTGGCAACCTCGTCGTCGACCACGCCGTTGCGCGTATGGATGGCGCTGCCGCCGAGGTCTTCCTTGGCCTGCTGGTGGTCGGCCGAACCCTTGTAGCTTTCGCCCAGCCCGTCGACCACGGCGGGGCCGGCGGCGAATATCTGGCTGAGGCCCTTGACCATGACCGAATAATGGCTCGCCACCACGCGCGCCGCGCCGAGGCCCGCGGTGGGTCCCAGAGCAAGCGCGACCACCGGTACGGTGTCGAGATTGGTCACCACGTCGCCCCAGCCGGGGACCGCGGGGATATAGGTCGCGCCGATCTGTTCGAGCGTCTTGACCGATCCGCCGCCGCCAGTGCCGTCGATCATGCGGATGATCGGCAGCTTGAGCTCATGCGCCATTTTCTCGGCCTGCACCATCTTGCGGCTGATCCCGGCATCCGCCGCGCCGCCGCGAATGGTGAAATCATCGGCAGTGGCAACCACCGGGCGGCCGTTGATCCGGGCCTTTCCGAACAGGAACGGGGCAGGAAGGACGGATTGGAGATTGCCGTACTCGTCGTAGCTGCCCTTGCCCGCGATCTTGCCGATCTCGCGGAAGGTGCCGTCGTCGCACAGCGCGGCGAGCCGTGCGCGGGCATCCATCTTGCCCCGGCCATGCTGGCGGGCGACCTTTTCCTCACCGCCCATCTGCTCGGCCAGCGCCTCGCGCCGGCGCAGTTCCTCGAGTTCTTTTTCCCATCCCATGCGCGACGCATACCCAAGCCGTCGCCCCAGCGAAAGCTGGGACCGCTATCATTTTCGTGCTTGGGGAGGGCGATCCCAGCTTTCGCTGGGATGACGATTATTCCTCTGCGGGCGCGACAACTGCCAGCACGGCCTCGACCTGCACCTGTCCGCCGGTCGCGGCCGAAAGCTCGGTCACGGTGCCGTCGAACGGCGCGGTCAGCGCGTGTTCCATCTTCATCGCCTCGAGCACCATCAGCCGCTGTCCCGCAGCCACCCGGTCGCCTTCGGCCACATCGACCGCGATGACCTTGCCCGGCATGGGGGCGAGGATAGCACCGCTACCGGCCGCCGCCGCGCCGCTGCCGCGGCTTTCCAGCGCGAACTCGAAACCCTGGCCATCGGCAAAGACCACCGTGCGCGCATCTTCGACGAAACCTGTGGCATGCGCGGTGTCGCGTTCGCCGATGACGTCGACCGTGCGGCTTTCGCCCTTGTGGAACAGGGTCGCGGCGACCCGCGGATCCGCATTGAGCCGGAAACCGATCGGGCGGGGGGCGTTCTCCTCGATCGCGTCGAGGAGCGTAAAGTCGGCGGCCGCCTGCCAGATCGCATCATCGGGGGCGTCGTCGCCGACCAGCCGTTCGAGCTTGCGTTCGATGAATCCGGTGTCGAGCTGGGCTTCGACGAAATCGTCTTCCAGCAGGGCGTTGGCGAGGAAGGCGGCGTTGGTCTTCACCGGCCAGACCTCGACGCTTTCGGCGATATCGGCCAGGGCCTCGATCGCGTCCGCCCGGGTCTTTTCCCACACGACGAGCTTGGCGACCATGGGATCGTAATGCGGTGAGATCATGTCGCCTTCGGCCACCCCGGTCTCGATGCGCCCTTCGCTACCAAGGTCGAAATGGTCGAGCGGGCCGGTCGAGGGCAGGAATCCGCTGCTCGGGTCCTCGGCATAGAGCCGGGCCTCGATCGCATGGCCGGTGATGGCAAGGTCTTCCTGCTGGAGCGGGATCGGTTCGCCGGCAGCCACGCGCAGCTGCCATTCGACCAGGTCGACCCCGGTGATTTCCTCGGTCACCGGATGCTCGACCTGAAGGCGGGTGTTCATCTCCATGAAGAAGATGCGATCGGCGCGCAGGCCTTCGCTGGCATCGGCGATGAATTCGATCGTGCCCGCGCCTTCGTAATCGACTGCCTTGGCGGCGCGCACGGCGGCGGCGCAGATTTCCTGACGCGTCGCCTCGTCCATGCCAGGCGCAGGGGCTTCCTCGATCACCTTCTGGTGGCGGCGCTGGAGGCTGCAATCGCGCTCGAACAGGTGGACGACATTGCCGTGGCTGTCGCCGAACACCTGCACCTCGATATGGCGGGGCGAGGTGATCCATTTCTCCAGCAGCACTTCGTCATTGGAGAAGCTGGCCTTCGCCTCGCGGCGGCAACTTTGCAGGTCCGCTTCGAAATCTTCGGCCTTGTCGACCTTGCGCATACCCTTGCCGCCGCCGCCCGCAACCGCCTTGATCAACACGGGGTAGCCGATGGAGTCGGCTTCCTTCTTCAGCCGTTCGGCCGACTGGTCTGCGCCCAGATAGCCGGGCGTAACCGGGACGCCCGCTTCCATCATCAGCGTCTTGGCAGCATCCTTGAGCCCCATCGCCTCGATGCTCGACGGCTTGGGACCCACCCAGATCAGCCCGGCATCAATCACGGCCTGCGCGAAACCGGCATTTTCGGACAGGAAGCCGTAGCCCGGGTGGATGGCTTCCGCCCCAGTCTGCTTGGCCGCAGCGATGATCTTTTCGCCGACAAGATAGCTTTCGGCGGCGGGTGAGGGGCCGATATGCACCGCCTCATCGGCTTGCCGCACGTGCAGCGCGCGGGCGTCGGCGTCCGAATAGACCGCGACCGTGGCAATACCCATTGCGCGCGCGGTGCGGATGATGCGGCAGGCGATTTCGCCGCGATTGGCGATGAGGAGCTTTGCAATCATGCGGCGGGGACTAGCTTCCGCCGGGGGAAAAGGAAACTCCCGTCACTGCCTATTGGCAAGGACGAGCGGTGGCCTCTACCAGCCGGCCAGCGGCTTGAAGTCGTGCCGGCTCCAGGTGATCGGCTCCGCGGGCGGGGGCGGGCGGTTGCGGACCGCTTCGAAGAACGCGGCGACCATGTGCCACATCTTTTCGGGGGCCGAAACGCGCGTGCGAGTATCCCACGCCAGCTGGCCCCGGTTCAGGACCTTGCGGCCGATCGCGCCGTAGATCCGCGCGGCGGACAGCACCGCCCAGCGCTGGCGGAAGCGCAATTTCCGCGCGCCGAGCTTGGCCGCCGCCTCGTGCTTCTCCATCAGGGCGATCAGGCGCGGCATCAGGCTGGCGAGGCGAAAGCGGTTTTCGGGCAGGGCGTGTTCGCCCTGTTGCCAGCCCATTTCCTCGAGCCATTTTTGCGGCAGGTAACAGCGATCGGCTTCTGCATCTTCGACGATGTCGCGCGCGATATTGGCCATCTGGAAAGCGAGGCCGAGGTCGCAGGCCCGGTCCAGCGTTTCGCCATCGTCGGGATGCACCCCCATGATTCGCGCCATCATGATGCCGACCGCACCCGCGACATGGTAGCAATATCGCAGCATGTCCGCTTCAGTGTTCGGGGTCCAGCGCGTTGCATCGAGCGCGAAGCCGGCGATCACGTCATTGGCTTCGGCCAGCGTCAGGCCGCATTCGTCGGCGACCAGGCCGAACGCGTCGAAAGCGGCATCGGCGGTGGGCTGTTCCTCGAAAGCGCGCTTGGTCAGCACGCGCAGGGCCTGCACGCGGTCTTCCGCATCCTTCATGTTGCCCTGGTCGCCCAGTGGCCCGCCCTTGTCCTGATTGTCCGCGATGTCGTCGCACCGGCGGCACCAGGCGTACAGCAGCCAGCTGCGTTCGCGGGTTGCCTTGTCGAACAGTTTCGAAGCTGCGGCAAAGCTGTGTGAACCCTGTTCGATCGATTCGAGCGATTTGTCGACCAGGATCGCGCGATCGCGGCCGCCGCCCGCGCGGGTCGGGGTGGGCCGCAGGTACCGCGACTGGACCAGGGTGCGGGGTTTGCTCAGAGGTCGTCGGCCTTCATCTGGAAGATCGGCGTATGCGGTTCATAGGCTGCCATTCTGTCAAGCAATCCGTCCAGAGTGTCGTCGTGCACTAGGATGTTCTGGTGCACTGGGCGGACGAAACCGACTTCCGCCATCTTGCGGTTGAAGGCGATCAACTCGTCGTAAAAGCCGAAGGCATTGAGCAGGCCGACCGGGTTGTCGTGATAGCCAAGCTGCGCCCAGCTCATCGCCTCCCACAATTCGTCCATCGTCCCGACGCCGCCGGGGATCGTGATGAAGCCGTCCGACAGGTCGGTGAACCGCTGCTTGCGCTCGTGCATGCCGCCCACGGTGTAAAGTTCGGTGCAATCGTGATTGGCGACTTCCGAACTGGCCAGTGCCTCGGGAATGACGCCAATCACTTCGCCGCCAGCCTCCAGCGCACCGCGCGCGGTGGCGCCCATCAGGCCGAGCCGGCCGCCGCCATAGACCACGCCGATACCGCGTTCGGCGAGGCGCTTGCCCACATCGTAGGCGAGCTGGATATAGCGCGGATCATCGGGCGAGGCGGAGCCGCAATAGATGGCGAGACGGTTCATCCCGCGCGTCATACTGCCAAATCTTCCAGCATCAATCCGGCAGTTGCCTTGGCGCTGCCGACCACCCCCGGAATTCCCGCCCCGGGATGCGTGCCCGCACCGACAAGGTAGAAATTGTCGAGCACATCGTCGCGATTGTGCCCGCGGAACCACGCGCTTTGCGTCAGCACCGGCTCGAGGCTGAAGGCGCTGCCCATATGGGCGTTAAGGTCGGCGGCGAAATCGCGCGGGGCGTAATGGAACTTGGTCACGATGCGCGAATGGATGTCGGGGATCAGGCGCCGGCCGAGTTCGTCGAGAATGCGCTTCTCGAGCACCGGTCCCATTTCCTCCCAGTCGACGGCCAGCTTGCCCATATGGGCCACCGGCACCAGCGCATAGAAAGTGCTCATCCCCTCGGGCGCCATGCTGTCGTCACTGACGCTGGGGTGGTGCAGATAGATCGAGAAATCCTCGGGCAGGACGCCGTGATCGTAAATGTCCTCGAGCAGGCCTTTGTAGCGCGGACCGAACAGGATCATGTGATGCGGAATACCCGGCCAGCTTCCCTCGATGCCGAAGTGGACGACGAACAGGCTGGGGCTGAAGCTCTTGCGCGACAGGCTCTTGGCGTAATCCTTGCCGCGCTTCGATCCGGCCAGCAGGTCCTTGTAGCTGTGCATGATGTCGGCATTGCTCGCGATCGCGTCGAACCGCTGGCGCCAGCCGGACTGCGTCTCGATCTCGGTCACCTGCTTGCCCAGCGTGTGCACCTGCGCCACCGGATCGCCCAGCCGCACGGTGCCGCCGATGCGCTCGAAATGCGCGACCATGCCGGCGATCAGGCGATTGGTGCCGCCCTTGGCCCACCATACGCCGCCGTCCTTTTCGAGCTTGTGGATCAGCGCATAGATGCTGCTGGTCTTCATCGGATTGCCGCCGACCAGCAGCGTATGGAAGCTCAGCGCCTCGCGCAGCTTTTCGTTTTCGACATAGCTCGACACCATCGAATAGACGCTGCGCCATGCCTGCTGCTTGGCCAGTGCGGGAGCCGCCTTGAGCATGGACTTGAAATCGAGGAACGGCACATGGCCAAGCTTGACGTAGCCTTCCTCGTAGACCGCTTCGGAATATTCGAGGAACCGCTGGTAGCCGGCAACATCGGCGGGATTGAGCTGGGCTATTTCGCGGAACAGCTGTTCCTCGTCGTTCGAATAATCGAACTGCGTGCCGTCGGGCCAGGCGAGCCGGTAGAAGGGCATGACCGGCATCAGCTCGACATCCCGAGCGATGTCGTGACCGGTCAGCGCCCACAATTCCTTGAGGCAATCGGGATCGGTGATGACGGTCGGGCCCGCATCGAAGGTGAAACCGTCGCGCTCCCAGTAATAGGCCCGCCCTCCGGGCTTGTCGCGCGCTTCGACGACGGTCGTGGTGATGCCTGCCGATTGCAGGCGAATGGCGAGCGCAAGGCCGCCGAAGCCTGCACCGACGACGCAGGCCGTGCGGCCGGTGGGGGCGGGGACGAACGGCTCGGTGCTGTCGCTCGGGGTAACGGGAATGGCAGTTTCGGTGTTCATTGCGACCTCTCATGGACCAGCGGGCTGCCCTTGCCAAGCAAGGCGCGAATGGCGGCAAGGACAGATACGGGCGGCTTGCCCGAGAGGATGCGCAGCTTGTCGGCCGTGCTCGAATTTCCAGCGTAGAATCGTTCGATCAGGGGTTCGCGCAGGCGATAGAACCGCTCGAACACCCGGTAGCGTTCCTCCGGCTCGGCAGCGTCGAACAGCATCCTGCCGAGGCTGCGATAGAACCGCGTCGCCTGCCAGTGCCGCTGCGCCCGGTCTTCGAACAGCGCGGCAAGCTGGTCGCCCGGCAGCCGCGCGTGGCGGGCCAGGGCGAGGGCATTGGCCACGGCGAAGGGCAGGGTGTAGCTGGTCAGCGGGTGAACGAAGCCGCCGCGCGCGCCCGACCGAACCACGCCCGCACCTCCGAGCGCCGCCCGGTAGGCTGCGATATCGCCTCCGGTAATAACCGGCAACACGCCGGTTTCGCCGCCGAGCCGATCGCCGTGCCAGCCCATCGCCGTACAATAGCGGTCGATGCGCGCCTCCAGCGCCGCGCGATCGAGCGCGGGTTCGTCGGCGTAATAGGTGTCCTCGACGAACAGCTCGTTCGGGCCTAGCGGCAGGGTGTAGACGAAGCGGTAGGCCCCGTGCTGTGCCACGCGCGTGTCCATGACGATGGGATCGGCGACGCCATGCGCGGTCCGTGTCCGCAAATGCCGTCCCACGAAGACCTGCCACCCGCCGCGCAGCTGGGCCGAGGGGGTGAAATCGCGGCAATCGATCACGCAGCGCGCGGCGATGTGCTCACCGCTGGCCAGCGTGACGCCGCCGGCGGCCAGTTTTGCCGCGCGTGCCTGCGTGCGGATGGCGGCTGCGGGCAGTTCGCTGCGCAGCGCAGCATCGAAATCCCGGCTGGCGAGCGAACGATAGGGCGAAGACAAGTGGCGCGTATGGCCCGGAAAGGCGACATCGTAGCCGCCGGACCACTCGGTCGTGGCAAAGCCAGCCATGAGCTGCGTCCCGGGAGCGTCGAGATCGCTGGCGAACCAGCTCCAGCGGTGGTTGCCGCCCAGGCTGTCGCCCGCTTCGAAGATCGCTACGTTCAGCTCGGGATGGGCGCGGCGGACTGCCAGCGCGGCCAATCCGCCCGCCAGGCCGCCGCCGACCACGGCCATATCGATCATGCGCCCGTCCATCGCCCGTGGGCTTAGAAGCGAAGCGGGCCAGCGGCAATCGCTTTGGAATTCCTGCCGGGCAGGGTTACGGGAACGTCACACTCCCGTGCGAGTTGAACGGCAAAGACATATATCGAGGGAATCCGCATGAAGTTACTGCTCGCCGCAACCGGATCGCTGGCGCTCGCCTGCGCCGCACCTGCCATGGCCCAGAATGTCGAGGCATTGCCCGACGGACCTGACGGCGAAGCGACCGTATTCGATGGCAACTGGTTCTCGATCGGTGCGGGCGCGGTCTATTCCGCCAGCTACGATGGGTCGGACGACTATGTCGTATCGCCGATCCCTATCGTACAGGGCAAGATCGGCGGTGTGCGCATCAGCCCCCGGGCGGGTGGTGCCGCGCTCGATTTCGTCAATGACGACAGCGATGGCGCCAAGATTTCGGCCGGCGTTGCTGCGCGGCTCAACCGCAACCGCGCCTCGCAGATCGAGGATCCCGTGGTGCTGTCCTATGGCGAACTCGACACCGCCTTCGAAGTCGGTCCCTCGGTGGGGATCAGCCTTCCCGGCCTGCTCAATCCCTATGACAGCCTGAGCTTCAACATCGAGACGCTGTTCGATGTCGCCGGCGCGCATGACGGTACGCTGGTCAGCCCGGGCGTGACCTATTTCACACCCGTCAGCCGCGGCGCGGCGATCTCGCTGTCGGTCAGTGGTTCGTATGTCGACGACGATTATGCCGATTATTACTATTCGGTGCCGGCCGGCGGCGCACTGCCGGCCTACCAAGCGGATGGCGGCTGGGACCGGGTGGGTGTCAACCTGCTCACCGGGGTCGATCTCGACGGCAATCTTGCCAACGGCGGGCTCGCGCTCATCGCCATGGGCGGATATTCGCGGATGCTCGGCGATGGCAAGCGTACGCCGTTCACCTCCATTCGCGGTGATGCAGACCAGTGGATGGGCGCACTCGGGATCGGCTATACCTTCTAGCGCCGCTTTTGCTTGATACGCCGGCCGCTGGCGGGCATCCCCCTGTGCAACCAAGGGGATAGAGAATGAAGTTTGCCGCATTCATCGCGCTGGCGGGGGCGATGTGCGCCGCGCCGGCGCTGGCCGATACCACTGTCATTCACGCGGGCGCGCTTGTCGTCGATGCCGAAAGCCAGCCGCGTGGGCCATCCACGATAACGGTTACCGACGGGAAGATCGTCAGCGTTGCCGACGGCTTCACTGCAGCCCCTGCACAGGCGGTCACGGTCGATCTGAAAGACAAGACCGTGGTACCCGGAATGGTCGACCTTCATGTCCACCTGACCGGCGATCCGGGCGGCGATTTCTGGAAGGGCGCAGTCGAACCCGATGAATGGGATGTCGTCGTCGGCGCCAAGAATGCGCGCCTGACGGCGCTTGCCGGGTTCACGACCGTGCGCGAAGCGGGCAGTGGCCCCGCCAGCGCCTTCTCGCTGCGCCGCGGAACCGCGGAAGGTTTCATCGACGGCCCGCGCATCGTGGCAGCCGGCCCCTCGCTCGCGATCGTGGGTGGGCACGGCGATGTCAGCGGGTTCCGCCCCGAAGTCAACGAACTGCTCGACAGCGGGTTCACCTGCACCGGGGCGGTCGAATGCGCCGAAAAAGTCCGGCTCGCGAGCCAGAACGGCGCCGATATCATCAAGATTACCGCCACGGGCGGCGTGCTCAGCCAGCAAGGGCGCGGGCTCGAAGCGCATTTCACCAGCGCCGAGATGCAGAGCATTGCCGATACCGCGCATTCGCTCGGTCTGAAGGTCCTGGCGCATGCGCATGGCGCGCGCGGGATCGAGGCCGCGGCGCGTGCCGGCATCGATTCGATCGAGCACGGGACCTATCTGGACGAGGCGGCCGCCCGTGCGATGAAGGACAACGGTACCGTGCTGGTGCCCACGCTTATGGCGTTCAAGGGCGTTACCGAACGGCTTGGACAGGGCGTCTACACACCGGTCGTCGAGGACAAGATCCGCGATGTAGCCGAAACCGCGCGCGTCTTCATGGGCAAGGCGCTGCGCTGGGGCGTGCCAATCGCTTTCGGGACCGATGCTGGCGTCTTCGGTCACGGCCGCAATGCGGGCGAATTCGCGCTGATGGTCGAACAGGGCATGAGCCACCGGGATGCTTTCGCGGCGGCGACCACCCACGCCGCACGCGTGCTGGGACTGGAAAAGGAGATCGGCCGGATTGCGCCCGGCTATTCGGCGGATCTGATTGCGGTCGAAGCCAACCCGCTCGACGATACGTCGACGCTGGAGAATGTCGATTGGGTGATGGTGCGCGGCCGCGTGATCGATTGATCGCAGCATTGCCGGCGCCATGCGGAACAGGGCACTGCATGGCGCCGGTCGAGCGACATATGCCTTCGATCGTATGGCGTGCTTGTGCGCTCAGGCAAATGCCTGTCCTATCGCTGCACTACAATTACCAGGGGAACCTCCATGAAACTCGTCCGTCACGCCCTCGCTTCGGGTGCCGCCCTTTCGCTTGTTCTGGCAGCGAACCCGGCCATCGCCCGCGATCACCATGCAGCAACCGAAGCTGCGAGCGAAATGAGCGAACACGACAAGCTCTTCGCGCTGTTCGCGGATGCCGATGAACGCAGCCTCAAGCTCAATCCGGTCGGCGCGCTGTTTCGCGGCGACATGCGCTACGCGGACCGCCTGGGCGATTACCTGACCGACGAGTATCTTGCCGCAAGCAAGGAGGACAATGCCGAAAACCTCGCGAAGCTGGCCGAAATCGACCGCAGCAAGCTGTCGCCCACCGACCAGCTTGCCTACGATGTCTTTGCCTATAACCAGCAGCGTGAGCAGGAGGGCTATGCCCCCGCGATCCTCGCGGCGAGCGAAGTGCGTCCGGTGAACCATTTCTCAGGCTTCCATACGTTCTATCCCAACTTCGCCAGCGGACAGAGCGCCGCCCCCTTCAAGACGGTCGAGGACTACGAGAACAACCTCAAGCGGCACGAGGATTACATCGCCATCACCGACCGCGCGATCGGCAAGTTCCGCGAAGGCATGGAAACCGGCGTGTACGAAACCAAGCTGACGATCGGCAACGTCGTCAGCCAGCTCGACACGCAGTTGGCGATGCCGGTCGAGGAATCGCCCTTTTTCATGCCGGTGAAGAACTTCCCCGAGGAATTTTCCGCCGAAGAGAAGGCGCGGCTGACGGTTGAATACACCGCGGCCACCGAGGAAATCTACGCGGCTCACGAGCGGATGCGAGATTTCCTGCGCGACGAATACATGGCCGTGGCACGCGACAGCGTGGGACTGTCCCAGATGAAGGGCGGCGCGGAGTTGTACAGGCATATGGTGGAAGGCACGACGACGCTTCCGCTCGAGCCCGATTACCTGCACGAACTGGGCCTGTCCGAAGTGGCGCGGATCAAGAATGGCCTCGAGCAGATCAAGCAGGAAGTCGGCTTCGAGGGGACGCTCAACGAGTTCTTCGACTACGTGCGCACCGACGAGCAGTTCAAGCCGGAGAGCCGCGAGGCGTTGACGCAGAGCTATTACGATATCGGCGAACAGGTCGATGAGAAGATCGGCGAATATTTCTCGCTGGTCCCCAAGACCCCGCTCGAGATCAAGCCCTACGAGGAGTATCGCGAGAAGTTCGAAGCGGGTGGTTCGTACAATTCGGGCGCGCCGGACGGTTCGCGGCCGGGGACATTCTATTTCAACGCCTATGACCTGCCCAGCCGGCTGACGACGGGCAATGTGACGCTGTACCTGCACGAAGGCGCACCGGGGCATCATTTCCAGATCAGCCTCGCGCAGGAAAACACGGATCTTCCGGCATTCATGCGCTTCGGCGGCAACACGGCCTATGTCGAAGGCTGGGCGCTCTATTCGGAGACGCTGGGCTATGAGATGGGCTTCTTCGACGATCCATGGAACCGTTACGGTACGCTGCAGGACGAGCAATTGCGCGCGATGCGGCTGGTGGTCGATACCGGGCTGCATGCCAAGGGGTGGACGCGCGAGCAGGCGATCGACTTCATGCTCGAGAATTCGGGCATGACGCGCACCGAAGTGGTCGCCGAGGTCGAGCGCTATATCGCCATTCCCTCGCAGGCGCTGGCGTACAAGGTCGGGGCCATCAAGATCCAGGAACTGCGCAAGCGCGCCGAAGATCAGCTGGGCGAGGATTTCGACATCCGCGAATTCCACGCCGAGGTGCTCGACACGGGCAGCCTGCCTATGCCGGTGCTGGAGAACAAGATCGACCGCTGGATCGCTTCCAAGGCAAGCTGACCGATCGGCGCGGGCGGGGATTTGCCCCCCGCTCGCGCTGGTTAGCGCAGCCGCGGCACGCTAATCCCGTTCGTGCATGACACGAGCGAGAGGGGAATAGTGCGATGGACTGGTTGCGCCGGGCCGACTGGCTCACCCATGAGCGCGTGCGCGGTTACGCCTTGCTGCTGGCGCTGGCGAGCCTGGGGCTTGTCGCCATATCTTTCTGGCGCGCTATGCCGCCGGGGACGACTGACTTCCTGGCTTTCTGGGGCGCGGGGCAGGTCACCGCCGCTGGCGAACCTGCAGCCGCCTACGATCTGGCGGCGCAGCAGCAGGTCCAGACCTCGACGGGAAGCCCGGGATGGTTCGCTTTCGTCAATCCGCCACCGTTCCTGTTCGCGCTCGTGCCACTCGGGCTATTGCCGCTGCCGATCGCATGGATTGTCTGGGTGGCTTCGACATGGGGTGCGTGGGCCTGGGTCAGCGTCCGGGCGTTCCCGCGGTTGTGGCCACTGGTGCTGGCCTATCCGGGAGCACTGATCGCGGCAGGACATGCACAGACCGGTTTGCTCACTGGCGCGCTCCTGGTTCTGGCGGCGCATGAATTGCCGCGGCGGCAGGTGGTGGCCGGTGCGGCGGTAGGTGCTCTCGTTATCAAGCCGCATCTCGCTCTCCTCGCCCCGTTCTGGCTCAGTGCAGGAGGCAAATGGCGGGCATTCGTTGCGGCCGGGCTGGTGGTCGCGGCGCTGCTGGGGGCGGCATGGCTGATCTTTGGCAGCGATACTATGCTGGCCTATACCGGAAGCTGGAGCGCCAGCCGCCAGCTTATCGAGAGGCCTGATCCGGACTTCATGTTGCGGATGAGCACGATCTTTTCCCAGTTGCGGCCACACCTCGGCGATTTGGTCGCGCTTGCAGGGGCTGCATGTTCTGCCGTGTTGGCACTTGCAGTCGCCCTGTTCGCACCGCAGCGTTTCGGCGACGATGCCTCAGGAGCTTCTGCTGCAGTCCTGGCGGCTACTGCGCTCGCATCGCCCTATCTGTTCAGTTACGATCTGCCGTTCCTCGTGTTTCCGACGCTCTGGCTGGTCATTCAGGGGCTCGAGCGCGGGTTTCGTCCTTACGAGAAGCTCGGCCTCACGCTGCTCTATTTCGCTCCCTATGCCACACGCGCGGCGGCGTTCCCCCTCGGCGTCAATTTGATGCCGCTTGCCGCACTCGCGCTGCTTGCGCTTGTCTGGACGCGCACCCCTGCGGGAACCCGAAAGCACCGCTGAGGGTTTATCGGCAAGCAATGGCATTCATGGAGGTACCCCATGTCGAGCATGTCTTTCCGCAGCAGCCGCCCAGATCGTTGGGCACAGCCCAGGCCCTACAGCGACAGTTCGCTGCGCTATCGTATGCATGGCAAGATCCAGCCGATGGAGGAGCCAGGGTTCCTGGCGCGCCTGTTCGGACGCCGCTGATCTCCCGCTGAAAGGAAAGGGGCCGGAAAGCGTTCGCTCTCCGGCCCCTTCGCCATTCAGTCGCAGAAGTCTCAGTATTCTTCCGGCTCTTCCGGCGTTGCCTCGCGGTATTCCTTGCCGGCCGTGCGATCGCCGCGGGCCAGCTTGAACACCACGCCGCTGAGCAGCGCGAGCGCCAGGAGGTTGGGCAGAACCATGGTGGCATTGGAGATATCGCCAAGCCGCCAGACCAGCTCGCTCGGCTGTGCCGCGCCGATGAAGATCACCACGCACCACAGCACGCGCCACACCATGTGCAGCCGCCGCTCGCCCTCGCGCGTCGAGCCTTTCATCCGGTCGTAGAGGAAGGTGATCGCGCGCTCGCCATAATAGCTCCACGTCAGCAGCGTGGTGAAGACGAACAGCAACAGCGCGATGCTGGCGATCAGCGTTCCGATCGGGATCGAGGCGATCTCGACCGGGAAGGCCGCTGCGAAGGCGCCGCTGGTCATTTCGAAACCGACGCGGTCCGATTGCCAGGCATGCGCCACCGCTTCGCCGCCCGCGGTGAAATCACCGCGCACGGTCAGGATGACCAGTGCGGTCATGGTGCAGATGACGACCGTATCGATGAACGTGCCCAGCATCGCCATGCGGCCCTGCTGTTCGGGATCGTCGGTCTGCGCCACGGCATGGGCGATCGGGGTCGAACCCTGGCCCGCCTCGTTCGAGAACAGGCCGCGCGCCACGCCGGCGCGGATCGCCATGATGATCGCCGCGCCGGTGAAGCCGCCCACCGCGCTTTGCGGGTTGAAGGCGCCGTCGAAAATCAGCGCGAAGGTTTCACCCAGATCGGCGAAATTGAGCGCCAGCGCGATTACGGCCATCACCAGGTAAGCGGCTGCCATGAACGGCACCACGCTTTCGGCGACGCGACCGATCGACTTGATCCCGCCGATGATGACCACGAATACCAGCACGGCCACGATCAGCCCGCCGAGCCATTCCTCGATCCCGAACAGCTCGTTCAGGCCATCGGCAACAGCGTTCGCCTGGATCGAGTTGCCCGTTACCAGCGCGCTGAACAACGTGCCGAGGCAGAAGACGACCGCCAGCCAGGCCCATTTCGGCCCCAGGCCCATCATGATATAGGTCATCGGCCCGCCGCGCTTGACCCCGTCGCTGGTGGTTTCGCGGTAGCGAATCGCCAGCGACCCTTCGGCAAAGGCCAGTGCCATGCCGAACAGCGCGGTGACCCACATCCAGAAAATCGCCCCGGGACCGCCCAGCGCGATCGCGGTGGCGACCCCGGCCAGGTTGCCCGTGCCGACCTGGCCCGAAAGCGCGGTCGACAGCGCGGCGAAGGGGCTGATTTCACCCGCACCTTCGCCCTTGCGCCCGGCAAACAGGCCCTTGGCCGCCGCGCCCAGCTTGGTGATCGGATAGAACCGCAGGCCGGCCATGAACCACAGGCCGACACCCAGGAGGATGATGGCCAGCGGGGGGAAGGGAATGACCGCTTCGCCGTTCCACAGGCCGGCCCAGATGAAATCGGAAATGTTGGTAACCGGCTGTACCAGCCGATCGCCCAGACTTGGTGTCTGGCCTAGTGCCATCGCGAGTATTCCCCTCATGCGTCCCGGAAAACTGAAAGCGTGCACGCTAGGGCCGCCGGCGCGACTTGCAAAGGGTGAAAGAGACGCACGTCCACCGCTTGCCTTTTGACCGATGCGGCGGTAGATGCAGCGCCGTCTTCCGACATTGGGATCGCAGAAAAGCCCCTCCCGGACTTGAACCGGGGCGGCGAAAGACCCTACCTGAAAGGGACGTGGCGGAAGGCGGCACGATTTTTACGCGAGAGACGTGGAACATGGCAGACCAGAAGAAAACCAGCCCGGCGGAATTCCTCCGGCAGGTGCAGACCGAAGGGCGCAAGGTCGTATGGCCGACGCGCGAGGAAACGGTGCGCACCGCTATCTTCGTGTTCATCCTCACGGTGATCCTCTCGCTTTTCTTCCTCGGCATCGATTCGCTGTTCAGCGCCGTGGTGCGCTGGCTGCTGACGCTGGCCTGATTTTCCTGGCCTGAGCCGCATTTCGACAGGGTAACGAGTACACATGGCACGCTGGTACATCATCCACGCCTATTCGGGTTTCGAGAACAAGGTCCGCGATGCAATCATCGCCGAGGCCGAGCGTCTGGGCCTGTCCGAAGGCGTCGAGGAGGTCGAGGTTCCGACCGAGACGATCACCGAGGTCAAGCGCGGCAAGAAGGTCCAGGTCGAACGCAAGTTCATGCCGGGCTACGTGCTGGCGAAGCTGAACATGACCGACGATGTCTACCACCTGGTCAAGAACACCCCCAAGGTTACCGGCTTCCTCGGCAACAACAACAAGCCGCAGCCGATTTCCGAAAAGGAAGCGGCCCGGTATTTCGGCGGCGTGGAAGAAGCGCGTTCGGCGCCCAAGACCGAAATCAGCGTCGATTACGAGATCGGCGACCAGGTCAAGGTGCTCGACGGTCCCTTCGCCAGCTTCAACGGGCTGGTCGAGGAACTCGATTTCGACAAGCAGAAGGTCAAGGTCTCGGTCTCGATCTTCGGCCGCGCAACGCCGGTCGAACTCGATTTCGAGCAGGTCGAACTGGCCAAGTAAGCCGCAGCCTCGTGCCGGCTTTTTGAAAAGGCCCCGCCCGGACGATCCGGGCGGGGCCTTTCCGCTTTAGAAGGTCTTGCCGAGCGAGACCGAGAGACGCCAGTCCTCGGGCAGCTGGATGCCGTTCAGATTCTGATACACGGGGATGCCGGCCTCGATCCCCAATTGCGGGCGATCGGGCCCGGCAAGCGGCAGCGCCACGTTGGCGCCGAGCCCGGCAAGCACCTTGTCACCGCCATAGTTGGCCTGGATGTCGGCCGGCGTGTGATGCTTGTGCGGACCGTCGTAATGGCCTTCGATCCGGCCTTCGTGTTCCCACGTGAGACGACTGGTTAGGCTGAAACCGTCATCCACGAGATAGCTGAGCCAGGCGGTCGCCTGTGCCTTGTCGCCAAAGGCGAAGCCGCTCTTGTTGGCGTCTTCCGTCCGCCAGCGGTAGCTCGCCTGCGCGCCCCAGCCGACCATGCCCGCCTGGCCGGACACGGTCACCGAGGGTTCGATGTCCCAGGTCCCGCTGCCCGACTGCATCATGTAGTGGACGAAGGTGCCGTCGCTGTTCTTGCGGTCGACCTTGCCGGTCGGTGACCACAGGCCGAGCGTGGCATGCGCCTTGAACCGCGGCTGGTGCGCGAGCCGGTAGCTGGCCGATACCAGCGTATCGCCAATCCCCTGGGTCGCATGGGTCATGGTTTGGCCGAAAGCCATCCCGCTATGGCCGTGATCCATATCGCCCATGGGCATGCCGCCCATCGCCATATCGCCCATGCCGGTATTGCCGGGGTCGATCCCGACCATGGTCATCGTGTGCCGCATCCAGTGGGGCATGACCATCAGCGTCAGCTTGTCGTTGGGAGCATACATCACATCGAGCATGACCATGTCCATGACCATGTCAGACCCGCGTACGGAGTAGCCGGCAGCGAACACCTCCGCGCCGCTCAGCGCTCTGGTGCCTGCGCGATTGGCGCCTGAATAGCTGCTGCGGGTGTAACGCAGGCCGATCATGAACTCGCCGCCGTCGTGGGTGTGTTCGTTCATCAGCCCCGCCGCGGGATGCAGCGTCACGGGCGTAACGACGATAACGTCGCCAGCGGGATCGGAACTTGCGGGATTGTCCTGCGCCTGGGCCGGGTAGGCGGCGAGCAGCGGAAGCAACGCCAGAGCGGCGCGCACGAAACCGTGTTTCATTGTGTATTCCTGTCATGAATTGGGAAAAGCCGTGGTTGCGGCGTCTCCCGGAATGACGGGAAACGCCGGTCAGGCGGCGACAGGTGGAGCGCGGCCGGGCGGGAGGAGGTAGGCCGTGCGTGCGAGCTGCAGCGCGGCCAGAACCGCCACGCCGCGCTGCTCTGCGAGGATCGCCGCGGTGACCACCAGCGGGCTGCCGCCGAGCGGGGCGTCACTGGCGAAACCGGCAAACAGGCAGGGCGCGCTGTGCTGGGCAGCGCTGTCGTCGGGCACCCGCTCGCGACCGAGCGGGATGGTCACGGTCATCGCCGAATTGCACATCTTGGCCACGATCGCGTCGCTGCGATCGACATCGGGCATCCAGCCCGCAGGGACCAGTGCACGCAGCAACAGCGTTGCCGCAAGCAGCAGCCAGATCGCATGGGTGGGGCGCGTGCGGTCCATCGTCCGGTGCGTCTAGAAAACGACCCCGTAAGGCGCAAGCGCAGACTGGCCGCGCCACTGGCGCGGGTCAGCTACAGGCCCGCTCGTCACTCGTGCGGATACGCGATGCCCGGGTGGAAGTTCGCATGGTAATCGCTGCGTGATGGCATTTGCGCAGCTGGAAGCGGACCTTGCGATCCGCGAAATCCAGCGACACCCGGCGAAAGTTTTCCATCAGGTCGGTGCCCAGCAGCAAAGACGGCTTTTCATCGAGCCCGAAGACTGCAAAGGGCGGAATATCGGCAAAGGCCATGGGTACGTTCTGCAGCGTGATGGAACCGAGGCGGAGGTTCTTGACCACCGTGAACTCGAGCTCCAGCGCCGCCCCGGTGACCCCGTAGACGGTCACCGTGTCGAAACCGCGCGAACGCTTGCGAACCAGGCGGTTACGCAGCGCGAGGTTGCCGATGGTGATCTCGGAGCCTGTGTCGACCACGGCTTCGACCCGTTCGCGGCCGGCAGCGACTTCGGTCAGGATCAACTGTCCGCGCTGCAGGCGCCCGGTCACAACGATCACCCCATCGGTCATCGCTTCGTCCTTCTCCCGCGCATCGTCCACGGTGATGATGCGCTCGTCGAAATCCATCATCAATCGCTGGTTGACCAGCGCGTCGAGCCCGATCATCCCGTCGCCGCCCATGTCGCGTTCGTCGAGCACGGGGGTCTCGAGACCCATGGTCACGGTGTTGCCGAGACGCAGTTCGTCCACCCATACGCGGTCCACGATCTTGCTCTCGGTAATGCCGTGGAGCAGGGCGGGTTCTGTTTCGGGCAGCGCCAGCTTTCCCGCCAGCGCCGAGCCGACCGCCGAAGTGTCGGCGCCGCTGTCGACCACGAAATCATACGGGCCGGCGCCGTTGACCAATACTCCCACGGTCATCCGGCTGCGCAGCTTGTGCGCCGCGATTTCCTCGCCGCCGATTGCCAGCGACTGGTCGATTTCGGCGGCTGGCAATTCGGGCATGCGGACAGTGTCGACGGGGGCTTCGGGCTGCTGCGCCGATGCGGGTGCGCCGGCGCATAGCAGCACGGCCGCGACAAGCGGGTGGCGGAATGGCAGGGGCTTGTGCATCGTCCGCAGCCTATGCCCTTCAATTGTGGCGCGCGAGCGGCCTTCGATGAAGGTGTCATCCGACGCGATCGGGGCAGGGCGAATCGCTTGCAATCCGGTGCCAAACCGCTATGTGCGCGTCTTCCCAAGACATCCTCGGGAACCCGTGCGGGAGGTCGCTTATGCGGACCGCTTGACCGCTTACCATGAGCCCCGGTTCGAAAGTGCCGCGGCAACAGTGAGAAAGGAGGCCATTCATGGCCAAGAAGATCGACGGCTATATCAAGCTGCAGGTGCCTGCGGGCACCGCCAATCCCTCGCCCCCCATCGGCCCTGCGCTGGGTCAGCGCGGCGTGAACATCATGGAATTCTGCAAGGCCTTCAATGCCGCCACCGGCGACATGGAAAAGGGCATGCCGATTCCGACGACGATCACCGTCTATGCGGACCGTTCGTTCACCTTCGTGACCAAGACCCCGCCGGCCAGCTTCCTGATCAAGAAGGCCGCCAAGCTCAAGTCGGGCTCGAAGGAGCCGGGCAAGGTTTCGGCCGGATCCATCAAGCGTTCGGCACTTGCCGAAATCGCGGAACAGAAGATGGCCGATTTGAACGCAAACGACATCGAACAGGCCACCAAGATCATCGAAGGCAGCGCGCGTTCGATGGGCCTCGACGTGGTGGAGGGCTAAGATCATGGCTAAGCAGACCAAGAAGCAGCAGCTCGTCGCCAAGCTCGACAGCGAAAAGACCTACAGCGTCGACGAAGCTCTCGCCACGCTGCGCGAACACAAGGCGAAGTTCGACGAAACCGTCGAAGTCGCGATGAACCTCGGCGTCGATCCGCGCCACGCAGACCAGATGGTCCGCGGCATGGTGTCGCTCCCCAGCGGAACCGGCAAGGAAGTCAAGGTCGCCGTCTTCGCCAAGGGCGACAACGCCGAGAAGGCCAAGGCCGCTGGTGCGGACGTGGTCGGTGCCGAAGATCTCATGGAAGACATGCAGAACGGCAATCTCGACTATGACCGCGTCATCGCCACGCCCGACATGATGGGTGTCGTCGGCCGTCTCGGCAAGGTGCTGGGCCCTAAGGGCCTGATGCCGAACCCGAAGCTCGGCACCGTGACGCCGAACGTGGAACAGGCCGTGAAGGACGCCAAGGGCGGCCAGGTCGAATTCCGCGTCGAGAAGCAGGGCATCATCCACAGCGGCATCGGCAAGCTGTCGTTCGACGACGCCGACCTGAAGAAGAACTTCGCGGCGCTGACCGACGCGATCGTCAAGGCGAAGCCTTCGGGTGCCAAGGGCAAGTATGTCCAGAAGATCACGCTGACTTCGTCGATGGGGCCGGGCCTCAAGGTCGACCTCGCGGAGGTGGAAGGAGCCTAAGCTTCTTTCGCATTGCGACAACGAAACAGCAGGGGCCGGCGGATGCAGATCCGCCGGCCCTTTTCGTTTGGCTGGGCCATGTCTGGCTGGAAGCGCAAGGAAGGACCGGAAAGATAACCGCCGGCACGCGTTCCATTCACGAGACCCCCAGTCAGGAGACTTTCGTGGATACCATTCTATTTTTCGCCCGCAGCGTCGGGCCTTTCGTACTTCTCGCGCTGCTGGTCGGCGCTTGGCTCTATACGCGCCGGTCGAGCAAGAGAACCGATCAGCGGGCCGAACGCGGCGCGCGCGAATTGCGCGAAGAGCTGTCGGAACGGCGGGAGAAGGACGTCGATCTCTAGCGCAGGCGCTTGCGCAGGGTCGCGGCGAACCCGGACCGCTCGGCCAGTTGCTTGGCACCTGCCACACCCGCTTCGAACAGCCCATGCGCGTTCAGGAGCGCCCGGTTCGCCCAGCTCGGCCGCAGCATCAGGAAGCTGGCACAGGGCACGCTGCCGGTGCGGAACAGTTTCTTGTGCGCGCCATCGCCTTCGGTGAAATCGAAGAACTGGAACTGGTCCTCGGCGAACAACCGTTCGAGCGCAGCCATCTGGAGCACCGTTCCGGGTGACAGCTCGGCACAATCCGGTTCGTATCCAAGATGCGCGTAAACCAGCGTGTGACCGGCGACGGGCAGGTAGAGATACGCGATCGGCCGCTGGTCGAGGAACAGGATATAGGCCCGCACCTGGTCATCCGCGGCAAGCTCGCGCATCTCGGCCCTGGCGTCTTTGTTATCGGGCAGGCCCGCGTCGAGCAATCGGGCCTGGTAGGTGCGCCGTGACAGCGGGATCGCCAACTGCAGGAATTGGTCCATCTCGGCCGGCGTGAGATAGGTCCGCATGTCGAGATCGCCGCCCCCGGCTTGTTCGACCTTGCGCCGTTTGCGCCGCAGCGTCGACCGGGTCTTTCCCGAGAAACGTGCGAGATAGTCCTCGTAGCTGCCCGACATCGCGATATAGCTGCGCTCGTAATCCTCGCGTGCGCCGATGAGGAAGCCGGGCATCGCTTCGCGCAGGCGCTTTTCCGCATGAGCGGGCGCCGACAGCACGCGGTAGCCTTCACCGTGACCCATGGCGGGGACACCTGGCAAACGGCCGCTCAGAATATCCCCCAACGTAAAGGCTATCGGCGCCACCTCGCGCTCGACCGCAAGCAGGCGGCGCGAACCGATGGTGAAGGGCAGGGGATAGGGCGTAGCGACCACCGTGGCTCTCACCCGCCGCCGTAGAGCCGGTTGGCCCACAGCTGTTCGGCCATCCGAGTGCCGGTGCGCAGCGGATTGTGCGGCATGGTCCCCGCGCCGGTCTGATCGCCGATAGCGGGAGGCCGGCTGGTGAACGTGGCACTGCGCGCCCCTTGGGTCTCGGCAATCGTTCGGCAGAACCGGGCGAAACGGTCGCGCACGATCGCATTTATCTGCAACCGGTCGCGGCTCATCAGTTCGAAACTGTGGCTGACGATGTTGAGCATCTCGACGCCTGCGCGCACGCAGAACTGCAGCGCCGCGGCCATTTCCCAATGCGACAGGGCAGTGATCTGCGCATGGCGCAGCCCGCCGAAGCTGCGAATTGCGCTTACCGGGACCTCTATCGTGCCTTCGTGCAGAATAACCGCACGGTCCGCGGCGCCGAGCGAGATCCGGCAGTCCGAGCCGGCGATACCCGGGACATGGCTGCTGTCATAGCGGATGCCGAGACGTTGCAGCGCGCGGAGCGTGGCGTCGTCGGCGCCGTAATTGCCCGCGCGAAATGCGGTGGGTGCAGGCGCCCCCGCTTCGACGAGAAAGGCGCGCGCCAGTTCGATCAGTTCGACCTGCTCGTCTTCGCTGATGGCGTTGAGGTTGCGCCCGGTCCGCCCCTTGAGCGGATTGGAGTCGCCTGCGAGTTCGAGCCATTCGGGATGCAGGTGCAACTGAACCTCGTGCCCGCGCGCGAGGATCGGTTTGACCACTGCGGCGACGGCTTCGACACCCCAGACCAGCGCGGGCATGGGATCCACGAAGAAGACGCCCGCAATTCCATGCGCGTCCATCACGTCCATCTGATAATCGATACCCACATCGCCCGCAGCAGTGCGGCCGGCGATCGAACGGGCATAGACCTCTGCGCGGGCATGGCGGCCCAGCTCGACGGCAAGACCCGCCGAATATTCGGTGTCGATCGTGATATAGACCGCGGTCATCGGGGGCACTGTATCACGCGGTGGTTAACAGTGCGATTACCCTGGCCGCCGGTCAGATTCCCCCGGGGGTGAAATCGAAGCCGGCGGTGGCCAGCCCGTCGCACAGGCTGTCGACACAGCTCCTGAGATCTTCGCTGCTGGTCGAACGAACCACGAAATTCGCGCCGACCCGGCCTTCGCGGAAGAAGGGATAGCTGCCTATCTGGCAGGTTTCATGCGCTTGTTCGACCTGCCGCAGGATGTCGGCGATTTCGCTCTCGGGGGTCCAGCAGCCGACGGTTTCGGATTGCAGCGGAGCCCCGCCTTCGAGCGTGCCCGTCAGCGCATCGAGCATGCCCGCAGTGATGTGCGGCACCCCTGCCATAAGGTGGATATTGCCAAGCTTGATCCCCGGGGCGCCCGACATGCGGTTGGGGATCAGTTCGGCGCCTTCCGGCGCGCGGGCCATGCGAAGCCGCGCCTCGGTCAGCTCCTTGCCGATGCTGGCGTAATAGCGCTCAAGGATCGCTCTCGCCTCGGGATGGACGATCACAGGAACGCCCAGCGCTTCCGCCACGGCATCGACGGTGATGTCGTCGTGGGTCGGGCCGATCCCGCCGGTGGTGAACAGGTAATCGTACGCTTCGCGCAGCGCATTCACCGCTTCGACGATCCGTTCGACGACATCGGGCACCACGCGGACTTCGGACAGGCGAATGCCCTGGACCTGCAGCCAGCTGGCGATTTGCGCGATATTCTTGTCATGCGTGCGGCCCGAGAGAATTTCGTCGCCGATCACGACGAGGCCCGCGGTGTAGATGCGTTCGGTCATGGGTGCTGGCGTAACGCGGTCCGCGCGCGAAAGCTACTCCGCAGCTTCGAGCTGTTCGCCAGCGCCGCGCGCATTGGCTCCGTGCCGCCGGAAGTCGAGCAGACCGTCGTCGACCGGGTCTTCTTTCATCCGCTTGCGATCCGCCACATATTCCTGGTTCAATCGCCAGGGGTAGGCCACCGCGTTCTTGGGCATGATCGCCTTGCCGCGCTGGATATAGCCCGACGAAAAATCGAAGATGTCGTCTTCGACGATAGCCGCTTCCGCTGCGGGGGTCAGCACCGGTTCGACGATGTCCGCGCCGCGCTGCCGGCTTTCCTGCAGCACGCGGCAGATGAAGTCCGAGTTGATATCGGCGCGCAGCGTCCAGCTGGCGTTGAGATAGCCGAACACTGCCGCCAGATTGGGCACGTTCGAGAACATGCAGCCCTTGTAGTAATAGTGCTGCGCCAGGTCGATCTTCCGGCCTTCGCGCGACAACGCGATCTTGCCGGCGATCGCCAGTTTGAGCCCGGTTGCGGTGACGACGATATCGGCCGGGATGAACTGGTCGTCCGTCAAGCGCACACCGCCCTTTTCGAAAGCCTTGATATGACCGGTCACGATTTCCGCCTTGCCGCTCTTCATCGCTTCGAACAGGTCGTCGTCGGGGACCAGGCACAGCCGCTGGTCCCACGGATTGTATGGCGGCGTGAACGGCGCAAGATCGCAATCGTCGCCCAGCGACTTGCGGATACGCTTGTGCAGCGCTTCGCCCATCTTCTGCGGCTTGGCGCGGGCCCGCTTGAAACCCAGATCCTGCAGCGTGATGTTCTTCCAGCGGGTGATCCTGTAAGCGGTCTTCTCGGGCAGGATCTTGCGCAGGAAATTGGCCAGTGCATCCTTGGCTGGCCGGCTGAACATCCAGGTCGGCGTGCGCTGCAGCATGGTCACCTTGGCGGCCTTGTCGCTCATCGAGGGGACGATGGTGACCGCAGTGGCGCCCGATCCGATGACGACCACGTTCTTGCCCCTGTAATCCAGGTCTTTCGGCCAGAATTGCGGATGCACGACTTCGCCTGCGAATTCGCCCAGATCGAAGCCGGGATCATAGGCTTCGTCGTAATCGTAATAGCCCGCGCCGAGATAGAGCCAGTTGGCGGTCAGATGCTTGCGTTCGCCCTGCGCGGTTTCGAGCGTGACGTGCCAGCGCGCTTCGCTGTCGCGCCAGTCGGCGGACAGCACCTTGTGGCCGAAGCGGATGTGCTTGCGGATATCGCGTTCGTCGACGATGCGGTCGAGATAGTCGAGGATGGCGGGGCCGTCGGCGATCGATTTCTCGTGCGTCCAGGGTTCGAAATCGAAGCCCAGCGTATGCATGTCGCTGTCCGACCGGATGCCGGGATAGCGGAAGAGGTCCCAGGTTCCCCCCAGATTGTCACGGCGTTCGACGATCGCGAAACTGTGACCGGGCGCCTTGTCCTTCATATGCGCCGCCATGCCGATGCCGGAGATGCCCGCACCCACAATCAGAACGTCGAAATCGGTCGCCGTATTCTTCATCTGTCTCTCCCAAGTGGCATGAGCCTACCCGATGCCGGGCCCGTGCGCCAGTCTCAGTTGCAGGGCGCAACTTAATCGCTGGTTTCAAACAGATCGTGCGCTTGCGCCGCTTGCCTCTCGCTTTCGCCAATTCGCTGGGTTAGGGCAGGCGGAAAGGGGAGAGCCTTTCGCGCATGTCCAGCAGTGACAAGACCAGGCCGCGCCCGGTCACCTCGATCGACGTGGCCGAACGCGCGGGCGTCAGCCAGTCGACCGTCAGCCGCGCCCTGTCGGGTTCCGAAACGATCACCGAAGCCACCCGCCGCCGCGTCGAACTGGCGGCGGAGGAACTGGGCTACCAGGTCAATGCGCGTGCGGCCGGGCTGCGGCGCGGCGAAACCGGGACCATCGCCATTGTCGTGATCGGCCGCGACGGGCAGGGGCCGGCGGCGATCAACCCGTTCTATTACAGCCTGCTCGGCAGCACCTGCGCAGCGGCGGCCGAGCGCGGCTACGAGGCGCTGGTATCCTTTCAGGCGCAGCCCGAGGAATTCTTCGGCCACTATGTCGCCCGGCGGCAGGCCGATGGCGTCGTGGTGATCGGTACGGCGACGAACCAGGCGGCGTGGGACTATTTCACCGCCTGCGCCAAGACCGCTGGCAGGATGGCGTTCTGGGGATCGCCTTTCGACGACAGTGTCTGGGTGCGCTCGGACAATCGCGATGGCGGCAGGCTGGCGGTGGAACGGCTGGTGCAGGGCGGCGCGCAGCATATCGTCTTCGTCGGGGATCCCGCATCGTCGCAGCGCCAGTTCCGCGAACGCTACGAAGGCTATCTTGCCGCGATGGAAGCGGTGGGCCTGAAAGCGGGTGATGCGGTGGTCAGCAGCGGCACGGACCGCGTGTCGCAAGGCCGCAATGCGATCGCCCAGCTGGCCGACGCCGATGTCAGGTTCGATGGCCTGTTTTTCGCCTGCGACGCCATGGCGCTAGGCGCGCTGGAAGAATTGACCGCGCGCGGCATCGCCGTGCCGGACGACGTCGGCGTGATCGGGTTCGACGGGCTCGGCTCGGGCGAATTCAGTGCGCCGCCGCTCACCACGGTCGAACCCGATTTCGCGCGCGCCGGGCAATTGCTCGTCGAGACCGCGCTCGCGTCCGAAGGCGAACGGCCTGCGCGGCGCGTCCCCGTCCATCTGATCGAACGCGCCAGCGTGCGCTGACCACATTTTCCCAACCGGAGAGCATCATGAAAACCAGCATCGCATCCGTCCTTGCCGTCCTGTTCGCCGGCCAGGCGGCTTACGCGCAGGACAACCCACCCAGCCCCAATCCGGTGGAGGAACAGGAGGTTGATGCGTCGGCGGAAACGGGTCCTGCCGAAGGCAGCGGGATTGCGGTCGATGCCGCTCCCGCCAGTGCCAACCCGGCTGCCGCCGACAGCGCGGAGAAATGGGACGTTACCGCTCCGCGCGGCGCGACGATCCGGCAGGTGCCGATACGGACGGACGAAGGCACGTGGATGGATGTGGATGTGTCGCCCGACGGGCGCATGCTGGCTTTTGCGCTGCTGGGCGACATCTACACCATGCCGATCGCCGGTGGCACGCCGACGCGGATCGCCGAAGGGTTGGCATGGGAAGTGCAGCCGCGCTTCTCGCCCGATGGTCGCCGGATCGCTTTCACCAGCGACCGCGGCGGCGGCGACAACATCTGGATCATGAACGCCGACGGATCGGACAAGCGCCAGCTCACCAAGGAGGAGTTCCGCCTGCTGAACCAGGCAAGCTGGTCGCCCGATGGCAATTACATCGTCGCCAAGAAGCATTTCACCACGCAGCGTTCGCTCGGTACCGGTGAGATCTGGCTTTATCACGTGTCGGGCGGCGGCGGCGTCAAGCTGGTCGCGCGCGCCACCGAAGCACTGCAGAAGGAGCTGGGTGAACCGGTTTACGCGCCTGACGGCAGCGCGGTCTATTATTCGCGTAATGTCACCCCGGGGCCGATCTTCGAATATGCTCAGGATTCAACGCAGGGCACCTTTGCCATCGAACGCTACGATCTGGCGACCGGCGAGGTCACCACCGCGGTCAGCGGCTATGGCGGTGCGGTCCGCCCGCAGCCATCGCCCGATGGCAGGAGCCTGGCCTTCATCCGCCGCGACAAGGACCAGACCGAATTGTGGATCAAGGACCTCGCCAGCGGCGAGCAGCGGATGATCTATGGCGATCTCGATATGGACATGCAGGAAACCTGGGCGGTCCACGGGTTCTACCCGCTGATCGACTGGACGCCCGACGGCAATGCGCTGGTGCTGTGGGCTGGTGGCAAGCTGCGGCGCGTGGCTGCCGATGGCAGCGGCGACAGCGTGATACCCTTCAGCGTTAACGACACGCGCGGAGTCGCCGATGCGCCGCATCCGGTCATCCCGGTTTCGCCCGACAGCTTCACCGCGAAAATACCGCGTTTTGCCAGCGTTTCGCCCGATGGCCGCACCGTGGTCTTCGAAAGTCTCGGCAAGCTTTACACCAAGCCGGTTGCGGGCGGCACGGCCCAGCGGCTCACTTCGGGCAATGACGAAGCGCTCGAGCTGTGGCCCTCGTGGTCGCGCGACGGGCGGCGGCTCACCTATATCCGCTGGACCGATGAAGGGCTTGGCCAGGTAATGAGCGCCAATGCAAACGGCTCCGGTGCCCGCGCGGTCACCCGCATGCCCGGTCATTATGCGCAGCCCCGGTTCTCGCCCGACGGCAATACGATCGTTTTCGAAAAGCGTTCGGGCGGCTATCTGACCTCTCCCGATTATTCGGAGAACGAAGGCATCTACCGCGTAAGCGCGGCCGGCGGCACCGCCGAACTGGTGGCACGCGACACGTCGAACCCGCAGTTCGGCGCGGATAGCGACCGTGTGTTCATGCTCGGGCGCAAGGACGGCAAGCTGCAGCTGCTCTCGGCCGATCTCGACGGTGAAGCGCGGCAGGTCCATGCCGAGGGCGAGCTGGCCACCGAATACCACGTCAGCCCGCGCGGCGATTTCGTTGCCTTCCGCGAGAATTACGAAGTCTTCGCCACACCGCTGATGCCCGGCGGGCAGGCGGTGACCGTGGGCGAAAAGGCCAGTTCGCTACCGGTGGTGCGCGCGTCCAAGGGTGGGGCGGACTACATCGGCTGGACCCAGGGCGGCGACATGCTGACCTGGACGATGGGGCCGGTGCTGTACCGCGCCAGCCTCGATACGATGTTCGCCGATGCACCGAAGGAAAAGGACGCCCCGGCCTTCGTGCCGCCGACCAGCGGTACCTCGCTCGAACGCACCGTCGCGGCTGCCAAGCCGAGCGGTACGGTGGCGATTACCGGGGCGAAGATCCTGACGATGGCGGGTGATGGTGCCGGCGCAATCGCCAATGGCACGATCGTGATCACGGGCGATCGCATTGCGGCGATCGGCCCGGCCGATCAAATTGCCGTGCCGCAGGGCGCATCGGTGATCGACGCTGCAGGCAAGACGATCATGCCGGGGCTGGTCGACGCGCATGCCCACGGGCCGCAGGGCGTCGACGATCTCGTCCCGCAGCAGAACTGGTCGCTGGTGCAGAACCTCGCCATGGGGACCACCACGCTACACGATCCTTCGTCGAGGGCGAGCATGATCTTCTCCGCTGCGGAGCGTCAGCGCGCCGGCACCCTGCTGGCGCCGCGGATCTTCTCCACCGCCGAGATCGTCTACGGGGCCAAGGCGCCCAGCGTCTATGCGCGGATCGACAGCTATGACGATGCGCTGGCGCACATTCGCCGGATCAAGGCGCAGGGCGGCATCTCGATCAAGAACTACAACCAGCCGCGGCGCGAACAGCGCCAGCAGGTCGTCGCGGCCGCCCGTGAAGAGGACATGCTGGTGGTGGCCGAGGGCGGTTCGCTGTTCGGGATGGACATGAACCTGATTGCCGATGGCAATTCGACCATCGAACACAATGTCCCGGGCGAAGTGTTCTACGAGGACGTGCTGCAGTTCTGGGAAGGGTCGCAATCGAATTATACGCCGACGCTCGTCGTGACCTATGGCGGCCTTGCTGCCGACCCCTACTGGCGACAGGCCACCGACGTGTTCGACAATCCGCTGATGGTCCACACGCCGCCGCGCCAGTTGATCGCGCAAACCGCACGCCGCGTTACCGCTCCCGACTGGGCTTTTGTCGATGACGAAGCCGCGCGCGAGGCGAAGAAACTCGCCGACCGCGGGGTCAAGGTCAGCATCGGGGCGCATGGCCAGCAGGCAGGCGTCGCCGCGCATTGGGAACTGTGGAGTTTCGCTCGCGGCGGAATGAGCCCGGTCGAGGCGCTGCGAGCCGGGACGATCGAACCGGCCCGTTCGCTGGGGATGGAGCGCGACATCGGCAGTCTCGAAGTGGGCAAGCTGGCCGATCTGCTCGTCCTTTCGGCCGATCCCAGCGAAAACATCCGCAATTCGGACAAGATCGACCGCGTTATGCTGGGCGGCCGGCTGTACGATGCGCGGACCATGAACGAGGTCGAGACCGGCTCTGCCCGGCGCCTGCCCTATTGGTGGGAATGATGGAGAGTGCGGCGGCGCGGGGATTTGCCCCGCTGCCGCCGTCTCCCGATTGTCCTCGGTGCGGGCCTCTCAGGTCCCGCGGATGTGGTTTAGGAATTCTTCCACGCTGCTTTTCAGCGCACCGGCCTGACCTTCGAGCTCGCTGGCTGAATTGAGAACCTGGCTGGCCGCCGAACCGGTGGCGATGCTGGTTTCGCGGAACTGGTCGATATGCGCGGAAACCTCGTCGGTCGACCGCGCCGCCAGATCGATGCTGCGCGCGAGGTCCTGTCCGGCGACCGATTGCTGGTCCACCGCGCTGGCGATCGAGGTCGCAGTGGATTCGAGTTCCTTGATCTGGCCGGCGATCGACCGCAGCGCGCCGACGCTGGCCCCGGTCGAATTCTGCATGGCCTTGATCTGGTCCGCGACTTCCTCGGTCGCCCGGCTCGTCTGTGCGGCCAGTTCCTTCACCTCGCTCGCCACGACCGCGAAGCCGCGGCCTGCCTCGCCGCCGCGGGCGGCTTCGATCGAGGCGTTGAGCGCCAGCAGGTTGGTGCGCTGGGCGATCGACTGGATCAGTTCGACGATCTGCCCGACCTGATCGGCCGAATTGGCCAGCGCGGAAATGGTTTCGTCGGCGCCATTCGCCGCATCGGTGGCCTTGCGTGCCAGTTCGGCGGAGTGGGCGGCCTGCCGGCTGATCTCGCCGATCGACATGGCGAATTCGTCGGATGCCGCGGCTGCGGCAGTCACGCCGCCCGCGGCCTGTTCCATCGTTTCGGTAACGCTTTGTGACTGGCGCGCAGCCTGTTCGGCAGTAGCAGCCATGCCCGAAGCGGTCGAATTGAGCTGGCTGGCCGCAGTGGCGACACCGCTGACGACATCACCCACGCCCGTTTCGAAATCGCGCGCCATGCGGATGATTTCGGCCTTGCGTTCCTCGGCCGCTTTCTTGCGCCCGGCAAACAGTTCGTCGAGCTTGTGCCCCGAGCGCAGGAAAACGGAAAAGGAGCGCGCCAGATCGCCGATTTCATCGACGCGGTGCGTATCGGTCACCTGGATGTCGCGTTCGCCCTGGGCAAGCCGGGCCATGTCGTCCTTGAGCTTGATATAGGGATCGATGACGTGTCGCAGGACGAAACGCAGGCTGGCGAGGCCGCCGAGCAGGGCGACTGCCAGGACGATCAATGTGAGTACCTGTGCGGTGCCGGCAAAGGACGGGAACAGAAAGCCCGCCTGTGCGATCGCAGTCACGAGCGTCAGCCCGCCCAGCGAGAAAATCGATGCGATCCTGGCTTTCGCAGCCAGCGGCCGCGCCATGAACCAGGCGCCTACCGCGCCGCGATGATGATCTTCCGCGGCATCGATGATTTCGATTTCCGCGATTTCGCGGGCCAGATCGTCCGCGATGATCGTGCTATGTGCGTTCATCCCCAAGCATCCCCCTCTTAAGGCCGTATCAACCCTGAGCGAGAATGCTTGAAATCACGTTAAGCCGCGCGAACGTGCTCCACGAACTGCGCGACATGCGATTTCAGCGTGGTGGCCTGCGCCTCCAGTTCGGTCGAGGAATTGAGCACCTGGCTGGCGGCCGCGCCGGTCGCGAGACTGGTTTCGCGGACCTGGCCGACATTGCTCGACACGTCGTCGGTCGACCGCGCCGCCAGATCGATGCTGCGGGCGAGATCCTGTCCGGCTACCGACTGCTGATCCACCGCGCTGGCAATCGAAATGGCCGCGCCCTCCAGTTCCTTGATCTGTTCCGCGATCGAGCGCAGCGCGCCGACGCTGGCGCCGGTGGAATTCTGCATGGTACGGATCTGTTCGGCGACTTCCTCGGTCGCACGGCTGGTCTGCGCGGCGAGTTCCTTCACTTCGCTTGCCACGACCGCGAAGCCGCGGCCGGCCTCGCCCCCGCGGGCCGCCTCGATCGAGGCGTTGAGCGCAAGCAGATTTGTCCGCTTCGCGATCGACTGGATAAGCTCGACGATCTGTCCGACCTGTTCGGCCGAAACGGCAAGCGTGGAAATCGTATCGTCCGCATTACCGGCCATGGCGGTGGCCTTGCGGGCGAGTTCGGCCGAATGCGAGGCCTGACGGCTGATCTCGCCGATCGACATGGCGAATTCGTCCGACGCGGCCGCAGCCGCGGTAACCCCGCTGGCGGCCTGTTCCATCGATGCCGTGACATGCGTGGTCTGCGTGGTGGCCTGTTCGGCGGCGGCCGCCATCGAACCAGCGGTCAGCTTGAGCTGCGCGGAAGCGGTGGCGACGCCGTTGACCACTTCGCCTACGGTGGTTTCGAACCGCTCGGCGAAGCGGACCATTTCCGCGCCGCGCTCGTTGCGCAGCGCTTCGCGTTCCTGCGCCATCCGCTCGACTTCCCAAGCAGCCTGCAGGAAGACTTCGAGGGCGCGGGCAAGGTCGCCGATCTCGTCGCGGCGCTCGGTCGCGGGAATGTGAATGTCCTTCTCGCCATCGGCGAGCCGCGATGCCACATGCGTCATCCGGCGCAGCGTGCCCGATACGTCGCGCCCGATGTAACGCGCGCTCAGCCAGGCAATCCCCAGACCGATGACCGCCACGCCGAAGAACGACGCGAACAGCCACCCGATCAGTGTCTGCGACGCTGCATCCGACGTCTCGCCTGCGGTTTCGATGCTTTCGCGCGCCGCTATGGCGAGATCGACGACCTCCTGGCTTTCGCCATAAACGCTGTCCGAAAATTCTTGCCACTGGCCCTGCGTCCCGCGCGAATTCTGTGCGGCAACCACGCGCGTACGCAGCGCCGCCAGCCTCGTATCGAGCTGTTCGATCTGCGGGAGGACCTGCGGCGCGACTTCGGCTGCACGGGCTTCGACGCGGCCAAGATTGCGATCGGTCTGGTCGAAGGCCGCCTTGGCGGCGACCAGGTCGTTGCCGTCGCCCGAAATGGCGTAACGCTGGACGAACAGCCGGCCCTCGTTGATATCGGCGACCATCCGTTCGGCCATTACGGAAGCGGCGGAAATCGCCATGCGTTCGGAGCGCGCCTGCAAAGCGAAGAAGCCGCCCAGGCACGTGGCAAACAGGCAGAGTAGGACAACGGCGATATTGGCCGCCGAGATGGCGCGCAGTTTCTCCCCGACCGACTTGTCGGCGAGCCAGCCGTTCATACCGCTCGAATCCGTATGGTCCGGCTGTTCATGAGCGGCGCCGCGGTAGTGCGGGGCCCCGGTATATTCCTGCGGCCGCTGGGTGGGCGAAGCCTCGCCCTCGGCAACCATGCCGCCAACCATATCCTGCAACGCACTCATGCAATCTGTTCTTTCCTGTTGGCCTTCGACCGCAGCCCGACGGGCTTGCCGAGATACTGGCCGATTTCTTCGGGCGGCATGGCTTTGAAATAGAGCCAGCCCTGGATCTGATCGCACCCGGCGGCGCGAACCATGGCTGCTTGTTCTTCGGTTTCGACGCCTTCGGCGGCGACGCTCATTTTCATCGCGCGGGCGACGGTAATGCTCGACAGCATCATTGCGCGGCTGCCGTCGTCTTCGCTGGCCTGGACCACCAGGCTGCGGTCGAGCTTGAGCTTTTCGAAGCGGAACTGGCGCAGGAAACCGATCGATGCATAGCCGGTGCCGAAATCGTCGAGCGAGATCTTGACCCCGAAGCTGCGCACGACCGACAGGCTGCGCTCCGCCACCACCGGATCGAGCACGAGACAGGTTTCGGTAATCTCGAGTTCGAGACGCTCCGGATCGAAGCCGGTTTCTTCGAGGATATGGCCAAGCTGGATGGGAAATTCGGGATTGCGCAGCTGCGCCGCCGAGATGTTGACCGACAGCGCGATATCGCCCCACTGCAACGCGTCGCGGCAGGCCTGGCGCAAAACCCACAGGCCGATCGCATTGATCAGCCCGCTTTCTTCGGCGACCGGGATGAAGGTGCTGGGCCCGATGCATGCGCCATCGGGCCGTTCCCAGCGCAGCAGGCATTCGACCGCATTGATCGTCCGGGTGCTGGAATCGACCAGCGGCTGGTAGTGCAGCCGGAACTGCCCTTCAGCCAGCGATCGCCGCAACTCGTCGTCCATTTCCTGCAGTTTTTCGCGGCTGCGGTCGAGCGCCGAACTGAACCAGGTGCAGCGCATCTTGCCGCCGCGCTTCGCCGCATACATCGCAATATCCGCGCGGCGCAGCAGTTCGGAGGAAGGGACGAAGTCCTGCGTGGTGCTGCGCGCCAAGCCGATGGACGCGCCCAGGGTCAGGCGCCGGTCTTCGACATGGATCGGCTTGGCCAGCCGTTCGATGATGCGCCGGCACAGGCCTTCGAGCAGTGTCCCGGCCACCGGACCGCCGATCATCATGGCGTATTCGTCACCGCCCAGCCGGTAGATGCCGGCTTCGCCATCCGAGATGTCGCCGAAGATGCGGGCGCATTCGCGGATCGCCGCGTCGCCGACGAAATGGCCGTAATGGTCGTTGATCAGCTTGAAGCCGTCGAGGTCGATCATCGCCAGCGCGACTTCGTGGCCCTGCCGGTATTCGCGCTGGATATCGAAGTGCAGCGCGCGGCGATTGGGCAGGCGGGTCAGGCTGTCGCTGCGCGAGAGATGCTCCACCCGGCGCAGGTGCCGCCGTCCGACATAGGCGCACACGACGGTGGCTAGGCCGAAGGCCAGCGCACCCATCGAAAGAATGGTGGAGGGCGAGGAAAAGCCGAGATAGCGATTGGCGATCGTGGTCGACCACGTCAGCGCGAAAATCGTAGCGAGCACAGCCATGGGACCAAAGACGATCGCCCATGCGCTTTCGCTTTCGCGATACCCGTACGAACTGCTCATCATCCCTGAATCGCGCCTTTTCTCGTCTTACCCTAAGGGTTTACGCGGTATTCGCTAAGGAAGCGTAAATGGTCGGTTTACCCTTTGGGGCGGCGTCGGCGGCGGCTCAGGAGACCGCGGCGCGCAGCGGCGGCCGGCTGACCGCGGCCAGGTCCTCATGGACCGGACTGTAAAGCGACGAGCCGAAAGCGGCGGGCTTGAACCGTTCGGTCTGGCCCACCACGGTCTCGCCCGCACCGAGCATCAGCCAGCCATCGCGGGCAATCCCGCCCGCGAGCCGGTCGAACGCGGCGGCGCGCGTTTCCGGATCGAAATACAGCAGCACATTGCGGCACATCACCAGATCGAACCGTCCGGGGGACGGCGGATAATCGAGGATATTGTGCTGCTGGAAGCGCGTCATCGAACGGATCCTGTCGGCGGCCTGCCAGTGGCCGTCGCAGTCGGTGAAGAAGTTCAGCATCTGCGCGACGCTGATCCCGCGCTGGATCTCGAACTGCGTATACTGCCCGCTGCGCGCCGTCGCGATTGCCTTGTTCGAAACGTCGGTTCCGAGAATTTCGATCGTCCAGTCCTTCCACCGCCCCGGCTGTTCGGCGAAGATCATTGCCAGGCTCAGCGCTTCCTGGCCGGTCGAGCAACCGGCCGACCAGATCGACAGCCGTTTGGTGGCGGCCCGTTTCTGCGCAAGATCGGGCAGGACCTGGTTGGCGAGGACGGAAAAATAAGCGTTGTCGCGGAAGAAATAGGTTTCGTTGTTCAGCAGGGCCTCGACCACGCGGGTTGCCAGCTGCTGTTCGCCGGGTCGCTCGAGCATGCACGCCAGCTGGTCGACATTCTCGATTCCGCATTCGCGGAACAAGCCAGCCAATGCACTGGAAACCCGCCAGCGGCGTCCTTCCGTCAGTTGCTGTCCCGTACGCTGTGCAAGCAGGTCGCCGATGATGCGGTGCGAAGCATCGTCTACCGCCATGCATCGGCTCCCGCATTGGCCAGCAAGGCGTCGGCCAATTCGGCGGGCGGCAGGACCGCAGCAGCCAGGCCCATTTCGGTGACCGCGCGCGGCATGCCCCACACCGCGCAGGTTTCCGCATTCTGCGCATACATGGTGCCGCCGGCGGCCAGCAGCGAATGGGCGCCGTCGGTGCCGTCGCGGCCCATCCCCGAAAGCAGGACCCCGGCGACATGGCCGTCATACACTTCGGCCAGTGTTTCGAACATCGGATCGACCGAGGGCATGCAGCCGCTCTTCACCGGATGATAGGCCAGGCCGAGAACCCGGCGGCCGCCCGACTTGCGGACCACCAGATGTCCGTGGCCAGGCGCGATGTAGATCTTCCCGCGCTCGATCATCGTCCCTTCGTCGGCGAGGATCGCCGGGCGTTCCGCGGCCATTTCCAGCTGCTGCGCGAATACGGGAATGAAGCTGGGCGGGAGGTGCTGCGTAACCAGGATCGGCAGGTCGAAATTCTTCGGGACCTGCCGCAGGAACAGGTTCAATGCATGGATGCCGCCGGTCGAGGCGCCGATGGCGACGATCTGCGGCGGTTTGCCGACGCGCTGCACCTCGGCAGGCGCGGCGACGCCGTCCGCGGCAGCCGCTGCGTCGCTGGCCGAAGGGCCCTTGAGTGCGCGGATCTTGCCAAGCAGGCTCGACTTGTAGTCCTCGTTGAACCCGCCCGGGCGGGGCTTGAGCATGGTGTCCGCCGCGCCCAGCGACAGCGCCTTGACGGTTGCCTCGGCGCCATCGGCCGTCAGCGAGGAGATCACCAGCACCTTGGTTTGCGGAGCCGCCTGCATGATCCGGGGCAACGCCTCGAGCCCGCCCATGCCGGGCATTTCCAGATCGAGCAGCATCACGTCGGGTGCGGCCTTGGCGAGTTCCGCGAGGCCGCTCTCGGCGCTGTTCGCAGTCGCCAGGATCGACATGTCGCGTTCCTGCTTGATCATGCGCGAGAACACCGTGCGCACGGTCAGCGAATCATCGACGATCATCACGCGAACCGGATCGGGGCAGAATCCCCCGGTGCCGGCTGGTTTCAGTATTTCGGAACGGAGGGGCGCGCCCATGTCAGATCCTTCAGGCCATGCCGACAAGCTGGAGCTTGATCTGCAGCGTCTCGTGATCGAACGGTTTCATGACATATTCGTCGGCCCCGGCATTGATCGCCTCGCGAATGTGCGCGACATCGTTTTCCGTGGTGCAGAACACGACCTTGGGCTTGTCGCCCCCCTCGCGCTGGCGCAGCTGGGTGATGAATTCGATGCCCGTCATGACCGGCATGTTCCAATCGAGCAGGACGACGTCGGGCATGCTCTCGGCACACTTGTCCAGTCCCTCCTGACCGTTTTCGGCTTCCTCGACCTGGAAGCCGAGCGTCTCGAGGATATGCCTCGAAACCTTGCGGATGACGCGCGAATCATCGACGATTAGGCAGGATTTCATTTCAATGACCTCTGGTGTTTGCCAGCCATCCGTAGCGGCCGAGGGTAACCAATCGCTTAAGCCGCCTGCGAAACCGGGCCGGACACGAGCGCTTCGACATCGATCAGCAGCGTGGGACCGCCATCGGTTTCGACCATGCCGCGCGTTGCCGCCTGCCACCCGGCGCCGAACCCGCCGGGAACCTCGATCGGATCGCTCAGCGCTTCGCCCACATCGTAGGCAGCATCGACCAGCAGGGCATAGAGATGGCCGTCGATCTCGACGACCGCAGCCCGCTGGTCGGGCGGCGCCTGGGCGGTTTCGAAACCCAGCGCGACCGAGCAATCGATCACGGTCAGCGCCTGGCTCCGCAGCGCGGTCAGGCCGCGGATGAAAGCGGGGGCCCCGGGAATCGGCGTGATGTCCTCGATCTCGATGACCGACTGGACGCGTATCGCGGGGATCGCCGCCCGGCGCCCCGCGACCATGCACATGAGCAGCAGGTCGTTCATGCTCTTTCTCCCATCCGGGCCTGTTTGAGCGCGTTCAAGAGCGCTTCGCGATCATAGCGGTAGATACTGTCCGCCCCGTCGCCGGGTGCATCGGGTTCGTGGCGCAGGCGGATAACGCGCCGCGCCGGTCCCGCGGCCACCGCCGGGGCTTCGGCCAGCTCGATCGCGACGTCGCTTTCTTCATCCCCGTCACCGGCAATGCGATAGCCAGCGGCTTCGACCAGCGGCTCGAGTATGGTGCGCGCCCAGTCGCTGTCGGCGGGCAGGCGGCACGACAGGGGCGGGGCCTTGCGCTGGCCCCCGCTGTGGCGCGCGAACAGCGCATGGCCGTCGATGACCGGCACGGGCCGCTCGTCGATCAGCGCGACGCCTTCGATCATGGCATCGGCATCCGATGGGATGACCTCGCCCTCGAGTTCGGCAGCATCGAGAACCTCGCGGACCGCGTAGACGATTTCGCTGTCGCCATCGGACAGGCGCAGTAGGCGGCACCTGTCCGCGGTGAGTTCACCATGTTCGAGGCCGGCAAGCGGGTAGATCGCGCCGTCGATGACCGCCTGCACGCGCGAGCCCTCGATATCGATCGCCTCGCGGGCGATGGTGTCGATGCGGCGGACCAGTTCGAGCCGTACGGCGCGCCGGCGACCGTCGAGCCCGGTGAAGAGCATGATCGGCTGGGCTTTGCGCTGCTCGGCCGTCTCTTCCTCGGGCACGCGGGTGGCGTTGCGCATTTCGTTCACGAGCTCGTGCTTCTGCGCGATGCTGGGCAGGTCGAGCAGCATCATCGGGCGGCCATCGTCGAGCAGGGTGGTGCCAGCGTAGAGCCCGGTGTCCATGATCGCCGGTGCGATCGGTTTGACCACCACGTCTTCGTGATCGTAGACCCGATCGACGGCGAGCGCGAAGATATCGTCGCTGGCAAGGCGCACCAGCACCAGCGTGCTGGCTTCCCAGTCCATTGCATCGCCGGCCTGGGTGCCGAGGATCTCGGCCAGCGAAAGGCAGGGCACGCGTTTCCCGCGGAAGGTGATGAGACGACGGTCGCCCGCTTCGGCGAAGTCGATATGGTCGCTCGACCCGAACACGATCTCTTCGACATAGCTGCGCGGAATGGCGTAGCGTTGCCCGTCGCTGCCTACGGTCAGCGCGGCGATGATGCTGAGCGTGAGCGGAAGCTTGAGATAGAAGCTCGTGCCCTCACCGGGTTTGCTGGCGACGTCGATCGACCCGCCCACGCGTTCGATGTTTGCGCGCACGACGTCCATTCCCACGCCCCGGCCCGACACCGAACTGACCTCGTCGGCCGTCGACAGGCCGGGTTCGAAGATCAGGTAATGCTTGCGCCGCTGCGACATGGCATCGACTTCGGCCTGGCTGTAGATGCCCGCCGCGACAGCCTTGGCTGCCAGGCGTTCGATATTGATGCCGCGCCCGTCGTCGCTGATCGTCAGCGTGATCCGGTTGCCCGACTGGCGTGCGGCGAATTTGAGCAGGCCGATCTCGCGCTTGTCGGCCTTGATGCGTTCGCCCGGCCCTTCGAGCCCGTGGTCGATCGCGTTGCGGATGATGTGCGTCAGCGGATCGCGGACCATTTCGACCATTTCGCGGTCGAGCTCCACTTCGCCGCCTTCGAAATCGACCATGACCTGCTTGCCCAGCTCGTTCGAGAGATCGCGGACCAGCCGTGGGAGCGAGCCGAACAGGTGTTCAAGCCGCTGCATGCGCATGCGGGTGATTGCATTGCGAACATCGGCGAGGATCGCGCTGAGCCGGTCGAAGGGGCCGTCGATCGTCGGTTGCTCGCCCGCCTCGCGCAGGCGGCGCGCCAGATCGTTGCGCGCCAGGACCATGTCCGACACGCCCTTCATCACCTCGTCGAGCAATTCGGTCGGCAGGCGGATCGACCGCTGGACGCCATTGCTGCGCGCGGCCTTGGGCGCGGCATCGTCTTCGCCGTCGGCGGGTTCCGCCTGCTGCGGCGCCGCGGCCTTGGGTTCGCCGACGACGCTGGTGATCTCGCCGGGTTGCAGCGCGGCGATCAAGTCATCGTCGCCATCGGCTGAACATTCCTCGCCGGCCTCGATCGAATCGGTCATCACGCCGATCCGGTCGATTATCGCGAGCACTGCCGATACCAGCGCACGGTCGGGTTCGCGGCGTCCGCTGCGGCATTCGGACAGGGCATCCTCCGCCGCATGGCTGAGCTTCTCGAGCTGCGGGAAGTCGAAGAAGCCACAGTTTCCCTTAACCGTGTGGACGAAACGAAAAATGGTATCGAGCCGCGCCGTATCGGACGGATCGGCTTCCCACGCGACGATTTCGCCGCTGCTGGCTTCCAGCATCTCGCGAGTTTCGGCGACGAAGTCCGCCAACAGGTCATCCATGTATCATTGCCCCTCGTACGATCGGAAGGGCTATGGACCATGATGGTTAAGTATTGGTTTGAGCCTGACGCCCTCGATCGGGGCCTGCCCGCAGCACGCGCCAGACGATGAAAGCGGCCAGCGCGCCGCCGGCGAGATTGGCGACCAGCTCCGCTGCGTAGATCGCCGAGGAACCCCAGGCGGAGCGCAGCACCCAGCCGAACGGCAGCATGACCAGGAAGACCCGCGCCGCGCTTTGCGCCAGCGCAAATCCGGCCTTGTCGACCGCATTGAGCGCGCCATTGGCCACAATCAGCAGGCCGAAGCCGGCATAGCCCCACACCGAAATCGCCAGATAGCGCGAGAACTCCTCGATCACGGCCGGATCGTCGGTGAAGATATCCGCGAACCAGTCGCCGGTGAAGAACAGCACCACGGCGATGGCGAGGCCGTAGCCGACGCAGAACAGGCCCGACCACCACATGGCGCGGCGCGCGCGGTCGGCGTGGCCTGCGCCCCAGTTCTGCCCGACGATCGCCCCGATCGATCCCGACAGCGCCAGCAGCGGCACCACTGCGAAGCTTTGCAACCGCCCTGCCGCGCCGAACCCGGCGACTGCGGCCTCGCCCTGGCTGGCCAGCAGCGCGGTGAGTACCGAGAGGCCGATCGGGTTGATCGCGTTGGAAAACGCCGCCGGACCGGCCACCGAGAGGATGGCCTTGCTCGATTCCGCGACGTTGCAGTCGCGGATCGCTGCTGGGTTGATCTGCAGGCGCGCGCCCTTGATCAGCCACAGGGCGACAAGGATCGCGATGAAGAACCCGGCGATCGTCGCATAGGCCGCGCCCGCCACGCCGAAGCCCCCGATCCCGAAAGCGCCCGTTATCAGGATCGGGTCGAGCGCCCAGTTGGCCACCGAATAGGTCAGAGAAACATAGCTGGTCTTGCGCGCCTCGCCCTGGCCGCGCAGCACGCCGTTCAGCCCCATCTGGAGCAGCATGACCGGCAGGCCGAGCGCATAGGGGCGCATGTATTCGCCGATCAGCGGCAGCAATTCGTCGGATGCCTGCATCAGCCGGAACAGCGGATCGAGAAGCAGGTAAAGGATCGCGCCCAGCGCCACCCCGGTCGCAAGCGCGAACACCGCGCCGAAATTGGCCCGCCGGCCGGCGCGTTCGGCATCGCCTTCGCCGAGTGCGCGCGCGATCACCGAATTGATGCCGACCATGACCCCGACGCCGAGGCTCGAAAGCGCGATGGTGATCGGGAAGATGAAACTCACCGCGGCGAGTTCCTGCGCGCCGAGCTGGCCGATGAAATAGGCGTCGATCAGGCCGACCGACATGATCGCCGCAACGCCGAAGACCATCGGCAGCGTCTGTCCCACCAGATGGCCGCGGATACTGCCGCTGGCTAATTTGGCCATCTCGCTCATCGCTGCGGGCGTTAGCGCCCGCTCGCGCGCTTGCCTAGCGCGAACTCTTCCCGCTCGCGAAGTAGCCTTCGGGCGCTTGCGAAGAAGCCTTCGGGCGTGCGATACAGGTCTTCAAACGAAACCGCTTACGGAGAGAGCGAGCCATGGCCACCCAGATGAAAACCCGCGATTTCGAATGCAGCGATGCCGAATGGCAGGCGCGGCAGGACCTGGCAGCCTGTTACCGCATCTTCGATCACCTCGGCTGGGGCGAGAGCATCTACAACCATATCTCGGTTGCCGTCCCGGGTGAGGAAAACGTCTTCCTCATCAACCCCTTCGGCCTGCTCTATGACGAGGTTACCGCGTCGAACCTGGTCAAGATCGATGTCGAGGGCAACAATGTCGGCCCGTCGCAATACATGGTCAACAAGGCGGGCTTCACCCAGCATGCCTATTTCCACGAGAAGCTGGGCGCGCGGGCCAATGCAATCTGTCATGTCCACACCACCGCGACGATGGCGGTGTGTAGCCACAAGGACGGATTGCTGCCGACCAATTTCTATGCCTGCAATTTCCAGGGGCAGATCGGCTATCACGATTTCGAAGGCGTCACCGTTCGCGCCGAGGAAGGCGAACGGCTGGTCCAGAACCTCGGCAACAATTCGATCCTGATGCTGCGCAATCACGGGCCGGTGGTCATGGACAAGACCATCCAGGGCATGTTCGTGAAAATGTGGGCGCTGCAACGCGCCTGCGAAATCCAGGTCGCCACGCTGAGCCAGGGTGAAGCTAATGTCATCTCGCAGGAAGTCGTCGATGTGCACCAGCGCGATCTGTCGGTGATGCAATCGCAGGGCGGCGCGGGCGTGTTCGACTTCGAAGCGTGGAAGCGCCGCGTGTCGAAGATCGACGACAGCTGGAAACACTGAAGCCTCACTAGGCCGCGCCGCGCATGACCAGCATGACCGTGAACGGGAAGCCGATGCGCTTCCTAATGGATCCCGATACCCCCCTGTTGTGGGCATTGCGCGATGCGGCCAATCTGACCGGCACCAAATATGGCTGCGGCGAGGGGGATTGCGGCGCCTGCATGGTGCATGTCGATGGCGAGGCGCTGCGATCTTGCCTGATCACCATTTCCGAGGCCGAAGGGCGGTTCATCACCACGATCGAGGGGCTCAGCCGTGATCGGTCGCATCCGGTGCAGCAGGCGCTGGTGGCCGAGCAGGCGATCCAGTGCGGCTATTGCACGCCCGGCATCGCGATGGCCGCCAGCGCGCTGCTGGCCAAGACCGCCGCGCCGAGTGAAGCGGAAATAAAGGCGGCCATCCCCAATCTGTGCCGCTGCGGGGTCTATCCGCGGTTGGTTCGCGCGATCGAGCGGGCCGGCCGGGTGGCCCGGCGGGCGGAGACGATCAGCGCCGCGCCCGCGCCCGGCATCGATGCCCGGGACGCCGCGCGGGAAGTTCCCGCGATCAGCGCCCCGGCGACGCGCGACTAGAGCGCGAAGCGCACGCCGATCCGCGCGCTGAAGGGTTCGGCGGGCTGGATGTTGTTGTTGCCGTGCGCGCTCGGGTAATAGGTTTCGTCGAACAGGTTCTCGATATTGAGCTGCAGGCTCAGGCGATCGCTGACCGTGTAGAACGCCGCGGCATCGACCCGCCAGTAGCTCGGCAGTTCGACCGTGTTCGAGAAACTCGCGAACTGGTCGGACTGGTGGATCACGCCGAAGCCGAAGCCCAGTTGTTCGGTAACATCGAAGCGGTTCCACGCGGCGATCTGGTGCTTGGGCGTCTGCTGCAGGCGCTGGCCCGCGGGGCCGAAGCTGCTCGCCGTGCGCAGTTCGCCGTCGAGATGGGTGTAGCCGATATTGGCTTTCCAGAAGTCGGTGATTTCGCCCACCGCGCCGATCTCGAACCCTTCGACGCGGCTTTCACCGGTCAGGGTGGTCACGCCGGTGCTGTCGGTGAAGGGGGTCTTGCTGCGGTCGAGGCGGAACACCGCGGCAGTCACCAGGACCTTTGCCAGCGGCGCCCATTTCACGCCCAGTTCGTAATTGGTGAACTTTTCCGGTTCGAACTGCGCCGAGGTCGGGCTGAGCACGAGGAACTGGTCGCCCGCCTGCGGCAGGAAGCTTTCCGCATAGGAAGCGTAGATCGACAGGTCGCGGTTGGGCTTCACGATCACGCCGAAGCGCGGGCTGACCTTCTCGTCCACCCGGTCCCCCGCAACGCCGCCCACCAGATCGAGCGTGTCGAGGTCGAAACGGTCCCACCGAAGACCGCCGATCAGTTCGACATGGTCACCGATCTGGAGCTGCTCCTGCAAATAGAAACTCAGTGTTTCCAGCTGCGAATCGCGCAGCCGCGCACCTGCATCGAGCGTGTAGGGCGGGATAAAGATCGTCTCGCCAAGGGGTGTCTCGTTCGGAGCCAGCCCGCCGGTTCCCGGGGCGCGGGTGAAGCTGACCGTATCGCGTCCGTTGCGCGTGTCCTGCCGGCTGACCTCGAAACCCAGCAGCAGCGTGGATTCAAGCGTATCCCCGCCCGCCTGCCAGACCAGATTGCCTTGGCCGATCCAGTTTTCGCGGTCGGTATAGTCCCGATAGCCGCCGAGGAAGACGGTATCGGCCGTGCTGTCGAGCCCGCTCGGCAGGATGTTGGCATAGACCTTGCCGTAATCGGCATACTGGATTGTGCCATTGGCGCTGAGCCCGCCGCCGAATTCGTGTTCGATCCGGACGCGGCCGATATGCACTTGCGCTTCGGCCTGGTTGAAGCCGGGATCGCCGAAGAAGGTTTCGTCATAGCCGCGCAGCGGGCCGGTCCCGGCGACCGAGGGCACGCCCCGATCGGTCACGCGGCGGTCGTCGTCATAGGTGTAGCTGGCGACCAGCGTGGTCTGCGGGCCGAGCTCGGCCGTCAGGGTCGGCGAGATGCCGAAGAAGCGGCCTTCGTAGAAGTCGCGGTGGCTGTCGAATTCCTCATAGGTGGCATTGAGCCGGAGCGCGGCGCTGCCGGACAGCGGCTGGTTGACATCGGCCAGCAGCGCGAAGGCACCGAAGCTGTCGATGCTGGCTTCGCCCGACACTGCCTGGCCGTTCAGTTCCGCGCGCTTGGCGACGCGGTTGATCGCCCCGCCGCCGGCGCCGCGGCCGAAGATCAGCGCATTGGCGCCCTTGAGCACTTCGACGCGTTCGATGTTGTAGAGCGAGCGGTAGTATTGCGCATCGTCGCGCAGCCCGTCGATGTAGAAATCGGCGGTGCTTTCCTGCCCGCGGATGAACACCTCGTCGCGGTGGCCTTCACCGGTCTCCATGCTGATGCCGGGGACATAACGCAGCGCTTCGTTCAGCTGGCGGATCGACTGGTCTTCCAGCTGGTCCTCGGTGATATAGCTGACGCCCTGCGGTACGTCGATCAGCGGGGTCGGGGTCTTGGTCGCGCTCGATCCGTCCTGCGTGCCGTAATCCGACTCGCCATTGCCCGTGACCACGATATCGGTCGGCAGGTAACTGCGCTCGGGCTGCGCGTCGTCGTCGGCGTGGGCCACGGCGGGGAAGAGCAGGGCGGCCCCGGCAAGCAGGGCGGCGCGGCGGTGAAGATGGGGCATCCGGATCTCGCAGTGATAGAGGTCTCAATTGCCCCGGTCAGCTATTGAGAAGTATTCGCACTTGCAAGGGCAGTCGGGGGTATCCCGTAGTCTTCGCGCAGGGTGACACGGCTTTCCCCGTGCCGCCCTGCGATAGTGTTGCCTCAGCGCATCAGTATCCGGCTGCGGTTGCCGCATGCGCCGCAGCCGCAGCCCCCGGGGCCGTCGCCGTGCGAATCAATTCGCGCGCTTCGGCAATCGCTGCCGCTTCGCCGAGATCGCCCGACCGGATGTCGTTCGCGATGGTCAGCAGGCGGCCGCTGATCACCGTCCCGGTCTGCGCTTCCTCGGCGATGGTGATGCCGCCGCGCGCCTGCGCCACCGCATCCCATTCGGCGCGAACCGCTTTCCAGTAGCTTGCAGTGTCCGCCCAATAGGCATCCGCCGCTGCGACGTTGTAGTCGTCGAAGGCGTCATAGGTGTTGAGGACATATTCCTGAACCACCGGCGTGAGGCCATCCGCGGCGGAGCCATCGGGCATCATCTTGGTGTTGTCCTGCCAATGGATCCAGCCGGTGGGGGTCAGCTGGTGGCGGTTGATCGAGGCATAGCGGTCGTAGACCGGGTCGCGCACCGCATCGCGGCGGGCGAGCGGGCGCCAGGTCCAGTTCGAACGCCAGCGGCGGATGCCCTGGCTGTCCTGCCATTCGCCCCAGCCGGCATAGCGCGGGCTGTCGTCGACCTGATAGACCGTCTGCGACCAGCGCCCATTCCGCAGCCGTTCGGGCATTTCGACCCATTCCCATTTGTTGGGGCCGGTATAGGCGAGGATTTTCTCGGGCTCGTATTCCCAATCCTGGCGCCAGTGCTTGATGACGAATTCCTCGCCTTCCTCGCCCACGACGAGCAGGTGCTGGAGGACGATCCTGGTGCCGGTATCCTCGACCACGCGGACCGATTCGTGCCCGCCCGAAATCTTGCGGTCGAGTGGTTCGTAGCCCGTCATCCACGGGGTCGATTCCTGCATGTCGAAGCGGACCTTGTAATCGCCTGCCATGCTCAGGATGGTTTCGCGATCGCGCTCGAAATGGGCGTTCTCGACCGCTTCGCCGCGGTCCGCGATCGGTCCGTCGGCCAGTGCGGGGGCGCCGACGAGCGCGGTGGCGAGAAGGGCGGTGCGGAAGAAAGTTCGTACGTTGGTCATGGTGTCCTCCCTCAGAACTGGAAGCTGAGCGAAACGCTCGCATTGCGGCCGGGCCGAGTATAGGCATCGGTCGTGGTGGATGTGGCCGAGAGACCCCTGACGTCCTGCCAGTAGGCGTATTTCTCGTCGAAGATGTTGAAGATGCCCGCCCGCAGTTTGAGCGCGTCGGTCAGCGCAAAGAAAGCCGTGGCGTCGAGGATGGTGAAGGCATCGGGGCGATAGCCGCCGTCGGTCTCGTCGAGCGGCTTGCGTGCGTGATGCGTCGCGATCAGCTCGCCGCCGAAGCGGCCCTGCGGCTCGCGATAGCCGATTCCCAGAACCAGGTTGAGCGCGTCGATCGTGTCGAGCGGGGCGGGGGCCTGTCCGGGCGAGAGAATGTCGCCATCGGCATAGGCAATCGCGAAGCGGCTGTAGAAGCCGTTCTCCATGCGGAAATTCGCCTTGGCCTCGACGCCCTCGATCTCCACCGCATCGTAATTGACGAACTGGTACTGTGCCGGATCCATCGGGGTGAACGAACCGCCGACCACCTGCTGGCTGATGAAATCGTCATAGTCGGCAGTGAAGGCGGCAAGCTGCAGCGACACCGCCTCGGTCGAGAACTTGATCCCGCCCTCCCAGCTCTCGCTGGTCTCGGGGCCCAGGTCCGGATTGGGCAGCGAGGTGTAGCCATAGGCCAGGTTCTCGAAGAAGTTGTTCACCTGGTACGGCGTCGGCGCGCGGAAGCCCTGCGCGTAATTGGCGTAGAGCAGGACATCGTCCGCCAGTTTCAGCGTCACGCCCAGCTTGGGCGACAGGCGATTATCGCTTTGCGCCGATCCTGCGAATTCGGGCAGCAGCGGATCGTCCGTCGGGTCGAGATCGTAGAAGTCGTACCGCAGCGCGGGAAAGACCGTCAGCGCGCCGTCGAAAAAGGTGAATTCGCTCGCCAGGAACAGACCGCCCAGCATGAAGTCGGTCGCGGGAAAGGCGCGGGTCGGGAAGACTTCGCCGAAGGGCGGTTCGGTGCCGTCGCGCAGGCCTTCCTGCCGGGTCCAGCTGATATCGCCGCCGAAGGCCAGCGTGGTGCGGAAGGCGTCGCTGCCGAAGACGCTGCGCGCTTCTGCCGAGGCGCCGTAGACCTCGTTCTCGAACGTGTTCAGCCGTTCGCGATCGGGGCGCGGGGTGGCGCCGACGGGCGAGCGGTCCTCGTCGGTGAACTGCACGTCCTGCCCGTCCTGATAATAGGCCGCGGCATGCGCGTAATCGATCACGCCTTCACCGGCATAGGTCCAGTCGAGCGAGACGCGCCCGCGTTCGGTGGTGTCGAGCGCGGTCAGATCGTCGACGATCCAGCTGGGGAAGGGGCCGAAGAGGAACGCCGGACCCTGGCCCGACAGGATATCAGTGGCGACTTCGGTTTCGAGATATTCGCCCGTCAGCCGCACCCGGTGCGCGCCGGTATCCCACACCAGCTTGCCCAGGACGGCGTTCGAATTGCCGTCCTGCGGGTTGGGCAGCGTGCGTGAGCTGCCGAGGCCGCCGATTTCGCCGCGGTTTTCCAGTTCCTGGAAGTCGCGCCGGGTGTAGGACAGCATCGCCGAGACATCGCCGAAGATGCCGGCAAGCGCCGCGGTCTCGGTGAACTCCTCATCGGCGCTCGAATAGGAGGCACGGACAAATCCGCCGAACCGGCTGCCCGCTTCGACGAGATCGACCGGGTCGCTGGTGGTGAAGCTGATCGCGCCGGCCAGCCCGTCGCTGCCGTAAAGTGCGGAAGCCGGACCGCGCAGGATCTCGACCGATTTGATGAGGCTTACATCGGTGTACCCGCCGCGCCCCGCATCCTGCGCGCCGAAGGAAAAGCCCTGGGGGCTGCGGATGCCATCGACCTGGATGAGCACCCGGTTCCCGCCGATCCCGCGGATGATGAAGTCTTCGTTCCGGGCACGCCCGGTCGCGCCGAGCGCGGCACCGAAGCGGGCCGGTGCGCGGCGCACCGAAACGCCGGGTTCGTAGCGCACGAGGTCCTTGATGTCGGTGGCGAGTTCGTCGGCGATCTGCTCGTCGTCGATCACGGTTACCGTCGCCGGGGCGTCCGCAATCTGCAGCGGAATGCGCGTAGCCGTGACAACGATCTGTTCGTCATTTTCCGTGACTGCCTCATCCGCCGCCAGCGCCGCTGCGGGCGTGCAGGCAGCAGCCAGTGCGGCGAGGGCCGATCCCGTTTTCCAGCCAGCGCTGCGGTTCCTGACGGGCGCGCCGAAAATGCGCATGGCCGGTTCGAGTGTCGATCTCATCATATCCCCTGTGGTGTCCGTTGGTATGCGGCGAGCTGATATTGCGAATCACTCTCATTCGCAAGACGGAAAATGAGGCGGGATCGGTTTTGTGCCCTTTTCTCCCCCGCGCAGCTCGATTAGCCAGCTGCGCGAAAAGGAGATCCATTCGATGAAAGCGACAATCTGGCACAACCCGAAATGCGGCACCTCGCGCAAGACGCTGGCCATCCTGGAGAATCTGTCGCGGCTCGAGGTGGAAGTGATCGAGTATCTCAAGCACCCGCCCACTGCGGACAAGCTGCGGCAGCTCTATCGCGATGCCGGCATCACTCCCAACGAAGGCCTGCGCACACGCGGGACCGATGCGCAGGAACGCGGGCTGGTCGATGCACCTGCCGAGGATGTTCTGGCGGCGATGGCAGCCGAACCGAGCCTGATCGAACGCCCGCTGGTCGAAACCGAGAAGGGTGCGCGGCTGTGCCGGCCGCAGGACCGGGTGCTTGAAATCCTCTAGCGGCGTTCGCTGGTGAGCGCGGCGTCCGGCTGCAAGGCCAGCCAGCCATAGGCGAAAACGATGGCGCATAGGCTGACGATCAAACCGAAGCCGAGCCAATCCGAATGGTTGTACAGCCACACGCCGAGCGCGGGGGCATAGATGAAGCTCGCCCCCGCAACGGAAGCGGTCACCCCGCCAGCCTGCCCCTGTTCGGCGCGGCTGACGGCCAACGAAGTGCCCGAGGTGTTCCCCGGACGGAACAGCCCGAAGCCGAGCGAGGCGATCGAATAGCCCAGCGCGATGGTGTGGATCGTTTGTCCGAGGCCGAGCACCACAGTCCCCACCGCAGCGATGGCAATGCCCCATAACGATGCGGCGCGCGGGCCGAGGTCGAGACGCGGGATCAGGCCCCATTGCGCCAGCAGCGTGGCAATGGCACCGGCCATCAGCACCAGCCCCACGGGGCCCGCCCCCGCAGCGGGGTCGCCGCGCAGGCCCAGGCGGTCGAGCACGAGAAAGCCCGCGATCCCGAGCACCATTGCCTGGGCATGGCCGCCGAGAAGGCCCGATACGACCCACGGCCGAAGCCGCGGTTCGAACCAGCGCAGCTTGCCCGGCTCGGCCCCAACCGCATCTTCTTCGTCGCTCTCGTCCTTGCCGACCTCGTTGGGCGGACTGCCCGAATGGGGCGATTCGTAGGCGGTGCCGCGCGCCGGGAATTGCGGCTCGTCATTGGGCAGCCGCCACCGCACGGCGACCAGTGTGATCGCGCCGATCAGCGCAAACACCAGGAACGGCCCGGCCAGCCCCACCACGGGCAGGACCATCAATGGGGCAAGGGCAGGGCCGATGACCGTGCCCAGCCCGAAACTCGACGCAATCAGCGACAGCGCCTGCGTGCGTTCGGCGCGCGGCGTCCGGCTGGCGACATAGGCCTGCACTGCCGGAGGGGCGGCGCTGCCGAAACCGCCATAGAGGCTGCGCGCTGCAGCAAACAGCAGGAGGCACCAGAGCGCGGGGAAGATGCCCGCCAGGCCCAGCCACAGGATCAATCCGCACAGGACGAAGCTGGCGATGAAACCGAGCATTCCGAGCGCCATCATCGCCTTGCGTCCGCGCTGGTCCGATTTCCGCGCCCAGAACGGTGCGCACACCACCCACAGCAGCGCCGACCAGCTGTAGGCCAGGCTGATCCAGACGTCGTCCACGCCCAGCGATGTGCCGATCGAAGGCATCACCGACTGCATCGCCGTATTGCCAGCAGCGGTGGTCAGCATCACGGCGAAGAGCAACGCCATCCGTCCCCGCGGGATGGCGCGCGCGCGTTCGGCAGGCGGCTCCGTCAGCGGGCGGGCGGGATCGATATCGGCCATCGGCACCAGCGGTAGGCGCGCGCCCGCATCCTTGCAATGGACTAGCGGGACTGGCAAACCGGCGGCTTCATCGAACTGTCATAGGGTTGGCAATTTTGACCGGACATCAGGGCGCTGGCGTGATCGCGCGGCCGAACATGCGCAAACGGCTCGCACGGGCTTTCGGCCAGTGGGGCGTGTTCTTTCGCGGGTTCATCGAAGAACCGCGGATGGTCGGGTCGATCATTCCCTCTTCGCGCTTCACCATCCGCAAGATGCTGGCGCCGGTCGACTGGGACCGCTGCGAGGTGTTTGTCGAATACGGCCCGGGAGTGGGCACCTTCTGCCAACCCGTGCTCGACCGCCTGCGGCGCGATGGCACGCTGATCGTGATCGACACCAACCCGCTGTACATCGACTATCTGCGCAAGCACTTCCGCGACAGCCGTTTCCACGCGGTGCACGGCTCGGCGGCCGACGTGGTCGAAATCGTCAGGGCGCACGGCCATGACGGCGCCGACTATGTCCTTTCCGGCCTGCCGTTCTCGACCCTGCCCGATGGCGTCGGACCTGCAATCGCCAAGGCCACCCATGACGTGATCCGCCCGGGCGGGGCGTTCCTCGTCTATCAGTTCTCGGCCAAGGCACGCGATTTCATGGCCAAGCATTTCCGCCGGATCGATCGCGGGTTCGAATTCTGGAATGTCCTGCCGTGCCAGCTGTTCTGGGGCTGGAAAGACCGCGCCGACTAGCCGTCGGCTGACGGCGTCCGTTCATGGCCCAGCCGGGCCAGCTGCGTGTGCACCGCAGCCAGCACGCAGACTGCCACCACCACCATCACGGCATTTACCAGTCCCGAAAGCACGCCTTCGCCAAGTAGCGCGGCCTGTTCCCCGGCCAGCGCGAAGGGCAGGCCCAGCACCAGCGTGATGACCACAGACAGAACCATGAAGGCGACCAGCAGCAGCAGGTAGAACAGGAACAGGCGGAAGCTTTGCCCGCGGGTAAGCTTCCAGGACCGCCTGAGCGCCCGGACCGGATTGCGTTCCCCCTCGATCGCGATGACCGGCGCGACCAGCGACAGCTTGACCACGATATAGCAAGTGACGACGAAGGCGACGATACCGCCAAGCACCGCGAGCGCCTGCAGCCCGGTCAATGCGCCGATCGCGGTCAGCAGGACGGCGACGAAGACGATCAGCGCCACCTGCAGCAGTTGCGCGGCAATATAGCTGAGCACCGACCGCCCGCCTGCGGCCAGCGCCTCGCCCACCGTGGGATTGGCGCGCTGCCGGACCAGCGCGAGCATGGCCAGCAGGCCGATCCCCTGGATGATCGCGAGGATCAGGAACAGCCACCAATAGCTGGCGTACAGATCGCTTGCGGCCGCTGCCATCAGGTCGAAATTGCCACTGGCCTGCGCGGCCTGCAGATCGCCCATCTCGGGCAGGGCCATGGCGACACCGGCGTAGGGCAGGAAGAAGAAGACCCCGGCGACGACCGCCAGCAGCCCCAGGTTGCGCGACAGCAATCGCGAGGCGTCCTTCCAGGCGGTATCGAGGTTGAATTTCATGCAGCGCTACTCCCGTTTGCCCCTTGATAAGCGTTCCGCCAGTCGCCACGCAATCGCCTATGTCCACTGCTTCACCCGAAACCGTCGAATGGCGCGCCGAGCCTGGCCGGATCGACTACCGCACCGCGCTCGACAGCATGACTTCGCGCAATCATGCGATCGCCGAAGGCGCAGCGGGCGAACTGGTCTGGCTGCTCGAACATCCCCCGGTCTATACGGCCGGGACCAGTGCCGATGGCGCCGAACTGCTCGATCCGCGGTTCGATGTCGTCGAGGCGGGGCGCGGGGGACGGTACACCTATCACGGTCCGGGCCAGCGTATCGGATATGTCATGCTCGACCTGAAACAACGCGGCCGCGACGTGCGCTGTTTCGTCCATTCGCTCGAAGGCTGGGTGATCGCCACGCTGGCGGATATCGGCGTCGACAGCTGGCGCAGCGAGGGCCGGATCGGCATCTGGACGCGCGATATCGATGGGCGCGAAGCGAAGATCGGAGCCATCGGCGTGCGCGTGCGGCGCTGGGTGACGATGCACGGCTTCTCGGTAAACCTGGCCCCCGATCTTGCCCATTTCGGCGGCATCGTGCCCTGCGGCATCGAGGATTTCGGCGTAACCAGTCTCGAGCGTTTGGGAATCGCGCTTGCGCCTGCGGCATTCGATGAGGCATTGCACCGGCGCTTCGGTGATTTCCTCGAAGCGCTCGAAGGGAAGGGCTCCGCGCTGCCATGAGATTTCGTTCGCTGGTCCTGCTCGTCGCTGGCCCGCTCGCCCTGTCGGCCTGTCAGGACGAGGCCCCGCTCGAGGAAAACGCCGACGAGGCCGACCGCGCCGCCAAGGGCGAGGTGCTCGGCGGGACGATCAGCGACGACATGATCCCGCTCGACCGGCTGCGTTCGCAATCGCCTCCGGTGGCCGATGCGTCTGCCGCTTCGCAGGGCGCGGGCACGGCGGATCAAGCGGCGAGCGCGCCTGCCGTGGCCGAACGGAATGACGATGCGGACGAGATGCCGGCGCAGCCCGACGATGCAGGGCAGGATGGCCCCGAGGGCTAGTCTTCGCCCAGCAACCGCCTGGCGCGTTGCAGCTCGGACCGTTCGACCCGGCGGTCTCCCACCACCAGGAACGGCGCATCGGGATCGGCGCGGAAGGCGGCAACGATCCTGAAGGCTTCGGATAGCTCGCTTTCCAGCGGAGCGAAGGCGGAATTGATCCAGGGAACCTGCGCGGGATGGACCGCGACCATGCCGGTGAAGCCGTCGGCCCGCGCTGTTTCCGCCACCCGGCGGCCGGTATCGGCGTCCTGCACGTCGCGGAAGGGATGTTCGATCGCATCGATGCCGCGGGCATGCGCGATCAGGACCACCTGCGCCCGGACATGGGCCAGCGGGTCGCTCCAGCGTCCGCCGGGGCCGCGCAGGCGCCGCGCGCCGATTGCTCGGGCGAGGCCGATCGCATCCCATGTCAGCCCGGACACGCGCGGGTGCAGATCGTCCGCCAACCGGCCGATCGCCAGTGCATCGACCGGACGCGATCCGAGCTGGGGGATTATCCGCGTGATGTTGGCGGCCAGCCCCAGCCGGTCTTCCACTTCGTAGAGCACCGAGGCCAGCTGGCGGATGTCCTCGGCGCCGCGGCAATTGGCGAGCACGATGCCATGCGGGGACCCTTCCATCGCGGCGCCGAGCGCCTCGCGCCAGTCCACCGTATCGAGCCCCGGAATGCGCGCCCACCGTTCGAACCGGCGTTCGGCGACCACCTGTTCGCGATGCGCGCGCAGCCATGCGCTCGCCGCCATCCGGGCCGCAGCCTGCAAGCCGGGCGCCAGCGGACGGGCGAGGTCGATGACGATGGCACCCGCACCCGATCCGGCGGCCGCGGCGATAGCCTTGTCATTCTCTGCCGGGATCAGGATCCACGATCGCATTGAACCTCCAGACTATCGCCGAGGGCAAATCAGCCCACTGCAGCTTGATCCTCATCGGTTAGTTTAGGGTAATCGATGTATCCGTGTGGACCCTTACCATACCAGCTGCGCGGGACATCCACATTCGGGGCGATGTCCGCCCCCAGCTTGAAGCGCTCGGGCAGATCGGGATTGGCAATGAAATCGCGGCCCCAGCTGATCGCATCGGCGCGGCCCGCATCGATGTCGGCCACCGCCTCTGCGGCCGAATAGTCGCTGTTGAGAACGAGGGTGCCCGAGTAGATCTTGCGGATCAGCGGGCTCTGCTTGGGTACGTCGGTGTTGCCGAAAGTGCCGTCGGGCCCGGGCTCGCGCAGTTCGAGAAAGGCCACGCCGAGTTCCTCGACGACCTTGGCGGCCGCGCCGAAGGTGGTTGCCGGATCGCTATCGTCGCAGCCCTGCGTTTCGCCATTGGGCGACAGCCGGACGCCGACCCGGTCCTTGCCCCATACATCGATCAGCGCGGTCAGCACTTCGCGCAGGATCCGGGTGCGATTTTCGGCGCTGCCGCCATATTCGTCTTCGCGCAGATTGGTACTGTCGCGCAGGAACTGGTCGATCAGATAGCCATTGGCGGCGTGAAGCTGGACACCGTCGAAGCCGGCCTTCTTCGCATTCTCGGCCGCCTTGCGGTAGTCCTCGACGATGCGCGCGATGTCCTCGACGGTGGCCGCTCTTGCCTGTTCATAGTCCTTGCGGCCTTCGAATGTGTGCGCGTGGCCCGGCGCGGTCGTCGCGCTGGCGGAAACCGGCGGATTGCCGCCGAGGAAATCGGGATGCACCAGCCGGCCCATGTGCCACATCTGCAGCACGATCAGCCCGCCTTCATCGTGGACCGCCTGGGTCACCTGCTTCCAGCCCTCGACCTGTTCATCGCTCCAGATACCGGGGGCGGCGGGCCAGCCCAGTCCTTCGACGCTGATCCCCGTGGCTTCGGAGATGATCAGCCCGGCACTTGCCCGCTGCCGGTAATATGTCGCCATCATCTCGTTGGGCACCGATCCCGGCTGGGTCGAACGCCCCCGCGTGAGCGGTGCCATGAAAATCCGGTTCGGGGTTTCGAGGGCACCCATGGTGAGCGGCTGGAACAGGCTTTCGTGCATGCAGGGCAATCCTTCTTGCTGACGCGTTTGGATCAAAGAGCTAGGGGCGGCCAATGACCAGCGCAACCGCTCCCCGCGACAAGAATGGCTATCAGGCGAGCGCATGGCACTTCGCGGCGCTGATCGCCGGCAATGTCGCGCTGGCGCTGGGGCCCTGGCTCGTGCGACTGGCGGACACCGGGCCGGTGTCGGCCGGATTCTGGCGCCTGCTGCTGCCGATCCCGCTGCTCGCCCTGCTGGCGTGGCGGGGGCGTTCACCGCTGGCGCTCGATCGCGGCCTGGCGCTGCTCTGCCTGCTGGCGGGCGCGTTCTTCGCAGTCGATCTTGCCAGCTGGCATGTCGGGATCGAGCAGACCCGGCTCGCCAACGCCACGCTGTTCGGCAATTCGGGCAGCGTGATCCTGATGATCTGGGGCCTGATCGCGGCGCGGCGGGCGCCGACGGGCCAGGAAGGCATCGGTGTGTTTGCCGCATTGGCGGGGGCCGGCATACTGCTGGGCCGCAGCCTCGAGATCTCGCCGACCAGCTTCGCGGGCGATTTGTTCTGCCTGCTTGCGGGCGTGTTCTACGCTTTCTACCTGCTCCCGGCCCAGCGCGCGCGGGCGCAGCTGGGGCAGTGGACGGTCCTGCTCCTGGTCAGCCTCGCCGCGGCACCGATACTGCTCGGAATTGCGCTGGTGGCAGGCGAGCCGGTGTGGCCGGGCACGGCCGGTTGGGGACCCGTGCTGATCCTGGCGCTGAGCAGCCAGATCGTCGGGCAGGGCCTGCTGGTCTTCGCGCTGGGCCATTTTCCGCCGCTGATCATCGGCATGGCCTTGCTGACCCAGCCCGCGCTGGCTGCCCTCGTCGGCTGGCTCGTTTTCGGCGAAACGCTGGTGCCGCTGGATCTGGTCGGCATGGTGCTTGTCGGTACGGCGCTGGTGCTGGCGAGGGTGAAGCGCAAGCCGCGGGTGCGCTAGCGCTCGATATCCTGGAGGAAGCGCTGGTAGCGTGCCTCCACCATGTCGAGCTCGGGGCCGACCAGATGCTCGCGCGCCTGCAGCATCAGCAGGTTGCCTTCGCGGGCGAGGGTTTCGCGCCGCGTCTCGTCGTCGAGCGTGGACGCCGCATCGACCATCGCCTCGAACGCGACCTGGGCGGCGATTCGGTTGTTGGCCAGTCCGCCGCGCATCGCGCCGAAACCGCGGCTGACGAAATGTTCGAAATCGTCCTCGAGCAGGACCACGCGCGGCTCTTCGCCATTGCTGGCATAGCTGCGCGTGAGGTCCCGCCGTCCCAGTTCGGCCGTCGCCGCGCCGAGCCAGTGGACCGCGGTAACGGCAGTGAAGGGATCGTTGATCCCGGGCGAGAGCGCGCGCAAGCCGATTTCCACTAATTCGTCGATCAGGAACTGCATGTCCTGGCTCGGCGTACGCATGCTGCCCAGCGTGAAGCATTCGCGGACATCCGCGTCGGGGCAATCCTCGACCACATCCATGTCCGCCCAATAGGCGATCACGACCTTGGGGTGGACGAAGTCCCCCGTGCGGACGGCCAGCTTGAGCTTGCCGTTCTCGCGCTGCGCGATCCGTTCGAGCCGCGAGAAGGAAATCGCTTGTACGTATCCCGTTTCGCGCGCGGTTATCGGGCTGCCGTCGGGCGCCGTCCCGGCGCGCTGGCCGGTGTTGGGATCGGGAAACCGCGCCTCGATATCGGTCAGCAGGCGCGCGCCGATGTCCTTCAGGACCGTGTTGATGCGGATCGAGGCAGGAATGTGGTTGAGGAAATAGACGAGTACCGCGACCGAAAGCGCCATCAGGCCGAAGGCGACCAGCAGCGACAGCTGCGGGACGAAGCCCGGCAGCGCGGTTGCGGCGGCGTCTTCCAGATTGGTCGCCACCTCGTCTTCCGCCCGCACGCTGCGCAGCACGGTGATGGCATAAACGAATGTGCCGATGAAGGTCGCCAGGCTGAACTGGTTGCCGCGGTCTTCCATGAAATTGGTCAGCAGGCGCGGGCCGTAATTGCCGCTGGCATAGGCGACTGCGGCGATGGTGATCGAGAACACGGTCGATGCGACCCCTATCATTGACCCGGCGATGACCGTTAGGATGTTGCTCGCCCCGTCGGGGCGCGCCGGTTCGAGCCAATCCACGTCGTTGAGGAAATCGGCCCATCCGCTGCGGTCGAGCCAGATCGTACCAAGCGCCAGTGCCACGCAGACGATCGAAAAGAGCGCCGGCAGGAACCAGTAGCTGGCATTGATGTCGTGCCAGAATTTGCGCAGCCGTGCGATCATGCTTCGCCGGCTACCGCAAGCAGGCACTTGTCGAAAGCACGATCGATGTCCGCCCGGTCGGAATCGTGTTCGGCATTGGCGCGGGCATGGGCATGCATTTCCGCTGCGCATGTCTGGAAGAACTGCAGCAGCGCGCCCGGGCAGTCCTGTCCGGCCAGCAGCGTTCTCAACCGCGCAAGATTTTCGATGATCCGTATCGAGACCGAAGGATAATCGGCGGCGGCCTGGCGAAACGCCTTGAGAGGGCCTTCGAACAGCCCGCGGAAATCCTGCCCCGGCAGTTCGAACCGGGGATCGTGTTCGTACACTGCGACCAGCCCGTCATCGACCCAAGTTTGCGCATGGCCCGCCATCGCGGCGGCGAGCTGGTCAGCGCAGGCCAGCGCGGTGTAGAAATCGTTGATCCCGGGCGAGAGGGCGCGGCTGGCCACTTCGACCAGCAGCCGGACCTGATAGACCGTCGACTGCACGCTGGAACGAAAATCGCCGATTGCCACGGTGCGCAGCACGGGTTTGGTCTTGCGGGGTTCGTATTCGAACTGGACCAGCGGTTCGCCCTTCAGGACATGCTGGCCCGGGGCCGCGCAGAAGCGGACCTGCCCTTCGTGCGTGGCCAGGCGCTTGCGCAACCGCTCGAGGTCCATTCCCTCGACATAGCCTTCGCGCGGGGCGGGCAGGGCGAAACGCCATTCGCCCGCGAAAGGTTCTGCCGCCACGACCGGGATGGCAATGCTCGACGCTTCGGTACCAAGATGCGCGATCGAGCGGTCGACGAACATCGTACGCCCCAGATCGTGGATTGCCACGCCCAGCATGGCGATGTTGACCAGTTCGAGCGCGAACAGCACCGCCAGCGCGAAATGCGGCAATTCGGCAAGGCTTGCTTCGGGATCGATCCGCGACAGCACCACGATCGAGAAGACGAGGCAGAAGGTCAGCCCGGCAACCGAGACGCGGGTAAGCACCTTGTCGAGCCAGCGATCGACCAGCCGTACGCCCAGATTGGCCGTGGCCAGCGTCAACACGATCAGTGTGACCGACCAGTAGAGCGTCAGCAGCGCCGCGTTCACCCCGACAATAGCAATGGCGAGGTCCTGCGCCGCATCGCCGGCGACGAGCAGGGTGACTCCGCGCTCGAACAGCCATTCCCCGGCAAAGGCGCGGTCCGTCCACAGAACCGCCGCACCCAGCAGCGGGGCTCCGAACACGGCGATCAGCGGCAGCGACCAGTAATTGGCCACTAGCCGGTGGATCACATATTGCGAGATGCCGCGAAGCGGGCCCTTGGCGGCCAAATGCCGTTCCTTCTCATAGCGGACGCCCCTATCCTAAAGGACAGGGACAGTAACGCGCCAGCCCGGAATTCGTGCCTTACTGCGCGCCCGTCCCGATCTCGCGGTTGAGATAGGCGAGCAGCAATGCGGCGCGCTTCGCGTCTTCTTCATGGTCCGATCCGACCGAATGGCCGCCCTCGCGGTACTCGTGATAATAGAAGGTCTGGCCCCAGGCTTCGTGCTTGGCCGCCGCCTTGCGCGCGTGGCCGGGGTGCACGCGGTCGTCGAGCGTCGAGAGATAGTAGAACGCCGCGGGGACGTCCGGCGTATCGCGCATGTTCTGGTAGGGCGACCATTCGCGCATGAAGGCCCAGTCCGCCGGTACGTCGGGATTGCCGTATTCGGCCATCCACGATGCGCCCGCGAGCAGCTTGTTGTAGCGCTTCATATCGATCAGCGGGCTGCCCGAAATGATTGCGCCGTATAGATCGGGGCGCTGGTTCGCGACCGCGCCGACCAGCACGCCGCCGTTCGAGCGGCCCGAAGCGGCGATGCGGCCCGGGGAAGCCAGCCGGTTGGCGACGAGATCGTCGGCCACCGCATGGAAATCGTCGAAGCTGTTCTGGCGTTTTTCGCGCAGCGCGTCTTCGTGCCAGCGCGGCCCGTATTCACCGCCGCCACGGATATTGGCGAGGACATAGGCATTGCCGCTTTCGACCCAGAACAGGCCAAGCGGCCCGCTGCGATAGGGTTCGGCGGTAAGGTATTTGGGTGTCTGCGCCGCGCGGAATCCGCCATAGGCGTGGATCAGCGTGGGCAGCGGCCCTTCGGCGCCTGCGGGACGGACGAGGTAATAGGGCACCTTGGTGCCGTCTTTCGACGTGGCAAACTTCTGCTCGACGCTGAACTTGCTCGCATCGAACTGTGCCGGCTCGCTCGCGATGGCGACGGGCTCGCCCTCGCTCGGCACGGCATAGAGCGTGGGCGGGGTCAGCATGCTTTCCACGGTGACGAAAGCGGTGTCACCCGTACCGCTGGTCTCGGCAATCTGGATGGTGCTGTTGGCGGGCAGGTCCATTGCGCGTTCGGTCCAGCCGGTGGCGTCGGGTGTCAGCTCGATGAGCTTGCCCGAGACATCGTCGAGCACCTTGACCCACAGCTTGTTTTCCGACGCCGCGACTTGTTCGACCGCCTGCGTTTCGCTCGGACGGAAGACCGCAAAGGGCTGCGGATCGCCCCCGTCGAGCACGTCGTCGAGCGACCAGGCGAGCAGTGCGCCGGGCTGTTCGGTGCCCGCAGATGTTTCCATCGGGGAATTGAGCTTGCCGATCACAAAGCCGCCAAGCACCGCCTCGAACTCGGCATCCTCGGGCAGTGGCAGCGGGACGGTGTCGCCATTGTCGGTCACCAGCGCATATTCGCTGGTCCAGAAGCTGGGGCCGCGGCGCACGAAACGGTAGCGGGTCTCTCCGTCGAGCACCGAGAAACCGTTCATGCTGATATCGGTCTGTTCGCCCTCGGCAATCAGCCGGGCTTGCGCAAAATCGGTTCCGCGCTCCCACAGCTTTACAAGGCGCGGATAACCTGAATCGGTGAGCGATCCGGCGCCTTCGTCGGTGCCGACGAACAGCGTGTTCTCGTCATACCAAGCGACGTTCGACTTGGCTTCGGGCAGGGTGAACCCGCCTTGGACAAAAGCGCCGGTCGAGATGTCGAACTCGCGGACCACGTCGGCATCAGTGCCGCCCGGGCTAAGCGAGACAAGGCAGCGGGTGTATTCGGGCGCAAGGCAGTTGGCGCCGTGCCACACCCAGCTCTGGCCCTCGTCCTCGCCCAGCTGGTCGACATCGATGAGCGTGCGCCATTCGGGGGCGCCCGCCAGATAGCTCTGCAGCGTCGCGGTGCGCCACAACCCACGCGGATTGTCCGCATCGCGCCACAGGTTCGTGACCTGATCGCCCATCACCGCATCGGGTATGGCGATCTGCCGCGTATCGTCGAGGATCTGCCTGGCCCAGGCCTTGGCCAGCGGATACTCCGCCTGCGCGGTCAGCACCGCCTCGGTATCGGCATTCCACTGGTCGACCTTGGCCAGCGCGCGCTCGCCCTGGATTTCCTCGAGCCAGATATACGGATCCTCCGCATCGCTCTCCTGCGCCGCGATCGGTGCGGCGGCGAAAACGAGCGCGGCGGCCAGCGCCAGACGTGCGACCATCAATTCTCTCCCTGAAATAGTAACCTATACGCGGCCCAGATCGCCCTTGCCGATCGTGCCGCTGGCCATTTCGAGCATGCGGTCGAGGCTCTGCTTGGCCTTGAGGCGCAGCCCTTCCTCTATCTCGATCCGCGGTTCGAGATCGCGCAGGCAGGCGTAGAGCTTTTCCATCGTGTTCAGCGCCATGTACGGGCAGATGTTGCAGCTGCAATTGCCGTCGGCACCGGGCGCGCCGATGAAGGTCTTGTTGGGCAGCGCCTTTTCCATCTGGTGCATGATGTGCGGCTCGGTCGCCACGATCAGCGTATCGCCCTCGAAGGTCTCCGCGAATTGCAATATGCCGCTGGTCGAACCGACGTAATCGGCATGATCGACGATGGTCGGCGGGCATTCGGGGTGCGCGGCGACCGGCGCATCGGGATGCTGCGCCTTGAGCTTCAGAAGCTCGGTCTCGCTGAAGGCCTCGTGGACGATGCACACGCCCGGCCACAGCAGCATCTCGCGGTTGAACTTGCGGCTCATATAGCCGCCCAGGTGCCGGTCGGGGCCGAAGATGATCTTCTGGTCCTCGGGGATCTGGCTGATGATCGTTTCCGCGCTTGAGCTGGTGACGATCACGTCGCTGAGCGCCTTCACCTCGGTCGAGCAATTGATGTAGGTCAGCGCGATATGGTCGGGATGCGCTTCGCGGAACGCCCTGAACTTGTCCGGCGGGCAGCTGTCCTCGAGGCTGCAGCCCGCGTCCATGTCGGGCAGCACCACGATCTTTTCGGGGCTGAGGATCTTGGCCGTATCGGCCATGAACTTCACGCCGCAGAAGACGATGACATCGGCATCGGTTTCGGCGGCTTTTTTGCTCAATTCCAGACTGTCGCCGACGAAATCGGCAAGGTCCTGAATATCGGCGGTCTGGTAGTAATGCGCGAGAATGATCGCGTTCTTCTCCTTGCGGAGGCGATTGATCTCGGCGAGCAGGTCCTGGCCGGTCGGCAGGTCGGTCTGTGCGGTCATATGGGGTCCCGTATGCTGCGTTTGTGGCGCTTATAGACCGAACGGTCCGTAAGGCGAGGGCGTTCCGTTCAGTCTTGCGGCTCGCCGTCGAAGCGGACGTTCACCGTCACATCGCCATATCCTGCCATCTGCAGCGGGATTGTCAGATTCTGCCGTACCGCATCCTTTGCCGCCTGCCGTGCCAGCGCGAGGACTTCGGGGTTCTTGGCGAAGGCGGCGGCCTTACGCTCTGCCTGCTGCGAATTGTTGCGCGCGAGGTCGGTGCTGGCATCGCGAGTGACATAGGTGCCTTCGGTGAAGGTTGTCTGCGCCGCTTCGTCGAGATTGGGCCGCGAGATGCGCAGCGCCGGCAGCACCACCGAAAGGGTCTCGCTTCCCGCATCCCATGCGAACCGGTCGCGGTCCATGCTCGACAGGTCGAGGCGGTATTCGACTGTGGCGGGAATGATCGCCGCCTGCCGGCTTTCGAGCAGGTCGATATTCAGCACGCCGCGCCGATCGACGCTCTCGGCAACGACCTCGAAGCGGCTGGAAAAGACGGTCAGCGAATTCTGCTTCTCGAACGCCAGCATCGCGCTGCCCACCGGGTCGCCTTCTTCTTGGTAGAAAAACGCGCGCCAGCCGAGCCAGGCAACTGCCGCGAGCAGAACGATGACGATCAGCCACGGCACCGCCTGGACACGCGCCAGCGGGCGGTCCTGCTGGACTTCAGGTGCGACCGTGCGCTCGCTTCGTTTCAGATCGTCTGCCATGTATTGCCCGAACGGGCGACGAGGCCGCGCTGTTCCAGATCGATCAGATGCGCGGTTACCGACATCTCGGCGGCCTTGTGCAGCTTGGGGTCGAGCCCCTTGTACATCTTGGGCACGAAGTCGCTCGCTTCATGCGGCCCCTCGCCCAGCAGCCGGACGATCTGGTTCTCGCGCTGGCGGCGGTGGCCAATCATCCCACGCACCAGCTGGCGCGGCTTTTCGACCGCCTCGCCATGCGCGGGGTAGAACACCCGGTCTTCGCGCGCGTAGAGCTTGTCGAGGCTCTTCATGTAATCGCCCATGTCGCCATCAGGCGGGATCACGACGCTGGTCGACCAGCCCATGATATGGTCGCCGGTGAACAGTGCGCCGCTTTCCTCCAGCGCGAAGCAGAGGTGGTTCGACACGTGTCCGGGCGTGGCAACCGCGGTCAGCGTCCAGCCGGGGCCGGTCATCTGTTCGCCATCGTCCATGACCCTGTCGGGTTCATATGTGCGGTCGAACGAGGCATCGGCGCGCGGGCCGCTATCGTCGAGCACCAGCGGGGCGCAGCCGACGATCGGCGCCCCCGTCCGCGCGGCGAGCGTCTTCGCTGCGGGCGAATGGTCGCGGTGGGTATGCGTGCACATGATCGCGCAGACGTGTTCCTCGCCGATCGCGGCATCGAGCGCGAGCAGGTGGTCCTTCTCGTCCGGGCCGGGATCGATCACCGCGCAGCCATCGCCGATACCGACGATGTAGGACTGCGTCCCCGTGTAGGTGTAGGGAGAGGGGTTGGGGGCGAGCACGCGGCGCACCAGCGGTTCGAGCTGCATCGCCTGCCCAGTGGGCCACGGTTTGGGAGGAGGTCCTGCCATGGTCTTGCATATGGGGGTTTGCTTGCGCCATGTCACCACCCGCCATTCGCAAGGGAGAGAGCATGGCCGATCGCATTCTCGTCCTCGACGCGGGGACCACCTCCACCCGCGCGATGATTTTCGCACCCGACGGGAAAATGGAAGCGGTCGCCCAGGAGGAGCTGACCCAGCATTATCCGCGCCCCGCGTGGGTCGAACACGATGCGTCCGAGATATGGACCAAGACGCTTGCCTGCGCGCGGCAAGTCACTGGCGAGGCGGCCGGTGCGATCGCAGCGATCGGAATCACCAACCAGCGCGAAACGGTCGTTGCGTGGGACCGCCATACGGGCGAGCCGCTGGCCCGCGCCATCGTGTGGCAGGACCGCCGGACCGCGCAGTTCTGCGCCGACATGAAAGACTATGGCCATGAAGCCGCCGTGCAGCAGCGCACCGGGCTGCTGCTCGACCCCTATTTTTCGGGCACCAAGATGCGCTGGATGCTCGACCATGACGAAACCGTCCAGGCCGCGGCGCAGAACGGGGCGCTCGCCTTCGGCACGGTAGAAAGCTGGCTGGTCTACAAACTGTCGGGCGGCGCGCATCTGAGCGATGCAAGCAATGCCAGCCGCACGCAGTTGCTGGCGCTCGACGGGGCGCAGTTCGACGAGGATCTGTGCGAACTGTTCGGCGTTCCGCGTGCGGCGCTGCCCGAGGTCGTCGATACGCACGGATCATTGGCGACGAGCGAGGCCAAATGGCTCGGCAGGGCGATACCCATCTGCGGCCTGGCGGGCGATCAGCAGGCGGCCACGATCGGGCAAGGCTGCCTCGGTTTCGGCGAAACCAAGGCTACCTACGGCACCGGCGCTTTCGTACTGACCAATATGGGGCAGGCGATTCCGCGGTCGGACCACCGCCTGCTGGGTACCGTGCTCTACCAGCAGGATGGCGTAAGGACCTATGCGATCGAGGGGTCGTGTTTCGTTGCGGGCAGTCTGGTCCAGTACCTGCGCGACCAGCTCGGGCTGATCGGCAGCGCTGCGGAAACAGAGGGGCTGGCCCGTTCGATCGAGGATAGCGGCGAGGTTGTGATCGTGCCCGCTCTGGCCGGGCTGGGCGCTCCGCACTGGAAGCCCGATGCGCGCGGCGTGATTTCGGGGCTCAGCTTCGCCAGCGGGCGGGCGCAGATCGCGCGCGCGGCGCTCGAGGCGATGGCGCACCAGACGCATGATCTGGCGAGCGCCTTTGCGGCCGATGGGGCGCCCTGGTGCCGGCTCAACATCGATGGCGGCATGAGCGTCAACGACTGGATGGCACAGGACCTGGCGAATATCCTCGACCTGCCCGTCGAACGGCCCGATTTCGTCGAGACCACGGCGCTTGGCGCGGCGATCCTTGCAGCGGTCGGCTGCGGATTGTTCGCCACGCTCGATGACGCGGCGCCGGCGATGCGCGGCGGCACGCGGTGCTTTGCTGCCGAAATGGCGAAGGATGTGCGCGAAGCGCGGCTGGCGCGCTATGCCAAGGCGCTGGCCGCGGCCTGATCAGCCGCGCGCGAAGGCCGCGGTGATGCGGCCGCGCAGTTCTTCCACCGGCGGCTCGCCGGCGTTTGCGCGCCATTCGCGGTCGAGTCGGGCAACGCGTGCATGCAGCGCCTCGCCCTCTTCGATCAGCGCCCGCGTGGCGGGCTCCAGCAGCGCGAGATTGTCCGCATCTGCAGGGGGCTCGTCGGCCAGCCGCCCGCTGCGGGCCAGCTGGCCTGCAGACAGTTCGCCCGAGCGATAGGCCCGCTGGTTGAGCAGCCAGGCAAGCACATGCATCAACCGCGTGGTCGTGCGCAGGCCCTCGATCGACAGCGCGACGCGCGTCAGATCGTCGGGCTGGACCGCGGTGTCGGTCCGCCGCAGATCGAACACGGTGCGCGCGTCATCGGCAAGCACGAGCGCTTGCGAATACAGTTCTTCGATAATTTCGCAGTTGATGTCGCGTGTGGGCATGGATGCACCCTACGCCCCGGCCGGGGGGCTCGCCACTGCGTTTACCATGGCAGTCCTGCGATGGGACGGCTTGCGGCGAAGTCGTTGTGATCAGGCGATTATATCGGGGATCAGCACATCCTCGATCGCCGCGATGCGGTCCCTCAGAGCCAGTTTGCGCTTTTTCAGGCGGGCCATTTGCAGCTGGTCGACGAAGCCGCTCTGCGCGCCGGTCTGGATCAGCGCCGCAATCGCGACGTCGAGATCGCGGTGCTCGCTGCGGAGCAGGGCCAGCCGTTTGCGCAGTTCCTGTTCGTTCACGCGAACCTTTCCCGGATGATCGCCCTTCGCGACCGTTTCGCCGCATGGCCCCAACTCTGCGTTTTGTAAATCGGCAATCCTGTGGTTTGATACTCCCCTGCGGCGCGTGCCGCGCAAGCGCACGAGTCGCTCCAGAGGTCGCACAACCGTCTAGGAGACAATTCGATGCACTCATCCCATGTCGACGCGCTCAAAGCCAAGCACGCCGGGCTCGAGGCTCGCCTGCACGAAGAAGAAATCCGGCCTGCGCCTGACATTGCGATGATCCGCCAGATCAAGAAGCAGAAGCTGCGGATCAAGGAAGAGATCGCGTCGAGCTGATCGGATCTTTCGGGAAGCGGGGATTGGCATCCCGCTTCCGCCCTCCCATCAATTTGCTATAGGCTGCAGCCATGACAGCTGCAGCCTCCGCCCGCCAGATCCTTACCCGCCTGCACGAGGTGATGGCCGGGCGCACGCATGCGCAGTACAAGCTCGACCGGGTGGTCGAGATCATCGCCGAAAGCCTGTCGAGCGAGGTCTGCTCGATCTACCTGCTGCGCGAAGGTGCGCTGGAGCTTTATGCGACGCAGGGACTCAATCCCGAAGCAGTGCATGTGACGCGGCTGGCCGTGGGCGAGGGGCTCACCGGCACGATCGCGAACAATATCGAGACGCTCAATCTGGCCGAGGCCAAGGCGCATCCCGATTTCGCCTACCGCCCCGAAACGGGCGAGGAACAGTTCCACTCCTTCGCGGGTGTCCCGATCGTCTACCGCGAACGGGCGGTCGGTGTCCTGTGCGTCCAGCATGTCGATCCGCGGCGCTATGAAGATGTCGAGATCGAAGCTCTGCAGACCACCGCAATGGTGCTGTCGGAACTGATCGCACACAAGGAACTGGTCGACGGCGAAAGCGTGATCGACCTCGAGATATCGCATGTCGAAAACGACATCCTCGAAGGACTGCCGCTGGTCAAAGGACTCGCGGCGGGGCAGGCGGTTTTTCACCAGCCGCGGATCGAGATCGACCAGGTCGTGGCGGAGGATGTCGAGGCGGAACGCCAGCGTGTGTACCGCGCCTTCGACAAGATGCGCGACCAGATCGATGCGCTGGCGCGCGAGCCCGAATTCGGCAAGGGCGGCGAACATGTCGAGGTGCTCGAGACCTACAAGATGTTCGCCTATGACGAGGGTTGGAGCCGGCGCATCAACGAGGCGATCGACAGCGGGCTGACAGCCGAGGCGGCGATCGAACGGGTACAGCAGCGTACGCGGATGCGCATGCGCGAGATCGACGATCCGCTGCTGGCCGATCGCATGCACGATCTCGAGGATCTGTCGAACCGGTTGCTGCGGATCGTCTCGGGACAGCTGGGCACGGCGGCGACGCAGGGTCTGCGGCGCGACACGGTGCTGTTCGCACGCAATCTGGGGCCGGCGGAACTGCTCGAATATGACCGGCGCCGGCTCAAGGGCGTGGTGCTGGAGGAAGGTTCGCTCACCGCGCATGTCGTGATCGTGGCGCGTGCGATGGGGGTGCCCGTGCTCGGCCGCGTATCGGGACTGCGCACCCGCGTGGCCGAAGGCGACGAGGTGATCCTCGATGCCGATCACGGCACGGTCACGCTCAGGCCCAACCAGCAGGTGCTCGAGGCGTTCGAAACGCGCTTCGCCCGCTCGCGCGAGAAGCAGGCCGCCTATGCCGAATTGCGCGATGTCGAACCCTTCACGCGCGATGGAACCCGGATCACGGTGATGATGAATGCGGGGCTGCGCGACGACATGAGCGCGCTCGCGATGAGCGGGGCCGACGGGGTCGGCCTGTTCCGGACCGAGTTCCAGTTCCTGGTGTCCTCCACGCTGCCGCAGCGCGACCGCCAGATGCGGCTCTACCGCGACGTGCTCGACGCGGCGGGAGACAAGCCGGTGATCTTCCGCACCGTTGATATCGGCGGCGACAAGGCGGTCCCCTATCTCGACACGGCGGTGGCCGAACGCGACGAGAACCCCGCGATGGGCTGGCGCGCGTTGCGCCTGTCGCTCGAGCGCGAGGGCCTGCTCAAGGCTCAGGCGCGCGCGCTGCTTGAAGCTGCGGCGGGGCGGTCACTGTCGGTGATGTTCCCGATGGTCAGCGAACCGTGGGAATTCGATGCGGGCAAGAAAGTGTTCGAAGACCAACTCGCGTTCCAGCGCGACAGGCGCAGGCAGGTCCCCGAAACGATTCGCTATGGCTGCATGCTCGAGGTGCCGGCGCTCGCCGATATGCTCGACGTGCTGCTGCCGAAGCTGTCCTTCGTGTCGGTGGGCACCAACGACCTGACCCAGTTCCTCTTCGCGGCGGATCGCGCCAATCCCAAGCTGGCAGAGCGCTACGACTGGCTGAGTCCGGCGATCCTCCGCTTTCTTGCCCGGGTGTCGCGATCCTTCGTCGGTCACGATGTCCAGCTTGGCGTGTGCGGCGAGATGGGCGGACGCCGGCTCGAAGCGCTGGCGCTGCTGGGTATCGGCTATCGCCGGCTTTCGATCACCCCGGCCGCGGTCGGTCCGATCAAGGAACTGGTGCGCAAGGTCGATCTGGGCGAGCTTACCGCGCAGATGAGCCGCTGGCTTGCCGCCCCGCCGCCGGATATGCGCGGCGCCTTGCAGCAATGGGCCGGTGAACGGGATATCGAGGTTGAATGATTTCACCGCGAAAGCGGCTCTTTTCGTCGGTCGTGCGCATCTGTGCTATGATGCGTGCTTGACAGGCCTGCCCGCGCTTCGCTTTGCCTGCGTCAAGACAACATGCGGGTAAACCGCAGGTTCGCATTATCGGGGATCGCATGAGCGACGAAGAATACCTTGAAGAGGAAGTGGTTACGCACATCGGTGTCGGCGCACGGCTCAAGGCTGCGCGCGAAGAGCGGGGGCTCGATCTGACGCAGGTTGCCGCGGAGACCCGGATTCCGCAGCGCCACCTGCTCACCATCGAGAATGGTGCGCTGTCGGACTTGCCCGCGCGCACCTACGCCGTGGGTTTTTCGCGCACCTATGCGCGGCTCGTCGGGCTCGACGAACGCGAGATCGTCGATCAGGCGCGCATGGAACTCGCCGAAGACGAAGAACGCACCGCTTCGCCAGACAAGTTCGAGCCGGGCGATCCGGCACGGGTGCCGGGCCGGGGGCTGGCGTGGTTCGCGCTGTTCGCGGGGATCCTGCTGATTGGCGGGATATACGCCTTCTACAGCAGTTATTTCGCTCCGGGCCTCGGCCCGGCACCCCTCGAGGCGCCCGAAGACCGCACAGCATCCGCCGCACAAGAGAATGATGCTGCGCCGCGCCAGGCGGCAGCGCCCGCTGCATCGGGCCCGGTCGTCTTCACCAGCGAAATGGACGGGACCTGGGTCAAGTTCTACGATGCCAATGGCGAACGTCTCTACGAAGCGCAGATGGATGCCGGCGACAGCTTCACGGTGCCCAGCGATGCCGAAGGGCCGCAAGTGTGGACCGGGCGTCCCTATGCCTTGGCGATCACGGTCGGCGGCCGGTCGGTGCCCAAGCTTTCCGAAGAGGACGAAGTGATCAAGGACGCACCGATCACCGCCGAAGCGCTGCTGGCACGTGGCCAAGACGGTGCTGCACCCGCGCAGCCCGCCGCGGCCGCGGCTGGCGAGGGTTAACGAACCCTGCTTTGTTAAGGGGATAAGCGCGCCTCGCGCCCTCGACAGCGTCGCGGCGCTAGGGCAGTTTTCTTCCGCTACCGATTTTCCACCAGGAGCCCTCGATGACTTTCGCATCGCTCGCCCGTAACCTGTCGTTCTTCGGCGCCGGTTTCGCCCTGCTTGCCACGGCCACACCCGCCTTGCCGCAGGACGGCAACGACGAAGCGCGCCTGCGCCGGCTGGAAGCCGAAGTGCGCGCCTTGCAGCGCACGGTATTCCCGGGCGGCGACGGCCGTTTCTTCGAACCCGAGATCAGCGCCCAGCCGGCGACCCGCCCAAGCACCACCGGGGCATCGACCACTGCAGTGACCGATATCCTCGCCCGGCTCGACGCGCTTGAAGCGCAGCTCCAGCGGCAGACCGCGCAGAACGAGGAAAACGCCAATGCGCTGCGTCAGTTGACCGAACGCATCGACGCTCTGGAAGCCTCGGGTACCCGTACCACGGCGAGCGCACCGGCCGGTGGCATGTCCGCGACGACGGACAGCGCTGGCGCCGCGCGAACGGTCGCGGCGACACATGCGTCGGGCCCCAGCGCGGAACGGCTGGCCGCAGTGCAGGCGATTGCCAAGCCGCAGACCGAGGATCCGGCAGACGACGAATACTCCTACGGTTTCCGTCTGTGGGATGCCGGCTTCTTCCCCGAAGCGCAGCAGCAGCTGACCATGTTCGTCGAACAGCACCCGGATCACTGGCGCACGACCTATGGCCGCAACCTGCTCGGGCGCGCCTATCTGGACGACGGCAAGGCCAAGGAAGCCGCGCCCTGGTTCCTCAAGAACTATCAGGAAGACAAGACGGGCGCCCGTGCCGGTGACAGCCTGCTGTATCTGGCCGAGGCGATGATCGCGCTCGACGACACCCGCCGCGCCTGCATCGCGCTGGCCGAATTTTCCGAAACCTATCCCGCACTGGCCGCCGGACGGCTGCAGGGTCAGTATGAAGCCAATCGCGCCAAGGTGACCTGCGATTGATCCGGCGATCGACCCGCCGCTGCTAGCGCGCTTCAGGGCCGATCTTGCCGCCATTCGCCCAGAAGGCAAACTGGGCCTGGCGGTGTCCGGTGGTCCCGACAGCATGGCCTTGCTGGGTCTTGCAGCCGCGAGCTTCGATGGGGCGGTCGAGGTCGCGACCGTGGATCACGGCCTGCGGAAAGAGGCTGCCGAGGAGTGTGCGCTGGTCGAGCGCGTATGCGCAGAGCGGTCGATCCCATGCACGACGCTGCGAATCACCGTGGCAGAAGGCAATCGCCAGGACCGCGCGCGCGCGGCGCGTTACGCAGCGCTGGGCCGCTGGGCGGGCCAACGCGGCCTTGCTGCCATCGCGACCGCGCATCATGCGGACGACCAAGTCGAAACGCTGTTGATGCGGCTCAACCGGGGTAGCGGGCTGGCCGGTCTCGCGGGCATTCGCGCGCGAGCGGAAATCGAGGGCTGTTCCGTCCCCGTCTTGCGCCCACTGCTGGGCTTCACGAAGGGTGAGCTGCAAACCGTCGTGGGCTGTCTAAGCCTGCCCGTGGTTCAGGACCCGAGCAATCGCGATGACCGATACGACCGGGTGCGGATTCGGCAACAGATCGCCGGAGTGGACTGGATCGACCGCAAGGCATTTGCCCGCAGTGCCGCGCACCTGTCCGAAGCGGAGCAGACCCTGGAGTCGCTGGCCGACGAGTTCTGGAATGCCGCGGCGGTCGAAAGCGGGCAGAAGGTCGAAATTCGCGTCCCGTCACAGCCCGATCTTGCCGCGAGGCTGATCGCAAGGGCAGTGCGGACCCTGGGCGGGACGGTTTCCAAGGGGGAGGCGCAGGCGTTCCTCAAAACGATGGGTACGCGCGGCAACATTGGCGGCGTGCTGATCGAACAGCGCTCGGACCGGTACGTCTGTACCCCCGAGCCGCCGCGTCGCGGCGGGTAGCGCGATCAGATGATGGCGTCGCCCAGGCCCAGCCGTGCGCCGTCGGTGATCACGATCTTGTCGCCCTCTTTCGCAATCGCGAAAAGCCGCTCGGCGATGGGATCGGGCACGCCGATGCATCCGTGGCTGGCGTATCCGTTCTCGACTTCGCTGCCACCGTGGATAGCCACGCCGTCGCTCGTCAGGAACATGCTCCACGGCATCGGTGCGTTGCCGTATTTCTCCGACACATTGTGGCGCTGCTTCCACAGGATCGGGAAGACACCGGTGGGCGTGGGATGCTCATCGGTACCCAGCAGCACGGCGGCGGCACCGATTTCGTAGCCGCCACGGAAGATCGAAATGACCCGCGCCTGCAGGTCGACCGTCACCAGCAGCGGGCCTTCGGGCACGCCTTCGTCGTCCCAGTGCCACTCGCCATAGCGGATCGGACCGTCGATCGGCAGCACCCGGCGCACGGTGTAGAGGCGTTTCGCATCGGCGACCGCCTTGGCGGCAATCGCGCCATGCGGGGCAAGCGGCTTGGCGACAGGCTGCGGCGCAGCCCGTTCGGTCGTCACGACCTCGCTCTCCGCGGTCGCGCTGCCGCCGATAGCGATGCCGGAGAGCACCAGCGCAGCCGCGACTGTGCCCCCGCCGATCCATTTCAGAATGACATCCATGCGCACCTTATGCGCATAAAGAGGTGAATTTTCCACCTATGCCTGCCGCCGCGTGCCGTTTTCGCACACTCGGCACCGAACCCTTAACGCGAGAGGTCGGCAGCTTCGCGGGCGAGGTGGGATACATTCGTTTCGTCCACCGGCCCCCGCGGGGCGACCCAGCTGCCCCCGACACACAGCACCGGATCGAACGCCAGCCATTCGGGCGCATTGGCGAGTGTGATCCCTCCGGTCGGGCAGAAGCGGCACTGGCCGAAGGGAGCTGCCAGCGCCTTGAGCGCGGGCAGGCCGCCAGCGGCCATCGCGGGAAAGAACTTGAAGTGGGTCAGGCCGAGATCGAGCCCGCGCATGACGTCGCCCGCAGTCGCTACGCCGGGCAGGAAGGGAATGTCTTCGCGAATCGCGGCCTTGCCCAGCGGTTCGGTCAGTCCGGGCGATACGATGAATTCGCTCCCTGCCGCGATCGCGTCGGCCAGCTCCTGCTGGTTGGTCACCGTACCGGCGCCGACGATCGCGCCGTCGACTTCGCGCATGGCGCTGATAGCGTCGAGCGCTGCCGGGGTGCGCAGCGTGACTTCGAGCACGCGCAGCCCGCCCGCGACAAGCGCGCGCGCAAGCGGTTGCGCCTGCTCGATTTCGTCGACGACGATCACCGGAATGACCGGTGCAGTCTGCATGATATCGGCAATGCTCATCGCAGGTTCCTGGCAAAGGCAGCTGCCGCGCCAAACAGGCCCGGCTGGGGGTGGGTGATCAATTTTACGGGAATGGTCGCCATGAGTTCTCCGAACCGGCCCTTGGCGCGAAACCGCTGGGCGAAGCCGGATTTGGGCAGATGGTCGCGCAGGCGATACCCAAGACCGCCGGCGATCACGACGCCCCCGAAACCGCCCTGTGCCAGCGCGATATCGCCGGCCACGCTACCCAGCGACAGGCAGAACCGGTCGAGCGCCGCTGCGGCCAGGCCTTCGCCATCCTCCAGGGCGCGGGTCCAGATCGCAATGTCATCCTCTTCGCGCGTCTTGCGATTTTCCATCGCCGCAAGCGTTTCGTAGATGTCGACAATGGCCGGACCAGAAACGACGCGTTCGACCGACACCCGCCGGTGCCGTTTGCGCAGCCGCGCGAGGATCGCGTCCTCGATAGTATCGAGCGGGGCGAAATCGATATGGCCGCCCTCGGTCGCCTGGACGCGGTATTCGCCCGCTGACCGCCAGAGATGCGCGACGCCGAGCCCGGTACCCGGGCCCATGACGCTGATCGTGCCGTCGTCCGTCAATGGCTGGTCGGGGCCCGCGAGGTGAAGGAACTGGTCCTCGGGCGCGCGCGCGACTGCATGGGCCACCGCTTCGAAATCGTTGACGATGCAGTAATCGTCCACGCCCAGTTTCTGGCGGACCAGCGCCGGGCGGATGATCCATGGATTGTTGGTGAACCGAATGACATCATCGCCGACCGGGCCGGCAATCGCCATGGCAATGCGCGGCGGCAGCGTCCCGCCCATGCGCTTGCGGAAGTCCTCCCAGGCGGTCTGGAAGCTGGCATGGTCATCGGTGTGCAGCGTCTCGGACTCGCCCAGCGTGATCGCGCCATCTTCACCGATCGTGGCGATAGCGAAGCGCGCATGCGTTCCGCCGATATCGACAGTGACGAGGTCGGTGCTCACAGGCCCGCCATCGCCAGCATGGCCGAAGCGCCCTGTTCGGCGCCGTCGGCGCCGGCACGGAACATGGCGAACAACTCGCGGCCCATGCCGGTCTCGGGCGGCGGTGCCTCGGCAGGCTCGCGGCCGGAGAGATCGGCGGTGGTGGACAGCTCGCCGGTGGCGGCGCAAATGCGGATGACATCTTCGTCCCGCAATTTGGCGAGCGGCCCGCCGCCAAGCGCTTCCGGAGTGCAATGGATGGCCGCCGGCACCTTGCCCGAGGCTCCCGACATGCGGCCATCGGTGACCAGGGCGACGCGGTAGCCGCGATCCTGCAACACGCCGAGCGCGGGAGTCAGCTTGTGCAGCTCGGGCATGCCATTGGCGCGCGGCCCCTGGAAGCGGACCACGACGATCACGTCGCGATCGAGTTCACCTTTCGTGAAGGCCTCATTGACGGCGCGCTGGGTGTCGAACACGCGGCACGGCGCCTCGATGGTCCACCGTTCGCGTTCGACAGCCGAGGATTTGAAACAGGCGCGGCCCAGCGTGCCTTCGACCAGCCGCATCCCGCCGTCGGCCTGGAACGGTGCCGAGGCCGGGCGAAGCATGTCGCTGTCGCCGGACGGCCCGGGGTCGCGCCAGACCAGTGTGTCGCCGTCGCCATCGACGCCCGGTTCGCGGCTGTAGCTTTCGAATCCGCCATCCCACACGGTGAGGATATCGGCATGCGCCAGTCCTTCCTCGAGCAGCGTGCCGACGACGAAACCCATCCCCCCGGCTTCGTGGAAGTGGTTCACATCGCCCGCGCCATTGGGATAGACGCGCGCAACCAGCGGGACTGCAGACGACAGTTCCGACAGGTCGGTCCAGTCGAAACGAATGCCCGCCGCCCGCGCCATGGCCGGGATGTGGATCGCGTGATTGGTCGACCCGCCCGTGGCCAGCAAGCCGACTGCCGCATTCACGATCGCCTTTTCGTCGACCACGTGGCTCAGTGGACGAAAATCATCGCCCGCCTGGCCGATGGCGGCCAGCCGATGCGTGGCAGCGCGGCTGAGTTGCTGCCGCAGTTTCGCTCCCGGCTGGACGAACGCCGCTCCGGGGACATGGAGACCCATCATCTCCATCATCATCTGGTTGGAATTGGCAGTGCCGTAGAAAGTGCATGTGCCGGGCGAATGGTAGCTGCCCATTTCGCTGGCAAGCAATTCCTCGCGCGTTGCCTTGCCCTCGGCATAAAGCTGGCGCACGCGCTGCTTTTCCTTGTTCGAGATACCCGTCCCCATCGGGCCCGAGGGCACGAAAATGGCCGGCAGGTGGCCAAAGCGCAGCGCGCCCATCAGCAGGCCGGGGACGATCTTGTCGCAGATGCCGAGCAGCGCGACCCCATCGTACATCGCATGGCTGAGCGCGACCGTGGTCGACAGGGCAATCGTGTCGCGGCTGAACAGCGACAATTCCATGCCGGCTTCGCCCTGCGTCACGCCGTCGCACATGGCCGGCGTGCCGCCGGCGACCTGCGCCGTGGCGCCGACTTCGCGCGCCCAGATCTTCATGCGTTCGGGATAGCGGTGATAGGGCTGATGCGCCGACAGCATGTCGTTGTAGGCGGTGACAATACCCAGGTTCGGGCCCTTGGCTGCCATGATGGCCGCCTGGTCTTCCTCGGCCCCGGCAAATGCGTGGGCGAGGTTGGAGCAGGACAGCGACGTCCGATCGACCTGCCGCTCGCTCTCGCAGTCCATCAGGTCGAGATAGGCGGCGCGGCTGTCGCGCGAATTGGCGATGACGCGCTGGGTCACGCGGTGGATCGTGTCGTTGAGCGGCTTATTCGTCATGCCAGCTTACTCCGTCGCGTTCGGCAAGGGCGATGGCGGCGCTGGGCCCCCAGCTGCCCGCACCATAGGCTTTCGGCTTGATGTCCTCGCGCTCCCACAGGGTGCGAATGGCGTCGATCCATTCCCATTGCGCTTCGACCTCGTCGCGGCGCACGAACAGCGTCTGGTCGCCCTCGATCAGGTCGAGCAGCAACCGTTCGTAGGCGATCCTGCGGACCGTACCCGAAAACGCGTCGGGCATGGCGATATCGAGAGGGATCTGCCGCAGCCGGATACCGTCGCGGTCCAGCCCGGGGACCTTGGCCATCATCGAGAGCTGGACATTCTCTTCGGGCTGGATCCCGATCACCAGCCGATTGGGCTTGGTGCTGGCGCCGCGTCCTTCGAATATGGAATGCGGAACGCAGCGGAACTGGACGACGATTTCGGTCACGCGCTCGGGCAACCGTTTGCCCGTCCGCAGGTAGAAGGGAACGCCCTTCCAGCGCCAGTTGTCGACATGCGCCTTCAAGGCCACGAAGGTCTCGGTATCGCTGTCCTTGCCAAGTTCCTGGTCGTAGCCGGGCACGGCGGTGCCTTCGACGGCACCGGCGCGGTATTGCCCGGTAACGGTCTCCTCCCGCGCGATCGGGCGCAGCGCGCGCAGCACCTTTACCTTCTCGTCGCGGACCGCTGTTGCATCGAAGCTGGTCGGCGGTTCCATCGCGACAAGCGCCAGCAGTTGCAGCATGTGGTTCTGCACCATGTCACGCAGCGCGCCGCTGTCGTCGTAATAGGCCACCCGCGATTCCAAGCCGACCGTCTCGGCAACGGTGATCTGCACATGGTCGATATAGGTCGCATTCCAGACCGGCTCGAACAGCATATTGGCAAAGCGCAGGGCTAGCAGGTTCTGGACCGTTTCCTTGCCGAGGTAATGGTCGATACGGAAAATGCGGTCTTCGCTGAACGCCTTGGCGACGGCGTCGTTGATCTCCTCGCTCGAGGCGAGGTCGGTTCCCAGCGGTTTTTCGAGCCCGATGCGAACATTGCCCTGCGTCAGGCCGGCGTGGACGAGACCCTCGATCGTGGGCTCGAACAAGCTGGGCGCGGTCGAAAGGAAGATGGCCAGTCCCTTGTCATATGCCCCGACTTCGGTCGCCAGGGCATCGTATCCCTCGCGCGTGGTGGCATCGACGGGGACATAGCTCAGCCGGTTGAGGAATTCGGCAACCCCGCCGCGGCGGTGATCGGGAAGGAATTTCTCCAGCGCGGCGCGCGCAAAGTCGCGATAGTCGCGCGTCGACATTTCGGAACGTGCCGTGGCGACGATCTTGAGATCGTTGTCGAGCAAGCCGTCGGCGTCGAGCGCACAGAGCGAGGGGAGCAGCATGCGCTGGGCGAGGTCCCCGGTGGCGCCGAACAGCAGCAAGCGATCTGCAGGCAGGTTCATGCGAAGGTCCGGGGGGTCATGCAGCTATATCCATGGCTGCAGCGGTTATCAGCGCAGGAGCCGGCGTGCCAGTCGGCTGCATTCCTATTCTTCGTCGGAAAGATCGCACGAGTGTTCCCACCGAGGCAGAACAGCGAAGCACAGGGGCGGATTGGCAGCATTATCAAGCAACGAGCTGCCGGGAGCTTCGTTTCCACGCGCAAGCCGCTGCGGCGCGACCACGAAAAAGGGCCCCGGAAAGGGGCCCTTCGTAGTTCTAGATACTGTCGATCAACCGTCGAACAGCCATTCCCAGAAATTCCACATGATCACAACTCCTGATTGCTCAAGAGTTAAGTGCCATTAACCATGTATGTTTGTAAAGTCTAAACTATGTTTGATAACGTTTGCTCGGGGGCAAGCTCCTGATATTCAAGCAAATTGGATAATGAGAGGGGGCGCGAGAACGCGAACCCCTGAACCTGTTGGCATCCGGCTTCTTGCAGCAATGGGATATCCTGCGGGTTCTCGAGCCCTTCGGCGACGACAGTGATTCGGGCTCCGCGCCCCATGGCAGCGATACTGGCCACGATAGCGCGGGCCTTGGGATCCTTCGCAATATTCGCGACGAACATGCGGTCGATCTTGATCTCGTCGAACGGCAACTCGTAAAAGGCTTCGTAATTCGCGGCTCCAACGCCAAAGTCATCCATCGAGATGCGCACGCCGATAGAGCGCAATTCGTTGAGAATGGTCGCAGCTACTTCATGGTCCGAAATGCGCGCGGTCTCGGTAATTTCCAATGTCAGGAAACAAGGATCGAAGCGGGTGGCCTGCAGCACATTTCGCACGAGGCCGACCACTCGCATATCGCTGAGCAGGGTTGCCGAGATATTGACCGACATCGAAATCATATGCCCGCGGAAATGCAGGAGTTGTCCGGCGGAACATGCACTCTGCAGCACGTAGCGCGTGAGATGTTCCATCCGTCCGGCTTTTTCGCACTGCTGAATGAAATGCATTGGCGAGATGAAGCCGCGTGCCGGATCGTGCCAGCGGACCAGTGCCTCCACCCCGACGACTGCATTTGACTGAAGGTCGATCTTGGGCTGGTAGACGCAGTAAATCTCGCCTGCTTCCATCGCATCGTCGATGCGTGCCCGCAGCGAAATGTCCCACAGCAGGTCGGTTTGCGAACCGGTTTCGGCAATCGCAATCGGGTTTTGCGCTTCCGAGGTTTCCTCTGCTGCAGCGACCGCAGCCGCCAATCGGGCAGAAGGGTCGCCTTCGACACAGGCAATGCCGAATGTGATGCCGACATCGACGGAAAATCCACCTACCTGGATCGGGGCGGCAAATATGGCGCGAAGCCCTTCAAGGTGCTCGACCACTGCATCGGTGTCGTCGTTTGCGACGTGCCAGCCGAGATGGTGGCCGTCGCTGTAAACGACCAAATTGCTATCGGCAGCGCGCAGCCGATCGACGAGTTTGAGCACGTAGCTGCCCTTGTCATCGGCCCTCAGTGTCTTGAGCACGCGCTCGTAGTTCTGAATCTTGGCGATGACGATGTGGCCATTGGTCACCGATTCACGAACGAGCCGGGCTTCCAAAGCGCGCAGCTTCGCCAGCCCGGTTTCCTGATTGACCATTTCGACCCGACGTTTCCATCGCATTCTCGAGCGGAACGCGGCGTAAATGCCCAGGAACCCAATGGCATAAGAGAGTTCGACTCTAACCCCTACCTTGGCCGTCGCGAACAAGATTGCGGGTGCGAGAAAAACAATGGCTGAATAGGCGAACCAGCGCTGTTTTCTGGAAGACGAAATCAGAAGCGCAATGAACAACAACGCCGCGAAAAAGGCTAGTGACAGCGGACCGCGCAAATTGCGCGTATAGCCAGCTTTCAGCGTTTCGCCTGCGTAGATATCAACATAGCTGGGAGAAGCCTCGAGCTTCCGCGGAATCTTGTCCCGGCTTCCGGGAACCTGGCCGCTATGACCGATTACAACCGTCTTGCCAGTTAACTCGATAGGCAGGGCGCCGGTTTGTCGCCGATCCGCTACAACTTCGATGGGTAAAATAGGGAGGCGGTCATAGAAAAATCCATAGTCGACAGAAAAAGTGTCGGAGGGTTCGCGATCCACTCCTGCTATTGCAGACCCAAACGAGCGAACAGGACGACCGTCGACTTCGTAAGAGTAGTGTAGCGTCCAAGCGAAACCCAACCAGTCTCGATCGGTTTGATCCGAAATCACGCGACTTGTGGTTCCCGCGATCGATGCGGACGTCGAGCGTCGGGTCTGTTCGACGCCCGTGCCTTCAAGCAAACGATCAACGAGGGTTATTCTGGGACCGAGGTCGGCAATTGCCCTCGCTAGCCGTTGATCTGCCTGAGAATCGTTGGACTCGGCAAATGCAACATCCAGGAAAACCTTGCCAACTCCTTGGCGGTCAAGTTCATCCAAGGCTGCGGCGACGTCATACCGCCGTTCGGGATTTGCTGGATCATTTAACGCCTCGTTGGAGGCGACAAACACAATGTCCCCCGATGGATATCGATCTGCAACACGGGACTGGATGAGCCACAAGATCTGTTCGGCTGGCTGAAGGAGAAAACCGGCATACATCGCCAGACTGATCAGCGCCGCCCACAGGACGTGACGCAAGCGCTCGAACAGGCGACCGCTGAAAAGCGATCGTCCGCGGACGAGCACTGGCGCTGCCAGTCTTGAGATGCGTGTTTCACCCATTGAGCGCCCTTATGCCGCTCTTAGGTTTAAGAAAGATTTGATGCCGCAGCCGCGAAACCACGGCAAGCCAGCTTGCCAGCCGGTTGCGAAAGTAAATGAAACTCGAACGAGCGCCGTTAACGCTTGGCGGGGCAATAAGCCGCCGTCAGCCCGCGCGCGCAGAACTTATCGTTTAATCCGAAAGCTTTCCGCGCTTGCCGCCGCGCAGAAGCACGCGCGTCTAGCGGCGCCGCCGCGTTATCAGGCTACCGCGCCGAACAGGTCGTGCGCGTCACTGTCCTCAATTGAGACAGTTGCAATATCGCCAGCCGCGAGGCTCTGCGGGACGTTGCGCAAATAGACCGCGCCATCGATCTCGGGGGCGTCCGCCTGGCTGCGGCCGGTTGCCCCGATATCGCCATCCTCGTCGGGTTCGCCGACTTCGTCGATAATCACGGGAATGCGCGTCCCGACCTTGGCGGCCAGCTTGGCAGCGCTGATCCGCTCGGTAACTTCCATCACCCTTGCGTAACGCTCTTCCTTGACGGCCTCGGGCACCGGGTCGGGCAGGGTGTTGGCCCGCGCGCCATCGACCGGTTCGAAGCGGAACGCGCCAACCCGGTCGAGCTGCGCCTCTTCGAGCCAGTCGAGCAGATATTTGAAATCGTCCTCGGTCTCGCCGGGGAAGCCGACCACGAAGCTGGAGCGGATCGCGATCTCGGGACAGATCTCGCGCCAGCCCTTCAGCCGTTCGAGCACCTTGGCTTCGTTTGCGGGGCGCCGCATAGCGCGCAGCACCTTGGGGCTCGCGTGCTGGAAGGGAATGTCGAGATAGGGCGTCAGCAGGCCTTCTGCCATCAACGGGATGACCGCGTCGACATGCGGATAGGGATAGACATAGTGCAGCCGCACCCAGGGCGGGGTGCCGCCGCCGATGTCGAGCTGGCCCAGTTCGCGCGCGAGGTCGGTCATATGCGCGCGGACGGGGTGGCCCTTCCACAGCCGTTCCTCGTGCCGCGTATCGACACCGTAGGCGCTGGTGTCCTGGCTGATGACCAGCAGTTCCTTCGTGCCCGCGGCAACCAGTTTCTCGGCTTCGCGCAGCACTGCGTCGATCCGCCGGCTGGCCAGCTTCCCGCGCAGGTCAGGAATGATGCAGAAGGCGCAGGAATGGTTGCAGCCCTCCGAAATCTTCAGATAGCTGTAGTGGCGCGGTGTCAGCTTGATGTCGGGCTGCGGGATGAGGTCGACATAGGGCCCCTGGCTGGGCGGGGCGTGCGTATGCACTGCATCGACGACCTGTTCGTACTGATGCGCGCCGGTAACTGCCAGCACCTGCGGATGCGCGGCGCGGATCGCGTCGGCTTCTTCGCCCATGCAGCCGGTCACGATGACGCGGCCGTTCTCCGCGATCGCCTCGCCGATCGCCTGCAGGCTCTCTTCCTTGGCGGAATCGAGAAAGCCGCAGGTGTTGACCAGCACCACGTCGGCCCCGGCATAATCGGCGCTCATCGCATAGCCGTCGGCGCGCAACCGCGTGAGGATGCGCTCGCTGTCGACCAGTGCCTTGGGACAGCCGAGGGATACCATGCCGACCTTCTTCTGGTCGGGGATTGCGGTGGTGGTCGTGCTCATGATTGCGCGCGCCCCTACACGCGTAAGCCGATTTACGCTAGCTTCCTGCGCATCGAAAGGCGCGAGGGATACGGGACATGGGCGAAATCAACTGGTTGGCGGTTCTGCTTGGGGCGCTCGCATTCTTCGCGGTCGGCGCGCTCTGGTACGGGATGCTGTTCGCCAAGTCCTGGCAAAAGGCTGCCGGCCTCAGCGACGAAAAGATCCGCAGCGGCAATCTCCCGCTGATCTTCGGGCTGACCTTCCTTGCCGAACTGGTGATAGCATTGACGCTGTGGCACGGGATCGCGCGCAGCGGCGCAAGCGACCGGGCCGTGATGATGATGGCGATCGGCTTCGGCGCCACGGTCATGGCCCCGGCGCTGGGGATCAATTACCTCTACTTGCGCAAGACGCTGCGCCACTTCCTGATCGACGCGGGCCATTTCATCGTCGGGATGGCAGCGATGGGCGGGGTGTTCCTGCTCTTCCGCTAGGGCTTAGTCGTCGCCCTGGTCGTCCCGGTCGTGGCCATCGCCCTTGGTTTCGCCATTGGTGGTCGGCACGATTTCTACCACGATGTCGCCGGTCTGCAGTTTCTGGCACTCGGCTTCCCAGAACCCCAGCGCCTTGCCGTCGCGATAGACGCGCAGGCCGCGCCCGCCCGTGTTCAGCTCGCCGATCGCCTTGCCGCACTCGGCCGCGGTGACCTCGCGCTCGACCAGCTGGACGCGGCCCGATACGCTGGCAAGGTCGGCGAGGTAGTCGGCGATATGTTCGCCCTTGGCGCTGCCGGCAAGCAGCAGCCCGGTAAAGCGGACCGGGTTGATGACGTTGTTCGCGCCCGCCTGCCGCGCGAGCGATTCGTTGTCGTCGGCGCGGACCACCGCGCTGATCGGAACATGCGGCGCGAGCGCGCGCACGGTCAGCGTGATCAGGATCGTGGTATCGTCGCGTCCTGCGGACACCAGCACGTTCTGCGCCTTGGCGATGCGAACCGCCTTCAGCGTCTGGTCGCGGGTGGCGTCCGCGGCCATGATGTTGCAGCCCAGCGCTTCGGCCTCGTGCAACCGGTCCTCGCTGGGGTCGATGACCACGATGCAGCTCGGGTCAGTGCCGCGTTCGATCAGCTCGCCGACCGCTTCCGAGCCGGAGATGCCGTAGCCGAGGACCACGATGTGATCCGATAGCTGTTCCTGGATGCGGGCCATCCGCCATTTCTCCCAGCTGCGCTTGATGATGAAGTTATAGGCCGTGCCGACGAAAATGAAGAACACCGCAAACCGGATCGGTGTCACGATCACTGCTTCGACCAGCCGTGCGCGATCCGAAATGGGGGCGATGTCGCCGAACCCCGTGGTGGTGATCGAGATCATGGTGAAATAGACCACGTCGAGGAAGCTGACCTCGCCGTCGAGATTGTCGACCAGCCCTTCGCGGTCCCACCAATGGACCATGATCACTATGAAGATGAGGAACAGCGCCGCGCCCAGCCGGATGCCGAGATCGCCCCATACGGGCAGTTTCACTGCACGGCGAAGGGGCTGGAAACGGGGCCCCCGATAAGTCCGCACCCGCGTGCTTGCGGCGATCCGGTCGACCTGTTTGTCGCTCCTCATGCCCGGCCTAGGTGCGCGCGGAAATCCGCAGGGTCAATAGCATAGCGTGCACTCAGCTCTCGTACCGGGCTGCCAGCGCGCCCAGCGACGAATGGTGGGTCAGGTCGAGCTGGAGCGGAGTCACTGCAATATAGCCATCGTCAATCGCTTCGAGATCGGTGCCATGGTCGAGCGTATGTTCGATCGCCTCGAGCCCGAACCAGTAGTACTGGAAGCCACGCGGGTCGCGGCCTTCGACGACCGTGCCGCGCGAATAGTCGTGGAACCCCTGCCGCACCGCGCGGATACCCTTGACCGCATCGGGCGCGATCGGGGGGAAGTTCACATTGACCAGCGTCCGCTTGGGCAGCGGCGTGTCGAGCAGCGGGCCCAGCACCTTGGCGCCCCATTCGGTCGCAGCGGCGAAGGCGGAGTCGCTGTTGCGGGTTTCCTTGGTATAGACCTGGCTCATCGCGATCGAGCGCACCCCCGCCAACGCACCCTCGATCGCCGCCGAGACCGTGCCCGAATAGGTAATGTCGTCGGCCAGGTTCGCCCCGCGATTGACGCCGGACAGGATCACGTCGGGCTGCGCCTCGATCACCTTGCGCAGGCCCATCGTCACTGCATCGGTCGGCGTGCCGGTCACCGAGAAGCGGCGTTCGCCATGCTTGCGCAGGCGCACGGGGCGGGTGAGGGTGAGCGCATGGCCCATGCCCGACTGTTCCTCGTCGGGCGCGCAGATCCAGATATCGTCGGAGAACTGCCGCGCGATTTTCTCGAGCACCGCTAGGCCCGGGGCGTGGATACCGTCGTCATTGGTCAGCAGGATACGCATCAGGCTGCAGGCTCCAGTTTGGTGACACCGCCCATATAGGGGGCCAGCGCTTCGGGTACGGCAACACTGCCGTCGGCCTGCTGGTAGTTTTCCATCACCGCCACCAGCGTGCGGCCGACCGCGAGGCCCGAGCCGTTGAGCGTATGGACGAAAGCGGTCTTCTTCTCGCCTTCGGGGCGATAGCGCGCATTCATCCGGCGCGCCTGGAAATCGCCCGTGTTCGAGCAGGAGGAAATCTCGCGATAGGCACCCTGGCCGGGCAGCCAGACTTCGAGGTCGTAGGTCTTGCGCGCGCCGAAGCCCATGTCGCCCGTGCACAGCAGCATGCGGCGATAGGGCAGTTCCAGCGCCTCGAGGATGCCTTCCGCGCATTTGGTCATGCGTTCATGCTCCGCCTCGCTGTCCTCCGGCCGGCAGATGCTGACCATCTCGACCTTCTCGAACTGGTGCTGGCGAATGAAGCCGCGGGTGTCGCGGCCCGCCGATCCCGCTTCGGAGCGGAAGCACAGCGTGTGCGCGGTCAGCCGGATCGGCTGCGCGAGGTCGGGCAGGATGTCGCCTGCGACCGAATAGGTCAGCGGGACTTCGGAGGTCGGGACCAGCCAGCGATCATCGGTGGTACGGAAACTATCCTCGGCGAACTTGGGCAGCTTGTCGGTGCCGTACATCGCCTCGTCGCCCACCAGCACGGGCGGGTTGCATTCGGTATAGCCGTTCTCGCGCGTCTGCTTGTCGAGCATGAACTGCGCCAGCGCACGGTGCAGCCGCGCGATGTCGCCGCGCAGGAAGGTGAAGCGCGCGCCAGACAGCTTGGTGCCGGTCTCGAAATCCATTCCCAGCGCGGGGCCGATATCGGCGTGTTCGCGGGGGTTGAAATCGAACCTGCGCTTCTCGCCCCATTGCGCGATTTCGACATTGTCGTTCTCGTCCGCGCCGTCGGGCACATCCTCCGCGGGAAGGTTGGGCAAAGTGGCCAGCAGATGGTCGAGCTCTGCCGCCGCAGCGCGTTCGGCCTCTTCCCATTCGGGCATCGACGCCTTGATCTCCGCGACTTCGGCCTTGAGCGCTTCGGCCTTGTCCTTGTCGCCCTGACCCATCGCCTGGCCGATCGCTTTCGACGCTTCGTTGCGGCGGCTCTGCGCCTGCTGGACCCTGGTCGTCGCCTCGCGCTTGTGCGCGTCGAGCGCAACGATGCGGTCGGCCACCGGTTCGGCCCCGCGGCGGGCGAGGGCGGCGTCGAATTCCTGCGGATTGCTGCGGATGTAAGCGATGTCGTGCATGGCCCGGCCTATGCCTTTTCGCTTCCCGCTTGGCCAGCCACTTCCCGCGGGGCGACCTTGTCCTTTTGCGGGCACCGCATTAGGCCCCGGACGTTCAGGGGGACATCGAAGAGCTTGAAAGGGCTGCCAGCTTGAACGACCAGCCGATCCAGCCGCCGCGCCGCACGCGCTTTATCGATATTGCGGATGGGGTGATCCGGGGCGGACGCAAGCTGGGGGTGTTCGGCCCTCCGCGCCTCGACAAGGATGCCCTGCTGGAAGAAGCGGCAGCGGCCACGGGGCTCAACGATTTCGGCGACCGCTGGTTCGAAAAGCCCTTCGAGGTGCTGCTCGACAGCGTGAAGCACGAAGCGCAGCTCAACGCGGCGGGCGAATTTTCCGCCACGAAGATGTTTCACCACGTGCTGCGCGACCGGCTCTACACGCAGATGTGGTTCAAGCGGCACCCGGAAATCCTCGCCCGCCCGCTCAAGAACCCGGTGGTTATCGTCGGCCCGATGCGATCGGGTACCACGCGGCTTCATCGCCTGCTCGCAGCCGACCAGCGCTTTGCCCATCTGCGCAGTTTCGAAACGATCAGTCCGGTGCCCCGGCCCGAGTTCGAGCAGGTCCTGGCCGGCGAGGCAGAGGACTTCCGGCCCAAGCTGGCCGCGCGCATCCTCAAGGTCGCGCGGCTGGCCAATCCGCGCACGCTGTCGATCCATCCGACTGGCGCCTACGAGCCGGAGGAGGAACTCGGCCTCGTTGCCGCGTCGATGTACGGCATGAAGTGGGAAGCGCAGTGGAATGTGCCGTCTTATGCCGAATGGTGCCACGAGGAGAGCGCCATTCCCGCCTATCGGCACATGGCCAACCTGCTGCGCCTGATCGGCTGGTCGCAGCAGGAAAGTTCGCTGCGCCCGTGGATCCTCAAGACGCCGCAGCACATGCTCGACCTGCCCGCGCTGCTCGAAGTCTTCCCCGATGCACGGCTGATCTTCACCCACCGCGATCCCAAGCAGGTGGTCGGCAGCGCCGCCTCGCTCGCCTGGAACCAGACCATTATCTATTCGGATCACAACGATCCCGCGCAGACCGGCCGCGACTGGCTGGGCAAGACCGCGACCATGGTCGTCCGGATGCGCGCCGCGCGCGACGCGATCCCGCGCGAACGGATGATCGACGTCCAGTACGAGGACATGGAAACCGACTGGCGCGGCACAATGGAGCGCGTCTACCGCTTCCTCGATCTCGAGATGGAACCCGCTGTCGCGGGGATGGAAGACTATCTCGACCGTTCGGCCCGGCTCAAGCGGCACCCGCATCGCTACAGCTTGGCCGAGTTCGGCCTGCGCGAAGACGAGGTGAACGAACGGTTCGCCGATTACACCGAAACCTTCGGCATACCGGTCGGCGCACCCACCGCGGCGGCGCGCACGCGGCTCGCCAAATAGCCATGCGAAAGGGGCGGGGTACGCAGACCCCGCCCCTCTTGGAATTGCGGCCGCTCAGTAGCTGAAGGTGAGCGTGGCGAAGACCTGCCGCGGGTTGCCGTAGAATGCCGTCAGCGTGCCTTCTGGCCCGAGCGTCGGGACGGGAAAACCGTTGGCGCCATTGACGATGTCGCCGGTGACCGGATCGGTCGCGACGAAGGTATAGCCGCTGGTCTTGTATTCCTTGTCGAGCAGGTTCTTCCCGTAAACGCCCACGCTCCAGCGATCGCCGGGGGCACTGTAGACGATGCTCGCATCGAGCAGCGCGTAGCCGCCCTGGTCGAGATAAGGGTTGGGGATTTCGAACTGGCTGGTCTTGCTGCGATAGGACAGCGTCGTTCCCAGATAGAGATCGCCCGGTCCCACGGGCGTATCGTAGCTGGCCGTGATGCTGCCGGTTACCTCTGGCGTGTTCTGGACGACGCGGAATGCGGCGACATCGGTCGGGGTGTTGCCGATATTGGTGATGTATTCGTCGTATTGCGCATCGATATAGCCCAGCGAACCGGCAAGGCCGAAGCCGCCGCCAAAACGCGCGCTGGCTTCCAGTTCGAGCCCCTTGAACGTCGCCTTGCCGGCATTCGACACCACGCCGCAGAAGCTGGGCAGGCCGCCCACTTCGCACGCGACGGAACCCGGTATCTGTACGTCGGTGTAGTCGGCATAGAAGGCTGCGGCAGCGATGTTGAAAATGCCGAGATTGCCCTTGTAGCCGATCTCGTAGCTGTCGACCTCTTCGGGGGCGAAGCTGAGGAAGGCGGCGACTTCCGCATCGGTTGGTGCGCCCGGTGTGGCTGCCGGGGCGTTGGTGCCGACCCCGCGGGGGTCGAAGCCGCCGCCCTTAAAGCCTTTCGAATAGCTGGCGTAGATATTGTGGTCGGGCGTCGGCATGAAACTGAGCGAGGCCCGCGGAGTGAATTTCTTGAACTGCCGGCTACCCTGAAAATCGGTGCTCGCCGCACCGAAGGGCACACCCGCGCCGCCGAATTCGGGCGAACCGCCGCCGAGATAGTTCTGCCGCAGGATTTCGGCGCTGCGTTCATCCCAAGTGTAACGACCGCCGAGAGACAGGCTGAGCTGATCGGTCAGATCGTAGGTGAGATCGCCGAAAATGGCGTAGGTTTCGGTGTCGACATTTGCCTGTGTGAACGCGGTCAGCCCGGCGAAAGTGGTGAAGATGCGGACATCGAACAGAGTGTCCGCCTTCGCATCGAGATAGTAGAACCCGAGCAGGCCGGCGAACGCGCCGCCATCGTCCCACAGCAGCTGGAATTCCTGGCTGATCTGCTCGTTGAGGTAAGCGCCGGGTACATCGAGATCGACCGCCGGAAGCGCATCGAAATCGATCGGCGAATAGCTGTCGTCCTTGCGCCAGGCGGATATCGACCGCAGCGTCAGCGCGCTGCTCAGCTCGACTTCGGCATGCATCGCCAAGCCGTAGGATTCCACTTCCTGTTCGGGATCGCTGAGCGCTCCGCGCGTGTCGAAGACATTGTCGAGCACGGGCGCGCCGGAGACCAGCCCGGGGATCAACCGGTGGCCACCACGCGGATCGCTGCTGTCCTTGGTATAGTCCCCCTGGATCCGGATGAAGGCAGGTTCGCCATAGCCGCCCACCTCCAGGCTCATGCGGCCGCCCCAGATATCCTTGTTGTAGTTTTCAAGGCCCGTGGTGAGATTGTCGCCGAAACCGCCCCGCGAAAGCCGCGCAACCGAGCCGCCGACGCGGACCAGGTCGCTGATCGGTGCCGAAGCGGTGATCACGCCTTCGGCCTGGTCGTAAGTGCCGTAGGTAGCGCGAACGCGCACCGAGGGATCCTGCGGCAGGCGGCGCGTGACGTATTTTACGGCCCCGCCGATTGTGTTGCGGCCATAGAGCGTGCCCTGCGGCCCGCGCAGCACCTCGATGCGCTCGACATCGTAGATATCCAGCACCGCAGCCTGCGGCCGGTTGAGATAGACGTCGTCGAGATAGATGCCGACGCCCTGCTCGAACCCCGAAACGGGGTCCTGTTGGCCGATGCCGCGGATAAAAGCCGACAGCGTCGAATTGGTGGCTCGGCTGGCTTCCAGCGTAACGTTGGGTACGCTCTGCCCGACATCGGTGATGTCGAGCGCGCCGCGCCGCGAAAGCTCTTCGCCGCTGATCGCGGTGACCGCCACCGGCACCTCGACCAGTCGCTCCTCACGCCGGCGTGCGGTGACGATGATGACATCCTCTGCAGCCGTCGTCGGCGCAGCCTCCAGCGGCTCCGTGTCGGCGGACTGAGCCTGCGCAGGAGCCGCGGCAAGTGCCGCGGTCGCCGCGCCGCACAGCAGGCTGGCGGTAAGAATCTGTGTCGGACGCATTTCGGTTTCTCCCTCCCGATTGTCTTATGCAGCAAGCTAATACTGAAACCTGAACCACCTTTCAAGTTTGTTGTTGCGCGGAGGATGCGATTTGCTAGGCAGGCAGTCTATTCGAAGGGGGCGAACAGTGGCCGCAACGCACAGCCAGGGCGACAAGACGCCGCGTACCGAGCGAGGCCGAAAGACCTTGCGCAAACTGCTCGATGCGGCTGCGACCGAATTCGCCGAGAAGGGATTTCACGAAGCCTCGATCAGCGGAATAACCCGCAGTGCCGGCGTCGCCCTTGGCACCTTCTATACCTATTTCGACAGCAAGGATGCGGTCTTCCGTGCGCTCGTATCGGATATGAGCGCGGGTGTCGGGAAGGCTGCGCGCGAGGCGCTCGACCCGTCGATGGGGGCGCTGGAAATCGAGCGGGTGGCACTGCGCGCCTTTCTCGAGTTCGCTGCCGAGCATAAGGAGATCTACCGGATTATCGACGAGGCCGAATTCGTCGATCCGGATAGCTACCGCGCGCATTACGAGACCATCGGCTCGAGGATCGAAGAGCGCCTGAAGCTGGGCGGTGAGAGCGGCGAGTTCGCGCCGGGGCTGGGGACGCCCGAGGCCTGGGCCGTGATGGGCATGAACGTTTTCCTGGGCCTGCGCTACGTCATCTGGGGCCGCGAAGGCGATCCGGACTTCGAAGAAATCGCGCGCCGGGCCAACATGTTGCTGACCCGGGGCATCGCCAGCTAGCTCCTGCGATCGCGGAACCGCGGGCGTGCGGGGCCGTTGGTCTGGCAAAGGAGATACGATATGATCGGCAAGGTAATCGGAGCATTCGTCGGCGACAGGCTCGCCAAGCAGACCGGCGGCATTGGCGGCGCCAGCGGCGCGGCACTGGGTGTCGTCGCCACCACAGTTCTACGGCGCATGAGCCTGCCCGCAATGCTGGCCCTGGGCGTCGGCGGCTATGTTGCCAAGCGCGTCCTCGACAAGCGCGAGGAGGGCAGCGACAGTGCTTCCCCGCCTAAGACTTCGACGGCTCCGACGACCAAGGCCGCTTAGGCCGAAGTCGCAGCGAAGCGCGCAAAAGGGCTGTCCCGCAAGGGGCAGCCCTTTTGCTATCAGGGGAACAACGGGTTTGCATATCGCCGAACCCTTTCTATGGTCGGTCCAGGGATTCCCCCAAAAAGTCAGACAAAATCGCGCCGCACCCCGGTGCGCTTGCGCAGGAGACGACATGCCAGCAGAGCCCGATCACCCAATCGATCCTCCGCTGATAGACTTACCCATCAAGACCGCGTCGCGCGGCTTTTACGACGGCTTCAGCCGCGAGGTCACGATCCCGTCGAAGGTGATCGTCTCCCTCCTGATCATGTGGGCGATCTTCTTCCCGGTCAGCGCCAGCGAAACGCTGTCTGCGGCCAATTCGAGCATCATCGCCACCTTCTCCGGCTGGTACGTCTACCTCGTCGCTTTCCTGATGTTCACCTGCTTCGTGCTCGCGCTGTTCCCTCAATCGGGTACGCTGCGGATAGGCAATCCGGGTGAAAAGCCCGAGTTCGGTCGCTTCTCCTGGTTCGCCATGCTGTTCGGCGCGGGCATCGGGATCGGCATGCTCACCTATTCGACCGGCGAACCGCTGGCGCACTTCTCGAACAATCCGGACATCATCCGCGGCCTGGTGGACGCGCGGACCGCCGAAGCGGTGCGTCCGGCCTATATCTACACCTTTCTCCACTGGGGCTTTGCAGCCTGGGGCACCTATGCGCTGGTCGGCCTGGCGATTGGCTATGTCGCCTATCGCCGCAATCTGCCGCTGACGATCCGTTCGGCGCTCGCGCCGCTGTTCGGCCTGCGCCTGTCGGGCGTCTGGGGACATCTGGTCGATATCGTGGCCGTAGTGGCGACGATCCTGGGCGTCGCGGTTACCATGGGGATCGGCGTGGAGCAGTTCGTCATGGGTCTCGCCCGGCTGGGTGTGGGCGACTGGCTGCTGGATACGGACGGTTCTTCCTCGATCGCGGCGGTCATCCTGTCGCTGCTGGTTCTCGTCGGGGCTTCGACGATAAGCGCGCTTTCGGGCGTGGGCCGCGGGATCAAATGGCTCTCGAACCTCAATATGGGGCTGTCTTTCGCCTTGCTTGCCCTGTTCGCAATCGTCGGCTCGGCGTTCGGCGGCCTCAAGTTGCTGGGCGTGGGCGTGTGGGATTACCTGCGCACGCTGGTGCCCAACTCGCTGACGCTGTTCGACGCAGGCGGCGAATTCGGGGATGCGCTGGTGCAATGGCAGCTCGACTGGTCGGTGTTCTACTGGGCCTGGTGGATTGCCTTCGCCCCCTTCGTCGGCATGTTCATCGCGCGCATTTCGCGCGGGCGCACCATCCGGGAGTATGTGTTCGGCGTGGTGCTGGTGCCGTCGCTGATGTGTTTCTTCTGGATGGCCATGGTCGGGGGAACCGCGATCGATCTCGAGCTAAGCGACGCCGCGCAGGGGAGCATCGTCAACGCAGCGATGTCGGACCAGCTCTTCGCGACGCTGGCAGTCCTGCTCGATCCGGCTGTCGCCGCAGTCGTGTCGGGCCTCGTCGTCCTTCTGTTGATGACCTATCTCATCACCTCCGCCGACAGCGCGATCCTCATCGTCAACACGATCAATGGGGCGGGGGAAAGCGAAAGCGAGCGCAACCATCACATCCTGTTCTGGGGCGTGGCGCTGGCCTTCGTCGTCGGCAGCATGCTGATCCTCGGGGGCATCGATGCGATCCGCATAACAATGATCATCGGGGCGCTGCCATTCAGCTTTGTCGTCGCCATCATGGGGGTCGCGATCCTCAAGGCGGTGATTTACGACCTGTTCCGCAAGCACCATGGCGTGCCGACCACGGCCCAGGGATGCGCGGAAGCGGCCGAGGGCAAGTAACGCGAGCACTAATGCGCCGCCTTCTTGGCGGAGCCCAGCAGTGCAGTCTGGCCGTCATTTGAATTGCACTTGGTCATCCAATAGTACCGTGAGAACGGCATTTGAATAGAACAAGTCCAAAAAATGAATATTTGCTTCATACATGGACTGTTCTGGAAGTAACGCGAGACGAAGATTTGAATGTTGTTTTGATGCAACAGCCCTGCGGTTAATCTTGCGCAGCGGCCCGCTGGACAGTGGCCGCCTTTCCTTCGCCTTGTTATTGGCTCCCGAGGCGACGGTTCCCCAGTGAATTCGCGCCCGTCTTTTTGCCCGCCGGACCCTGGTCTGTGAGCCGGCACCCGAGCATTAATCGAGAATGAGGGAATCCCCGACATGAAATATCTCGTCAGCGGCGCGTCGCTTGGCGCGCTGGCTATCGCAACCGCAGCGCCCGTGGCCGCGCAGGACGTGGCTCCTGCAGCCGAACAGCGGCAGGGCGGCGTCAACGTCATCATCGTGACCGCGCAAAAGCGCAGCGAAGACCTGCAGGATGTTCCCGTGTCGGTTTCGGCGATCGGTGAAGAAGGGCTCGAAGAGCTCGCCATCGACACCTTCGAGGATTACCTCGAACAGCTGCCGACCGTGACAGCAGGCGGCAGCGGGCCGGGCCAGAACACCATCTACATCCGCGGCCTGGCCTCGACCACGCCCAATCTCACCACCGCCGGTGTCGCCGGCCTCGCGCCCAACGTCGCGATGTATCTCGACGAACAGCCGCTCGCACAGCCGGGCCGCAACCTCGACGTCTATGCCGCCGACCTTGCGCGGATCGAAGTGCTGTCGGGACCGCAGGGTACGCTGTTCGGTGCCAGTTCGCAGGCGGGCGTCGTTCGCCTGATCACCAACAAGCCCGATCTCGGCGGCTTCGATGCGGGCGTGAATGCCGGCGTGTCCTTCACCAAGGACGGCGAAACCAGCTACAAGGCCGATGCGATGATCAACGTGCCGGTCACCGACACATTCGGTCTGCGCGGGGTCTTCTATCTCGACGACCAGGGCGGTTACATCGACAATGTCGCCGGCACCCGCAACGCCAGCGAAAGCGCGCGCTTCCGCCCGGCCGGGACCGTCCGTTCGAACGGCGTGCCCGTCAGCCCGCTGCGCGGCGGCTTCCAGGCCGGCGCCGACCTGTCGAACGTGAACTTCATCAATGCCGACAACGCCGGCATGGTCGAAGACGATTTCAACGACACGCAATATGCCGGCTTCCGTGCGACCGCGCTGTGGGAAGTCACGCCCGACTGGACGGTGACCGTCGCGCATTCGCGCCAGAGCGTCGAAAGCGACGGCGTGTTCTTCGCCGATCCCGAACTCGGTGGCCTCGATGACCTAGAGATCCAGCGCTACGAGGAAGACCGCCTCGAAGACGATTTCTCGAACACCAGCTGGACGGTCGAAGGCCGCCTGGCGATGCTCGATGTCGTCTATACCGGCGCCTACACCGATCGCGAGACCGAACAGCGCGTCGACTATTCCGACTATCTCTTCGTCGGCCAGTACCTGCCGTATTACATCTGCGACGGCAGCGTCAGCTATCCGGGTGCCGGCAACGATCCCAGCGGCACCTGCCAGGCACCCAATCTCTATGTGACCTCGGCCAGCAAGACGACCGTGTTCACGCAGGAACTGCGCTTCAGCACGCCGGCGGAAAACCGCTGGCGCGTGACCGCAGGCGGCTTCTACTCGGATCTCGAACTGCAGGAACGCAACGACTTCGCTTATCCGGGCAATGTCCTCGCGCAGCCCTTCGGCCCGTTTGCGCCGAACTTCCCGCAGGACGGCTTCACCAGCGCCCCGGGTCCGTTCCCGGCCGACACGATCTTCCGCAACGACATCCGTCGTACCGATGAACAGTTCGGCATTTTCGGCGAAGCCAGCTTCGACATCGTACCCGACTTGCTGACAGTCACGCTCGGCGCGCGGTATTACGACATCGAAGTCGATTTCGAAGGCAGCGCGAACGGCAGCTTCTGCAACAGCGGCGCGGCTACCGATGCCAACGCCTTCGGCACCGATCTCAACGATCTGTACGATGGTGACGGCGAATACACCTTCATCGGTTCGTGCGACGCTTCACTGCGCCAGACCTTCGACCTGAACGACAGCCTGGCCGATATCCAGGCTGCGGGCCTGACCCCCATGCAGGCGCAGCAGGTCTTCAACGCAGTGCGCGCTCCCGATGCGGCGAAGACCGACGGGTTCATCTACAAGGGCACGGTTACCGTGACCCCGACGCAGGACCTGCTGTTCTACGCGACCTATTCGGAAGGTTTCCGTCCCGGCCTGCTCAACCGTCCGGGCGGCGCGACCAATGGTGCCGGCTTCACGGTCCCGTTCGAACTCGAGACCGACGAGGTCAAGAACTACGAACTGGGCTGGAAGCTCGATCTCGCCGATGGTCAGGTGCGTTTCAACGGCAGCGCCTTCTATGTCGACATCAGCCGGCTGCAGACCACCATCTTCGACCCCTCGATCACCAATCTGTTCTTCTCGGCCAACGCCGCGGATGCAGAGATCAAGGGCGTGGAAGCGGACTTCACCTTCGCGCCCTATTCGGCGCCGGGTCTGACCGTTGCAGGGGCATTCTCGATCCTCGACACCGAGATCACCGAAGTGCTGATCCCGACCAACGACGTCGTCGCGGGTTCGGACCTCGCATTCGCCCCGTCCTTCCAAGGCAATTTGCGCGTGCGCTACGAATGGGACCTGTCCGATACGCTGGAAGCCTATATCCAGCCGCAGGTCAGCTATTCGGCCTCGAAATTCACCGATGTGGTCGAAATCAACAAGCTTGAGCTCGACAGCTACACCGTCGTGGATTTCGCTGCCGGCGTCATGTCGAACAACTGGAAGTTCGAAGTCTTCGGCGACAATCTGTTCGACGAACGCGCGCAGATCTCGGGCAATTACGTCAACGACCGTGCGCGGATCACCACCAACCGTCCGCTGACGGTCGGTTTCCGGGTCGGCTACGACTACTGATCCGGTTCACCGGGAAACAGGACGGCGGGGGCGAACACGGGTTCGCCTCCGCCGTTTCTCTTTGTAAGGGTCGCAGGCAATGACGACACGCGACGACAGATTGGCGCAGGCGCAGAAGGCGCTGCAGGCAGGCGACTTCGAGAAAGGAATGGCGCTCGCTGCCGCGCTGGTGGACGAGGATCCGGGCGACAGCGAAGCACTCTACATGGCCGCCGTAGCCGCGCGCTATCTCAAGCGCTTCGTCGAGGCCGAACGGCACCTTGCGGCGTTGCATGCGGCGATGCCCGAATACGGGCGCGCATGGCAGGAGGCTGGCCATCTCGCCCGTGCGCAGGGCGACAGGGCCGCTGCAATTGCGGCCTTCGGCCGTGCCACACGGTTCAATCCCGCGCTCGAAGCCAGCTGGCGCGCGCAGGCCGAGCTGGAACAGGCGGCCGGTCGCCCAACCGCCGCCGAAGCGGCGCGCGCACAGGCCGAGCGTGTCGCCCGCCTGCCGCGCGAACTGGTCGCGGTGATGCACCATCTTCACGAGGGCCGACTGCTGCGCGCGGAGGAGATCTGCCGCCATTTCCTACGCGCCAACCCGCGCAATGTCGAAGGCATGCGATTGCTGGCCCAGATCGGCATCAAGCTGGGCATTCTCGATGACGCCGAATTCCTGCTCGACAGCGCCAGGGCTTTCGAGCCCGACAACATCCAGGTCCGGCTCGACTATATCGACGCGCTGCGGCGCCGCCAGAAATTTGCTCAGGCGCGGACCGAGGCCGAAGCCCTTCATGCGCGCGATCCCGAAAACCCGCTGTTCCAGTCGCATCTGGCGATCGAAAGCATGCAGACGAGCGACTACGACCGGGCCTTCGAATTGTTCGATGCCATTCTTGCCAAGCTACCCGGCGATCCGGCGACGCTCACCAGCAAGGGCCACGCGCTCAAGACCACCGGGGCGCAGGATGCCGCGGTGGCTAGCTATCACGCCGCCATTGCTGCCAAGCCCGACCATGGCGATGCGTGGTACGCACTGGCGAACCTCAAGACCTATCGCTTCACCGACGATGAAATCGTGCGCATGCGCGAACAGGCCGGGCGGCCCGATCTTGCCTTCATGGACCGCGTCCACCTGTCTTTCGCGCTGGGCAAGGCGCTGGAAGATCGTGCCGACTACGCCGACAGTTTCGCGCATTACGAACGCGGCAATACGCTGAAACGGGCGCAGACCCGGTACAGCGCCGACGCCATGACAGCGGAGCTGGCGAAGCAGCGCGAGCTGTGCACTGCCGATCTCTTCGCCAAGCATGCCGGCAGCGGGCACGATGCGCCCGATCCGATCTTCATCGTGGGTCTTCCACGCGCGGGATCGACCTTGCTCGAACAGATCCTCGCCAGTCATAGCCAAGTGGACGGTACGCTGGAACTGCCCAATATCCTCGCGCTGGCGCACCGCCTGCGCGGGCGCAAGGCCGGCCAGTCACGCTATCCCGAAATCCTGCACAAGCTCGGCAGCGACCAGCTCGCTGCCTTTGGCGCGAAGTTCATCGAGGATACGCGGGTGCACCGGCAGAACGCGCCGTTCTTCATCGACAAGATGCCGAACAATTTCCGCCACATCGGCCTGATCCACCTGATCCTCCCCAATGCCAAGATCATCGACGCGCGCCGCGCGCCGCTCGACTGCTGTTTTTCGGGCTTCAAGCAACTCTTCGCCGAGGGGCAGGAGTTCACCTACGGCCTCGCCGAGGTGGGACGCTATTACGCCGATTACGTCGATCTGATGGATCACTGGGACACGGTGCTGCCGGGAAAGGTTCTGCGGGTGCAGCACGAAGACGTGCTCGACGACCTCGAAGGCCAGACACGGCGGATGCTCGATTACCTCGGCCTGCCGTTCGAGGAGCAGTGTCTCGAGTTCCACAAGACCCGCCGGGCAGTGCGCACGGCAAGCAGCGAACAGGTCCGGCGACCGATCAACCGCAGCGGGCAGGACGCCTGGAAGCCCTACGATCCATGGCTCGCACCGCTACGCGAAGCGCTGGGCCAGCACGGCTGAGCCGGATTTGCGGCGGGGATCGATCCGATAGCGTCTGGCGGAAATGGTGGGCGCGGCAAGGATTGAACTTGCGACCCCACCCGTGTGAAAGATGGGTTTCACGACAAACTGGGATTTTCTGGGACTCTTAAAACACTTGAAAAACAGTGGCATATGTCTAAAATAGTGTCAGGCAGTCTCCCCACGTTTTTCATACTCGTTTCATACTTTTCATACGAAGGCACTGACCGAATGCCCGACCTCAGCAAGATTGGTGCGCGCGAAAAGCTTAAGCCGCGAGGGGACAAAGAACCCCACTGGCAGCGTCTCCAAGCTGGGTGGTATGTTGGATACCGGCCTTCACAACGGGGCGGGAAGGGCACTTGGTTTGCTCGTGTGTACGATGAAGAAGCACGAAAGTACCGACGGAAGAACCTTGGTGCATTTGGGACTGTCTCAGGTCATGAAGTTTTTTCGACTGCCAAGAAGGATGCCGAGACATTCGCGGAATCAGTCGAGACTGGAGGGTTGCGATCGGAGAGACTGGAAACAGTTGCAGACGCATGCAGGGCTTATCTTGAGGAAAGGCCAGGCTCAATCGCCGAAGGCGTCTTTCGCCGGCATGTTTATGATGACGCGATTGCCAGAGTTAAATTGGACAAGCTGCGAAAGCATCAATTGCAGGCATGGCGAAAAAGGCTGGAGAAAGCACCGGCATTGATCAGCCGAAGCAAGCTGGGTGAACCTCGTTTCAAGGAGCGGGCTGCCTCCACAGTAAACCGCGACATGGTCCCACTTCGCGCGGCGCTGCGACGTGTCCTGTCTCCGGGAGCTCCCAATACCTCCGCTGCATGGCAAGAGGCTTTGAAACCCATCAAGGGTGCCGACCGACGTCGTGAAGTCTACCTGGATCGTTCCGAGCGCAAGAAGCTGCTGGCTGCACTTTCTGAAGATATAGAGCCCTTCGTTCGCGGTCTTTGTCTTTTGCCATTGCGTCCTGGCGCCCTTGCGGCGGTGAAAGTCAGCGACTTCGACACCAGAACCAGAACTCTCACAATCGGCACTGACAAGAATGGCGTTCCGAGACAGATAGGAGTTCCTGAAACCATCGCAGACTTCCTTGCCGAACAAAGCAAGGGCAAGTCGCCTGGCGACCAGATGTTCCAGCGTGCTGACGGTTTGCCATGGTCGAAAGATAAATGGAAAGGTCCCATCAAGAATGCGGTATCCGGTGCAAACCTCCATCCGGCGACTTCGGCATACACGTTGCGCCATAGCGTGATTACCGACCTTGTGCGCGCAGGCCTGCCAATTCTTACGGTCGCTCAACTTTCCGATACAAGCGTCGCCATGATCGAAAAGCACTATGGGCATCTGGTGCGCAACGATGCGGAGTATGCGCTCGCCCAATTGGTGCTTTGAGGTCCGGGATCCTTTCGCGTCTCCTCCGAAGCCTGGTATTGGCAACAAGGTGCTGATCGGCAGGCTAGTTGCTCTCGGTTTCTCAACAGGCCGGAATATCTTCGACAACGCAGTCAGGGCGGCGCTGGCCTAATCGATTCCGGATTTGTTCCGGCTATCGGCGACCCTGTAGCCGGGCGGGTCGGCCACCCAGCGGTTGATCTCGGCTTCGCTCCAGCCCGCGCCGTGAACGCTGATCGGTATCTGAGGCGGGAACGTCCCTTCGGCGATCTTGCGATAGACTGTCGATCGCGACAGCCCTGTGCGATGAAGAACGGTCTTGAGGCGAATGATACGGTCTGGTTCTGGCATGTTCGGCATTCCATTCCTTGGTGGTCGCTGACACCCCCTGTGATGAAATTGCCCGCTTTCTTCGGGGAGAAAAGTGTTTCTCAAGTCCGGCGAATTGCAGCGAAGGAAAAGCAAGTCATGACGGCGGGTGGCCGTATCGTGTCACCAGTGACTGGTCAGGTTCGCCACGAAAAACAGATCTATGGAATTTCGCATCCATCGGTACGAGAACGAGGCTGCGCCCTGCGGAGCATCAGCCTCTACAGAGCGACGACCTCGTGCCTTTCATAAAGGCGAGGAAGATCGGCATGAGCCACGCGGAACTGACTCCGCCTTTTGATCTTCGGCTTTTCCGATGACGCCTCTTCGACCTTGATCGCCGGATCATAGTAGACCGACCCGGATGCGAAGGCCTTCAGAAAGAGCAGGAAGTCAGTCTTCTCGCAGAGCAGGACGCTTGGCCCGTAACTGTATTCCGGCGGAGGCGTGCGGAAAAGCGATGGTACGTAGGCGGCCTGAGCGTGCTTGCGGTTCCAGTGCGCCATCATCCCCTTGAACGACCAGGAAGCCGCGATCTCCTCCTGGCCGTCTACGATGCTGAGCGCACCGTCGAGATCCGTGATCTTGCCTGACTGAGCGTCATATCCGGACATCACCATCCGCAGCCCGGTCAGGTGGTGCAGGCCTTTCGTGCAGTCATATCTGCCACCGAAGTTGATGCGGTCGGCCTTCCCTGACTGATCCTCGTAGCCGAAGCGCTTCATGAACTCCGCAATGCCGTCGCCCCGATAGATGCCGCCGGTAGGTTCGGGCGTCATCAGTGTGACCGGCGATTTCGGGGCGAAGCGCACGAAGTCACGCACGCCGTACTGCTTGACCTCCCAGCCCATAAAATCGGGCTCCGCATAGCCGTTCGGGGTAATGCCGAGCTCGGCCTCGAGCGTATAGCCGCCGCCATTGCGCGCCGCATAGGGCTGCTTTGTGCCGTCCGCTGCGAGTTTCTGCGACGCGATCCAGTTCAGGCGCCAGATGCGGCGCAGCTCGTTCAGCAGGCGGTCTTTCGGGCTGTCGGCCTGACCCGCATGGAGCGGCAGCTCCAGAAAGACCCCGATCATCGGCCACTCGTAATTGCGAACCCCGACAGCGACGGGATCGGTTGCTTTCGCAGCATAACCGAGCACGTCGCCAGAAGATGTTATGCCGAAGACGAGCAGCCGTCCTTCATCGCGCACGCGCATGATCTCCGAGGGTGCTTGACGGCAGCCTTTGAGAAAGCCCGACATCCGGACCTCCGGGTACTTCGGATAGAGGATCAGCCCCGCGTCAGGTGCATGATGTCTTCCCGCCTCATCGACCCAGAAGAAGTTCACTTTTGCCTTGGCGCGGTCACGGACCGCACCGGCAACCGCCGTGTCGTCGCTGTAGATCTCACCGTGCGGAATGATGTTCAGCGCCGAGAAGTCGCCGCCGAGATAGACCTGGTTCTTGGAGTTGTCGTTCGGCGCGAGATTCTTGGCGTAGATGCGGGTTGCACCGTGATGCCGCATAAGATCCAGCAGCTGCGCAAGTGATGCGACCAATTATTCGCCCCTGATAGTAATCGTCTTCCTGTCCGACCTTATCCATGTGATCAGTTGCTGCATAGTGTCCTGAAAATCGCGCTTGTTTCTGCCCTTCAGTGCGCATTCCCAGATCACCGCCTGCCGCCATCCCGCTTTGGCGAGAGCTTTGGCGGCCTTCTGATCACGGACTGCGTTGGTGTTGAGCTTCTCGTGCCAGAACTCTGGCCGGGTTTCCGGCCAGCGAAACAGATCGCATTCGTGCCGGTGCCAGAAACAGCCGTGTACGAAGACGACCGCCCGAAACCGGGGCAGGACAATGTCCGGCCTTCCGGGCAGGTTGCGGAGGTCGAGCCGGTAGCGAAACCCCGCCGCGTGCAGGGCTTTGCGGATCATCAGTTCGGGCTTCGTGTTACGGGCTCTGACCGCCGCCATGTTGCGGCTGCGCGTAGCCGGGTCATGAACGTCGGTCACGCCTCAGGCAGCTTTGCGCTGCCTGGCCGGTTGAACCAGAGCCTGAATGTGCGGCTGCATTACCTGTGCCACTGCCCCGAACACCGGAACCGCAACCGAGTTGCCGAACTGCTTGTAAGCCTGCGTATCTGACACCGGGATGCGGAAGTCATCACCATAACCCATCAGCCGCGCGCATTCACGCGGAGTAAGGCGGCGGGGATTCTTCCGGCTTCCCTGACTCACCAGAATTTCCGAACCGTCCTTGTAATAGCGCGCCGAGAGCGTCCGCGCGACATCGTCGGGCGTCACCAGCCCGAAGCCGAATCCGTTCCCGGCTGCCTTGTGCTTTGCGGCATAACCTTGCAGATACTGCCATAGCTTGTCGGACAGCGTGTACTTGCCGTTTACCTTCGCATCGGAGCCGAGCGTGTAGGGCTCTTCGGCATTCTCGGAGCCGTTCTCCGGATGCAGGATGCTTGCGAGCCGCACGTTGCCCTTCGGGAGCAGCGTCAGATCGTCCCAGTCGAAGGGCACGTTCTCGCGAAACCCGACAATCACTATCCGTTCGCGGTGTTGCGGCACGAAATGCTGCGCATCGATCACCTTATGCCAGACCTTGTAGCCCAGTTCCTCGGTCAGCGTCCGGAGGATAACCTCGAAGGTGCGACCCTTGTCATGACCGGTGAGATTCTTGACGTTCTCGAGCAGGAAGGCTGCAGGCCGTTTCGCGCGGATGATCCGGGCGACATCGAAAAACAGAGTGCCCTGCGTTTCATCGAGGAAGCCATGCTGGCGTCCGAGCGAATTCTTCTTGGAAACGCCTGCGATCGAGAAGGGCTGGCAGGGAAAGCCCGCCAGCAACACATCATGGTCCGGAATTTCATCAGCGGGAATCTGCGTGATGTCACCGTAAGGCGGGTGATTGTCGCGGAAGTTCGCAGCATAGGTTTCCTGCGCGAACTTGTTCCACTCTGAGGTAAACACGCAGTGCCCGCCGATAACGTCGAAGCCTTTACGAATACCACCGATCCCGGCGAACAGGTCGATGAAGTTGAACCTGGTATCGAGGGGCGCAGGCTCTGTACCGGCCATCGATGCAAGCACCCGCGCCGCTGCATCTCTCGGTTTTCCGACGCCTGCTTCCCAGCGCTGCAACTGACGCACACTGTAACCGGTGAGACCAGCCGCGTCTTCGAGCGAAAGACCGGCACGGACGCGGAGTGTGGCGAATTCGTTGAGCATATTACCTCTGGGACAGTTTATGACACATTGTCGGAATCAGACCCTTTTGGCAAGGACATGTTCTATTTATGTTCTCACATTCAATGGCGTGGCTGGGGACAACTGGCAAGGTACTTTCGCGTGTGCCACTTTGGGCTGCCCTGCGGGCGACCCGCTCTGTCCGCTGCGCGGACCGGGCCTGTAGTCCCGGCCCATCCGGGTTACGATCGGGAGCAGTTCAAGTTGAGCGGGAGTTTCCTGAGGACGCGCTCGGTCCCGCGCATTCTGCGCTCCTGCGGGCGCGGCGTCTTTGTGCTGACCCGCAGGCGCTCTCGCCTCTCTTCTTGCCGGGCGAGCGCCGGACGCGCGCTCGATTGCGTCAGCGGCGCTGCATCTGCGATGCAACGGCCTTGGCGCGCACTCGGCTTGCCGACACATCGACCGTCCGCGTCGCACCGTGCGCGGGCGCCGTTACTGTGAGCAGGGCCTGACGGCGCAGCCTTTCGAATTGAGGGAACGCCAAGGGGCTTTGCCCTCTCGTTCCCAAACCGGAACAGACACCCCCGTGTGGCGGGTTCGCCCGCTGGCCCGCGCCAGGGCATCGGTTCCGGTTTCCCTCCCCCTCCCATCCTCGCCGGAAGGCAGAGCCGCATGCCGCAGGCAGTGCGGCTTTCAGCCGAAGGATGAGGGATATGACGGACCTGCATTTGCTTTACCGGACCTGCGGGGCGGAGACGCGCGACGATTATCTGCGTTCGCTGGCGCATGAAAACGGTCTGCCGCTGGAGTGTGTTCGCTGTATCGCCGACCGGCTTGGTGAGCGCGAGGATTTTGGGGCGCTTGTGCTGATTTGTGAGGACCGCAGAGCACGGGCGCGATAGCTGCCTGTCCATTTCAGGGGGTCGTTCAGGCGACTGCGAATGTCTGAGTTTGGGGTGGAAAGGGGGCTTTTAATTCAGACTTTGTCGCTCCGTTGGCTATCGCGATAAAACCGCATCCTGAAAACGCAATCATGACAACGCGCCACACGTTATCATCGTTCGAAGTGATGGTTTTCCATTTTCGGAACAGGCTAACCTGATGGCCAACCAGCCACGTCACTCCCATGAAAAGCAGCCAGTTAATCGCGATTAGCGGCCAGATGGGAAGGGTTGGCGCGGCGAAGGTTGCGACTACCATCGACAACGAAACTGCTATCGATAGTGCCGCGAATATCAGCAGAATGCCCCGGCGATCTCGTGAAACTTTCATTGTGGCTCCGAGCATCCAGACACGACTATTTATTTGTAATCGAGCAAATCACGAATGTCAGCAAGGGGTCGAAAGCCGAATGGCAGCTTTCCGCCGGCGCCACACCAATAGCTGCCAGACCGGTATTGGCCCAAGTCGGGCCGCCGTTCAACGACCGATTGTGGGTGGGAAGCGGACACCTACTCGTGCGCATCTTGAGCTTCGGATGGTGAACATTCGTTACACGCCCCAACCACCTCGAAGTGGCTGATGCGAACCTCAAATCCGCTCCGTTCTCCATGCATTCGAGCAGCAACATCAACCTCTTTGGCTGATCTAGCGAGGTAGGTGCCGCAGTTACAGCACACGATATGGATCGTTGGTTCAGATTGTGATGCGACATATGCGTTGAGGCTCTCCACACGCTCAACCTTACCGACATGGATGAGCCTCGACAGGCTGCGGTAAACCGCCGCTGGTTCAACCCGGGTATCTAATTGTTCGCTACGCTCTGCGACGCGGTACGCGCCTATTGGACCGTTCGATTGGCGAACTATCGACAGGACAATTTCGTCATTGAGGCCAGGGCGACGGCGCAAAGTAGGTTCGACGTCCAAGAAGAGCTAGGGTGATAGGGTACAACATGCCATTGCACCCGCACGCTTGTCGGTCAAGAGCGTCCGCAATCGGGTCGTGATCTGACAGTCCGCTTTTATCCAACAGGTGCGAATATCTGCCTGTCTTCTTTTAGGAGGCGGCGAGTGATGTCGGTAGTTCGCAAATGGGGTGGGGAGGGGAATGTCTGGTTGCAAGGCAATATGCCTTGTTTCACGACCAAGTGTTCGGCAGATTGTGCCCATGCACGATGCTGATGAACAAGCGGCCAAGCGCATTATCTCGCTCTATGAGGAAAAGGCACAATCATGGTCAGAGCTTCGGGGACGCGATCCGACTTTGGAGGAGCATTGGCTTACGCGCTTTGAAAAGGGTCTCGGAGCGTCGGCGACGATTTTGGATTTCGGTGTTGGCAACGGGTACCCGATAGCCGCCGCGCTTATCGAGCACGGTCACCAAATTGTCGGGATCGATACCGCTGAGTCGCTCATTCGGGAAGCTGCCGCCAACTTACCCGACGGTGAGTGGCACGTCGCCGATATGCGAGATTATCAAGATAGTCGCCGCTTTGACGGTTTGATCGCTTGGCACAGCTTTTTTCATCTGACGAAAAATGACCAGCGCAAAATGTTCACGCGATTTGCCAGTTTTGTCCGTCCGGGTGGTAAACTGATGTTCACTACTGGGTCCCAGGAAGCGGTGACTATCGGCGATTGGGAAGGCGAACCTCTATTCCATGCGAGTTTGTCTCAGGACGAATATAAATCGCTCCTAAATACAGTTGGCTTCGTAGTCGTTTACGCAAAAGACAGCGATCCAGAGACCGGTGGCGCGACAGTATGGCTTGCTCGACGTAGTTGAAGGCTGCGACCGCTTTATGGGTCGCTGGATTTCATGCTGGACGTCAGCTTCTGGGTCGATTGCTGAACAGCAGCAATTTTTCTCGAGCGGGACAATGCCGCCATACCGCTTTGGGGTTCGAGCATCAGCCCCGCGCATGACCGAAGATGGGGTGGAAAGTGGACGGTCTGCTTATAGATTTCGAGAGCTAAGAAGCGGAATTCTAGCAATCGGCTCATTGGCGCGGAGGCAAGTTAGGCGAACTCAAAATAAATTGGATTGATCGCCCTAGCTTTCTTTTAGAAAATGACCCGCACGCTCCGACAGAGACTTGGTGTCCAAGGCTTTTTCAAGCCGCTCTATCGCAGTAATCGCATTCCCCGCGTCTGCATTCAAATCTGCAGCCGCCAAGTCTAACGCAGCGAATAACGGCCCAAGCTCCATGGAGAGAGTCTCCCCCCTGCTGGTCAAAGCCAAGACGGATCGTCTGCCGTCACTCTTGTCCTGTGTTGACGTTACAAGCCCCGCCGCTTCGAGCGACTTGCGCGTTACGCTCACGCTGACGTGTGAGATGCCGAGACGATCAGATATCTCGGTAACGCTCAGCGCTTCCCCGCCACGTAGACAGTTGAATACGGGAAACCAGCGCTGTTCGAATTCTACGCCCATCTTCTCGTAAATGGACTTCGCATCGCGATCGATCCTATCGCTGAGGCGCCTGAGCCGCCCTCCCAAGGCGAAAGCTCCATAACCCCCGACACGACCCTCGCAATCTTCATCCGCTTTCGCGGGCAACCTGCTTGACATATTCGTAACCAGTTACGTAATGATAGGTAATCTGTTACACAATGGCTTGCCGCCGGACAATTGCAAGAGCGAGACTTTAATACGGATTTTTCGAGAATGTCGCGGCGCGGCGCGCTTTCACTGGCCGGCGGGCTGGCTTCGGCGCTCGCACTGTCTAGCTGCGCGAGGCATGGGAGCCAAGGCGAGAGGCTCATTCGTCATTCACAAGCGCTGGTTCGAACCAAGGACTTCAGCGGAACCGTGTTGCTTGCGTGTGGACAGCACGTCGAATTTGCCGAAAGCTATGGCTTGGCGGATAGGGGTAGCGGCGAGCACAACACCATCGACACAAAATTCAACCTCGCATCCATACCGAAGATGTTCACAGCCACGTGCATTCTGCAACTGGTCGAGGCTGGAGCGATTTCGCTTGATGATACGCTCGGCATGCATCTGCCGGACTACCCAAATCGCGACGCGGCTGAACGTGTAACCATCGCCCATATGCTGATGCACAGGTCCGGCATCGGCAATTACTGGCAGGGATTGGCAGAGCTGGACGGTCCACATCCTGACAGCCACCGTGACTATTTGCCGCTGTTCGCAGACATTCCGCTCGAGCACGAACCCGGCAATGCATTCTCCTATTCGAACGGCGGCTATGTCGTTCTCGGGCTGATCATCGAAGCGGTGACCGGGAAGAGCTATTTCGAGCACGTCCAGCAAGCGGTCTTTGACAGGGCGGGAATGACGAACACCGGCAACTGGCGACAGGATGCCGACGTCTCCAACCGCGCAATCCCGTATATGCGATCCGAAGAGATACCGGGCGAATGGGTTGATTGCAGTAGCCGGTTGGAGCCGCGAGGCAGCGCAGGCGGCGGGGCTTACTCAACCGCCGGCGATCTACACCGTTTTGCCACGGCGCTCATGCGCAATCGCTTGCTCGGCGCCGAAATGACCAGTGTGTTCCTGCAAGGTCGCGGGGAAACGCCGGTTGGAAGCTATGGCTATGGGATCATCGAGCAGGACCTTAATGGAACACGTTTGCTCGGACATTCTGGTGGCCACTATGGGATCGCATGCGAGCTGATGATGTTTCCCGAGCTCGACACGACATTTGTCGTGCTCACGAACGGTGACGTAGACGCATATTGGGATACCGAAGCCTTTGTGCATGAACTGATCGCCGGTCCCACGGAAAAGACACGCAATTACCGTTTCACGCAGGACCTGGTCGACCTGACCGCCCTGAAAGGCCTCGAAGCTGGTGTCACAATGGGCCAAGCAAACACCGACGGCCGGAAAGCGCGTGAAGGTGTGGTCGATCTTGCCGCATTCAAACTTATTCATCGCGGCCAGAATGAAATCGGCATTAACCTGTTACAGCTCAATCGCGCGCTTCAACGAAACTCAGACTATGCGATCTACCGGCTCGCTGATGGCTTGCGGGTAACGGGCCAAACCGCACAGGCACTCGACATGTATCGGACCTACTTGGGACGAGTCCCCGGCGATGCCGAAGCCGAAGCCCGCATTGCTGAATTATCAAAGAGCTGACCGAAATCTTTTCTTTGCGACGGCACAAGAGAACTTAGCATAATCACGCAGAGACCTTCGTCGGCTACTGGACGAAAGAATCCTCAATGTGAATGTCCACAATTGGGTCGTCACCAGAGTGTCCGCTTTTCTCTGAATTGCTCGGACAGCCGACTGTCCGGTTATGGCGAAATGCACGCACCACTTGAATGTCTGATTATGGGGTGGGAAGCTGAACGGCAGCTTTTAGCACGATCAAGTCAAACGCAGATGTTCCAGAACTATGTCGGCCCTTTCAGCTACGCCGATCTTTGGGAGCACATCGACAGTATAATCAAGGGTCGCGAAGGCGGTCAGCAATCTTTCATATTCAGCGACTGCATCCTGAAAAGTATGGCGCCGGTCCGCATCATTTACGTAAATCTCGCGCCAAGGCGGGGTAATGAAGACGCGCCTAAAAAATCGTTCAGCCGCATAGTTCACAACAACAGGGGTTCTCGTTGCGTACTCAAGCGCCGCAGCCGCATCAATCAGACCTCGATCGAAAAATATCCAGCCTCGTCTTTTCGCAGCCTCTTCCCGGTCACGTAACGACATAGCTATCGCTCGCCGGGCGAATGCGGCGGTATCGACCCAAGGCAGCGCATCTCCCGTGCCTGCGAGTTCCTCTGCCACGATGCGGCGACCCGGTTCCTCTACTACACCATGTCCTCGGCGATCCAACTCCGACAATAGCGTAGATTTGCCGCCTCCGGAGCATCCCGAAATGATTACAAACCGGTTCATTCAATCTGCTTTAGCGCAGGACTTTGGTCTTCCCAACGTCCGTAATCGGGTAGTAAGCGGAAAGGCCACTTTCGGCACGCCGTCGCGCTAAGCTGACGCGCTCCGAGCGAAGGCTTTATTGGTTATCCGCTTGAACCCCGGCGTCAGCTTTGAGCTTTTCAAGGCGCTCAATGCACACCTCGTGGACGACGCGTCCCAGCTCCTCGACCTGTTCGCCGAGCCATTCGAGTTCATCCTTCGTGATGCGATAGTGCTTCGAATACCGCGCTTTGACGTAGGCTTCTTTGAGCTTCTCGAAGCGCGCGCGGTCGCGCTTCGTTTCGCGCGGCCAGACATAGGTCAGACGCGGATCGATGCGCTCGGCCTGGGTGCGCAGAAAACCGAGATTGTGCACGTGAGGGGTGTAGAAAGTGCAGACGAGCAGCACGCAATGGTAAAGCCGCTCGGAAGCCTGATGTAGCTGGAAGGCAGCGTTGTTGTTGCGCCCCTGGTCGCGATTGAACTTGTAGTTGTCGAAAAACTCACCGCCGGTCCGATACCACTCGTCAAAATATTCCTGCGCCATACAGAGAGCCTGATCGGGCGTCTTGGGCTTGGGCGTGTGCAATTCGGTGTCGTCGGACTGGTAGAGAGCAACCCCGTCCTGCTTCACATCCATGAAGAAGTATCGACCGTGGGCCAGCCCGTCGTTCACATCTTGCAGTGTGTGGACGATGAAGTTGACCGGCGTCTTGAGCGTCTTGGTAACACCGTATTCGCGCATCAGCCGCTCATCAAGATTAGACCAGTACTTCACCCGGTCGGTCAGTCTGCTGTCATTGACGATGATCAGCAGGTCGTAGTCCGACTGATACCCCTTCGCGGTGTGAGGTTCGTCGACCCAGGTGCCGCGCGCGTAGCTGCCATAGAGAATGACCTTCAGAATTCGCCCGGCCTTCTTCCATTCGTGTTTCGCAAGCGCAAAGGCGTCGTCGAATTCCTCGAAGATCAGCTGCACCACGCGCTCCAGCTCGCGCTGTTTCTGTGGTGGAAGATGGTCAAGATCGTTTCGCATTTGTTTCAGCCTAGCAAAGCCGGACTCGGCCTGCACCCTGTATTCGCGTCATTCTTGTTTGAACGCGCGACTGCCGCGCCGCCTCCACAAGGTCAGAGCCGCTTCGCGGTCTTCGCGTTGAAGCTTGGCAGCGACTGCGAGAAACGCCCCTAGCAGGACCGCGCGGTCATCATCAGTCAGTTCGATGAGGCCTGCCTTCTGCACCAGTCCGCCGAGCTCGATCAGGTGGCGCGTGCGTTCGCGTCGTTTCATGGCCTGGTCTCTTGTGTCGGTGCGGCGCTGGCTGGCTTCAACGCGCAGGATCGCTGTCCGGACCTTTCGGAGCGCCTTCATTGTTGCCTTGATTGCGCTTGCCTGTTTTCCGCGTCTTGCTTTGAAAGAATGCCTGGCCCTTCGTCGCCCAAGCCTCCAGCTTCTGAGGTTCCTGCGTGGCGGCGATGGAGGCCAGTGCGCCGGTCAGTTCGTCGATGCTCAGGCTATCGGCTCCGGTTGCAATCACCAGCTCGCCAAATTGCTGTACCTTGCGGCTTTTGAGCATCGCGGCCTTCTCGTTGAGGGCCTTGAGCTCGGCATCGAAATCTCTGGGTTTGCGCATGATTGTCTCCGTCATTGTGCGATGGGACCATCCTAAAGCGCTGAGCTTCCGAATGCTGCAGTGTCGCCGGGACAGGTTGGCACGGCCCGGTCCCGAACAGGATTTTATCATGTGAGGGCGCGCTTATACGTCGTGCCGACGTCGCTTGTTTGCAGTAACTGGATTGCCGCTATGGCGATCTACCATTTCTCGGCAAAAGTCATTTCCCGCAGCTCGGGATCGAGCGCGGTCGCCTCTGCTGCCTACCGTTCCGCGCAGCGGCTCCATGATGACCGGCTGGATCGTTCGCATGACTTCACCAACAAGGCGGGCGTCGTCCATTCCGAAGTGATGCTGCCCGACGCTGCGCCCGAACGCCTGGGCGACCGCTCGGCCCTGTGGAACGAGGTCGAGAAGACGGAACTGCGCAAGGACGCGCAGCTCTCGCGCGAGATCGAATTTGCCATTCCGCGCGAGCTGAGCCAGCAGCAGGGCATCGAGCTTGCCCGCGATTTTGTGCGATCCGAGTTTGTGGAACGCGGGATGATCGCCGACCTCAATGTGCATTGGGACATCGGAGCGGACGGTCTCGCCAAACCCCATGCCCATGTCATGCTTTCCATGCGCGAGGTAGGCGAAGACGGGTTCGGCAAGAAGGTACGCGACTGGAACCGCACCGAGCTGATCAGTGCATGGCGCGAGCGCTGGGCCGATCATGTCAACGAGCGGCTGGCATCGCTCGATATCGACGCGCGGATCGATCATCGCAGTCTGGAGGCGCAGGGGATCGAGCTGGAGCCTCAGACCAAGATCGGTGCGCCTTCGCTCCGCATGGGGCCGGAGGCAGACCGGCTGATCGAACATCACGCCATCGCCCGCGAGAACGGCGAGCGGATCATCGCCAATCCCGACATTGCCCTCAACGCGATTACCAAGAGCCAGGCGACATTTACGCGCCGCGACATTGCGATGTTCGTGCACCGTCATTCGGATGGCAAAGAACAGTTCGATCGCGCGTTGAGCGCCGTGCAATCCTCGCCTGATCTGGTCGCGTTGGGCAAGGATGGTCGCGGGAACGAACGTTTTACGTCGCGCGACATGATCGAGGCGGAAGCGCGAATAGAACGCGCTTCCGCTTTGATCGCCAGGCGCGAGCAATTTCGCCTTCGAGGGCAAGCGCGCGAGCACGCGCTTGCCACCGCCGAAGCGCAAGGTCTTGTCCTTTCGGGCGAGCAGCGCGCGGCCTTCGATCATGTCACTGCTGGCAGAGACCTTGGGATCGTCGTCGGCTATGCCGGGACGGGGAAGAGCGCGATGCTGGGCGTTGCGCGCGAGGCGTGGGTGCATGCTGGCCTGTCGGTGCGCGGCGCAGCGCTTTCCGGCATTTCGGCTGAAAATCTCGAAGGCGGATCGGGTATCGCCTCGCGCACCATTGCCAGCCTTGAGTATCAATGGGCGCAGGGCCGTGACTTGCTCACCGCGAGTGACGTGCTGGTGATCGACGAGGCCGGGATGATCGGTTCACGCCAGATGGAGCGGGTTTTATCTGCCGCCAATGAAGCCGGGGCCAAGGTCGTTCTGGTGGGTGATCCGCAGCAGTTGCAGGCCATCGAAGCGGGTGCGGCGTTCCGGTCGATTGCCGAGCGGCATGGCCATGTCGAGATCACCGAGATCAGAAGGCAGCAGAGCGACTGGCAGCGTGATGCAACGCGGCATCTGGCAACGGGGCGAACCGCCGAGGCATTGGACGCGTATTACGAGCATAACATGGTCCACACTGCCGAGACGCGCGACGCTGCGCGCGAGGAACTGATCGAAGGCTGGAACCGCGAGCGGGTCGCCGATCCCGAGCACTCGCGGATCATTCTCACGCACACCAATGATGAGGTGCGCGCGCTCAATGTCCTGGCGCGCGGCAAGCTGCGCGAGGACAGCGCGCTTGGCGCGGACGTGTCTATAGCCGCCGAGCGCGGTACACGAGACTTTGCGACCGGCGACCGGCTGATGTTCCTGCGCAACGACCGCGAGCTTGGGGTCAAGAACGGGAGCCTGGGAACGGTGCAATCGGTCAGCGCGCAGCGCATGGCCGTGCTGCTTGACGATGGTCGAAACGTCGCGTTCGACACGAAGGACTATGCCCATATCGACCACGGTTACGCCGCGACCATCCACAAGTCGCAAGGCGTCACTGTGGACTGCGCGCACGTTCTGGCCACGCCGGGATTGGATCAGCACAGCAGCTATGTCGCGCTGTCACGGCATCGCGAGTCCGTTTCGCTACACTATGGCAAAGATGACTTCGCGGATGCCGAAAAGCTTGTCCGCGCCCTTTCTCGCGGACGCACCAAGGATATGGCTTCCGATTATGGCCAGAGCGAAGGCATGGAGCGGCGCTTTGCCGAGCGGCGCGGTATCAGCTTCCGCGAGCGGATTGCCGAGATTATTCGCAAGGTGCCAGAGAAAGTGCGCGGCCTGATCGATGGGATGCGCACCCCGGAAGTAGACCGACAGGTCAGAGCGCAGGCCGCTGTTCAACGTCACGCCCGGGCGGTAAGTAATCTGTTTTTGGTGCGGGAGAATGGCGCGGCACTTGACCAACCTTTCGGGCAGGGCAGTCAAGCAGCGCTGCGGCACGAGCTCGCGGCAGCACGCAAGGAGTTGAACGCGTTCGGTGCGAACTACTCACGCGATATCGAGCGCGCCTATCTTGTCGATAAACCACTCGCGCATGAAGCCGCCAATGGACAAGTGCGTCGCGCCATCCTTGCCATGAAGGCCGAGGGGAGAATTCGGGAAGCGGGACTGGATCGCGCCGATCAGTTTGTGGATCGTTGGCAGAAACTTCAGAGGAAAAGCCAGCAAAGCTACGAGCACGGCGAGATTGGTACTTACCGCTCCGCTCGGTCTGAGATGGCGAGTATGGCGAAGAGCCTTCAGCGCGACCCCCAGCTTGAATCGCTCTTGGCCAATCGCAAAGCCGAGCTGGGCATCGGTATGACCAGCGGTCGCTCGCTTGGCGGTGCGCTGGCGTTCCGTCATGGCCTTGATCTTGGGCGAGGGCGGGGATTGGGAATTTGAGAGGGATGTGTTGAAGTTCGGGAAGCTGCCCGGCAGGAATGCGCCCTAAATTCGGTCATTTTACGGGCAGAATGCTGATCCCGGAAGCGGGCATTCCGGGAAGACATCTTCACACGATGAACGAGAGCGAATTGCCGAAATTGTGAAGCAGAACCGGCAGGAGCAGGCTTCCGGTGCGCAAACGCAGCCAGACCGCGATAAAGGCTGGGATTGCCGTCAGCGCCATCGTGATGGGATCGAAGGCAAAGCTGTCGTCCGAGAAGCCACAGGCATGTGCCAATCCGAACAGGAAGCACGACAGGACCGCGCCCCATCCCCAATCGACCCGAGGAACCGTCTCCTTCCGGTGAAAGCCTGATCCAGCGCGAACAGCAGGATGCCACGATAGAAGAGCTCCTCCTCCAAACCCGGCATGGTGAGCTGAAACGCGATATCTTCGCCGCTAGCCGGGTTTCCAGGGAAGATGAGAGCTATGACGTAGTGTCGCCGAAGCCGTTCGGTCTTCATGCGACCGCCATGCCTACCGCTGCTTAGTCAACTGAGGTAGATCGACGCCAAAGACAGATACGCTGATCTTAGATGCGGTTTGGCTTCGAGCGCTTCCTGCGATCAAGTGCAAGCTAGGTCGCGACAACTTGCAGGTGATGGATAGCGAGGCCAGGCGAGCCTTCGAATGATCCTAAATGGCGGTGCGGGAGCATGCTTTCATCATAGTCAACTATTTGAATATTGGCTGAGACCGCTACTTGTCATCGGGTCGCCCGCTTTCTGGGTCGCTGAGCGGCGGCTGCCGGGCATCACTTGTGGTTGATCCCGTCAACAACCGCGCCCCGCGTTCGTAAGTAAACCATGCCCAGGCCCAGTTGACATAGACGACCAGGCGGCTGCGAAAGTCCACCAGCAGCATCAGATGTATAAGTGACCAGACCAGCCATGCGAGAAATCCCGTGAGCCGCAGCCTGCCGAATTGCGCCGCCGCACGCGAGCGCCCGATCACCGCCATGGTACCATAGTCGCGGTAGCGGAAGGCAACGGGCTCGCGCCGACCGGCGATACGGGCCGCGAGCAGCTTCCCGACATATGTGCCCTGCTGCTTGGCAACCGGTGCAAGAGCCGGCAAGCGCTTGCCCCCGTCTGTTTCGAAACTGGCGACATCCCCGATCGCAAAGATGTTTGGATGACCCGGCACCGAACAATCGGACCGGACCGTTACAGCCCCGTTGCGGACCCCATCGATTCCAAGCCATTCAGCAGCCGGACGGGCCTCAGTGCCGGCACACCACAGCACGGCTCCGGTATCTATCCGCTCGCTACCGAGCACCACGCCGGTGGGATCGATTGCCTCGACGGTCGTGCCAATCCGCACCTCCACCCCCATCGAGGTTAGAGCTTCGGCCGCATAGGTCGAAAGCGCGGGATCGAAACCCGACAGCAAACGGCCGCCCGCCTCGCATAGGACCACACGCGTGTCGCGCGGATCGATGCGAGAGAAATCGCGCGCCAGGGTCGCGCGTGCGAGTTCGGAGATGGTCCCAGCCAGTTCCACGCCAGTTGGGCCGCCCCCAACAATAGCAAAGGTCAGGAGGCGTCGTATCTCTACGTCGTCGGTCGACTGCTCGGCCCGCTCGAACGCTTCCAGCAACCGCGCGCGGATGGCAAGCGCATCCTCAATCGTCTTGAGAACCAGCGTGTGTTCGCGCCAGTTGTCCTGTCCAAAAAAGCTCGATGCCGATCCCGTGGCGAGTACGAGATAATCGTATGGCAACCGATGCCCATTGCGCAGCAGCACTGAGCGCGCCCTGATATCGACGCCTGTAACCTCCGCCATCAACACACTTAGGTTTGACCCGCCGCGCATCAGCACACGGGTGGCCGTAGCGATATCGGACGGGGAAAGCGCCGCAGTCGCGACCTGGTATAGCAGCGGTTGAAACAGGTGATGATTGGTTTGGTCGATCAGCGTCACTTCCGCGGCATGGCCGCGAAGAGCGCGCGCTGCAGCCATGCCGCCGAAACCGGCGCCGACGATGACGACCCGGGGGCGGTTCGCCGATTCGGGATGAGACAGGTTCAGCGAAAGCGTTTGGCCTTGCAATTGGGTCTTCCTATTGCGACGAGCGATGATATGTAAACTTATTCGTTTCATTTTGGGCGCATGTCAAAGTCTGATTCGCGCCGAACCATTTTCAGGCCCAATTCCTTCATGCTGCGCATATTCGTTTCGCTAATTTTCGCATGCCTTGTTGCAAGTTGCGACGATGCTCCCATTGCGGAGGAGGCCGATCGGCGTCCGGTCAAACTCTACACCGTGCCGGCAGGCGGTCAGGCAAGGACTTACGAGTTTCCCGCGATCATCGAGGCAAGCACATCTTCGGATCTAACCTTCGATGTGCCGGGCAAGATCGTCCGGCTGACAGTGGATCAGGGCGATTTCGTCAGGGCCGGCACGGTGATCGCGCAGCTCGACCAGACCATCGCGCGCAACCAGCTCGTCCAGGCACGCGAACAGTACGAGGCGGCACAGGATGCATTCCGCCGCGCCGATGCGCTGATCAGCGAAGGCGCGATTCCGCGGGCAGTGCATGTTCAGCGCGAAACGCAGCGCGACACCGCGCGAGCCGAACTCGACAATGCGCGCGAGCAACTGGAGAAGACCGTCTTGCGAGCGCCCTTTTCGGGCCGCGTGGCCAGGCGGCTGACCGAGCCGTTCGAATATGTCTCGCCGCAGCAGCCGGTCGTGACCTTACAGACCGCCGGTTCCGCCAAGGCGGTGGTCCAGGTTCCCTCGTCCATTGTTGCCAATGCCGAGCAGCGGGCCCCGATCAACGCGGCGATCGCTCTCGACAGCCTGCCTGAGAGGCGGTTTGCGGCGAGGTTCGGCTCGTTTGCGACCGACGCCACGCGTCAGTCGCTCACTTACGAGGCGACGTTCCTGTTCGATCCGCCTTCCGGCGCGCTGATCCTGCCGGGCATGACGGGAACATTGCATGTCGAACTCGATACCGACGATGCGGACCTGCCGACCGTGCCACTGGAAGCGATCGTTGGGCGTGACGAAAAGACATTCGTCTGGCGCGTGGACCGCAGGACCGGAGCCATCGCGCTGCGCCGCGTCACCGTAGGCAAGGGAGCAGGCGGAATGCTGCCTGTAACTGCCGGCATCGGCCGCGGAGACCTGATCGTAGCCGCCGGGCTCGCCAATCTCGAAGAGGGGATGAAAGTGCGCCCCTACGAGCGGGACTGAGCCATGTCGTTTAATCCCGCCGTCTTCTCGATCAGGAATCGCCTGCTCATCCTGCTCGTCATCATCGGGACGATCGTTGCCGGGATGGCGGCCTATGGGTCGCTGCCGCGCTTCGAGGATCCCGAGTTCACCATCCGCCGCGCTGTCGTTGTAACACCCTATCCTGGCGGATCGCCGATGGAGGTCGCCACCGAGGTCACCCAGCGTCTCGAGCGCGAGATCGGGCAGATGCAGGAGGTGAAGGAGATTGTTTCGACCTCCGAGGCGGGCCAGTCGCGCATCGAGGTGGAGATCAAGTACGAGTTCGGGCGCAACAAGGAACAGCTCCAGATCGTCTGGACCAAGCTGCGCAACCGCGTGGCCGATGCCGCCCGTCTGCTTCCGCCTGGGGCCGGTCCCTCGATCGTCAACGACGATTTCGGCGACGTTTTCGGCATCTTCTACATGCTAACCGCCGATGGTTATTCGCCGGCCGAGCTGTACGACTATGCCGAAAAGCTGCGCACCGACCTGAGCGGTGTCGAGGGTGTGGGCAAGGTGGTGCTGTCGGGCGAGCAGCGCGAGGCCTTCTATGTCGAGATCGTGCGCGAGCGGGTCGCGGCGCTGGGCCTGTCGGTGCAGAGCGTCTATCAGGATCTAGCACAGCAGAATTCCGTCGTCGCAGCGGGCAGCGTGCGCGTCGGCGACCAGCGTCTGGAGATCGTTCCCACCGGCGAGATCGATTCGGTCGAGGAATTGCGCGATCTGCCGGTGATGACCGGCCAGGAAGGCGCGGTCGTGAGACTGGGCGATCTGGCCCGCGTGACGCGCGGCTATGTCGATCCGCCGATGCAGATCCTGCGCTACAATGGCAGGCCGGCGGTGGGCATGGGCATCTCGAATGCGACCGGCACAAATGTGGTCGAGGTCGGCGAGGCGATCGAAGCCAAGCTGCGCGCGAGCGAGAGCGACCGCCCGATCGGCATCGAGATCCACGAATTCTACCACCAGGGCAAGGTGGTGTCGGACGCGATCGGCGATTTCGTGATCAATGTCGCGACGGCGCTCGTCATCGTGGTGGTCACGCTGCTGATCTTCATGGGCTGGCGCTCGGCCGTGGTCATCGGCGCCGTGCTCATACTCACCGTCGCGGCGACGCTGGCTGGGATGAATGCCGGCGGGATACCGATGCACCGCATCTCGCTGGGCGCGCTGATCATCGCGCTGGGAATGATGGTGGACAACGCCATCGTCGTGGTCGAGGGGATGCTCGTCGGCCTCAAGCAGGGCAAAAACAGGCTGGAGGCGGCGCGCGCGATCGTGGGCCAGATGCTGTGGCCGCTACTAGGAGGCACGCTGGTCGGCATCATCGCCTTCGCCCCGATCGGCCTCGCCCCCGGGCAGGTCGCCGAATACACCAATCACCTGTTCTGGGTGGTGATGATCTCGCTCTTGTTCTCGTGGTTCTTCGCGGTCACCGTAGCGCCTTTTCTCGCCAACTGGCTGTTCGAGAAGGAGGAGGATGCTGCCGCTTCCGGCACTGATCGGGAGACAGGATTCGATGCAGGCCACGACGGTCTCGAGGACGAGGCCGCCCCGCAGCGCGAAGCCGGCCGGATCGGCACCGCCTATCGCGAATGGCTCGCGCGCGCGCTGCGCCATCGCTGGCGTACCATGGGCCTGACCGGGGGGTTGTTCGCCGTCTCCCTTGTGGGCTTCCCGTTCGTGGAACAGGGTTTCTTTCCCGCCTCCACCACGCCGCATTTGATGGTCGATTACTGGCTGCCTGCGGGCACCGATATCGAGCGGACCAATGCCGACCTAGAGGAGATTGAGGAGGATCTGGCGACGATGGACGGCGTTACTGACGTTCAGACCGTGGTCGGCATGGGTACCTTGCGTTACAAGCTGGTCTATCAGCCCGAGGCGCCGACATCCTCCTTCGGCCAGATGATCCTGCGGGTTGAGGACGCCTCGACGCTCGAGCGGCTGCAGGCAGATGTGCATGCCTATTTGCAAAAGAACGCCCCCGAAGCGCGCGCCAAGGTCTGGCTGTTCGAACTGGGGCCGGGTGGCGGCTCGAAGATCGAGGCGCAGTTTTCGGGGCCCGATCCGGCGGTTCTGCAGAGCCTGGCGCAGCAGGCCAAGGATGTCTTCGCCGAGGACGAAGCGGCCATCCTCGTGAAGGATGACTGGCGCGAGCAGGTGCCGGTCATCCACCCGCTCTATTCCGAAACGCGCGCGCGTCGCCTTGGCGTCAGCCGCGAGGACGTGGCCGAGGCCTTGCAGGGCACGTTCGCGGGCCGTCCGATAGGCGTCTTCCGCGAGGGCGACGACCTGATCCCGATCATCGCCCGCTCGCCCGAAAGCGAAACGCGCGACGCGCAGAACATGGAAGCAATCCAGGTGTTCAGCGCCAGCGGCGCCTCGCTTCCGCTGCAGGAAGTGATCGACGGTTTCGAGACCCGCTGGCGTCATTCGCAGATTCAGCGGATCGATCAGCGCTGGGCAATCAACGCCCAGGCCGATCCCGCGCCGGGCGAAACCGCCAACCGTCTGCTCGATCGCGTGCGCGGAGACGTCGAGGCGATCGAACTGCCTTCCAGCTACCATTTCGAATGGGACGGCCAGGAAGGAACGAGCACCGAGGCGATCGATTCGCTGATTGGCGTGGTCCCGCTCGGTGTCATCGGCATGGTGCTGGTGGTAATCGTGCTGTTCAACGCAGTGCGCCAGCCGGTGATCATTTTCATGATCGTGCCGCTGGCGATCATCGGCGTAACCATCGGCCTGCTCATCACCGGCATAGCGATGGAGTTCATCGCCATTCTCGGTGTGCTCTCGCTCTCGGGCCTGCTGATCAAGAACGCGATCGTGCTGGTCGATCAGATGGATATCGAGATCGGCGAGGGCAAACCGCGTTTCGATGCCATCATTGAGGCAGCCTATGATCGCGCCCGCCCGGTCATCCTGAGTTCGCTGACGACGGTACTCGGCGTCATCCCACTGCTGTTCGACGCCTTCTTCAAGGCGATGGCCGTGGTCCTGGCCTTCGGGCTGGCCTTCGGGACGGTACTGACCCTGTTCGTGGTGCCGGTCCTCTATGCAATCTTCTTCAAGATCGGCCCTGACGAGACCGCAGCCGAGCCACAGGGGGCAAGTTGAACCATGCGCATCGTCCCTCTCACCGCCATGTTGCTCGGCCTGATGCTGGTGTCAGGCTGCTCGCATCCCGACAGGGTCGGCGATGGTCCGGTCGCACCCGCCCGCGCGGCCCTGCCGCCTTTGCCGGAACGCTGGCGGGCAGTCGCCGATGCCGCAGGGCCGGTCGCGGACGGATGGGTCGCCGCCTTCGGCGACCCGCGCCTCGCCGCGCTCGTGGCCGAAGCGCAGGAGAAGAACAGTGATCTTCAGGCCGCCGCGGCGCAGGTCCAGCGCGCCGCAGCACTTGCCCGTCAGGCGCGTTCCGGGCTGCGTCCGGCCGTTCAGGCGGTCGGCCTGGGTTCGCGCAGCCATATCGAGATCGATGATATCGAAATCGGCGGGCAGGCCGGACTGCCGGTGCCGTCCAGCATCGAATATGACAGCACCAGCTTTCTGGGACTGGCGCAGGCGAGTTGGGAAATCGACCTGTGGGGCAGGATCAGCGATGGCTGGTATGCCGCGCTCGAGAACGAGGCGGCTGCCCGCGCCGACTATTTCGCGGCCCGGCAATCGATTGCCGCGGGCGTGGCGCGCGCCTATCTGGTCTCGATCGAGGCTTCGCGGCAGGTGGGGCTGGCCGAGGAAGCGGTTGATACGCTCGAACATCTGCATCGCCTGGTGGGTCTGCAGGTCCGCGAGGGCGTCGCGATGGATGGCGATCTGGCACTGATCCGCGCCAATCTCGAACAGGCGCGCGAGGCTCTCGCACGGGCACAGGGCGCGCGGCGCGAGGCGATCCGTGCTCTCGAACTACTGGTCGGGCGCTATCCCGCGGCCGAGTTCGCCTCGGGAATTGACTTGCCGCCCATGCCAACGCCGCCGCCTGCCGGGCTGCCTTCGACGCTGCTCGAGCGGCGGCCCGATCTGGTCGCGGCCGAGCGGCGCGTCGCCGCCGCACTGCATGCCGAGGACCAGGCCAGCAAGGCGCGCCTGCCGCGCCTGTCGCTCACGGGGCTGGCGGGCGCGGTGTCGGACGCCCTTGAAAATATCTTCGATCCTACCGCGACCCTGTTCAGCATTGGCGGCAATGTCGCGGCGCCGATCTACCAGGGCGGCGCGCTGGCTGCCGGCGAAAACATTGCCGATGCCGAACTGCGCGCGGCGATCGCGCAATATGCCGGCGCCGCGCTGGCCGCTTTCGAGGAGGTGGAAACCGCGCTCGACAGCGGCGTGGTGCTTCGCCGCCGCCGGGACGCGGCCGTCATCCGCGTGCGCGAGATAGAGGAAGCGCTCAGGATCGAGGATCTGCGGTACAGGGTCGGCGAAAGCAGCCTGCTTGACGTGTTGCAGATCCGGCAGCAGGCGATCACTGCGCGCAGCGATCTGGCGACGATCGAGCGCATGGAACGCGAGCAGTTCGTCACGCTCAATCTGGCGCTCGGCGGAAGCTGGAACGCGCCGGAGGCTGATCCCCCAGAGATTTCCGAGAAGGATGGCGATGCGAACCCGTAAAGAACTCCGCCTGACCATGATGCCGGGACAGGCCATCGACCTGGTGCGAACGCTCGTCCTGGGAGTGCTCGGCCCCGCATTGCTGCTTGGCGGTTGTGCCAGCTTCGACCGGCAACCGTTCGAGGCCGCGCAGATCGAAGCCGCGCACGCGCCGGATTCGCCGAAAATCCGCCATTGGGCCAATTCCCCCGACCTGTTGACACAGATCTCGATCGCCCCGCCACCGCCGGGCGAGCCACTGCGCGTGCTCGCGCTGTCGGGCGGTGGGGATGACGGGGCCTATGGTGCGGGTTTTCTCAACGGATGGTCGCAAACCGGCAAGCGACCTGAATTTGCCGTGGTCACTGGAGTCAGCACCGGGGCTCTCATCGCCCCCTTCGCGCTGCTCGGGCCGGACTACGACGACGAGCTGAAACGCGCCTATACCGAGATCACGCCCGACGACATTTACAAGGACCGCTTCGCGTTGGCGATCCCGTTCTCGACCAGCGTCGCGACGACCGGGCCGCTCGAGGCTCTAATCGCCCGCTTCGCCACTGATGCGGTGATCGATGCCATCGGCGAAGAGCACCGCAAGGGCCGGCGCCTGTTCGTCGGCACCGTCAGCCTCGACCGCCCCGGCAATGCGATCTGGGACATGGGAGCGATCGCGGCCGGTGATGCGCCCGGTCGCTATGCCCTTTTCCGGCGCATCCTGCTCGCCAGCAGCTCCGTCCCGGTGCAGTTCCCCCCGGTGCTGATCGAGATGGAAGCGCAGGGAGAGCGAATCAGCGAACTCCATGTCGATGGCGGCACCATTGCGACCCTGATGGCCGCTCCGCCGGTCGCGAACGACCAGATCCTGCGGGACAGCCAGTCCCCAACGGAGCTGTATCTGCTGGTCAACGGCAAGATGGCAGGCGAGTTCGAGCTGATCGAAGCAGGTCTCTCCAGCATCGCCAAGCGGACGCTTGAGGTGATGCTCTTCTCCAGCCTCCAGGACCGTGTGGCCTCGGCCTATGTCTGGGCGAGATCGACCGGCGCCGGATATCACTTGACCTTTATCGAGCAGGACTTCGACGCGGACGAGCACGATCTTTTCGAGCAGGATTATATGCGCACGCTGTTCGACTATGGCGTGGAGCGCGGTCGGGCACAGGCATGGCAGGATAGTCCGCCATCGTCGGATCCGGACACTGTCGCATCAGCCGTGCCCGAAACGACGAGTTCCGAGGATTAGCGCCCGTCATGGCACCGGGACGAACATACCGCATGAGCTTCGCCTTTTCCGATATCCCCCATCAATCCGGACGGCCGGCCGTCGTTAACGGCGCCAATAGCGGCACCGGCTACGAGATCGCCCCGCACCTGGCGATGAAAGGCGTGCGCGTGCTGCTGGCGTGTCGCGATGCCGAGCACGGCACTTTGCGTGTCTTACAGGCCGTGACCGATCCGCAAGCGGAAGGCGGCGACCATCCCGGTCCTTGCGGTCTCATGGGGATGCGTGGCCAGACTTCGGGTCGCGCGGTCGTGACAGACCCGACTCGCGACCGGGAGATGACGAGAAAGCTGTGCAACAGGTCGGTTGCACTAACCGGAACAGAACCGGACATTGGCCCTGCTGTTCCGTCGCAGACAACGCCTCCCGACAGCGCACCGTAACGCGGATGCGCGACCGGCACCCTCCGTTCATGATACAGCGCGCAGCTTCTCATGCGTTCGGAAATACGGCACTTTCCGCAATCGGCTTGAGTGTCGCTAAGCACGCGGTGGGCCATCCCGGCCTGACGGGCGTTGCACTTGTCGAGGACGGCATAGACGCGTTTGCCATCCGCTCTCGACTCATCGCCGCGGCCGAAAGATCGATCGACCTGCAATATTACATCTGGCGCGACGATCTGACCGGTAATCTCCTGCTGGAAGACTTGCGCAGAGCGGCAGCGCGGGGTGTACGGGTCCGTCTGCTGGTTGACGATAACGGCATTCCCGGCCTCGACCGCAAATTGCGCTGGCTGGCCAGCGACCGCAATTTCGAAATCCGCATTTTCAATCCGTTTCGAAACCGACACTTCAAGCCGCTCGATTTCCTGCTGGATTTCCACCGCGTCAATCGCAGGATGCATTCGAAAAGCTTTACAGTCGACAATCAGATAACCTGTGTCGGCGGGCGTAATGTCGGAGACGAGTACTTCGCCAACCGAGAGCAGGGGATTTTTGCCGATGTGGATACGCTTTGCGTAGGCGCGGTGGTGCAAGAAGTCTCCGAATGTTTCGATGCGTTCTGGAATTTTCCCGCTGCAGTCGAAATCGACTGCATCGTGAAGGAAGATCCGAAGCAGTACGCGGCAAGCGGGGCAACTGATTTCACGCGGTCAGTTTCCGGCCCCTCCGCGACCGATTATCTAAGCCGTGCCGCCGGATCTGTTTTGCTTGAGCGTGCGCGGGCCGGACGGATTGAATTCGAATGGGTGCCCGTCGAGCTGGTCAGCGATCGGCCCGCCAAGGTTCTCGGACAATCGCGTCAAGGCGATCTCATGGCTAGCGTCCTCAGGGGTCTCATCGGTCAACCGGAAAGGGAATTGCTCGTCGTTTCGGGCTATTTCGTGCCGACCTCATCAGGTGCCAGGGCCTTTGCGCAAATGGCACGCAACGGGGTCGATGTGCGCGTCCTGACCAATTCCTTTGCTTCGACCGATGTCGCTATGGTTCATGCCGGATATGCAAAGCATCGGCATTTTCTCGTGAAGTCGGGGGTGCGTCTGTATGAGATGCCTGCCCCTGGAGACCGGCCCAAGACCACCCGCAAATCTCTGCGTCGACCTTCGCCGCGCAACACAAACGAGAATGCCACCCTGCATGCCAAGATGTTCGCTGTAGACGGCCGTCGGGTCTTTGTCGGTTCTTTCAATTTCGATCCGCGCTCTTTCGCTCTCAATACTGAGCTCGGGATCGTCATCCAGAGTGAGAATCTGGCGGCACAGATGCACCACGCCTTCGATACCATGATCGCGTCCGGCTCCTACAAAATCGTCGTGGATGACAAAGGCCGACTGAACTGGATGGACATGCGCGACGATGTCCGTCAATGTGAACTGGCCGAGCCTGGAACCACATGGTGGTCGCGAGTGCTCACTCGCCTTCTCAGCAAAACGCCGATCGATTGGCTGCTGTGAATACCATCTGGGCGCGGCGACCTACGCGCCGACGTCATTCTCCTGGGTCACCAAATGGACCGTCCGCGTCGGGTAGGCGATAGCGAGACCGGCTGCCTTCAACCTCTCGAAAATGGCCAGCAGCAGTTCCTGCCGGATCAGTCGGCTTTCCGCGTAATCGGCAACCATGATGTAGGACCAGATCTCGATATCCAGCGAGCTCTCGCCGAAATGAGCAAATCGAGCACGGAGGCCATCCTTTTCAATCAGGTGGTGATCGCGCAGGATCTGCTCGATAATCTCCACGGCCCGGCGCAGCTGGCCTGCGGAGATACCGTATTCGACGCCGATCGTGGGATTGAAGAGAAAGCGGTCGCGCTTGGCGAAGTTTTCGATCTCGCGGGAGGAAAAATCACCGTTCGGGATGGTGACGAGCGTGCGTTCATTCGTGCGAATCCTCGTCGAGCGCATACCGATATCCTCTACGGTGCCGACAATATCTCCCGCGCGGCAGAAGTCTCCGACCTGAACAGGGCGGTCTGCGATGACGTTCAGGCTGCCGATCAAATTCTCCACGGCCTTCTGTGCGCCTAACGCCAAGGCGATGCCGCCAATGCCCAATGCGGCAATGCCCGTGGTCACATCGACCCCCAGCGTGTCGAGGACCGCTACCGTCGCCAATAGGAAGAGCACTATCTTTGCCGTACGCCGCAACAGGACGACGACCGACACTGCCTGCCGCCGCTGGCGGCGTTCCATCCGGGCACTAGCAACGCGTGCGATGGCATCGACCAGGCGCAGCGCAAACCAAGCAAGCGCTACCCAGCCAACGATACCGATATAGCGCAGCAAGGTCTGGCGCGCGACGATGGACGCCTCGATGCTGCCCGTCCACAGGTGGAAGGTCACCACTGCGAGAAACAGGCTGAGCGGCGGCAAGGCGGCCTGCGTGAAGCGGTAGATCGCGCTTTTCTCGCGGTCGGCCACAAAACGCCGCATGATGGCCAGAAGTCCGGCCGATATAAGCCAGTAGAGAAAGAAACTGCCGGCTGCGCTCCCGAGCAAGAGAGCCCAGTCCTGCAGCGGGGCTCCGGCCACCTCGGCGCTTTCACCGTCTTCCGGTTCAGCCGGATTTGTCGCCGCCACAGACACTGCTTCGAGAGCTTCAACGGTCTCCTGCGAAATCCCCCAGACCTCGCTGCCGACAGGGCTGTCGGTCCGGGTGAGAAGGATCGGCAGACTTTCCTCGCCGCCGAGCCTGCCTACCTCTTCGGTGTCGGCCGGCAGTTCATCGTCGAGACGCCCACTCGCTTCGTTCGACAAGGCACCGAAAGGCAGGAGCGTCCCCTGTTGGTCGAGCGCGGCTTGCAGCTTGGTGGCCCAGATCGCTCCTTGATCGACAAGTTGAGCCTCATCCTCTTCCGCAGACAGGTGGAAATAGTGAGCAGCCCTCGTGTAGTCCTTCGCCGCCAGGGCGCTGATCAGGCCGGTCACCGTTCCACGCGGCGTCTCGCGACCGAAAGGGTCGGTAGCCACTTCAGCGGCCTGCTCGGCCATCGGCTCCGCCACAGGAGCGATTTGAGCGGAAGCCGGTGTTAAGGCGGCGCAGGCGACCAGCAATAAAAGGGCAGAAAGACGGAGAACCGATATCGGTCCGATCGGGATATTATCTGGAAGGCGCTGGCCATCGCAGTTCCGCAATGGCTTCAACCCTACGAACCTACGAAAGACAGAGATTGCATTCCAACCGCTAAAGCTCGGCTCACTGATCGATCGGAGAGATTGCCTTGGGGGAAAGGCCATTTTTGCTGGCGCCGGCGATGAAAGAAAGTAAACTCACCGGTACCATGCCGTTTTCCGTTGCGGCAGGCAAGCGTTCATGTGGGCATCATTAGTCCGCGTTGCCCGCTGCGGAGCTTTGCCTGGCCATACCACAAAGGCCTCGTCCTACTGGGCAGCAGATCAGATGGCCGAACCAATGCAATAGTGAGAGAATAGATGTCACTTCCCCGCAGAACCTCAAGCGGCGGTCGTCCTTCAAAAGAGGAGGCCGCGAAACTAGGCGAGCACATATTGCAGGAAGCGCTGCAGGAATTTATCGCTAAGGGCCTCGATGCGTCCCGGATGGACGCGATCGCCGCTTCGGCCCACGTATCGAAGCGAACACTTTACGCACGCTACAAATCCAAGGATGAACTGCTATGTGCGACGATGGACTATGGTATTGCGAAGCACATCCGTCCGGTGAGCACTCTTCCTGCCAATGGCCCCATTCGCGAGCGCCTCGAAGCCGTTGCGCATAAATTTCTAGAAGCCTCGCTCACCGCAGAAGGCCGCGGCATACAGACCTTGCTGACATGGCTTGCCAATTACCGCCCCGATTTGCAGAACAAGATCAGGGCCAAAGCCGTGGCTGACGTTACCGGCGTTATGAACCAAATTCTAAAGGACGGCTACGCAAACGGAGAAATTGCGTTCTCAGACTTCCCGGCGATCGCTAAGATAGTCTTCGGCTTATTATTCTCCTTGCCGAATTATGAAATACTGAGGGGCATGGGTCCCGAATATCATGGCAGCGAATCCGTCAGCCTGGACAAGGAACTTGATTTCGTGATGGCTGCACTTCGCACTGGCGTCGTCTTTTCGACGAATGGGCGGTAAGCTGGCGCATATCTTATAAATCAGTAACTTCGTTGCATTGGTTTGAACCTAAAGATATTTCAGTATCCTTCGGATTCATCGTGATCGGAGTGTCCAGAAGATGGCCCCGGCTCAATGTGCTCTGGAATCTCGTCGAGCAATGTTCTGCCAGAGGCGTACCGCCGCCCGAGCGTCTCGATAAACCCTTAGTAACGCTTCGCATCACGATCTCCTACAGATCAATGCCGTCGTCGGGGTTGCGAGGCCTGTCGCGCCAGCCCTTGCATCCGTCGCCGCAAGGCCGATGCGCGCGCAGCTTCATCCGGGTCATCCTCGAAAATCGCGAACTCGCCGGTCGGTAACGAGTCCGGCGTTTCTCGTGCGATATCGAGATGATCGGGCAGTTCGGGTTCGCGGCGGAGCCCATGAGTTTTCTCCATGACGGGCCGGTCGGGAGCCTCTCTCCTGACCTCAAAACTTTCACGAAGCGCAGCGTCGCCCTCTTACTATAAAGAGAGCGACGCCGCGGTCTGGGCGACGGTGGAGGTCAACCTTACGGCTCTGACTGGTGATCTATTGGCGCTGCATTCAGATGAGGACCGCATCGGCCTCGACCTTTCGCCGGCAAGCCATGTGCTGGGTGATCCCACCGCGCTCGGACGGATTTTTGATAACCTCGTCGATAATGCCCTGCGCCACGCCTCGACCGTCACGGTAAGGAATGTTTCGGATGGCGGTAAGACCTGCTGGTCGTTTGAGGACGATGGCCCGGGAGTTGCGCCCGACCAACAACTGACGTTAGGCACGGCCTATGCCCGTTTCGATCCGTCACGCGATCGACAGACGGGCGGAGCCGGCCTTGGCTTAGCGATCGTCTGCGGACTTGCCGAAGCCATAGGCGGCTCCGTCTCGTTCCGGTCCAAGCCGGGCCGAGGACTGCATGTGCAAGTCGTGCTGTTGTCGGCGGGTAGAAGCTCAGAATGAGCGAGACTCCACTGCAGACTGATAATAATCGGAGGAGTAAATCAAATTGATAAAATTGAGGATCATCAACGATGAGTATCGTCGCTCAACTCGCGATCGGAACGGTGACCGTTGCACTTACCATCATCATGCAAGCGTGTTTTGCCGCAATAGCCTTCTCAGTCGATGATCGCTTCACGCCGCCTCGCACGCGAACAACACGCTTTGGAGCGACCTTGCTTCTTGCCGCTTCTACGATATGGATGCTGCTCGCTATCACGCTGGCGGCTTGGATTTGGGCGGGCCTGTTTATTGTATTGGGTGCCTTCGAAGCGCTGGAACCGGCGCTCTATTTCGCAACGGTTTCCCTGACGACGCTAGGCTTCGGCGACGTTATCCTCTCGCAGGATGTGCGGCTGCTGTCTGCGATCGTGGCTGCCAACGGCCTCGTCATGTTCGGTTTGAGCACTGCGTTTCTTCTCGAATTCGTGGGTCAGGTGCGCGAGGAGAAAGGCAGTTCGACGCGATCCCACATTTCGACGGCAGAATGACTTCGTACAGAACCGGCTCACTTTGGCTAGCATAAACGATTGTGCCTGCCCACTCTACCCGCATCGCCTTGTCCAAGTAGAAAACGCCGATCCGCCCGGGTTTCGACAAATAGTCTGGGGCTTGGCGCTTGCGTAGACTGGATGGTCAAAAGTGGAATGGCGGGTTGCGACTCTAATGTCGGTCCTAACCACCAACTCGGCGGTTCGCCAGAAGCAGATGTTCGCATGGCATGCGCTCAGGTCGGCTTCGCCCTCTCATCCCAGTCATCCGAGCATTGAGGGCTACGTTCCGAAAGCGGACGTCGGTTCGAGGGCGTCGGAGCGATGCCCATATCGGACAATAGGATTAGTCGGCTTAACGGAGATGGATTGGGCTTAAGGACATCTCGAACGGTGGCAACAAAGCGACCTGGGTTCGGTCTTTATCCGCCTTTGACTTGTGCAGGGTCGAGCGCCTGCACCGGGGTTGCGAGAAAGCGGAATGGCTCGGCGGTTCCTTGCTTCGCGGCCGCGACAGCGTTGATGAGCAGCGCCGCCGAAGCGGCAAACCCTTCGATTGAATTTGCCTTGCCAAGCCAGACCCGCGAGGCCTTGGGCGACACGCCCACGGTAACTTCCAGCGCGGCATTGCGCGAACGCGCGGCCGACCGGTAGAAGCTCTGGTCATCAAAGGGGTCGAGCGAATAGTCCAGATCCTGTCCGGCAAGGATCTTGGCATCGGCCTTCGTGGCACTTCTCCGGTGAACGCCCGACAGCCACAGGGTCCGCGCCTGGCCATTCTCCAGAAATGCGGCGGCCATGGTTGAACGGGATATCGGCAAGAGCCAGGTCGGTGGAACGGCTCGACGTCTTTGACCTTGCCGATTCATCGGAAAGCCTCGCGGTTTGGCTGAAGTGCGATCTCACCTTTGATGCTGCCGAGATTGTCGCGAACGTCGACTACGCCAACCTCGTCTTCCAGCAGCGCCTGCACGTCCTGCGACAGCTCTTGCAGCTTCAACATGTCGGGGCCGGTCAGGACGATTTCGATCGGATCGCCCGATGTTGGCTGTCCGGTCTCGGGTGCCACCAGTAGAGTGGCACCGGCGACATTGCGGTCGAGATAGGTCTGTAAAGTCGGGTCGGCAGTCCTCATTTACGCGGGCGGGCGAGAGGAAACGAACTGCATCGCAAGGTCGCTCGACTATCGCCAAGCGTCCCAGTGGACGCCCCACGAAGATCGGACAGGCAATCCTCGCAGACGTGCGACACCTGCTGAGAGGCTTCACCTCTTCGAGCCGGTTTGCTCCGCAAGCAGTTCGACAAGCCTGCGCACGCTGTCCCGCAGTTCGTCAATCCCTTCGGATTTGCGCCCCCTCGCGAGGGTTTCGGGAACATACACTGCCTGGTTGCGCAGTATTTTTCCACTCTCGGTCAGTTCGATAACCACTCGGCGCTCGTCTTCCGGATCGCGTGTTCGTCGAACCAGGCCGGCGGCCTCCATACGCTTCAGCAGAGGGGTGAGAGTTCCGCTATCGAGGTAAAGCCGCGCGCCGAGGGAGCCCACCGTCTGGGGTTCTTTCTCCCATAATACCAGCATGACCAGATATTGCGGATAGGTGAGACCCAGCTCCCGAAGAACAGGGCCATAGAGGCGGCTGAGGAGGTTGGTGGCAGCATAAAGGGGAAAGCAAACCTGTCGATCGAGCAACAAGGGATCGCGCGGGTCCTGTGCTGCTGCCACCCCGTCATTCATTGGGCGAACACATTAATTTTCACATCGACGTTTCCGCTGACTGCGTTGGAATAGGGGCAAGCAGCGTGGGCGTTCTTCACGATCTCGTCAGCCTTTGCCTGATTGACCCCGGCAATTTCGACATCCAGTGTGACAGCGAGATTAAACCCGTCATTACCATTCGGCAAGAGGCCGACCTGGCAGGAGACTTCAATGTCGTCGTCACCCACCTTGTCGGTCTGTGCCCGCGTTACATGGATCACGGCATTTTCGAAGCAAGCCGCATAACCAGCAGCGAAGAGTTGCTCGGGATTAGTCGCGTCGCCCTTGCCACCGAGTTCCTTCGGTAGAGCGAGGTCGAGCTCGAGAATGCCATCTTCGCTTTTGACCTTTCCGGCGCGGCCACCATAGGCGTTAACGCGAGTGTTGTAGAGATTTTTCATGTTAGCTCCTTACGGTTAGACAGCAGGATAAATAGTATCCAATTATATTGTGCGCAATATATAACTTGCAAGGCGCGTCATGCTGGCAGACACGCCTTTGCGTCAAATTCTGACCGCGTCACCTGCCCAAAGCCCTCAGAATAGTCTTCTCGACCGGCGAGTAGCTATTGTCGGAACGCTCGAGACTGATCGGCTCACGCGGTAGCAGCGGCGGCTGCGCAATGAAGCGCGGCTGCTTACCGTAATCCTTATATGCAGAATGCACGAGGAAAGGGTGGCACAGATACACCTTGCCGGCCGGACCCGTTGCCAGTTGCTCCAGGCGATGGGCCGATCCGGCGAATCCGTCCGAGGCCAACTCTCGAAGGGTCAGACCGGCTTCCTTGGCCGGTGCGAGTTGTCGCGCTGTATCGATATGCGAGCCGACCCGAATGCGCGTTGAGGAATCGTGAATACCCACATCCGAGAATAGGAACAGCATCAACAGGGCGCGGCCCTTGCGGTGCACATTGGCCCGCCACTCCATGAAGTCGGGCTTCTCATAAGCGAAGCTGACCTCGATGTGCCACCCGTCGTCTCCAGGTTCTTCGGCAGATGGAAAGCCAACAGCAAATGTTCCGAGTCCGCCCCGCGGCAGCCACCGACCTTTGCCCACAAGCTGGTCGAATGCTGTATGCATGGCGGTTGTGTTTGCCGCTTCGTGAAACGGAGCCTGATCGAACCGCTCGAGACGGGCCGGGTCCAGGTGGTCGAGTCATCGGGATCGCATCCCGTGGCCACCCACAGGATCGCGCGCGCTTCTGCGGCCACCTTGGATGAAAATGCAGCACCCACCCAGACGAAGCCGTCGCGAACGAAGCGGGCAATGGCATCTGCGCCAAGCGCAGAGAAGTATCGATTAGGCGCGTATGGTCGAGCGGCATTGCTGCTTCACGAGCCGGAAACCCGGCCAGCTCAGCCCAACGGAAAGGGTCGAGGCGCGATTGAGAGTGATGAACTTCATGGGCTTCTGCTACCTGATGTATTGTAGAGACACGACAAACGGCTGCCATTGAACAGGTGCTGGGCATACATGGGTGGTCTGCCATGGGGTCGGAAGCAAAATGGCCGATTTGCATTGGTTGCCTGCCCAAAGCAGACAGTCAGCAACCGGCCCAATTGCAGCCGAAGAACTGCAACTTGAACGCGTGGCAGCTTTTGAGAGGCCGCTACGCAAGCTTAGACGGCAGGAAGTGGGGTGGAAAGCTGCCCGTAAATCAAGTAGCCGTGTTTACCTCGCCTTTGTATATGGTAACTTTTGATAACATCCATCCCATTATTATTAAACAAACGATGATACTTGCTACGAACCAGTAAGGCGCTTCTTTGAGTGTTGCTGAAAATAAAACGAACAACGAGATCGCTAGGCGGACGCTTGTCTTCGGAACGACGATCGATGTTCCGCATCTACGGCATTTGAAAGGATGGCCTCGACGCAACAAACAGCGCTTTAATGGTATCGTCGTCTGACAGCGAGGGCATCCACCTCGAGCAACAGTGTTCTCGTCAACCGTCATCGCAGGAACCTTAGGCTGGATAAACATGTATCCGCAACTGGGTCGCTAGCCGAATGGCAGCTTTTTGCGATCTGATTGCCGATAGCAGACAGTCTGCAACCGGCCCATGAAAAGCCATTGGCAGGAATCGCTACGCAAGCCTCGCGTGGGCCGCAAAGTCCCCCGCTTCGAGATTCTAGCGCAGCTTGGATGTTCGCACCGCGAACAAGGCCTATTGTGCGTGGGTCCCGGTTACGGAGGAATGCCCGACGTGTTTTTTCATACTCGTTTCATACAAATGACGAGTCGCGCCGTAAGTCTTTGAAAAGTGGTGGGCGCGGCAAGGATTGAACTTGCGACCCCACCCGTGTGAAGGGTGTGCTCTACCACTGAGCTACGCGCCCGCCCGGTGCTGTCCGCGGCGTTCGCAGCGGAAGGGCAGGGGCGCGCCTTTACTGTGCGAATCGCCGCGTGGCAAGCGCCCTAGCCGATCACCAGTTGCACAATCCGTGCGAGCCAGCCGGTGGCGGCTCGGTCCTGCGCTGCAGCGGGCTGCGGGGCGGGGCAGGCAAGGCAATAGGCCTGGACGCCCCGCGTTCCCAGCAAGCGATCCGCATCCGCCGCGATGCGGGCGACAAACGCCGACCGGCTCTGCGTCATGCGGGCAATCACATCGCCGCCCGAGCCGGCCTCTTCCCCGTCGCCGATCAGCCATTGCCGCAGCAGCGTGTCGTAGGTCGACGGCGCTTCGCCCAGATAGAGCACGTGCCAGTCGCTGCCGAGTTCGGCGCGTTCGGCAGTCCAGGCCAGCGCTTCCTCGATACCGCCATATTCGTCGACCAGCCGTAGCTGCCGGGCGGTACCGCCATCCCATACCCGGCCCTGGCCGACCGCATCGGCCTGTTCGCGCGTCAGGCCGCGCGCCTCGCCCACGCGCTCGAGGAAATCCTCGTAACCGTCTTCGATGAAGGCCTGCAGGATAGCATCGGTTTCGGGAGTGAACCCGGCGATCAGATCGGGCTGGCCCGACAGCGGCGTGGTGCGCACGCCGTCGCTGGTGACACCCGCCATCGCCGCGGTTTCCTCGAACGTCGGGATCACTGCGAAAATGCCGATCGAACCGGTAATGGTCTCGGGTTCGGCGAAAATGCGATCGGCGGGCGTGGACACCCAGTAACCGCCGCTGGCTGCCACATTGGCCATCGACACCGCGATGGGAATGTCGCGCGCCTTGTGCCGCAGGATCGCATCGCGGATCAACTCGCTGGCGAGCACCGACCCCCCCGGCGAATCGACCCGCACGACCAGCCCGGCAAGTTCCTGCTCGAGCGCGTCGTCGAGCAGCCCGGCGATCCGGTCGCCGCCCGCGGTGCCAGGTCCTGCATCGCCATCGACGATTTCGCCCGCCACCGTGATCACCCCGATGGGCCGTCCGGCATCGGGCAGCGGATTGTCCTCGAGCCAGGCGTTGAGTTCGGTGTGGGGGTAGGCGTTGGGACCCTCCGCCCAGTCGTCTTCGCCGACGAGTTCGACCACGCGCTGTTCGAAATCGGCGCGAGTGCCAAGTTTGTCGACCAGCCCCGCCTGCAAGGCGGCGGTAGCCAGATCGCCGCCCGCCGCTTCGATCCAAGCGACAGGCTGGTCGGTGATCCGCGCGACATCGGCGGCGGGGCGGGCCTTCTTGAGATTGGCGCGGTATTCTTCCCACAGCGTCTCATACAGCGCACGGGCATTTTCGCGCGCGGGGTCGGACATGCCGGCCCGGCTGTAGGGTTCGACCGCGCTCTTGTATTCGCCGACCTTGTAGACGCGCGCGTTCACCTTGAGCTTGTCGAGCAGGCCCGCGTAATAGAGCCGCTCGCCCCCGGGCCCGGCAATCACTGCGCCGCCCAGTGGGTTGACCCAAACCTCGCTGGCATGCGCAGCGAGCAGCATGCCGTCGTCGGTATAGGCGGTGGCATAGGCCAGCACGGGCTTTTCCGCGGCGCGCACCCGGTCGAGCGCTTCGCCGATCGCCTGCATATGCACCTGTCCGCCGCCGAGGAAACGGTCGAGATCGAGCACCACGGCCGAAATGCGTTCGTCTCCGGCAGCTTCGTCAAGCGCGTGGATCACGTCGCGGGCCTGGTATTCGCCGACCGGCGCGGTGCCCGAAAGCAGGGCGGCGATCGGGTCGATCTCGGTCCGCTCCTCGACGACGACGCCGCTCAGATCGAGCAGCAAGGCGCCATCGCGCACGGCGGCCGGGCTGGGGCGCGCAGTCAGCACCGCAAACAGGGCGGTAAAGAACAGCAGCATGAAGACGAGCACCAGCCCGTCCTTGATGCCAACCAAAAGCCGCCAGACCTTACCAGCAAACTGCATGCGTCAAATCTCCTGTTGGGAATCGAACTAGGGCAGCGCTGCGGCCAACGCCACTGGAAAGCGCTTGAGCGCCCCACGCAGCTCGACTAAGGGCGTGGTCTCAATGACATCGATGGAAACCTCGCCTCACGCCGCCCGCTATCCCGCGGGCGGGCTCGCTTTCCCGCATCGCGACCTGATCGGGATCGGCCAGCTCGAACGGCACGAGATCCTGTTCCTGCTCGACGAGGCGGAGCAGTGGGTCGCGCTCAACCGGCAGGCGACCAAGCGCGAGAACCGGCTGGCCGGGCTGACGGTGATCAACGCCTTCTTCGAGAATTCCACGCGCACGCTGCTGAGCTTCGAGATCGCGGGCAAGCGGCTGGGGGCGGATGTCGTCAACATGCACGCTGCCCAGTCGTCGGTGAAAAAGGGCGAGACGCTGATCGATACCGCGATCACGCTCAACGCGATGCGCGCCGACGCGATCGTGATCCGCCACGGTTCGAGCGGGGCGACCCAGCTGATCGCCGACAAGGTCGGCTGCCCCGTGCTCAACGCGGGCGACGGACAGCACGAGCATCCGACCCAGGCGTTGCTCGATGCGCTGGCGCTGCGCCATGCGCTGCGCGACAGGGGCGAGGCGGCGGACGATTTTACCGGGCTGAAGATCGTGATCTGCGGGGACATCCTGCACAGCCGGGTCGCGCGCTCCAACCTGCTGTGCCTGCAGGCGCTGGGGGCCACCGTGCGGCTATGCGCCCCGCCGGCGCTCATGCCCGCCGGCATCGAAGCGATGGGCGCCGAGGTCTATCACGATTTCGATGCGGCGCTGGACAGTGCCGATGTGGTCATGATGCTGCGCCTCCAGAACGAAAGGATGAGCGGCCAGTTCATTCCTTCCGCGCGCGAATACCACCATCTCTACGGGCTAACGAAGACCCGGCTCAGGCAGGCATCGCAAGACGCGCTGGTCATGCATCCGGGGCCGATGAACCGCGGAGTGGAGATCGACAGCGAGGTGGCCGACATGATCGACCGCTCGATCATCACCCGGCAGGTGGAAATGGGAGTCGCGATCCGCATGGCTGCGCTCGACGTGCTGACACGCCGTTCACGCGGTGTCCCCGGGTGGGGAGACGCGGCATGAAGCAGCAACGACCGCTGACGATAGAAGGTGGCCGGCTGGTCACGCCCGCTGGCGTGCAGGGCGGCGCGCTCCGGCTGGTCGACGGTTGCATCGACGGCATCGGCACGGCCGCGCAGGACGGTGACGAAGTGATCGATGCGGGAGGCGCACTGGTCGCTCCCGGGCTGGTCGATCTCGGCGTCTTTGCGATCGACAAGCCGGCCTTCCATTTCGGCGGGATTACCCGCGCTGCGTTGATGCCCGATCAATCACCGCGCCTCGATCTGCCGAGCCGCGTTTCCTATATTGCCAAGAGCGGCAAGCCCGATTTCTGGGTCCACCCGCTCGCCGCCGCCACGCGTGATCTGGCGGGGGCCGAAATCGCCGAGCTGGGCCTGATGCGCGAAGCCGGGGCGCGCGGCGTGGCAACCGGCCGGCAGTGGATCGCAAATTCCGGCACCATGCTGCGATTGCTGCAATATGCCGCCATGCTCGACCTGGTGGTGGTCGCGCATCCCGAGGACGCCGCGCTGGTCGGCAACGTTGTCGCCACGGCAGGCGAAGTGGCCACCCGCCGCGGCTTGCCCAGCGCCCCTGCCGAAGCCGAATCCATCGCGCTGACCCGCGATATCGCACTGGCGGAAATGGCTGGCGCGCGGATCCACTTCCGTCAGGTGACCACCCGCGCCGGGCTCGATATTGTGCGCCGGGCCAAGGCGCGCGGCGTGTCGGTGACCTGCGGGGTGACCCCGGCCCATTTCATGCTGTCCGATCTGGCCACTGTCGATTTTCGCACCTTTGCCCGCCTGTCCCCGCCGCTGCGCAGCGAAGACGACCGCCAGGCGGTCCGCGAGGCGATCGGCGACGGCACGGTGGACGTGATCGCGAGCGGCCACGATCCACGCGGGCCCGAAGACAAGCGGCTCCCCTTCTCCGATGCGGAACCGGGCATGGCGGGGGCGGAAACGCTGCTCGCTATGACCCTGTCGCTGGTGCGCGACGAGGTCATCGATATCGGGCGCGCGTTCGAACTGGTCGCGACGAAGCCCGCTGAAATCCTGGGCGTCCCGGCGGGCGCGATTGCTCCCGGGCTCGAAGCCGATGTCGCAATCATCGATCCGGACAGGCCGTGGATCATCCAGAGCGCGAAGATGGAAGCCACTGCGGGCAATACGCCGTTCGACGGCCAGCCGACGCAGGGGCGGGTGCTGCATCTCTACAAGGGCGGTATGCCGATCAGGCACTAGGCCAGCGAAAACCCCGCCCGGATCGTGTCCGGACGGGGCCTCTCGGTGGTTTGGTAAACTGATGGATTAGCGGGAAGCGACCCGAACGCCCGCGTCGACCACGGCGATTGCTCCCGGAAGCTTGCGGCTGGCAGCGTAGGCAATGCAGCCGTCGCCGCGGCCCTTGACCGTCCGGCACATCGAATCGGCGGAGGCCTTGGCGAAGCCGGCTGCCGCGACGCGATAATAGATCTTGCCATTGACGCGGGCCTTGGTGATCACGCGCTCGGACTGGGCGAGTTCGGGATAGCGTTTCTGGAACTGCTTCCACGCCTCATTGGCATCCGACATCGAAAAGAACGAGCCGAGCTGGACATTGTAATCGCCGCTGCTGCTGCGCGGAGCGGCGCTTGCCGGAGCGGCTGCGCGGGCGGTGCGCGAAGCAGCCGGCCTGGCAGTTTGCATCGGTGTATCCTGCACCACTTCTCGACCAACGAAGCGGATACCGCCTGCCGGGGCAAGCCCGGCGTCGGCCAATGCGACATCGGCGCCATCGTCTACCGCGGGCGCGGCTTCGACCGGCGGCAGTTCTTCGGCGAAAGCAAAGTCGCCGCGCGGTGCTGCGACCTGTTCGGCTTCGCCGCTCGCTGCAAGCATATCGACACTGGGATGATTGGACAGGGCCAGCATCTGCGGCTGGCCGGGATCGGCCTGCGGCTGGACCCCCAGAACGGTGGCGACGCGTCCGGTGAAGGCTTCGGGGCGCGCCAGGGCCGCCCATTCGGCCATGCGATCGCCGACCTCGCCCGCGGGGACATCTTCCGCGGCCATGAGGCGAGCGGCGCGCCAGTTGCCCTGCATGGCATAGGCATAGGCGAGGTTCTGCCGCACCTTGGGCGTGTTCTGCCCGCCGCGCAGCGTGTTGCCGAGGACATTGACGCCATGGTCGGGCCGGCCGGCCAGCGCCATGGCGAGCCCGTAATCGGCTGCATCGAGCTTGTCTTCGAAGCGGCTGAGCGTGCCCAGCGCGCCCATCTGGTCGCCTATCGCTACCTGCGCGAGGGCATGGCTGATCACTGTTCGCGGGGCGGTATCACCCAGTTCGATCGCTTCGGCAAAGGTCGTCGCGGCCGACGCGAAACGCCCATCGGTCAGATAGGCGTTGGCGAGCAGCGTGCGCGTATAGGCGTCGCGCGGGCTGGCCAGTACGGCGGCTTCGGCATGGCGCACGGCTTTCGAAGCGTTCCCCTTGGTCAGCGCCTGTTCGGCATGCGCGGCCGAATAGGAATGGCTGGGGGCAGTCTTGCCCGTACACCCCGTAAGCGCAGTGGTCGCCAGCGCCGTGGTGACGGCGAGCTGGACGAACCGCTTGTTCCTGGCTTTCGTCTCGATGCTCATTCTTCCCCCCTTTGAAGGCGATTCCGCGTCGTTCGAGTTCATTTTTCGCTGCGCTGCACCTGGGCAGCGAGGCTTGCGATTTCGGGCATTTCGGCGAGCAACGCGTCGAGCGCGTCGGTCACTAGTTGCTGTGCGCTGCGTCCGCGAACGGTACAGGCAAGGCGCAGCATGAGATGGCGTTCCTGGTCGAGCCGCAGCGTGAATGCGGCCCGCTTGCCCTGCGCTGTGGCAGGGCGCCGTACGATCGGCTTGCGCGGAGCGGGTTCGTCGAGCTGCGCCTGGATCTTGTTCAGCGAAGCGCGCACCTGGTTGGGTGCATCGGTTTCCTTCGCCGCTTGAGGCGATAGCGGCACGACGTTCTCCGGCACCGGCTCCAGCCGCGGCCGGGGCCGCGCATCGGTTTCATCACTGGCGCCGTCGCCCATGTCGTTCCAGCCGAGATCCTCGAGATTGGCCGCGGCTTCCTTGCCATCGACCGGTCCGACGATGCCCGATTGCGGACGCATGGCCGGTTTCGCCCCACCCTTGCGTGCAAGCAGGGTGGACGAGAGAGAGGCGAAGTTGGCGTCAGACATTCGGCAGCCCGCCTTCCGCTACTACTGGGCCACACGGCGGCCGAAGCCGCCGGCGGGACGATGAACGCCGGACATCGCGGACTGCGAATTGGGCGCGGCGAAGACCGTGCGCCGGAAGTTCTTTTCCAGCCGGTCGGCGATGTATTTCCACAGCGCGGTGACTTCGGCAGCGGACCGGCTTTCGGGGTCCACTTCCATGACCGTGCGGCCGTCGATCATCGAGGCGGCAAAGTCGGTGCGGTGGTGCAGCGTGATCGGCGCCACAGTGCCGTGCTGCGACAGCGCAACGGCGGCTTCCGACGTGATCTTGGCTTTCGGGGTCGCCGCGTTGACGACGAAGACCAGCGGCTTGCCCGCGCGTTCGCACAGGTCGACGGTGGCGCCCACGGCGCGCAGGTCATGCGGGCTGGGGCGAGTCGGGACGACAATCAGTTCGGCGACCGAGATCACCGACTGGATCGCCATGGTGATCGCGGGCGGGGTATCGATCACCGCCAGCTTGAACCCCTGCTGTCGCAGGATCGCCAGATCGGTGGCCAGCCGTGCAACGGTGGTCTGGGCGAAGGCGGGATATTCGTCGGCGCGCTCGTTCCACCAATCGGCAAGCGATCCTTGCGGATCGATGTCGATCAGGACGACAGGACCCGCACCGGCGCGCTGCGCCTGAACGGCCATATGTCCCGAGAGGGTGGTCTTGCCCGATCCGCCCTTCTGCGATGCCAATGCCAGTACACGCAAGACTTGGTCCCCCTGGGTTGCGCCTGTAATCTACTCACTCGTGCTGCAATCGTCCGCAGCGATCTTATCATGGAGATCGCAGACTACCCCTAATTTTGGGTTAACCGGATGGCGGTTTGACATGGGCCCAAGGCCGTAAAATCCCTGGCAACACTTTGCTAACGGTCGATTTACTATAGGATGTCGCCAATCGGGCGCGTTTCGCGGGCCCCGCAATGCGAAAGGGATAGGATGCGACATTCGGCAAAAGCAGCTTGGATGGCCGGAATGCTGACGCTGGCGGGCCTGGCCGCGGTGCCTGCCCATGCCGACGTCAAGGCCGGGGTCGATGCCTGGACCGCAGGAGACTTTGCCGGGGCCGTGCGCGAGTGGGCCGGGCCCGCCGCACAGGGTGATCCCGACGCGCAATTCAACATGGGGCAGGCCTACCGGCTTGGCCGCGGGGTCGAAACCGATGTCGAACAGGCCGAAGCGCTCTATGCCAAGGCTGCGGCGCAGGGCCACGTGAAGGCGGCGGACAATTATGGCCTGCTGCTGTTCCAGCGCGGCGCCCGCCAGGAAGCCTTGCCCTATATCTCCGCCGCGTCGATGCGCGGCGATCCCCGCGCCCAGTACTTGCTGGGAATCGCCCATTTCAACGGCGATCTGGTCAAGAAGGACTGGCGCCGCGCCTATGCGCTGCTGACGCTGGCGAATTCCTCGGGCCTGCCGCAGGCGCGCGGCGCCCTGGCGCAGATGGACCAGTATATCTCGATCGAAGACCGCCAGGCAGCGCAGCCGCTGGCCGCCTCGCTCAAGGCCGAAGCCGAGGCGGCGCGTTCGCGTCAGCTTGCTACAGCAGACCTCGGACTGGCAACCGATGCGCCCAGCGGACCCGTGGTCACGGCCAGCGCTCCCGAAACCGCGGCGACGCGTCCGGTAGTCCTGCCGCCGGCGACTGCTGAAGCGCCCACCTCGCAGACTGCAGGCGCGGATTACACACTGCCCGCTGCACCCGCGCCCACCGTGGTCGCGCGGCAAAAGGACGAGGCGCTATCCCGTGAAGCGGTGGCGGTGGCTGCCAGTCCGGCGGTGCCGCCCGCAGCATCGACCGCCGCTGCCGCCGTACCTTCTTCCACGCCCGCCCGGACAAGCGCGACGCGCGTCGCGCCGGCCGCAACGGGTCCTTGGAAAGTCCAGCTTGGCGCCTTCGGCGTACCCGGCAATGCGCAGCGCTTGTGGGGCCAGCTCGCGGGCCGGTCGGAGATCGCCGGGCGCGAGCAATTGCTGCTCAAATCGGGCAATCTCACGCGCCTGCTGGCGGCCGGATATGCCACGCGCGGCGAAGCCGCCGCGGCCTGCGCCTCGCTCAAGCGCAGCGGGCAGGAATGCCTCGTCACGCGCTAGCCATTCCGTGATCGCGCTTTCCCCGGCCACCGCACCGCGATAGACGCTCGCCCCCACGGCCCATATTAAGGGCGGCCAAGGGGGAATGCATGGATCCGATCGACACTCGCAGCGACGCTGCGCCCGACCAGGCGGTGCCGCACGCGACGGTGGGAAACCGGATCGCCAGCCTCGATTTCATTCGCGGCATCGCGGTGATGGGAATTCTCGCCGCCAATATCATCGCCTTCGGCCAGCCTTTCGCCGCCTATATGTATCCCGACGCCTTCCTCGTGCCGCACAACGAGGCCGAGGAATGGATGTGGATCGCGCAATTCGTGCTTATCGACGGCAAGATGCGTGGCCTGTTCACGCTGCTGTTCGGCGCCGGCCTGTATCTGTTCATGGAAAAGGCTTGGTCGCGCGGAGAAGGGCGGGCGTTGCAGGCGCGCCGGCTGGGCTGGTTGCTGCTGTTCGGCCTCGGGCATTTCTTCCTTATCTGGCGCGGAGATATCCTCACTTTCTATGCACTGTTCGGTCTTGTCTCCCTCGCCGCGATCCGCTGGGCGGCCAAAACGCAGCTGGTCATTGGGCTGCTCGGCTATGCCGCCGGCATGGTGCTGGTCGGCAGCTTCATGCTGTCGCCCTATGTGATCGCCGAGACCGAATTCGGCGAGCAGCCGGCCTATTCCGAAATGCGCGAACAGCTGGCAGCCGACAAGGGCCGTGCACTCGATCACGAAATGGTCGAATACCGCATCATCTCCGAGGGTTCCTATGGCGATTTCGTCGCGCACAACGTGATCGACCATAAGGGCGACCTGCCGTTCAATATTTTCGTATTTGGGTTCGAAACGCTGCCGCTGATGCTGATCGGCATGGCGCTGTACCGGTTCGGCCTGTTCAGCGGCGCTTTGAATACCGGCAGGATGCTGCGCTGGGGCAGTGCGGGTATTGTTATCGGCAGCGGGGTTACCCTGCTGGTGGCGCTGTGGGTGAGGGATGCGGGATTTTCCTATTGGAGCACGTTGGCTGCATTCATGAGCCTGTCGGCACTGCCCCGCCTGCCCGTGGTGCTCGGGCTGGCAGCGGTCCTGGCGGTGGTCGGTGCGCGTGCCTCGGGCTGGCTGGCGGAGCGGGTTTCCGCTGCGGGGCGGGCCGCTTTCACCAATTACCTGGGCACATCGGTGCTGATGCTGTTTGTCTTCCACGGTTGGGGCGGCGGATTGTTCGGCGCTCTGGGGCGTACCGAGCTGTACCTCGTCACGGCGGCAAGCTGGCTCGTCATGCTCGCCTGGTCGAAGCCCTGGCTCGACCGGTTCCGCTTCGGTCCGCTCGAATGGCTCTGGCGGTGCCTGACCTATTGGCGGCTGTTCCCCCTGCGGCGGTGACGAGAGGGGTTGCTACTGAGAACGACTCTCACTAGAAGTGCTCCTGCGAGTCAATCGCAGGAGTGTTCGAGTGTACGTCTGCATCTGTAACGCAATCCGGGAAAGCGACCTGCGGCGCGCAGCGCGCCATGTCTCGGGCGATGCCGAAACTTGCTATGCCGCGCTTGGCAAGCCGGCTTGCTGCGGCACCTGCCTCGATGAGGCTGACGAGATCCTCCAGGAAGAACGCGAGATGGGATGCGTGGCCGCCGCGGCTTGATCGCTGGCTAACGCAAATCGCTTGCAACTGGCGGAATTCCGCCGATTTTATCCCTTTCTACCCTTGCCATAAGCCCCGCCTCGGGCGCATAGGAAGCGCCGTTCAGCAGGCAAGGAGGCAGCGCCATGAAAGGCGATCCGAAGGTCATCGAGTTCCTTAACAAGGCGCTCACCAACGAATTGACCGCAATCAACCAGTACTGGCTCCATTACCGGGTGCTCGCCGACTGGGGCGTCAGCCGTCTGGCCGAATACGAGCGGCACGAATCGATCGACGAGATGAAGCACGCCGACATCCTCGCCGAGCGCATCCTGTTTCTGAACGGACTTCCCAACTTCCAGGCGATCCACAAGCTGAAGGTGGGCGAGACGGTTGAGGAAATCCTCAAGGCCGACCTGGCGATGGAGATGGAGGCGATCCCCCTGCTCAAGGAAGCCGCGGAATATTGCCAGAGCGTCCGCGACTTCGCCACCGGGCAGATCTTCGAAGACATCCTGGCGAGCGAGGAAGAGCATGTCGACTTCCTCGAAACCCAATTCGACATGATCGCGCGCATGGGGCTGGAAAACTATGTCCAGCTCAACAGCAAGCCGGCAGGCGAAGGCGAGGGCGGCTGACCGCGTTGTGGAGCCGCCTGCGGGCGGCTCTGCGATGCTAAGCGAGCATGATCGGCTTCAGTCCGATGCGGCGTTCCGGCGTTCGCGCATGCGTTCGCGGTTGCGCTTTGCCGCGGTGCGGGTTTCCATCAGAAACGAACCGAGCCCTGCGACCAGCAGTCCCATGCAGATCACCCATGTCGTCGCGACCAGAGTGCCCAGTGCGGTCCTGACAAATGCGCTGATGAACAGCAGTACGATTACGACACTGATGGCAAGCGCCGACGCGGTGCTGAACATGACCGCGCGCTGCGCGTAGATGCGCCGCATTTCGAGCGCGGGCAACTCGGCCCGCATGGCTTTGACATCGCCATCTTCCCCCGCGTTGAGGATACGCTCGATCTTGTTGGCAACCCAGATCAGCCGGTTGGTCATGACATTCATGACCGCGCCGATCCCCGCAAGCAGGAAGGCCGGCGCGAGGCTGAGCTGGACGACCTGCTGCACGCGCAGGGTCGAACTGGTCCGCTCGATGAGGTCGAAGGCACCGATGCCTGCAAGGAGATCGAGCGTCACCGGCGTCACTCTTTCTGGAAGGGGTTCTTGGGACTCTTCAGCACCACGCGCACCGGCACTGCATCGAACCCCAGCTTGTCGCGAATGCCGTTCACCAGATAACGTTCATAGCTCTTGGGCAGCATGTCGAGCCGGGTGCCGAACACCACGAAACGCGGCGGACGGATGCTGGCCTGGGTGATATAGCGCAGCTTGATCCGCTTGCCCTTGGGGGCGGGCGGCGGATTGGCTTCGAGCGCATCGTCGAACCAGCGGTTGAGCGCAGCGGTGGGCACGCGGCGGCTCCATGCTTCGCGCAGGTCGAACGCCGCCCCCAGCATCTGGTCGATACCCTTGCCGGTTTTCGCGCTTACTGCGAACAGCGGCACTCCGCGAACCTGGGCGAGACCCTCGTTGAGCGCTTCGCGGATACCGTTGAACAGCGCGCTGGCACCTTCGGCGACATCCCACTTGTTGATTGCGATCATCAGCGCGCGCCCTTCCTCGAGCACCATGCTGGCAATCTTGAGATCCTGCGATTCGAGCCCGCGGGTGGCGTCCAGCAGCAGCACCACGACTTCCGCGAAATCGACCGCGCGGCGCGCATCGGCCACCGAAAGCCGTTCGAGCTTGTCGACGACCTGCGCCTTCTTGCGCATTCCGGCCGTGTCGATCAGCCGGATTTCCCGCTCTTCCCCGCTACGCGGGTCGCGCCACTCCCAATCGACCGCGATCGAATCGCGTGTAATCCCGGCTTCGGGACCGGTCAGCAGCCGGTCCTCGCCCAGCATGCGGTTGATCAGCGTCGACTTGCCGGCGTTTGGCCGGCCGACAATGGCCAGTTTCAGCGGCCCGGCGAGCAGTGCCTCTTCATCTTCCTCGCTCAGTTCGAGGGTTTCGGCCGCAGCTTCTGCCTTCTCGCCGATGATCGGCCAGAGGCGTTCGAACAGGTCGCCGATCCCTTCGCCATGTTCGGCGCTGATTCCGGCCGGTTCGCCGAAACCGAGCGAAAAGCTCTCGTAGATTCCAGCGTCGCCCTGTTTGCCTTCGGCCTTGTTGGCGACCAGGACCACGGGCACGGCCTGTCCGCGCAGCCAGCGGGCGATTTCCTCATCGAGCGGAGTCAGCCCGACGCGTGCGTCGAACACGAACATCGCCGCATCGGCGCCCTCGAGGCTGACTTCGGTCTGCATGCGCATCCGCCCGGGCAGGCTGGCCGGGTCTTCGTCTTCCCAACCGGCGGTATCGACCACCTGGAATTCGAGCCCCGCGATCTCCGCGTCGCCGAAGCGGCGGTCGCGCGTGACTCCGGGCTGGTCGTCGACCAGCGCAAGGCGCTTGCCGACCAACCGGTTGAACAAAGTCGATTTGCCGACGTTGGGCCGCCCGATGATGATCACCGTGGGCTTCGAGGAATTGGGCACCATGATGGCGCGGGAAGTGGCGCTTTGCGCTCCGCTTTGCAAGCTCCGGCGCAGGCGAGGGTTAATATCGGTTAACCTTAACGCGAAGGATGTCGGCAAGGATAAGCGGCATACCTCTGCCGGCATGAGGAAAAAACTTGCCGCTTTCGCCCTGCTTGCCTGTGCCACGCCCGCCGCGGCGGACGATTTCGGTGCGTTCGATAATCGGGGTGCCGAACTGGATGCTTATCTCCAGTGCGTACCCTACGCACGAGAAGTGTCGGGGATCCAGATCTACGGCGATGCCCATACCTGGTGGGAGCAGGCGCAGGGGCGCTATGCCACCGGTACGGCGCCGCGTCCGGGGGCCGTCATGGCCTTCCGTCCGCATCGCAGCATGCAATTGGGTCATGTGGCGACGGTGAGCCGCGTTCTCGACACGCGGCGCGTCTTGCTCGATCATGCCAACTGGTCGCCGATCAACGGGCGCCGGGGGCAGGTCGAGAAGGACGTGCTGGCGATTGACGTATCGCCGGCCAACGACTGGAGCGCAGTGCGCGTGTGGTACGCCCCGCTCGGGGAAGTCGGCACGACCGCTTGGCCGGTTGCAGGCTTCATCTATGGAGAGGGCCGGCCGCAGGCGCGCCAGCAGCTTGCCATGGCGCCGGCGCGCAAACAGACCTCGAAGCGCTTTCTCAGCGCCTTCGCCAGTTTCTCCGACTGATCAGTCGGCCTTGGCGACCGGCGCATCCTCGCCGAGATCTTCGTACCAGGCTTCGACCGGGCCATTCAGCTTGATGGTCAGCGGATTGCCCTTGCGATCGACGGTCTTGCCCGCCTGAACCCGCACCCAGCCGCCCGAGATCGAATATTCCTCGATATCGGTGCGCTGTTTGCCCTTGAAACGGATACCCACTCCGCGCTTGAGCACATCCACCTGGAAGTGCTCGCTCTTGGGGTTGACCGAAAGATGGTCGGGCGGGGTCTGGCTGGTGGTTTCTTCGCTCATGGCGCGCGCCGATACTGCGCGGCGCGCCCACGGGCAAGATCAATCGGCCACGGGCAAGATCAATCGGGAGGAGGCGGCGTTTCCAGCGGGCCGCGATCGGGGGTGTCGATGTCGGGCTGCGGCGGTTCGAAGCCCGGCGGTTCTTCCATCGGCGCCTCGTTTGGCGGACTTGCCGGTGGCATTTCGTCGGGAGAGCCGGGATTGATCGTATCGGGATTGGGATCGGGTTGGGTCGCCATGGTAATGTTCCTCAATCGCGGGAGGGGTGATCGAGCGCGGCCTCGCCCGCTCCGTCGCGGCCACCCTCCTGTGCCGGCGCCAGTGCTTGTTCTGCGGCACCGGGCGGGCTGCCGGCCGGCCGGTCGTTTGATGGTGCTTCCTCGCTGTCGTCTTTGCCAGAATCGTGCGAATTTTCCTGTTTGGCACCGGGATTGATCACGGGCGGAGTGTCTTCGGGTTTCTTCGGGGTGTCGTAGTCACGCATGCCTGTTGAACGGGCCAACACCCCGCAGCGTTCCTTCATCGGTCGCCACGCTTGCGCATTTGGTCGCATCCGACTAGAGGCACGCGCCTATACGCGAAGGACTAGCGCCTCGCGCAGCTTCGTTCGGGTTAGCGGGCGTGGCGGAACTGGTAGACGCGCTGGTTTTAGGTACCAGTATCGAAAGATGTGGGGGTTCGAGTCCCTTCGCCCGCACCAGTGCCGCCGCCGTCGTGATACCCCCGCACCTATCGCTTTTGGAAAGTTACGAGTTTCAACCCATGCAGATCAAAGAGACCGCCAACGAGGGCCTCAAGCGCGCCTACACCATCACGATTCCCGCCAAGGAAATCGACGAGCGCGTTACCGGCGAAGTGAAGAAGATCGCTCCGCAGGTGAAAATGCCCGGCTTCCGCCCCGGCAAGGTGCCCGCCAACCTCGTGCGCAAGATGCACGGCGAGCAGGTCCACGCGCAGACGGTCAACGACTTGATCCGCGAATCGGTCGACAAGGTCATGGCAGAGAACAAGCTGCGTCCTGCGATGCAGCCCAAGGTCGAGCTCGACGAAGGCTATGAAGAAGGCAAGGACGCGACGCTGAACGTCGACGTCGAGATCCTGCCCGAAATCGAAGCGCCCGAAGTGGAGGGCCTCAAGCTCGAACGCCTGACCGTTCCGGTGACCGACGAACAGGTCGACGAAGCGGTCGAGCGCATCGCGTCGAACAACAAGAGCTACAAGGACGCCGCCAAGACCAAGAAGGCCGGCGACGGCGACCAGCTGATCATCGATTTCGTCGGCCGCGTCGACGGCGTCGAATTCGAAGGCGGCAAGGCGGAGAACACGCCGCTGGTCATCGGTTCGGGCCAGTTCATTCCCGGCTTCGAAGAACAGCTGACGGGCGTGAAGACCGGCGATGAAAAGACCATCACCGTGACCTTCCCCGAAGATTATCCGGCTGAAAACCTGAAGGGCAAGGACGCGGAATTCGACGTCACGGTCCAGCAGGTAAAGGTCCCCACCGACACCGCGATCGACGACGAGTTCGCCAAGAATCTCGGCCTCGAGAACCTCGACAAGCTCAAGGAACTGCTGCGCGGCCAGCTCGAGCAGGAAACCGCGGGCCTGACCCGCACGCAGATGAAGCGCCAGCTTCTCGACACGCTGGCAGCCGGTCACGACTTCGCCGTGCCGCAGGGCATGGTCGATGCCGAGTTCGAACAGATCTGGGGCCAGCTGCAGCAGGAAGCCGCGCAGTCGGACGATGCCGAAGCCATGCTCAAGGAAATGGACGACGAGAAGGACGATTATCGCAAGATCGCCGAACGCCGCGTCCGCCTGGGCCTGCTGCTGTCCGAAATCGGCCAGAAGAACGGTGTCGAGGTCAATGCGAACGAGATGAACATGCTCATCCAGCAGGCGGCCCAGCAGTATCGTGCCGAGGACCGCGAGCGGTTCGTCCAGTATGTCCAGTCCGAACCCATGGCGGCCGCCCAGCTGCGCGCGCCCCTGTATGAGGACAAGGTCGTCGACTTCCTGTTCGACAAGGCCGAGATCACCGACCGCGAAGTGACGCGTGAAGAGCTCGAAGCCGCGATCGAGGCGGAAGAAAGCACCGAGGAAAAGCCGAAGAAGAAGGCGGCAGCCAAGAAAAAGGCTCCTGCAAAGAAGGCGGCCGACAAGGATGCGGACGACAAGCCCGCAGCCAAGAAGGCGCCGGCCAAGAAAGCCGCAGCGAAGAAGCCTGCCGCCAAGAAGGCCGATGACAAGCAGGCCGACGACAAGGCTACGGCGAAGAAGCCGGCAGCCAAGAAGCCTGCAGCCAAGAAGGCCGCGCCCAAGAAGTAAGTCCGTTCATACGGATCGCATGAGGGGCGGCGGACTATGGTTCGCCGCCCCTTGTCGTTTGGGGCGCCGTTCCGCGGCGTTTCAGTCCGCCTTCGAGCGCCGCCTCGGGGCATCGGGCGATAGCGCGGCCATGCTGGTATCCTGCCCGGCGTGGACATGAGCGCGGCGGTCTTCGACATGGCGGATGAGCGGGCCCGAAACCACGCCGTGCACGATGATGGAAACCAGGATCGCGAAACTCACGGTCGCCCATAGCAGGTCGATCTGCGCGAAATTGGCGTTGTTCTGGCCATAGGCAAGGTAATAGATCGAACCCATCCCGCGCACACCCAGGAAGGCAACGGCGAGCTTGCCGATCATCGGCAGGTCGCAATTGGCCTCCGCCAGCAAGCCGGAAATCGGCCGGATGACGAAGATCAGCGCCAGTCCCACCAGCGCTGCGGGCCAGGTGAGTGCCGAGAGCACGCCGCTGGCAAGCATCGCGCCGAAGCCGAACAGGACCGCCACCAGTACGATCTGTTCGATCTGGTCGATGAAATGGTGGCTGATCTTGTGATAGCGGCTGCGGTTTTCGCGTTGCCGCGCGGTCACTGCCCCGACGAACACCGCCAGGAATCCATAGCCCTCGGCCAATTCGGCAAGTCCGTACGCGAGCAACAGCGTACCCAGCACGATCAGGCCTTCGCTGGTCGAATAGCTGGGATTCTCCGCCTCGTCGCTGGCTTCATCGATGTCCTCTATCGGCGCGTCGGCTTCGCGTTCGAAGACATACCACGCGCCGATGCGGCCGACCGCATAGCCGACGGCGCAGCCGGCGACGATCCGCCAGACGAGGTCCAGCGCCGCCCATTCCAGTGTCCAGTCACCCAGAGCGGTCATCCCGACCGCGGCGATCGCGAGATAGGTGAAGGGAAAGGCGAAGCCGTCGTTCAGCCCGGCCTCGACCGTCAGGCTGAAGCGCACGTCGTGTCGCTGGTCTTCCCCAGGGGGGCCGACCTGGACGCTGCGCGCGAGGACAGGATCGGTCGGAGCCAATGCGGCACCCAGCAGGATGGCGCTGGCCGGTGCGAGACCCAGAGCCCACCAGCCGAGCAGCGCGACTGCGGCGATGGTCAGCGGCATGGCGATCAGCAGCAGTGGCCAGATCTGCCGCCAATTGGCCCAGCTAACCGGGCGATCGATCGCAATCCCCGCAGCCATCAACGAGGCGATGACAATGAATTCGGTGGCATATTCGAGCGTGATGGCATCGAAGCCGTCGACGGTCGGATTGAAGTGCGGCAGGCCCAGCGGCAGCGACCAAACGGCAAAACCGACGGCCACATAGAGGATCGGCAGCGACAGCCAGTAGCGGGCCAGCCAACGTTCGAGCGTGACGGCAAGCGTCAGCCCCGCGCCGAAGACGACGAACATCAGGATACGCGGATCGAATTCCAAGGTGATCTCCCTCGCTTGCCTAACGCGCAAGCGCGGGTGCGGGTCCGCGCGAGTCAGAAATCTCCGCTGACGACCAGCCGGAAGATCGGCCCGATCCGCCGATCACGGAATTCGGTGAAGCGGATGCCGGCGTCGGGGCGCGGTCCGTCATAGACCGTCCGCCGGAAGTAATCGCGTGCCCCCAGCAGGTTTCTCGCCTGTGCCTGGATGGTGAGGCCGAAGAGATCCTTGTGCTCGACGAACACCGCACCGAACACCGTCCCTTCCCACTCGCGCCCGTTCTCGTAGCGGCGCGAATACGGCGCCTGGTCGAAATGGTTCAGATTGACGCCCCAGGCCCAGTCGGTCGCGGGAATGTCATGGCGGAAGTCGATATCGAAGCTGCCCTCGGAATCGTAGGAGAACGGCCGGGACAGCCCGGTGAAGGGATCGGTCACTTCCATGAACCGCTTGACCACTTCCACGTCGAGGCGCGCGCCCGCGAACCCGAACGGATCGAGATTGAGCGTGGCATTGGCCTGCAGGTGCAACCGTTCGGCATCGCCGATATTGCCGCGGGCCTCGCCGCCATTGGCGAGCGGGAACCAGTCGATGAAATCCTCGAACCAGGCACGCTTCGCCTGCAGCTGGATCGATCCCCACGGTCCCAGGGTCTTGTTGGCCTCGAGCTCGATGTTCCAGCTCTGGTAGGGGACCAGTTCGTTGTTGCCGCCGTTCTGGTTGTCGTCGTTTAGCGAAACCGAGGCGAGAAAGTCGCCGAAGGAAAGCTGGCTGACGCGTTTGGCGAAGGTAATCGAGATGTCGAAATCCTCGCGCGGTTTCCAGGTTGCAGCAAACGAACCTTTCGGCCGCTTGAAGCTGCGCGAATTGGCTGCGAAGCCGGTCTGCTCGATGGTGGAGAATTCCATCGCCCCGATCAGCTGGAGCGACAGGGTGCGCGATAGCGAGCGCGACATGCTCAGGCTGGTTTCGTAGCGGTCTTCGCGGACTTCGCCATTGCCCTGCGGGAAGGGCAGCTGGATGAACTCGCCGCCGGGCACGAGCTCGAACAGGCGCGAGCGCCGTTCGAGCCGGTTGAAGGCCGCTTCTCCCGACAGCTGCCAATCGGCATTCCACAGCTTCCAGTCGTATTCGAACCGCCCGATCCGCTCGCCGGCGGCATTGGTCTGCTGGAAGCGCGATCCGGTTGGAATGCTGTCGTCGGAAAAGCTGTCGATCAGCGTGGACGTGTAATTGTCGCGCTCGAACCGTTCGAGACCGATCAGCTTGAGCCTGCCTGGTCCCAAGGGAAACTGGATATCACCGCCCAGTTCGTATTCGGGGCCGTCCTCGTCGACCCGGACATCACGAAACCGCACCGGGCCCTGCGCCCGCGTGGCGGTTTCAGGTTCGCGGCGGACGTAGAAGTCTTCACCGTAGCTGAGATTGAGGTTACCGACGACATTCCCGCCGAAATCGTAGGCGAAAGCGGTCGACAGGCGCGGGTTGTCGAATTTGCCCGAAAACTTGCTGTATTGCTGCTCGAGCGGGAGACCTTCGCTATCGGCGATCGCCACGGGCCCATCGGCACCGAAGCGATCGTTGTCGTTGGAAAGCGACACGGTGTAATCCAGTGCGCCGCTGCTGCCGATGACGGATATCTCGCCGCCATAAAGCTGTGCCGCAGTATTGTGCGGGCGAAACCCGGCGGTCCAGCTGAACTGGCCGGATGCTCCGGTGCTGGTATAGACGACATTCGCAACCTGGCCGGTAAGGCCGGGAATACTGGTCGCATTGCCATCGAGGATTTCGATCCGCACGACATCGGTGGCCGGGATGCGCCGCAATTGGTCGCTGACGCTTTCTGACTTGCTCGACAGGCGTTCGCCATTGACGATCACATTCTGCGTTGCCTGTCCCAGTCCGCGCTGGCCCTGGTTATTTCCACCGCTGATCGAGAATCCGGGAATCCGGTCGACCATGTCGAGCGCGTTGCGGGGTGCGAACTGCGCGAAATAGGGTGGTTCGAAAACCTGCGCCCCTGCGGTGACAGCGGGCGGGGTGGCTGCGGGTGCCGCGGCATCCTGCGCCTGCGCCGGGGCATGGACCCAAGCGCATAACGCCGCGAGCGAAGCGCCCAGAAGCCCTGATGTCGATGACTTGAAAACGGCAGCCTCCCACTGTCCTGTTCTTGCTTTCCGCCGCTTCGTCTACGTTTGTAACCGTCAAGGCCAACGGACGCTCGACCGGCGTCGTTCGGCAGCCGACAAACGGAATCTTCCGTGTCGGCTCTGGGCCGGGGCGGGGGGAGGCGCGGAGGAAAGCGCCCCGTTCTTGGGCAAGGGCCACATATCCGTGCCTTTCGTGGGTTAAGGCCCTTGAACATCGCTCGCACCATGGCGACATAGGCGACCGATTCACCCGACAAGAGGAATACTCATGATCGACCTGCTCGGCAGCGACGCCCACGGCACCCAGGGCCAGTTCACCCGCGATCCGCTTACCGGTGCGCTGGTGCCGGTCGTGGTGGAACAGACCAGCCGCGGCGAGCGCAGCTTCGACATCTTCAGCCGCCTGCTTCGCGAACGCATCGTGTTCGTGACGGGGCAGGTCGAAGACGGCATGGCTTCGCTGATCACCGCGCAGCTGCTGTTTCTCGAAAGCGAAAATCCCTCGAAGCCGATCAGCATGTATATCAACTCGCCCGGCGGCGTGGTGACTGCCGGCATGGCGATCCACGACACGATGCAGTACATCAAGCCGCGCGTCTCAACCGTCTGCATGGGCCAGGCCGCCTCGATGGGCAGCTTCCTGCTGGCGGCAGGCGAACCCGGCATGCGCATCGCGCTGCCGAATGCCCGGATCATGGTGCACCAGCCTTCGGGCGGCGCACGCGGCATGGCCTCGGACATCGAGATTCAGGCCCGCGAGATCCTGCGCATCAAGAAGCGCATGAACGATCTCTATGTGAAATATACCGGCCAGAGCCTCGACGATATCGAGAAGGCGATGGACCGCGATACCTTCCTTGAAGCCGATGAAGCGATGAAGTTCGGCATCGTCGACAAGGTATTCGAAACCCGGCCCGAAAACGACGGCGGCGATGCCGAAGGTTCGGGCGGCGCGCCCGAGTAATTCGGGTGGCAAATCCCCGCACGAGCACGATGCGCGTGCGGGAATGGTGCGAGAATGTCGTAGGGTTTTGGCAACCCTGACACTTCAGCCTGTAGCAAGGGCAGTGTGGTACCTACGATATTGACCCAAATCCCATGGTCCCTACAGTCGGCCTTCGGCCGGCGGGGCGTGGGAAAGACGTTAGGATATGACCAAGTTGAGCGGAACCGACAGCAAATCGACCCTTTATTGCAGCTTTTGCGGCAAGTCGCAGCACGAGGTGAGGAAGCTCATCGCGGGCCCGACGGTGTTCATCTGCGATGAGTGCGTCGAACTGTGCAATGACATCATCCGCGAGGAAACCAAGGCGGGACTGACCGGCAAGAAGGAAGGCGACGTTCCCACGCCCGCCGAAATCTGCGCCACGCTCGCCGATTACGTGATCGGGCAGGATCGCGCCAAGCGCGTGCTCTCGGTCGCGGTGCACAATCACTACAAGCGCCTGAAGCACGGCGCGAAGGCCGGCGATGTCGAACTGGCGAAGTCGAACATCCTGCTGGTCGGCCCGACCGGCTCGGGCAAGACGCTGCTGGCGCAGACGCTGGCGCGCACCTTCGACGTGCCGTTCACCATGGCCGACGCCACCACGCTGACCGAAGCGGGTTACGTGGGCGAAGATGTCGAGAACATCATTCTCAAGCTGCTTCAGGCCAGCGACTACAATGTCGAGAAAGCCCAGCACGGGATCGTCTACATCGACGAGATCGACAAGATCACGCGCAAGGCGGAAAACCCCTCGATCACGCGCGACGTATCGGGCGAGGGTGTCCAGCAGGCGCTGCTCAAGCTGATGGAAGGGACCACCGCTTCGGTCCCGCCGCAGGGCGGGCGCAAGCACCCTCAGCAGGAATTCCTGCAGGTGGACACGACCAATATCCTGTTCATTTGCGGCGGCGCCTTCGCCGGGCTCGACAAGATCATCGGCGACCGCCTGCAGAAGCGCTCGATCGGCTTTGGCGCACATGTCGCCGACCCGGACAAGCGGCGGGTGGGTGAACTGCTCGAGAAGAGCGAGCCGGAAGACCTGCTCAAATTCGGCCTGATCCCCGAATTCGTCGGCCGCCTGCCGGTCATCGCCACGCTGCACGATCTCGATGTCGATGCGCTGGTGACGATCCTGCAGGAGCCCAAGAACGCCATCGCCAAGCAGTATCACAAGCTGTTCGAGCTCGAGGATGTCGAGCTGACGTTCACCGACGAGGCGCTGCGCGCGATCGCCGAACGGGCAATCATGCGCAAGACCGGGGCCCGCGGCCTGCGGTCGATCGTCGAAGGTATCCTGCTCGATACGATGTTCGACCTGCCCGATCTCGACGGGGTGACCGAAATCGTCATCGACAAGGATGTGGTCGAAGGCAAGAAGGAGCCGGTCCAGGTCCATGGCGGCAAGAAGGACGACAAGAAGGAAGAAGCCGCCTGAACAGGCCTTCCTTCGTAGCGAACACAAAGCGCGCCGTCTGACCGGGTCAGGCGGCGCGCTTCTGGTTTCGGGTCAAAAAAACCCCGCCCGGCCTCTGCGGAGCGCCGGACGGGGGACAGGAGGATGCCGTGCCAGATGGGTCGTTACACGGCATCCGGGGGGATCGATTAGCCGGGGAGGAAGACCCCGTCGGTCACGTGGATCACGCCATTGGTGGTGTTAACATCGGCCTTGACCACATTGGTCGTGCGACCGGCTTCGTCGGTAACCACGATGGTCTGACCGTCGAATGACGCGCTCAGCGTGTTGCCGGCGAGGGTCTGGAATTCGTAAGTGCCGCCAGCGTCGGTGATCGCCTGCGCGAGCGCGGATGCGGGAACGCGCCCGGCCACTGCGTGATAGGTGAGAATGCTGGTTAGCTGGCCCTTGTTCTCGGGCTGGAGCAGCGTGTCGACCGTGCCGGCGGGCAATGCGGCAAAGGCATCATCGGTCGGCGCAAAGACAGTGTACGGCCCCGGAGCGGCCAGCGTGTCTACCAGTCCGGCAGCCTTTACAGCAGCCACCAGTGTCTCGTGCATTCCCGTGCCCATCGCGGTCTCGACGATGTTCGCCTGGCTCATTTCGGCTTTCTTGCCGTGATGGTCGGCCAGCGCCGGGCTCCCGGTAGCGAGTGCGAAAGCGCCCATCGCCGCGATCGAAGCAAGGGCCGAAGCCTTCAGTGAGGTAGAAAACGCCATAATGTAACTCTCCTTTGCGTCAGGCCCCGTCCTGCCTGTGCGAAGAGTTACGAGGGCTGCGTCCTTGCGGATGCATGCCGGGTCAAAAAAATCAGATCGTGGCGAATTCGGCCTCGGCGACAACCGGACCGGCTGCGGAATCCTCTGGCTTGCCGCCGAGCGGTTCGCGTGTCAGCAGCAACTGCGAACCATCATGCAAGGTGCGGGCGACGCTTTCCGGCACGCTGTGCGCCACGACCTCGCCGGGCGTCACCACGCCGAGCGAGACCAGCTCGCCTTCGGGCGGAACGAACCAGATTTCGTGATCGTGCACGCCATCTGCTTCGAGGCCGACCGCGCCGACCAGCAAGCTGCGGTCGTCCGGCAGATAGGTAAAATCGAGATTGAGCGGGGTACCGCCTATCGGCATGGTTGCCGCCATCGGTGCCCGGGCCATGCGTTCGGCGGCCGGGTCCGGGCGGGTCTCCCCGGCGGGGCCGATCAATTGCGGCAGCGCGAGGAAGGCGAGCGCAATCGCCGCCGCCGCGCTGAGACCGCCGGCCCATTGCCAACGGCGCAGGCTGCGCCGCAGCGCGACGACCTGAGCGTTGCCGCTATCGGCACCAAGTTCGGCTTCGATGCGTTGCCATACCTCTTCGCCGGGCACGCGGGGGTCGATATCGTCGGCCAGCGGAGCGAGGCGCTCCTGCCACTCTGCGACATCTCGTGCGAAAGCGGGATCGGCGGATTCGCGTGCCCGAGCGGCGAGCAGATCCTCGCCCTCCAGCAGGCCAAGCGCATATTCGGCCGCAAGCAGTTGGTCGGCGGTCACTCGCCCATCTCCATGCAACCCTTGAGCTTCGCGAGTCCGCGGCGGATCCAGCTCTTCATCGTGCCCAGGGGTACATCCATCCGCTCGGCCAGCTCCGCATAGGTGCGGCCCTCGAAAAAGGCGGTGCGGATCGCCTCCCGCGGGGTTTTGTCCAGAGTTTCGAGGCAGGTGTGGACGCGCGCTTCGCGTTCGGAATCGATCATCATCGCTTCGGCAAGGGGGCGATCGTCGGGAACGGGCGCGGCCTGGTCCTCGGGGACTGCGGCCAGCCGGACCTTCCCTGCGCGCAACCGGTCGATCGCGCGATTTCGCGCAAAAGTGGCCAGCCACGATATCGGGCTGGCGCGCTCGGGATCGTAGCGATCCGCGCGCCGCCACAGCGTCAGGTAAACGTCCTGCAATGCGTCCTCGGCTTCTTTCTCATCGCCCAAGATACGGTAGCAGATGCCGAATAGTTTCGCCGATGTGGCGCGATAGACCTCTTCGAGAGCCGACCGTTCGCCGGCGGCCAGGCGGCGCATCGCCGCCTTCAGCATTTCGCGGGCCTGGGGCGTGGACCGGCGCATCAGCAACCCGTCCCGCAAGCCGCGCGGCTGGTTTCGATCTGGATGGTGGGATGTCCGATGCGGTGGTGGCGATCCAGTTCGCCCGCCAGTTGCCGGAGGAACCCGTCGCCCGGGTGGCCCGCGGGCATGACCAGATGCGCGGTCAGCGCGGTCTCGGTCGTGCTCATCGGCCAGATATGCAGGTCGTGCACCGCGTCGACCCCTGGCAGGCCGGACAGATAGGCGCGCACCTTGTTCTCCGAAATCCCCTTGGGCACGCCAAGCATGCTCATGGCGACGCTGTCCTTCAGCAGGCCCCAGGTCCCCCAGCCGATGACGGCCACGATAACGAGGCTGACTGCGGGATCGATCCAGCGTTCACCGGTCCAGATGATTGCCAGCCCCGCGATGACCACGCCCAGGCTGACCAGCGCATCGGCCGCCATGTGCAGGAACGCCCCCCGGATATTGATATCGTGCTGTCCGCGCAGGAACAGCGCAGCGGTACCGGCATTCACGAGGATACCGATGCCCGCGACGATCGCCATCGTTTCCCCCTGGACCGGTGCCGGTTCGGCCATGCGGTGCAGCGTCTCGAACAGGATCGCGCCGATCGCGACCAGCAGCAATCCGGCATTGGCCAGCGCTGCAAGAATCGTGGAACTCTTGAAGCCATAAGTGAAACGTTCGCAAGCGGGGCGCCTGGCCGCGACGCTTGCCCCCCATGCGAGCAGCAGCGCGAGGACGTCGGACAGATTGTGCCCGGCATCGGCGATCAGCGCCATCGATCCGGAAATCCAGCCATAGGCTGCTTCGACGATGACGAATGCGGTGTTGAGAATGATGCCGATCAGGAAGGCGTTGCCGAAATCGGCGGGGGCATGGCTGTCCCCGTGCCCGTGATCATGCGAATGGCTGTGGCCCGCTCCCATCGCCGTTATCGATAGACGCAGGAATCGAGGCCGTCACGGGCTACCGAACCGATGCGCGCAGAAATCGTGTTGCCATGGCGCGCCAGCCAGCCGCTCGGGTTCCTGACGGCGCGCTGCTTGGGCTGCGGCAATGCGGCCGCCATCCGGGCCGCTTCGAGCGGAGTCAGCGAAGCGGCGGACTTGCCGAAGTAGCGCTGCGCCCCGGCCTCCATACCATACGTGCCCAAGCCCGTTTCAGCGACGTTGAGATAGACTTCCATGATCCGCCGCTTGCCCCAGATATGTTCGATCAGCACGGTAAACCAGGCTTCGAAGCCTTTGCGGACATAGCCACCGCCCTGCCACAGGAAGACGTTCTTCGCCGTTTGCTGGCTGATCGTCGACCCGCCGCGGACCCTGCCGCCCTGACGGTTGTTCTCGAGCGCGTCCTCGATCGCTTCACGATCGAAACCCTCGTGGCTGCAGAACTTGCCGTCTTCCGCGGCAATCACCGCGCGAACCATGGTGCGGTCGATATTCGAGAGCGCGGTCCAGTCCTTGGTGGTGCCGTTGGAATCCATCAGCATGGTGGCGGTTACCGGCACCGGGATGAATTTGAACACCAGCACCAGGGCCAGGCTCAGACCCAGGAAGCCGATCAGGGCCTTGAAAAGGAAGCGGATCACCCAGCGCATTCCCGGGCATCTAGCTGGCCGGGCGGGCGGGCGCAATCAGCCTGCTTGCGACCGGCGACCATGCATGCTTACCTGCCCTTTCGGCCATGGGGAGCCGTGAGGGAGTATCTATGCGCAAAGCGATTTTCGGATTGGCCGCTTCGGCCCTGGCCCTGTCCTTGGGTGCCACACCCGCCGCCGCTGACCCGGCACAGGTAAAACAGGCGGTGGCCGCGGATTACGACAGCCATCTCGAAGATCTGTTCAAGCATTTTCACGCCAATCCCGAACTGTCCTTCCTCGAAACGGAGACCGCCAAGCGGATGGCTGCCGAATTGCGGGCTGCCGGGCTCGACGTGACCGAAGGCGTCGGCGGGACCGGGGTCGTCGCCATGGCCCGCAACGGCGAAGGCCCGCTGATCCTGCTGCGCGCCGACATGGATGGCCTGCCGATGCCCGAGAAGACCGGGCTCGAATACGCATCGACGGTGACGCAGGTTGGTCAGGACGGCACGGAATACCCTGTCATGCATGCTTGCGGCCACGATGTGCATATCACCGCGATGGTCGGCACCGCGCGGCGCCTGATGGCCATGAAGGACCAATGGTCGGGAACGCTCATGTTCGTGGTGCAGCCGGCGGAAGAGCGGGTCGGCGGCGCGGCTGCGATGCTGGAAGACGGCCTCTACGACCGGTTCGGCACGCCCGACTACGCGCTGGCGTTCCATGTCGCCTCGATCCTGCCGGCGGGCAAGATTTCGGCCTCGGAAAGCATCCAGTATTCGAGCGCGGATTCGGTCGATATCATCGTGCCGGGCGTCGGCGCGCATGGGGCCAGCCCACACATGGGCCGCGATCCGGTCTATATTGCCTCGCAGATCGTCACGGCGCTGCAATCGATCGTCAGCCGCGAGATCGAGCCGTTGTCGCCCGCGGTGATCACCGTGGGGGCGTTCCATTCGGGTACCAAGCACAACATTATCTCGGACCGGGCGGATCTGCAGCTCACGGTGCGCGCCAATGACGAGGACACGCGTGCGCAGCTGCTCGCCGCGATCGAGCGCATAGCCGTCAATACGGGCAGGGCGCATGGACTGCCCGAAGAGATGCCAGTGCAGGTCGCGGTGTCGGAAGGAACCCCCGTAACCAACAACGACCCTGCACTCGCGCGGCGACTCAACGCGGCACTGCAGCGCGATCTGGGTAACGAGGTGCTCATCCCATGGCAGCAGCGCGGGATGGGTGCGGAAGATTTCGCCTATTTCGTCGCCGAGGAATATGGCGTCCCCGGCTACTACTTCGCTGTCGGGGGCACCCCGCAGGCGGCGTTCGATGCAGCCGCAGCCGGCGGCCCCCCGGTGCCTTCGCACCATTCGCCCCTGTTCAAGGTCGCCCCGCGCGAGTCGGTAACGCTCGGCACCGAGGCGATGGTGGCGGCTGTGCTGGAACTGGCACCCGCCAGCTAGACCGCTCGAAATGAAGAAGGCCGCCGACACCCGGAGGTGTCGGCGGCCTTTTCATAGGGTTTGACGAAGCGATGTCCGGTCAGGCTACGCCGGCCAGCAGCTTCTCGCCGGCGATGGCCTTCATTGCCTTCTGCACCTTCTCGAACGCGCGCACTTCGATCTGGCGGATGCGTTCGCGGCTGACGTCGTAGACCTGGCTGAGTTCCTCCAGCGTCTGGGGGTTCTCGGTCAGGCGGCGTTCGGTCAGAATGTGCTTCTCGCGCTCGTTCAGCCCGTCCATCGCCTCGATCAGCATGTCGTGGCGGACTTCCGATTCCTGGGCATTGGCGACGAGCTCGTCCTGCAACGGACCATCGTCCTTGAGCCAGTCCATCCATTCGCCCGAACCGTCTTCGCCGTTGCGCATCGGCACGTTGAGCGACCCGTCGCCGCCCATCATCATGCGGCGGTTCATATTGACCACTTCCTGCTCGGGCACGCCGAGATCGGTAGCGATCTTGTTCACATCCTCGGGATGAAGATCGGTGTCCTCGTAAGCGTCGAGGTTCTTCTTCATCCGGCGCAGGTTGAAGAACAGCTTCTTCTGCGCGGCGGTGGTGCCCATTTTGACAAGGCTCCACGAGCGCAGAATATATTCCTGAATGCTCGCCTTGATCCACCACATGGCATAGGTCGCGAGGCGGAAGCCGCGATCGGCCTCGAACTTCTTGACGCCCTGCATCAGGCCGACATTGCCTTCGGAGATGAGATCCGACACCGGCAGGCCGTAGCCGCGGTAGCCCATGGCGATTTTCGACACCAGCCGCAGGTGCGAGGTGACGAGCTGCGCCGCAGCTTCGGGATCGTCATGTTCCTCATAGCGCTTCGCGAGCATGTACTCCTGCTCCTGCGTCAGCACCGGGAATTTCTTGATTTCGGAAAGATAGCGGTTGAGGCTTTGCTCGCCGCCGAGTGCCGGGACACTCAAAGATTTGGTATTGCTCACTTGTACCCTGACCTTTCTTGCGTCGACCTCGCTCGCCGGACCCCTGACGGGCATCCAACCTTCGGGCCACTAGGTTTACGTATAGCGGACACGGCCCAAATTGCACACGCGTTTCATCGATTTCAACGTGCGGTTTCGTCGATGAGTTCCCGCATATCTGCTGGCAGTTCGGCGCGGAAATCCAAGGTTTCAGCGCTGATAGGATGGCTGAAGCCCAGCCGTGCCGCGTGCAGCGCCTGGCGGTGGAACCCGAGTGATTCGAGCACCTGCCGCAAGGGCTTGGGAGTCCGACCGTATACTGGATCCCCCAATAGCGCATGACCGATTGACGCGCAGTGAACGCGGACCTGGTGCGTGCGCCCGGTTTCAAGACGGCATTCGAGCAGCGCCGCGTGATTGAGGCGGCGCACCGTTTCGAAATGCGTGACGGCGTGCTTCCCGCGCGTCGTATCGTCGGGCAACACCGCCATCTTCTTGCGGTCGTGAACCGAACGCCCTATCCGGCCCGCGATGGTGCCTGCCGGCGGCGCGGGGTGTCCGGCGCAGACCGCCAGATACCGGCGCGTGATCGAATGATCGGCGAACTGCCGCGCCAGGCCTTCATGCGCGGCGTCCGACTTGGCGACCACCAAAAGCCCCGACGTGTCCTTGTCGATGCGGTGGACGATACCGGGGCGGGCAATGCCGTTGATCCCCGACAGGCGGCCCGCGCAATGGTGGAGCAGCGCATTGACCAGCGTACCGTCCTGATTGCCCGCTGCCGGGTGCACCACCATTCCCGCGGGCTTGTCGACCACCAGCAGGTAGGCATCCTCGAACACGATATCGAGCGGTATGTCCTGCGGCAGTGCGGCCAGCGGTTCGGGCGGGGGCAGCGCGATGGCAAAACGCTCTTCGCCCTGCACCTTCGCCGATGCGCTGCGGGCCAGCGTCTTGCCGATGGTGACGGCCCCCGCAGCGATCAGGCCCTTGATCCGTTCACGCGACAGTTCGGTCGCGTCAGCCAGCGCCTTGTCGAGGCGGCCGCCGCTGGCCAGCTTTCCGGTGATGATATCGGCTTCGGCCATGCTAGGGCCATGCGCGATGCCGTTCGAACTCTCAAGTGATGTCGTCGCCTGCATGCTTGCAGAAGCACAGCGTGCGCACCCTCTGGAATGCTGCGGGGTGCTGCTGGGGTCGGAGGATGGCGTCACCGGGTCGCTGCCGGCGCGCAATGTCCATCCCGATCCCGCGCGGCATTTCGAAATCGATCCGCAGGTATTGATCGACGCGCACCGCGCGGCGCGTTCGGGCGGCCCGCGCGTTGTCGGCTACTACCACTCGCACCCCAATGGACTGGCCCGGCCGTCCGCGACCGACAGCGCGCTGGCAGCGAACGACGGGGCGATCTGGGCAATAATCGCGGTGGGCCGAATCACGCTGTGGCGTTCGGGGGATGCCGGTTTCGAAGCGCTTCCCTATGAGGTCACCCCTCGCTAAGACGCTCATGAATTCTTCACCAATCGGGACCTCAATGGACGACCGCCAATCGATCGATCTCGCCGCAATGCTGTGTTCGCGGCTGTGCCATGACATGCTCAGCCCCGTGGGTGCGCTGTCCAACGGGCTCGAGCTGCTGGCGATGGAAACCGATCCCGAAATGCGGGCCAATGTGGTCGAACTGCTCGAACAGAGTGCGCATGTCAGCACCAGCAAGCTCAAGTTCTTCCGGCTCGCTTTCGGGGCCGCCGGGGGGTTCGGCGACCGCGTCGAAGTGACCGAACCGCAGGCGCTGATCGAGGCGCTGGTGACCGATAATGGCAAGATCAGCCTCAATTGGGCGCTGGCCGATGCCACGCTGGCCAAGCCGGCGGTGAAGGTCCTGCTGAACTTCGCCCAGATTGCCATCGATGCACTGGTGCGTGGCGGTACGCTCGACATCGGGGCCGAACGCCGCGACGGAGCCTGCGAGATCGTGGTGCGCGCCGCCGGGCCCAAGATCGCCTTCGATGAAACCATCGGCAGGGCGCTCGACGGATCGCTCGATCGGTCCGACCTCACCAGCCGCACTGCCGCCGCGCACATGATCCACCTGCTTGCCAGCGAAAGCGGCGGCGGGCTGCAGTATCACCGCGGTGACGATGCGCTGGTGCTCGGCGCGGTCCTGCCCGAAGCTGAAGGGCTGATCGGTTGAGTTCGGATTTCGGCACGCCCGGGGAAAAGCTGCCCGTAAGCGAAGACGAACTGGTCGACCGCGAGGTGCTGTCGCCGAACCACAACGAACGCACCATGCCCATCCAGATGGTGGTGATCCATTACACCGAGATGCAGGACAAGGGCTTCGCGATCGAACGGTTGTGCGATCCCGAAGCGCAGGTTTCCGCGCATTACCTGATCGGTGAACAGGGCGAGGTCGTCCGGCTGGTGCCCGAGGAAAAGCGCGCCTGGCACGCCGGGGTCGCATATTGGCGCGGACACAAGGACGTGAATTCGGCGAGCATAGGTATCGAACTCGACCACCCCGGTCACAAATACGGTTACCGCGAATTCAACGAGGCCCAGTTCCAGGCATTGGTCCCGCTGGTGGCGCGGATCGTTAAGCGGTACGATATCCCGCGGGCCAATGTGATCGGCCATTCGGACGTTGCACCGGCGCGCAAGATCGATCCCGGCGAACTCTTCCCATGGGACCGGCTGGCGGAATACCGCCTGTGCCTGCCGCGGCCCCAGAAGCTCGAACGGGGCGACCCGTTCGACAATGACGCGGCCTTCTATCTCGCACTCGAGCGGTTCGGATACGATGTAACCGATGGCCACAAGGCGGTCGAAGCCTTCCAGCGCCGCTGGCGGCCCGAAAAGATCAATGGCGAAATCGACGGCGAGGTGCGCGCCATCCTGTTCCAGCTGCTGCTCGACCGCGACCGCGGCCACACGCGCTAGGCAGGGTTTCGGCCCGCCTCACGCAGCGCCCGCGGCAGGCTGGTCCTAGCTGTCGATATCCTCATACGATATGAGCGTTTCGTACATTCGTTCGACCGCGGCGCGCGCGTTCACGCCCAGCAGGTAGCGAATGTTCTTCAAATCGTCGTCGAGCATCGATTCGGGATCCGCGCCTTCGCATAACCGCGCCATGTGCCAGCGCGCGAACATCCGCTGCCTGACCGGGATAAGGTCGATCAGCTTGATCTGCGCGTGGCGGAAATCGCAGCAGATGCGTTCGAAGACTTCCTCGACGACGGCGCTCTCGCCCTCGAGGACCTGGATGAACTGCTCTTCGACATAAACGAGCACGCCGGTGATTCCCGCTTCCTCGTTGAGCAGCGCGGCTTCCCCGGCCAGTCGGCACAGTTGCTTGTCGATCGTCTGCGGGCCCGGTTCGAGGCGGGCGGAGCTGGTATAGAGCAGCCTGCTGATCGGCATGTTTCGCTTCCTTCCTAGGCTTCCACGTTTTCGGTTTGGTGGCCGGTTAGGACCAGGAAGTCGGCGAGGGCAATGGGTCGCCCGGTAAGGAAGCCCTGCACCTCGTCGCACCCGTGTTCCTTGATGAAGGACAGCTGCGAATCGGTTTCTATACCTTCGGCGGTGATTTTCATGCTGAGACTTGAACCAAGCTGGGCGATTGCCCGAACGATCGAAGCGCTCCCGACGTCGTCAGGCAGCTTCTGGACGAAGCTCTTGTCGATCTTGATGCGGCTGATCGGGAAACGGTGAAGGTAGCTGAGCGAGGAATAGCCCGTGCCAAAATCGTCCAGCGAAATGCGGACGCCGAGATCGCGGATCTGCGTCAGCGTGCGCAGCGCTGCCTCGTCATTGTTGAGCAGTGCGGTTTCGGTGATTTCGAGTTCGAGGCGGGACGGGGACAGGCCCGAATCGGCCAGCGCCTGCGCAACGGTTTGCGGCAGTCGCGGGTCGAGTAGCTGGACCGGTGATACGTTGACCGCGAGGTCGATGTGGGCAGGCCATGAGGCGGCGTCCTTGCAGGCCTTGCGCAGGACATCCGCGCCGATGCGTGCAACCAGCCCGAGTTCTTCGGCAATGGGAATGAATTCGGTCGGCGAAATTTCGCCATGCTCGGGGCAGGTCCAGCGCAGCAGCGCTTCGGCACCGGTAATCTCGCCCTTCGCCGAGCAGAACACCGGTTGATACACGATGCGGAATTCGTCGCGCATCGAGGCGCGACGCAGCGCGGCCTCGAGCGAGCGCTGGCGCTGGATCACCTCCATCAGCTGCGGTTCGAATACCCGGTAGGTCTGCTTGCCATGATGTTTGGCCGAATACAGCGCAATGTCGGCGTGCTGGACGAGCGCGTCGGGCTCGGTGCCATGGTCGGGCGCCAGCGCCACGCCCACGCTGCCGCTGATTTCCACGACATTTCCATCGATGACCATCGGACGCGAAAGCACTTCGACGACGCGTTCGGCGATTTCCGCCGCAGTCGCGACTCCCGTGACCCCGAATGCGATGATCGCGAATTCGTCGCCCCCGATCCGCGCAACGATGTCACCACTGCGCGCTGCCAACTTGAGCCGGTTGGCGATACGTTGCAGCACGAGGTCGCCGGCGGGATGTCCGAGTGTGTCGTTGATCGGCTTGAAACGATCGAGATCGACCATCATCAGCGCGAACGGTTGGCCCCCGCTATCGATGGCATTGCATTCACCCGCTAGTGCTTCGGTGAACTGTCGGCGATTGGCCAGGTTCGTCAGTGCATCGTGCATGGCGATATGCGCGATGCGGTTCTCTCCGTCCGAGCTGGCCTTGCGTTCGACCAGATAGGTGGAGATGCCGGTGCCCACGATCAGCAGCGCGACCATGCCGATGGCCGCAGCCAGGGCAGCGAAGGCATCGCTGTCGCCGTTTTGCGAATAGCCAGCCATGGCGGTCACCGAAAATGCTGCCATGCCGCTGAAATGCAGGCCGATTATAGCCAAGGCGAGCAACATTCCGGCCTGCCATACGCGATGTCCGTTGTCCTGATCGCGCAGCAGATGGATGGCGGAGCCAGCGCAGACCATGGCGATTGCGAGAGAGGCGAGGACATAGCGCCAGTCCCAGCTGACGATCCCGTCGACGCGATAGGCAAACATGCCGACGTAGTGCATCGCGCTGATCGCGAAGCCGATGGTTGCCCCCCCGCCCAGAACCGCGATGCGCGCGGAAGTCGATGAAGCGAGGACCAGGCCCAGGCCGATGCCGCCCGCAGCGATGAGCGCGGAGATAACGGTCAGCACGCCGTCGAGCGAGACCGGGGCGGTGGTCTGATAGCCAAGCATGGCGATGAAATGCGTCGCCCAGGTAGCCGCCCCGGCGGTTACGGCAGAAAGGAAACACCAATGGACCCACGCTGGACCCTCTTCAGCCATCGTCCGGCGAAAGAGCGTGGCGGATACCATCGATCCTGCAACGCACATGATCGCGGCGATCAGCACGAACCACAGATTGTGGTCTTCGACGATGCAGCCAATGATTCGCATGAAGCTTCTGAAATTCCCTCTGCATCCATTCGCAGAACGTGGGGCGCCTAAGCGGGAAAGGTTAAGGAAATCGAATGATTTGGAGGGGGTGGGGGAGCAAAGAAGCCCGCGCGTCCGATGTACCGGACCAGTGCGAACGGGCACCCGGCCAATGGCGGGCTTGGCGCCACACCCGGTTTGCCCTATCGCGCGTACCGCCAGGGGGCCGGGCAGCCGCGTGCCGCAAGGTACGAGGAAAGTCCGGGCTCCACGAAACAAGGGTGGCGGGTAACGCCCGCCCGGTCGCTGTCCTCGGATGGCGGCCGAGGGAAAGTGCCACAGAGAGCAAACCGCCGATGGCCTGCTTGCAGGTCCAGGCAAGGGTGAAAGGGTGCGGTAAGAGCGCACCGGGGCTTCGGCAACGCGGCCCGCATGGCAAACCCCACCCGGAGCAAGGCCGAATAGGGGCGGCGCGCCCGCGCAAGCGGGCAGGTGCGTTTCGCATCGACCGCCCGGGTTGGCTGCTTGAGCTTCGGAGCAATCCGAAGCCTAGACGAATGGCTGCCCCCGCGTGGCTGGTGTGCAAGCATACCGCGCGCGGGACAGAACCCGGCTTACAGGCCCCCTGGCAATTTTCTCGAAAAAGCGGAGAGCGTGATCGGCTATCCTTGCACAGCGGTCACGCCGTCAGCCGAACGCCAGACTCTCGGTCGTGATCGTGCCATCGGTTTCGAGTGCCCGGATCAGGCGCCGCTCGTCGTTTTCCAGCACCAGTGCGGTCAGGTTGCCGGTACGAAAGGCGCCAGTGTCGATACCGATGCGGTAGTCGGTGTGTTCGACGTCTTCAAAGATCGTGTGGCCGTGAACCACGACATGGCTAAGCGGCTCGCGGTGCTTGAGAAACCGGTCACGGATCCAGCGCATGTCGGAGCTTTTCTGGTCCTCGATGCTGCGCTTGGGATCGATTCCCGCGTGGACGAAGACATAATCGCCCGCGATCATGATATCTTCCATCGCGGCCAGGAAGTTGCGGTGCTCTGCGGGTACGAGCTTGTGCAGTTCGGCCTGCAGTTCCTTCAGCGATAGTTCGTTATAACGCTTTTTCTTGATCCCGTAGCTGAGCACGGTTTCACGCCCGCCGTGTTTGAGGAAATGGCGTAGCATCTCCTTGTCCTCGAAGCTTTCGAGGAACATTTCCTCGTGATTGCCCGCGATATAGCGGACGCTGCGCCGCTCGCCCCATTGCATGGCTGTCTCTATCACGCGGGCACTTTCGGGCCCGCGGTCGACGAGGTCGCCCAGAAGGACCACCGTCGTTTGCGCAGGCCCTGCGCGGCGATCGTCGTCTTCGATCGCGACAATCAGTTCGTCGAACAGGTCGCAGCGCCCGTGAATGTCGCCGATGACGTAGTAGCGCTCGCCCTCGGGCACTTTCGGCAAAACCTTTGCCGATTTGCCTTTGCTGAACAGTCTGGCGAGTTTGATCATGGTGAAAATCGTTGGTTTTCTGCGGGTTCTTGAAAGGGGACGCTCCAGATAGGCGCTTGCCGTGACGGGGGCAACAAATGCCCGGATTGCGCCGTGTTGCCGTTGCGAGAAAACCACAGCTTTTGTTGCATATGCGAAAACTGGGCGGCGCGATCTTGCGCAAACGCGCAGCTAGGTGCAGGTTTGTAACTGTATCCGGATGAGAGGCCTAATAAAATGGCCCCGGCGGATTCGCAGGTGGGACGAAGCGACACTCGTACAGGAGTTTGTAATGCTCACGTCCTTTCGCGGCCTGATGGCCGTAACTCTCGCTACGGCGGGCCTTTCCCTTGCAACGCCGGCGATGGCGCAGTCCGAAGACAGCGGCTTCACCACATCCGCCAATGTTGCCCTGACCACCGACTACCGCTTCCGCGGGGTCTCGCTCTCGGGCGGCGATCCGGCGATCCAGGGCGGTTTCGATGTCGCACACGACAGCGGTTTCTACATCGGCACCTGGGCCAGTTCGATCAAGGGCGGCCCGTCCTATGGTGATGTCGAACTGGATCTCTATGCCGGGTGGAGTGGCTCGCTGAGCGATGCAGTCGGCATCGACGTCGGGGTGCTCTATTACATGTATCCAACCGAGGACCTCGGGCTCGATACCGACTATATCGAACCCTATGCCTCGATCAGTGCGAACCTGGGCCCGGCGGAAGCGACGCTGGGTGTTGCCTATGCGCCCGAACAGGATTCGCTCGGCGGCGACGACAACCTCTACATCTATACCGATGTGGGTTTCGGAATTGCCGATTCGCCGTTCAGCGTGACCGGCCACCTCGGCTATACCGACGGCGCGCTGGCTCCGCCGCTGCTCGCGGGTGCGGCCGACGACACCGGGCTCGACTGGGCGCTCGGCCTGGCGGTAGCGCAAGGCAATTTCGAAGTCGGCGTCTCCTATGTCGGGGTGGAAGGCCCATCGGTCGACGGCTTCACCGACGATGCCATCGTGGGGACCATCTCCGCCAGTTTCTAAGGAACCACCGGGCGGAAAGCGGGGGCGTGCCAGCAATGGCGCGCCCCTTCTGGTATGAGCTATCCGCTATGTGCCTCTCGCGGTGCCCGCGGGCGACCGCGACATCGTTGATGGCGCATTGCATCGCGCCGGCTCGATGTGGCAGGGCGCGGCTTGATGCCGGTCGCCGGTCGCCGTTGCGCGATCACAGCCCCACCGGTTGGTAACGAACGGAGTGTCCCTTGACCAAATTCCTGCACAGCATGATCCGCGTGACCGATGCGGATGCCACGCTGGCCTTCTTCAAGCTGATCGGCGTGGAAGAAACGCGGCGTTTCGACGTCGAGGCTGGCCGGTTCACGCTGATCTTCCTGGCCGCCCCGGGGCAGGAGGGCGTAGCCGAGGTCGAACTGACCTACAACTGGCCCCCCGAGGACGGCAGCGAGCCCGAGGAATACACCGGCGGGCGCAACTTCGGCCACCTCGCCTACCGGGTCGAGAACATCTACGAGACCTGCCAGGCGATCATGGATGCCGGACACATCATTCATCGTCCGCCGCGCGATGGGCACATGGCTTTCGTGAAGACGCCCGACGGAATCTCGATCGAATTGCTGCAGGACGGGTATCTGGAGCCGCAGGAACCCTGGGCGAGCATGGAGAATAGCGGGAGCTGGTAAGCTCCCGCCGCGCCCTCGTCATGCGACCCAGGGGTCAGTCGATATAGGGTGAGCGCACATCGTCGGGATGTTTGGCCGACATCCGGATGATGGCGTATCCGGCAAGCGCCGAAATCAGCGAGCCCAGCAGGATACCGATCTTGGCTTCGTTGATGAGCAGCTGCTGCCCGGCGAAGGCCAGTCCGCTGATGAACAGCGACATGGTGAAACCGATCCCGCAAAGGATCGATACGCCCCAGATCTCGGGCCAGGTCGCCTGGTCGGGACGCGGCGCGAAGCCGATTTTGTCGGCCACGAAGATGGCCGCAAAGATGCCGACCTGCTTGCCCAGGAACAGGCCCGCCGCGATGGCCAGCGGCAGGGGGGCAAGCAGCTGGTCTACGCCCATGCCCGCCAGCGGCACCCCGGCATTGGCGAAGCCGAATACCGGTACGACCAGATAAGCGCTCCACGGGGCGAGGCCATGTTCCATCCGTTCGACCATGGTCTGATCGTCGGGGCCGACCATCGGAATGCACAGCGCTGCGACGACGCCGGCGATAGTGGCATGGATGCCCGAATTGAGCACGAAGTACCACAGCACCAGCGCGAGCAGGATATAGGGCCAGTAGCGCGCGACGCGCATCTTGTTGAGCACCATCATGGCAATTACCACTGCGCCCGATGCGGCCAGCCAGCCCAGCTTGATGTTGGCGGTGTAGAACAGCGCAATCACCAGCACCGCCCCGATGTCGTCGACGATTGCCACGGTCAGCAGGAACAGGCGGAGCGAGGCGGGGCAGCGATTGCCCAGCAGCCCGAGAACGCCCATCGCGAAAGCGATGTCGGTCGCTGCGGGAATGGCCCAGCCACGCAGCAGTTCGGCATCGCCGCCCACCACGCCGACATAGACCAGTGCAGGCACGGCCATCCCGGCAATGGCCGCGAGAATCGGCAGTCGCCGCGATTGGGCGGTCGACAATTGTCCTTCGATCCATTCGCGCTTCACTTCGAGCCCGACGACGAAGAAGAACACCGCCATCAGACCGTCGTTGATCCACAGGTGAAGATCGTCGAGCTTCGGGATCGGCGTCCACGGCAGTTCGCCATAGAACAATTGTTCGTATTCGCCCGCGAGCGGGGAGTTGGCTGCCAGCATGGCCGCCGCCGCAACGAGGATGAGCAGGATGCCAGCCGACGCATCGCTCACGAAGAGCGCGCGGACGGGGGCAAAAACGAGGCGGAAAGCTGAAGGACGTTCGGTCATCTCGGGCATGCTCTCTTTCGCAAAGCTGTCTGCGTTGCAAGTGTTGAAAGTCGCGGGTATCGAGAAAGGCGGGGGGTAAAGGGTTGCTTTTCGCGTCTTTCACAGCGGCCGAATGGTTTTTGCTGGTGCAGCACGAATTGCTGCTGTTCGCGGCGGCCTTCTTCGCGCTGGGGATGATCGACGAATTCGCCCTCGATTGCACGTATCTCTGGTGCCGCATCACGGGCCGTATCCGGACCCCGCGAATCGATGAGCGGGAGCTGGATCAGCTTGAAGGCCTGGCAGGGCCGGCGGCCGTCTTCATTCCGACCTGGCAGGAGGCCGAGGTCATCGGCTCGACGCTGACGCATATGCTGGATGCATGGGCCTATGCGCAGCTCACCGTCTATATCGGGTGCTATCACAATGACGCCGCCACCATCGCCTCGGTTATCGCGGCGACGCGCGGCGACCCGCGGGTCCGGCTCGTCGTGCACGGGAAGGATGGACCGACGTCAAAGGCGGATTGCCTCAACCGTCTCTACGATGCGCTGGAGGAGGATGAACAGCGAACGGGGGTTACCGCGCGGCTGATCGTGTTGCACGATGCGGAAGACATGGTCGACCCGGCCGCGCTGCCACTGCTCGACCGGGCCCTGTGGCAGGCGGATTTCGTGCAGCTACCGGTTCTTGCGCTGCCCCAGCCGGACTCCCGCTGGATCGGCTCGCATTACTCCGACGAATTCGCGGAGGCGCATGGCAAGGCATTGGTCGTGCGCGATGCGCTGGGCGCAGCCATTCCGGGCGCGGGCGTTGGTTGCGCGATTGCGCGCGGTTCACTCGCCCAACTGGCTCGCGCCAGCCAGGGCAAACCCTTTGCCGAAGAATCGCTGACCGAGGATTACGAACTCGGGCTCAAGATCGCCCAGGCAGGCGGGAAGGGACGGTTCCTGCGCGTCCGTACTGCCGAAGGACGGTTGGTTGCGACGCGCGCGTTCTTCCCCGCGCTGCTCGATCAGGCGGTGCGCCAGAAAACGCGTTGGATGCACGGTATCGCGCTCCAGGGATGGGACCGGCTCGGTTGGGGCCGGCAGCCAGTCGATCTGTGGATGCAACTGCGCGACCGCCGCGGGCCGCTCGCCGCCATCCTGCTGGTGATCGCTTACGTGCTGGTGTGCATGATCGCCGTGCGACTGGTGCTCGAACAGATCGGTATCGCACAGGCACCGCCCGCTTCGCCTCTCTTGCAGGCGTTGCTGTGGCTCAACCTGACCGGTCTGATGCTGCGGTTCATGGTGCGGTTCTGCTGCACGGCGCGTGAATATGGCTGGCGGCAGGGGGTGCTCGCCATCCCGCGGACCTTCGTCTCGAACATCATTGCAATCATCGCCGGCCGCCGGGCTTTTGCCGCCTATATCGGCACGCTGCGCGGTGCGCCCATCGTGTGGGACAAGACCGAACACCGCGATCATCCTGCTCTCGTTCAGCGGGACGGGCAGGTCGCATGAGCGATGTGATCGCCCGGCGGCAGGGGCAGCCTGTGCTGTTTCTGGGATTGCTGCTCGCCGGCTGGTGCCTCGCGCGGCTCCTGTTGTGGGAAAGCCCGTGGCCGCAAACGCTTCGGCTGTCCGAGACGTTGCGGTTCGCCGGGGCAAATCTGCCGGTTGCCGAACCGCGGCCCGCCACACGCAGCATTCCGCTGTCAGCGCGTGCCCCCGAAGCTGGCGCGCGGCTTCCTGATGTACCAGGATACCTTGCGGACCGAACAGCCGTGCGCGCAAGTTACCGGGACATCGCCGCGCAGTTCGCTGACCCAACCGCACGGCAACGCGCTTTCGATACGCATCGCCGCGCTGCAGGCCACGCGCTGCTCTTCAGTGCCGGCATGGCGGCCTTGCCGCTGCCGCGCAGCGTGGCGACCGCGCTCGACAACGCCGGATCGGCGCCGCGCGACCCCTTCTCGCCGCAGATCGCCGGCTCCGCCTGGCGGATCGACAGCTGGGTGGTGTTGCGGCAAGGCGATACGGGGGCTCTGGTAGGTGGCGTGCGTCCGGCAAGCTATGGCGCCAGCCAGATGGGCGCACTCCTGTCGTACCGACTCGCTCCGGGCACGGCGCATGATCCAAGCGCCTATGCACGCGCCACCAGGGCGCTCGTGGAGGACGGGGAGACCGAAGCCGCCGTTGGGCTTCGCCTGCGCCCGTTCGCGCGCGTTCCGCTTGCCGTCCATGCCGAGGTTCGGGCCACGCACAGGCCGGGGCAGGCTGCCGAGTTCAGACCGGCCGCGTTCGTTGCCGGCGGGTTCGAGCGGCGCGGGTTGCCTGCAGGATTGAATGCACGCGGATATGGGCAGGCCGGTTTCGTCGGCGGCAGTTTCGCGACACCGTTCGCCGATGGCGCGCTGGTGGTGGAACGCGACGTCGCTGCATTCGACCTCGGCGATGTCGCGCTTGGCGCAACCGCGCGGGGCGGGGCGCAGAAGGGGGCCGCACGCTTGGATGTGGGGCCTAAGGTCAGCTTTCGCCTGACGGTGGGGCAGGCGCCGGCGCGGATCGAAGCCGATTACCTGTGGCGCGTCGCGGGCAATGCTGCCCCGGGCAACGGCGGCCTGATCACGCTTTCAACCGGCTTCTGACATCGTTCAGCTTTTATCCGTCACGCCGCTGCGATAGGGCGCAGGCATGGACGTCTACCTCCCTATCGCGAACCTGTCCGTCAACGGGCTATGGATCGTCGCGCTGGGGGGGCTGACAGGTGTGCTGTCGGGCTTGTTCGGAGTGGGGGGAGGCTTCCTCACGACTCCGCTGCTGATCTTCTACGGAATTCCTCCGACCGTCGCTGCAGCCTCGGCTTCGACCCAGGTCACGGGGGCCAGCGTTACCGGCGTGCTGGCGCATGGCGGGCGCGGCGGCGTGGATTACCGGATGGGTATGGTGATGGTCGCCGGCGGCGTTATCGGTTCGGGCTTCGGCGCGCTATTGTTCCGCTTTTTCCGGTCGATCGGGCAGATCGACGTGGTCATCAGCGCGCTTTACGTGATCCTGCTGGGAACGATCGGTCTGCTGATGGCCCGAGAATCGGTCCAGACGCTGCGCGGCAAGGGCAATGCCCAGGCAGCGCGGCGGCGCCACCATCCCTTGGTCGCGAGCCTGCCGATGCGCTGGCGCTTCTATCGCTCGGGCCTCTATATCTCCCCGCTGGCTCCGCTGGTCGTCGGCATCGCGGTGGGCATCCTGACGATGCTGATGGGGGTCGGTGGCGGGTTCATCCTTGTGCCGGCGATGCTGTACATCCTCGGGATGAGCGCGAATGTCGTGGTGGGCACTTCGCTCTACAACATCCTGTTCGTCACCATGGCGACCACGATGATGCATTCGCTCACCACCAAGGCAGTCGATATCGTGCTGGTCTTCCTGCTGCTGGTCGGTTCGGTCACCGGGGCGCAGTTCGGTTCGCAGCTTGCGGTCAAGGCGAAGCCGGAAATACTGCGCTTGATCCTCGCCGCCATCGTGCTGATGGTGGCCTTTCGCATGTTCCTCGGCCTGTTCTACCAGCCCGATGAAATCTACACGATCTACCCGCTATGAGAGCGCTTCTGCTCCTTGCTTTCGCCTTCGCGCTGATGGGCCAGCGCGATCCCATATTGGTGCCCGAGGTCAGCCAGCACGAAGTGCAGGTACGGCAGGGCTTTACCGGCACCGAGCTGCTGCTGTTCGGGGCGGTGCTCGATCCGCAGGGTCGCGCGGCGGGCAGCGACTACGATATCGTCGTCGTGCTCAAGGGACCGTCCGAACCCGTGCGGCTGCGCGAGAAGGAACGCTTCGCCGGAGTGTGGGTCAACGCTGCCAGCAGCGATTTCCGCTCGGTCCCGTCCTATTTCGCGGTCGCATCCTCCAAGCCGATCGCCGATATCGTCGACGAGAAAACCGCGGCGATCTACGAATTCGGCACCGCCTATATCCAGCTATCGCCCAGCGGTGTCATCGAACCCGAGGAACAGGCGCGCTTCAAGGCCGGACTGGTCGATCTCAAGACGCGGCAAGACCTCTACAAGCAGGATTTCCAGGGCGTCCAGATCAGCGAACAGGTGCTTTACCAGTCGCGTATCTCGCTGCCTTCCAATGTGTCGACGGGGACCTATACCGCCGAGACATTCGCCGTGCGCGATGGCCGCGTGATCGCTTCGGCGCAGGCCGAGGTCGAAGTGCGCAAGGTCGGTTTCGAACGGCTGGTGGCCCGCTATTCGCAGGAATGGTCGCTGGTCTACGGGCTACTGGCAGTAATGCTGTCGGTCGGGATGGGCTGGGCGGCCGGGCGCCTGTTCGCGCTTATCTGACGCGCAAGCGCACTTTTGCGTTGACCACATCTTAAGCACTTTCGGTCAGGCATGCTGCGTGCGCGATGGGCGCATTCAACGCAGGATACCGCCGGATCGATGACCGATATGGGCAAGCCGATTTACCGTACGTTCGACCCGTCGAAGGAAACCGGGGCCGAGCCGCCGGAAAAGCACAGGCGGTCGCTGCGCGACAGGATCATGCGTGGCGGCGATGCGGCTGCGCCTGCGCCGGCCCCATCGCCGTCGGGCTATGTACACCAGCCGCCGGAAAGGACCGAAAGCCAGCCGCCCGAAACGCAGGCGGATGACCGGCCCCAGCCGGTGCAGCCGGCACCGCCCTCACCGATCGCGGACGAACCGGCCGCCCCGGCGCAGGAACAGCCGCCGCGCGACAGCACCGCAGCCGACGAGGCAGCCGGTGCCCCGAGCCGAGCGGCTTCGCAGGCGCCCGCACCGACGACCAGCGAGAACGCCGACCAGCCGATTGGCGTGGTGCTGGAAATCTCGGGCGCGGGTTCGCAGGTGGCGATCGACCTTGCGCGGCTCAATGAATGCGCGGCCGATGCCGATCCCTCGATTGCCATGGCCGGGCAGGTCGGATCGCAGATCAAGATCCGTGTCGGCAACAGCTGGCTGCTCGCCAGCGTGCGGAACCAGAAGCAGGACCGCAAGGCGGGGTCGATCCTCGCCAATATCGATTTCCTCGGCGAAGGCGCGGAAGAGAAGCTGACCGGCAAGCTGCACGCTTTCCGCCGCGGCGTCACCCGCTATCCGGTACCCGGCGCGATGGTCTATCCTGCGACCACGGCCGACCTGCGGCAGGTCTATGCCAGCGACGGACGCAGCGCGATCACCATCGGCAAGGTCTATCCGACCAAGGACATTCGCGCCGGCATCTATGTCGATGCGATGCTGGGCAAGCATTTCGCACTGCTCGGCTCGACCGGTACGGGTAAATCGACCAGCGCGGCGCTGATCCTCCACCGGATCTGCGAAGCTGCGCCCGATGGCCATATCGTGATGGTCGACCCGCATGGCGAATATGCCTCGGCCTTCCGCAACACTGGCATGATCCTCGATGTGTCGAACCTGCAGATGCCGTACTGGATCATGAACTTTGAAGAGCATTGCGAAGTGCTGCTGACCAGCAATGGCAACGAGCGGCAGGTCGATGCGGATATTCTGGCCAAGTGCCTGCTCAAGTCGCGCCAGAAGAGCCGGCTGGCGGAGAACATGAGCAAGATCACCGTCGATTCGCCGATCCCTTACCTGCTCTCTGATCTCTCGAACGAGCTGCAGGATGCGATGGGCAAGCTCGACAAGGCGACCAACTCCGCGCCCTACATGCGGATCAAGAACAAGCTCGACGAGATCAAGAGCGATCCGCGCTACCAGTTCATGTTCTCGGGCATGCTGGTGGCCGACACGATGGCCGATTTCATCGCCAAGATCTTCCGCATGCCGTCGAACGGCAAGCCGATCTCGATCATCGATGTCTCGGGCGTTCCGTCGGACATCACCTCCACCGTGGTGGCGGTGCTCAGCCGGCTGGTGTTCGATTTCGCCATCTGGGGCCGCGACGAGCGGACCTCGCCGATCCTGCTGGTGTGCGAGGAGGCGCACCGGTACGTCCCCAACGAACAGAATGCCGACGGCAATTCGGTGGGCACCATCCTGTCGCGGATCGCCAAGGAAGGCCGCAAGTACGGCATCAGCCTTGGCCTCATCACGCAGCGTCCGTCCGACCTTGCCGAAGGCGTGCTGTCGCAATGCGGCACGATCCTGTCGATGCGGCTTAACAACGACCGCGACCAGGATTTCGTCCGCGCGGCGATGCCCGAAGGCGCGCGCGGCTTCCTCGATGCCATCCCCGCGCTGCGCAACCGGGAATGCATCATCTGCGGCGAAGGCGTGGCAATCCCGATCCGCATGAGCTTCGACAATCTCGAGGAATCCAAGCGGCCCGCATCGGAGGACCCCAGCTTCATCGAACTGTGGAACCAGACCGGCGGCGAGGAAGAGATCGTCGAGCGCACCGTCCAGCGCTGGCGCTCGCAGGGCTAGGTCCCGCGCGTATCGCCGAACAAATGGATATGCAGCCGGTCGCTCATCCTGAAGCCGTGTTCGACGCATAGCGGCGCGAGCCACTGCTCGCGTTCGCGCAGCGTTGCGCTGTCGGTGCCCTCGGGCATCAGGAAGACGTGGTCGGGCTTGAAGCGGTAGCGATCGCGCAACGCCAGCACCTCGTCGAGGTCCGCCGGCGCAGCGATCACGAATTTGAACCAGGCGCGCGGGTCGGTGGCATAGGCATCGAGCCGTTCGGGGATGAGCGCCAGTTCCGCAGGATTGCCGCTATGCGCCAGCTTGGGGCTGACGTTGAACTGGTCGATGCGGATGTCGAGCGCGGGGCTTGCCTTGGTCGTTCCATTGGTCTCGATCTCCACCGTGACATCGGGCAAATGGCCCAGCAGCCGCGCCAGCGCGGGCGCCTGCAACAAGGGTTCGCCGCCGGTGATGACCAGGCGCTTCTGGCCCAGCGCGGTGATCCGCGCGGCGACCTCTTCCTTGTCCAGCGTGAGCTGGTTGGCCGTGCGGTCGAATTCGACCCCGTCACGGTGCGGGCGTTCGTCGCCCGCGAAGTGCCAGGTATAGGCGGTGTCGCACCAGACACAGGCCAGATTGCAGCGCGACAGCCGCAGGAAGGTGCAGGGCATGCCTGCACTCGGCCCTTCGCCCTGCACGCTGGCGAAGATCTCCGGCTCACCCGGAGCCTGCGTGGCGAGGACTAGCGGCATCGGGCAGGCTCACTCGGTTCGTCGTGCGCGGCGCACACATGGACCGCATGGACCACGGTCCAATGGCAAAAATCGAAGCGATCAGTTACGCGGGTTTTGATCGATGCACTCGATTGAACATGCGCGTCGCAAGCGGGGGTAGGGTCGTGGGCCATCGCCGCGCACATGACACAAACGGGCCGCGTAGGAAATCGCCGCCCTCGTTCACCCCATCCGTCACCCCGGCCTCCGAGCCGGGGTCGGGCTGTGTTCCTCGTTGCGGGCACAAGGCCGAGCGAAGAAGCCTGACCCCGGATCAAGTCCGGGGTGACGAGAGGGGTAGGCGTGTTTGTCAGCCGAGCCGCGCCAGGGCGGCTTCGAGCCGTGCGACTTCGGCCACGTGGTGCGCATGGTCGGCGCGTGCCTTTTCGACCGCTTCGGGCTTGGCGCGTTCGACGAAGTTCGCGTTCGACAGCCGGCCTTCGAGCGACTTGGCTTCCTTGGCCGAAGCCTCGATTGCCTTGGACAATCGCACTTTCTCAGCACCGATATCGATGATTCCCTCAAGTGCGGCGAAGGAATGAAGGTGGGGAACGGTTATCTGCATCGAGCCGGAAGTCATCTGTTCCGCTATCTCATCGATATAGTCGTCCCACTCAGAGTCTGAGCGCGGCATGTCACCGGGAAACGGTGCCAGTCCAGAAAATCTGACCCGACCGAGTCGCTCAATAGCGGACTTGTTTCGTACAACTCGGTCTAGGCCTTTACCTTCGCTGGAGTGGCCAAAGACGAAATCTAGAATAGCACCAGCAGGGACATTCAGCTCCATTCTACCAGAACGGATCTTCGATATGAGGTCGATTACCCAATCGATTTCCCCTTTCGCTTCCATGTCGATGGCTACGCTGGGCTCGGGCCATTTCGCAGTGATCAGCGGATAATCGGCGCGGTCGCCCTGCTTGGACCACAGTTCTTCGGTGATGAAGGGCATGAAGGGGTGCAGCATCACGAGGATCTGGTCGAGCGCCCAGCCGGCTACCGCCCTGGTTTCCTCGTCGAAATTGCCTTTGACCAGTTCGATATACCAGTCGCAGAACCGGTCCCACACGAAGTGGTAGATCGTGTTTGCCGCGGCATCGAAGCGCAGATCGGCCAGCGCCGCGTCGAGCGCCTGTTTGGTCTGGACGACCTCGCCGATGATCCAGCGGTTGACCGCATGGGTGGCCTTGGGCGCCGCGATGCTGGTGCTCGCGCCGATGCCGTTCGACTGGCAGAAGCGCGTCGCGTTCCACAGCTTGGTCGCGAAGTTGCGGTATCCCTCGATCCGCTTATCATCCATCTTGATGTCGCGGCCCTGGCTTTCCATCGCCGCCATGAAGAAGCGCAGCGCATCGGCGCCGTACTGGTCGATCAGCCCCAGCGGGTCGACGACATTGCCCTTCGACTTGGACATCTTCTGCCCATCCGCCGCGCGGACGAGCCCGTGCAGATACAGCTTGGGCCACGGGTTCTGCCCGGTGGTGTACTGCCCCATCATCATCATGCGGGCATCCCAGAAGAACAGGATGTCGAAGCCGCTGACCAAAAGGTCGTTGGGATAGTGCTTGGCGACAAGGTCGGTCTGCTCGGGCCAGCCGAGCGTGGCGAAGGGCCAGAGCGCGGAGGAGAACCACGTGTCGAGCACGTCTTCGTCGCGGGTTAGTGCGGCGCCTTCGCCTGCTTGCGCCTGCGCTTCCTCCTCGGTCAGTGCGACATAGGCCTTGCCTTCAGCATCGTACCACGCCGGGATCCGGTGCCCCCACCACAGTTGGCGGCTGACGCACCATGGCTGAATGTTTTCCATCCAGTTGAAGAAGGTCTTCTCCCAGCTCTTCGGGACGATCTCGACGTCGCCGTTCTTGACTGCCTCGATCGGCTTCACCGCCAGCTTCTCGGCATCGACATACCACTGGTCGGTCAGCCAGGGTTCGATCACCACGCCGCCACGGTCGCCGAACGGCGTCGCGATGGTGCGCGGCTCGGCGTCGAGATCGATGACCTCGTCTTCCCCGCCCTTGACCTCCTTGGTCACGGTATAGGGGATCAGGCAGCCGCATTCCTTGAGCCGCTGGACCACCAGTTCGCGCGCTCCGTCGACCCCGTCACGCTTGAAGCGGTGCAGGCCGAGGAATTCCTCGGGCACCAGATCGTCGGCGGTCTGGCAAACGTTGGCTTCCCCATCGAGCATGTTGAGCATCTCGGCGGGCTTGACCCCGGCGCGCTTGCCGACTTCGAAATCGTTGAAATCGTGCCCGGGGGTGATCTTCACCGCGCCGCTGCCCAGTTCGGGATCGGCATGTTCGTCGGCGACGATCGGCACGCGGCGGCCGGTGATCGGCAGCACCACATGCTTGCCGACCACGCTGGCATAGCGCTCGTCCTCGGGATGCACCGCCACCGCCATGTCGGCCAGCATGGTTTCGGGGCGCGTGGTTGCAACCTCGATATAGTCGCGCCCGTCGGCCAGCGTGACCCCGTCTTCGAGCGGATAGCGGAAGTGCCAGAACGAACCCTTCACATCCTGCGTTTCGACCTCGAGATCGCTGATCGCGGTCTTGAGCTTGGGGTCCCAGTTGACCAGCCGCTTGTCGCGGTAGATCAGCCCGTCGTTATAAAGATCGACGAAGGTCTTGGTCACCGCCGCGCTGAAATGCGGGTCCATGGTGAACTGTTCGCGGCTCCAGTCCATCGAGCAGCCGAGGCGGCGCAGCTGGCGCGTGATCGTGCCCCCGCTTTCCTCTTTCCATTCCCACACCTTGGCCACGAAATCCTCGCGGCTGTAATTGGTGCGCTTGTCCTGCTTCGCCTCCAGCTGGCGTTCGACGACCATCTGCGTGGCAATGCCCGCATGGTCGGTGCCCACCACCCACAACGCATCCTTGCCGCGCAGCCGCTCGTAACGGATCATGATGTCCTGCAGCGTATTGTCGAGCGCATGACCGATATGCAGGCTGCCGGTGACGTTGGGCGGCGGATTGACGATCGTGTAAGGCTGCGCATCGGGGCGTTCGGGGCGGAAGAGGCCTTCCTGTTCCCAATGCGCGTACCAGCGCGCCTCGATTGCGGCCGGGTCGAAGGTCGTGGGTAGCTCGGTGCTCATGGTTTCCTGTTCGTAGACGCTCTCGTCCCGCGCCTGCCCGTACGCCCCCGGGAAGTCGCAGCCAAATGGTGAGCACCGCCTTTGCCAGCGCGCTTGTTGCGATGCAACGTTGCAGGTGACACCCGGCGATCGCCGCTTGGCAAGCGGCGGATTTGCTCGCATACCGCGCGGCAATGGGTGGTTTCGCCGAATACGATCTGAGCGAAGATGGCGATGGGGGCAATGTGCTTGCCCTGTCGGGGCCCTATCTCGTGTCCACCGTCGGCGCGATCGATCAGGATCTGCGTGCACTGGACGGTCCGATCGCCCGGATCGATCTGGCCGATGTGACCGAGATCGACACCGTCGGTGCCTGGATCGCCTGCAGCCTGGCGCGCGAACACGAGGCCGAGATTTCGGGCGCGAGCGAGCGCGCCGAACGCCTGATGGGCGCGCTGAAAGGGACCGGGTCGGAAGAGCAGATCGCCGCTCCGCGCCTGCCCGTATGGGAACGCGTGCCCACGGTGATGGGCGAGAAGATATACGCCGCGCGCCGCGGGATCTACGGCGTGGTCGGCTTCCTCGGCGCGCTGTTGCTGTCGATGGGCAGCCTGATCCGCCACCCCCGGCGGTTCCGCTGGCTGGCGCTGGTCCGCCAGCTCGAGCTGGTGGGCGTCTCGGCGCTGCCGATCATCGGCTTGATGAGCTTCCTTATCGGCGTGGTCATCGCGCAGCAGGGCGCAGTCCAGCTGGCGCAGTTCGGGGCGGAGACGCTGACCGTCAATCTGGTCGGGCGGATCACCTTGCGCGAGCTGGGCGTGCTGATGACCGCGATCATGGTAGCCGGCCGGTCGGGCAGTGCTTTCGCTGCGCAGATCGGCACGATGCGGCTGACCGAGGAAGTCGATGCGATGCAGACCATCGGCATATCGCCGATGGAAGCGCTGGTCATTCCCCGCGTCATGGCCGCCGTGCTGATGATGCCGCTGCTGGGCTTCTATGCCGCGGGTGTCGCCATCGTCGGCGGCGCGGTCGTCGGGCAGTTCATGCTGGGCATTCCGTTCTGGACCTTCCTCACCCGGATCCAGGACGTGGTCCCGATCTACGATTTGTGGGTCGGACTGCTGAAGGCGCCGGTCTTCGGGCTGATCGTGGCGCTGGCAGGCTGCTATCACGGCATGCAGGTCAAGGGTAATTCGGAAGAAGTCGGCCGGCGCACCACCATGGCCGTGGTCACGGGGATCTTCGCAGTGATCGTTATCGACGCCTTCTTCGCGGTCTTCTTCACCAAGATCGGGTGGGGCTGATGGCGCAGGACGAAGCCGGGCGCGAACTGGGCCGCCACGAACGTTATCGCGGCGATTACCCGATCGTCGTCGAAGGGCTGACCAATGCCTTTGGCGACCAGGTCGTCCACCAGGATCTCGATCTCAAGGTCCGGCGCGGCGAAATCCTCGGCGTGGTCGGCGGTTCGGGCACTGGCAAAAGCGTGCTGATGCGCTCGATCATCGGGCTGCAGCATCCCACCGCGGGCGACATCAGCGTGTTCGGCCGCTCGACCATCGACAGCGATCCCGAGGTCGATATCGGCGTGCGCAACCGCTGGGGCGTGCTGTTCCAGGGCGGGGCGCTGTTCTCGACCCTGACCGTGGGCGAGAATGTCGAGGTTCCGCTCAAGCAGTTCTACCCCGAGATCGAGCCCGAACTGCGCCACGAGATCGCCCGCTACAAGGTCGTGCTGTCGGGCCTGCCCGAAGAAGCGGTGGGCAAATACCCTTCCGAACTGTCGGGCGGCATGAAGAAGCGGGCCGGGCTGGCGCGCGCGCTGGCGCTCGATCCCGAGCTGCTGTTTCTCGACGAACCCACCGCGGGGCTCGATCCGATCGGCGCGGCCGCGTTCGACCAGCTGACGCTGGAACTGAAGGAGACGCTCGGGCTGACCGTGTTCCTGATCACCCACGATCTCGATACGCTGCACGAGATCTGCGACCGCGTTGCCGTGATCGCGGACAAGAAGGTCATCGCGGTCGACACGGTGCCGAACCTGCTCGATCTCGATCACGAGTGGATCCAGCAATATTTCAACGGTCCGCGGGGGCGCGCGGCGCTGACCGCGCAGGCGCTCGACGAATTGCGCCGGCACATGGACGAACCGGTCGCTGCGCATGCGGTCAAAGCGTTGGACAAACCGCCTGCGGGCAAGGCATAGGGCGAACCAATGGAAACGCGGGCAAATCACGTTTGGGTAGGGGCGGTTACGCTGCTGATCCTTGGCGCGCTCGCGCTGTTCATCGTGTGGCTCGCGCGGCTCGGCGGCGGGGACCAGAACGAATACGATATCTTCTTCAAGCAGTCGGTCGCCGGTCTTGCCAATGGCAGCTCGGTCGATTTCGCCGGCGTGCCGGTGGGGCAGGTCAACCAGATCGAATTGTGGGACAAGGACCCCGAATTCGTCCGCGTGCGGATCAAGGTCAAGGAAAGCGTGCCCATCCTCGTCGGCACCACCGCGACGATCCAGGGCAGTTTCACCGGCGTGTCGACGATCACGCTCGACGGCGCGCGCAGCGGTGCGCCGCCGATTTCGTGCGAGACCACGGCCTGCACCGAAGGCGTGCCGATCATTCCGCCTACCACCGGCGGCGGGTTCGGCGCAGTACTCGCCAGCGCCCCGCTCCTGCTCGAGCGGCTGGCCACGTTGACCGAGCGGCTGACCGTCCTGCTGAGCGATCGCAACCAGGAAGAAATTTCGCAGATCCTCGCCAACACCAACGCCGCCAGCGCGGGCTTCGCCGCTGCCGCGCCGCAGCTCGAACGCACGATGGCCGAACTGCAGGTGACGCTGCGCGAAGCCAGCGAGGCGCTCGACCAGTTCGAACAGGTCACCGCCTCGACCGATCGCATCATCAACCAGGAAGGCGAGGCGATTGCCCGGGACTTGCGCTCGACGCTGAAATCGGCCAGCGGCGCCGCGCGCGCGCTCGAAGACACGCTCAACGAGGCGCGGCCTGCGACCAAGCAGCTGACCGAAAGCACGCTGCCCGCCGCTGAAGCCACGCTGCGCGACCTGCGCGCAACCAGCAAGGCGCTGCGCGACGTGACCGAAACGATCGACGAAAAGGGTGCCGGCGCGCTGCTTTCCAGCCAGCCGCTGCCCGATTACAAGCCGTAAGGGGCACCAGCATGACACGCATGACCAAACTTGCTGCGCTGGCTCCCGCCCTGCTGCTGGGCGGCTGCCTGAGCTTTGGCGGCGAGGCACCCGACAGCCTGCTGACCCTGACCCCCGCTGCCACCGCCCCCGCCGGCGAAAGCGCCGCGAGCGACCGGGGCACGGCCTTGGCGATCGTCCCGTTCGAGGCGACCAAGGCGCTCGATGTCACGCGGGTCCCGGTGCAGGTCACCGACACCGAGCTGGCCTATCTGCAGGATGCGTTCTGGGTCGACCGGCCCGCCCGCCTGTTCGGCCAGCTGGTGGCCGAGACGATCCGCTCGCAGAACGGCCGCGTGGTGGTCGATGGCGACGATCCCGGCCTGAACGCGGCCGACCGCCTCCACGGTTCGCTGCGCGCGTTCGGCTACGATGCGCGGACGCGCGAAGTGGTGGTGGTGTTCGACGCGGTGCGCAATGGTGCGGGCGCAAGCGCAATCAGCCGCCGCTTCGAGGCGCGCGTGCCCGTTGCCGCACCCGAGACCGAATTCGTCGGCCCGGCGCTCAACCAGGCGGCCAACCAGGTCGCCGGTGAAATCGCCGACTGGCTGAACTGAGCGGGGCGCTGCGGCTCCTGCCATGTCGCCAGTCGAATAACGGACGACCGCCGTCGGAGACGACTTGGCCGGCCATGATTTCGCCTTGCAGATATGAGATCACGTTCACTCGGGGAGGGTGATTATGAACTCGAATCTTGCCGGGATCATCCTGCTGACGCTGGGCGCAGCGAGCGCGAACGCCGTGGCAGGTGAAGGCGAGGGGCATATCGAACGCCCCTATCTGGGCCAGGAACCGCCCGGATCGGCGCCCGAACCCTTCGCGCCCGGCATCATTACCACCAAGGGCTGGGAATACGGCGGCGTTTTCTCGCCCGACATGCGCGAATTCTACGTCCTCAAGCGCGACGAAAACGAGACCACATGGCAGCACGTCTACCGCTACCGGGACGGCGAGTGGCACGATGAGGTGTTGTGGGAACGACAGGGCACCCCGTTCATCGCCCCCGATGGGCAGACCATGCATATCGGGCGCGCGTACAAGGTCCGCGATGCCGATGGCTGGTCGGAGACGAAGCGGCTCGGTGAGGCTTTCGAACCGTTCAGGATTATGCGCCTTACCGCATCGGCGCGGAACACTTATTATTTTGACGAGGTCGGATCGGCCGGCGATGGCCGCATCCGCTATTCACGCATCGTCGATGGCGAACGCCAGGCGCCCGAGCTTGCCAGCGCGGCGATCAATACCGGCACATGGCTGGCCCATCCCTTCATCGCGCCGGACGAATCATACCTCCTGTTCGATGGGCGCAGGGAGGGCGGTTATGGGGATTCCGACATATACGTCAGCTTCCGGCAGGCCGACGGGAGCTGGGGGGAAGCCATCAATCTGGGCGAAACCGTGAACACCGCACGCTGGGAAGCTTCGGCCACGGTGACCCCCGATGGCAAATATCTGTTCTTCCATCGCACCGTCGGCGAAGGGGACAACGACATCTTCTGGATGGATGCCGCCATCATCGAGCGCCTGCGGCGCAGGCAGGCGGGCCGGAACTAGAGCAGCCGTACGAAGGCCATCGCCTTGAGGAATGCCTCCAGCCGCTTCGCGCGGCGCGCGGCGGCTTCCTCGTCCGCGCCCCATTGTTCGATCTGCCAGTCTTCCTCGAGATTGGCCGCTGCCCACAGCGCTTCGCCATCGGCATCGTGGTCGAGCGCGGCCAGGCCGACGCACAAGGATGCGGATAGCGCTGTCAGCTGTTCGAGCGCAGCGAGGGTGAAATCATCCAGGCTTTCCAGCCGGGCTTTCAGCCGGTCCATCGTGGCCGGGGCGTGCGGTTTCGCCACCACCCCGCTGACGCGTTCCAGCACGATGCCTTCGCGGGCCTCGAGCGTTTCGACCAGCGGGTCCCACATGTCGCGCTGGCGATGCCACAGCGGCTCGTCCGGATCGGCGCGATAGCAAAGCGTGTCGGTTTCGGCATAGCGCAGCAGCTTGGCGATTGCCGCGGCGCGGCCTTCGGGCAGCGTGTCGAGCGCGTAATCGGCCATGTCGCGATAGGCAAAGCGTGCCGGATCGATCGTCTCGCCCTGTCCATCCCATTCGCTTGCGAGGGCTTCTGCCAGCGCAAGCGAATCGACGACCTGCTGCCGCCCGCCCTGCGTTTTCAGCGGCCGCCCGTCGAGGAACACCTGATGGCCGGAAGCTGCGCGTTCGACATGGACGCGCGTATAGAACCGCTTCACTGGCCGCTTCTCCAGCGCTTGGCGAGGACGATCGGGAGGATGAATATCTCGGCCACGCCCAGTGCGACGAGGATATAGCCGGCAATCTCGGGCAGGGGCAGGATGCCGCCCAGCACCAGCGCGCCCAGCACCGCCGTCACGACCCCCGACAATCGCACTGCTTGGATCGTCAGGAACCGCGCCTTGGCCGGGTCATGGTCAGTTTGTCCCACGGATAAGGTCTCCCAATTGCTGTGCGGTTTCGGCCACCGCGCTGGCCCCGGCGTCGAGCAGTTCGCGCGGTTCGTGATAGCCCCACGCCACGCCGATCGCGCGGACGCCGGCTGCCTGCGCCATTTCCATGTCGAAACTGGTATCGCCGATCATCACGGCGTCGGCAGGCGCCACGCCGGCATCGCCCAGCGCGGCTTCGAGCATGGCGGGATGCGGCTTGGAGGGATGGCGGTCGGCGGTCTGCAGCGAAACGAAGCGATGCTTGATGCCATGCGTGTCGAGGCACGCGTGGAGCCCGCGGTCGCTCTTGCCGGTGGCGACGCCCAGCAGGCGGCCTTCGGCATCGAGTTCGTCGATCAGCGCGGCGATGCCGGCATACAGCGGTTCGCGCAGCGCGCCCGAGAGGCGGAGCTCGCGGTAACCCGCCTTATAGGCCTCGACCACGGCATGGCGTTCGTCGTCGGTGGCATCGGGGGCAAGCTCGCGCAGCGCAAAGGGCAGGCTCAACCCGACGATCCGGCGGACCTTGTTGCGTTCGGGCGCGGCCAGGCCGGTGTTGCGGAAGGCCAGTTCCATCGTCTCGCAGATCGCCGCCTGCCCATCGACCAGCGTGCCGTCGCAATCGAAGACGACCAGCCGGCTCACTTGCGCGGGCCCTTCGGCTTGCCTTTCGCCATCGCGCCCCGCGCCCGGCGCGGCGAGCGCTGCGACTTGCGGAAGTTCTTCGCATGCTGGCGGGCCTGCTGCTTCTTCTCCTCGCGCGTCTTGGGCGGCGGATCGTCGCGCATCGGGGTGGCATCGGACAGGTTCACGTCGAACCCGAGCTGCTCCATCGAGGCGGCGAAGTGTTCGGGCAGGTCCGCGGTCACGTCGAGCTTGCCGCCGTCGGGGCTGTCGATGATCAGACGCCGCGCATGGAGGTGCATCTTGCGGCTGATCGAGCCGGTCAGGAACGCTTCCTTGCCGCCATATTTGCCATCGCCCACGATCGGGTGGTCCATCGCCGCGCAATGCACGCGGAGCTGGTGCGTGCGGCCGGTCAGCGGCTGCAGTTCGAGCCAGGCGGCTTTCTTGCCCACCGCATCGACGACCCGGTACTTGGTCTTGGCCGGCTGGCCGCCCTCGTGGTCGACATGCATTTTCTCGCCGCCCGATCCGGGCTGCTTGGCAAGCGGCGCCTCGATCACGCCTTCCTTCACATCGGGCACGCCGATTACCAGCGCCCAGTAGATCTTCTTCGCCGACCGGCCCGAGAAGCGCCTGGAGAAATAGGCCGCGCTGCCGGGCGTGCGCGCCACCAGCAACACGCCGCTGGTGTCCTTGTCGAGCCGGTGAACCAGCCGCGGGCGCGGATCGTCCTCGCCTTCGACATAGGCGTCGAGCAGGCCGTCGACATGGTTGAACGTGTTCGTCCCGCCCTGCGTCGCAAGGCCCGGCGGCTTGTTCAGCACCAACGCGCCCTTGGTCCGCTCGATCAGCATGGCCTGCGCCTGCTCGATCTCGGCGGGCTTGAGCTCGCGCTTCGCCTTGGGCTGCTTGTGCGGCGCATCGCCCCCCGGGGGCACGCGAATCTGCTGCCCCTCGGCCAGCCGGTCGTCGGGCTTGACCCGCTTGCCGTCGACCCGGACCTGGCCGGTGCGCGCCCATTTGCTGACCGTGCCGAAGCCGACCTGCGGCAGGTGCCGCTTGAACCACCGGTCCACCCGGATGCCGTCGTCATCCGCCTCGACAGTGAAAATGCGTACTTCGTCGGAGGTATTCATCCTGCCATCCTCATCACGCCGAGACCGACCATCAGCCCGGTGATGCCCAATGCAATCGACAGCACTGCATAGAGCAGGGCGAAAAGATATTGTCCGCGTTCGATCAGCAGCACCATTTCAAGGCTGAACGCGCTGAATGTGGTGAAGCCGCCCAGCAGCCCTACACCCAGCAGCAACCGCAATTGCTCGCCTTCCCCGCTGCCGTGGCGTGCCAGCCAGCCGGCCAGCAATCCCATCGCGAGACTGCCCGCGGCGTTGGCCGCCAGCGTGGCGAAGGGAAAGGCGGTCACGACCGGCGCGCCGAGCCAGCCGGTCATCGCGCGGCCGAGCTGCCAGCGCAGCACCGCGCCGAACCCGCCGCCGATAAAGACGTGCAGCGCGGCAACGAAAGGAGAGAAGGTGGACATCGCCGCTGCCCTTAGCCGCCAATTGCCCCTGCGTCATCCCGATGCTGCAGCATGCGACAAAGACTTGCCTTCGGCTGCGAGAATCCGTATGTGCGCACCCGTTCGAGCCGGTCCGGAACGGATTCGGCGCGCTTTTCGTTGAACAAGCGAAACCCCAATTCAGGAGGCATACCCCGCTTTTGCGCGGGCTCTGGCCCGCAAAGTCGAGGTATTGAAGTTTATGCAGATCATGGTTCGCGATAACAATGTCGACCAGGCCCTCCGCGCGCTCAAGAAGAAGCTGCAGCGTGAAGGCGTGTATCGCGAAATGAAGCTGCGCCGCCACTACGAGAAGCCCAGCGAAAAGCGCGCCCGCGAAAAGGCGGCTGCGGTCCGCCGCGCGCGCAAGCTCGAGCGCAAGCGGCTGGAGCGCGACGGCGCCAAGTAAGTCGCTATTGCGACTGCTACCAAGCTAAGCCATGAGGGCGCGGAGCAATCCGCGCCCTTTGCGTATCCGCCGTTGCGAATCCGGAAGAGACTTTCATGACCGAGATCACCCGCGTTCCCCTCCAGCCCATCAAGAAGGGCTCGCTGACCAAATTGTGGCTCGGCGTGCTGCTTGCCGTCCTCGTCGCCGCGGGTCTTGCCTGGGCCGCCATGCCGCGCGGGCTCGATGTCGAAACGGTAACCGCGGGCTCGGGCGATTCGCCGCAACTCGGCGATGTCGTGTTCGTCAATTATGTCGGCACGCTGGCGGACGGGACCGAATTCGACCGGTCGCAGCCGCTGCCGGTGCCGCCGGGCCTGTTCCCCGAAGGGAATCCGCTGCTGCTCGAGGAAGGCGCGATCATCGGCGGCTTCATCGAGGGGCTGCAGCAGATGCAGAAGGGCGGCAGCTACGTGCTGACGATCCCCGCCGATCAGGCCTATGGCGCCGAACCGCCGCCGGGCTCGCCGATCCCCGCCAATGCCGATCTGGTGTTCGAAGTGGAAGTGGTCGACTTCATGAGCCGCGACGACTTCCAGGCGCGCGCCGCTGCCCTCCAGCAGATGATGGGGCAGCAGGGCGCCGACGGCCAGGCGGGACCCCCGCCGGCGCAATAGGCCGGCCGCCGGGGGAGGGCGCATGACCGAGGCAACCGCCGTTCACGCGCCCGCAGCCCATGCCGACTGGCCGCTGCGGCCCTGGGCGCTCGCCGTCCTGCTGGGCCTCGCCGGGCTCGCCGTCCACCTGCTGTCCGACTGGAACGCGGCCGACATGCCGCCGTGGCGGGCCGCGCTCGCCGCCGCTTTCGTCTTCGGTCCGCTGGCGCTGGCCTTCACCGTCGAGCGTATCCGCTGGCAGGAGCCGCTGGTCTTCGCCGGACTGGTCGCGCTGGTCATGGCGGGAATCGCCTGGCGGGTGACGAGCGCGGGCGACCGCTATGCCGACGAGCCTTTCTGGGTCGCCGCCGGGCTGGTCGCGATAACGCTGGCCCTGCCGCTGTTCCAGGCGGGGTTCCACCGGATGCGCTGGCGGACAGCCTACGACCAGACCCACTTCCATGTCTGGACCGATGCCATCAGCGGCGTCGGGGCGCTCGCCTTCACCGGCGTATCGTGGCTGCTGGCCGTGCTGCTCGCCGCGCTCTTCTCCGCCATCGATATCGACGTGGTCGAGAACGTGGTCGACGAGGCCTGGTTCGGCTGGATCTTCTCGGGTGCGGCATTCGGCGCCGCTCTGGGCGTGCTGCGCAACCAGTTGAAGATCATCGGCACGCTGCAATCGGTGGTGATGCTGGTGTTCTCGATTATCGCCGTGCCGCTGGCGGCCGCGCTGGCGATCTTCCTGCTGGCCGTGCTGGCAAGCGGTATTGCGGTGCTGTGGAATGCGACCGAAAGCCCCACGCCGCTGCTGCTGTCGGTGGCGGTGGCGGGCTTCGTCCTGGTCAATGCGGTGATTCGCAACGCCGATCAGGAAGTCAGCGCAAATCGCGTCTTGCGCTGGGCCGCTTTGGTGCTGGCGCTGGCGATCTTCCCGCTGGCGCTGCTGGCGGCAGTCTCGACCGGAACGCGGGTCGCCGAATACGGGCTCAGCCCCGAACGGCTCTGGGGCATCGTCGCGGTGGCGGTCGCGGTCGCTTACGGCATGGCCTATTCCATTGCACCGATCCGCGGACGACTGACCGGCTGGATGGACCGCGTCCGCACCGCGAACATGCATCTCGCGGTGGCGACATGCGGGCTGGCCTTCGTGCTCGCGCTGCCGCTGTTCGATTTCGGTGCGATATCGGCGAAGAACCAGATCGCCCGGCTCGAAAGCGGCAGGGTTGCGGTGGACGACTTCGACTTCGACGCGCTGCGCTGGGAATTCGGCGAGGCCGGGCGCGAAGGACTGGCGCGGCTGGCGAAGGGCAGTGATGCCGAGGTGGCAGAACTCGCTGCCGGTGCCCTCGCGCAGGAAGCCCGCACCTATCGGGATGTCGAGAGAGGCACCGAGCGCAACGAGCGGCTCGCGAATTTGCGGATGCAGTTCGAGGACGAGACGCTGCGCCGCCACGTCGAGAACCATGTGCGCGCCTCGCCGCGGCGCTGCGACAACCCTTGCGTGGCGCTGGATGCCGGGGCCGGCGACAATGGGCGGCGCAGGGTCGCCCTGGTCGAGGACGGGCGCATCGCCTGGGAAGAGTTCGATCTTGCCGGGCCCGCCGATCCGACAGCGGTAACGGCAGCCCGCGAAGCCGCGATCAGGGCGGAGTTCGACGCGCCCAATCAGCGCGCGGGATCGCAGGTGGAAATCCGCGAATGGACCGGGCGGCGGGTCTATATCGACGGCCAGCCCGCAGGCGATCCCTTCGAATAGCATTGCGCTGCAGCATCGCTGCTTGAAGCGGGCCGCGCGCGCGGCTAACGCGCGAGCATGTCAGTCACACGCGAAGAAGTGGCCAAGATCGCCTCGCTCGCCCGCATCAAGATGGGCGATGACGAACTCGATACGATGGTCCCCGAACTTAACAATATCCTCAACTGGGTCGAACAGCTGGGCGAGGTCGATACCAGCGGCGTCGAGCCGATGACCGCGGTCATTCCCAACTCGCTGCGCCTGCGCGACGATGTCGTCGACGCCGACCCGCTGACCGCTGGCGGACGGCGCGAGGATGTGCTGGCCAATGCCCCCGCCGCCGAACACGGCTTCTTCGGCGTGCCGAAGGTGATCGAATGAAAAGCCACGCATTTTCATTCGATCATCCTGAACAGCGGCGAAGCCGCGCGTGTTTCAGGATCCAGGAACAGGAACGCAGCTCTTTAGGGGACGACACCGTGATTGTGGCGAAATGGACCCTGAAACAAGTTCAGGGTGACGAGGCATGAGCGAACTGACCGATCTCGGCGTCAAGGCGATCCGCGATGGCGTGGCGGGCGGCAGCTTCACCGCGCGCGAAGTGGCGGAAGCCTTCAACGCCGCCGTGGCCGAAGCGGCCGACCTCAATGCCTTCATCGTGACCACGCCGGACCATGCGCTGGCGGCGGCCGATGCCGCCGATGCCAAGCGTGCCAAGGGCGAGGATCTGGGCATCATGGGCGGCGTGCCGATCGGCATGAAGGACCTGTTCGCCACGAGGGGCGTGCAGACCACCGCTGCGAGCCATATTCTCGAAGGCTTCACGCCGCAGTACGAAAGCACTGTCAGCCAGAAGCTGTGGGATGCGGGTGCGGGCATGCTGGGCAAGCTCAATCTCGACCAGTTCGCGATGGGTTCGTCGAACGAGACCAGCTATTTCGGCAATGTCTCCTCGCCGTGGAAGAAGAACGGCACCAATGCCGCGATGAGCCCGGGCGGTTCGTCGGGCGGTTCGTCCAGCGCGGTCGCCGCGCGGATCGCGCCCGCTGCCACCGGCACCGATACCGGCGGTTCGATCCGCCAGCCCGCCGCCTTCACCGGTATCTGCGGGATCAAGCCGACCTATGGCCGCTGCAGCCGCTGGGGCGTGGTCGCCTTCGCTTCCAGCCTCGACCAGGCGGGCCCGATGGCACGCAGCGTCGAAGACTGCGCGATCATGCTCGAGGCCATGGCCGGTTTCGATCCCAAGGACGCGACCAGCCTCAAGCTGGACGTGCCGCAGTGGGAAGCGGGCCTGTCGGCAGACCTCAAGGGCAAGAAGATCGGTATCCCGAAGGAATACCGGATGGACGGCACCGACGAGGCCATTCTCAAGAGCTGGGAACAGGGCAAGGAATGGCTGCGCGATGCGGGCGCCGAGATCGTCGATATCTCGCTGCCGCATACCAAATACGCGCTGCCCGCATATTACATCGTCGCGCCCGCCGAGGCCTCGAGCAATCTCGCGCGCTATGACGGCGTGCGCTATGGCCTGCGTGACCTGCCTGACGGGGCGGGCCTGCAGGACATGTATGCCGCCACCCGCGCCGCCGGGTTCGGCGATGAGGTCAAGCGCCGTATCCTGATCGGCACCTATGTGCTGAGCGCCGGCTTCTACGATGCCTATTACACGCAGGCGCAGAAGATCCGCACGCTGGTGAGCCGGGACTTCGAGCAGGCGTTCGGCCAGTGCGACGCGATCCTCGCGCCGACCACGCCGACCGCCAGCTTCCCGCTGGGTTCGCTCAATGAAGACCCGCTGACGATGTATCTCAACGATGTCTTCGCCGTGCCGGCATCGCTGGCCGGCCTGCCCGCGATGAGCGTACCCGCCATGGTCAATGACGACGGCCTGCCGCTCGGGCTGCAGATCGTGGGCAAGCCCTTTGACGAACAGGGTGTGCTCAACACCGGCCTCGCGATCCAGCAGCGCGCCGGGTTCGACGCGCAGCCGGAGAAATGGTGGTGAACGAGGCCATCTTCACGCTGGTCGCCGCGGTGGCGGTGCTGGGCGTGATGGCGCTGCCCGCGATCCTGTCCAAGCGTATCAACCACGGCGAGGCGCGGTTCAAGAGTGACAATGGAAAGCCTAAAGACGATGAGTAACTACCGCATCCAGGGCGCAACGGGCGAATGGGAGGTCGTGATCGGCCTCGAGGTCCATGCGCAGGTCACCTCCAACGCCAAGCTGTTCAGCGGCGCGTCGACTGCCTTCGGTGCCGAGCCCAATACGCAGGTCAGCCTCGTCGATGCGGCAATGCCCGGCATGCTGCCCGTGCCCAATCGCGAGTGCATCCGCCAGGCGGTGCGCACCGGCATGGCGATCGAGGCGCAGATCAACCAGTGGTCGCGGTTCGACCGCAAGAACTACTTCTATGCCGATTTGCCGCAGGGCTACCAGATCAGCCAGCTCTACCACCCGCTGGTGGGTGAAGGGCAGCTGCTGATCGATGCCGACGAGAAGGCCGGCATTCCCGAGGACAAGGTCATCGGGATCGAACGGATCCATGTCGAACAGGATGCGGGCAAGCTGATGCACGACCAGCATCCGACCATGTCCTATGTCGATCTCAACCGCAGCGGCGTGGCGCTGATGGAAATCGTCTCGATGCCCGACATGCGCAGCCCCGCCGAAGCGGGCGCCTATGTCCGCAAGCTGCGTTCGATCCTGCGCTATGTCGGTTCGTGCGACGGCAATATGGAAGAAGGCTCGATGCGCGCCGACGTCAATGTCAGCGTGCGCAAGCCCGGCGGCGAGCTGGGCACCCGGACCGAGACGAAGAACGTCAACTCGGTGCGCTTCGTGATGCAGGTCATCGAATATGAAGCGAACCGACAGGTCGACGTGATCGAGAATGGCGGCAGCGTGGACCAGGAAACGCGGCTGTTCGATCCCGGCACCGGCACCACCCGGACCATGCGCAGCAAGGAAGATGCGCATGACTACCGCTATTTCCCCGATCCGGACCTGCTCCCGCTCGAACTGGAGGACAGCTTCCTCGAGGAATGCCGCGCCTCGCTGCCCGAACTGCCCGACGCCAAGCGCAAGCGGTACGAAAGCGAACTGGGCCTGACGCCTTACAACGCGCGCGAACTCACCGCCGAGGTGGAAACCTTCGCACGGTTCGAAACGCTGCTTGCGGCGACCGCGGCCAAGATCGGCAAGAGCGAGGCCGAGGTCGCCACGCAGGTCGCCAACTGGGCGCTTTCGGTCGCGCCGGGCGTGGTCAAGTCGCTGGGTGATGAAGCCGATATGGCCAATGCCACTGCCGCAGCGCAGGCCAGCATCCTGGCGATGCAGGACAAGGGCGAGATTTCCGGCGGACAGGCCAAGGAAATCTACGAAATCGTCCTCAAGGACGGCGGCGAGCCCGAGACGATCGCCGATGAAAAGGGCCTCAAGCAGGTCTCCGATACGGGGGCGATCGAGGCCGCCATCGAGGAGATCCTCGCGAACAATGAGGACAAGGTCGAACAATATCGAGGCGGCAAGGACAAGCTGTTCGGCTTCTTCGTCGGCCAAACGATGAAGGCGATGCAGGGCAAGGCCAATCCCGCGGTGGTCAACCAGATCCTCAAGGACAAGCTTGGCTGAACCGTCCCGGCGCCTGACCAAGGCAATGCCCGGGGTCCGCTAGGCCGGGCCGCAGTCACGAACACGGGCTGTCGGAGCGATCCGGCAGCCCAATTTCGTCAGGCGCTGTCGCCTGCAAGGTAGGGGCGTACCAGTTCGCGCACGTCGACCCGCGCTGCGAGCCGCGCCGCGAGCAGCGCGGTGCCGCTGATCTTGCGCTGGACGAACAGCGTCTCGACCGGGGGGATGTGCCAGGTCGACCGGTCGGCGGCCATTTCCATCCCCTGTTCGCGCAGCACTTCGATGAAGCCGCGATCGCCGAAGTCGAACGGGCCGGGCCGGTTCATCTCGGTCACCACGATGTCGATCATCCGGTCGACCAGCGGGCGGTGACGGGCAATGGCTGCCTCGCCCAGGAAGCCCGCTGCCTGCGCAGCTTCGCGCACCGCGTCGCGGTCGCCCGCGAGCCCGGCGGCAAGCAGCGTGCGATAGCCTTCCGCGGTCGCGGGATCGACATCGCGCGTCGCCCCGAAATCGAGCAACACCAAGCGCCGGCTGTCGGGCTGGAAGCGGTAGTTGGCGAAATTGGGATCGGTCTGCATCGCGCCGAATTCGAACAGTTCGCGCAGCACCAGCGCGATCAGGTCGCGCATCGCCGCATCGCGCGTCTCCTGCGGTGCTTCGCCCAGCGCCTCGATCGGCTGGCCGTCGATGAAATCCATCGCCAGCACGCGCGCGGTGGTCAGTTCGTGCAGCGGGCGCGGGACGATGTAATCGGGGTGTCCGTCCAGCCAGTCGGCAAAGCGCGTCATCTGCGCCGCTTCGCGTTCGTAATCGGCTTCCTCGTGCAACTGCCGCTTGGCTTCGCCCAGCAACGGCGCAAGGTCGAGCTCGCGCGGCAAGACACCCGATACGCGCAGCAGGGTCGCGACATTGTCGACATCGGAATCGATGCTTTCGCGAATGCCGGGATACTGGACCTTGATTGCCACTTCGCGCCCGTCGGGCAGTGCCGCGCGGTGCACCTGCCCGATCGATGCCGCGGCAATCGGGGTGGCGTTGAAGCGCGCGAAGCGGCGCCGCCAGTCGGGCCCCCATTCCGCGTCGAGCACGCTGCGCAATTGCTGCGGCGGCATGCGATAGGCCTGCGAACGCAATTGCGCGAGAATGGCAGTGAGTTCGGCGGGCAGCATGTCGCCCGCATCCATCGAGATCATCTGGCCGAGCTTCATCGCCGCACCGCGCAGATGCGACAGGCGATCGGCCAGGCGGCCGACATTGCCCGGGGTCAGCAGCAGGTCGCGCATCCGCGGGCGCTCGCCGCGGGCCAGCCGCCGGGCGCCTTCGCCCAGCATGCCCCCGGCAACCCCGCCGGCGAGCCGCCCGAAGGTGCCCAGCCGCGCCGCGCGGCTGCTGGGAATCGCGCGGTGCCGCGGCTTGGGAGGGTCGCTGTCGTCCATGCTGTCCTTCTTCCAAGCCCCGGTCCGGGTGGAAGTTCCGTCCGCTGGCTCAGGCAGTCCAAAGAAAAGGGCGCCGGGATCGCTCCCGACGCCCCTTGCGTCACGGACCGGGCCGATCAGCCCTGGCGTTCGCCGGTCAGCGGCATGTCGCCGAAAGCGCCCGCATTGACGGTGCCGGTCATCTGGTCGCCATTGACGGTGGCGGTGCAGTTGAGCGTCATCGGCATGGGGACGGTCATGTCCATCTTCCACTTGAGCGTATCGCCTTCGATCGTGCCGTCGGTGATGTCCATCGAGCCCATGCCACCGGCCATCGAGCCGGTGAAGCTGTTGCCGTCGTCGCTCGGCACGACCGTCAGCGTGCCCTTCTGGTCGCCCATCGGGCTCTTCACGACGGTATCGTAGGTACCTGCTACGGACATGGAAATTCCTCTCTTCGCTTGGGGGTTCAAAGTCCCATTTCAATCGGGCCTGCTGACACGAATGTCAATTAGTCGGTTCCCGCCATTTCGATGCGTTCGACTGCCAGGCCGAGCTGTTCGAGTTGCGGTTCGACGACCGTTGCATCGCCCACCACGACCCAGACGAAACGATCGGGGTCGATCGCTGCGCGGGCTGCGGCATCGAGGCTGTCGGTGGTCTGCGCGCGGAAACGATCGGCGATCACTTCGTAGTAATCGTCGGGCCGCCCGTAGAGCGCATTGGACTGCATCGCGCCGAGGATCGCGCCCGAGGTTTCGAACTGGCCGGGCAGTTCGCCGATCTCGGCCGTGACGATCCGGGTCAGCTCCTCGTCGGTGACGCCGCGCGTATCGAGGAATTCGCCGGTTTCGCGGATCAGTTCGGCCAGCGCATCGCCGGTGCGGTCGGCCTGGACGGGCGCGCGCACGGTATAGGCGACCGCGTTCTCATTGGTCAGCGGGGCGCCGCGTACGCCATAGCTCCAGCCCTTGGTCTCGCGCAGGTTCATGTTGAGTCGGGCGAGGAAATTGCCGCCCAGCGCATTGTTGGCGTTGAGGAAGTCGACATAGGTTTCGCCGCGCGGATCGACCGGAGTCAGCTGCCCGCCATAGATATAGCTCTGCGGCGAATTGGGCCGGTGGACCAGCACGATCCGGCTTTCGGTGGCTGCCTCGGGCGCGTCGGCGAAGCTCTTGGTGCCCTTGGCCGCGGCGGGGGCTTCCCAGTCGCCGAACACGCCGTTCAGCGCACCCACGATTTCAGCCAGCGGCCGGTCCGACACCACGAAGATTTCGCCATTGTCGGGGCGGATCCAGCGGTCCTTGAAGGAGGTAATGTCCTCGCGCGTGATCGCGGTCAGCGATGCAACGGTCCCGCTGTCGGGGCCGGCATAGGGGCTGTCGGCGCCGTAGATCAGCGGTGCCGCAGTGCGCGCGGCAATGGCCGCGGGCGTGCGCAGTTCCTGTTCGACGCTGGTGATGCGCTGCGCGCGGACCCGGTCGATTTCGGCGGGGTCGAACGCGGGATTGCGCACCATGTCGGACAGCAGTTCGAGCGAGGGGACGAGATTGGCCGACAATGCGGACAGCGTGAAGCTGGACCGGTCGGCGCCGCCACCGAGCGAGATGTTCGCGCCCAGCCGTTCGCTGGTCTCGGCGATCTCGCGCGAGCTCATGCTGGTGGTGCCTTCCTCGAACAGGCTGAGCGAAAGGCCTTCGAGCCCGCGCATGTCCGCCGGATCGGCGCTGCTGCCGGCATCGAAGGACAGCGTGACATAGGTGGCGGGAATGGCGTCGCGCTGCGCGTAATGCAGCGTCATGCCGTTCGCCAGCGCGGTGTGCTGCACCTCGGGGAAGTCGAGCTCGGCAACCGATTCGATCGGCGGCGCCGGGCGGACTTCGGTCACGGTCAGGGCATCCGGCGCGCCAGCTTCCGCGGCGGCCTCGGTTTCGGCGACGCTCGCCGCCTCTTCGTAGGACCCGTCGCGCTCGCCCGGTTCGAGCACCAGCGTGAAGGACGGTCGCGTCAGCCAGCGCTGCATGGCCGCCTGCACTTCGGCGGGCGTCAGCGTGGCGAGGATTTCGAACTGGCGGGCGTAGAAGGCAGGATCGTCGGCCAGCACTTCGCCCGATGCCAGCGTCACGGCCTTGCCGCCGAAGCCGCCGACCTGTTCGAGCCCGCGGATCGTGTCGGCAACCGTGCTGGTCGCCGCACGGCGCACTTCGTCTTCGGTCGGGCCTTCGGCGATGAACTGGGCAACCAGTTCGTTGAGCCGGCGTTCGACCTCGGCTTCCTCGACGCCGGGACGCGCGGTCGCGGAGACGTTGAGGATGCCGACGCGCTGCCAGGCGTAGTTGCCGGCCGAAACGCTCACCGCCAGCTGCTCGTCGCGCACCAGCGTGTTGTCGAGCCGGCTCGACGACAGCCCGCCAAGGATCTGCGCGCCCACGGTCAGCGCCGTCAGTTCGCGGTCGGTGATGCCCGGTGCGGTCCAGTACTTGTCGATGCTGACCGCTGCGACCTGGTCGCGCATTACCGTGCGGACGTCTTCGGCAAGCTCGGGGATGGCGGCTTCGGCCGGGTCGTTGACCGGGCCGCGCGCGATCGGGCCGAAATATTTCTCGACCAGCGGCCGCGCTTCTTCAGCCGACACGTCGCCCGCCAGCACCACGGTGGCGTTGTTGGGACCGTATTTGTCGCGGAACCAGCTGCGGACGTCGTCCATGCTGGCGCTGTCGAGGTCGGCCATCGAGCCGATCGGCGTGTGGTCGTAGGGATGCGGCGCGGGGAACAGCGCCTTGACGATCTCGTAGAACACGAGGCCGCCGGGCTGGTTGTCACCCTGGCGTTTCTCGTTCTGCACGACGCCGCGCTGGTTATCGAGCTTCTGCTGCGTGACCGCGCCGAGCAGATAGCCCATGCGATCGCTTTCCAGCCACAGCGCGCGTTCGAGCGCGGGGCGGGGCACGGTCTGGAAATAATTGGTGCGGTCGAAATTGGTCGTGCCGTTGTAATCGGTCGCGCCCATTTCCTGCAGGTACTGGAAATAGTCCTGCGGTGCGTTCTCGCTGCCGTTGAACATCAGATGTTCGAACAGGTGCGCGAAGCCGGACTTGCCTTCGGGTTCGTCCTTCGATCCGACATTGTACCACACCGCCACGGCCACGATGGGAGCCTTGCGGTCGGTGTGGACGATGACGTCGAGCCCGTTGTCGAGCGTGAACTTCTCGAACGGGATGTCGACCTGGTCGACCAGCGCGGTCAGTTCGGCGGGCGCGGCGGCATCGGCTGCGGCAATGGGGGTATCGGCCTGCGCGGTGGCGGCAATCGCGGGGGCCGCGGTGCCCAGCGCGAGGGCGAGGGCGCTTACGGTGAGGAGGGGCTTGATCTGCATGGTACCTCGATCGGGTTTTTGAATCTCGTCAATGCGAGCAGGCTAACGGGTCAGCGGCGATTGGTCACGGTTTTCCGCGACGCCGCATTGGCCAGGACGTCCTCGCGCCAGAAGTGGACCGGCTTCAAGCGGTGCTGGACGAACAGCGTAGACTGATCGGCATAATGCGGGGAAGCTGGCCGGGTGGTGGCCGAACCGAACGGCTGGATCGAACGCGAGGAGACCCGCTCGCCGGGCATCCATTCGACCCACTGGATGAAGCTGTCGCCATGCCGCACCGAAAGGCGTCCATCGTCGTCGATGTCCCACAGCGTCGAGGCGCGCAGCGTGTCGGATCCGCCGTCGAGAGGCAGGTCGACGTCGCCCTGGCGCAGGCGCAGCAGCTCGCCCATCGGCGGGTCGATGCGGCCGAAGTGGCGCAGCAGGTGGTCCACCGAGCGCTGCAGCTCCGCTTCGGCATCGGGCCAGGGGTCGTTGCTGTAGCTCGACCCCATGAAGGGGCGGATCATCAGCAGCGCGAGGCTGTCGCCCCGGCCGATGTTATCCGCGTTCAGGTCCCATTCGCCGAGCAGGCGCTGGGCGGCCAGCAGGTCCGGATCATCGGTCCGTATCGCCGCGACGTCGCGCAGCATTTGGGCGATATAGCCGCTGTTCTCATAGGCGGTGTCGTATTTGATCCGCTCCAGCGCGGCGCGGTCGAGCACCTCGGCCTCAGCCATCAACTTCGCCCCGCGCGTACCGCGGTTGGTGTCCTTGAGCTCGATCCCGAGTTCGGGTGGGAAGTCCCCGGGCGACAGATTGCTGCCCGCTCCCGCATCGAGGAAGGGGTTGTTGTTGGCTTCCACCAACCAGCCGCTGGCGGGGTTCACATAGCGCGGCAACTGGTCGTAGCTGACCGATCCGCGGGTGATGAGGTCGCTGCGGTCGCCCGGCAGGATGCCGCGCCAGTCGATCCGTTCGCCGCCGACGGTGGCCGGGCGGGCGGGGATCGCGGCATTGTAGATATTGGCGATATTGCCCGCCTTGTCGGCATAGATGAAATTGGTCGAGGGGATGTCCATCCGCGCGAGGATGCCCTGCCATTCGTCGAGCGATGCCGCCTTGTTCAGCCGGTAATAGGCATCCAGCTGGCCGAGATTGCCCATCCCGCCGTAGCGGATGGCGAAAGCGCCCTTGTCGTTCTTGATTACCGGGCCGTGCGCGCTGCGGTAGATGTCGCGACGGATAGGCAGCACCACGGGGCCGAGGCGCACCGGCAGCGTTACCGTGCGCTGTTCCAGCTCGCGCCATTCGCCGTCGAGGCGGTAGCGCGTGCCGCTGTCGTCCAGCACCAGCTGATAGACATCGACCATGTCGGGCGTGTTGACGGTGTTGGTCCATCCGAGGTCGGCATTGTGCCCGAGGAAGGGGAAGGGGCTGCCGGGGAAGTTCGCCCCGGCGAAATGCCAGCCCTCGCCGCTTTCGACGACCAGTTCGTACCATGCGACGCCGCCGCGCCAGGGCTGGTGCGAATTGGAAATCAGCGTCGTGGGGCCGCCCGATTTCTCGGGCGTCACGGCAAAGGCGTTCGATCCCGAGAACGCGGCCTCGTCGGCGTAGGGCAGCGGGGCGGGGTTGCGGGTGCGCGGCGTATGGCTGGTGCGAACGATCGGCGCGGCATCCTCGCCGGGCGCGGGCTGCCCGGCACCGGGTATCGCCGGCCCCTGTTCGCGCTTCAGCGGCGTGCCAGAAACCAGCGGTTCGATGACATTGCCGAGGCCGAAGAAGAACGGCTGGCGCAGGGCGAAGCCGGCCGCCACGTCGACGCCGTCGACGGGGAAGAGATTGGCCAGCTTGCGCTCGCCCGGATGCGCGGCGGCGAAATCGTTAAGGCCCGCGGCATAGGCGTCGAACAGCGCGCGCGTGTCTTCGGGCAGCTGCGGGTAGTCGCGCTCGGCGAGGCCGCGCGCGTCGAGCAGGTGATAGGCATAGTCGAATGCCGCCCCGTCCTGCCCGGCGATCGCGCCATAGCGCCCGCGGCTCATTGCGATGACATCCTGCAGGGTGGAGAAATCGTCCTCCGAATGCGCGATGGCGACGCCATAGGCGACATCCGCGTCGGTATCGCCGTAGATGTGCGGAACGCCGAATTCGTCGCGGATGATTTCCGCGGTATAGGTGCGGTCGGCCAGCGCCAGGGCGTCGCGCTTGGCCCAGAAGGGCTCCCACGTCGCCAGCGCGATGAATATTGCAAGCACCAGCACGAGCAGCGCAATGCCCGTGCGCCCCAGCCATTTTTTCATAGAAATGCGTCCTCTCTTGCAACTCGGTTAGCGAGCAGGACGGGCGGACGCAATGCGATTGGGCAAAACCTTCCCGCGGCTGTTCCCCGTTCCAGATTCGGCCCGCTAACCAGCGCGCAGTGACAGCACAGATCACCATCGGACACGATTCTTCCGGCAAGCCGGCCGAATTCGATATCGAGGAACTCCTCGCCACCCGTCTGCTCGTCCAGGGCAATTCGGGCAGCGGCAAGTCGCACCTGCTGCGGCGCCTGCTCGAAGAGAGCGCGGGCATGGTGCAGCAGGTGGTGATCGACCCCGAGGGCGATTTCCCCTCGCTGGCGGACAAGTTCGGCCATGTGGTGATCGACGGCGCGGCCTATTCGCCGGGTGAGATCGAGGCGCTTGCCCGCCGCATCCGCGAACACCGCGCCAGCGTGGTGCTCGATCTCGACGGGCTCGAGGTCGAGCAGCAGATCCGCTGCGCCGCGCAATTCCTCACCGCGCTGTTCGATGCGCCGCGCGAACACTGGTATCCCGCGCTGGTGGTGGTCGACGAAGCGCAGATGTTCGCCCCTGCCGCGGCGGGCGAGGTGGCGGAAGACACGCGGCGGATGACCATGACCGCGATGACCAACCTGATGTGCCGCGGGCGCAAGCGCGGGCTGGCCGGGATCGTCGCCACCCAGCGGCTGGCGAAGCTCGCCAAGAACGTGGCGGCCGAGGCCTCGAACTTCCTGATGGGGCGGACCTTTCTCGACATCGACATGATCCGCGCGGCAGACCTGCTGGGGATGGAACGGCGCCAGGCGGAACGGATCCGCGAGCTCGAGCGCGGACATTTCCTTGCGCTGGGCCCCGCCATCACGCGCGTTCCGCTGGCAGTGAAGATCGGTCCGGTGCAGACCGGCCAGCAGGCGCGCAGCGAAGGGCTGATGGCGCTGCCTGACACCGCGCCCGAAGACATGGCGGCGCTGCTCACCACCGACCTCGCCAGCGATGTCGCCAAGGCGCCGCCGCCGCCCGCGCCGCCGCCGGCCCCGCCGGTGGACGAGATCGAAACCAGCATCGCCGCGGCAGAGGAACGCCAGGTCGCCCCGCGCGGCGAACCGGTCGATACCACGGCGGTGGCCACGCGGATCGCCGAGATCATCGCCGAGCTGGCGTGCGAGGAAGGGATCGCCTTCCAGTCGGCCAGCGCGCAATACCAGACCTTCCTCACCCGCTGCCGCCGCGAGCGGCTGATCGGGCCGATGCCCGACATGCGCGCCTTCCGCCGCCGGTTCGCCGTGGCCGGCGCCGGGCTGGCCGAGCTAGACGAAGCGCTGCAGGCGCGGATCATGCAGCTGGCCGGTGCGGTGGAAGAAGACCTGCTCGGCCCGTTCCTCGTGATCGCCAAGGCCGCGCATGCGGGCGAGACGCAGGTCGACGAAGCGGCGCTCGCGCGTGCCTATGGCACCAGCTCGCCCGGCCGTATCCGGCGCCTGCTCGATCATCTCGAGCGGCAGGGCCTGGTAGTGGTGCGCGAGGATTTCGGCGGCGACCGCACGATCATGGTCCCCGGGCTCGAACCGCTTGCCGACGGTTGATGCCGCGCCGCGGTCTGCATAGACCGGGACGATGGACTATGCCGATTTCGCCCATTTCGCCGCGCTCGACATCCGTGCGGGCACCGTGACCCGCGCCGAACCCTTCCCCGAAGCCCGCCGCCCGGCAATCAAGCTATGGGTCGATTGCGGCCCCGACATCGGCGAACGCAAGAGCTCCGCGCAGATTACCGAACATTACACCCCCGAAGGCCTCGTCGGGCAGCGGGTGATGGCAGTGGTCAACTTCGCGCCGCGCCAGATCGGTCCGGTGATGTCCGAGATCCTCGTGCTGGGCTTTCCCGACGCCGACGGGGCGATCGTGCTGGCGCAGCCCGGAGCTGGCATTCCCGACGGCGCCCGGCTGGCCTGAATTTGTCGCCCGGCGGCTTCACAAGCTGCGCGGCACCCCTATATCCGACTAACACACCTCGTTTATTTGTAGCGAGGTCTTGTGTTGCATAATCGCAACACCATATTCGGACGGTAATTTGTGATTGGGGTGTTTGCATGAATCTCGAAAAGTTCACCGACCGCGCCAAGGGTTTCCTGCAGGCCGCGCAGACCGTTGCCATCCGCTTGAACCACCAGCGAATTTCGCCGTCGCACCTGCTCAAGGCGCTGCTCGACGACGAACAGGGCATGGCCGCGCAGCTGATCCAGCGCGCGGGCGGCAATCCGGGCGTGGCGATTACCGAAGTCGACAATGCACTGGCCAAGGTGCCGGCGGTTTCGGGCGGCGGGGCGCAGGCGACCCCGGGGCTCGACAATGACGCGGTGCGCGCGCTCGACAGCGCCGAACAGCTGGCGGAAAAGGCCGGCGACAGCTTCGTGCCCGTCCAGCGGTTGCTGCAGGCGCTGGCACTGGCCGACAATGACGCCGGTAAGGCGCTGAAAGCGGCGGGGATCGACGCCAAGGCGCTCGAGGCGGCGATCCAGGAAGTGACCGGTGGCCGCACCGCCGACAGCGCGGGCGCCGAAGAAAGCTACGACGCGATGAAGAAATACGCCCGCGACCTGACGCAGGCAGCGCGCGACGGCAAGCTCGACCCGGTGATCGGCCGCGACGAGGAAATCCGCCGCACCGTGCAGATCCTCGCGCGCCGGACCAAGAACAATCCCGCGCTCATCGGCGAACCCGGCACCGGCAAGACCGCGATCGCCGAAGGCCTCGCGCTGCGTATCGCCAATGGCGACGTGCCCGACAGCCTCAAGGGCCGCACGCTGATGGCGCTCGACCTGGGCTCGCTCATCGCCGGCGCGAAGTACCGCGGCGAGTTCGAGGAACGGCTCAAGGCGGTGCTCGACGAAGTAAAGGGCGCCGAGGGGCAGATCATCCTGTTCATCGACGAAATGCACACGCTGATCGGTGCGGGCGCGAGCGAGGGCAGCATGGATGCGGGCAATCTGCTCAAGCCCGCGCTCAGCCGCGGCGAACTGCATTGCATCGGCGCGACCACGCTCGACGAATACCAGAAATATGTCGAGAAGGATCCCGCGCTGCAGCGGCGCTTCCAGCCGGTTTTCATCGACGAGCCCAGCGTCGAGGACACGGTATCGATCCTGCGCGGGATCAAGGACAAGTACGAACTGCACCACGGTGTGCGCATCACCGATGGCGCGATCGTCGCTGCGGCGCAGCTGTCCAACCGCTATATCCAGAACCGCTTCCTGCCCGACAAGGCGATCGACCTGATGGACGAGGCCGCCAGCCGCATCCGCATGGAAGTTGAAAGCAAGCCCGAGGAAATCGAGAACCTCGACCGCCGCATCATCCAGCTGCGGATCGAGGAACAGGCGCTGCAGAAGGAAACCGACACCGCGTCGAAGGACCGGCTCGAAAACCTGCGCAAGGAACTGTCCGAACTCGAACAGCAATCGAGCGAGCTGACCACGCGCTGGCAGAACGAACGCGACAAAATCCACGCCGAAGCGCGGATCAAGGAAGACCTCGACCAGGCGCGGATCGAACTCGAACAGGCGCAGCGCGGCGGCGACCTGCAGAAGGCGGGCGAGCTGCAATACGGGCGAATCCCCGAGCTGGAGAAGAAGCTCGCGGAAGCCTCGGGCCACACCGATAATGCGCTGCTCAAGGAAGAGGTCACCGAAGACGATATCGCCGGTGTCGTCAGCCGCTGGACCGGTATTCCGGTCGACCGGATGATGGAAGGCGAGCGCGAGAAGTTGCTCGACATGGAGAACATCCTCGCTAAGCGGGTGATCGGCCAGAGCCAGGCGATCGACGCGGTGTCCAAGGCCGTGCGCCGCGCGCGCGCGGGCCTTCAGGATCCGGGGCGCCCGCTGGGCAGCTTCCTGTTCCTCGGGCCGACCGGCGTGGGCAAGACCGAACTGACCAAGGCGCTTGCCGGCTTCCTGTTCGACGACGACAGCGCGATGGTGCGCATCGACATGAGCGAGTTCATGGAGAAGCACGCGGTTGCCCGGCTGATCGGCGCGCCTCCAGGCTATGTCGGTTACGAGGAAGGCGGCGTGCTGACCGAAGCGGTGCGCCGGCGCCCCTATCAGGTGGTGCTGTTCGACGAAGTCGAGAAGGCGCATAGCGACGTGTTCAATGTGCTGCTGCAGGTGCTCGACGACGGGCGGCTGACCGACGGGCAGGGCCGCGTGGTCGATTTCAGCAACACGCTGATCATCCTGACCTCGAACCTCGGCAGCCAGTATCTCGCCAATATGGACGACGGCCAGCAGGTCGAGGATGTCGAACCGCAGGTGATGGACGTGGTGCGCGGGCATTTCCGCCCCGAGTTCCTCAACCGGCTGGACGAGATCATCCTGTTCCATCGCCTTGCGCATGAGCATATGGCGCCGATCGTCGATATCCAGGTTGCACGGGTGCAGAAGCTGCTCAAGGATCGCAAGATCGTGCTCGACCTGACCGAGGCGGCGAAGAAATGGCTTGGCCGGGTGGGTTACGACCCGGTCTATGGCGCGCGTCCGCTCAAGCGCGCGGTGCAGCGCTACGTGCAGGACCCGCTGGCGGACATGATCCTCGCCGGCAAGGTGCCCGACGGCGCAAAGGTCGCGATCGACGAGGGCGACGGCGAACTGGCGATGACGATCACCTGACCGCGTCGGACCCGATGCGGAAACGAAAAAGGGCCCCGGTTTCCCGGGGCCCTTTCTTTTAGGATTCCGATCTGGATCAGAAGCCGAATGTTGCGGCTACCTTGAAGTAGCGACCCATGATCCCGTCGAAATAGGTGGTCAGGCCACCACCGGTCGGCGCCGGGTAGGGCGCGCTACGGTCGAACAGGTTCTCGACGATGAAGCGGAAGGTGAAGTCGTTTTCGGTGCGGAAGCTGATGCCAGCGTCCATGTAAACGATCTCGTCGCGCTCGAAGAACTGGTACGAGGTCGGTGCCGCATCCGGATCAACGACGTTTTCGCCGATGTACTGGATCTGCGTGAATGCGCCGAAACCGTTGTTCTCGTAAGTCACGCCGACGGTAGCCTGGTGCTTCGAATAGCCCGGGCTTCCACGGAACGTCGAGAGATCGCCCGTCCCGACCTGCTGCTCGAGCTTGTCGATGTACTGGTACGAACCACGCAGGCTGATGCGGCTGTCGGCGCCGAGGAACGGCGTTGCCTCGGTCCAGCGCAGGTCCGCAATCACACCTTGGTAGTCATAGGATGCGACATTGAGGTAGCCGGTGCGGATGAATTCGACCTGGCCCGCCCCGTCGCGATCGATGCGATCGCAAGCCGAGTTGGGGAAGTCGTTGGCATCGTAGCATGCTTCCAGCGTGCCTTCGGCGTCCACACTCTGGATCGCACCTTCAAGAGCGATATCGACCCAGTCGACCGACAGGGTAAGGCCCGGAGCGAAGGTCGGTGTGAACACCGCACCGATGGTCCAGCTGTCGGCCGTTTCATTCTCGAGTTCGGTGTTGCCCGAAAGCGAACCGCGCGTCGTGAAGTCGACGATGTTCGACGTGAAATTGGCCGGCAGTCCGTCCGCAGCACAGTTCGCCGCACGCTGGGCCGGGTTCGGTCCAGCGTTGATGAAACGTGCATCGCACGGATCGTCCGCGGTGGTGAAGATCGCGCTGTTCGGGTTGAACAGTTCGGTGATCGCAGGTGCGCGGATCGAACGGGTGAAGTTGCCGCGGATCGCGAAATCTTCAACCGGCTTCCAGCGCCCGCCAGCCGTCCAGGTGATATCCCCGCCGGTGAGCGAGTTATCGACGTAACGAATGGCGCCCTTGGCTTCGAGCAGGTTGACGAACGGAACGTCCATCGTCGGCGAAACAAGCGGGATCTGGAGTTCGCCGAACACTTCGTCGGTGTTGTACGAACCTGAGACCGGATCGATCGGGATCGAGCGACCGAACTGGGTGCGCGGTGCATCCGGGTCGGCCGGGTCGGGCTGGCCGAAGAAGAACGCACCCGGATCGAAGTCCGCCGATTCGTCACGGTGCTCGTAACCGATCGAGAAACCGACCGGGCCGCTCCAGATATTGAACAGGTCGCCGCCGATGGTGGCGATGAAATCATACTGTTCGTTGGTCGCGGTCGGGTTGGCGATAGTCGTGACGTAATCCGCCACGGCCTGCGTGTTCTGGTTGCCGAACGGGTTGAACGGGGCGCAGATGTCGCTGATCGTCGCGATCGGCGAACTGTCTGCTCCGGCCGGGCAGCCAGCCAGGGCGTTCTCGAAGTTCTGCTGCACCAGTTCGCGGCTGCGACCCTCGGTACGCGAACGACCGTAGAGGCCCGAGACTTCCCAGTTCAGATTGCGCGAACCGAGGTAGAAATCGCCACGCAGACCGGCGACAACACGATAGACTTCGACTTCCGACGAGCCTTCACCGGCGATCAGGTCGGTGTTGGCGCGGCCGAGGTAGAAGAAGTCCTGGCCCGCGGGAAGCTGCGCGCCAATGGTTGCACGGGCTTCGTCCGACAGGAACGGGTTGCTCAACGGCACGATCAGATTGCCGTCGGGCGTGCCCGCATCGTCGAACAGCCAGGTGTTGTAAACCGGCTGCGAGCGCAGTTCGGTACCCTTCGAATTGGCGTACTGTCCTTCGAGGAAGGCCGTGATCGAATCGGTTACGTCGTAGGTAGCGGTGAGCGCGCCGAGATAGCGCTCGACCGGCGAGAGCAGGTTCGAGACCGGGAGAAGGCTGAAGCCGTTGCCGCCGGCGGAGTTCACCACACCGTAGCGTTCGCCGAAGTCCAGCGGCGTGAGGTTGCCATTGGCATCGAACACCAGCGTGTTGCCGCTGCCGTCGGTGATGTCGAAGCCGAAGCCGGGGACGATATCGGCAGTCGTCGGAGCGCCGAATTCGCTGAGGATCGGGATACGGCGATCGCTGATGACGACGTTGTCGAACGGCGAGTTCGGATCATTGGGAGCGGCGTAGAACAGCCCCTGTGCCGTGCGTTCACGATCGGTGTACAGCAGGCCTTCGGTGTTGTTGTACTCGACCGCTGCAACCACGTTGCCGCGACCATCGGCGAAGCTGGTGCCAACCATTGCACCCAGACGGTATTCCTGCGCATCGCCTTCTTCGGCAATGCCCATCTGCGCGTCGAAGCGGACGCCTTCGAAGCGGTCCTTGAGGATGATGTTCACGGTGCCGGCGATGGCGTCGGCACCGTAAATCGGTGCGCCGCCGACGGCGATGGTTTCAAGACGGTCGACCATCAGCGTGGGGATCGTGTTGAGATCGACCTGCGAACCGGCTGCCACGGGGCCGAAGATCGAAGCGGTGTTCGAGCTGACGTAGCGGCGGCTGTTGACCAGCGTCAGCGTACGCTGCGAGCCCAGACCGAAGAAGTTGATGAAGCTCTGGCCCGAACCGAAGGAACCCGACTGGCCGCCGACCGCGCTGCTGGCGGGCGGACCGAAAGCGGGCTGTTCGTTGAGCACTTCGCCGACATTGGTCAGACCGCGTTCTTCGATCTGGTCGGCGTTGACGACGATCGAGGGCTCGAGCGTGTCGCGGTTGGGGCGGCGGATGCGCGAACCCGTCACGACGATGGCATTATCGGCCTCGGGAGCGGCTGCGGCCTGTTCGTCGACGATGGTGTCGTCGGCATCCTGCGCGAAGGCAGGTGTCGAAACGGCCAGGGCGGCGATACCCGCGCTCGTGAAGAGCGCAAGCCGCCGGCCCCGTGCGAACGGGGGGGTGGAGGTCATGTTGTGGTTCCCTGATTGCGACCGTGCATGATTGCACGCGTGCATGAGAACCAAAACTTCCGAACGTGGCAATGCTTTAGCTTCCGTAAGGGAAAACTCGCATGAGGTTTGCCCCGAACTGCAATGAAAATGACACATCATTTGCTACAGAGGCATCCATCTGCACGACAATCACCGGTCCCGACCGTGCGCCGCGGCTTGTCGGCGGGCTGCGATCTGATAGGCTCGCCGCGGTTCTGACGCCCACGCTTTCTAGGAAATCAATGCATGCTGCTTCGTCCTGATCGTCTGACCTCGTCACGCGCGGGTTCGCGCACGATGGGCAATCGCTCCTGGTACATGGGCGCGGCTTCCGCCGGGCTTGCAGCGATGTGCACCCTGGCGTTCCCGGCAGTGACGTCGGCGCAGGACGAGCCTTCCGAGGCGCTGCTCGACTGCCGCGCCATCGGCAGCGATGACGAGCGGCTGGAGTGCTACGACCGGGCGCTCGACACCCAGTACGGGGTGGACGAGGAATTGCAGGAAAAGCGCCAGCAATACCGGCGCGAACGATTCGGTCTTCCGGTGGATTCCTCGGGGGCCCGGATGGCCGAACTCACGGCGACGATCGCTGCGGTGGATGCGAACCTGCGGACCGGGCAGACGACGATCGCGCTCGATAACGGACAGGTGTGGCAAGTGCTCTCGAGCGGCGGCCTGCGGGCGCGCTTCCGCGTCGGGTCGGAAGTGACGATCAGCGAAAGCGCGACCGGCGGATATCGCGTGCGAATTGCGGAGAAGACGGGATTCAAGGGCGTGACCCGTATTCGCTGAGAGCAGGTCAATCGCACCATGATCACAGATCGGGAAATACTACAGGACGCGGAGTGGCTGCCGCATCGTTATGACGAGACGAACGGGAGCTTCCGCTTTCGGCACGTCCCGCGCGACGTGCAACGCGAGGCCGCGTTCCTGACCGACGAGCATCTGCCGGATACCGGAGCGGAACGCGTCATACCGCTTGAACGGATCGACCGGCGGGCCCTGCCCGCAGCTCCGATCCACTTCGTATTCCATTCGGCCTATTGCTGTTCGACCCTGGTGGCACGCATGTTCGATGCCCCCGGCTATTCGATGGGGCTGGTCGAGCCGGTGGTGCTCAACGACGTCGTCGGTTGGCGGCGGCGAGGGGCTCAGCCGGAAAAGATCGCCGCGGTACTCGATGTGGCGCTTGCGCTGCTCGCGCGGCCGTTCGGCGATGACCGCGCGGTCGTGGTCAAACCCTCGAATATCGTGAACTCGCTCGCGCCAGCCATCATGGGGCTGCGCGCGGATGCGCATGCGATCCTGCTGTATGCGCCGATCGAAGACTTCCTCGCCTCGATCGCGGTAAAGGGTCTGTGGGGACGCCGCTGGGTGCGACAGGCATTGATAGGCCAGATGCAGGATGGCGTTTTGGCGCAGCAATTTGCGCCCGATGAGATGTTCGAACTGACCGATCTGCAGGTCGCCGGCCTGGGCTGGCTTTCGCACCATTCAATTTACCGGAAAATGCAGGACCGGTTCGGCGCCGGGCGTCTCGGGATCTGCGACAGCCGCAGCCTGTTGGCGGAACCGGCCGAGACGGTGACAAAATTCTTCGCTCGCTTCGAATTGCACCCTGACCCCGAAGATAGCGCGGCGATCGCAGCGGGACCGGCTTTCACGCGAAACTCGAAGGAATCGACGTCCTATTCCCGCAGCGACCGCGAGCGGCAAATCGCCGCGACGCGCGAGGCCAACAGCGACGAGATCGCCAAGGTCGCCGAATGGGTGAGGGTGGTGGCGGACGGCATCGGACTCGATGTAGCGCCGGTGTCCTCCGCCTTGCGCTGAGACGCAGGGCTCAGGTGGCGCCGTCGTCGCGGTCCAGGACGTCCCACTGGCCACTCGCCGCACCCCTCACGATCGAGCGTGCGAGACCATTGCCCTGACGAGCTGCGGCAAGCCACTGCTTCTTCGTCATGCAAACTTTGTTCTTGATTGCACGCGAACGAACGCTGCGGACGGTCTTGCAGATCATCCTGTCGCTGGTCTTGGCTTTCTGTTCGGTAACCGCTTCCGCTTCGGGGGACTGATCTTTCGTTTCGCCTCCCTGGGCCGAGAGGCCAGCACCAAAGGGCAGCACAAGCGCTCCGAGCACCATCGTTGCTTTTTGGAAAGGCAGTCTCGTCATAGATAGGTCCTCCTGCTCGCATCTTGCCGGCCAAACCGGATTGGCTCATCATAAGAGTCCGGGGAGCCTTCGCTCAGGCTCACGCCGCTCGCCATGCACGGTGAGAGCCCAAAATTCAGTTCGTGATCAGCCCGGAAGAATTCTTCTCCGCCATAGCGCTCGCCAGGCTGCGGCCTTCGCGTGCGACGCGCGCCCATTCCCGATTGGTCAGGCAGACACGGCGTTTCTTGGCGCGCGAGCCGATGACAGATTCGGTCCGGCAGACCGTATAATCGGGATGTTGTTTGTCGGTGATCTGTGCCTCGCCTTCTTCCTGGCTCGATGTCTCGCCGGCGTCCTGCGCAGCCGCAGGCGCGGCCAGTACGGCGAGCGGAACCAGTGTAACGGCCATTAACTTGCGCAAACTTACCTCCCATCAAGATTGACGGTAACGTAACACAGCAAGCAGGTAAGTCAAAACCCGTAGCAGGCCGGTGCGTTCGCGCGGATATTGTCGTCCCGGCCGATCGGCGAAGTCGAATACGGCCCGGACAAACAAATGGGGGCGGCGCCATCGGCACCGCCCCCACTCATTTCATCGTGTCGATGCGACTAGAAGCGAAGCTTCACGGCAGCCGCGTAACGACGGCCGAGGGCGTCGTAGGTCGACGGGTAGATGTTACCCGAGTTGTACGCGGTCGAACCGATGTCCGAGCCAACGATGGTCGGCTTGTTGTCGAGCAGGTTCTGCACGGTGACGACGAACTCGAAGTTCTCGGCAGCCGCCCAGCGCAGGCTCAGGTCGAAGTAGCTTTCGGCACCGATGGTGTTGAAGTCCACTTCCTGACCAGCAACCGGACCAGCGCTTTCGTCAAGAACGCCGACGAAAGCGTCGCCGCTTTCCGCACGCTGAAGGGGTTCGTACTCGACACCGTCGAGGTAGCGCCACAGCAGCGAGACATCCAGCTCGTCGTAGAACGAGAAGGTTGCGCGGGTGTTGAACACGAACTCAGGCTGGATCGAGCCACAGTTCACCGAGTAGTAGCTCACGCACTCACGGTTGACCGAGGTCGGGGTTGCCTGGAATTCGTTGCGGTTCGTCCACGTGCCGTCGGTCGAGAAACGGAAGCCGATATCGTCGGTCAGGCTCGTGCGATAACGCATGCTGACGTCGATACCATCCGTCTTGATCGTGCCGAGGTTCGACAGGCTGAGCAGCAGCCCGGGAACTTCGTTCGGCGAACCGTCGAGACCACCGGTAGTCGCGCTACGAAGGATGAGCGAGCAGAACGGATTGCTTGCGCTCGGTGCATCGTAACACCCACCGACAAGGTCGTTGACCGTCGGCGTGGTGATCGCGTCTTCAACCTTAATGTTGAAGTAGTCGATCGTGAACGAGAGGTTGTACATCGGTTCGAACACCGCACCCACCGTCCAGGTGGTGGCCGTTTCAACGCCAACATCGGGGTTGCCGCCCGTGGTGATGTTGATCTGGCCGGCTGCCGGCTGGAGGATGTTGCCGATCAGGCTCTGCGCTGCCGCCTGGCTCGCGCCACCAGCCACGATCTGCGAAACGCAGGCCGCAGTCAGTGCAGCATTGCCAACCGGGTTGGTACCTGCACAGGGGTCGACAGCAAGGTTCGACAGCTGGGTGACGACCGGCGTGAAGAGTTCACCGATGTTCGGTGCACGCGACGAACGCTGGTAGTTACCGCGATAGGTGATGCCATCGATGGGGGTCAGCGTACCGCCGACCTTCCAGGTGAACTCACCGCCTGCAGTCGAGTAGTCCGAATAACGGCCACCGGCTTCGAGGGTCAGATCGCGAACGAACGAATCTTCGATGACGGGGATGGCGACTTCACCGAAGAAGTCCTTGACGTTGTACGAACCGTTGATGTCCGGAGCGGCACCGCCGCCGCCGACAACTGCACCCGGGGTCTGCGAAGCTTCGTCCGACAGGCGGGTTGCGGTGTACTTGCGGTATTCGGCACCGAGCGCGAAGGAGATCGGGCTAGCCGAAATGCCGAAGCCGAGGTCGCCGTCGATGATCGCCTGCGCCTGCGTCAGGCTGGCCTGGGTGATCACCTGCTGCGTCAGGTTGAAGACGTAGTCGATGGCTTCCTGCGAGCCGAGATCGCCGAGCGGACCGAACAGGTTGATCGGCGCACAGCCGCCAGCCGGATCGACGCACTGGACGCCACCGGCACCGTCGGGAATGGCCAGAAGCGACTGCTCGAGGCGCTGCAAACGGGCGAAACCGCCCTGGCGCTGGATGCGTTCGCTTTCACCGTATCCGCCCGAAACTTCCCAGCCGATCGAATCGGTGATGTCGCCGCGGAGGCCGCCCACGAGATTGAACAGCGTGGTGGTGAAGTCCGAAGTACGCGTGCCAGCTTCCGGCGTACGACGACGGATCGAGCTGGTGACCAGGACATAGTCCGGGTTCGCCGTGCCGTCAGCCAAGGTCGGGCCGAACTGGCTGTTCCGGGCTGCAGCGTATTCTGCTGCGGTCAGGCCAAGGTTGTCACCGTACAGCTGTGCGAGCGACTCGGGGATGTACGGGTTGTTCAGGTTCACCTGATAGGTGTTGAAGAACGAACCGCCCGGAGCGATGATCGTCGAAACGGTGTTCTTCGAGAACGCCGCCTGGGTGAACACTTCAACAGCGTCCGACACTTCGTAGTTCGCCGAACCATAGACGTTGAAACGTTCGAACGGCGTCAGGAAGATGTTGAACGGGTTGAAGTTGAACGGGCGATCGAAACCGCAGAAGTTCACGCCGTCGTCACAGATCTGACCGACAACACCGGCAGTACCGGCATCGGGACCGTCGGGTGCGACGATGACCGCGGGAACTGCGTTCGAAGAGCCGCTGCCCGTGCCGGTGAACGAACCGATGTTGAACAGCGAGAAGTCACGGTCGCCCTGGTAAACGGCGTCCTGGTTCTGGTAGCCGATGCTCAGGACTGCGTTACCGCGGCCATCGTCGAAGTTGGCACCCAGGGTGACGTCGGCACGGAAAACGTTGCCGTCGCCTTCTTCGGTGATCTGCTGCGAAGCGGTTGCCTCGAGGCCTTCGAAGTCGGTCTTGGTGACGAAGTTGACAACACCGCCGATTGCGTCGGCACCGTAGGTGGTGCTTGCGCCGCCGGTCAGGATTTCCGTGCGCTCGATCACTGCCAGCGGAATGTTGTTGAGGTCGACGCGGCCGGTGGTGTCGGCCGGCGTGAAGCGGCGGCCGTCGAGCAGAACGAGGTTACGCTCGGAACCGATGCCGCGCAGGTTGACGAAGCTCGAGCCGCCGTTGCCGTTGTTGACGGCCGAACCGACGCTCGGAACCGCCGAGGGCAGTTCGCGCAGGAATTCTTCTGCAACGTTGGTCTGGGCGAGTTCGAGATCGTCGCTGCTGACGACGCTGACCGGGCTGGCCAGTTCGAGGTTGGGGTTCGAGATACGCGAACCGGTAACGACGATTGCTTCCGAAGGCACGACGGGAGCGGCAGTTTCTTCCGCTTCCGTTGCAACCTGTGCCATCGCCGGCTGCGCGAGAAGCGCAAGACCGAGAGCGGCAGGTGCCGCGCTGGCTTTGAAGTAGGTTTGGAGTTTCACTCTGATAATCCCTCTATTGATCGACCGACCCCTGAGGTCGGATCTCCAAGGAACCCCTGGGAGGAATAGAGAAAATGCACGAACTTAACGCCCATGCAGATGCAGGATCCCTCCAGTGGAACGTCGCATGTGCCTTTAGGGACGCGGTGAATGCAAAGCTTTTGTTACATTTTGGCCGGTTTGGCGTAGCGGGTGTGACGCCGATGTCACACCCGCCGGCCCGCCCGGTTTTCATGCGTCCGGGCAGGCTGAGCAATCGCGGAAACATTCGGTCCCGCGCTGCTTGACGTTTACGTAACCCCGGCTTACCCAATTGGTCCCATTTGAAAACCTATAATGAGGATGTCGATGCCCGAAGCCTATATCGTCGAAGCCGTCCGTACCGCCGGGGGGCGCCGCGGGGGCCGTCTTGCCGGGGTGCACCCGGTCGATCTCGCCGCCACATCGCTCGATGCGGTCATGGAGCGCAGCGGTCTCGAGGCCGAGGCTGTCGATGACGTGGTGATGGGCTGCGTCAGCCAGGGCGGCGAGCAGGCCATGCAGGTCGGCCGCAATGCCGTGCTGGCGAGCAAGCATCTGGGCGAGGGCGTCCCCGCGGTCACGATCGACCGCCAGTGCGGCTCCAGCCAGCAGGCAATCCAGTTCGCCGCGCAGGCGGTGATGAGCGGCACGCAGGACGTCGTCATCGCCGCGGGTGTCGAGAGCATGAGCCGCGTGCCCATGGGCTCGACCGCGATGTTCCACATGAAGGAAGGCCTGGGCAATTATAAGTCGCCCGGGCTGGAGGAAAAATATCCCGGCATCCAGTGGAGCCAGTTCATGGGCGCGGAAATGATCGCGCAGAAGCACGGCTTCTCGAAGGACGACCTCGACCGCTTTGCGCTGTCGAGCCACCAGAAGGCGATCGAGGCGACCAAGTCGGGCGCCTTCGAGGCCGAAATCGTCGGCGTGGAGATCGAAACCGCCGAAGGTGAGGAATGCCACACGGTCGATGAAGGCATTCGCTTCGACGCGACGCTGGAAGGTATCGCCGGCGTCAAGCTGCTCAGCCCCGAAGGCAAGATTACCGCAGCCAGCAGCAGCCAGATCTGCGACGGGTCGAGCGCGGTGCTGGTGGTCAGCGAGCAGGCGCTGAAGGACTACGGCCTCACCCCGCTGGCGCGGATTCACAATCTGACCGTCACGGCCGGGGATCCGGTAATCATGCTCGAAGAACCGCTGTTCGCCACCGAGCGTGCGCTCCAGCGCGCGGGCATGTCGATCAACGACATCGACCTGTACGAGGTGAACGAAGCCTTTGCCCCGGTTCCGCTGGCATGGCTCAAGCACCTCGATGCCGATCCCGCCAAGCTCAATGTCAACGGCGGCGCGATCGCGCTGGGCCACCCGCTCGGTGCGTCGGGCACCAAGCTGATGGCCACGCTGGTCCACGCGCTCAAGGCGCGCGGCAAGAAATACGGCCTGCAGACGATGTGCGAAGGCGGCGGCGTCGCCAACGTCACCATCGTCGAGGCGCTCTAATTCACTTGAAATCTGAGAGGACAATCCATGGAAGTAAGTAGCAAAACCCCCGCCGTCGTCACCGGCGGTGCATCGGGCCTCGGCGAAGCGACTGCGCGTGCGCTGGCCGCCAAGGGCGCCAAGGTCGCCATCTTCGACATGAACGAGGAAAAGGGCGAAGCCGTTGCCAAGGACATCGGCGGCATCTTCTGCAAGGTGAACGTGACCAGCGACGAGGACGTCGATGCCGGTTTCGCCAAGGCGCGTGAAGCACATGGCCAGGAACGCATCCTCGTCAATTGCGCAGGCATCGGCAATGCGATCAAGACCGCCAGCCGCGACAAGCAGAGCGGCGAGATCAAGCATTTCCCGCTGTCGGCCTTCGATTTCGTCATCCAGGTCAACCTCATCGGCACCTTCCGCTGCATCGCCAAGTCGGCCGCCGGCATGATGACGCTCGACCCGCTGACCGAAGAAGGCAATCGCGGTGCGATCGTCAACACCGCCTCGGTCGCGGCCGAGGACGGCCAGATGGGCCAGGCGGCCTATTCGGCATCGAAGGGCGGCGTCGTCGGCATGACCCTGCCGATCGCGCGCGACCTGATGAAGGAAGGCATCCGCGTGAACACCATCCTGCCGGGCATTTTCGAAACCCCGCTGATGAATGCCGCGCCGCCGCAGGTGAAGGAAGCGCTCGCAGCCAGCGTGCCGTTCCCCAAGCGTCTCGGCCTGCCGGGTGAATACGCCAAGCTTGCCATGTGCATGATCGAGACCGGCTACTTCAACGGCGAAGACGTGCGCCTCGACGGTGCCATCCGCATGGCGCCGCGGTGATCGCCAGACGGCTTTCCCATTGCAGGCGGGAGACCTAGTCTTGCCTGCATGATTTATTCCAGCGCCCCCGTCCGCATGCCGAAAACGGCGCGGGCGGGGGCGCTTTGCATTTGACCCTCGGGACCGCGTTCCATGCGTTCCGTCCTGACGGGATGACCGGAGAGGAAAACCAACCCATGTCCTACAGCCAGATCAAGCTCGACATTGCCGACGGCATCGCGACCGTGACGCTGCACCGGCCCGACAAGATGAACGCCTTCACCCGCACGATGATGGCCGAATTCATCGATGCGATCGACACGACCGACGCCGATGACAGCGTGCGCGCGGTCGTGGTGACCGGACATGGCGACAGGGCGTTCTGCGCCGGGGCGGATCTCACGCCCGATGACGGGGGGCATGTCTTCTCCGATCCCAATCCGGTCGATGACCTGTCCGACGAGCGCGTGCGCGACGGGGGCGGACGGCTGACCCTGCGCCTGTTCGATTCCAAAAAACCCTTGATTGGCGCGTGCAACGGGGTGGCGGTGGGCGTCGGCGCGACGATGCAATTGCCGTTCGACATCCGGCTGGCGAGCGACACGGCGCGCTTCGGCTTCGTCTTCGCGCGGCGGGGAATCACGCCCGAAGCCGCCTCGAGCTGGTTCCTGCCGCGGCTGGTGGGCATGCAGACCGCGCTCGAATGGTGCATGACCGGGCGCATATTCGATGCGCAGGAGGCGCTCGAGCGCGGCCTCGTCCGGTCGCTCCATCCGCAGGGCGAATTGCTCGATGCCGCGATGGGGATCGCGCGCGAGATTGCCGACAACACCTCGGCCGTGTCGGTGGCGATGACCCGCGCGATGCTGTGGCGGCTGGGCGCGGGCGGACATCCGATGGATGCGCACCGGATCGACAGCCGCGCGATATACCGGCTCAGCCGCAGCGAGGATGCCAAGGAAGGCATCGCCAGCTTCCTCGAGAAGCGCGCGCCGGCCTATCCCGACACGGTCGGCAGCGACATGCCCGATTTCTACCCCTGGTGGGACCAGCCCGAATATCGCTGAGCCGCCGCGCCGGAAGTGAAGGTTACATCGGCAACGGCCTTGCCATGCGAGGGCCGTCCTATAAACGTAGCGCCATGCCGAAACACCAGCCCGCCCAACGCCTTGCAGAGTTCCTGCCCTACCAGCTGTCGATCGCATCGAACGCGGTTTCGACGCGGATTGCGGAACAATATCGCAAGCGCTTCGCGCTGAAGACCACCGAATGGCGGATCATGGCCGTGCTCGGTGATCACGGTGCGCTGACGCAGCGCCAGCTTTCGCAGCAGACGCTGATGGACAAGGTACCCGTGAACCGGGCCTGCAAGCGGCTGGAAGACCGCGGTCTGGTGCAGCGATCGCCCAATGCCAGCGACGGGCGGTCGCACCTGCTCGAACTGACCTCGGAAGGGCGCGCGGTCCACGCGGGTATCATGCCGCTGGCGCTCAAGATCGAAGGCCAGCTGTTCTCGGTCCTGAGCGAAGAGGAACGCGCCAGCCTGCTGGACATGCTCGTCCGCGTGCGCGACCAGGCCGGAGACTTCGACGCGGAAAGCCTGGCCGACTAGGCGTCGGCCAGGCTTTCGGGTCGCATCTGCCGTGGGAGCGTGCGGTCTAGCCGATCCCGCCGCTGAAAGCGTCGGCGATCGAACAGGCCGCCGGGCCGAGAATGACGATGAACAGCACCGGCAGGATGAACAGGATGAGCGGCACGGTCATGATGGCCGGAAGCCGTGCTGCCTTCTCTTCGGCGCGCATCATGCGTTCGTTGCGGAATTCTGCCGATAGGACACGCAGCGCCGATGCCAGCGGCGTACCGTAGCGTTCGGTCTGGATCATGGTCGTGACCACGCCTTTCACCGCGTCGAGATCGACACGGTAGGCAAGGTTGTCGAACGCCTTCTTGCGCTCGTTGAGAAACGACAATTCGATCGCGGTCAGCGCGAATTCGTCACCCAGTTCGGGATAGGCGCGGCCGAGTTCCTTGGCCACGCGGTTGAAGGCGGCGTCGACGGTCAGGCCGGCTTCGGCACAGATGACCAGCAGGTCGAGCGCGTCGGGCAGCCCCTTCCGGATCGCATCCGAACGCTTCTTGGCGATGTTGCTGATATATAGTTCGGGGCCCTTGTAGCCAATGAACAGGGCGAGGGCGAGCGCTCCGACGCGCTTCATCTGCCAGTCGGGGTAGACTTCGACCAGATACAGCATGACGAAGGCGAAACCGCCCAGGAGGATCGGCAGCACGGCGCGCAGGCCGATGATGACGATGGCCAGTTCCTTGTTGCGGAAACCGGCCTGCGCCAGCTTTTGCTGAACGACTTCGACCTGGCTTTGCTGCAGCACTTTCATGCTGCCGAGCGTGTCCTTGATCCGGTCTGTGGTGTCGGTCTTGCGGACGAGGCTCTGGCGCTTCTTCGTGCCTGCCGTGACGAGCCCCATCTTGAGCTCTTCGCGGCGGCCTTCGAGCGCCTTGACGCGCTTGCTCATCGGATCCTTGATCGTCAGCGCCGTATAAATGGCGAAAACGACGGCCAAGGCGGCGATGCCTGCCATGATCGAGCCGACGATGTAAACGTCGAAACCAAGCAGTGTGGGGCCGGTTGCGGGATCCATTGCGCTTATCCTTCCCCGATCAGATTTCGAAGTTGACCATTTTGGCCATGATGAAGGCGCCGATGCTCATCCACACCAAGCCGCCGAGCCCGGTGACAATCAACCGGTCGTCTTCGAAGAACCCGCCGATGTAGGACGGATTGATCCACAGGATCATGCCGAAAACGATGAAGGGAAGCGCCCCGACGATATAGGCGGAAGCTTTGGATTCCGAGCTCATCGCCTTGATCTTGAGCTTCATCTGCGCGCGCTTGCGCAGCACGTCGGACAGGTTCGACAGCGTTTCGGCAAGATTGCCCCCCGTCTCACGCTGGATTGCCAGCGTGATGCAGAAAAAGTTGAACTCGGGAATGTCGAGCCGATCGGCGGTTTGCTGGAGTGCTTCCTCCATCGTCCGCCCGATCTTGATGCGCTCGACCACGCCCTTGAATTCCTCGCCGACCGGGCCGGGTACCTCCTGCGCCACCACGGCAAGCGTTTCGGTGACGGGAAGGCCGGAACGCAGGCCGCGCACCAGCAGTTCGATGGCATCGGGAAATTTGGCATTGAACTGGGCCGTGCGTTTCTTGATCGCACGCGAGACAATGAAATGCGGTAGGCCCGCGCCGACAAAGACACCGATGGCCAGCGCCAGACCGACAGAGCCGCTGCGCAGATACAGCAGGATGGCAGCGCCGATCCCGAGGCCGATCGAGGCGTAGGCATACTGGCTCAGCGTCCAACCCTTGCCCGTGCGGTCGAGCCGGTTAGCGAGGGCCTCGACGCGTGACGTCGATCCGGCAACCCGGTGCATCTTGGGGCGCCGGGCCGCGATGGCCTTCTTGAATTGCGATTCGACCTTGGCATCGGTGCTCTGCGAATGGCGATAGCGAAGCTGTTCGAGCCGCCGCTGGCTGGCCTTGCTCGCATTCGGTCCGGACAGCAGCATGTACCCGATCGCTAGTAGGGCAAAAACCCCGATGGTCAGCAGCGCGAGCTGGGTAATGTTCATGCTTGGTCTCCGTTTGCCTGCTCGCAGAACCGGGTTGGCCCCCGGGCGGCGTTATTGCGCGGGTTCTGCCACCGGGTCGGTCTTTTTCTTCGCGAGCAGCTGCTTGAAATCGAGTGCGCCGAGCAGCGATTTCTTCGCCCCGCCGCCATCGCTTTCGTCGAGGTCGCCTTCGGCCGCCCCGATAACCAGCGAGGCAAGCTGGTTGATCGCGGCACTGGCTTTCGATCCGCCATTCGCGTCGACGAAGGTCTTGCCCAACTTGGCCGCATTGGTCGCCGCCTTCTGGTCGAACGGGATTGAGATATCGATCTTGCGTTCGATCGAGGCCTCGAAATCGGTCTTGCTGATCTCCGCCATGCCTGGCTGCACCTTGTTGGCGACAACGATGACCTGCGAATGCGGGGCGTTCGTTTTCAGCCAGGACAGGATCCGGATCGTGTCCCGTGCCGAGGCAAGCGACATCTCAGCCGCCAGCACGATCGCATTCACTTCATTGAGCAGATGCGGGAAATTGATCAGCATGTTGCGCGGCATGTCGAGCACAGTCATTTCGAACTGGTGCTTGAACTCTTCCTGCAGCTGCAGGAATGCGGCGCCATCGGTCATCAGCGGCTGGTTGATCGGCGCTTCGGCCGACAGGATGGCGAGGTTCTCGTTGGCGCGGATCATCGCGCGTTCGATGAACAGCCCGTCGATGCGGCCGGGATTGTCGATCGCGTCGGTAAGACCGCGGCCCGGTTCCAGGTCGAGCGTCAGCGCGCCGGTGCCGAAATGCACATCAAGATCGAGCAGTGCGGTCGGCATACGCTTCTCGGCCGAGAACAGCCATGCGAGCGAAGTGACCAGCGTCGAGGCACCGACTCCGCCGCGCGTGCCGATCACGGCAGTCGAAATATGGCGTTTGACGCCTTCGTCATCGCCCGCCTTGGGGGCCATGAACACTGCCTGCGCCTGGGTCAGCGAATCGCGCAGCATGTTGGCGGACAGCGGCTTGAGCAGGTAATCGTGGATCCCGCTGGCCAGCAGGTCGCGATAGAGCCGCACGTCGTTGACCTGGCCGATCGCGATGACCACCGTGCCGGGTTCGCAGACTTCGGCCAGTGCGTTGATGTCGTTGAGCGGATCGCCGCTTTCGGACAGGTCGACCATCAGAATGTTCGGGCTTGCCGAGACCGATAGCGACTGGATCGCGTTGCGCAGACCGCCCTTGTTGCATTTCTCGGGGGGCCAGCCGAGCTCGATCACGACCGGGCGCAGCACGTCGAGGGCGTTCTCGTCGCAGATATAGGCTGCAAAGGCATCGCGGTTGCCGGGCAGGCCCGATTTGAGTGAAGCGCTCATGGCTGCTTAGCCTCCTTCTGTGCTGCTGACTTCGGCAAGATCGCCCGTGCCGGTCGGTTCCTTGTCGCGGTAGGCCTTGATGGCTTTGGTCGAGGTCGTGACGATCGTCTCGCCAGTGCCCGCCTGCCCGCTGATCAGGTCTTCGGGATTGGCAACCATGGCTGCCAGATTGCCGTTCACGGCACATCCGTATCCCGGGTAGGTCGCGTTATATTCGTTGCCCTCGGCATTGGCCGACCAATTGGGACAGTCGGGAACGCTGGCCGTTGACCGGGTGATGACGATCCGCGCCTGTCCCGGGGCGACGTAGCCGGCAGTCACTGGCGATCCATCGCTGACCAGCAAGCCGTGCCGCTCTGCCAGTGCGGCGAGGTCTTCCGAAACCGCCGGGTTGGCCGTGGGGTCGTCGAGCGAAATGCGATCGCCATACCCGAGGCCCATCGCGTCGAACCATCCTGCGATCCGCTGCTGTTCAGCCACCGGCAGGCCCTGGCCGCCGGTCTGGACATCGAGCGTGAAATTGGTGCGTTCGACGACCGGCTGGCGGGCGCTGTAAAGCGACTTGTTCTCGGTCGGGAAGCCGCCGCATGCGCCCAGCGCGAGGCCGAGCGATAGTGCGAGCGAGCCGGCGAACTTGCGTTTGATTGCCTTGGCCATTCTACTCTTCCCCTTATTCGAAGCTGAAGCCGGGCTGCGCCGAAGCGCGGCGTGCCTCGCTCTCGCGCTTGGGTTGCTGTTCGCCGTCATCGGCGGGCAGACCCTGCGATACCGACGGCGTGTCGGGCGTACTCTCGACAGCACGCGGCTTGGGCCGCTCGGCGCCGGTGACGCCATCGCTCTGCTGGAAACCCAGCAGGCGCTGGAACTCGGACGGCTTGCGGAAGCCGTCGGTCGGCAGCTTGATATCGTTGCCGTCCACCGGCTTCACCAGGTACGGCGTCACCACGATTACCAGCTCGGTCTCTCCCTTGCGGTAGGTGGTCGAGCGGAACAGGTTGCCGAGGATCGGTATGTCACCGAGGCCGGGTGCCTTGTCGATCGTGTTGGTGGCCGAGTTCGACAGCAGCCCCGCGATCATGAAGCTTTGCCCCGACCCGAGTTCGATCGTGGTTTCGGCGCGGCGAGTGGTAAGCGCGGGGACCTCGAACCCGTTGAGCGTGATCGCCCCCTGGCTCGATAGCTCCGATACTTCGGGACGGACGCGCATCGAGATGCGGCCATTGGCGAGAACCGTCGGCGTATAGGCCAGGCTCACCCCGTAGTTCTTGTATTCGATCGTGGTCGTGCCAAGGCCCTGGGCGAGGGGAATCGGAAACTCTCCGCCCGCGAGGAATTCGGCAGTCTCGCCCGACAGGGCGGTCAGATTGGGCTGCGACAGCGTCGTGACGAGCCCCTGCGTCTCCGCAAGATCCAGCGCGGCACCGATATCGAGACCGAGGAACTTGCCGAACGCGCCCAGCGTGCTGCCGGAGGAACCCTGATTGACAATGTTGTAGAGATCGCCCTCGAGGTCGCTCCCCACCGCGACCGGTCCGCCCGGCGAAACCTGCGTGAAGGGAGAGCGGCCCTGGCCGATCCCGAACTTGAAGCCGCCGGTCGCATCCACACTGGTGAGATTGACACCCAGCGCGCGCACCACGCTGCGGCTGACCTCGGCAATGCGAACCTGCAGGTTGACCTGCAGCGGTGTCGCCATGCGCAGGCGGCTGATGACATTGGCATCTTCACCGACATAGGCCTCAACGAGGCGCTGTGCTTCGGCGGCGTCTTCGGGCGCTGCGACCGTGCCGGTCAGCAGGATGACATTGGACCCCATGGTGGCGACCGATATCTTCGCCTGCGGCATGGCCATGGCGAGCAACTGGTCGATGCTGCCGATGTTCGAGCCCACGCGGATATTGGCGGACCAGATGATGTCGCCGGCCGCATTGCTGGCGTAGATCGTGGTTTCGCCGCCGGACTTGCCCATCACGAACAGCTGGCGCTGCGACTTGATCTGCACGTCGGCGATCTCTTCGTTGGCGACGAAGACGTCGGCCATGGTGCCGGGCACGTTGACCAGTTCGCCACGGCCGATCGACAGGACGACTTCCGATGTCGGGCGCACGACCGACTGCGCCGTCGCGACGCTTGTCGGTGCAGCTGCCAGCGGCGCGATCGCCAGGCTGGCCAGCAGCAGTTTGGATGTAAGACGACGTTTCATGGCTTGGCCCCCTGAATGGCGTACCGTGTTCTGTTTTCCGCTCATCGACCGCCCACCGGTACCTGCGTGGTTTCCTTGCCGCGCGTGACGCGGACCGTGGGGCCCGAATAGGTGAGCGCTTCGGGACCGGCGGTCGGCATTGCGGCCTGCTGCGGGGCGGTCGAGCCCTGCGGCGGAACCGTCCGGCGCTGGAAGCGCGAGACGTCGCCGCCGGTGACAAAACTTGCCTTGCCGTCGATCGGGCGCGACATCGCTTGGCGCAGGATGCGTTCTTCCTCTTCGGGCGTGGCGTCATCGGGGATCGTCACATCACCCGAAGCGATCGCGCGTTCGAGTTCGGTCTGGTTGTCGGCCAGCGAGCGCAGCGACAGGCTGAGCACGCCGATGGTCTGCGCGACGGCGACCTTTTCGGCGATCACCGGAGTGACTTCGAGCGTCACCGTGCGGAACTCCTTCACCACGGTCGAGCCGTCCTCGTTCTTTTCCGACACGGTTGACTGATCGGTGGCCAGAACGCGAAGGTTACGAAGAATGGTTTCCGATGCCTTCAGATTTGCGCCTTCGGTGCCATCGACCTCCTGCGTCAGGACCATGTCGACGCGGTCACCCGGGAAGACGAAGCCGGCCACGCCCGACTGGGCGGTCACGGGAACGGTGATGGCGCGCATGCCCGGTGCCAGAGCGGCGGCGAGGAAGCCGCGATCGCCCGGCGCGACCAGCGTGCCCTGCGTGACGGGTTCGCCGGCCGTGATCGGGTGGCGTACCACCGTGCCCAGAAGCTTGCTCATATCGGCTTCGCCGTCGAGGAAATAGGCGTCCTGGACCAGCTCTTCGGGCCACAGCTGGAAGCCGATTGCATCGGCCGTTATGATCGTGCCGACCGGCAGCGCGCGCTGGGCAACCAGGACCTTGGGGCCCTGCGCTTCGACCCGCGCCGCGGCATCGGCCTGCGGTGCGCTTGCGCCGGCGAACATGCTGCGCGCAATCAGCGCCGTACCAACCGCGATTACCAGCGCGGCGATCAGCAGAACCAGCTTCTTCCTATCCATGGCTGTCTAGCCCCCTAATTCGGCCCGCCGGTCAAAGGTGCGGGCAAGTATGGTTTCGTGCCTTACGGGCGAATTGGTTAAGAACGGGTTCTCAACCGCCTGCGACGGGCCCCGCCTGCGCCAGCAACTGTCCGCTGGCGACGATCCAGATGCCCGCGAGCGAGATCGCCGGGCCGTAGGGGACCCACAGGTCCCGTTCGTGCCGGCGAATGATCCGGATCGATCCGAACGTGACGATCAGCAGGACTGCGAACGGTGCTGCAACGAGCGCGATGGCGGCTGATGCGCTGCTCGCCGCAGCCGCGATCAGCGCTTCGGGCACTGGCAATTGCGGCCCGCCCAGGACCGCGCTCGCGAAGAGGGCCGCGATGAGCGTTCCCACCAATAGCATTGCGGTATCGCGCGCCGGACGGGTCCTGATCGTGGTCGAATGCGCCACCCGCCACGCAGCGATCCCCATCGTCAGCACCCAGCCGAGCATCGCCATCGCGATCAGCAGCAAGGTAAATTGCGAGGGCGGGATCCACAGCGCCAGCGCGGTCAGCAGCTTGACGTCGCCGCCGCCCATCTGGCGAATGGCGAACAGCACGCAGCAGGTTGCGAAGACCAGCAGCGACAGTCCGATCTGGAAGCCGATGCCGGGCCAGAGCGGCAATCCGATCGACAGCCAGTACAGCGGCGCACCAAGCGCAACGGTCAGCGTCAGCCGGTTGCTGATCGTCCGGTGCCTGAGGTCGGTCACGATTACCCAGAGCAGTGCGATTGCCAATCCGGCAAGCAATACGTAGGTGAAAATCTGGTTTTGCATGACGCTCCGCAAGCTCTGCTTCGGACGGCAGTGATAGCGCAGCGTGCTTACCAAAAAGTAACCATAGAGGAGGCCGCGGACACCGACATGCCAGCGCCACAGGAAACCTTCGACCGCCGCGCCATTCCCGCGTCCGCGACCGAATCGCGTTTCGTCCTGCCCGATGGACATGCGATCAGGCGGATCGACTGGCCGGGATCGGGCGGCGGCAAACGGGGATCGATCCTGTTCCTTCCCGGGCGCGGCGACTTCTACGAAAAATATCTCGAAACGCTCGATCACTGGCATGGCGAAGGCTGGCGCGTGACCGCCGCCGACTGGCGCGGCCAGGCCGGTTCGGGGCGGCTCGGCGGCGACGCGGTGACCGGCCACGTCGCGGATTTCACCGACTGGACCACCGATCTCGCGCAGCTGTGGCGTGCGTGGAAGGAAGACACCCCCGGACCGCATGTCCTGGCTGGGCATTCGATGGGCGGGCACCTGGTGATGCGCGCGTTGGTCGACGGCCAGGTCGATCCCGATGCGGCGGTCCTCAGCGCACCGATGATCGGCATGGCGGGGCCCCCGCTGCCGCTGGGCCTGCTGCACATGGTGGCGCGCTTGATGACGCGGATCGGCGACCCCCGGCGCCAGGCCTGGAAATGGAGCGAGAAGCCGGGCGAAATGCCGGCTGACCGCAACGCCCTGCTGACCCATGACGGCGGGCGCTATGCCGACGAGCTATGGTGGCGCGAACAGCGCCCCGAACTGGTCATGGGGCCCGGCAGCTGGGGCTGGGTCGAACGGGCCTATGCCTCGGTGCGGCACCTTGCCCGCAAGGGCATGCTCGAAACGGTCCGCGTGCCGGTGCTGGTGCTGAGCACTGCAGCGGACCGGCTGGTGAGCCATGCCGCCGCGGTCCGCGCGGCCGAGCGCTTGCCGCAGGGCAAACTGATCGCCTTCGGCGACGAGGCGCGCCATGAGATCCTGCGCGAGGTTGATCCGGTGCGGGCGCGGGCGCTGGCCGGGATCGCCGAATTCCTCGACCGCGTCGCGCCGGCGGGAGCTAGGCCATGACCGCCGATTTCGCGATCATCGGCGCCGGCATTGCGGGTGCCAGCCTGGCCGCCGAACTGGCCGAGGGCGGCGCCAGCGTGCTGGTGCTCGAGGCGGAGGATGAACCCGGCTACCACGCGACCGGACGATCCGCCGCATTCTGGGAGGAATGCTATGGCGGGCCCGAGATCGTGCCGCTGACGCTGGCATCGGGGCCGTTCCTGCGCGACGGCGGTTTCCTGCATCAGCGTGGCGCCCTCTACATCGCGCGCGAGGGCGACGAGGAACTGGTGACCGACTTCATGCAGCGTTTCGTCCCGACTGGTGCGACGATCCAGCACCTGGGACGCGCCGACCTGCAAAAGCGGCTTCCCGGAGTGCGTCACGAATGGTCCGATGCAATCTGGGAGCCGGTCTGCGCCGATATCGACGTGGCTGCACTGCACGCGCATTATCTGGCGCGCATGCGTGCCGCCGGGGCACAGCTGGAATGCCGTGCACGGGTGTCGGGGCTCAAACGCGACGGCGGACGCTGGGAGATCGCGACCGACCGCGGCGCCGCCCACCATGCAGCGACCATCGTCAACGCCGCCGGCGCCTGGGCCGACGAGCTGGCGGCGATGGCAGGTGCGCAGCCCGCCGGGATCGAACCCTATCGGCGCACGGTGGCACAGCTGCGGATCGATCCGCCCGTGTCGAACGATCTTCCGCTGGTGCTCGACATTCGCGGCCGGTTCTATTTCAAGCCCGAATCCGGACGTCTGTGGGTCAGCCCGCACGACGAAGTGCCGAGCGAGGCGTGCGATGCGGCGCCCGAAGAGATGGCTGTCGCCGAGGCGATCGCGCGGCTCGAGGAAGTGGTCGACTGGCGGGTGGAAGCGGTCGAGCACAAGTGGGCCGGGCTGCGCAGCTTCGCCAAGGACCGTCGACCGGTCTACGGTTACGATCCCGCAGTCGAAGGCTTCGCCTGGTTCGCGGGACAGGGCGGCTTCGGTATCCAGACATCGCCGGCTGCTGCGCGCCTCGGCCGCCAATTGCTGCTGGGCGAAGCCCGCGACGCCCTGACCGAAACGCTCGACGCCGAGCTTTATTCACCGGCGCGCTTCGCCTAGCCAAAAATGCGCCGGGCGCTAGGATGCGCCGGATCACGCCAGCTATTCAGGAAGGGAAAAATGGCTCATCACTTCGAAATCTACCGCGACAAGGCCGATGAATACCGCGTGCGGTTCAAGTACAATTCGGAGGTGATGTTCTCGACCGAAGGCTATGCCTCGAAGGCGAGCGCGCAGAACGCCATCGATTCGATCAAGAAGAACGGACCCGACGCGGAGATCGTCGACAACAGCTGATCAGGCGGTGCGCGCGATCCGTTCCGCCTCGTCGCTGGCGAGGCGGTCCACCCGCTCGTTCTCGGGATGGCCCGCGTGGCCCTTGACCCAGTGCCATGCGACGCGGTGATGCGCGGTCAGCTCGATCAGGTCGTGCCATAGATCGGCGTTGCGGACCGGCTTCTTGCTGGCATTGACCCAACCGCGTTTCTTCCAGCCGTGGACCCACTTGGTGATCCCGTCGATCAGGTACTTGCTGTCGGTATAGAGATCGACCTCGCAGGGTTCGATCAATGCACCCAGCGCCTTGATCGCGGCGATCATCTCCATGCGGTTGTTGGTGGTGTCGGGATCGCCGCCAACCAGTTCCTTTTCATGCGGCCCCATGCGCAGCAGCGCACCCCAGCCGCCGGGACCGGGATTGCCCTTGCAGGCCCCGTCGGTGAATATTTCGACTTGCTTCATGCGAAGGCGCTCTGGCCGCTGGCGCGGTAGAATTCCAGCCGCCTGACGAAATCCATCGGGTCCTTGCGGTGGACAAGCGCGTCGTCGGGCGTGTCGAGCCAGTCCTGCGCGCGGCTGGCGATGAACCGCAGGCAGGCGCCCTCGGCCAGCAGCGGCAGCGCGGCCCGTTCGTCATGGCCGAGCGGGCGCAAAGTTTCATATCCCTCGATCAGCGCCCGGCCGAGCGCGCGATCGCAGCGCGAGCCGGTCCCGTCGAAGCACCAGGCGGCATGGGTCACGGCGAGATCGTACGCCATCGACCCGGTGCAGGCGAAATAGAAATCGATCATCCCGGTTACGCGGTCGCCAAGCATCAGGACGTTGTCGGGAAACAGGTCCGAATGGATGATCGACCGGGGCAGGGCGCGGGGCCATTCGTGCACGATCGCCTCGCTCGTCTCGAGGATCGGGGGCAGATCCGGATCGATCGTGCCCAGCGCTGCCGCGCCGCATTGCTTGAGGATATCCAGAGTGTCGCCCGGCTCGAGCGTGCTGGTGCGCGATTGCGGGAAGTCGCGCGCGGCGAGATGGATCTGCGCCAGTGCGCTGCCCACCGCTCCGGCCTGCCCGGGCGTCGGGGCGCTGGGCGAAAGACCGGGAAGGAATTCGATCAATGCCACGGCCTTGCCGTCCACCATCCGCCAGGCCGCGCCGTCGCGGTCGTGAATGGTGCGCGGCACGGGGCAGCCGCTTGCCGAAAGGTGATCGAGCAGACCGAGGAAGAAGGGCAGGTCGGCGGTCTCGATGCGCCTTTCGTACATCGTCAGGATAAACCGGCCCCGCGTGGTTTCCAGCAGCCAGTTGGAATTCGAGACGCCTTCGGCGATGCCCTTGAAGGAAACCAGCCGGCCGACGTCGTAATGCTCCATCAGCCGAGCGAGATCTTCGGCCCCGAGATGGGTATAGACCGCCACGTCAGTCGGTGAGTTGGCGCGGCAGCTTGAAGATCATGTTCTCTTCGGTGGCGGCGATCACCTCTTCCTCGACCAGCCGCCAGTCGGAGAGCCGGTCGACCACTTCGCGGACGAGCTTTTCGGGTGCCGAAGCCCCTGCCGTCAGGCCGATCGTGCCTATGCCCTCGAGCCAGGCCGGATCCATTTCGTCGGCACGCTGGATCAGATAGGCGGTGGTGCCCAGCCGTTCGGCCACTTCCACCAGCCGCAGCGAGTTAGAGGAATTGGGTGCACCGATAACCAGCACCAGGTCGCAGCTCGCCGCGATCTGCTTGACCGCCGCCTGCCGGTTGCTGGTGGCATAGCAGATGTCTTCCGCCTTGGGCGCAACGATCTGCGGGAAACGCGCTTCGAGCGCCGCGATGATGTCGCGCGTATCGTCGACCGAGAGCGTGGTCTGCGAGAGGTAGGAGAGATCGTCATCGGGACCGAAGTCGAGCTCAGCGACGTCGTCGATCGTCTCGACCAGCGTGATCCTCCCCTCGGGCACCTGGCCCATCGTGCCAATCACTTCCGGGTGACCCGCATGACCGATGAACAGGATGTGCTGGCCCTTTTCGATCTGCCGTTCGGCTTGGCGGTGAACCTTACTCACCAATGGGCAGGTGGCGTCGACATACAGCATCTTGCGCCGTTCGGCTTCTGCCGGGATCGCTTTGGGCACTCCATGCGCGCTGAACACGACCGGTGCGTCGTCAGGCACCTCGTCGAGTTCCTCGACGAAGATCGCGCCCTTCGCCTTCAAGCTGTCGACGACATAGCGATTGTGCACGATTTCATGCCGGACATAGACCGGGGCACCGTATTTCTGCAGCGCACGCTCGACGATCTCGATGGCGCGGTCGACCCCTGCACAGAAGCCGCGCGGCGCCGCGATCAGGAGCTTGAGGGGCAGGCGCGGATCGTTTCCGCTGGTGCCGGGCGTGGATGGAAAGGGGGCATTCATGTCCCGCCCTCTAGCGCTTTCGCGCAGGCCAAGCTAGGGCGTCCCGCAGCCTAAGGGGCTACGAATTCGAATGACCGCAAAAGGGAAATTAGCCGCATGACCATCCGCACCCGTCTGCTGCCCGCACTCGCTGCCGGTCTTGCGCTTGCCGGCTGTTCTACGGAAGGCGATCTGGTTCTCAACCAAGGGGTCGGCATTTCGGCGGTCCGCTCGACCTGCCCGGCGGTCGGTATTCCCGACTACACCGGCGATATCACCACCTTCCGTGCCCCGGGTGCGACGACGCAGGCGGATCTCGATGTCACGGCGGCAATCACCAACCTACGTTCGAACTGCAACGAAGAAGCGGGCGACCGAGTCTATACCGAAGCCAGTTTCGACGTCGTTGCCCGCCGCAGCGACACCACTGGCAGCCGCACGGTCACGCTGCCCTATTTCTCCACCGTGCTGCGCGGCGGTTCCTCGGTGGTCAGCAAGCGGGTCGGCAATGTCACCCTGCAGTTCGCCGACGGGCAGGAACGTGCGCAGGCCAGCGGCACGGCGGCCGCCTATGTCGATCGCGCTGCCGCGACGCTGCCCGAGGATATCCGCGAGCAGATCACCCGCAAGCGCGAACCGGGCGATCCCGACGCTGCGCTCGATCCGCTGGCCGATCCCGCGGTGCGGGCCGCAGTGCAGCGCGCCACCTTCGAACTGCTGGTGGGTTTCCAGCTGACCGAAGCGCAGCTGCGCTACAACGCCACCCGCTAGGGCGCTGCGGGGCACGCCTCGCATCTTGCCATTTCGCGCCGATACGCTAGGCGCGCGCCATGGCTGATTTGCACACTCTTCACGCGGCTTTCGCCGCCCGGATCGACGCGGTTTTGAACGCTCTCGAGATGGAGGGCGTGCTGCCTGCCGATACGCCCCGCGGCAATGTCGCGGTCGAGCCGCCGCGCGATCCCTCGCACGGGGACCTGGCGACGAATGCCGCGATGGTGCTGGCCAAGCCGGCCAAGACCAATCCGCGCGCGCTGGCGGAAAAGATCGTCGAGCATCTACAGCGCGAACCCGACATCGACGCTGCCGATATTGCCGGACCCGGCTTCATCAACCTGCGCCTTTCGCCCGACGCCTGGCGCCGCGAGCTGCTGGCGATCGCCGAGCTGGGCGACGACTATGGCCGTTCCGCCCTGGGTGACGGGCAGACGGTCAATGTCGAATATGTCTCCGCCAATCCGACTGGTCCGATGCACATGGGCCACTGCCGCGGCGCGGTGGTGGGCGATGCGCTGTGCGGCCTGCTCGAATGGGCGGGCTACCGGGTCGTGCGCGAATATTACGTCAACGACGCCGGCGGGCAGGTCGACGTGCTCGCGCGCTCGGCGCATGTGCGTTACCGCGAGGCGCTGGGCGACGATATCGGCGCCATTCCCGAAGGGCTGTATCCGGGCGACTACCTCAAGCCGGTGGGCGAGCGGCTCGCGCAGGAATTCGGCGCTGCCTACAAGGACGCCGACGAAAGCGAATGGCTCGAGCTGTTCCGTCACCGTTCGGTCGCCGCGATGATGGAAATGATCCGCGCCGATCTCGCGCTGCTGGGTATTCATCACGACTTGTTCTCCTCCGAAGCCGAGCTGCAGGCAGCAAAGAAGCCCGAAGCCGCCGAGGCGTGGCTGCGCGAAAAGGGCCTGGTCTACGACGGCGTGCTCGAGGCGCCCAAGGGCAAGGCACCGCCCGAGGACTGGGAGCCGGTCGAACTGCCGCTGTTCCGGTCGACCGAATTCGGCGACGACCAGGACCGTCCGATCAAGAAATCGAACGGGGCGTGGACCTATTTCGGTGCCGATCTCGCCTACCACTTCCAGAAGGCCGAGAATGCCGATGCGCTGATCGACATCTGGGGCGCGGACCATGCCGGTACGGTCAAGCGGATCAGGGCCGCGGTCGCCGCGCTGACCAAGGGTGCCGGGCGCGATGTGCCCTTCGACGTCAAACTGGTGCAGATGGTCAAGCTGCTGCGCGACGGCGAACCGGTTAAGATGTCCAAGCGTTCGGGCACTTTCGTGACCTTGGCCGAGGTCGTCGAAGAGGTCGGCAAGGACGTCGTGCGCTTTACCATGCTCACCCGCAAACCCGATGCGCAGATGGAATTCGACTTCGCCAAGGTGGTCGAAGCATCGAAGGACAACCCGGTCTTCTATCTTCAATATGCCCATGCGCGCATCCATTCCACGCTGCGCAAGGCGGGCGTTGAGCCCGGCAGCGACAATCTCGACCGCCTGGGCGCGGACGAGCTGGCGCTGGTCCGCGAGGCGGCCCAGTTCCCGCGCGTGGTCGAAGCGGCCGCCAAGGCGCGCGAACCGCACCGGATCGCTTTCTTCCTCGGCGACCTCGCCGCTGCCTTCCACAGTTTCTGGAACGCGGGTAACGATGATCCCGCGATGCGGATCATCCAGGAAAGCGACCCCGAGCTTACGGCGGCGCGGCTGTTCCTGGCGTCGCAGGTCGCGCAGGTGATCCGCAACGGGCTCGCCATTCTTGGGGTCGAGGCAGTGGAGGAGATGTGAGCATGACGGGGGCGAGCGCTTACGGCAGTGGCGGCGAGTGGGAGAACGAGGACCAGCTCGACCTCGCCGATGACGAGAGCCTTCCCTGGCTCGAGGCGGGCGAGGACGAGGAGCAGGCCGCGGGTTTTGACACCTCGCGGTTGATCCTGCTGGGCGTACTGGCGCTGATCGTGCTGGCCCTCGTGGTCGGGGCGATCTGGTTCGTGGCCAACCAGACGTCCGACGAGCCCGAAGCCGATGGCAGCGTGATCGCCGCCCCGGACGAGCCCTACAAGAGCAAGCCCGAAGACCCGGGAGGCAAGACCTTTGCCGGCACGGGCGATACCAGTTTTGCCGTGGGTGAGGGGCAGACGCGTGAAGGCCGGCTGGCCGAACCGACCACGACGCCGGCCGCCGCGGCTGACGACAGCGATGGTTCGGACGCGGGCAATGCTGCGGCGCCGGGCACGCCTTCGGGTACGGCGGTCCAGGTCGGTGCCTATCCGCGACGCGAAGATGCCGAGGCCGCGTGGTCCAACCTGATGCGGCAGACCGAAGCGCTCAACGGCGTCCGCCACCGGGTGGTCGAGGCACAGGTCGATATCGGACAGGTCTACCGGCTGCAGGCGCTCGCGGGCGACCGGGCCTCCGCCAATCGGCTCTGTGCGGCGCTGAAGGCCGACGGCCTCGCCTGCTTCGTCAAATAGAGCGGCCTCGCATCCGGTATCCACACCTGCCGCGCGCCGCGAACTTGCGGGAACGCGCGCCGCGGCGCATTTTCAGCAGATGACACCCGCCATTTTCGGCATCGCCGGGACCGCACTGGGCGCCGACGAGCGCGCCTTCTTCAAGGACGCCGACCCGGCGGGCTACATCCTCTTTGCGCGCAATTGCGAGAGCAAGGACCAGCTGCGCGCGCTGACCGACGAACTGCGCGCGATCCACGGACGCGATCGGCTGGTCATATCGATCGATCAGGAAGGCGGACGGGTCGCCCGGATGAAACCGCCTGTGTGGCAGGCCTATCCCGCGGGTGAAGCATTCGCTGCCCTGTGGGACGTCGCCCCCGCTTCGGCGATCGAGGCCGCCCGCGCCAATGCCGAAGCCATGGGCCGCGAACTGGCCACCATGGGGGTCACCGTCGATTTCCATGCGCCATTCGATGTCCGGCGCCCCGAAACCGACGATGTCATCGGGGATCGTGCGCTGGGCAGCGACCCGTTGCAGGTCGCCGCGCTCGGCCGGGCGGTGCTCGACGGGCTGGGCCGGGCGGGGGTCGTTGGCTGTCTCAAGCATATGCCCGGCCATGGCCGCGCCACTTGCGATTCGCACAAGGAGCTGCCGCATGTCGCCGCCAGCGATGCCGAACTCGAAGTGGATATCGAGCCGTTCCGCACGCTTGCTGCGCATCCGCTGGGGATGAGCGCGCATATCGTTTTCGAAGCCTGGGATGCCACGGTGCCGACAACGCTTTCCGAGACGGTCGTGCGGGACATAATCCGCGGCCGGATCGGGTTCGACGGGCTGTTGCTGACCGACGATATCGATATGCAGGCGCTCGACGGCACCATTGCCGAACGCTCGCGCCGCGCACTCGCCGCCGGATGCGACATCGTGCTCAATTGCTGGGCCAGGATGGAGGACCAGCAGGCGATCGCCGATTTGGGGAAGACGATGTCCGACCAGTCGGCGCGCCGGCTTGAAAGGGTGCATGCGGCGATGCATCCGCCTTCCGATGGCCCCGATACGGACGAGTTGCTGGCCAAGCGCGACGCATTGCTCGCGCTGGCGGAAAAGCGCGCGGCGTGACCGACAGCGGCCTGCTGTTCCCCGAGGACGATACCGCGCCGCAGGAGGATTGGGACGGCATCGCGGCAGAGGCGGCAGTCGATGAGAATGCGCTCTATCTCGAGCTCGATGGCTGGGAGGGTCCGCTCGACCTGCTGCTCGACCTCGCGCGGCGGCAGAAGGTCGATTTGCGGTCGATCTCGATCCTCGCTCTGGTCGACCAATATCTCGACTACATCGACCATGCCGAGGCGCTGAAGCTCGAACTGGCGGCCGACTATCTCGTGATGGCCGCCTGGCTCGCCTATCTCAAATCGGCCATGCTGCTTCCGAAGGACGAGGAAGAAGCCCCCGGGCCCGAAGAACTCGCCCTCAGGCTGCAACTGCGCCTGCAGCGGCTTGGCGCGATGCGCGATGCAGCGGCCCGGCTGATGGGCGGCAACCGGATCGGCCGCGATGTATTCCTGCGCGGCGCGCCCGAAGGGCTCGAGATCGAACGCAAGACGCGTTGGCGCTGCGACCAGTTCGCGCTGATCGAGGCCTATGGGCGCGTTAAGGCGCGGACCGCCCCGGCGATCCACATGGTGCGCGAACGACCGGTGATGACGCTAGAATCGGCGCTCGACCGGGTATCCAACATGCTCGGCGTGACGCTCGACTGGATCGAATTGCGCGATTTCCTGCCCCCGCACGCGGAGCCCCGCCTGCGCAAGTCGGCGCTCGCCTCGAGCTTCGTCGCCGCGCTGGAACTGGCGCGGCTGGGCAAGGCCGAATTGCAGCAGGACGATACGTTCGGACCGCTCCGGTTGCGGCGGGTCACCGGCTGATGGACGATCTCGCCCGCGCCGTCGAAGCCGCGCTGTTTGCAGCGGAAGAGCCGATGACTGCCGAAGCGCTCGCCGGTTTCCTGGGCGACGCGGCGGTCGGCGACGTGCGCCAGGCGCTGCGCAGCGTGGCGCAGGATTACGAACCGCGCGGCATCCATCTGGTCGAGCGAAGCAAACGCTGGCATTTCGAAACCGCGCCCGATCTCGCGCACCTCCTGCGCCGCGAGCAAGAGCAGATCAGGCGGCTGAGCCGCGCGGCCACCGAAGTGCTGGCGATCATTGCCTATCACGAACCGGTCAGCCGCGCGGAAATCGAATCGATCCGTGGGGTGCAGACCAGCGGCGGGACGCTCGACGTGCTGATGGAAGCGGGATGGGTCAGGATCGCGGGCCGCCGAGAGGTGCCGGGTAGGCCGACGATCTATGCGACGACGCCCGAATTCCTCGAGCATTTCGGCCTGTCGAGCCGCCGTGACCTGCCCGGAATCGCGGAATTGCGCGCCACCGGCCTGCTCGACCCGGTCGACGATGCCTATGACGAGTTGATGGGAGAGGCCACAGGCGAGGATGGGGCGGACGATGCCGAGCGAAGCGACGATCCCGAAGAGAGCTGACTGGCGCTAAGCCCGCGCAACGCCTATATTCGCATCCAAGCAATGTGAAAGAGAAGGTCCCATGGGTCTCAGTGTCTGGCAGCTCGCCATTATCGCCGTCGTCGTGCTCGTCCTGTTCGGTCGCGGGCGGATTTCCGAAATGATGGGCGATTTCGGCAAGGGCATCAAAAGCTTCAAACAGGGCATGAACGAAGACGACGCGCCCGCCAAGCAGCTCGGCCATGAAGCCAAGCCCGCCGACGAGGCACTCAAGCCCGACCAGGTCAAACAGACCACCGACACCAAGTGATCCGCTAGCGGGCGGAGGCAGGCCATGTTCGATATCGGCGCCAGCGAATTGCTGGTGATCGTCATTGTGGCGATCCTCGTGATCGGCCCCAAGGACATGCCCAAGGCGCTGCGCCACGCGGGCCGCTGGATCGGCAAGCTGCGCCGCATGTCCAACCATTTCCGCGCCGGGCTCGACGAAGTCGTCCGCCAGGCCGAGATCGAGGAAATGGAAGACAAGTGGGCCGCGCGGAACAAGGAAATCATGGCCAAGTATCCCGACGGTTCCTCGCCGGAAGGGCGCGCGCCGGAGAACCTCCTGCCCGACCAGCCGATGGAACCGCTGGCTGCGGCAGGCGAGGTGCCCGATGCCGATGCCGCGGCGGAAGCCGCGATCAAGCGTGCCGCCCCGGTCAAGGTGGCCGAACATTCGGACGAACCCACCCTGCCGCTCGACCCTCCGCCCCCGGGCAAGGATAGCTGACATGGCAGTGATCAAGGACATCGACGAAAGCCAGGCCCCGCTGCTCGATCACTTGATCGAACTGCGCGGACGGCTGGTGCGCTGCGTGCTGGCGCTGGCGCTTGCCTTCGGCCTGTGCCTCTACTTCGCCGATCCGATCCTCGGCTTCCTCATCCAGCCGCTCAAGAATGCCTTTCCCGTGGGCGAAGGCCAGCTGATCTTCACCAAGCTCTACGAGGTCTTTTTCGTCGAGCTGAAAGTCGCCCTGTTCGCCGGCTTCTGCCTGAGCTTCCCGATCATCGCCAACCAGCTGTGGGCGTTCATCGCACCGGGGCTCTACGCGAAGGAAAAGCGCGCCTTCCTGCCGTTCCTGCTGGCAACGCCGATCCTGTTCGGGATGGGTGCGGCGCTGGCGTATTACGTCGTCATGCCCACCGCCTTCCGCTGGTTCCTCGGCTTCGAGGGAACCGCGGGCGGGATGGAGATCCAGGCGCTGCCGACCGCCAACGAATACCTCGGCCTGGTCATGCAGTTCATCCTCGCTTTCGGGATGAGCTTCCTGCTGCCGGTGCTGTTGCTGCTGCTGCATCGCGCGGGGCTCGTCACGCGCGACCAGCTGGTGTCCGCCCGGCGCTATGTGATCGTGCTGATCGTGGCGCTTGCAGCGATCATCACGCCGCCGGACCCCGGTTCGCAACTGCTGCTCGCGGTTCCGCTGCTGCTGTTGTTCGAAGGTTCGCTGGTGCTGATGCGGCTGACCGATCGGCGCCGCCGTACTGACAGCGACGGTGCCGACGAGGCTCAGTCCGCTTCGTAGACCTTGCGCCCGCCGACCCAGGTTTCCAGCACCTTGGTCGCCCGCAATTCGGCAGGCGAGGCAAGCAGCGGATCGCGGTCGATCAACACGAAATCTGCGCGTTCACCGGGCAGCAGCCGGCCGAACCGGCCTTCGGCGAACCCGGCATAGGCCGCTGCGCTGGTAAAGCCGGCCAGCGCCTGTTCGCGATTGACGCGTTCCTCGGGTCGCCAGCCGCCGAACGGCTCGCCATTCGCATCCATCCGCGTGGTTGCTGCGGCGAGGCCGGCGAAGGGATCGGGCGATTCGACCGGAGCGTCCGAGCCGAAGGCCAGTCGCCCGCCAAGCTGCAGGATGCTGTTCCAGGCATAGGCGCCGTCGAGCCGATCCGGCCCCAGCCGCGCTTCGGCCATCGAGCGGTCGCTGGTCTGGTGAACCGGCTGCATCGAGGCGATGACGCCGTTCTGTCCGAAACCGGACAGGTCCGCCGGATCGATGATCTGCGCGTGTTCGATCCGCCAGCGCCGGTCGCCGGGGAAGCTTTCGCTCAGCTCGGCGATCGCGGCCAGCGCGTCGGCATTGGCGGCAGTCCCGATCGCGTGGATCGCGGGCTGGAAATTGCCCTGCGCGGCGCGGACCAGGATGTTGCGCAGCTTGGCCGGGCCGGTCAGCGGCAGGCCGGTGTTGCCGGGATCGTCCGCATAAGGCTGCTTGAGCCATGCGCCGCGGCTGCCCAGCGCGCCGTCGAGGTAGATCTTGATCCCGTTCATGCGCAGCTTGTCGTCATACAGCCACGGCGTGGGACGGGCGCCGGCGATCAGTTCCATCTCGTCCGGACCAGCGGCATAGGCCATGATCCGCAGTGTCAGAGCATCCTTGTCGCCCGCGCGGCGGAAGGTCTGCCAATCCTCGATCGTCGTGCCCATGTCGGCCACGGCGGTAATGCCGTTGCGGTGAAGGACCTCCTGCGCCTTCGCGAAGGCAAGGTCGCGCTCGGTCGGACGCGGCGCGGGAATCGCGCGGGTCATCAGGCTTTCGGCGGCATCGACGAAGACCCCCGACGGGGCCTGCGAACCGGGCATGCGTTCGACCCGCCCCCCGGCAGGGCTTTCCGTCGTCGCGGTGATCCCTGCGGCTTCCATTGCCATCGTATTGGCCCAGCCGGCGTGGCCGTCGACGCGCTGCAGGTACACCGGACGATCGGCGACCGCGCTGTCGAGCTCGGCAGCGGTGGGGAACCTGCCGAGGCCCCATTTCTCCTGATTCCAGCCGCGGCCGAGAATCCAGGGCCGGGCCTCGTTTTCGGCAGCGAAGCGGCGGATCTTGTCGAGCGCTTCCTCGAGCGAATTCGTATCGGACAGGTCGAGCGTGAGCGCGCCGATGCCGATGCCCATGACATGCGCGTGCGCATCGATCAGCCCGGGGATCATGACTGCACCGTCGCCGTCTTCGCGGAAGTCGGTCTGCGGCACTTCGTCCCGCGCGGTCAGGATCTGCGCGACCTTGCCCTCGTCGTCGATCACCAGCGCGGTGAACCGCTTGAGCTTGCCATCCTCGCCGATCGTAAGACCCTCGACATTGTCGACCAGCACGTCCGCCGCGGCGGGCGTGGCGAGCGCAAGAGCGAGGGTGGATACGAGGAATTTGAATGACATGTCAGGCGGTCCCGTCTCGGTTAAGCGCGCCCAGCGATAAGGCATAGCTTGGTAGAGGCAAACCCTTTCGGCGATTGCGCCGCGCCCCAGCGCGCCGTAGGGGCGCAGACCATGACCCAAGCATCCTCCGCGCATGCCGACGCCCCCAAGGCGACCGACCAGCTGACCCTCGCCGATGTCCGCGCGGCCGCCGCACGCATCGCTGGTGCGGTTGTCCGTACGCCGATGCTGCGTTCGCAGACGCTGTCGGACATCGCCGGTGCGGATATCTGGCTGAAATTCGAAAACCACCAGTTCACTGCCGCCTACAAGGAACGCGGCGCACTGAATGCGCTGCTACAGCTGAGCGACGAACAGCGCGCGCGCGGCGTCATCGCGGCTTCGGCGGGCAACCACTCGCAGGGCTTGAGCTACCACGGACGTCGGCTGGGCGTGCCGGTGACCATCGTCATGCCGCAGACCACGCCGAGCGTTAAGGTGATGCAGACCGAAAGCGTCGGCGGCCAAGTCGAGCTGGTGGGCGAGACCTTCGATGAAGCCTATGCTCATGCGCGCGAGCTCGAGCGCGAACGCGGACTTACCTTCGTCCATCCCTTCGATGATCCGCAGGTCGCGGCAGGGCAGGGCACCGTCGCGCTCGAGATGCTGGAGGAGAAGGACGATTTCGATTGCCTGGTCGTGCCGATCGGCGGCGGCGGGCTGATGAGCGGCATGGCCACCGTGGCCCGGGCGCTCAAACCCGAAATCGAAATGGTCGGTGTGCAGGCTGAACTTTTCCCTTCGATGTACTCGGCCGTGACCGGGGACGAGCGCCCCTGCGGGGGCGATACGCTGGCCGAAGGCATTGCCGTGAAGGCCCCGGGCCAATTTACGCGCCAGATCATTGCCGAGCTGGTCGACGAAGTGCTGCTGGTCAAGGAATCGACGCTCGAACATTCGGTCTCGCTGCTGTTGCAGATCGAGAAGACCGTGGTCGAGGGGGCAGGCGCTGCCGGGCTCGCCGCGGTGCTGTCCAATCCCGAAAGGTTCGCCGGCAAAACCGTGGGACTGGTGCTGTGCGGCGGCAATATCGACACCCGCCTGCTGGCCAACGTGTTGCTGCGTGACCTGGCGCGTTCGGGCCGCCTCGCACGGTTGCAGGTGGTGTTACAGGACCGCCCCGGCGCGCTGTTCAAGGTGATGCGCGAATTCAACGCGCATGACGTCAACATCATCGAAATCTACCACCAGCGGATCTTTACCACGCTTCCGGCCAAGGGCCTGACCGCCGAGATCGAGTGCGAAGCCCGCGATGGCGGCCAGATCGATCGGCTGGTCGAAAACCTGCGCGCCAAGGGCTATGTCGTCGAACTGGCCGAACTGGCCTGAACCGGGGCCTCGATGACGCCGCCCGGCGGAAGAACGGGGCCGTTTGGCGAGGGGTGGTGGCTTTTCATGGTAAAGAGGGTTTTAACAAAGGACCCGCTCTGGCATTGATAGGCGCAGCAGGTAATTGTCCCCGCCGCCAAAAGGACGTCGCCGAAAGTGACCGCACCGATACGCTTCCCCCGCTTTTTCGTGACCAGCCCCGCGCCGTGTCCGTACCTGCCGGGCAAGAGCGAGCGGAAGGTGTTCACCGAACTGCGCGGCGACAATGCCGACGAATTGAACGAAGCGCTCGGCCGGATCGGGTTTCGCCGCAGCCAGACCGTGGCCTACCGCCCCTCGTGCCTCGATTGCCATGCCTGCGTATCGGTGCGGGTCGTGGCGAAGGAGTTTCGCCCGTCCTCGTCGCAGAAGCGCACGCTCAAGGCGAATGACGATCTGATCGCGACCGAATGCCGCCCCTGGGCGACGGCAGAACAGTTCGAACTGCTGCAGAAGTACCTCGCTGCGCGGCACCCCGGTGGGGGCATGACGCAGATGGAGGAAAGCGACTTTGCAGATATGGTGGAACACACCAGTGTTACCAGCTATGTGATTGAATATCGGGAGCCGGGCATCGGCACCGAACCGGGGCGTCTCGTGGGGGCGTGCCTAACTGACTATCAGGGTGACGGGCTGTCGATGATCTACAGCTTCTATGACCCTGAACATGGGGATCGCGCCGGTCTTGGGAACTACATCATTCTCGACCACATTCGCCGTGCGGCCGACAATGGGCTGCCTTTCGTCTACCTCGGCTATTGGGTCGAAGGGGCCGAGCGAATGCAGTACAAGGTCCGCTACCGCCCGCTCGAACGGCTCACCCGCGGTGGGTGGGAGCGCATGCCCGATGCGGAACAGAAGCAGCTTATCGCCGCTGCAACCGCGCCGCGAGCCAAGCGCCGCGACGATCCGCTCCCTGCGAAAGACGGGCTTGCTGCAGAGTATAGGGTCGACGACTGAGGTCGCGCGCGGCGCGCTTGCGACCTGTCTTGCCCTCGCGGCGTTTGCGGGTGCGCAGCCAGCAGTTGCGCAGGACACATCCGCGCCGGCGTCTCTTGAGGACCTGATCCCCGATAGCGCGGTCGACAATCCCGAAGCCTGGGCGCAGCAGGGCACCGATGAGGGTATGACCAGGGCCGAGCCCGTGCTGGCGGCCGAAACGCCGATCGCCGATCTGCCCGCCATGCCCGTCGCATGGCCCGACGATGTCGAGATCGAACCGCTCGAGCCGCTCGAACCGGAAGGCGATATCCAGTTTGCGGACCTGCTCGAGGATGCGCCGCAAATCGCTTTCGAAGACGCGGAAATCGAGACGCTGTCCGATTCGCTGGTGCTCGGCTTTCCGCAGAAGGAGCCGCCTTTCACCGAGCGCGGCGACTTCGTCGACCGGTTCGAAGCGCTCTCGACGATCGAAGAACTCGACAATGGCGATGAGAACGTCGCCCAGCTGGCGGCGCGCGCGCGCGAGGACGAGGAACTGCTGGCGACGCTGCTGCGGGTCTATGGCTATTACGATGGCGAAATCGTCCGCACGATCGCTACGCGTGACGCCGGCGAGGATAGCGCCGACCAGAATCCCCGCGTCCGTTTCGATGTCATTCCCGGGCCGCGCTATACCTATGGCGCGATAGACCTGGGCGAGCTCGACACGGCGACCGATGCGGCAGAGCTGCGCGATTCCTTCGACATCCAGCCGGGCGAATATTTGCAGTCCGACACGATCCTGGCCGAACAGTTCGACCTCGACCGTGCGCTGGGCGAAACCGGCTATGCCTTCGCCAAAATCGACGAACCCGAATTGCTCATCGATCACGATCGGGTCGAGGGCGATCTGACGATGCCGGTGCGCCCGAATGGCAAATATGTCTTCGGCGGCGTCGTAAGCGACGACGAGGCGTTTCTTTCAAGCCGCCATCTCGAGCGTATCGCCCGTTTCGAACCGGGCGATGTCTACCAGCGCAGCCTCGAGTTCGACCTGCGCCGCGCGATAACCGCGACAGGGCTGGTCTCCAGCGCCAGCGTCGAAGCCCGCGAAATCGAGGCCCCGCAGGGCGACGAGCCGGGCGTGGTGGCCATGGACGTGAGCATGGAACGCGCCGAGCTGCGCACCATCGCCGGCGCGATCGGTTACGGTTCGGAAGAAGGCGTCCGCATCCAGGCGAGCTGGGAGCATCGCAACCTCTTCCCGCCCGAAGGCGCGTTGCGGCTGCGCGGCATCCTCGGCACGCGCGAACAATTGGCGGGTGTCACCTTCCGCAAGAACAATTTCGGCGGCCGCGACAAGGTGCTCACCGTCGATGCCTATGCCTCGAGCATCGACACCAGCGCCTATGATGCGCGCACGGTTGCGCTGACGGGCACGTATGAACGCACCTCGACATTGCTGTTCCAGAAGCCGCTGGCCTGGGCGCTGGGCGGCGAGATCCTCGCCACCGACGAGCGCAATCGCATCGTCGATGGGGTGGCCCGCCCGCGCCAGACCTATTTCATCGCTTCGCTGTTCGGCCGTGCGACGATCGACACCAGCGACTCGCTGCTCGATCCGACCCGCGGTTTCCGTGTTACCGGGTTTCTCGCCCCCGAAACATCGCGCACCGAGGGCGAGCAGTACTATTACCTGCGGAACCGCGTCGATGCGGCCTATTACCAGTCGGTGGGCGAACGCACGGTGATCGCGGCGCGCGCGGCTTTCGCCAGCATTCAAGGCGCCGATCTCGTCGGCATCGCGCCTTCGCGGCGGCTTTATGCGGGTGGCGGCGGATCGGTGCGCGGCTATGGCTACCAGTCGATCGGTCCGAAGAACCAGTTCATGGAACCGATCGGCGGACGCAGCCTCGTCGAAGCCTCGCTCGAAGCGCGCATCGGGACCGGCTTCTTCGACGGGGCGGTTTCGGTCGTGCCGTTCTTCGACCTGGGCAGCGTGTCGACATCGACCACGCCCGATTTCGACGAGATCAAGATGGGGGCCGGTGTGGGCCTGCGCTATGCGACCGGCTTCGGCCCGATCCGCGTTGATGTAGGCGTGCCGCTCAACCCCGAACCCGAAGATTCCCCGGTCGCGGTCTACATCTCGCTGGGGCAGGCTTTCTGATGCCCGAAGAGCGCGCGACCGCCCCCGAGGCATCGGTTTCGAGCCGCAGCGCATCCGGGCGCGGGGGCCGCAAATGGCTGCTGGGCCTGGCCGCGGGCCTCGTGCTGCTGGTGGTCGGTGCGCTGGCGCTGTTGAACACACCGATTGGCGAGCGTTTCCTCGCCAATCGGATTGCCGAACGCACCTTCCCCAACGGGCTCAACATCCAGATCGGCCGGATCGAGGGCAATCTCTACGGCGCGGCAGTGTTGCACGATGTTCGTGTCTCCGATCCGCAGGGCGTGTTCCTGACGATTCCCCGCGCGGAAGTGGACTGGAACCCGGGTGCATGGCTGTCCAACCGGCTCGAGATCGACAGCTTCGCGGCGCGCAGGGGACAATTGTCGCGCCTGCCCGAGTTTCTGCCGAGCGAGGAGGAGGGGCCGATATTACCGGGCTTCGACATTTCGGTCGAGGAACTGGTGATCGACGATCTCACGCTGGCCGGCGGCATCGCCGGAGAAAACGCGCAGCGGGTCAACATCGCCGGGAGCGCTCAGGTCGATGACCGCAGGCTGTTGCTCGATCTTGACGGGCGTCTGGGCGCGCGTGACCGGGTGGCGCTGTTGGTCGACGCCGAACCCGATGGCGACGATTTCGATCTTGCGCTGGATGCCTCCGCCGCGGCCGACGGCCCGATTGCCGCGCTCGCCGGGCTCGATGCTCCGCTCGACATGCGCGTGCGCGGCGATGGCACCTGGACGCAGTGGGACGGCGCATTGCTCGTCCGCAGCGAAGACGAACGGGTCGCCGCCCTGCAACTGACCAACCGCGCTGGCCGGTTCGGCTTGCTGGGAACGGTTGACCCTACCGTATTCCTGACCGGCCTGCCTGCCGAAGCGCTTGGCGACAAGGTGGCGCTCAAGGGCGATATCGCCATCGACAACCGGGTGTTCGACGGGACGGCCATAGTGGCTGGCCGCAAAGTCAGCCTTTCGGCCGAAGGGCTGGTCGATCTGGCCGACAATCGGGCGGACGACCTCGAGATGGTGGTGCGGGTGCGCGATCCGGCGGTGCTGGGCGATGGTATTGCGCTGCGCGATACGCGGCTGACCGCCACGCTCGACGGATCGTTCGACGATCTCGCCATCGCCCACGAGGCGCGCGTGGGCGAACTGGACATCGGCGGAACCGTGCTCACCCGCCTGAGGCAGGAAGGTACCGCGCGCTATGACGGCACGCGCTGGACCCTGCCGCTGGACCTGACGGTCGCCCGGATTGCCAGCGGCAATGCGATGGTCGATCCAAGACTTGTCGACGGCACCGGCCGCGGCACCTTGGTTCTGACGGGTTCGACATTGCTGGCGGACGATTTGCGCCTGTCTTTCCCCAGCGCGGCAGCCAACCTCGCGCTGCGCGGCGATCTCGCCCGTGGAAGCTACCGGATCCGCGGGCCGGTGCGCGCGCAGGGCCTGGCGCTGGACGATATCGGCACCGCGGGCGGCACGGCCGTGATCGATTTCGCGCTTGCCCCGGGGGCTCCCTGGCGCCTTTCGGCCGAGCTCGACGCGCGTATCGCACCGGTCACCAACGCCACCCTGGCCAATCTTGCCGGCACGCCGATCCGTGTACGCGGCGGAGTTGCGGTGGGCGGAAACGCACCGCTCGATTTCAATCGCCTGCGCGTCAACTCGAACAAGCTCGCTCTCTCGGTCGATGGCAGCATCCGCGCGGGCACCACGCAGGTCGCGGGCAGCGGCAGGCATGTCGAGTACGGTCCCTTCACGGTCGAGGCGAGCGTCACCGATGCCGGGCCCAGCGCCGCGCTGGTGTTCGCCCAGCCGGTGACGGGGCTCGAGAATGTTCGCCTCGCGATAGCGCCTACCGAGGATGGGTTTGCGATCGACACCGATGGCGAATCGGTGCTGGGACCCTTCGCCGGCCAGTTGGCACTGGTCGCCCCGGAAGCCGGCCCCACGCGGATATCCATCGAAACCATGCAGCTGTCGGATACGCAGCTGACCGGCGCGCTGACCCTGGTCGATGGCGGCGTCGATGGCACGATCGCTCTGGCAGGCGGCGGCCTCGATGGCACAGTAGCGCTCGCGCCGCGCGGCGCGGGGCAGGGCGTCGATGTCGATCTGCAGGCACGCAACGCCCGGTTCGGCGGGGACACCGTCCTGCGTGTCGCGCGCGCCGATGTCGAAGCAAGCGGATTGCTGGCCGAGGGACGGATCACTTTCACCGGTTCGGCCACGGCGGCAGGCCTGTCCTATGGCACTCTGTTTATCGGGCGCCTGGCCGCCGAGGGCGAACTGGACAATGGGGTGGGACGGGTCGATGCCTCGCTTTCCGGGCGGAGAAGCGGGCGCTTCGTACTCGACCTCAACGCGGCGATCCGCCCCGAACGGATCGCAGTCGCAGCGCAGGGGGAATTCGCCGGGCGGTCGATATCGATGCCGCGCCGCGCCGTGCTGACCAGCCTCGACAATGGCGGCTGGCAACTTGCACCGACGCAGCTGTCCTATGGCGACGGCGCGATGGTCGCTGCCGGCAGCTTCGGCGGCGGCAATCTCGATTTCGATTTCAAGCTGGCGCGCATGCCATTGTCGCTGATCGATGTGGTGCGCCCCGATACGGGGCTGGGCGGGACGGTTTCGGGTACGGTCGATTACCGTGCCGGTGCCAATGGCCTGCCATCGGGCGAAGCCAAGGTGAAGATCGAGCAATTGACCCGCTCGGGCCTGGTGCTGACCTCGCGGCCCGTCGATGTCGCACTGGTAGCGCAGCTGACCGATACCGAACTCGCCGCGCGGGCCCAGCTTGCGAATGCGGATATCCAGCGTGGCCGGATCCAGGCTCGGATCACGGGTTTGCCCGCTCAGGGCATGCTGCTCGACCGGCTGCGCGAAGGCAGCCTGTTCGCGCAATTACGCTACCGCGGCGCGGCAGAAAGCCTGTGGCGGCTGGCCGCGCTCGATACGTTCGATATCACCGGTCCGATCGCGATCGCCGCCGATGCCAGCGGAAGCCTGCGCGACCCGACCGTGCGCGGCTCGATCTCGGGCGAAGCGCTCCAGCTGCGCAGCTCTCTGTCGGGTACCAATATCCGCGATATTGCGCTGCGCGGACAGTTCCGCGGTTCGCGGCTGCAGCTGACGCGGTTTGCCGGCACCCCGGTCAATGGCGGAAGCGTGACGGGAAGCGGGATCGTCGACCTGCGGACCCTCGGCGAGGCGGTGGAAGGCCGTATACTCGAGATTCGCGGCCCGACGATCGATCTGCGCATCGCAGCCGACAATGCCCAATTGCTTGATACGGGCGGCTTGAGTGCCACGGTCACCGGACCCTTGCGCATCGTATCCAACGGCCTTGGCGGCACCATAGCGGGCCGCGTACGCGTCAACCGCGCCAGCTGGACGCTGGGAACTGCATCGGATGATCTGCGGATTCCGCAAATCGCCACGCGCGAGATCAATGCCCCGGCCAACCGGGCCCCGCAGGCAGCCCCGTCGCGCCCCTGGCGTTATCTGATCGACGCACGGGCAACCAGCCGCATCGATGTCGACGGGATGGGCCTCGACAGCGAATGGTCCGCCGATGTCATCCTGCGCGGAACCACCGATGACCCGCGGATTGGCGGCAGCGCCGAAGTCGTGCGCGGCGATTACACCTTCGCCGGAACGCGGTTCGAACTCACTCGCGGCGAAATCGAATTCGATGCCAATCTGCCGGTCGACCCGCGGCTCGACATTCGGGCCGAAACCGAGCGCGACGGACTGACTGTCGAAGCGACGGTACAGGGCAGCGCGACCCAGCCGGAAATCGCCTTCAACTCGAATCCCTCGCTGCCCGAGGAAGAACTGCTGGCCCGACTGCTGTTCGGCGGGTCGGTCACCAGCCTGTCGGCCACCGACGCGTTGCAGCTTGGCGCTGCGGTTGCCAGCCTGCGCGGCGGTGGCGGGCTCGACCCGATCAACCAGCTACGCAGCGCGATCGGCCTCGACCGGCTGCGGATCGTCAGCGCGGATCCGGCGCTGGGGCGAGGCACGGGCGTGGCGCTGGGTAAGAATTTCGGACGGCGCTTCTACGCGGAAATCATCACCGATGGCCGCGGATACAGCGCGACCGAGCTGGAATTCCGGGTGACGAGCTGGCTGTCTCTGCTTGCTGCGGTGTCCACTGTCGGACGCGAAAGCCTGGTGGCTGAAATCAGCCGCGACTACTGATCCGCGGCGTTGCGCGGATCGGGTGCCAGGATCGTGTCGATCGGAATGACGACCCCGTTGTTCACCGCGGTGGCGCTATCGACCAGCGCGGCGCGGGTGTCGCCTAACGAAACATACAGCTTTCCTTCCGATCTTGAAAAATAGACCAGCGTTCGGCCGAGCGTCGTCATCGCGACGGGCCCGCCTTCGCGGTCGATCGCGGTGTCGATGGCTTCGGGTGTGAGGTGCCCCGGCAGAAGGTGGTTGCGCAGGATCGCGATAAGGACGGGACGGTGCTCCGGTTCGAGCAATGGCATGGCGCGATCGTTCACCGCTTCGAACGCTGCGTTGGTCGGGGCGAGAAGCGTGTAGCTGGCCGGGCCGTCGAGCACGGTAGTGAGTTGCGATTTCTCGATGGCGTCCTGCGCTGCGCTGAGATCCGGGTCGGAGCCTAGTGCAGCAGCGACCGTAAGCGCGCCGGCATCCTCGGTAAGGACGGGATCGTCGTCGTCGGGCTGAGGTTCGCTGCCGCAGGAGGATAGCAGCGCCAACGCAAACAACGGCAGCACGGCATGCCCTGCGCGCCGGGCGAGGGACGAGGGGGGTGTCATACCAAGAGATCGATCGCTGCGGTGACCCGCCGGGTCCGCGGATCGACCCGGTACACATAACCATCTACATAGCGGTACCAGACCGTGGGCGTATCCTGGTAACGCGTGCGATAGGAATAGGGGACGTTGTAGACGTCGTAGCCAGCGGGCATTTCCTGCCCGATGATGAATTCGTCACCTGTCAGCAGCGCGGCCACTCCGGTGATCGAAGCGTCTTCCGGATCTACCCGGTAGAGAACATTTTCGGCAAAGCGATAGGACGCTGCGGAACCGAGATCGAAATAGTCGACATAATAGGCCGGAGCGGCCGCACTCTCGATCCGTTCGGGCCAGGTCTTGCCGAGGGCAAGGGTGCCCCCGAGAAGGCCTGCCCTTGTGCGATAGCCGTCGAGCCACTGTTCCATCCGGTCGGTGCGATCGGTGTCCAGGCACGCAGCATTGCCCACCGCAGATCCGGGCAAGCATTCCGCCCCCGATACCGCTTCGCCGGCAAAAGCGGCCATTTCGGATCCATTTGCGGCATTCGTAGCCGGTGCGGCGCGTGCGCCGATCGATACGAGCGCCATGACTGCCGCGGCTGCGACCACCCTACGCATTAAGAATACTCCTTTGTCCTTGCAACGGCGGCGCGGGCCCTACGGTTCCATGCCGTTCGACGAGTGGAATGGGAGGAGTTCTGCGGCGTTCACTGCGAGCGGTAGAGCGCAGCCTCGGCCTTGCGGCGGCGGACCAGACCCTTGAGGATGCGGCCGCCGGCGCGGTTCCACCGCGCAAATTCGGCAGCGGCTTCACCATATTTTTCTGCCCGGTGAAGGCGCAGCAAAGTCGAACGGGCAATCGCGCCCGTGTTGTAATGAAAGCTGACGAGGGCATCGAATTGCGCCTGCGTCGTTTGCGCATTGCCCAGCGCGGTCGCGACATCGCGCGCGTGACGGGCGACATCCTCCTCCAGCCGGTTGTCGCATTGCTCCTGCGTCCAGACCGTTCCGGGACCGATGCCTGGCCCGGTAGCGCCCCAGCCAATTGTCCATGGATCGGCTCCGGTGCCCGGGTCGGGATAGGCCTCGATCAGGCCGTCCTGCCGGATCCGCGCGCAGCCTTCGAAATCTCGGATCAGCCGCAGCCCGCGCTCGCTGACGCCGCGCTCTTGGAGCAATTCACCCGAGGCTGAGGTTGCGGCGCTGACAGCGTCGATTGCCGCGTCAAGCCGGTCGACCTCGGACTGGCGGAACCCGCGGCCCAGAATTTTGCGGATCGTATCGAAGAGCGGTTTGCGGTTCATAGTGTGGCCTCCCGGGGAAACGAGGCCGCTTTGCTAGGCACCAACCGGCAGAGTAGGAAAATGCTTTCGCGCATCGAAAAGGCCGCCCGGTTGCCCGGACGGCCCTTTCTTGCCGAACCCTAAGGTCCGGTACGGATTGGCTCAGAACTTGAACGTTGCCGAAGCGCGATAGGTCTGCGCGTTGGCATTGTCCCGGGCGATCGTCGTGTCCACACCGATACCGAACTGCGCGGGACCGCTGTTGAACTTGGCGGAAATGCCCGCTTCGGCCCAGAACTTGTCTTGGCTGTTGACCGGGAAAAGCACACCGGGGCCGGTGCCGTTGGCGAACTGTGCCGAAACGGCGAACGGTCCGTCTTCGTATTCATGCACGAAGTCGACATTGGCATCGAGCTGAAGACCGGTGGTGACCTTCTGGTAGTCGAAACCGATCCGGCCTTGGAGGCTTTCGAAGTCCTCGCGGTCGATGCGCAGGGCAAGCGGGCCGCCGGTTTCCTCGATCACGTCGAGCGAATGGTCGACATAGCGCACTTCGATACCGGGCGAGATCGTGCCGAACGCGCCCTCGATGTCGTAGGAAATCCCCAGCGCTGCGCCGAGGCCGCCATCGCCGCTGTCGCTGGTAAGCGTCTGCGTACCGCCGCCGAAGGCGATGGTGCGCGTCGTGTCCAGATCGACATCGGTAACCGTCAGCTGGCCATCGACCACGAAGCCGTCGACGGTCTTCACGCTGCCGTAGAGCGACAGGGCGAGGGTCGTCGACTCGGTCTCATTACCGAGCGAAACTTCGGAATCGAGATCGGAATACTGCGCCGAGATGCCGATCATCGAGTTCTCGCCGGGGAAGTACTCGATACCGCCGCCGAAGAAATAGCCATCGACGTCGGTGTCACCCCCGGTTCCGGGCATGGCCGCGCCGCTGCCCTGCATCAGGCCACCCGCGAGATAGATGGCGACATCTTCGCGAAGCCCGCTTTCACGCACACGCGTCGGTTCGTCGGCCTGGTCGAGACCCATGGCCACTGCCGAGATCGGCTGACTCCCCCGCGAGACGCTGAGCCCGGCCGTACGGATCGGGTTGCCCAGCGTCGCGATGGTGCCGCCCGAACTCGCCAGCGTCGATTCCCGCAGCCGAGAAGCGTTGAACGACTGGACCTGGTTGTAGGACTGCGCGACCATTTGCAGCGCGGCCGTCTCAGTCGTCGGTGCCCAGCTTTCGAAGGCGCTCTGGATCGCCGACTGGTCGGCGAAATCGAGCACGTTGTACAGCGCTGCCAGAGCCGCATTGCCGCGGTTCTGATCGAGCAGCTGCGCATAGCCGCGCTGGACGGCATCGTTCCGATCGACCACCGACCCATAGCTGCGAGCCAGGATTTCCATCAGCACCGCAGTGTCGGTGTAGGTGAAGTTCTGGTACAGGATCGCGGAAAGATCACCGGCGTTGAAGGTGCCCGTCAGGCCGCCATCGGCGGTCAGGATGGTGAACTCCTGCCCCAGGCCGACACCCGGTTCCAGGACACCTGCACCCACGGCCACGACGCCGCCAAGCGACGCTTCGCCGGTGATTGCAAGCAGGTCGGACGTGTTGTCCGGCCCAACATCGATCATCAGGGTCGAGCCCGACGAAAGTACGGCCGAACCATCGATGGTCAGCGTATCGATCCCGCCGACCGTGCCGGGCGAGATGGCTCCCATGACGTTGGTGACGAACGGCGCGGTAACCGTTCCGCCGCCCTGCAGGGCGCCGCCGAAGATGGTGTAGTCACCGACCGAGTTCAGTGCGCCATCGACAGTGATGGTGCCGCCAAACTGGCTGATGTCGATCAGTGCAGTCAGGCTGCCGTCCGCGGTGATGTTCAGGCCGGCAGAACTGCGGACCGTCAGACGGTCGATCGTCACATCGCTGCTCAGCGTGGTCGTGCCGGCATTAGCCAGCGTCACATCGAAATAGCGCGGGTCGACATTGACGTCGGCGTCGCTGCTGACCACCGGATCGATGTTGTCGGGTACGAAGCCGGTCGCACCTGGCAGGCCGTTGTCCAGCGTCGGGTCGGGAAGCGCGGCGTCCGAGAATTCGGGCGTGCCGCCGTCGCTCGCGTGGGGGGCGTTTTCGGCGAACTCGGGGCCCTGGTTCTGCGCCTCGTTGGCATTGATCAGGCCGCCGCGGCCGACCGCCGAAGCATCGACGGCATCGGGATTGGCACCCTTTGCGCCACCACCACCGAGTGCATCGAGCATGTCGGCATCGGCTTGGCCGATGCCCGACGAGATGGAACCATCGGAGTTGCGGACCGGGGGCGTATCTTCACCGGTCGCCAGATCCTGGCAGCCTTCACCCGGACCGTCGCCTTGCGGGTCGAAGCAGACTTCGCCCCACTCGGGCGAGTCGCCGGTGATGCCAGCCCCAGGCGAGGTAGGCAGGCCGTTAACGACCTCGCCATCTTCGTTGATGACGCGATAGACGGGATCCAGCGTGGTTTCCCAGTGCGAGGCGTCTTCCCAGTTGCCGTCGCCATCCTTCGCCGTGACGTAGCGGTAGGGATTGGTAGCAACGATGTAATCCCAAAACAGATACAGCGGCTGGTAAAAGCTCTCGGTGCCATAGCTGGAGAAGACCTGCGGTCCGAAGAAACGCGAACCACCGGAAAGAACACCGATGACGAGGTCTTCGTCGCTCAGCGTATTGTTGGCCGCGTCGAGAATCAGCGGACCACCCGAATCGCCGCCAGCGGTGGTGCCTTCGCGCTCGCGCGCTTCATCCTTGTAAAGGTTGAAATCGAACGGATTGGTCTTGTTCGGATCGTCAAAGTCGAGACGATAGAGGTTCTGCGGCAGGTTGGAAGGGCCGCCAAACAGGAACGTGTTGCGTGAATCGAATGAGGTAAGCGCACCGATCATGTTCTCGGCCGACTTGCGTCGCCAATCGATCCCCAGGTTCGAACCGGTGGAACCCGAGCCGGTAGCGCCGTAGCCGGTGATGTTCACGTGATACCCGGTCCCGTCCGTATCGTCGATTGCCTCGGGCGTCGGCAGCGGCGAGAACAGCAGCGACCAGGTCGGCAGGTTCGCGGCTGGATCGGACAGGCTGGCGACGGCAATATCAGCCTCGAGGAAGCCGACTGCTTCGGGGCGCTGCAGCGACCGCGCATCGTAGTAGATGCGATTGACGTCGAAGACAGCGAGGTCGGGATTGCTGGCGAAGCCATTGCCAATCCAGTCGCGGAAGCCAGGGAGGGCATCGACATTGAAGGAGAAAGCCGAGCGAACCGTCGTGTCGTAATCGGTTTCCGGACGATCGTTCACGCAGTGAGCAGCAAACAGCACGGTACGCGGATTGATAAGCGTCCCGGTGCAAACGAAGCCGTCGTTGCGGAAGAACATGCCGACGCCGCTGAACTCTTCGTCGGTATCGACGATGTCGTCGGGAGTATAGTTGTCGTTCGGTACGATGGCGTGAGCGGGGGTGCTCAGCGCGACGGTCGACAAGGCAATGGTGGCGGCGCCGGCCAACAGGCGGCTGCCGTTACGATTGAACGTGGATTTCATGACGAAGGTCCCTCCAGGAATATTTCGCATAGTGGCGCGCCCCAAGTCGCGCATATGGTTACGTTTGACCCCAGTTGGACGAAAAGGAAAGACCGGTAACGTCCTCGGTTGAACCATTTTGTATGCCTGTGTTGCGCGAAGGACCCACCTTTTGATTGCGCATGAAAAAAGGGCGGCCGGATCGCTCCGGCCGCCCTTCTTCTATCCAGTTGCCATCTAACGCCGATTAGGCGTCAGGCGCTGTAGTACATGTCGAATTCTGCGGGGCAGGGCGTTGTTTCCACGCGCAGGACTTCGTCCCACTTCAATTCGCAGTAAGCGTCGATCTGGTCCTTGGTGAAGACATCGCCCTTGAGCAGGAATTCATGGTCCGCCTCGAGCGCTTCGAGCGCTTCGCGCAGGCTGCCGCAGACCGTGGGCACGTCCGCCAGTTCGGCGGGCGGCAGATCGTAGAGGTTCTTGTCCATGGCTTCGCCCGGATGGATCTTGTTCTGGATCCCGTCGAGCCCGGCCATGAGCAGTGCCGAATAGGCCAGGTAAGGGTTAGCCATCGCATCGGGGAAGCGGAATTCCACGCGCTTGGCCTTGTCGCCCGCACCATAGGGGATGCGGCAGGCGGCCGAACGGTTGCGCGCCGAATAGGCGAGCAGCACGGGCGCCTCGAAGCCCGGTACCAGCCGCTTGTAGCTGTTGGTGGTCGGGTTGGTGAAGGCGTTCAGCGCCTTGGCATGCTTGATGACACCGCCGATGTAATAGAGGCAGTTTTCGCTGAGGCCGCCATACTGGTTGCCCGCAAAGGTCGGCTTGCCGCCGTCCCAGATCGACATGTGCGTGTGCATGCCGGACCCGTTGTCGTCCTTGATCGGCTTGGGCATGAAGGTCGCGGTCTTGCCGTAGATATGGGCGACCTGCTGCACGACATACTTGTAGATCTGCAAATTGTCGGCGGTTTCGACGAGCGTTCCGAAGGTCACCCCCAGCTCGTGCTGAGCGGCAGCGACTTCGTGGTGATGCTTGTCGCAGGGCAGGCCCATCTCGATCATGGTCGAGACCATTTCGCCGCGGATATCGACTGCGCTGTCGACCGGGGCCACGGGGAAATACCCGCCCTTGGCGCGCGGACGGTGCGCCAGATTGCCGCTCTCATATTCCTTGCCGGTGTTGGTCGGCAGCTCGATGTCGTCGATGGCATAGCCCGAACCGGCATAGCCATCCTCGAACCGGACATCGTCGAACATGAAGAATTCGGCTTCCATGCCGACGTAGATCGTGTCGCCCAGGCCGGTGCTCTTGACGAAGGCTTCGGCGCGCTTGGCGGTCGACCGCGGGTCGCGTGCGTACAGCTCGCCGGTCGAAGGTTCGACGATGTCGCAGAAGACGATCATCATCGGTTCGGCGCTGAAGGGGTCGGTATAGACGCGATCGAGGTCGGGCTTCAGGATCATGTCACTTTCGTTGATGACCTTCCAGCCGGCGATCGACGAACCGTCGAACATCAGACCGTCTTCGAGCTCGTCTTCGCCCAGAACGCCCGCGACCATGGTCAGGTGCTGCCATTTGCCCTTGGGGTCGGTGAAGCGCAGATCGACCCATTCGATGCCTTCGTCCTTGATCTGTTTCAGGACGTCGCTTGCACTTGCCATTGGTATTGCCTCCGATTGAACAGGATTGGGTTGATGCGGGACTGGCGCCCCCGTTTTTTCAGATCGCGTCGTCGTCTTTCTCGCCGGTGCGGATGCGCAAGGCACCCTCGATCGACGAGATGAAGATCTTGCCGTCGCCGATCCGGCCCGTCTGGGCGGCGGCGGCGATGGCTTCGACCGTGCGGTCGGCGATGCCGGCGGGCACCACGACTTCGAGTTTTACCTTGGGCAGGAAGTCGACGACATATTCCGCCCCGCGGTAGAGTTCGGTGTGGCCCTTCTGCCGGCCGAAGCCCTTCGCTTCGGTCACGGTGATGCCGGACACGCCGATTTCGTGCAGCGCCTCCTTCACCTCGTCCAGCTTGAACGGCTTGATGATCGCTTCGATCTTTTTCACCTGGTGGTGTCCCCCGAGAATTCTTTGGCCCGTAGCTCACGAGGTTTACGCGCCGCGTCCGCACGTGTTCCAAGAACCGTGCCAAACGTGCGCAACGCGTATTTGCGTGAATCGGGGCGGTGGAAGTGGCTGTCGGTGCCCGAAGCACAGACAGGCGGTGCCTGTTTTTTAGGCAAGTGTCAGGCGCAGCCCTGCCGTTTCGGGCAGGCCGCACATCAGGTTGAGATTTTGCACGGCGGCGCCGCTGGCGCCTTTCCCGAGGTTGTCGAGCCGGGCGACGAGCCGCGCGTGCGATCCGTCATCATTGCCGAACACGAACAGTTCGAGCGCGTCCGACGCGGGTGCATCATTGCCGAGCAGGAGTTCGGCGACCGGTGCCTTGTCGCGGACCGTAACGACGGCCGAGCTTTCGTAAAACCGACTGAGCGAGTCACGCAGGCTGTCGGCGTGCGGATTGTCGGCCATCGCTCCGAGATGCAGCGGGACTTCCACGATCATGCCGCGATAGGTCGACGCGACCGACGGCGCGAACAGCACCGGATGCGCAAGTCCCGCGTGGGCTTTCATTTCGGGCAGGTGCTTGTGCGCCATGCCATAGCCGTAAGCCATGAAGGCGGGTGCCCCGGCGGCTTCGAAACGCTCGATCAGGGCTTTTCCGCCTCCCGAATACCCGCTCACCGCATTGACGGTATAGGGCCAGTCGGCGGGCAGCAGCCCTTCGCGCACCAATGGTGCGACCAGGGCGAGGAAGCCGGTGGGATAGCAGCCCGGGTTGCTCACCCGGCGCGCCTCGGAAACGCGTTCGCGTCCGACCAGCTCGGGCAGGCCGTAGCACCAGCCTTCCGCAGTGCGGTGCGCGCTGGAGGCGTCGATAACCCGCGTGGCGCTGGTACTGTCGATCAGCTCGACTGCCTCGCGGGCGGCGTCGTCGGGCAGGCAGAGGATCGCGATATCGGCCTCGTTGAGCGCCTCGCGCCGCGCCGCGCTATCCTTGCGCTTGGCATCGTCGAGCGCCAGCAGTTCGAATTCGGCCCGGCCGGCAAGCCGTTCGGCGATTTCGAGCCCGGTTGTTCCGGCTGCCCCGTCGATGAAAACCTTATGCATCGATGACCGGTGCGAGCTGCCCGAGCCGGACGTAGCCGCTGGGGCCTTCGGGGCCGCAGGTGATCCACGCCCAGTCGCCTGCGCAGTCGAGCAATTCTATCTCCTGTCCGGCGGGCAGGGTCGTGCCGTCTTCGGCATCGTCGCGCATGTTCAGCTTGAGCGTCGCGGGCGCCGCCCCGACAGCGCGCGGCTGCGGGATGACATAGTGTGCAGCGAGATAGGATTGCGCCAGCGCGATATGCGCCAGATCGCCGCGCAGGGGCAGCGTGCCCGGCGCAGGCTTGTCGACCGGGCCGTTCAATCCGACGACGCCTTCAGGAAGGGAATAACGGTCTGGGGCAGTCACGCTGTGTGCTAATTCCGGTTGTGAACGTTGCGGGCGCTTAGCCGCGCCCGCGCTTTCCCGCAAGCGGGCGGCCTTCAGCCTCCCCCGAAACGGGCCTGCAGCATGTGCCACGCGGCGCGCAATCCGTAGGCTTCGCCGCCCTTGGGCCGGCCCGGTTTAGCCTGCGGGCGCCAGGCGAATGTGTCGAAATGCGCCCAGTCGATCCCTTCGCCGACGAACTTGTCGAGGAACAGCCCCGCCACGCTGGCACCCGCAAAGGCATTGCCATGCGCGTTGTTGGTGTCGGCAATGTCCGAGGCGAGCCATTCGCGATAGACATCGGGCAAGGGCAGGCGCCAGGGTTCGTCGTCATGCGCCTTGCCGGCAGCGATCAGCGCCGCGGCGGTTTCGTCGCGGCGCGTCATCAGCGCCGGGTATTCGGGGCCGAGCGCCACCCGGGCTGCGCCGGTCAGCGTGGCGAAATCGAGGATCAGCTCGGGGTTCTCTTCGCTGGCCCGCTGCAAGGCGTCGCCGAGGATCAGCCGGCCTTCGGCATCGGTGTTGCCGATTTCGACAGTCAGTCCCTTGCGGGTTTGCAGCACGTCGCCGGGCCGGAAGCTGTTCGAACTGATCGCGTTTTCCACCGCAGGTACCAGCAGGTGCAGACGCACGGGCAGATGTGCGGCCATCACCAGTCCGGCCAGCGCGATCGCATGTGCGGCGCCGCCCATGTCCTTCTTCATCAACAGCATGCCGCTGCTGCTTTTGACGTCGAGCCCGCCGCTGTCGAAGCATACACCCTTGCCGACGATCGCGAGAACGGGGTTGCTTTCCTTGCCCCAGGTCAGGTGCATGATCCGCGGCGCATGATGGCGCGCGGCGGCGCGGCCCACCGCATGCACCATGGGATATTCCTGTTCCAGCGTATCGCCCCTGGTTACCTCCAGCCTGGCCGCATGGGTCTTGGCCAGCGCTTCGCATTGCTCTTCGAGCGCGGCAGGGCCCATGTCCTCGGCGGGCGTGTTGACCAGATCGCGGATCAGGCACACCGCCTGCGCCTCGGCCAGCGCGCTGTCGATGGCCTTTACGTCCTTGGTAAGCAGCACCCGCGGACCGACGGGGCGTTCGGGTTTCTTGTAGCGATCGAACACATATTGGCCGGTCTGCCAGCCATGCAGCGCTGGGCCGGGTTCGCCCCCGGCACGGCGATAGGTTCCTTCGGGAAGGCTTTCGGCCAGTTTCGCCATGCACCAGCTCGACAACTCGTCCGGATTGGCAACGCCGCCGACTGCGAACCAGCCATCGCCGTCGGGGACGATGCCGACCTGATAGCCGCCACCATCGAATTTCTGCGCATCCAGCGCTGCGCGCTGGCTGGCGGACAGGGACTTCTTCCATTCGGGGAAACCATCGCGATTGACGAGGTGGATGGAAATAGCGTCCTGGCCCCGGTCGGGCTGGATTAGCGGTTGCTTGTCGGCCATATTGTTGGTGCCCCAGATCAATTCGTTCTTCGCATAAGGAAACCGCGATGCGTGCGCCCCTGTTCCTGATTTCGTTCGCGCTGTCGAGTGCGGCCTGTTCCGGGACCGCCGACGATTCCGGACAGGGCGCGGCGAGCCAGGACGAAAGCGCGGCTGCCGCCGAGGGTGCGGGTGACGCTGCAGTGCCAGCCGAGGATTACGCGGAGGAAGAGGAAACCGAGCGTTATGTTTTCGAATATTCCTGGCCGGCCGCGGTTGCTGCCGAGGCAGGACTGGTCGAGGTGCTCGGGGACAGGGCACAGGGCATGAAGGCCGAAGTCGCCGCGCGCGCCGACGAGGATTGGGAGGCGGCAGGCGAGGGCGACTGGACGCCGCGTCAGCACAGCCTGTCCGAAGAATGGAAAGTAGTCGCCGACCTGCAGCGCTATCTCAGCCTGTCGGGCCATCTGGCCACCTATTCGGGCGGCGCCCATGGCATGTACGGCCTGCGTTCGCTGGTGTGGGACCGTGAAGCGAAGCAGGCGATGAAAGGCATTGCGCTGTTCAATTCCCCCGTTGCGCTGGAGCAGGGGCTCGGCCAGCGATTGTGCGATACGCTCAACGCCGAGCGGGCGAAGCGCCGCGGCAGACCTGTCGAACCCGGCAGCGGCGACACGTTCGACGATTGCCCGGGGCTGGACGAAGCCAGCGTGTTGCTGGGATCGTCGAACGGCAAGACGTTCGACCGGTTGAGTGTCTATTTCGGTCCCTACGTCGCGGGCCCCTATGCCGAAGGCGATTACGAGCTCGATTTCCCCGTCACCGCCTCGGTGCTCGATGCGGTCAAGCCGCATTACGCCGACGCTTTCAGCGTAAAGCGCTAGTCCTCTCGCAATTCCGGCCACAACCGCCTATGTGGGCCACATGACCGAATATCAGGTAATCGAGGCGGATGAGACCGTCTATCGCGACGGCACGATCAAGCTGCACGGCGAAGCTGGCTTCGAAGGCATGCGCAAGGCCGGGCGACTGGCCGCGGAAATCCTCGACGAGCTGACCGACTTCGTCCAGCCGGGTGTTACCACCGGTGCGATCGACGACAAGGCGCGCACCATGATGCTCGATGCGGGCGCAGTCCCGGCAACCATGGGCTATCGCGGCTATACGCACAGCTGCTGCACCTCGATCAACCATGTCATCTGTCACGGCATTCCCTCGGACAAGGCGCTGAAGGAAGGCGACATCGTCAATATCGACGTGACCCCGCTGCTCGACGGTTGGCACGGCGATACCAGCCGCATGTTCTTTGCCGGTGAACCGTCCATCAAGGCGCGGCGGCTGGTCGATGTGACCTATGAATGCCTTATGCTCGGCATCGAAGCGGCAGGACGGCCCGGCGCGCGGCTGGGCGATATCGGCGCGGCGATCGAGGCGCATGCCCGCCAGTATCGCTACGGCGTGGTGCAGGAATTCTGCGGACACGGCCTCGGCCGGCTGTTCCACGACGCGCCCGAGGTGATCCACGCGGCGCGTGCCGGAACCGGTCCGGAAATGAAGCCGGGCATGTTTTTCACCATCGAACCGATGATCAATGGCGGCCGCCCGCATGCCAAGATCCTGCGCGATGGCTGGACGGCGGTCACGCGCGACAAGTCGCTTTCGGCGCAGTTCGAACACTCGATCGGGATCACCGAAGACGGGGTCGAAATCTTCACCGAGAGCCCCAAGGGCCTGCACAAGCCGCCGTATTAGGCCTCGCGCGCTGCGCGCAGCGCGGCGCCAGCGATGAAGGGCGTAACCGCGCACAGGCCGAGGCTGATCGCCGCGGTGAGCAACAGCGCCGCAGGGTCTGGACGGCCGAGCGCGCCGGCCCCGAAAATCAGGATCGGCACGGCCAGCGGGATTACCATCAGCCCGGCAAGCGCTGCGCCGCCGCGCAGGCTGGCGGTGAGCGCCGCCACCGCGAGGCCCACGGCGGCGAGCCCTGGCGTACCAGCGAGCAGGCCTAGCAGGACGGTCCGGGTGGTGTCCGCGTCCAAGCCGAGCAATGCGGCGGCGGGCAATGTCGCCAGCAGCAGCAGCGGGGCGAAGGCCAGCCAGTGCGCCAGCAGGCGCGAGGCCATAGCCCATTCCTCGCTGATCCCGCGCAAGTGCAATTGGTCGAACACCCCCGCTTCGAGATCGCCCGCCACCAGCTTTTCGAGCGGGAGGATCGCGGCCAGCAGCGCCGCGACCCAGACGACACCGCCGCCGGTCCGTGCAAGCAGCTGGGCGTCGGGGCCGACCGCGAAGGGATAAAGCATCGCCACGGCTAGGAAGAACAGCAGCGGCAGGATGCCCCCGCCGCCGCGGCCGCCCGGCAACAGCAATCCGAGGTCGCGTCTGAGCAGCGCCGCTATCATGCCGCATACTCGGCGAGATCGATGATCGCGGGCGCAGGCAAAGCAATCGGCTGGTGCGACGCGGCAATGGCCATCCCGCCGGCCGCGCAATGCCGGGCGATAAGCGTTTCGAAGGCCGTCTGCGCCTGACTGTCGAGCCCGTTGAGGGGTTCGTCGAGCAACCAGATCGGGCAATCGCGATTGAGCAGCCGTGCCAGCGCCGCACGTTTCTTCTGGCCGGTCGAAAGATAGCGCACCGGGACATCCATCAGCGGTTCGAGCTGCAACAGTTCGAGCGCGCGGCCCGGATCGCGGCATCCGTCGATCCGTTCCCAGAATGCGAGTGCCTGGCCCAGCGCGAGATTGGTGTCGAGTGCCAGGCGTTCGTCGACCATACCCGCAGCGCCGGTCCGTTCGACCGCTCCTGCGAAGGGACGCAGAAGGCCTGCCAGGATACGGATCAGGCTCGATTTTCCGACGCCGTTGGCACCCACCACGTGGATTGCTTCCCCGGCTTCGCATGCGAAGGAGAGGCGCCGGAACAGCAACCGCTCGCCGCGACGGCAGGCGATATCCTTTGCGACGAGGCGAGCTTGCATGGGCGAGGGCGATAGGCAAAAGCCGCGCCAGCGACAAGCCGGAGGAGATTCGCACGCCATGACCGTCGAGCAGCTAAGCGAAGAAGAGCGCAAGACCTGGCTCAGCGCCTTGCCCGAGTGGTCGCTGTGCCGCGACGGGAACGCGATCGAGCGCACGTTCGAATTCGGCGATTTCTCCGCGGCCTTCGCCTTCATGACGCGCGTCGCGCTGATTGCGGAAAAGCGCGATCACCACCCCGAATGGTTCAATGTCTACAACCGGGTGGAAATCACCCTGACCACGCATGACGCCGGCGGTCTGTCGCTGCGCGACGTTAAGATGGCGCGCAAGATCGACGCGCTGTCTGCCTGACATTCTGGGCACGGGCGCAGATCTCTGCGCCCGGCGAATTACTTGCCCATTGGCCGGATCGATGAGTGTGTCTGCTTGCGCACCCTGCCGGGAAACCAGCGTGCGGCAAAGGCCATGGTTTTCGCCGTCTTTCCGACCGTCGTGTGCAGCCGGTCGCCGTGCACGGCCGCCCAGGCCGCCGCGGCCACGTCCGCCACGGGGGTTATCTCGAGCCCGGCATCGGTGACGCGCTGACGAATACCCTCGTTCGCGCCGGCGTGCGGGGTATGGTCGAGCAGCGGCGTTTCGATAAAGCTGGGCATCAGCGAAGCCACCTTGATCCCATCGGCCGACCATTCACCGTCGAGGCTTTCGGTGACCGCCCGCACCCCGAATTTCGTTGCCGAATACACGCTTGCGCCGGGCGTGCCGTAGATCCCGGCAGCGCTTGCGGTGTTGAGCAGGCAGGATCCCGGGGCGGTTTTCTTCAGATGGGGATGGGCCGCCTGAGCGCCGAACAGAACGCCTTTCAGATTGATGTCGAGACAGCGTTCGATTTCCTCGGCGCTGTTCTCGATCAGCGATCCGCCCAGCGGGATGCCGGCATTGTTGAACACCACGTCGATCCGTCCGCCGCTCGCCACCGAGAAGGCCTCGAGCGCCTCGTCCCAGGCAGCGCGGTCGCGCACGTCGAAGACATGCGAATAGACGAAGCCGTTGCCGATCAATTCGGCCGTCTCGTGCAGGCCGGACTTGTCGATATCGCCGAGCCCGATGAACCACCCGCGTTCGGCGAAATGCAATGCGACTGCGCGTCCGATGCCCGAACCGCCCCCGGTAATGAAGATCGCCTTGCGATCGCCCATGCTCTGTCTCCCTCGGTGCGCGCTAGAGCGCGGCATTGGTGTATGCGTGCCAGGTGAAGATGGCCATGGCGCCGCGATGCGGCCGCCATGCTTCGCCGATGGTACGGGTTTCCTTTTCGCTCGGCCGCTCTGCCAGTTCGAGCATGCGTCCGACCGCTTCCTGGACTGCCAAATCCCCCGCGGGCCAAATGTCGCCGCGCCCCTCGGCGAAAAGCAGGTAGATTTCCGCCGACCAGCGCCCGATCCCCTTGATCCGGGTGAGTTCGGCGATGGCTTCCTCGTCGTCGCGCGGAAGGTCGGCAAGGTCCAGTTCGCCGCTGGCCACCAGTTCGCACAGGCTACGCGCATAGCCCTGTTTCTGCCGCGACAGGCCGCAGGCCCGCAGCGTATCGAAATCGCGCGCCAGCAATTCGTGCGCGGGCATGGCTTCGCCCAGTTCTGCTTCGAGCTTGGCCCACACCGCATCCGCCGATGCGACGCTGACCTGCTGGCCGACGATCGTCCGCAGCAGCGTGCGGTAACCGGCGGGGCGCATGCGTTCCTCGGGATAACCGCAACGCTCCAACGCGCCGGCAACCACGGGGTCGGCCGCCGCCACCCGATCGAGGTCAGCGCGCAATTGTGCGTTGGTCAGCCCCATGGCGAGTGCGCTTGCCTTCCCCGTCGCGATTGAATAGCAGCGCGACGCATAGGGTCGACCAGTGGCCCTTTGCAACCGAGGAAACACGCAATGCCGAAACTGACCGTGACCACCCGCGAAGGCGAAACCAGCGAGATCGACGTCGCCGACGGCCTGACCGTGATGGAAGCGATCCGTGACAATGGCTTCGACGAGCTGCTGGCGCTGTGCGGCGGGTGCTGTTCCTGCGCGACCTGCCATGTGCATATCGATCCGGCGTTCACCGACAAGCTCCCCGAAATGAGCGAAGACGAGGACGATCTGCTCGAATCCACCGATCACCGCCAGCCGACCTCGCGCCTGTCGTGCCAGATTCCCTTCACCGCCGAACTCGATGGGCTGAAGGTTACTATCGCGCCTGAAGACTGATGTTGTTTGCAGCGTCGGGTCGGCAAGCCTAATTCGGGTCTCATGACTGCAATCCCCGTACGCGAGCATACGCTCGATCTTATCGGCAACACGCCGCTGGTCCGCCTTGAGGGACCGAGCGCCGAAGCCGGCTGCGACATCTTCGGCAAGTGTGAGTTTGCCAATCCGGGCGCCAGCGTGAAGGACCGCGCGGCGCTCTACATCATCCGTGATGCGGAAGAGCGCGGCGAACTCAAGCCCGGCGGTACGGTGGTCGAAGGGACTGCAGGGAATACCGGAATCGGCATCGCGCTGGTGGCCAATGCGTTGGGCTATCGCACGATTATCGTGATGCCCGACAACCAGTCGAAGGAAAAGATGGACACGCTCCGCGCGCTGGGTGCGGAACTGGTCACCGTTCCGCCGACCAAGTATGCCGACTCCAACCATTTCCAGCACGTCTCGCGCCGCATGGCGGAAGAACTCGACGGCGCGGTCTGGGCCGGCCAGTTCGACAACACCGCCAATCGCAAGGCCCATATCGAAACCACCGCCAGGGAACTGTGGGACCAGCTCGAGGGCCGGATCGACGGCTTTACCTGCGCGGCGGGCACCGGCGGCACGATCGCGGGTGTCGGAATGGGGCTGAAGGAACTGGACGAAACCGTCACCATCGCGCTGACCGACCCGCATGGCGCGGCGCTGTACAACTACTTCGCCAGTGGCGAGCTGAAGGCCGAAGGGTCTTCGGTCGCCGAAGGCATCGGGCAGGGGCGCATCACCGGCAATCTCGAAGGTGCGCCGATCGATACGCAGTTCCGCATTTCGGACGAGGAAGGCCTGACATGGGTGGCCCGCCTGCTTCGCGAAGAAGGTCTGTGCCTTGGCCTGTCCTCGGGCATCAATGTCGCCGGCGCGATTGCGCTGGGCAAGCAATTGGTGGCCGAAGGGCGCGAGAATCCGCGCGTCGCCACCATCCTGTGCGACACCGGCTTCCGCTATCTCTCGACGCTTTACAGCGCCGAATGGCTGGCCGCGAAGGGCCTGCCGGTGTTCGATTGGTTGCAAAGCGGCGATTGACTGTTGCCCGGGCGTGCCTAGGTTCGGGGCGTGCACCAATTCTTCGACATGAGCCGCAAGCCGCCAATGGGCGAGTTGCCCGACGTTCCGGGCAAGGATGCCCGGCGTGAACGGTCGATGCAGCGCCTGCAGATCGGCACGACCGGTATCGTCATGATGATCCTGCTGGTGGGCCTTGCCAGCGTCATCCAGAACCGCGCGGCCGAAACCGACGCGACGACCGTACCCGCGGCCGCGTCGACGACCGAACCGACCTCCGCCCCGGCCCGCAACGACCCGCTGGTCGAAGCCGGTGTCGTGCCGGACCTGCCCGCCCAGCCCTCGGCGACGCCCAGCGCATCACCGACAGTCGACCCCCCGATGTCCAGCGATGCGCTTCCGCCGGCGAACTAGCCTGTCGGTAGCGCTGGCGCTGCTGATTGCCGCCTGCTCGGCGGGGCCGGCGGAGGAGACGGCCCCGGCTAAGCCGCGCCTCGGCCTGTTCTCGACACTGCCGATCTATTGGGGCGAAGGCGATGTCGCCGCGCTCATCGATTCCGGGGCGGAGCCGGACTGGGTGCGAGTCGAACTGGAATCGCGCTACGATCTGGTGCCGCTCGACACGCTCGAACCCGAAGCACTGGCAGGGATAGACCGGGTGATCCTGGCGCAGCCGCGCGCTCTGGCGCCGTCGGAGAACGTCTCGTTCGACCAGTGGCTGACCGCTGGCGGGGAGGCGCTGATATTCGCCGATCCCATGCTGACACGCCATTCGGAATACCCAATCGGCGATCGCCGCCGGCCGCAGGACGTGGTGCTGCTCTCGCCGCTGTTCGACCATTGGGGGCTGGAGCTGACTTTCGACGAAACGCAACCGGGCGAGGAGCGGGTGTTGCCAGTCGCTGGCCTGCCCGTACCCGTGCGGCTGCATGGCCGCTTCGTGCGCAACGATAGCGGCGCGGAAGAGCGCACATGCACCACGCATGACGAGGGCCTGGTCGCGCGCTGCGCCGTGGGGCAGGGCACGGCATTGGTGCTGGCCGATGCGGCGCTGCTCGACTGGGACGGCAGCGCACCCGTTCCCGCCCGGCGCAAGGACGCGCTGCAGGCGCTGCTCGGCGGGTTCGGCGCGCGGGAATCGCTTTCGCGCGATTGAGCGGGATTTTACGGGAATACTGCGGGGAAAGGCGGGGATGATGCTCATTCTCGCCGGAAATGCGTGCGCTTACAGCGTGTTCGTTAGCGATTTGGTAACGAATTCGAACCCTCCCGCCGACGAAATTAGTTCAATAAAACAGGTGCTTGTCGGCTTATCCCGTAAAATCCCGCAAATTTCCCTTCCATCCCCGCCGTACCCGCGATAAACCGCAATCACATCGGACACCACTGTCACTGCGCGTTTCGCCGGCAGGCGATGCGTCTCGCCCATGCGTTCGGGCGGGCCGGGAAAGTTTTGTCCGATGAGGAGGTAAGCGAAACCGCAATCGAGGTTCGGGGAAAGTGTCATTCGGAGGGTATAGCGGTCAGGCTTATTCGCCCGCGGGCGACAAGGGCCGCTTTGTGCTTCCTCCCCTTTTCCGCAAGGCCGTGAAGGACAGCAGCGACGGTCGCGTCCTGTGCCTCTCCAAGCATGCCAGCTGGAATTGCCTCGTCGGCTTCGGCCTTTCGCGCAAACCCGAACTGGAAGCGCAGCTCGACCGCGAGGAAGAGCTTGCCGTCCGCCTGGGCCGTGAATTCGATCGCGATACCCGCTCGAGCCAGCTGTTCGGTTTCCAGGAGCTGCCCTTCGACGACAGCGGCCGCTTCGTCATGCCCGATCACCTGCGCATCCTCGGCAAGATCGAAGACGGGCTCTATTTCCAGGGCGGCGGACGGTTCTTCACGCTGTGGAACCCCGTGGAACTGGCCCAGATGGGCGACGATTGGGCGGGCGCGAAGGCGGCCTGCGCCAGCTTCCTTGCCGATGCGAAGGCCAAGGGCAAATGACCGGTGCCCCGCACATTCCCGTCCTGCTGGACGAAGTGATCGCCGCGCTCGATCCGCAGCCCGGCGATGTCGTGATCGACGCCACCTTCGGCGCCGGCGGTTATACGCGTGCGCTGCTCGAACGCGGCGCGACGGTTCATGCTTTCGACCGCGATCCCGATGCGATCGCGGCGGGCGAGGCATGGCCAGAGACGAAGGTCGATCCGCCGCGGCTGGTGCTGCACCCGCACCGCTTTTCGGAAATGGCGGAAGTCATGACGGCTGCCGGCGTCGCTCGGGTCGACGGGATCGTCATGGATATCGGTGTCTCGTCCATGCAGCTCGACCAGGCGCATCGCGGCTTTGCCTTTTCATCCGACGGCCCGCTCGACATGCGGATGAGCCAGGATGGCGAGAGCGCGGCCGATTTCCTCAACACGGCCGACGAAAAGTCCATTGCCGATGTGCTCTACCTCTACGGCGAAGAGCGCCAGTCGCGTCGCGTGGCCCGCGCCATAGTGGCCGCGCGTCCGCTGAAGACGACCGGCGAACTCGCGCGCATCGTGCGCAAGGCGCTGGGGTACAAGCCCCATGACAAGAAGGATCCGGCCACCCGGACCTTCCAGGCGGTGCGCATTCATATCAACGGCGAGCTCGACGAACTGTCGCACGGACTGTCGGCCGCCGAAAGCTTGTTGTGTGAAGGAGGCCGCCTTGCGGTGGTCAGCTTCCACAGCCTCGAAGACCGGATCGTCAAGCGCTTCCTGCGCGAGGCATCCTCAACCCCGAGCGCCTCGCGGCACGTCCCATTGGCGGCGCAGGACGATCCGGTCTTTTTGCAGGTCAGCAAGGCAATCAAGCCGGGCGAGGCCGAGATCGAGCGCAATTTCCGCGCACGCTCTTCGGTGCTGCGCCACGCCACGCGCACCGCCGTGCCCGCGCGGGAGGCCGCGTGATGGTCGGCGGTTCGCGCATTCGCCAGATCGGCTGGGCGCTGGTGCTCGCCGTGTGTTTCGCGCTGCTGCTCGCGCTGACCTTCAAGGTCAACGCGGTGAAGAGCGACGTGCGGCTTGCCGAGAGGCAGATCATCGCGGCGCAGCGCGCCAAGCTGATGCTCGAAACCGAGTTCGAAACCCGCGCCAGCCAGCAGCAATTGTCCGACTGGAATGCGGTTGAGTTCGGCTATGCCGCGCCGCGCGCGGATCAGTATCTCGAAAGCGAGCGCCAGCTTGCCGCGCTGGGTTCGCCGCGCGGGATCGATGCGCCAGAGCCGGTGCGGGTGGCGCTCAACCGGCCCGCTCCCGAAAGCGACGGCCTGCTGGCCGAATGGATCACGGGTGAAGAAGGCGATGCCGCGCCCGAACGGGCGGAGCGCTCCGAAAGGCATGACCTGATCGCCGCCGGCGGGCTTGCCGAACGGCTGGCGAGCCCCGTGGCCGGAATGGCCAGCGTCGCCGAGGCGGGTCAATGAACGCCTTTTCCGGCTTCGGCCCTGCAATCGCCGCGGGCAGAAGCGGATATGGTGCGGTGAGCATGGCCGTGGCCTCGGGCCGCGTGCAGCTGGTTACCATCCGGCAGGAATCGCTCTCGCTGGCGCGCTGGCGCCTGTTGTGGGTCGCGCTCGGCTTCGTCTTCGTGACGCTGCTTGCGCTGGTGCGCATCGGCTATCTCGGGGCGTCGGACAATGGCGCGCGCGGCACTTCGCTCGAAGAAGCGCTGCTGCCGCCTCGCGGCGAGATATCCGATCGCAACGGCGTGCCGCTGGCGCGCGCCTTCCCCGCCTATGCGCTGTGGTTCAATCCCACTGCGCTGGGTGAAGACGGTGCGCCTTTGGTCCGTGATCCGGCGGTGGTCGCGGGCAAGCTGAAGGATATTTTCCCGGATCTCGATCAAGCCGCGGTCACCGCGCAACTGGCAGCGGGCAAGCAGGGCTATATCCGCCGGCGGGTGCTGCCCGAGGATGCCAACCGGGTGCAGGACATCGGCGAACTCGCACTCGAGATGCCGATGGAGAACGACCGCCACTATCCGCAAGGCTCGATGGCGGCGCATGTGCTCGGCTATGTCGCGGCGGATGGAACGGGCCGCGTGGGGATGGAGCAGGTGCTGGACGCGCATCTGTCCGATCCGGCGACGCGCGGCACCCCGATCGCCCTGTCGATTGATTCCCGCGTCCAGGGCGCGCTCGAGGACGAGCTGCGCCGCGGGATGAAACTGGTGCAGGCACAGGGCGGTGCGGGCATCGTGCTCGATGTCGACACCGGCGAAGTGCTGGCGCTGGCTTCCCTGCCCGAATTCGATCCCAATAAGATCGATGCGCGCGGCCAGAAACTGATGTTCAACCGCGTGACCAACCAGGTCTACGAACTCGGTTCGACCTTCAAGCCGCTGTCGGTCGCGGCCGCGATCGATGCCGGCGTGGTGCGCAATCTCGGCCGCCGGTGGGATGCGAGCCCGGTCAAGGTCGGCCGCTTCGCGATCAAGGACAGCCACCCGATGGGGCCCGATCTCAACGTGGTCGAGGCGCTGATCCATTCGTCGAACACCGTGACCGCGCGGCTGGCGGACGAGCTCGGCCCCGAACGCATGCGCCGCACGATGATCGATCTCGGCATGAACGAGCGGCCCTATATCGAACTGCCCGCCAAGGGCTTCCCGATCTGGCCGGGCAAGAAGTGGCCGCGCCTGCGTTCAATGACGGTAGGCTATGGCCACGGCATCGCCGTTACACCGCTGCATCTCGCAAGTGCCTATGCGGCAATGGTCAATGGCGGCATCTGGCGCCCCGCGACACTCAGGAAGCTGGGGCCGGGCGAAGCGCCCAAGGGTCGCCGCGTGTTCAAGGCGTCGACTTCCAGCCGGATGCGCCAGCTGCTGCGCGCGATCGCCGTATACGGCACGGGCAAGAACGCCGATGCGCCGGGTTACCGCGTGGGCGGCAAGACCGGCTCGGCCGAAAAGCCCGGCGGCAGTGCCGGCTATCGCAAGACCGCGCTGGTTTCGACCTTCGCCGCCGCCTTCCCGATGGACCGTCCCCGCTATGTCGTGATTGCCATGCTGGACGAACCCCGCGGCACGCTGGCCAGCTCCTACCAGCGTACCGCCGCGTGGAATGCCGCCCCGATCGTCAAGCGCCTGGTGCCGCGCATCGGCCCGCTGATCGGCGTGCGCCCCGACGATACGCGCGATGTCGATATTTCCGATCTCAAGCCGCTCATCCCGGAGGCGAACAAGTGAAGCTTGCCAAACTCTGCGCCGCGGCGGGGTTCGCCTGCGAAGCCGACGCCAACGTGACCGGTTTCGCAATCGACAATCGCAAGGTCGCACCCGGCACCGTCTTCGGTGCGTTCCAGGGTACGCAGGTAAACGGCGAAGACTTCATTCCCGCGGCGATCGAAAGCGGAGCCATCGCGGTGGTGGCGCGGCCCGAAGCGACAGTCGAAGGCGCGGTCCATATCGCCGATCCGGAGCCGCGCCGCGCTTTCGCGGCCCTCGCAGCGCAGTTCTTCACCCCCGTGCCCGACCATATCGTCGCGGTGACCGGCACCAACGGCAAGACCTCCACCGTCGAGATGACCCGGCAGATCTGGCGCATGGCGGGGGAACGCGCGGCAAGCATCGGCACGCTCGGCGTCACCACGCCCGACGAAAGCGTTTCGACCGGACTGACCACGCCCGATATCGTGACCTTCCTGTCCAACCTCAGCGGCCTGGCGCGCGAGGGCGTTACGCACGTCGCCTATGAAGCGTCGAGCCACGGACTGGCGCAATTCCGCAATGAAGGCCTGCCCGTGATGGCCGCCGGCTTTACGAACTTCAGCCGCGATCACCTCGATTACCATGCCGACATGGAAGACTATTTCGCGGCCAAGATGCGGCTGTTCGATGAAGTCGTAACCGATGGTGCAGCGGCAGTGATCTGGATGGGGTCGGGCGACAGCGGCTGGAATGCCCGCGTGGTCGAGCATGCGCGCACCCGCGGGCTCGCCGTGATGACCGTCGGCGAACAGGGCGAAGCGATCCGCCTCGTCAATCGCGAGCCGACCCAGCTCGGGCAGTCGCTGACCGTCGAACATGCCGGGCAGGAGCGGACAATCGATCTGCCGCTGATCGGTGCCTATCAGGTGTCCAATGCGCTTACGGCGGCGGGCCTTGCGCTTGCCACCGGGACCGAAGCCAGCCGGGTCTGGGATGCGGTCGCGCGGCTCCAGCCGGTTCGCGGACGGCTCGAGCGTGCGGCGATCGCGCCTTCGGGTGCACCGATCTATGTCGATTACGCGCATACGCCCGATGCGATCGCGGCCGCGGTTGCCGCGCTGCGCCCGCATGTGTCGGGCAGGCTGATTACCGTTTTCGGCGCGGGCGGCGACCGCGATCACGGCAAGCGTGCACCGATGGGCGCTGCCGCCGCCAAGGCGAGCGATGTCGTCATCGTCACCGACGATAATCCGCGCGGCGAAGATCCTGCGGATATCCGCCGGCAGGTGCTTGAGGGTGCGCCCCAAGCGCGCGAGATAGGCGGGCGTCGCGAAGCCATTCTCGCAGCCATCGCCGAAGCGGGCGCGGAGGACATCGTCCTCGTCGCCGGCAAAGGACATGAAACGGGTCAGATCATCGGATCGGGAGATAACATGCGAGTGCTGCCCTTCGACGATGTCGATGTCGCGCGCGAATGCGTCGCGGAAATTGCCAGGGGTGCCGCATGAGCGCCGCCATCCTGCGCCATCCGGCCTATATCGAATGGCCCGCCGACCCGCGTGACCGGCTGCCGCTGACCCTGTGGGATGCGCGCAGCATCGCCGAAGCGGTGGGCGGCATCGCCAGCCATGATTTCCAGGTCGCCGGCGTCGAGATGGACAGCCGCGATGTCATCAATGGCGATCTTTTCATTGCCCTGAAGGGGGAGGCGATGGACGGCCACCGTTTCCTCGACAAGGCCTTCGCCAATGGCGCAGCGGGAGCGATCGTCGATCGCGCTGTCGACTGGCCGCACATTCTCGTCAAGGATACCACTGCCGCGCTCGAAGCGCTGGCGCGTGCCGCGCGCAGCCGCGTCGAGGCGACGATTATCGGGGTGACCGGTTCGGTCGGCAAGACCGGGGTCAAAGAAGCGATCTTCGCGAGCCTCGAACGTGCCAGCCGCGGCGCGGCGCATCGGTCGACGCGTAGCTACAACAACCATGTCGGGGTTCCGCTCAGCCTGGCGCGCATGCCCGCGCGCAGCCGGTTCGCCATTTTCGAAATGGGCATGAACCACGCAGGCGAAATCGCGGGTCTCACCACGCAGGTCCGACCGCATGTCGCTGTCATCACGACGATCGCACCCGCGCATATCGAGAACCTCGGCAGCATGGATGCCATTGCTGCGGCCAAGGCGGAAATCTTCGCCGGGCTCGAGCCGGGCGGAACGGCAGTCATCCCCGCCGACAGTGAACATAGCGCGGCGCTCGAACGCGCCGCCAGGGATGTCGGCGCGCGCGTGGTCAGCTTCGGCCGTGCCCGCTCTGCCGATGTCCGCTTGCTCGACGCGATCCCCAGCGCCAATGGCGGCAGCCTGGTGACCTGCGAATTTCCCGAAGGCCGGCTGTGCTACACCGTGGCCGAACCCGGCGATCACTGGGTGATCAACTCGCTCGCGGTGATGGCTGCAGTCCGGGCCGCGGGCGGCGACATGGCCGCTGCCGGACTGGCGCTGGCGGAAATGGGCGGGCTCAAGGGCCGCGGCGCACGGCACGGCATTGCGGTGCCCGGCGGCAAGGCCCTGCTGATCGACGAAAGCTACAACGCCAATCCCGCCAGCATGCGCGCGACGCTCGCCCAACTGGGGCAGACGCCCTCCGGACGCCGGATCGCCGTGCTCGGGTCGATGAAGGAGCTGGGCGATTTCGGTCCGCAGTTCCATGCCGCGCTGGCCGAGCCCGTGCTGGCGGCCGATGTCGACTACGCCTTGCTCGTCGGCGACGAGATGGCCGCGCTGGCGCAGGAACTGGGGAAACCGCAAAGCCCCGTTCTTGGCAAGCCGTTCGCCTGGGCGCATTGCCAGACCGCCGACGAGGCGATCGGGTTGCTTGAGGACTTCGGCGTAGTCGCGGGCGACGCCGTGCTGGTCAAGGGCTCCAACTCGGTCGGACTTGGCCGGCTCGTGGATCATTTCACCCGCGCCAGCTAGGCGCGACGAGAGGCTCGATTGCTTTATTTGCTCGCCGAATGGTTGAATTTCGAAGGCGTCTTCAACCTCGTGCGGTACCAGACATTCCGCGCCGGCGCGACGCTGATGACCGCCCTGTTCATCGGTCTCGTCATCGGTCCGCGGTTCATCGACATGCTGCGCGTGCGGCAGGGCAAGGGGCAGCCGATCCGCGAGGATGGCCCGCAGAGCCACCTCGCCAAGCGCGGCACGCCGACCATGGGCGGGCTGATGATCCTGATCAGCCTCAGCCTGGCGGTGCTGATCTGGATGGATCTGAGCAATCCGTTCATCTGGGCCTGCCTGGCGGTCACGCTGGGCTTCGGGCTGATCGGGTTTCTCGACGATTACGACAAGGTTTCCAAGGCCAGCCACAAGGGCGTTTCGGGCAAGGTCCGGTTGCTGCTGGAATTCGCGATCGCGGGCGTCGCCAGCTATCTGATCGTCGGCCAGATCAACACTTTCCTCTACGTCCCCTTCGTCAACGATTTCGGGATCGAGCTGGGCTATTTCTACTTCGTCTTCGCGGCTTTCGTGATTGTTGGGGCGGGCAATGCAGTCAATCTGACCGATGGGCTCGACGGGCTGGCCACCATGCCGGTGATCATCGCGGCAGGCACCTTTGCGCTGATCGCCTATCTGGTCGGCCGCGTGGACTATTCCGAATATCTCGGCATTCCGCACGTGGCGGGCGCGGGGGAACTGGCGATCTTCTGCGCCGCGATCATGGGCGCGGGGCTCGCCTTTCTGTGGTTCAACGCTCCGCCCGCCGCGGTGTTCATGGGCGACACCGGTTCGCTCGCGCTCGGCGGCGCGCTGGGCGCGATCGCCGTCGCCACGCACCACGAGGTCGTGCTGGCAATAGTGGGGGGATTGTTCGTCTTCGAGGCGTTGTCGGTCATCATTCAGGTGTTCTGGTTCAAGCGTACGGGGAAAAGGGTCTTCCGCATGGCCCCCATCCACCACCATTTCGAACAGCTCGGCTGGTCGGAGAGCAAGGTCGTGATCCGCTTCTGGATCGTCGCCATCGTGCTCGCACTCATGGGGCTCGCGACGCTCAAGCTACGATGATCACTTCGCCCGCCTGGAAGGACAAGAAATACGCCGTTCTCGGACTGGCGCGGTCCGGCCGGGCCACGGCCGAAGCGCTGCTGGCGGCGGGTGCCGACGTGCTGGTGTGGGACGACCGCGCCGAAGCGCGCGCGGCCTTCGCCGGGCGCTGCGCGGTCGCCGACCCGCTGGAAGCGGACCTTGCCGGCTATGCGGGAATGGTGGTCAGTCCCGGCGTTCCGCTCAACACCCATCCGATCAAGCCGCATGCCGACCGTTCCGGCGTGCCGGTGATCGGCGATATCGAACTCTTTGCGCAGGCGCGCGCCGCGCTGCCGCGGCACAAGGTCGTCGGCATCACCGGCACCAATGGCAAGTCAACAACCACGGCGCTGGTTCACCACATGCTGAAAGAGGCGGGCGTGCCGGCCACAATGGGCGGCAATATCGGCCTGCCGATCCTCGAGCAGGAGCCGCTGCCCGAAGGCGGGGTCTATGTGCTCGAACTGTCGAGTTACCAGATCGACCTGACCTATTCGCTCGCTTGCGACGTGGCGGTGCTGCTCAACATCACCCCCGACCATCTCGACCGCTATGACGGCGATTTCGCCAAATACGCTGCCAGCAAGTCGCGCCTGCTGGCAATGCAGACGCGCGGCCAGAACGCGATCGCCCGGTTCGCCGATGCGCGGGTGCTGGGGCAGTTCGCCGAAGGTTCGATCGCAAGCATTCTCGAGGATGTCCTGCAGAACCGGGGAATCGCGCCGGGCGAGCAGGCCGAGTGGCCGTCGCTGCAAGGTCCGCACAACCGCGAAAATGCCGCAGCGGCCATTGAAGCCTGCGATATCCTGGGCATCCCGACCGCGCAGATCCGCGCCGCGCTCAAGAGCTATCCCGGCCTGCCGCACCGCATGGAGCGCGTCGCGGAAATCTCCGGCGTTGCCTATGTCAACGACAGCAAGGGCACCAACACCGCCGCTTCGGCGCCCGCGCTGGCCGCGTTCGAGAACATTCACTGGATCGTCGGCGGGCTCGGCAAGGAGCCGGGACTGGGCGAGTGCGAGGCCGAACTGGGCCGCGTCAAGGCGGCCTATACCATTGGCAGGGCCGGACCCGACTTCGCCGCACTGCTCGAAGGCCGCGTCCCGGTCGAGCAGTGCGAAACGCTCGACCGCGCGGTGGCCAGTGCCGCTGCGAAGGCCGCGGCGGGCGATACGGTCCTGCTCAGCCCCGCCTGCGCCAGCTTCGACCAATATGCCGACTTCGAGAAGCGCGGCGACCATTTCCGCGCGCTGGTGGAGCGGCTGGCGTGAACACGATGCAGCCCTACGTTCCCGGCAAGCGCCAGCCCGCGCATATGCCCAAGGGCAAGCTGTCGCGCTGGTCCGAGCTCAAGATCTGGTGGCGCGAGATCGACCGCGTGCTGCTGCTGCTCGTGCTGCTGCTGATGAGCTTCGGCACGATCGCGGTGGCTGCCGCCAGCCCGGCCAGCGCCGATCGTCTCTCCACTTCCAGCCAGACGCTCGATCCGCTGTATTTCTTCTACCGCCACCTTGCCTGGCAGGTGCTTGCGCTGGGCACGCTGTTCGGCGTGTCGATGCTGACCCGCGACAGCGCGCGGCGGTTCGGGCTGCTGCTGGCCGCGGGCATGACCGGGCTGCTGTTCCTCGTCCCGCTGGTGGGCGCGGAAATCAACGGCGCACGGCGGTGGATCAATCTGGGGATGCAGTTCCAGCCGTCGGAATTCCTCAAGCCCGGCTTCGCCATCGCCACGGCCTGGATCCTGTCGTGGCGGATGCGCGATCCCAACATGCCGGTGGCGGGCATCGCCACCGCCTATGTCGCGCTGATCGCCGCGCTGATGATGATGCAGCCCGATTTCGGCGGCACGATCCTGTTTGCGGGCGTGTGGTTCGTCGCGATGATCCTGTCGGGCATCGACATGAAGCGGATGGGGGCAGTGATCGGCGGCGTGATCATTGCGCTGACCGCGACCTATTTCCTCTATGACAACGCGCGCCACCGCATCGACAGCTTCATCGGCGGGGGGACCGCCTACGACCAGGTGGATCTGGGGGCACGCACGCTGACGGCGGGCGGCTGGACGGGCGCGGGTTACGGCCTCGGCATCCGCAAGATGAGCCTGCCCGAAGCGCATACCGACTACATTTTCAGCGTCATCGGCGAGGAATTCGGCCTGATTGCCTGCGCGCTGATCGTGCTGGTCTATCTCGCCATTGTCGGGCGCGTGCTGATGCGCCTGCTCGACGAAGAAGACCTGTTCGCGCTGCTGGCCGGGGCTGGCCTGATCGCGCTGCTCGGCGGACAGGCGTTCATCAATATCCTGGTCAACCTGCAGCTTTTCCCGTCGAAGGGGATGACCTTGCCGCTGGTCAGCTATGGCGGATCGTCGACCATTGCGATCTGCCTCAATGTCGGTCTGCTGCTGGCGATAACGCGGCGCAATCCGTTCCTGAAAAGCCGGACCATTGGGCTTGGCGACCGGCTCGGCTTCGGGCAGACGGCCCCGATGAAAGACACCGCGCCTTCCCCGCACCGCGAGATCCACCCATGACCGGTGCCAGCCGCCATTATGTCCTTGCCGCCGGGGGGACGGGCGGACATCTGTTGCCCGCCTTCGCGCTGGCCACCGAACTCGAACGGCGCGGCCATCACGTCGCGCTGATCACCGATACGCGCGGCGCGCAAATCCCGGGCAAACCCGATTTTCTGCCTGCCCATGTCATTCCCGCGGGCCGGTTCGGCAAGAACCCGCTGAGCTGGATCAAGGGCATCCGCGCGGTGCTGCAGGGCCGGCGCATGGCGCTGCGCCTGTTCGACAGTTTCCAGCCGAGCGCGGTGGTCGGGTTCGGCGGTTACCCGTCGCTGCCGACCGTGCTGGCGGCGAAGAGCGCGGGCGTGCCCACCGTAGTGCATGAACAGAACGCGGTGCTGGGCCGGGTGAACCGGTTGTTCGCGCGGCACGTCGATGCGATCGCCACTGCCTATCCCGAAGTCGAACGGCTCGATCCCAAACATTCCCGGAAAGTGCATCTGGTCGGCAATCCGGTACGCGCGGGCGTATTGTCGCTGCGCGACGAACCCTTCCCGCCACTGGGCGAGGAAGGCCTGCTGCGGGTGCTGGTGACCGGCGGCAGCCAGGGCGCCCGCGTCTTGTCCGAAGTGGTGCCCGACGGGCTGTCGATGCTTCCCCCCGCGCTGCGCCAGCGGTTGCAGGTCACCCAGCAATGCCGGCCCGAAGATCTCGACGCTGTGCGCGAGCGGTATCGCAACCATGCCATACCCGCCGAACTGGCGACCTATTTCGAGGACATGTCGGCGCGGCTGGCCGATGCGCATTTGTTCATCGGCCGCGCCGGGGCATCGACCATTGCCGAACTTACTGCCGTCGGGCGGCCGGCGATCCTCATTCCGTTGCCGATCGCGACCGATGATCACCAGGCCGCCAACGCCCGCGAACTGGCGAGAGCCGGCGGCGCGCGCGTGATCCGCCAGGAACGCTTCAATGCCAAGGAACTGGCCAAGCAGATCAAGGCGCTGGCGGACAACCCGCAAGGGCTCGGCCGCGCGGCGCATGCCGCCTGGAATTGCGGCCGCCCGCGCGCGGTCGAGGATCTCGCCGATCTCGTCGAAAGCTTCGGCGGAGCAGATATGATGGATGTAATTCGCGTCGGCGGCAACAACGCCCGGGGCGCTTCGCAGGGCCTGCCGGCCGGCCAGGGTGCAGTGCGGGAGAGTGCGGAATGAGAGGCGTTCCAACCGATATCGGGACCGTTCATTTCGTCGGCATCGGCGGCATCGGCATGTCCGGGATTGCCGAGGTGATGAACAATCTCGGCTACACCGTGCAGGGTTCCGACATGAAAGAAAGCGCGACCGTGGAACGGTTGCGCCAGCGCGGGATCGAAGTGGTGATCGGCCACGCCCCCGAAAACGTCGCAAGCGCGGCGGTCGTCGTGACCTCGACCGCGGTCAAGCGGACCAATCCCGAAGTCGCCTATGCGCTGGAAAACCGCATTCCCGTGGTCCGCCGCGCGGAGATGCTGGCCGAACTGATGCGGCTGAAATCCACAGTCGCGGTCGCCGGGACGCATGGCAAGACCACCACCACCAGCATGATCGCCGCGCTGCTCGATGCCGGCAAGATCGATCCCACCGTGATCAATGGCGGGATCATCGAACAATATGGTTCGAACGCACGGCTGGGCGACAGCGAATGGATGGTGGTGGAGGCCGACGAGAGCGACGGCAGCTTCCTGCGGCTCGACGGGACCATCGCGGTGGTCACCAATATCGATCCCGAGCACCTCGACCATTACGGCGATTTCGACGGGGTGAAGGACGCCTTCGTCGAGTTCATCCATAATGTCCCGTTCTATGGCGCGGCGATCCTGTGCATCGATCACCCCGAAGTACAGGCAGTGATCGGCAAGGTGCGTGACCGCAATGTCGTGACCTACGGCTTCAACCTGCAGGCGGATATCTGCGGGGTGAACATCCGCCCCGATGCGGGCGGCAATGTGTTCGACGTGATCGTGCGCCGCCGCGGGCAGGAGGATCGCCGGATCGAAGGCGTGCGCCTGCCGATGCCGGGTCGCCACAATGTCCAGAACGCGCTCGCCGCGATTGCCGTGGCGATCGAGATGGGCTGCCCCGACGAGGTCATCTGCAACGGCTTTTCGGCCTTTGGCGGTGTCCGGCGCCGCTTCACCAAGGTCGGCGAAGTGCCCAGCGGGGCCGGCGTGGCGACGATCATCGACGATTACGGCCATCACCCGGTCGAAATCCGCGCGGTGCTGGGGGCGGCGCGCGAAAGCGCCGGGACGGGGCGCGTCATCGCCGTGGTCCAGCCGCATCGCTACACCCGCCTGCGCGACCTGATGGATGAATTCCAGAGCTGCTTCAACGAGGCCGACCAGGTCTATGTGACCCCGGTCTATGCGGCGGGCGAAGATCCGATCGAGGGCGCCGATGCCGAGGCACTGGTCGCCGGACTCAAGGCGCGCGGCCACCGCGCGGTGCAGAGCGTTGAGGACGAGGACGATCTGGCCGCGAAGCTGGCGGACGATCTCGCGGCGGGCGATTTCGTCGTTTGCCTGGGCGCGGGCGATATCACCTATTGGGCGGCGGGGCTCGCCAACGGGATTGCCAAGGCCAGTTCGGCATGAGCGCAGGGGCTGCCCCGATCGACACGCAGGGCCTGCGCGGCAAGCTGACTCCCGATGCGCCGCTGGCGAAACTGGTGTGGTTCAAGGCCGGCGGCGCGGCCGATTGGCTGTTCGAGCCGGCCGATCGCGCGGATCTCGAGCTGTTCCTCCAGCGGCTGGGCGGGCGCCTGCCGCTGATGGCGCTCGGGCTGGGGTCCAATCTCATCGTGCGCGATGGCGGGGTAGCAGGCGTGGTGATCAAGCTGGGCAAGCCCTTCGCCGGGATCGACGTCGAGGACGGGCACGTGCTTTCCTGCGGTGCGGGCGCGCATGGCATATTGGTGGCATCGACTGCCCGCGATGCGGGCATTGCCGGGGTCGAATTCATGCGCGGCATTCCCGGGACGGTGGGCGGCTTCGTGCGGATGAATGGCGGCGCCTACGGCCGCGAGGTTGCCGATGTGCTGATCGATTGCGATGTCGTGATGCCCGATGGCGCGCTGGTCACCCTGGCTGCGGCTGACCTGCATTACAGCTATCGCCATTCGCAGCTGCCCGAAGGCGCCGTGGTGGTCGGCGCACGTTTCCAGGGGCAGCCGGGCGACCCGGCCGAAATCGGCGCGAAGATGGACGCGATCGGCGATGCGCGCGAGAATTCGCAGCCGCTGCGCACCAGGACGGGGGGCTCGACCTTCAAGAACCCTCCCGGCCAGAAGGCGTGGGAACTGGTCGATGCCGCCGGCTGCCGCGGCCTGCGCCTGGGTGGCGCGCAGGTCAGCGAAAAACACACCAATTTCCTCATCAATGTCGATGATGCGACCAGCGCTGATATCGAAGCGCTGGGTGAAGAAGTGAAGCGCCGTGTCCACGCGCATTCGGGGGTCGAACTCGAATGGGAAATCCAGCGCGTCGGGCGGCAGCAGGACAGGTCATGACCGAACTACCCAAGCTCCATATCGCCGTGCTGATGGGCGGCTGGGCCAATGAACGCCCCGTCAGCCTGATGTCGGGCGAGGGCATCGCCAAGGCGCTCGAGGAGCGCGGCCACCGGGTCACGCGCATCGACATGGACCGGCAGGTCGCGGCACGCATTGCCGAGGCCGCGCCCGATGTCGTGTTCAACGCATTGCACGGCGTGCCCGGCGAAGACGGCACGGTGCAGGGCATGCTCGACCTGATGGGCGTACCCTATACGCATTCGGGCCTCGCCACGTCGGTGATCGCGATCGACAAGCAGCTGACCAAGCAGGCGCTGGTGCCGCAGGGGATCCCGATGCCCGGCGGGCGGATCGTCAGGAGCGCCGATCTGCACGAGCGCGATCCGCTGCCGCGGCCCTATGTACTGAAGCCCGTCAACGAAGGCAGCTCAGTCGGGGTGGCGATCGTCACCGATGATGGCGATTACGGCAATCCCATCGCGCGCACCGCCAAGGGGCCGTGGCAGGACTTTCCGCAGCTGCTTGCGGAGCCCTTCATCAAGGGACGCGAGATGACCAGTGCGGTCGTCGATTTCGCCGATGGTCCGCGCGCGCTCGCAGTGACCGAGCTGAAACCCAAGAGCGGGTTCTACGATTTCGACGCCAAATACACCGACGGGCGGACCGATCACATGTGCCCCGCTGATATCCCGCAGGCGATCACCGACCTGTGCCTCGAATACGCGCTGAAGGCGCACCGGGTGCTGGGCTGCAAGGGCACCAGCCGGACCGATTTCCGCTGGGACGAGGAACAGGGCGAGGACGGGCTGTTCATCCTCGAAACCAACACCCAGCCGGGGATGACCCCGCTCAGCCTGGTGCCCGAACAGGCGCGCTTCGCGGGCATCGAATATGGCGAATTGTGCGAACTGATCGTGGCCGCCGCGCTGCGCGACCATGCCGGTACGGCGGGCGGCGGCGATGGCTAAGGTCAGGCGCAAGCCGACCGGCGTGCGCCGGTCCGCCGCGGCGCGCAATCGCAGCCAGAAGGCGCATGCCGCGCGCAAGCACACCAGCGGCCTGCTCGACCGGGTGATGGCGGCGCTGCCCTTTTCCGAAGAGCAGTGGCACAGGTTTTTCCTGACCGTCATCGTGGCGGCGGGGCTGGGCATCGCCTGGACCATTGCCAGCTTCGCGGGCGTTCCCGAACTGGCGCGGACCGAACTGGCGAAATCGGCTTCGCGGTCGGGCTTTGAGGTCAGCCGCGTGCAGGTATCGGGCGTCGAGCGGATGAACGAGCAACTCGTCTACGAACGCGTGCTGGCGGAGCAGGACCGCCCGATGCCGCTGGTCGACCTCGCGCAGGTACGCGAACGGCTGCTCGAACTGCCGTGGGTCGCCGATGCGCGCGTCTCGCGCCAGCTACCCGATACGCTCAAGATCAATATCGTCGAGCGCGTCCCGCACGCTGTGCTGCGCAAGCCCGATCGGCTGATGCTGATCGACCCGCAGGGCCACGAGCTCGAACCGGTGAGCGCGGAGGAGGCCGAAGGCAAGCTGCTGATCGAAGGCCCCGGAGCCGCGCGCCAGGTCCAGGAGCTGGGCCGCCTGCTCGATGCCGCGCCCGCGCTAAAGCCGCAGATCGCCTCGGCCGAATGGGTCGGCAATCGCCGCTGGAACCTGACCTTCAATTCGGGTCAGCTCCTGGCGCTGCCCGAAGGTGACCTCGGCGCCCCCGCGCTGGTCAAGTTCGCCCAGCTCGACGGGATGCACCGGCTGATCGGCGGGAAGCCCATCGCCATCGACATGCGCGTGCCCGATCGCGCCTATCTGCGCTGCGACGACGGGCCGTGCCCGAAGCAGATGTCGCTCAATGGCAGGAGCGACTGATGGCGACCCAGCAGCCCCGCATCACCCGCGTCTTCGGCGCGGTGAACATCGGGTCCTTCCGCGTTTCCGCGATGATCATGGGGCAGGCCGAAGACGGCGCCATGATCGTGCTGGGTTCGAGCCACCGGGCGAGCGACGGGATCAAGCGCGGCTATGTCACCGACATGCGCACGGCGAGCCACGCCATCCGCACCGCGGTGGAGAAGGCCGAGGCCAATGCCAACACCTCGATCCAGAGCGTGTGGATCGGCTGCGCGGGCGCCGGGCTGTCGAGCAGGATTTCCAGCGTCGAGATCGCCATCGGCGGACGCCGGATCGAAGAGGACGATATCGAACACCTCCTCTACGCCGCGCGCGATCATCTGCACCCCGACGGGCGGATGGTGCTGCATGCGCAGCCGGCGCATTACACGCTCGACGGTGCGCACGGCGTCGCCAATCCCAAGGGGCTGCACGCCGAGGCGCTGGGCGTCGACGTCCATGTGACGCTGGCCGAAGGCGCGCCGGTGCGCAATCTGATCGAGGCGGTGCAGACCGCGCATCTCGATGTCGAAGGCGTCGTCGCAAGTCCGCTGGCCGCCGCGCATGCGTGCCTGACCGGCGAAGAACGCGACCTCGGCGTCGCGCTGGTCGAAATCGGCGCGCAGGTCACCAATGTCTCGGTGCATGCGGCGGGCATGCTGCTGGGGCTCAAGTCGATCCCCATCGGGTCGAACGACATCACCGATGCCATCGCGTCCTCGCTCGGCATTCGCCGCAGCCAGGCCGAACGGCTCAAATGCGTTTCGGGCTCGGCGATCGCCACCCCGACCGACCACCGAGAGATGATCCCGGTCAATGGCCCGGGCGAAGAACCGGGCGGACCGCTGGCGCGCGGGGCGGACGAACACAATCGCATCGCGCGTGCCGAACTGGTCGCGATCGTCACCGACCGGCTGGGCATCGCCACCGCCGAGATCGGCAAGGCGCTCAAGAGCATGGGCTTCACCGGCGCGCAGGGCGGGCAGGTCGTGCTGACCGGCGGCGGGGCCGAACTGCACGGGGTCGCAGAATTCATGCAGGGCGCGCTTGGCCGGCCGGTGCGGATCGGCAAGCCGCCCGTCCTGCAGGGCCTCCCCGAAGCGCACGCGACGCCGGGTTTTGCCACGCTCGCGGGGCTGTGCCTCTACGCCGCCGACGATCCCGTCGATATCCGTTCGGTCGGGCCGCGCTACCAGCCGACCAAGCGTTATCGGGGCATGGGTCTGGTCAACCGTGTTTTTCAAGCGGTGCGTGAGTACTTCTGAGGCTTGATGCGGAGCCGGATTCCGCCTTTAGGCCTTGTGGATAAGGCTGGCGCGGCTTCGATCTGCGATTCGCTTTGTGCCAGTGTTGTGACATAAAGCCAGCACGTGACTTTCGAATACCCAGGGGACTCTTGATGAGTATCAATATCGGACCGGCATCGGACGACGATCTTCGTCCCAAGATCATGGTCGTCGGCGTCGGCGGTGCGGGCGGCAACGCCATCGCCAACATGATGGAAGCGAAGATCGAAGGCGTCGATTTCATCGTCGCCAACACCGATGCGCAGGCGCTCAGCACGTCCCCTTCCGAAAAGCGCATCCAGCTCGGTCCGGATATCACCGGCGGGCTCGGCGCAGGCGCCCGCCCCGAAGTGGGCAAGGCCGCAGCCGAGGAAACTGTGCAGGATATCGAGGACGCGCTCGACGGGGTGAACATGGTGTTCATCGCGGCGGGCATGGGCGGCGGCACCGGCACCGGTGCGGCCCCGGTCATCGCCGAGGCGGCGCGCAAGCGCGGCGTGCTCACCGTGGGCGTGGTTACCAAGCCGTTCCTGTTCGAAGGGACGCGCCGCATGCGCGCGGCCGAAGCGGGTATCGACGAGCTGCAGAAGCATGTCGACACGCTGATCGTCATTCCCAACCAGAACCTGTTCCTGGTCGCCAAGGCGGAAACCACCTTCAAGGAAGCGTTCCAGCTCGCCGACGAAGTGCTGCAGCAGGGCGTTCGCTCGATCACCGACCTGATGGTCATGCCGGGCCTGATCAATCTCGACTTCGCCGACGTGCGTTCGGTGATGAGCGAGATGGGCAAGGCGATGATGGGCACCGGCGAAGGCGAGGGTGACAACCGCGCGCTCGAAGCGGCCGAGCACGCGATCGCCAACCCGCTGCTCGACGGTGTGAGCATGGCCGGGGCCAAGGGCGTCATCATCTCGATCATCGGCGGCGAGGACATGAAGCTGCTCGAAGTCGACGAGGCGGCCAACCATATTCGCGAACTGGTCGACGAAGACGCCAACATCATCTGGGGTTCGGCGTTCAATCCCGATCTCGAGGGCAAGATCCGTGTGTCGGTCGTCGCCACCGGGATCGAGCCCGACGGTTCGGTTGCCGCTGCCCCCATGAGCAGCTTCGCCCCGCGCGAAAGCAGCGCGCCGCGGCGTCCGGTGCTCGACCTGCCAAGCGAAAGCGAAGCCGAAGACGAGCCGTTCGAACTCAACGAAGGTCTTTCCGCCGATCCCGAGCCGGAAGCGCCGCGCGGTTTCGATCCGGCCCCGCAGTCACCGGCGCAATCGCAGGCGTCTTCGCATGCCGATGCGGACGATGCCGATGCGCTCGACCTGACCGACGAAGCCGAAGAGGACGACGCGCCGCGCCCGTTCGGGTTGTCGCCCGCGACGTCGGGTTCCTCGGCGGAGCGCGACGAAGATGGCTACGACGATGTCGACGATATCGTCGACCCGCTGGCCGGGCTGCGCAACGAACAGACCGAACGTTTCGACAGCGACGATGACACCGGCGCGCCCGCTGCAGGCGGGCAGGGTTCGGACGCCGCGCAGGGGCAAGCGGATGAGTCCGCTGGCCGCGCTCCGCTCGACCTGTCGGGCGACATGCGCGAGCCGTCGGCGTCGCAGGACGAATTCGAACTGGGCGACGAACAGGGCGCCAGCCCGCTGGCGAGCAAGCCGGTCCGCCGTCAGCCGATCGTGCCGGGTGACAGCCCGGCACCGGCCGCGCCGAGTGCTCCCGCCAGCGGAGCTGGCGCGGGGTCGGGATCGCTGCCCGGCAACACGCTGTTCGAGCGCATGGCCAACCTCTCGCGCGGTGCCAGTACCAGCGAAGAGGAAGACGAGGACGACGATGCCGACAGCGGCAATGGCGGCGGGTTGAACATCCCGCGTTTCCTCGGACGCCAGAACAACCAGTAAGCGGCCGTTTCAGCGCGGGTTAACGCCCGCGCTGCAAAGGATAGGACATGATTTCGACCCGGCGTCTTGCTGCTGCCACTGTACTGCTTGCCATGGCGGTGCAGGGCGCACCTGCGTCGGCCCAGCGCGAGATCGTGCAGCCCCTGCCGGGTGCGGGGGAGCAAAAACTGAGCGATGCGCTGTCGCGGCTGGCACGTAATTCGCAGGATGTGACCGCGCTGCTCGACGCCGGCGAAGCCGCGCTTGAACTCGACGACATCGATGCGGCGATCGGCTTTTTCGGCCGTGCGAACGAATTGTCGCCCGGCAATCCGCGCACCAGCGTCGGTCTGGCGCGCGCCTATACGCGCTCGCACCGCCCGATCGAAGCGCTGCGCCTGTTCGCCGAGGCCGAGCGGGCAGGGGTGCCCGATACGCGGATGGCGCAGGATCGCGGCCTGGCCTTCGATCTCGTCGGCGATGCGGCCAGCGCGCAGCAGCTTTACCGTCTGGCACTGGACAATGGTGCGGGTGCGGAAACAGTGCGGCGGCTGGCGCTCAGCCAGGCGATCTCGGGCGACCGTGAAGCGTTCGAAGCCACGCTTTTGCCGCTGCTTCGCGACGGCGATGTCCCCGCGTTCCGCACGCGCGCTTTCGGACTTGCGGTGCTCGGCGATGCGGAAGAGGCGAAGGATATTGCCAACACCGTGCTGCCGGCAGGGCTTGGCGCGCGGATGGCCGCCTATCTCGATTACATGCCCCGCCTGACCCGCGCGCAGCAGGCCGCCGCGGGCAATCTCGGCGTGTTCCCGCGCACCTCCAGCATCGGTACCGACGAAGCGGCGATCGCCGCCTATGCACCCCGCCCGGCGCAGCTGGCCCAGGCGGCACCGGCGGCCGCGCCGCAGGCTCAGGGTACCGCAAGTGCAGGGTCCGAAACGCCGGCTCCGGTACGCGGTCAACCGGCGCGACCGGGTGCGGGCAGTATGCCTCCCGAGCCGGCCGATCGGCTGCCGCAGGACACGGACGTCGCCGCTCCTGCAGAAGCGTCCGCCGCGATCTCGGCCCCGACATCGAACCCTGTTCCGGCCCCAGGGACGCCCGCGCCGTCGCTCGCAGCGCCTCCCGCACGGGAGGCGGCCGCGCAGGAGCCGGCCGACCCGCCGGCAGGCCCCCGGATAGTCGCTGCCGTGCCGGACGACCCCGTACCCGCACGATCCGACCGGCCCGAGCCCACTGTCATCGCGCGCGTCGATCCGACGGCATCCGCGCAGCCGGTGGACACGGCAACCGCCTCAGCGTCACTGGCTTCGGGCACCGCCAGCGCGGGCGCAGCGGCGGGCACATCGATCGAGGATGCCTTCGACGGCTTCACGCTCGCGCCGCCGGCTCCGCCTCCGTCTGCGACCGGCGCGGTCGACATCACGCGCATCGCCATCCCGCGCGAAAAGGTCAGGCCCAAGCCGCCACCGCCCCCCGCGCATCCCGCGCGCCACTGGGTTCAGGTGGCCACCGGCAAGGACCGCGCCGCACTCAAGTTCGACTGGCGCCGCATAACCCGCAGCGCCGAGGGCAAGCTCGACGGCACCGGACCCTTCGTGACTCCCTGGGTCGAAGCCAACCGCCTGCTGTCCGGCCCCTACGACAGCGCCGCCGAGGCTCGTGAAATGGTCAACGAACTGAAGAAGATAGGCGTCGACTCCTTCCCTTTCACCAGCGCCGAGGGCGAAGCGGTCGAACCGCTGTGATTGCAATGAATTGTCGAATATGAACGCATCAATTGAATATCCTTGCGCATCTCTGCGATAAGAATGCTGCCTCTTGCAAAAATCATGAGACATTCTTGAGGTAGGAGATTTGTTTTAACGGTTAGTATGTGACAGGTCGAATCCCGCTAACCGCTCCCTTATTCGGCCCGAACCCGCAGAAAACCGCCATAACGGAGACGGTTTTGCCGTATATATACCCCTTACTGGTACACATAGCTTCCCACGCAGGTGTCCACACGGCCGGTTGCCCCTCGCTCCAGCGCGACGGGTTTTGAGCCATGCGCAAGCATATCTAATTGGTTCGCAAAAGCTCCCGGTATCACTTCCGACGACGCCTTTGCGCCAGGGGCGGCGATAATGAAGCTCTAACCCTTTCCCTCCATACCAGCGATCCTGACAAAGCGCGTCGCCTAGAGCGGCGCCTCGGCGTCCGATGGGATGAGATCGCGATGCTTGAGGGCCAAAAGATCAACAGGGGTAACCTGAACGGCGCTGAGCTTCAGGCGATCTTTCGCGCTGGTCTTGAGGAGGAACTGCTGATTGCCGTTCGAGACCTGGCAGCGTCCCGCAAATTTCAGGAAGCTGACCTGGGGTTGGCGAGATATTCATCGCGGCATACACCGCGATCCTTCAAGTGCGGGCAGATGCCGACCATGTGCAGCCCGACGTTATCGATGCAGTCGGGAAGGGTTGGAGCCAGACAGATCACGCCGCCCTCAAGACTATGCTCGCGGTCTTTGTCCTGCCAGATGATATCAAAGAAACACGGATCATCGCCGCCTCGCGCCAAGTTGGCGCGCCGGTTTGCGAGAATACGATCCGTGAGTTGAGGGCCAGCCTTCTTCGCGGCGTGATCGAAGCGCGGCGGCGCGCCGCGTTTTTTCACCATCTGCTCATGCAGGCCCGCGGCGACGCGGTAGCCACCCTCCTAGACGATAATCTTGTGCTCGAGGCACGCCGATCGCAGTTGCCCAACCTCGCGTACCAACCGAACCAAATAGTCGACCAGCAGACCCAAGCGCTACCTGTGTCGGAAGGAAACCTGTTTTTCGAGCGCGTTACGAAGGTTCGTCACAGCGAGCAGATCGATCAGCTTGATGACAACCTGCTCGCGGAGCGGGGCTGGCAGTCTGACAACGGGAAGACCAAGCACATGCTCCAGGTATTTGCCTGGCTCACAGGTGAAAAGGCATGTCCGATTACGAACCTTCGGATATCGATCTGTATGTGCGGCGCATGGCACTCATCCCCAAAAATTCCGCTGGGGCAAACCGCCTGTTCGCCTTTGCACTTTCCGGCACCGGCAAGCTGTCCTCGCCCGCGCGCGCGACGATCGAACGGCTGGCCGAGGGCGTAGAAGAGGATGTGCTCGCTCCCTACCTCGCGATAGCGGTCGCCGCGCTTCACGGCCGCAACCGGCCAGACGAGGATGAATTAGCGCGGGTATACGGCAGCTCATCGCCCGGCCGTATCCGCCGGCTACTCGACCATCCGGAACGCAGCAATCTGATCGCGGTTCGCGAAGATTTCGGTGGGGCGCGGACGATCGCCGAGCTGGGTTGGGAAGGCGTTTCCGCCGATTGAGAACCATCGGGGAACAAGGTTGCCGGGTTTTGCGACAGGTATTCGGTTTGCTCCGCGCCGGGAATTGGTTATTCGCGGCGAATGTCTCGTCATTCCGCTGCACCCGATCGCGCATCGACCCTATCCTTCTGGTTGCTCGTTGCCTTCCTTGTCATTCTATGGGTAGCGGGCGGGGCCTCGCGCGCCGATGTTCTCGGACAGGCGGTCGTACGTTTCTTCGCGTGGTCGATCCTGGTGGTAGCCATATTTACGCTCCCGCGGGTGGACTGGCGTGCGGTCAAGGAGCCGGCCATCATCCTGGGCGCAGCAGCACTGCTGGTCGCCCTGCAGCTCGTTCCCCTGCCACCCTCTATCTGGGCCGAACTCCCCGGCCGCGCGATCTTCATGGAAGGGGCGGTCGTGACCGGAGTGGAACAGCCCTGGCGGCCGCTTTCGATCTCGCCGAGCGGCACCTCCAATGCTCTGGTTTCGCTGATCGTGCCCGCGGTGGTCTTGCTGCTCGCTGCCAACCTGACCTGCCAGCAGCACTGGCGGATCGCGATACTGGTGCTGGGATTGGTGGGGGCCGGGGCGGTTCTCGGGGTGCTGCAGTTCTCGGGGGCGAATTTTGATACCCCGCTGATCAACACTGTGTCCAACGCGGTGGCGGGCAATTTCGCCAACCGCAATCACTTCGCGCTGTTCTTGGCAATCGGAATGGTCCTGGCGATGGCTTGGGCCTTTCGTGACGAGATCGCGCCCTGGAAAACTGCCCTGGCATTCGGGTTGGTTGTCCTCTTCATCCTCCTGGTTCTCGCAACAGGATCGCGAAGCGGCGTTATTGTCGGATTGTCGGGAATTGTGTTGACGTTCCTTGCCTTCCGCCGACGGGCAGCGCAGCAATTCAATGTCATTCCGCGCAAGATTGCGGTACCGGTTGTGCTCGTTGCCACCGCGGTTGTAATCGGGGCCATCTTACTGAGTGTGGGGCTCAACCGGGCTGCCTCAGTCGACCGGGCAACTGCGCTGGAAAGCGAGGCGGATTTGCGCTTGCAGATATGGCCGATAGTGATGGAAATGTCGCGAGACTATTTTCCGGCCGGAGCGGGGTTTGGGACCTTTGATCCGGTGTTCCGCATGGGCGAACCGGATGCCCTGTTGAACCCGCAATATGTCAATCTGGCGCATAATGATTGGCTGCAGATATTCCTCGAAGGCGGGATCGTTGGTCTCGTACTACTCGCTGCCGCAGTGCTGTGGTTCATATTGCGGACTGTTCGTGCCTGGTTTTCACTTCAGGGGGCCGGAGGTTCCAGATCACTTGCGAGCGCGGGATCGATTATAGGGGCTCTCATTCTTGCTGCAAGCGTCACAGATTATCCGGTGCGGACGCCAATGGTAATGGCATTGCTGGCTCTCGCTGCCATCTGGCTGGTGCAAGGCCAATCAGAAAAAGTGCGTGTCGCGCCACGGGAATCAGGCTTACCGTGATCCGAAGCCCACTGCCAAGCATGTAAGAATGCGAGGCGGCGGTGCCCGGGTGAGAAATCCCAACTCTTCCCAACCCGCCTCGCACCAATGATCACCATTTGGATCCAAGGGCGTATTCCAACCACAGCGCTGCTCTTAGGCGACGTGCGAGCGGCTCGCCTGCTGGCTGTTGTACTCGGGCACAAGCGCGCACAGAGTTTCCAGCGCCTTGCTGCGGTCGCCATCGCCGAGGGCTGCTTCCATCTTATCGAGTTGTTCGAGCAGGTCGGGCCAGGTCAGGCGTTGTTCCAAAGCGCGCATGATCCGCGGATGTGACGTGGGCTGTGAAGAATCTCCAATCAAGAGCTCCTCGTAAAGTTTTTCGCCTTTGCGGAGCCCAACCTCGCGTATCTCTATGTCGCCGTCGGGATTTTCCTCGTCGCGGACTGTCAGGCCGGACAAATGGATCATGGTCCGAGCCATATCATGGATGCGGATGGGGTTGCCCATATCTAGCAGGAATACGTCGCCACCTTCGGCCATGGCGCCAGCTTGGATCACAAGCTGCGCTGCTTCGGGGATCGTCATGAAATATCGCGTAACATCGCGGTGGGTGAGCGTCACGGGTCCGCCTTCCTTGATCTGGCGTTGGAAGCGCGGAACGACCGATCCGCTCGAACCCAGAACATTGCCGAACCGAACCATGGAGAACCGCGTTTTGCCCTCCTCTGCCGCGAGCCCCTGAAGAACAAGTTCGCAAACGCGCTTGCTGGCACCCATCACATTGGCCGGGCGGACCGCCTTGTCGGTACTAACAAGTATGAAATGCTTAACGCCGACCCGCTTTGCCTGAAGCGCGCACCGCAGCGTTCCGAAGATATTGTTCAGCATGCCGGCGATTACGTTCTCCTCGACCAGAGGAACATGTTTATAAGCCGCGGCGTGGAATACCGTGTCGGGTTTCCATCGCACGAATAATCGCTTGACCGTCAGGGGGTCGGCAATGTTCGCTAGTTCAGCGTGAACCGCAGTCGAGGGGTTGACGTTACCCATCTGCTGAGCTTCCCTTAACTCGTTCTCAATCAGATAAAGTGCATGCTCGGTCATTTCCACGAGAACGATCGCGCTCGGCTTCAACGCAAAGATCTGACGACAGAGCTCGCTTCCGATCGAACCTCCCGCTCCGGTCACCATCACGACACGCTCCGCTATGTTGCGATGGAGCAGTAGGTGATTAGGGGACACAGGGTCGCGCCCTAGGAGATCGATGATTTCGATTTCGCGCAGGCTGTCGGTGGAGACCGAACCGTCTACCAAGTCGCCGATTGCCGGCAGAGTAAGCACGTGAACCGGGATTTCGGCGAATTGACGGACGATCCTCGTGCGTTGCTGACGCGACACGCCGGGCACTGCAAGAAGGACAGTGTCGATTTCAAGTTTCTCGACAAGTCTATCAAGGTGCCGGTTTTCGTAGACCCTGACGCCGTCCAAATGGTGCCCGGCCAGCCGCACGTCGTCATCGACATATCCTCGCAGCACCATTCCCGGTTCGTGAGCTAGCGACAGTGCCAGCTGCCGACCGGCTGAACCTGCTCCGAATATGAGGACTTGACTCGGCGCTCCGTCGAAGTTGCGCTGATTGAGAATGTCGAACAGTGCGTAGCGAGCGAAAATCCGGCTCGTCACAAGCAGTGATGCGAAAACCATCGGTTGCAGCACGCCGATGGTGCGTGGCACGTTCGCGAGTTTGCTGACCACAAAGAAAGCTGAAAGCACGAGTGCCATCAGGAAGCACGAGATTGCGATATTGATCATTGTGCGCGACCCGACGAAGCGCATCACCGAACGGTAGACGCCTCTAATCAGAAAAATGGGTAGCCAGACGGCCAGACTCGCCAGTATCACCGTCGCTATTGTAGGGCTCCACAGATCCCAAGCACCCAGCCGGAGCGAAAACGCGATCCAGACTGATAAGACGCAAAGGCACGCATCGATCAGAAGGAGCAGCGCGGTTTTCTTACCGCGACTGAATTCGACTAACCGGCTCAACATCGCGATTAAGCGAGGCTCAACCTGTTTCCAGAAATCCATCATTAGGAGCAACTCCTCAATTTTGTTTGGCTCAGGAGCGTTCGCCAAGTCCAAGGGTAACAGAAGATTCCGAATATGTTCTGTTAGTTACTGCCCTTCGCCCTATGCCGAATGAAATCGCAAACACACTGGATCAAAGCTTTCAAGCGGATTAGCTTGAACTTCACAAGACGCAAGGCCTTCAACGAGAAGTTGCACCTTGCCTCCAGGTTACGCTATTAACATAATCTACGTAGCTAACGATCAATCGAAGTATTTTCTCGCTAACATTAGAGATGTTATAGTCGACCGGCACGGTTGTTGTCCGAATTTCGCTTCGCGATTGTCTCATTAGGATATCCAGTCCTTGACGGACGCGATCCCTATTCAACCCCACCATCATCACCGAAGCTTCCTCCATTCCCTCGTGACGTTCATGGGTTTCGCGCAGGTTGAGCGCAGGAAAGTTCAGGATCGACGCCTCTTCGGTAATCGTTCCGCTGTCGGATAGCACCGCTCGTGATGCCGATTGCAAGGCGATGTAGTCCGTAAAACCGAATGGCTTGGCGATCTGGACCAGGGGATGGAATGCGACATGCCATTCATCGATCCGTTTCTGAGTGCGCGGGTGAGTCGAGAGTATCACCGGGAACCCGAATGTCTCCGCCAAATCTTCGAGAATATCGGCAATCTTGAAGAAATTGTCGCGCCGGTCGACATTCTCTTCGCGGTGGGTGCTGACCACAAAATACTTGCCCATCTCAAGACCAAGTCTTTCCACAACATCGCTCTGCGCAATCTTGTCGGTGTAATGCTCGAGCACCTCGAGCATCGGGCTTCCGGTCTTTATCACCATGTCGGGGGCCAGACCTTCGCGCAGAAGGTTCTCACGCGCGATAGTGCTGTAGGTGAGGTTGATATCGGCCGTATGATCGACGATCTTGCGGTTGATCTCTTCCGGGACGCGCATGTCGAAGCAGCGGTTTCCGGCCTCCATGTGGAACACTGGGATCCGCAGCCGCTTTGCCGAAATCGCCGCGAGACAGCTGTTGGTGTCCCCCAGGATCAGCACCGCCTGTGGCATTTCCTCGCGCAGCAACTGGTCGGCGCGGGCAATGACGTTGCCGATCGTCTCGGCGCTGGTCGCGCCGGCAGCCTCGAGGAATCTGTCAGGCCGGCGGATTGAGAGATCGCTGAAGAATATCTCGTTCAACTCGTAATCGTAGTTCTGGCCGGTGTGCGTCAGCACGTGATCGCAATGATGGTCGAGCAGCGGAATGACCCGCGAGAGGCGGATGATTTCGGGCCGGGTTCCCACGAAGGTAACGATCTTGAGCTTGTCGGTCGCGGCCAGCTCACCTGTCTCGCTCATGCGTCGAAGACCGCTTGCTGTCCGTCGACGAGCGCCCGTATGGTCGGGAGCTTTAGCAGGAGCCGCTCCATTCCCTGCACGTCCAGGCGCTGGGTATTATGCGAATGGTATTCCACAGCTTCTGTGATCTCGACATCGCCATCCTCGTAATACGCGGCGTAGTTGAGGTCCCGCATATCGGGCGGGACGCGATAATAATCGCCCAGATCCTCGGCGGCTGCCATCTCTTCGCGGCTCAGCAAAGCTTCGAAGAGCTTTTCACCATGCCTGGTTCCTATGGTCCTGACAGAAATGTGGTCGGCGGACATGATTTTTTTCAGCGCCTGTGTCAACGTGGCGATGGTGGCGGCCGGAGCCTTCTGGACGAAGATCTCCCCCGGGCGACCGTTCTCGAACGCGTAAAGCACCAAATCCACCGCGTCATCGAGGGTCATCATGAAGCGCGTCATGTTCGGGTCGGTGACGGTCATCGGCTGGCCATTGAGAATCTGATCGACGAACAGCGGAATGACCGAACCGCGCGAAGCCATCACATTGCCATAGCGGGTGGTGCAGATGACGGTTCTGTCGGAAGTACGCGCCTTGGCGGTGGCGACCTTTTCCATCATCGCTTTCGAAATACCCATTGCGTTGATGGGGTAAACCGCCTTGTCGGTGCTCAGGCATATCACCCGCTCGACGCCGGCGCGGATCGCCATTTCCAGCACGTTCTCGGTCCCGAGCACGTTTGTCTTCACCGCTTCCATCGGGTGAAACTCGCAGGAAGGCACCTGCTTCAGCGCTGCGGCATGGAAAAGGTAATTGACGCCGTGCATCGCATCACCAACAGACTGGAGATCGCGGACATCGCCGATATAAAATTTAAGCTTATCATGAGCATAGAGTTTGCGCATGTCGTCCTGCTTTTTCTCGTCGCGGCTGAAGATGCGGATTTCGGCAACTTCGGATTCGAGAAACCGCCGCAGAACGGCATTCCCGAAAGAACCGGTCCCGCCCGTAATCAGCAGGGTCTTGTCTTTGAACATTCTTGAGTTTCCCTCTTCGCGTCAGCGAAATTCATGCATGCGCCGGACCAGGTCCGGCCAGGGCTCTGGCTGATAGCCGGTTGCGCTTCTAAATTGAGTCGAATCCAGCGACCGATCGATAACGAGTGTCCGGTCGTCGATGATTTCGATATCCTTGCCATAAGCCTTGGCGATAAGCTGTAGCAGGCTGAACTTGTTGATCGGCTCTGCCGACAAATGATAGAGACCGCGAAGTTCGGGTCGGTTTAGCACATATCTGTCGATCACTCGGGCGATCTCGACAGTCGGGAGGCCCGAAAAGATCGCCTGCGAAAAGCCGCGCACTGTTTCCTGCTGCGAAAGGAACCAGCAAACTAAGCTGTGCTGGGTGGAAAGCTCGTGCCCGATGATCGAGGTCCGCAGCGTCAGTGCGTGGGGATAATCTACTTCGCCCAGAAGCTTAGTCCGGCCATACACATCCTGAGCATCAGGAAGATCGTCTTCACGATACATTCCCTTGTCACCGCTGAAGACACAATCGGTGCTCAGATGCACCAGCCGTGCCCCGGCAAGCGCGCAAAGGCGCGCCAACCGGTGCGGGAGCACCGCGTTGACGGGGATTGCCGCGAGCGGATCCTTCGCATCGCCGAGCTGCTTCACCAGCCCAATGCAATTGATGACCACCGTCGGGCGGTGACGATCAAACATGCGAACCAGAGCATCGACATCGTCGACATCACCTCCTAGTGCAGTTTTCTCCTGGAGGCCGTCCGGGAGCAGCCGCGCTGATCCTGCGGAGCGAACGATCCCCACGACCTCGTGCTCGGTCTGAGTGGCGAAATAGCGCAACATGGCATTTCCAAGCATCCCGCTCGCCCCGAGCACTAAAATAGTCTGCTTTGCCATGCGTTGCCTCGTCCAAGAAGTTCGCGGTGCCATTGCCGCATTGTCACCGGGAATGCTAGTCACGAGTTTGGGCGTTGGCCTTGTCCCCGCTCTCAAGTTCGCTCCCTGCGTGATACCCTATCTCAAGGTTCGAAGGATCGACCTGGCCGAACTGCGCGCTGTTTCTTATGTGCAATCCTTGGTCGGTCCACGAAGTGCAGCAAGTGAGCGAACTGGCAGAGGGCCCTCCAGTCTCAAAAATTACGACTTTAATACGTAGGATTAGAAGCCTTAGGAGCATCTTTGCAAGCCGAACGTGACTTTCCGTAAATCGCTCTGCTGGATCCAACTTTCTATCCTTAACCGTTGCCTGGTAGATCTATGTCCGCTGCTTTGCCCATTAGAAAAAAAATGCTTAAGGAACGGATTTCTCCGCCGGAGCGAGTGAGTTACATCGAGCTGTCGTGACAGCAACTGTCCGATGATGGCCCGACATTCGCGGCACGTTACAAAGCCTTGGCAGGCGCCTACCCCAAATGCAAGTTACGCGGATCTGCCGGTTGCGTGTTCGCTGGCGCGCATGCCATGTTCGCGGCGTTGACTTTAGCGATCGTTCTTTATGCGGCGGTGCTTTAATGTTCGATGACGAAGAGTTGGCCGAGTTCGCCAGATGACTTTGAGCCAGCTAGCGGGGTCGCCACGAAGCCATGCGATGGCGGGGCTGCGGGTTGCTTGCGATCGCGAGAAGGATGCACTGGACTTCAGTCAAATTTGCGGGTGGCCTTGACTCGAGTTCAGATTGAATGAATCCGAAGGGATTACCAATCGGGTCGATTTCTGATTCAACCTGCTGACCGGGGATGGAGGCCAGCATGTGTGGCGAGACTTTATTCGAGCGATTTGCGTGAGCGGGCAGCGACGGTGGTGGCGTCGGGTCGCAGTTGCCGTGCGGTGGCGTCGTTATTCGAGGTGGGCGTTGCGAGCGTGGTGAGGTGGTCACAACGCCAGCGATCGACGGGGACGGCGGCCTCGCGGCGGATGGGCGGCCACCGCTAGCGACTGCTCAAACCGCACCGGGCATCGGTAATCGATCGGGTGAAAGCCATGCCGGACATCACTCTCAAGGCGCTAGTGGCGGAGCTGGCCGAACAGGGCATCACGACCAGCACTGCATCGGTATGGCGGCTGGTGCGCTCGGAAGGGCTACGCTTCAAAAAACGCTGTTCGACGTCGAGCAGCTGCGGCCGAAGATCGCGCGCCGGCGCGAGCAGTGGAAGAGATATCAGGGGCGGCTTGATCTAGGCGCATCGCCTTCATTGACGAAACTTGGGCTAAGATCACCATGAAGCCGATCCGAGGCTGGGCGCCGCGTGGGTACAAGCTCGTCGCTCGCACACTGTTCTGGCATTGGCGTACGCTGACCTTCCCGGCCGCGCTCCGCTACGACCGGATCGACGCTCCTTGCGTTTTCGACGGACCGATAAACGGCGTGAGCTTCGCTGCTTGGGGCGAGCAGTTCCTCGCACCGACGCTCGCAGTTGGCGACATTGTGATCATGGAAAACCTGAGCAGCCACAAGGGCGTAGCCGACCGCGAGGCGATCCGCTCCGCCGGGGCCCACAATCATGTTCTTGCTACCTTACTCGCCGGACCTGAACCCGATCGAGCAGGTTTTCGCCAAGCTCAAGCTGTTGCTCCGAAAGGCACCAGAACGATCCGCTGAGGCAACCTAGCAGCGCACCGGCACCCTCTTCAACGCCTTGCCACCGCAAGAATGCTCCAGCTACTTCAGAAACTCCGGATAAGCTCCAACCTAAGTGGAAAAGCGTTTAGCTGGATCTACGAGCCGTGGTTGAGAAGGTGTTGGAGATAGAGTAGCGTCCTCAAGGTGCCGCGAGCATTGATGTGACGAAGGAGATAATCCGATGAACGATCACGTCACAATGTTTCAGGCAGTGGCCCGCAGTGTGCCCCGCAGCGGCGCAGATTGCGGTCAATCGGCGCCGCCCTAATTTCTGCTCTAGGCTCACTGTGGTTTCGCGACTAAGGGCCACGCATGAAAAAACCCAAAGTTCTCTGCGTCACCGATTACTATCTGCCAGGCTATAAGGCCGGCGGTCCAATCCGAACCATTGTCAATATGGCATCCGTGGTAAAGGGCAAAGTAGACTTTTCGATCGTCACCCGCGATCGCGACGAAGGTGACGATGTACCCTATTCCAGCGGGCGGCCCGATCACTGGCAGGAGGTCGATGGCGTTCAAGTGTTCTATGCCTCGCCTGAGATCTTTGGCGCTAAGGCAGTTGAACGGAATCTGGTCGACCATGATATTCTTTATCTTAATAGCTTTTTCAGCTATCGCGGTTCGATCGAGCCCTATCTGAAATTCCGCAAACGCGTAAGGGTTCTCATGGCGCCGCGAGGCGAGTTTTCGAAAGGGGCGCTCGCAATTAAGGCACCGAAGAAGTGGCTGTTCGTCCGGCTCGTTAAGGCTCTCGGCCTCTATCGCGATGTCTGCTGGCATGCATCAACCTCCGACGAAGCCGCCGATATTACCCGGGTGTTCCCAGGCGCCAAAATTCGAACAGCTCCCGATCCGGTGGTGATCGGCGATGCAGCGGCGATGCCGAACAGCGCGAAGGTGCCGGGCAAATTGCGCATCGCGTTCATCTCGCGGATTTCGCCTAAGAAGAATCTCGACTACTTGCTTCGTGCGCTGGCCGAAGTAGAGGGAGACGTTCGGTTGAACGTCTATGGCCCTCGACTAGAGCCCGCTTATTGGAGCCGTTGCCTCGCGATCGCCAGTCTTCTACCGGACCGTGTCAGCATGGAATACTGCGGCGAGCTTTTGCCCGAAGAAGTTTCTGGCACTTTCGCCCAGCATGATCTGTTCGCGTTCCCCACTCATGGCGAGAACTTCGGCCATGTGGTCTTCGAGGCTCTAAGGGCGGGGACACCTGTTCTAATGAGTGACCAGACGCCTTGGAAAGCAGACGCTGCCGTAAGGACCCTCCCACTAGCGAACCTAGCTTCGTGGAGAAAGGAGATCAATGCGGCGGTAAAGCGCGACGCGGGGGAGCAACAAGACCTGCGGGAATCAGCGCTAGATTATGCGCGCCGCTATATCGCGGAGTCGGAGACGGATCGGCAGAACGTGCAAATGTTCGAAAGCGTCGCCGCCTAGCTGTTCATTCTGGCGGCTTGCCATGATAAATATTGGTGTCGGTTTTTCGCTTCGCTCCAAGACGGCGGGCGACATAGCGGGCCGCGTTGTCTAGCGCTCCGATCGCGCGACGGGCCTTCTGCTCCGGGCGTCCCGTGAATGAGGTGACGTGGTAATAGTCGTCCCCATTGGGCGACAGGTCCGAAAAGTAGTAATTCGAGACGCAGCACCGGGGGCCTTCCGCTACCACTGGGCTAACCGAGTGCCACGACCTGCGGTTCGTTTCCATCAACACAAGCCTATTGAACGCGGAATGGATCGTCAGCGGCGTTTTGACGTCTTCGTCCCAAAGCTCGAGGTTGCCGCCAAATTCCTCCTCCCAATCGGGAGTGACGTAATAAAGCAAGTTCAACCGACGGTATTTTGACTTGCTCACCTCGTGGCTGTTATCGATGTGCGGGTTCAGGAACTCGCCTTGGAACATCATCGACAAGCCGCCAGCGTAAAGATGGGGATCGGGTTCCAATTGCGGCATCTCGGTGAAAGCGCTGATCCTCCGAACCACCTCTGGGGCCTGCATCGCAAAAGTGACGGAGCCCAACGCGGGAGGGAGGGAGTCAAAGTCGCTCGAGACGCGCTTATGTGCACGGAACCCCGCATGGGTGAGAAAGCCTTCTGCGTCCCTCGGAAACGCGGCATAAATTTCGTGGGCGACCTCCTCGGGCATGAGGTTGTCGATTATGCAAAAGCGGGTCGCTACACCTGGATACAGCGTTGCCCAATCCTTGGATATGGAAGCAGCTCCCCTATCGAGCCGGTCAATTATCGCGGCGACCATTTCGTTCTTTTGCATATTCCCTCCTTAGGAAGGGCGGTCGTATATGGTCTCCCGACCTAAATGCAATAGGGCGGGGGTTGTAAGGCCCACTGGCCCGATTGAGCCAAAGGCAGATCCGAAATCGGCCGAACAGGACAAACTCGAGGCATGCGTGTCTTTGAGTGGCTCGGAATCCTGCGGTCGCGCGAGCGTGAACCAGTGAGAATCAGAAGGGGACGGTCATTCGTGCCCCGATACTAGCGCAGAGGTAATAAGGCCGGCACAGTTGCGACTGTCACCATGGGTTGGGACGAGCTAGCAAGGTCAGATGCTGGTCCGCTCTTTGGCCGTGCGCTGCGATTCGACCGGTGGCGAACTGTCATTCGCCATGATATGCGAGCGGATTCCGCCGAAGTGAGTGCGATACTGGGCAGGGAACCGTGACAATGACGACGAGAAAATCCAGATACCGACTTCACGCCATGGAAAAGGAGCGGCGCTCATTACTTGTAACCGCGACACAAGACGCTCGCGCGCGTGTTTAAATGTCGAAGCGGCTACCCATTGTGCAGGTGCATCGGCTCAGACTACGCCCTGCAATGAAGGGCGCACCAGGTTACAGAACCCTTGCCACCGGAACCGTGCTAGGCAACAGGTCGGATATGAAACACCAAGATATCCCCAAAGCCCAGCGCCTCGACTACTCGCGAGACCTAAGCGACTCTCCAAAATGGATTGTCGCAACCCCCTTCTTCGCGCTCGGGTTCGTTTTTTCGCTCTGGTATCTAACCGCCTATTATGGCGGCGATGCCTACCACTATACCAATTTCTACAACTCCCTTTATGAGCTACCGCATGAGCATTGGGCTAATTTTCAGCGGCTTCACCTTGGCGCTGCAGAACCATTATATCGGTACATTATAGCGCTCGGAGCATACACGGGGTTGGACCGTACCCTTTATCTTTCTGTCTGGAACGGGGCTTTTGTTGGTATAATAGGTTACATTCTCATAAAACATCGGTGCTCGGCACTATTCTGCACCTTGGTCTTGACGAATGTCTATCTTGTCACGCTGCTTGGGTCCGCCGAACGCTTAAAGTTTGCGTATTTCTTTCTGATACTGGCGTTCGCTGTGGAGAACCGTACGGTCAAATTCGCGCTCGGTGCGCTATCTCTATTCACCCATACTCAAGCTGCGGTGCAATTTGTATCAGCATTAAACTTCTATATACTAGACAACCTTAAAAAAATTGCAAGTACACCGGCCAAAGGGTTTCTCTTATTGGTTGGGGCCACGGCCGCAGTCAGCCTCGTTTTTTATCTCTTTTTCTTTGCGGTCGGACAATCTATCGAGGCTAAGTCTGAATTTTACCTGTCGGAATCGGAAGGGCTGGCTGAGGCAATCCAATGGGGGCTGCTTCTGTTTGCTGGCCTAGCTATTTTTGACAAAAGGTTGGCCTATTTTGTCGCGATGCTTCCCATGGGTGTTTTGACTGTGCTGTTCGGAAATCGGGTGAATGTGGCTACGCTGGCGCTTTTTGCAGGCTTAGCGATACTTCAGCGCAAGACCAATAACCCAATAGTCCTGGCGGTAATGGCCTATATGTCATTTAAGACGATCTCGTTTCTTTTTAACGTTGTCGAGTTTGGCGATGGATTTGTTAGGGCATAAGTTTTGGGCGGGCGACATCTTCTTGTCATTGGTCAACATGTCGATTGCGAGGCAGATCCCGCCGTACGGCCCACAGCGAAACGCCAACAAAAGTAAATGTCCTTTTCGTAATGAATAATAATCCCTTTCATTATAAGCCCGGTATGGCTATTAAATAGCTTATGAGTATGGGCTATGCGGTTGTAGCGACGTTGTTTTGTTGATGTACTCGGTACCTAAAGACTGGCGACGCTAGGTATTATTTTAATAACCTGTAGATCGATTAGCCCGAGATCGGCGGCGCACGGATTTATTGTGCGTCCTCCTAGGCGCTCGGCTCGGCAGTCGTGCAAGCTACCTCGCTTAAGTCCAGCTTACTGGGAGCGGTGCGTGGCGATAGCAGGGGGCTCCGGCGGGGTCAGTTTGGTGCACTACGGAGAGTTAAAAGTGGAGGAAGTCTCAAACGCGTTTTCGTGCCACGATCTGTTTAAGTTTCCAACCCGCAGCGAAAACTTTGGTTATGTAATTTTCGAAACCTGGCGTGCTGTTACGCCAGTTTTGCGCATCGATCAGACTACCTTAGAAACCTGACAATGCCGATGCCTTGGCGACCATATGGGCCGCAACGTTGAGAGATCCGATAAGGACGCGCAAAATCTGCAACTGTTCGTGAGGGGCGCCGCCTAGACCGGCGGGGTAAATGTGAAACGTTGCGCATAGGCTTCGTAGCATCGAAAAGCATCCGCCACAGTGGGCAGGTCCGCAAAGTACCGTCTACCGTAGGCTGCGGTGGGCAATAGTCCCCTACGCAGTAAGTATTTCCATCGCTCAAGCTTGATCGCTCGGATCTCACCCGCGGCGGTGTCCGTCTTGACCTCCCTCGCCGCACGTTCGATCTTGCTGGCAAATTCAGGATGGCGCACTGTGCAGAGCGCGTGGAGGCGATCGAAGTTAAAGTTGGCCATCCCTTTTGGGTGCATACGCCGCAGCGTTTCGAGGCCCGCGTGAGCCCAAACGGTTTCGACCGCAAAGAAACGTGGAACCCCGGGCGTCCAGCCTTTGACCTCGAAACTGTCGGTCTGGCTTTCTGCCGACAACTCTCCCTTATGGGTGTTCATCGCGCTGCGCCCAGAATTGCTACCACTAGATACGCCCGAGATCGAGAGCGGCAGGTCCACTTCGCAGTATTGGCCAACTAAGCAGGCCATAGCGACAGCCCCGGACATGTCGGGGCTCGAGCCGTGGAAATATGCCCCTGTTTGCTCACGCACCTGTTCGAGCAGTTCGCGGCGCACGATGCCATGATAGCAGCGCGGCATGGCTTCGGTCGCCTGAAACGCCCGCGCCAGGGCCGCATTAAGATCCGTCCTGGCATCGCGCCACCGTGCGCGACCAGCGCGCCTGGGAACATACAGCCGCGACGCATGTCCGCTGCGTGCCAGCATAGATCGAAAATCGGGCCACGCATAGATGGAGGTCTGGGTCTGCGACACTACCGGGACCTCATTGGCCGATGCCCATCTTGTGGCGTCGATAGCTGCAGAAGTCAGGCAGTCGTCGTCGCCAATTATGCAGACATACTCTCCCTCCGCCAGTGCAACCGCATCGTTATGGTTCTTGGTCAGGTTCGAGCGGGCCTGGATACGGCGATAGAGGAAGCGGGGGTCGTCCAGGAAGGCGCAGCCTGGCTGGTTAAGGAGTTCATGCAGCCGTCCATCCGTGCTTGTGTCGGTCATGACCAGCTGGAGTTCGGGGCAGTCTAGTGCCAATACCGCTTCGATACACGAAATGGCATAGTCGCTGCGATTGTGGGTGGGAACAACCACCGACAGCAATGGTGACATCATCTCAAGCCTTTTGTTTCAAAATGCGAACGCTCAGCATTAGCGGTCAAAGTCTAGCTACCCAAGGGAGTGCGTCCAGTTTCCGAGAGTGGCTCTTCCGGTTCTGCCGGGGTATCTTCGCGGAACGCCATTTTGCAAAGAAGGTACATCCCGAACATGTCAAACGCGATGCGGATGAGCCAGGCAGCGGCCGCCCCGACTACGCCGAAATTTATGAGCAGGACATACAACAGGATTAGGTAAATCGGCAGCTCTACAAGATGAAGCTTGGCGGTCAAATCCGCGCGGGCTCGTCCTTGCAGCATGGTGTAGGGCACCTGAGCGAGGCCGCTGAACAGGGCGGCGACCGCCATGATCTGCAGAGGCAGGCTTGCCATCTGGGCGAACTCCGGCGAAATCCACGCGGCGAGCAGGGGGCGGGCGAGCAGGACGAGAAAGACGGTGAAGGGCAGCATGACCGCCAGCACCACGAGCGAATAGCGTCTGATATGGGCAAACAGCGACACCCCGGTCCCGGTGGCGTGCGCGGCAAACAGGGGGAACAGCACCGATGCCAGGGCGGTCGGAATGATTCCGACCCGCATGACGAGTTCCTGAGGCGTTGCATAATAGGCCACCGCCGAGGCCGAGATGGCGAAGGCGATCAGGAACCGGTCCACGTAATTCATCAGCGGCGATACGACATTGCTCACCGAGAGCCAGCCGCCCATTCGGAGAAGCGAGGATATCAGAGAGCGATCGACACGGCGGGGGCCCATGGAGGGGGGCAGGGCCCGCTTTGCGTAAAGGGCGTGCACTAGGCACGCGAGGATGCGGCCACCGCACAGGACTGCGGCGATCGGCGCCAGTCCCTCTGCCCCCGACCATACCACCAGCAGGGGGCCGCCGTAGGTGAAGATACCCATCGGCAAGCGGATGGCGTTGACGATTCCGAATCGGCCCAAGGCCTCGAGGATCCCGCGATAGCCTGAGGTCAGGATGATTGCCGGCATCGCCAGTGCCATCCAGTAGAAGGCCCAGGTAATCGACTGGCGATCGACCGGACTGCCGAGTTCGCGGGCGATCAACGGCGCCGTCAGAAGTAGTAAGATACCGCCGACAAGTCCCAGGATCGCCATCAAAAGGTTGGAGGTCCCGACAATGCGGCCCAGCCTGTCGAACGCGCCCTCTGAAACCGTCGCTGCAACCTGCTGCGTCATGGCACGCCCGAGCCCCAGATCGAAAAGACCGAAATAGCTCACAATCGCCCATACGATCGTCAGAATGCCAAATTGCTCGACCCCTAGACTCAAGATGAGCTCGGGTATCGCCACAACCGCGACAATGAGAGGCAATCCCAAGCCCAACAGATTGTAAAGGGAGTTTCTGAAAACCATCATAACTCTATAAGAATGAAAGCGACTGAAAAATTCCAACAACCAAGCCGAAGTCTCAGTGACAGTTAGCGGCATTAGAGAATGATTACGAAGACTTTAATGTACGGATAATTCCACTCACGACGCTGATATTCCACAGTTTGGACGTGCATTTTCGCGGTCGAAAACTTCTCTTATGGCTCAAGCAGCGCCGAGGTCCCGGACCCCATCACGCCTTCGCCGTTCCAGTTCCGTCTCCGCATCACCCACCACTTCAAGTCGCTTCGCTGACGCCCGGCTTGGCTCAGGCTTTGCATCTGCGAGACTGCATCCTTATGGGGACTCCCCAAGAGCAGAGAAGCAAGGTGGACGCCTGTCGCCCTTGCTCCAATTTCGGACAAGAGGCGTCAAGGGTGTTGTTCAACTTTCTGTGGTGGCGGCAAATGAAGGACAAAGGAAATCATTTGTGAAAAATTCTGAGGCATCCTGCGACATCGTATATCTCACTCAGCTTTATACGCCCGAACCAACATTCAAAGGGAATCGGTTTGCCAAAGGATTGAGCGACGCAGGCTATAATGTCGAAGTCGTCACGGGTTTTCCGAATTATCCGGGTGGGCGTATCTATGACGGCTACAAGATGCGGGCAATCAGGACGAGGATCGAGGATGGACTGAAAGTAGTGCGTCTTGCGACCTATCCGTCCCATAATCGGAGCGCTGTAAGACGAATAGCTTCTTATCTTAGTTTCGCGATTTCGTCTTTTTCATATTTACTTATTAGACGCCGGCCGCAGCTCATCTATGTCTTTTATCCTTCGCTTACTGCCGGATTGGCTGCGGTAGCGGTAAAATGGATCAGACGGGTGCCTGTTGTAGTGGACATTCCGGATCTGTGGCCAGACTCGCTCGGTACAGCAGGAATGATGAGAAATACCCAGATGATTGGAATAGTCGATTGGCTCTGCGGCCTGCTCTATCGACATGTCGACCATATCGTGGTGCTTTCTCCTGGCTTTCGGCTTGCGCTCATTGAACGCGGCGTCCCGGCAGAGAAGATCTCGCTTATTTACGCCTGGGCGGAAGAATCGGGTAGCTCAGAAAATACGTCCGTGACCTTTCCCGCGCCCTCTCTATTTGATCCGAAGCATACATTCACGCTTTTGTTCGCTGGTAACATGGGCGCAATGCAGCGTCTCGACTCAGTTTTGGATGCTGCGAAATCGCTGGCAGCCGAGCGCAGCGATATCGGCATTTATTTGATGGGCGGTGGAGTCGACGTCGAGCGGCTCAAGGCACGTGTCGCGGAGGACGGGATTGGCAATGTACGGTTCCTTCCCCGCGTCCCGCTTCACGAAGTGCAGGACATCCTGCGCCAGGCGGGTGCGTTGTTGGTCCACCTCGCTCGCGACCCTCTATTTGCGAAAACCGTGCCGTCCAAGACCCAGGCCTATCTTTATGCGGGTCGACCCATATTGATGGCGGTTGAGGGAAATGCTGCGGACTTGGTGGCCAAAGGCGGAGCCGGTATTGTGGTGGAGCCAGAGAACCCGCAGGCGCTTGCCGAGGCGATCCTCAGACTGGCTGACATGGGTGTCGAGGGGCGGGACGAAATGGGAGCGCGTGCACGCGCATTCTACGATCGCGAGTTGACCTTTCGCCATGGCCTGGACGCGACGATCGGCATTATCGAACGTTTCCGCCGTCGCTCACGCGATGAGATACGAAGGATCACCTAGTCAGGCTTGGCGACACCGGTTAAGCGGCGGCTGCGCCCATTCGGGCTGTGTGCTGCCATTTTGGGGGAAAGAATGCCCGTTCCTTTTTTTAGGCCGTCGATCGGCGACGACGAGATTTCCGCTGTCGTGGAATGTTTGAAGTCCGGCTGGCTCACGACCGGTCCGAAGACCCGCGAGTTCGAGGAGCAGTTCGCAGCCGTCATCGGTGGCGGGGTCCATGCGCTTTCAGTCAACAGCGCGACCGCGGCACTGCATCTCGGGGTCGATGCGCTCGGCATCGGACCGGGCGACGAGGTGATCGTACCGACCCTGACCTTCACCGCAACCGCCGAGGTCGTGCGCTATGTCGGAGCTACCCCGGTGTTCGTCGATTGCGACCCGTCCACGCTGTGCATAGACGCGAAGGCCGCGGAAGCCGCAATCACGGAACGGACCCGCCTGATTATGCCGGTTCATTTCGCCGGGCGCATGTGCGACATGACTGCACTGCGTGAAATTGCGGATCGGCATGGGCTCAAGATCCTCGACGACGCGGCTCACGCGCTGCCCGCAAGCCATCGCGGCCAATCGGTCGGGCTGACCGGCGCGGATGTTACTGCGTTCAGTTTCTATGCCAACAAGACCATGACCACCGGCGAAGGTGGGATGCTGGTGACCCGTGATGCCGAACTCGCCGGCCGGGCACGCATCATGCGGCTGCACGGCATCGATCGCGACGTTTTCAACCGATTCACGGATCCCCGCGCGAGCTGGATGTATGACGTGATCGCGCCCGGCTACAAGTACAACCTCACCGACATTGCATCGGCGATGGGCAGCGTCCAACTGGCCCGCCACCAGGATTTCGCGGAACGCCGGACCGCGCTGGCGGCGCGCTACGACACCGCCTTGGCCGATCTGCCGCTCATATTGCCCCCGCACCCGGCGCCGGGCGACACGCATAGTTGGCACCTCTACATCGCTCAGATTGGTTCCGGCTCGAAGGTCAATCGTGACGAGTTGATCGCGGCTCTGCGCGATCGCGGGATCGGGACCTCGGTTCATTATCGTCCGCTCCATCAGATGCAGTTCTGGTCGCATTATTGCAAAGGCCACAGCTTTCCGGCGGCGGACGCCTATTTCGATCGATGCGTCTCGCTGCCCCTGTTCATGGCGATGACCGACGACGAGCAGGACGAGGTGATCGAGGCGGTCCGCAGCGTGATTTGCGATGGCTAAACGGTTGTTCGACATCGCACTTTCGGGCATCGCGCTTATCCTCTCGGCACCCCTGTGGCTCGTCGCAGCGATCGGGATCGCGCTGTCGTCTCCAGGCCCCATCTTTTACCATGCGACCCGGATCGGGAGAGGTGGCGAACCGTTTCGGATGGCCAAGTTCCGGACCATGACCGTGGGAACGGCGGGGCAAAGCGAGATCACGGCGCCGGGGGACAGTCGCGTTTTTGCACTCGGACGAGTGATCCGCCTGTTGAAAATCGACGAGCTCCCGCAGCTGGTCAACATACTGCGCGGTGAGATGTCGATAGTAGGACCTCGTCCCGAGTCCGACATTATCGTGGCCGAACACTACACCGACTGGATGAGGGAAACCCTCGCAGTCGCGCCCGGCTTAACCAGCGTCGGAGCTTTATTCGGCTATAGCTACGGCGACGAACTGATCGACCCGTTGCGGCCGGAAGAATCCTATGTTGAGCGGATGTTGCCTGCCAAGCTGGCGCTTGAGCTCGCCTATCTCGAGCGTGCCAATTTCTTCGGCGATATCGCCTACATCCTGCGCACAGCAGCAGCCATTTTGATCGTGCCATTCGGGTTGAAACTGGATCCGACCAGAACGGATCAGAGGACGGCTTTGAGGTGGGTGGAACCTGAGGTCTTTCCCTTGACCATGTGCAGTCATCTCACGGCGATTAGTCGGGGCTAACGATCATCCGTCGAGAGATCGAGTGCCATCACTTGCATGACCCGCGCCCCACGCAGTTCGATTCCCCGCTTTTCAAAGCCATGCCGAAGATAGAAATTCACGACCGAGGCATTTTCGTCGCGGTCGGTGGTCAGCGTGACTTCGCTCGCTCCAAGGCCCCGGCCTCGGTCGCAAAATGCCTGCAGTAGGTGGGATCCGATACCGGTCCCCAAACGACTAGTTGCGATCGAAGAGAGCTCGACAACGCTTGCCGGGCCTTTACCGGTGGCAGCTACGCGACGCGTGTTGCGCGCGATCTCGACGAAAAGCGTGGGGCGACGCAGGAGCGCTAGCACGATGATTGGCAACAACCGCAACCGCCGAGAGCGGAAGTGGTCGTAGAACGCCTCGGGATCTTGAAATCCGACGGCAAAACCGTCGAGCTCATCGTTCTCGTCGATACTTACCAAGAATATTGCCGGACCATATTCGAGGATCGCTCCGTAATAGGCCCGAAGAAATCGGGGCCCCATGCTATCCAGAAAGAAACCCTTGAAAGCGATCTGGTGAACTCGAACGACTTCAGGCAAGTCGCTTTCCACAGCGTCGCGGACACGAGATGAAGAGGCAATGCGTTTTTTATCTGTCATCAAAGAATATCCTTAGCCGCTCGAAACGCTATCACTCCACGGTAACCGATTTGGCGAGATTGCGCGGTCGATCGACATCGGTGCCTTTGACGCAGGCGACGTGATAAGCGAGCAATTGCACCGGGATGGCATAGACCAGCGGCGCGATTAGCGGGTGGACGTGCGGCATCTCGATGGTCGCGATGCAGCCCTCGCCCGCCGCTGCCAGCCCCTCAGCATCTGAAACCAGCACCACCTGCCCGCCGCGCGCGCGGACTTCCTCCATATTGGAGACGGTCTTCTCGAACAGCGGGCCCGAAGGCGCCAGCACCACCACCGGGACCTTGTCGTCGATCAGCGCGATCGGGCCATGCTTCATCTCGCCCGCGGCGTAGCCCCCGGCATGGATGTAGCTGATTCCCTTGAGCTTGAGCGCGCCTTCGAGTGTCAGCGGGAAGTCCGGCCCGCGGCCCAGATAGAGCACTTCGCGCGCCGGGGCGATCAGATGCGCCATCGCTGCGATATCCTCGTTGCGGTCGAGCGCGGCGTTGAGCGAGGCGGGCGCCTCGAGCAAATAGGCGACGACCTCGGCTTCCTCCTCGCGGTTCATCAGCCCCTTCTTGACCGCCATATGTGCGCAGAGCGCAGCGAGGACGGCGAGCTGGGAGGTGAAGGCCTTAGTTGAGGCGACCCCGATCACGGGACCGGCGTGGGTCGGGAGCAGCAGGTCGGCCTCGCGCGCCATGCTGCTGGTGGGGACGTTGACCACCATCGCAATGGTCTGGCCATTGGCCTTGCAATGGGGCAGCGCGGCCAGCGTGTCCGCGGTCTCGCCGCTCTGGCTGATTAACAGCGCGAGCCCGCCGTCCTTGAGCACCGGGTCGCGGTAGCGAAACTCGCTCGCGAAACTGATATCGACGGGTACGCGGGCGAATTGCTCGAACCAATATTTCGCGACCATGCCGGCGTAATAGGAGGTCCCGCAGGCGACGATGGTTAGCCGGCGGATCTTGGAGATGTCGAAATCGAACTGCGGGAGCGCGATCGAATTGTCCGCCTGGCGCAGGTAGGAGTCCAGCGTCTGCGCGACCACGGTCGGCTGCTCGAAGATCTCCTTCTGCATCAAGTGGCAGTAATTGCCCTTCTCAACCGCCGCGGCTGAAGCGCCCGAGGTGGTCACCTCGCGTTCGACCGGCGCGTTCTCGGCATCAAAGACTTGCACGCCGTCGCGGCGGACCACCGCCCAGTCGCCCTCTTCGAGATAGGCGATCTGCTGCGTCAGCGGCGCGAGCGCGTCGGAGCCCAGGAACATCTCCCCCTCGCCATAGCCCAGCACCAGCGGCGAGCCGTGGCGCGCGCCGATCAGCATGTCGGGATGGCTGCGGAAGGCGATCGCCAGCGCGAAGGCGCCGCGCAGCCGTGGCAGCACGGTCCTCACCGCATCCTCGGGGCTTGCCCCGCCCTCGACCTCGCGCGAGATCAGATGCGCGACCACTTCGGAATCGGTCTCGCTGTTGAATTGGCGCCCCGCAGCGCGCAATTCCTCGCCCAATTCCCTGAAATTCTCGATGATGCCGTCGTGGACCAGCGCGACATGCTCGGTCGCATGGGGGTGGGTGTTGTCCTCGGTCGGCGCCCCGTGGGTGGCGCAGCGGGTGTGCGCGATGCCGATATCGCCAAGTGCGGGACGCTGGGCGAGTTCGGCGATCAGATTTGCGAGCTTGCCTTGCGCTCGGCGCGGCACCAGAGCGCAAGCGTGGATCGTGCACAGCCCCGCGCTGTCGTAGCCGCGGTATTCCATCCGCCTGAGGCCATCGACCAGCCGATTCGCAACCGAATCCCTGTCAGCGATGCCGATAATGCCGCACATAGTCTGGTCCGCCTTTAATCCCGAAAATACAGTCGATTGCCTTCTAGCTGCTATTGCGGCGCAAGCAATCGGCCGGCTGGATGATACGCTCCTCCGATCGTGTTCTTCTCGCAGTGCAACTCAGCCACTTGGCAAGTCGTCCTCAGTTAGGCCATTCAGGGATAGTCTAAATCAGGTTAACGACTCCAGCAATCACGACACACTGGTCGGAACCTTGTCCTTCTCTATAAGAATCATTTCGTGGGGCGCCACATAACCCGGTGGATAATGGTTCACCCGCTCCACCACACACGCCTTCGATAAGTCAAAGGGCGCACTAAACAGATCAATCTTGCGATAGTCCACAGTAACGATATCTCTATTTAGGATATTTCGTTCGCTATGCGTCGTAGTAAGAAGATAACGGTAATTTACGCCATGAAAATTTTTTAGAAAGGAGTTTATATCAGAATAAGATAAGTGGAGTAGAAAATCTCGCACTGTTAGCAATTCGAAATCCGGCAGACTATCTTGGCAGATATCCGAAACCGCAAAATCGATCAAACCAGAATAATGTTCATCTTTATTGCTCTTAATGAAACTATCAACAATGTCGCACCCAAATTAGACTACCTTGGTTTCGACCGGAACCGGTTTAACCAAATTGAAATCTCCGCAAGGCGCATCTACAGTTTCCGTAATGGAATGCTTCGGGTTCGCGTCGAGAAGCCAATCTGTCAGCCTTCGCGTGTAGCCAAGTTCGGAAGCTCGGCCGCTTCCCGAGTCGCTGCTGCACAAGAAATTGCTACGATAAATCTCGTGAAGCCGCTCCTGTGGTGTTGGAAGACTTTGCATATCCTTGTATAGGAAGCGTTTTTCAGTTGTAAGAGCAAATCTCGCTAGAGATGTTCCCAGGCCAAGAAATACCTGGCGCCTGATCTTTCTTTTGATCTTTTAGGAAATACCCAAAGTTCATTCCTCACTAGTCTATTAATTGAATAAAGTCATAATTCATCAGGTCGTACAATTATTTGTAGCCTATGGGTCGCCCTAAGACTGACCTTAGTCGCGTTAGCGGACCGCCCCCCCATTGCGGTAACAGGGAATTGGACCTGTTCGATCGGGCATTTTGAATTTGCTCTATTCAAAAGCGAATGACGAAAAATAGCGCTGTCCGACGGTGCGTTATAATCGGGGTCGAAAAGGGTGTGGTAGGGATTAAGGTTGTAGGGTCAGCGAACCGAATGCCAGTCGCGAATCTTTTGATGACCACGTTCTCGACATGATTTTATAAAGGAGACGTTAATTGACCGAAATTACACGGCGCCAAGCTTTTGGCCCTATCGCGATGGTTGGGACAAGTCTCGCGGTGCCGGGTGCAACGGAATTCTCACACGCGTCGAGTGCAGCAGATATCTCTGGCAAAGCGTACGATAAACCGTTCGCTGTGGACAACGGCGATGGCACAGTGACGGTTTACTTCGATAATTCTGGGTCAGCCGTCATCCCGCGCACGCTTGCGACTACGACTGCGCTTGCATCCATGGAAAGTGGCAAGGGGCTAGACCTTGTCGGTAGGCCAACCGTCGAGGAAATGTTGACGTCTTCTGCGCCACCTCGAGGACAGGGCTCAAGGTGGCATGCGGCTCAATTTTCTTACATCGAGGCGGATTCCAGCGCGGTGGACCAGCACGTTACGACCGCGGGAGGTGTGAAGCTTTATGTCGAAGGCAATATTACTCCTAACGCGCTCGGAGCGCCTTGTGATGGCATCGGAGATGATGCGCCCTTCTTTGAGAAGGCGTTTCAGATTGGCCCAACGCTGAACCTGATGCCGGGTTCAACCTACCGCCTAGCGAGTCTTGTTGGCCTGCCCGATGTGGACAGTGGGCAGAGCCTATCGTCGGATCAGTCGCTTGTGCTGAATGCCATCGGCGCTCGCATCCTTTGCGCAAGTCCGCTGATCGAGGGTGTTCCCGAGGCGATTTTCACCTCTGCAACGGCCAAACTCGATCCGGACACCGTGACCAACGCGTACACCGGCAAGTTCTATGTCTTTGGCGGCAACTGGAACGACCCCGATTGGAAAGAGACATTCGGATCCGTCCTGTTCAATGGCGACCGTCTGTATCAAATCGTGCTGTTCGGCGGAACCTACAACAAGATAAACCGGGTTGTTAAATCGTTCCGGCAGAAAACCCACGATGGTTTCGATTACCCCGAAGGCTACCTTCAGTCGCTACAGATCACGAATTGCCAGTTCTCAGCAGTACAGCGGATTGTCGATGCCAAGCGCGCCTTCAACGTGTTCATCAACAACAACTATTGCACCGGCTGCATTGGCGGTGTTTACATCGACAGCATCACGGCGGATGCGGCGGTGGCAGTCATGTCCTTCAAGGACAATCTTTTTCAAGGTGGTGGCTGTGCGCTCGTGTTGGGCAAGGTTCTGTCGCTCGACTATTCGGGCGGTTACCTGGAAAGCAATTACAGCTTCGATGCGTTCACGCAGAAGTGCGATGTGTGGCTTAAGGAAGGGCCGAGCCCCTCAACTGGGGTCACAATCAGCGGGGTCGGCTGTCAGCCGCACCCCGACCAGATTGCCGATCCGTATTACGCAACATTCCGCATCGACTATACGCCGGTCCCTCCGATTTCCCCGCCTGCGGAACTGTCCTATTGCTACACGACTGGCGGCAACCTCGTGACGCGCGGCAAGGCGATCCTTAACGCTTGCGGTTCAAATGTGGAAAGCACGTTGCGGAGCGCGGTTTCGCCCTACTCACCGCAGTCGGCCAAACGCTCCACAATTAGCGGAACGCGGACTTATCTCGCAGCAACGAACCTAGTTGGGGATGTTTTCAGGGTGGCCTCGATCGACACCAGCGACATGATGGACTTGCTCGCTGTGAACCAGCGCCCGGTGAAGGGTGAGATCAACATTCTAATCCAACATAAGGGTGCCGGCGCTGTTGTAAGCGGCACAACACATTTGGTCATAGGCTTTGTCTTCATGCCCGCTTCCGAGGGTGTAGCACATGCCGACAAGGTGGATGCCCTTTACGGCACCTTCGTCCTCAAAGATTTTATGGAGATTGCCCCGGGCCAACCAATCGACACTTTGGGGGCCGTCACGGCGAGGCACTTCGCGAGCCCGGTTCTCACTATGACAAGGACAGGCTCGACGGGGCCGTTCGATCTTTTCCTAAGCGGTTATGCAGCTGCCAGCCTTCCAAACTACGGGGCGGATGATCGGATTACCTCACATATCACGATTGAGGCCGATGCGCTCAACGAGAGCAGTATCCTCGCCAGCCCGATCGCGATAGCGGGGTCTTAATTTCATCGCGGTGCGCCAGCAGGTCCCGCTGGGGCTCGGTCACGCTATCTGGCGCGCACGCGCGGTGGTCGGCGACGAACCCTTCGCGGTCTTCCTCCCCGACGAGCTGATGGTGGCGCAGACGGGCGGCGGGACCGGCTGCATGGCACAGATGGTCGCGGCCTATCACGAGGTCGGCGGCAGTCTGATTTCGGTACTCGAAGTCCCGCGCGAGCAGGTCTCGAGCTATTGTGTGATCGATCCGGGCGAGGTGCTGTCCGGATTCGGCGGCACCCCCACCGGGGTCCGCGGGATGGTCGAGAAACCCGCGGTGGCCGACGCCCCTCGAACAAGATCCTGTCGGGCCGCTACATCCTCCAACCTGGGGTGATGCGGGTACTCGAGACGCAGGGGAAAGGCGCAGGCGGCGAGATCCAGCTCACCGACGCGATGGCGCGGATGATCAGCACGCTAGCCTTCCACGCGGTCGCCTTCGCCGGCCGCCGCTTCGACTGCGGCAGCAAGTTAGGCTCCAACGAGCCGACGCTGACGCTGACGCTGGAGCGCGACGACATGGGCGCTGAGGCCCGCGAGATAGCGGAGCGGTTGTTGCGAGGCTAGCGAACGACGAGAAGTAGGCGTCGTGCGAGTCAGACCTAGCCGGCTGCCATTAGACGGTGCCGCTCTTTCAAAACGAGATGGGCGTGGCGACGAATCCGTAGTCGCGAACCCAGCTATCAGCGCCTAAGTCTTGAACTCTTCAAACCGGATGCGAGATAGACAGTATTCGAGTTATATTGGGTACATGTGCCGCAAATGAAAGATTCACCAGTTAGGGCGCTCGCGGGCAACATTAAGGCCTAGCGTTCACGCCAAGACCAAAGCTCGGGGCATTATATGAAGGCATTGCATCCGGTCATCTTGTGTAAGGGATGCGGCAATCGGTTGTGGCCGTGCAGCCGGCCAGCGCGGCCCGGGGCGAGTCAGCTTATTTCGCCGACGGTTGCGGCGAAAGTTGGAGGGCAATATCTATTTTGGCCAAAGCGGTCTCGCTCCATCGCTCGATCCAGTCGATTTGAGCGCCAGCGAGCGCTGCTTGGTCGTTTGTAGTACCGCAAATTTGACTGTGTGCTTAGCTCGCACTTGGGCGCTGGGTGCAAGCCATAGAGGCGCTGAGTGGTCCCGGCGGGAAAGCTGCGCACCCGTTGAATTGGCGCTGCTCGGGTATCTCAAGAAAATTTCTTCGAAATTTCAAAGGGGTCGCGAGGTGCTTCGGCAGCGGCACATTGACCTTCCCACATAGCCGGCTACAAAGGATTTCACGCAGCGAGAAAACCATGGTTTTCTACGGGGTTTGGCGTGTGGGAAATGCGGATCAGAATCCCGCTATAAGCTCTAGCAACCGCAAGGTAATTGGCGTTTGTTAGGGCTTGGCGTCGAAGGTGGTCTCCAGATCTTTACGGCATGGTCCTCCCCATCTATAGCCCATCGAATAACATTCCACGGAACTTCTTCCCATGCGTCAATATTTCGCTTTGTCGGCGGCTGCGTTTGCTCTCGTAGGATGCGCAGGTCGGGTGCCGTTACACTCTACTCCAGAACTCACCGTGTTCGAAGGGCGGACGGAGATGCCTACACCCGGTCGCGGTGACCTTGTCGCTGAGGACCGCTTGGCGCTGGTCGGTCCCCTCGATACCATCTCCGTTAGTGTTTATGGCGTTCCTGAGCTCAGTCGGGAAATGCAGGTCGATGCTGGCGGTCGTATCGCGATGCCGCTGATTGGCGCTATAGATGCGGGTGGAAAAACCGCCGCGGAGTTGGCTCTCGACATTGAGGAGCAGTTGTCGGGTCGCTACGTGCGCGATCCGAACGTCACGGTGAACATTGTCAGTTCGGTTAGTCAGGTCGTTACCATTGATGGTCAGGTGGTCGAGCCAGGACTCTACCCCGTGACTAACCAGATGACCTTGTTGCGAGCGGTGGCGTCTGCTCGCGGATTGTCAGAATTCGCGGATGAGGATGATGTTGTCGTCTTGCGCACGGTGCAAGGGCAGCGGATCGCAGGCTTATATAATATCGAAGCGATCCGCCGTGGCCTTTACGATGATCCGCCGATCTACGCCAACGATCTTGTAGTAGTCGGTGACAGCCCTCAGCGACGCCTGTTCCGCGATTTCATCAGCTTGGCGCCGCTGCTTGCCGCGCCCATAGTTGCTGTCCTGCAGAGATAGATCGGTCCAATGAATATTCTTTCTTCCTATCCCGGCCGCGGGCAGCAGGTCGATGAACCTCGTGAAGCTAACTTCGGGGGGGCGGTCAGTAGCGGGCCACCAATTTTGGAGCAGTATCTTCGTATCGCTCGGCGATGGCGCTGGGTAATCGCCGGGGCGGTCTTGGGTTCTGTTTTATTGGGTGTGGTTGTTACACTACTCATGACGCCCCAATATACGGCTGTGTCGACTATCGAGATTTCGCGTGAAGCCGATCAAGTTACGAACATTGAGGGGGTTGAGCGGGAGACGAGTGTTGCCGATCAGGAATTTTACCAAACGCAATATGGGCTATTGCGAGCGCGTTCGCTGGCAGAGCGCGTGGCGGCTAAATTGGGGTTGGTTGACCGCCCGGAATTTTTCGAAATGTTCCGGTTTGATGGGGCGGATGATCCGGCGTTCGAAATTGCCAATGGCCGATATCGTGCGGAAGGTCGCGCACAGCGGCAACGCGAAGCGGCTAAAATACTGCTCGACCAAGTCGGCATTGAGCCCACTCGGCTGTCTCGCCTCGTCGATATTAGCTTCACGAGCCCCGACGCTCAATTCTCCGCCCAGGTTGCGAACGCGTGGGCCGAGAATTTCATCGAGATAAACCTTGAGCGCAAAGTGCAGTCGACGTCATACGGACGCACTGCGCTTCAGCGTCAGTTGGCGGAGTACAAGGACAGGCTCGACGAGTCCCAGCGCCAGCTCGTCACATATGCGTCTAATCAGGAAATCATTAATCTGCCCTCGCAGTCTGTAGGGGATGGTTCAACCACTCAGGAACGCTCGATCGTGGTCGACAACCTGGCTGCACTGAATGCAGCGTTGAACGAGGCAACTGCAGATCGAATTGCTGCTGAGGCTCGGTTCCGCCAGGCGGGCGGAAGCGGCAGCTCCGCCGAAGCATTGAGTAACTACGCCATTAACAATTTGCGGCAGAAGCGTGCCGAACTCGAATCTGAATATCAGGAGCTGATGGTACGGTTTGAGCCTGGCTACCCTCAAGCCCAGTCGCTTCAGTCGCGCCTAGATGAGCTTAGCCGCGCGATTAAGCGCGAAGAAGCCCGCGTCTCGGCGTCAGTGCAGGCAGAGTATCGTCAGGCCGTGGCTAGGGAACAGGCGCTTCAGCAGCGTGTCAGCGCACTGAAAAGTGACTACCTCGACCTCCGCCGGCGTTCTATCCAGTATAACATTTTTCAGCAGGAGGTCGACACGAACCGAGCGCTGTATGATGGCTTGTTGCAGCGGTTCAAAGAAATAGGCGTTGCGGCGGGGGTTGGCGTGAACAACGTCGCCATCGTCGATACCGCTGCCGTGCCCGAATTTCCGTCCAGTCCGCAATTGCTCCTCAATCTCGCAATCTCGATCCTGGCAGGCTTCGGTCTAGGCGCTGCTCTGGCTTTTGCTCTCGAACAACTCGACGAAGCAATCGCGGATCCCTCCGAGGTTGAGCACCGATTGGGTCTCCCATTGCTCGGCTCAGTACCGAAAGTCGACGATGGAGGAACGCCCCGCGATGCTTTGCTTGATCGCAAATCGGAACTGGTCGACGCATATATTGCTGTCCAGACCAATTTGGCTTTCACGACCGAACGCGGAGTTCCCCGCTCGTTCTCGGTAACTTCGACGCGGCCCGCAGAAGGTAAGTCGACCACTTCGCTGGCTCTCGCTACGATGTTGGCGCGGTCCGGGAAGCGCGTCATCCTGATCGATGGGGATATGCGCTCGCCTTCGGTCCACCATTTGGGCAACGTCGGCCACGATCATGGGGTGAGCAACTTCCTGGCAGGCGACGACAACTACGAGTCATCCATTTTCCACATGGATGACCTTAACTTGGATGCGATGAGCGCTGGCCCGATCCCGCCGAACGCAGCAGAGTTGTTGACCGGCACCCGGATGCGCCAGTTGATTGATCGTCTCCATGAAAACTACGACCATGTGGTTGTCGATTCCCCGCCTGTTATGGGGCTGGCTGACGCACCGCTCATCGCAGGCCATGTTGACGGCGTCATCTATGCGGTGGAATCACATGGCATACGTTCAAGCCAAGTGAAGACTGCTCTTAGCCGCCTCGCGGCGGTGCGGACACGGATTTGCGGTGCTGTGCTGACGAAGTTCGAGGCTCGCAAGGCCCACTATGGTTATGGCTATGAGTATGGGTATGGTTACGGGCGCGACGTGGAGATCGAGACAGCCTAATGGGCCGGCGAAAGCGGAAGCGGGGACTGAAGGCCGAAATTGGTCGGCGTTCGAGACGCGAATGGTCGATTCGCATTGGCTTGGCGTTCGGCGCTCTTGTCTTGGGCTATTTCAGTACGGCGCATAGTCTGGCCAATGTTATCGCCAAAGTGGACCCAGCGACCGCCTATGCGATAGCGCCCGGTAACGGAGTTATTGCTGCCAAATACGCGCAGGAAGCTTTCACGATCGCCCCCACTATGGAGGCAAACTCAAAGCCTGCTGACCTTGCACGCCGCGCTCTGCTAGCCGATCCGACCGCAGTAGAAGCATTAACAGTGTTGGGGTTTCAGGCACAACTGCGTGGCGAAGTCGCACGCGCGGATCGCATTTTTTCGTATTCTACCGCACTATCCCGGCGCGAACTACGGCCACGCATATGGGCGATCGAAAAGGCTGTTGATCGAGGCGACGTGGCCGATGCACTTCGCAATTACGACATCGCATTACGTACATCGAACAGCGCGGCAGGAGATTTGTACCCCACGCTTGCAGCGGCGTTGTCCGAGCCCCGAATTCGCGCGGACCTGCTGAAGATCTTGGCAAATGACCCGGTCTGGGGTGACAGCTTCCTCGCCTATGCGGCGACCAGTGGAGTTGAGCCGGAAGGCGCCGTTGCTTTGTTCCGCGAAGGACGGAAGGTTGGTTTAGAAGTGGGTGATGACCTGGGCTCCGCTCTTGTCAATGCCTTGGTGTCGCAGAATAAATTCGAGAATGCCTGGGCATATTACAAAAGCTTTCGTCCTCGGGCGCAACGCAATCGGTCTCGCGATCCCGGCTTTGCCATGCAAGCAAATGATAGAGCGGCGTTTGACTGGAGAGTGGGTCACGACGCCCGGCTTGGGGCTGCAATCTTGCGCAACGGGAAGGGCGGCCTCCTCGATTTTGCGGTTCCACCTAGCACGGGCGGCCAGCTGGTAAGTCAAACTCAGTTGTTGCCCGCCGGTAAATATCGTCTGGTGGGCCGCAGCAGCGGTTTGGACCAACCCCGAACGTCACGGCCCTACTGGGTACTTACTTGTTCTGACGGCCGCGAGATGGGGCGTCTCTCACTGCCCAACTCGGACGAGCGCGGTGGGCGGTTTGCTGGGCAATTCACAGTTGCACGAGACTGTGACGCCCAAACCTTGTCTTTGGTTGCCCGTGCGTCAGACGACATCATGGGTGTGACCGGACAAATCTTACAGGCGCAACTGTTGCCGGTGCAGTTGCCAGAAGGGAGCCAACCGTGAACCCCTTGACTTCCGCCAAGCAGATCATGGCATTCACGATTTCGGCGCTGAGCGTACCCTTAGCGGCACAAAATGTGCCGATCGATCCGAATGTGCGTCAAACCGAGGAACCCGCGCAGAACCAAAACGATGGTCTTGGCGACACCGGTCGGACAGCGGATACTGGTGTAGGTGAGGTGGGCCAGCGGCAAATCCAGCGTGGTACGCCGGAGGCAGTTTCTCCTCTGGGGCGTATCAACAATCGCGTCGAAAACCGCGTGCAGAACCGTATTCGGAACCGGATCGATCGCAACTACGATCCCACGGCAAATGCCACAGCTCCGTTCGAGCGTGCGGAGCGCCGCGCACAAACGGTAAACCAGCGACCGACAGCAGGGCCTCAATAGGCTGCTTCGCTAGATCCGTTCGTCGCCGTTACGATCAGAATCGAGGTCATTCACACAAGATCTCGCAGACATCCCATCGCGAACCGTGCGCGGTCTTTTGCTTCGGGATAGGCTGCTTCGACGTCGCTCCGTGTCTTTTCGCGCTCTTCGGTCGTCAGGCCCACACCAGCACGATTCTGGTAAATGGCTTTTGCCTTTTCGAAGACCTCGATTTGCTCTGACGTTAACAGATCGGTGTTCTCCAACCGCTCACCAATTGCTTCCAGTGCGAGGTTGCAGAGCATGGCTTCGTATTGGGGCGTCGCGTCAGCGCGCTCGACGTTGCGACCGATCGATAGCGCTTGGGCCACTCGTTTGTCCTCGGCACTAAACTCGGCCTGCGAAGGCTGCTGCTCCTCCACATCGGTCGCAGCAGAGCAAGCGGTAAGCATCAAAGTCGCAGCGGAAGCCAAGCTGGCACGTAAGACGGATTGGATCATGCGGCTTCCATACGAAGAATCTGGGGTCCCGCCAAGCGACCTAACCGGTCCGAGCCCATTGCCAGAAAAAACTTGCGTGACCTCGGCGCTGCCATGGCAACTTGTGAAGCAGTCCAGAGCTTCGCTGTGACAAACCCGCGCGGTTAACGCGCCGTGCCGGCTTGTTCACAGGCTTTGCACAGGCGTTAACGGTTCTCCCCAGCGTGGATCGCCGCGCGGATTGCCAAGCCGGGTTCCGGTTCTGCATTCCGTACCCATGACGGCCACGGGACAGCTTCGATGAGGGCAGCGGAAGAGCGCTACGAGACGGATCAGGACGCAGCGCCGCTCGACATGCTGGCTGCGCTGTTCCGGGCGCGCGGCTGGCCATGCAAGACGACGGCGAACGAGCTGTGCGGCGAGATCCAGGGAAGCTGGACCAATTACCAGCTGCGCGGCATCTGGCGCCCCGAGGACCTCGTCCTCCAAATCCTCTGCCTGCCCGACATCCGCATCGGCAAGGACAAGCGCACGCAGGCGCAGGAGCTGGTCAGCCTGGTGAACGAGCAGATGTGGCTCGGCCATTTCGACATCTGGTCGAATGGCGGCGTGCTGCTCTACCGCAATGGCACGATGCTGGGCGACGACGGCATGCTCAGTCTCGACCAGGCGCAGGCGCTGGTCGAAATCGCGGTCGAGGAATGCGACCGGTTCTACCCGGCGTTCCAGTTCGTGCTGTGGGGCGGGCGCACGCCGGCTGAAGCGCTCGAAGCGGCAATGGTGGATGCCGCCGGGGAGGCGTAAGGCGCTGGGGTTCAGGGTTAATCCGAATTAGCCGTGCGAATTCCGGTTTCGCTTGAAATCGCGCGCCAAAGTGCCGATATTCCTCCCAGGAGCAGCGCGTATCACCGCGCCGCCAAAAGGAGTTGCAGACACATGGCCAATTGGAACGACACCGACCAGAGGCAGGGCTTCGGCTCGGTGCCGCGCGCTGGCGACGCCGTTGCCAGGCAGGAAACCTTCGATGCGGGCCTGCGCGCCCACATGCTCAAGATTTACAATTACATGGCTTCGGGCGTGTTGCTGACCGGACTGGTCGCCATGCTGACCGCGCGCAGCGGCTTGGCGCTGACCTTCGCCAGCGGTCCGCTGATGTGGATCGTTGCGCTGGCGCCGCTGGGCTTCGTCTTCGCGATGAGCTTCGGCGTGAACAAGTTCAGCCAGGCTACGCTGCAGCTGATGTTCTGGGCCTTCGCCACGGTGATGGGCCTGTCGCTGTCGACGATCTTCCTCGTCTATACGGGCGAAAGCATCGCCGCGACCTTCTTCGCCACGGCAGGGGCCTTCGCCGGTCTCAGCCTGTTCGGCTACACCACCAAGAAGAACCTGCAGGGCATGGGTACATTCCTGGTCATGGGCGTGATCGGCCTGATCATCGCCAGCGTGATCAACATCTTCCTGCAGTCGAGCACGCTGACGCTCGCCGTGAGCTTCATCGGCGTGCTGATCTTCGCCGGCCTTACCGCCTATGACACGCAGCGCCTGAAGCGCGAATATCAGTACCTGCGCGGTACCGAATTTGCCGGCAAGGCCGTGATCATGGGCGCGCTGAGCCTGTATCTCGACTTCATCAACATGTTCCTGTTCCTGCTGCGCTTCATGGGCAGCCGCGAATAAACCATTCGTCGCAAACAGGAATCGTTTGAACGTGCCCGGGGCGTAACCAGCGCCCCGGGCATTTTCTTTGCCATTGCCAAACGCTAGGCAGTTTTTCTTCATCCCCCGTCAACCGATGACGAGGCAGGATGATCGCCTTATTTTCCGAGGAGGGTCACGCGTCATGAACCGCGGTTCGAACATCACCATTCGCATGGCGGCCGTGGCTGCCGGCATCGCCGTCCTGGGCGCCTGCGCCACCCCGCCGCCGCCGCCGCCCCCGCCGCCGCCGGTGGTGGAAGCGGTCCCGATCCGTCCGCAGCCCCCGGGCCAAGCGTCCTATGTGATGACCATCCCCCGCGTGAACTCGCTCGGCCAGCGCGAGACTGTGCACCTGGGGATTTCGGACGACGAGAAGGTGTGGCACTTCCGTTCGGCCTGGAATGTCGCGGCGCTCAACTGTCTCGATCCGCAGTATCAGCCGATCCTAGACGCCTACAGCAGCTATATCTCGGACCATGCGCGCGCGCTCAAGCGCGTGAACGATCGGATCGATGCCGAATACCGGCAGGAACACGGCGCCCGCCGCGCCGGTATTCAGGCGCGCGAAAGCCAGATGACGATGGTCTACAACTATTTCGCGCTGCCGCCCGCACGGGCGGATTTCTGCCGCACCGCACTGGGCGTGTCGCAACAGTATCTGGCGGCCGAACAGATCGATCCGATCGCCTTTGCGCTGGCCAACTTCCAGACGTTCGAAGGGCCGTTCGAGCGGTTCTTCGTGGCCTATGAGGAATACCAGCGGGAATCGGCCGCATGGGATGCGCGCTACGGCGATCGCTATGGTTCTTCCCAGCCGGGATACGTCGCGGTCAAGAACGCCTATGGCTACCAGGCGCCGCAGCCGGGTTCGGATCCCGCGACGCTGACCGCCACGCCGCTGCAGGAAACCAAGGTCGTCGATCCCGATACAGGGGCGCAGATCCCCGTAGCGCCGGTCGACGAAACGCGTTCGTCGCTGCCGGTCGTGCAACCCATTCCCAGCGACGACAATGCGAACTAGTTTCCGCAAAGATGATCCTGCGAGGCGCGCCGTTCCCCGGTGAACGGCGCGCCTTCGTTCGTATTGGCAAGCACCGCCTTGCGCTCGCGCCTACGCCCATCATCGCCAGCAATGTTTGCCCCTGGCGCCGGCCGCGCCTATCGGCACCGCGATGGACCTGCAGACAATCGTTACCGAGACATGGAATGCGCTGGCCGATGATCGCGGCAGCGGCAATCCTGCGCGCTATATCCCCGCGCTGGCGGCGGTCGACCCACGCAAGTTCGGCATAGCCATCGCCACGCCCGACGGGCGCGTGGCTGCCGCAGGCGATGTCGACGAAGCCTTCTCGATCCAGTCGATTTCGAAGGTCTTCGCACTGGCGCTCGCGCTCGAGCGCGAGGGATCGGCGCTATGGGATGCGGTCGGCCGCGAACCGTCGGGCGATGCCTTCAATTCGATCGTCCAGCTCGAGAAGGAAAAGGGCATTCCGCGCAACCCCTTCATCAATTCGGGCGCCATCGTGACGACGGACCGGTTCATCGGCAACCGCGGCGTCGACGCAGCGGTGCGCGACCTGCTCGATCGGCTGCGCCGCATGGGCCGCAACCCGGCGATCACGTTCGACGAGGACGTGGCGCGCAGCGAGAGCGAGGCGGGCGAACGCAATCGCGCGCTGGCGTGGTTCCTCGCCGATTTCGGACGCCTGCTGAACCCGGTGGAAGAGGTGCTGTCGGTCTATTTCCGCCAATGCGCCCTGTCGATGAGCTGCCGGCAGCTGGCCGAAAGCGCTCTGTTTCTCGCCTTCGATGGCAGCGACCCGGTGACCGGCCAGCGGATGTGTTCGGCCAGCCGGGCGCGCCGCATCAATGCGCTGATGCTGCTGTGCGGCCATTACGACAATTCGGGGCAATTCGCTTTCGAGGTCGGCTTCCCGGGCAAATCGGGGGTTGGCGGCGGGATTCTCGCCAGCGTCCCGGGCCGCGCCGCGATTGCCGTGTGGTCGCCCGGGCTGAACCGCGCGGGCACCAGCCTGCTGGGCGCGCGGGCGCTTGCCGAGATTGCCCAGCGGACCGGCTGGTCGGTCTTCAGCGGACCGCTTCCCGAGGACTAGAGCGCGCCGAAGGTCCAGCCTTCGGTGCGGGCGATATCCCGCGTCAGCCCCGCAGGCGTCCAGCGCGCCCGATCGCTTGCGACGCGGCGAAGCCATGCGGCGGTGAGCAGCGCGTCGGACGAATGGTCCTCGATCGCGCCCTGTCCGGCCACGGGCGGGCTGCCGAGCCCGGCCAGCGCGGCATTGAGGTCTTCGAAGCTGCGCATCTTGGCCTTTGCCGCGCTGCGCCCGGATTCCAACGCGGCGAGGCTGGTGTAGATTTCGACGACCAGTGAGCCGTGTCCCGGATCCGGATCGACCGGCCAGACGGGCAGGTGCCCGCGCAGCCGGTGCAGCACGCGCATTCCCGTCAGGCTGGACTTGCCCACCTGCGCCGCCCCGACGAGATTGAAATTCGAATAGGGCTTGCAGCCCATCTGCGCCTGAGCCTGTTCGGTGACCCGGAACCGCCCGCGTCCATGCGCGGCGCCGTCACAACCGAAATGCACGCCCGTATCCCGGCCATTGCGAAAATAGGGCGCGAACTCGGGATGGTCGACAAAGCTTTGCGCGCCCAGATTGGGATCGCCGGCGCAGATATCGTCGATCAGCGCCCATAGCGACGGGGCATCGGGCAACAGCACGTCGCGGCGGGGGAAATAGGCCCCGCAATCGGCGAAGGGCAGCGCAATCCCCAGATCCATCCCGACCAGCGTATCGTCGGGCAGGTCCTCGCGTAGCAGCGCCAGCACGTCTCCGCGCGACCAGCCGCGGCCCCGTTCGACCAACACGGGCGGGCCCCCACCGGCATCGGCCAGCGCCAGCGCGATGCCCTTCTGTACCGGCCCTTTTGCGCCCGACCAGTCGATCGCCAGGAAGTGCCTAAAGCTGCGCACGGTCGCGCCGCAGCTTGTCCCAGTAATCGAGCCGCTTCTTCACCTCGCGTTCGAAACCGCGTTCGACCGGTTGGTAATAGCTTTGTGGCTCCATTTCCTCGGGCCAGTAATCGTCGCCCGAGAAGCCTTCGTCGGCATCGTGATCATAGGTGTAGCCCGAACCATAGCCGATGTCCTTCATCAGCTTGGTGGGCGCGTTGAGGATGTTTTGCGGGGGCATCAGGCTGCCCGTTTCCTTCGCCGATCTGAAGGATGCCTTCTGCGCCTTGTAGGCGGCGTTCGACTTGGGCGCGGTTGCGAGATAGATGCAGGATTGGACCAGCGCCAGTTCGCCTTCGGGACTGCCAAGAAATTCGTAGGCGTCCTTGGCGGCCATGCATTGCACCAGCGCCTGCGGGTCGGCCATGCCGATGTCCTCCACCGCCATGCGGACCAGTCGCCGTGCGAGGAACCGCGGTTCCTCCCCCGCGGTCAGCATGCGCGCGAGGTAATAGAGCGAGGCCTGCACATCGGACCCGCGCACCGCCTTGTGCAGCGCCGAAATGAGATTGTAATGGCCTTCCCGGTCCTTGTCGTAGACCGCGACGCGGCGCTGGAGAAATGCCCCCAGTGCCGCGGGATCGAGCGGTTCGGGGAGCTGGGCGTTATACAGCGTTTCGGCCTGGTTGAGCAGGAACCGGCCATCGCCATCGGCGCTGGCGACCAGCGCATCGCGCGCCTCGGGGGTCAGCGGCAAGGGCCCCTCGAGCGTTTCGCCGCGGTCGAGCAACAGGCCCAGCGCTTCCCGGTCGAGCCGCTGCAGGATCAGTACCTGCGTCCGGCTGAGCAGAGCGGCGTTGAGGGCGAAGCTGGGATTCTCGGTCGTCGCGCCGACCAGCGTCACCGTCCCGCGTTCGACGAACGGCAGGAAGCCATCCTGCTGCGCACGGTTGAAGCGGTGAATCTCGTCCACGAACAACAGCGTGCGCTGGCCGGCCTGCGCAGCCTTGTCGGCAGCCGCGAAGGCTTTCTTGAGATCGGCCACGCCGCTGAACACGGCGCTGACGCTTTCGAAGCGCATGCCCACGCTGTCGGCCAGCAGCCGTGCGATGGTGGTCTTGCCCGTACCCGGCGGGCCCCACAGGATCATGCTCGACAGGCGGCCGGCGGCGACCATCCGGCCAATCGCGCCCTCGGGACCGGTGAGGTGATCCTGTCCGATCACTTCGCCGAGCGTGGCGGGCCGCAGGCGATCGGCCAGCGGGGCATCCTCGCGCGGCGTATCCGGCGCTGCACTGTGCGGGAGGTCTTCGGGAAAGAGATCGGCCATTGGTCGGCTGACATAGGGTGTTCGCTGGAAAATTGCAGGGGCGACTTGCATGGTGTCGTTAAAGATATATCTTAGAGCTATCGAAGATAAGGCAAGGATAGCGATATGCACAAGGCACACAGGCGCCACGGCGCGCGCAGGCGCGGTTGGCCGTTCATCGCGGCGATGATGGCCGGGGCGGAAGCGCAAAGCGGGTTCGGTGCATCGGCGCGCTTCGGCGGCTCCGACTGGGGATTCGATTTCGGCCCGCGCAAGGGCGGACGCCGCCGGCGCATGTTCGGACCGGGGGAGCTCAGGCTGGTGCTGCTCAAGCTCGTCGCCGACGAGCCGCGCCATGGTTATGAGCTGATCAAGGCGATCGAGGAACTGACCGAAGGCTCGTATGCCCCGAGCCCGGGGACGATCTATCCGACGCTGTCGCTGCTCGAGGACGAGGGCGCGATCGCGCTGGCTCCCGGAGACGAGACCCGCAAGGCCTACCAGGCCACCGATGCGGGGCGGTCCGAACTGGCGGAACGCGCGGATGAAGTGACGGCGCTGTTCGAGCGGCTGTCGGGTCATGGCACTCATCGCCGCGCCTATGCCACGCCCGAAATGTTCCGCGCGGTCGGCAATCTCGCCAGCGTGCTCAAGAACCGGGCGCGTTCGGGAAAGCTGGACGAGGACACGGTGCGCGAGATCGTCGATCTGGTCGACGACCTGGCCAAAAAGATCGAGCGGCTCTGACCCCTGCCATTTGGCGATCCGCGGGAGACGGGCTAGGCTGCGCCCGCGGGTCGCGATGGGGGAGGGTTCGGACATGACGGACACCACACACACGCCCTGGCACCTCTGGGTGGTGGGCATAGCGACGCTGCTGTTCAATGCGATCGGCTGTTACAGCTACCTGATGACGCAAACGGGCAGCCTGGCCGAACTGGGCATGACGCCCGAACAGATCGGATATTTCGATACCTTCCCGGCCTGGGCCGATGCGGCCTGGGCGCTGGGCGTGTGGGGCGCGCTGCTCGGGTCGATCCTTCTGCTGCTGCGCCGCAAGCTGGCCTTCGCCGCGTTCGCCGTGGCGACCGTGGGGCTGATCGCGACGACCTATTTCGAACTGGTGGTCTCGCAGATCCCCGACAGCCTGCAGAACCCGCTGCTGATGGCGGCGATCTGGATCTCGACGCTGTTTTCGCTGTGGTATTCGCGCTGGATGAGCGCAGCAGGCGTGCTGCGCTAGCGGGCGGCGGCGCGTGTTTCGATCAGCCGCAGATAGGTGTCGACCACCGCTTGGTTGATCGCGTCCCACGTATAGGCGCGCGCGACCTGTTCGCCATTGGCACCATGCAGCAGGCGCAGGTCGTCATCGGTGCAATAGGGCGCCAGCGCCTCGGCGCAGGCGGGGGCGAAGACATCGGGCTTGCCCGGCGCGACCAGGCGGCCCGTGCGCCCGTCGTCGACCAGGCTCGCCGCACCGGTGGCCCCGGCGGCCACCACCGGCAATCCGCAGGCCATTGCCTCCAGCGTGACATTGCCGAAAGTCTCGGTGATCGACGGATTGAAGAAGATATCGCCGCTCGCCAGCGCCCTGCCCAGATCCCTGCCGGTCTGGAAGCCGGCGAAAATGCCGCCAGGCAACGCCTTTTCGAACCATTCGCGCGCGGGCCCGTCGCCGATTACCAGAACCTTGTGCGGGACCTGGCGCTTGCGCAATTGCACGATCGTTTCGGCAAAGACGTCGAGCCCCTTTTCCATCACCAGCCGGCCGAGGAACACGATCGCCACATCGTCATCGGCCAGGCCATGCGCGCGGCGCCATGCATGATCGCGCTTGGACGGATCGAAGACCGTGCGGTCGACCCCGCGCGACCAGATCGAAATGTCGTCATGCATCGCCTGCGCGGTGAGTTCGGCGATCTGGCTTTGCGATGGCGCCACCAGCGCATCGCAGCGCTGGTAGAAGCGGCGCAGCATGCCTTCGACCAGCGGTTCGAGGAAACCGAGACCGTAATAGCGCGGGTAGGTCTCGAACCGCGTATGGACCGACGCCAGCACCGGAATATCCTTCGCGCGCGCCCATTTGAGCGCGCCGTGCGCGGCCGGGTCGGGCGATGACAGATGCACCACATTGGGCGCGAATTCGGCCAGATCGGCGCGCACGCGGTCGTCGATGCGCAGCGGCAGGCGGTATTCGCCGCGGCCCTTCACCGGCATTCGGACGTTGGGAATGTCGACCAGGTCGCCGGTCGCGGGGAAATCGGGTTCGGCCACGACCGGGGCATAGACGCGCAGCGCCGCGCCCTGCCTGAGCAGGAAGCCCGCCAGGCGGTTGAGCGCCTGGTTCGCGCCATCGCGAGTGTAATTGTAGTTCCCGCTGAACAGCGCGATGCGAAGATCGGTCACATCCATTGCGCGGCGCTTTAGGGAAGATGGCCGATGCCGTCCATCGGCTTGCAGCGTGATTGTAACCGCAGGGATTTTTCGCATTCCACGATCATGCCTTCGCGGCTGTGGCCTGTCGTGTCGCAGCTACGCTTTGTCGCACTACCGGTATTTCACATTGACTCGCTGCGGCGCAACATTAGTGCGGGCGGCGGGCCACGCGGTCCCAACGCCGCGCGAGCTCTCTGTAAGGAGAGAATACATGACTGCCGAACCTGCGCTCAAACCCGAGCGCCCTTTCTTTTCGTCCGGACCGACCGTCAAACACAAGGGCTGGTCTGCCGCCAATCTCAAAACCGAATCGCTCGGCCGCTCGCATCGCAGCGCGCTCGGCAAGTCGCGGCTGAAATATGCCATCGACCTGTCGAAGGAAATGCTCGGCGTACCCGAGGATTACCTCGTCGGCATCATGCCGGCATCGGATACCGGCGCGCTCGAATGCGCGATGTGGACCATGCTGCGCCCCGATCGCCCGGCGACCGTCGCGGCATGGGAAAGCTTCGGCAATGTCTGGATCCAGGACGCGGTCAAGCAGCTCAAGCTGCCGCAACTTACGGTCATGGACGCCGATTACGGCGAAATCCCCGATCTGGCGAGCATCCCGCAGGACAACGACGTCGTCTTCACCTGGAACGGCACCACTTCGGGCGCCAAGATCCCGAACACCGACTGGCTGGCCCCGGGCCGCGAAGGCGTGACTATCAACGATGCCACCAGCGCCGTTTTCGCGATGGAGATGGACTGGGCCAAGCTCGATGCCACGACCTACAGCTGGCAAAAGGTGATGGGCAGCGAAGCGCAGCACGGCATGCTCATCCTCAGCCCCAAGGCGGTACAGCGGATCGAGGAATACGACCCCGAATGGCCGCTGCCCAAGCTCTTCCGCCTCAAGAAGGGCGGCAAGATCAACACCGGCATTTTCGAGGGCGCGACGATCAACACACCCTCGCTGCTGGCGACCGAGGACTATATCGACGCGCTCGAATGGGCGCAGGCGATGGGCGGGCGCAAGGCGATGTTCGAACGCGCCGATGCCAATGCCAAGATCGTCCTCGACTGGATCGAGGCGACCCCCTGGCTGCGCAACATGGTCGCCGACCCGGCCAAGCGGACCAACACCGGCGTGTGCTTTGTCTTCCAGGGCGAGTGGTACGATCAGCTTCCCGATGACGAGAAGGCGGCGGTGCCGAAGAAGATCGTCAAGCTGCTCGAGGACCGCGATGTCGGTTACGACTTCAATGGCTATCGCGATGCCCCGCCGAGCCTGCGCATCTGGTGCGGCGGCACGGTCGAGCAGGAAGACCTCAAGCGTCTCCTGCCGTGGATCGAGTGGGCCTACGAGCAGGTGAAAGCGGCATAATCGGCGTCGTCCCAGCGAAAGCTGGGACCGCTATCCGCTCGCTCCGACCAAATCGAAAGCGATCCCAGCTTTCGCTGGGATGACGAGAGAAAAATCATGAACAAACCCAAAGTCCTTATTTCGGACAAGATGGACCCGAACGCCGCGCGCATTTTCGAAGAGCGCGGCTGCGATGTCGACGTGAAACCGGGCATGACGCCCGATGAACTCAAGGCGGTGATCGGCCAGTACGATGGCCTCGCCATCCGCAGCGCGACCAAGGTCACGCCCGAAATCCTCGATGCGGCGACCAATCTCAAGGTCATTGGCCGCGCCGGTATCGGCGTCGACAATGTCGATATCCCCTACGCCAGCGGCAAGGGCGTGGTGGTGATGAACACGCCGTTCGGCAATTCGATCACCACGGCCGAACACGCCATCGCGATGATGTTCGCGCTGGCGCGGCAGATCCCCGCCGCCAATGTCCGCACGCAGGCGGGCGAATGGCCCAAGAACGACTTCATGGGCGTCGAAGTGACCGGCAAGACGCTGGGCCTGATTGGCGCGGGCAATATCGGCAGCATCGTCGCCAGCCGCGCGCTGGGCCTGCGCATGAAGGTCGTTGCCTACGATCCCTTCCTGACCGAGGAACGCGCGGTCGAAATCGGGGTCGAGAAAGCCGATCTCGACACGCTGCTGGCCAAGGCCGATTTCATCACGCTCCACACGCCGCTGACCGACGAGACGCGCAATATCCTGTCGGCGGAAAACCTCGCCAAGGCCAAGCAGGGCGTGCGGATCGTCAACTGTGCGCGCGGTGGCCTGATCGACGAGGCGGCGCTGGCCGATGCGCTCGACAGCGGGCAGGTTGCCGGGGCCGCGCTCGACGTGTTCCAGAGCGAACCGGCCAAGGACAGCCCACTGTTCGGCAAGCCCAACTTCGTGTGTACGCCGCACCTCGGTGCCAGCACCACCGAAGCGCAGGTCAATGTCGCGCTGCAGGTGGCCGAACAGATGGCGGATTACCTCGTCAGCGGCGGTGTCACCAATGCGCTCAACATGCCCAGCCTCAGCGCCGAGGAAGCGCCCAAGCTGCGCCCCTATATGGGTCTGGCCGAAGACCTCGGCAGCCTGGTGGGCCAGCTGGCGCATGGCAATCTGACCAAGATCTCGATCGAGCGCGAAGGCGCGGCAGCCGAACTGTCGGGCAAGCCGATCGAAGGCGCGGTGCTGGCCGGGCTGATGCGCCAGTATTCGGACACGGTGAACATGGTCAACGCGCCCTATCTGGCGAAGGAACGCGGGCTCGACATCCGGTCGATCCGGCACGAGAAGGAAGGCGTCTACAACACGCTGATCCGCGTGACGGTGGGCACCGACCAGGGCGACCGTTCGGTGGCGGGCACGCTGTTCGGAGCCGATGCCCCGCGGCTGGTCGAGCTGTTCGGCGTGCGGATCGAGGCCGAACTCGACGGCCACATGCTCTATATCGTCAACGAAGACGCGCCCGGTTTCATCGGCCGGATCGGTTCGTTGCTCGGGCAGTCGGGCATCAATATCGGGACCTTCCACCTCGGACGGCGGCAGGCCGGGGGCGAAGCCACCGTGCTGCTCAGCGTCGATGCGCCGATCCCGCCCGAAGTGGTCGAGCAGGCCTGCGCGCTGGAAGGCGTCAAGGTCGTGATGCCGCTGGCATTCTGACAAACGATAGGGCAGGGGGCGCGTCATCATGACTACCCAAGACGACCTCCTGCCCGTCGGCCTCGAAGACGCGCTGCCCGAGCGGGCGCGCACGATGACCACCTCCATGCGCGCCGTGCTCGACGCGATGGATGCGCATGGCTACGACCGTGTGCGGCCCCCGCTCGTCGAGTTCGAGCACTCGCTGGCCGGGCGGATGGACGGCGTCGCCACGCGGCGGATGATCCGCTTCACCGATCCCGACAGCCTGCGCACGCTGGCGCTGCGGAGCGACATCACGGTGCAGGTGGGCCGCATCGCCGCGACCGTCATGGCGGCTGCCCCGCGTCCGCTGCGGCTGTGCTATGCCGGCGATGTCGCGTTGCTCAGCGCCGACCAGCTCGACCCCGCGCGCCAGCGCCTACAGATGGGCGCCGAACTCATCGGCACCGACAGCGTGGCTGCCGCCAGCGAAGCGGTTTCTGTGGCGATCGACGCGCTCAGCGCCGCGGGCGTGACCAATATCTCGATCGATTTCACGCTCCCCGACCTCGTCGATACGCTGGCGCAAGAAGCCATGCCGCTCGGTGCGGAGCAGCGCGACGCGGTCCGGCGCGAGCTCGACACCAAGGATGCCGGCGGCCTGCGCGATGCGGGCGGCGAAGCCTATCTCCCGCTGCTTTACGCCACCGGGCCTTTCGACACGGCGATTGCCAAGCTGGCCGCGATCGATGCGGGCGGCGCGCTTGCCAGCCGGATTGCCGGCTTGCGCGAAATCGCCGCGACGATCGGCGACCGCGCGCGGGTTACGCTCGACCCGACCGAACGCCACGGGTTCGAATACCAGAGCTGGTTCGGCTTCACGCTGTACGGCGAAGGCGCGCGGCGCGCGCTGGGCCGCGGCGGGACCTATACGATCAAGGGCAGCGACGAGGCCGCCACCGGCTTCTCGCTCTACATGGACCCGTTGCTCGATGCGCTTGGCGCGGCGGATGCCGACCGGCGCGAGACGCTGTTCCTGCCGCTGGGCCATGACCGCGCCAATGCAGCACGGCTGCGCGTCATCGGCTGGCGCACGGTGGCGGCAGTGTCGGCCAGCGACGATCCGCGCGCGCTCGGTTGCTCGCACGTCCTCGACGAAAGCGACGTCAAACCGCTCTAGGCGGCCTTCCATTGGGCGTGCTTGGTCATGATGCCCGTAAACAGCTCGGATCCGACGAGCCCGGCCAGCCAGGCCTGGAGGTGGGGCAGCGCCTGACCCTCGAACCAGTCGCGGTCGGTGTTGGCGAACTGGCGGATGAAGGGAAAGATCGCGATGTCGGCAAAGCCGCGCGTCTCGCCCCGTAGATAGGCTGACTGCGAAAGCCGCTCGTCCAGCCTGCGCAGGATGTCCAGCGCGGCGGCGCGATGCTGCGCCGGATCGACATCGTCGTACCGGGTGGCGTATTTGTAGCGGTCGAGATGGTGCTTGAACGGCCCGTCATTGGTTTCGACCAACTCCGGATCGTCGCGCTCGAGCCAGCCTTCGGGATCGCTGCGCACCAGCGCCCAGCGCATGATGTCGCGGCTTTCCTCGATCACCTCGCCCGGTCCGGCAACCAGCACCGGCACCGTGCCCTTGGGCGACGCCTCGAGCATTTCCGCCGGCTTGTCGCGCAGGACGACCTCGCGGTGTTCATAGGATGCCCCGCCGATCCGCAGCGCCATGCGCGCACGCATCGCATAGGGACAGCGGCGAAAGCTGTAGAGGATCGGTTCAGCCATCGCGCTCTGCTTCGCTGCGCCGGCCGATGTGTTCTTCGCCGCGTTCGCGCGCGAGCCGCGCCTGACGGTTGCGCTCGGCATAACGCGCGCGCTGCTCGTCGCTGCGCTCGTCATAACAACGCGGGCAGGACACGCCCTCGCTGAAATGGTCATGCGCCATGTCCGCCTCGCTCAGCGGCCTGCGGCAGGCGCGGCACAGGTCGTGGGTGCCCGCCGCCAGTCCGTGGCCGACGCTGACCCGTTCGTCGAAGACGAAGCATTCGCCGCGCCACAGGCTGTCCTGCTCGGGCACGTGTTCGAGATAATTGAGGATGCCGCCCTTGAGGTGATAGACCTCGTCCACCCCCTCGGCGCGCGCGAAGGCGGTCGATTTCTCGCAGCGAATCCCGCCGGTGCAGAACATGGCGATTCTGGGTTTGCGCCCCTCGGCCTCCAGTTCGGCGCGCTTGGCGCGAAACCATTCGGGAAATTCGCCGAAGCTGGCGGTTTGCGGGTCGATCGCGCCTTCGAAGGTGCCGATCTGCACTTCGTAATCGTTGCGCGTGTCGATCACGATCGTCTCCGGATCCGAAATCAGCGCGTTCCACTCCTCGGGCGCGACATAGGTGCCGACCCCTGCCAGCGGATCGAGATCGGGCTGGCCCATGGTCACGATCTCTTTCTTCAGCCGCACCTTGGTGCGGTGGAAGGGCATGATCGCGGCGCGCGATTCCTTGATCTCGATCTCGGCGCAGCCGGGCAGCGCGCGGATATGGTCGAGCGCCGCTTCGACACCCTTATCACTTCCGGCGATCGTGCCGTTGATGCCTTCCTTCGCCAGCAGCAGAGTTCCGCGCACGGCATTCGCTTCGCATACCGCAAGCAGCGGCGCGCGCAGTGCACGCGGATCGTCGAAACGCGCAAACTGGTACAGCGCGGCAATGCGGATGGGGTCGTCGGTCATGGTCACGGGTGCGCCATTAGCAGCCTTGCCGCCGTGGCGCACCCCGCCGATATTACCCTTCGAAATCGCTCGGATCGGGCCCGATCCGGCCTTCGGGATCGTCAAGCGCGTCGATGCGCGACATCTGGTTGTCCGTGAGGGTGAACTTGAGCGCTGAAAAATTGGCTTCGATGTGATCGCGACTCGATGCCTTGGGGATCGGGCACAGGCCATGCTGCATGTGCCAGCGCAGGATCACGGCGCTGGCGGGCTGGCCGGTTTCCTCGGCGATGGCGGCGATGGTCTCGTTCTCGATCCCCGCGCCCTGGCCCAGCGGCGACCAGCACTGCGTGACGATGCCGAGTTCGTCGTGCAGCTTGCGCAGTTCGCGCTGCTGGAAGGTGGGGTGCAGTTCGATCTGGTTGAGCGCGGGCGTCACACCGGTTTCGTCGATAATGCGGCGCAGGTCCTGCTCGCGGAAGTTCGATACGCCGATCGACTTTGCCTTGCCATCGTCGCGCAGTTCGATGAACGCTTTCCACGTTTCCACGAACAGGTCCTTTTCGGGGCAGGGCCAGTGGATCAGCAGCATGTCGACATGGTCGCGGCCGAGCCGTTCGAGGCATTTGTCGGCGGCCTTCTTGGTCCGCTCGTAGCCCTGGCTTTCGTTCCAGATCTTGGTCTGCAGGAAGATGTCCGACCAGTCGCCAACACCTTTGCCGACGCCGCGTTCGTTCTGGTAGATGGCCGCGGTGTCGACCAGCCAGTAGCCGACATCGAGCGCGGTCTTGACCGCTTCGGGTGCATCGTCCTCGTCGATCTTGTAGGTGCCGAAACCGAGCTGCGGGATCTGGCGGTCGTCATTCAGCGAAAGCGTGGGGTAATCGGTCATGAAATCTCCTTTGCCCATACAATGGTGCAGACGGCGCATGTTTCCGGCAATTCGCCTTGCCCCGTGCCATAGATCAGCCTAACGCCCGCGGCGTTTGATTTCCTTACATTTGCGAGAACTATCGAATGGCCAACGTCACCGTGATCGGCGCCCAATGGGGCGATGAGGGCAAGGGCAAGATTGTCGACTGGCTGGCCAGCCGCGCCGATGCCGTGGTGCGCTTCCAGGGCGGCCACAATGCGGGCCACACGCTGGTCATCGACGGGACCACCTACAAGCTCTCGCTGCTGCCCAGCGGCATCGTATCGGGCACGCTCAGCGTGATCGGCAATGGCGTGGTGCTCGACCCGTGGGCGCTCAAGGCCGAGATCGAGAAGCTCGAAGCGCAGGGCGTCACCATCAATGACGACAACCTCGCCGTGGCGGACAATTGCCCGCTGATCCTGCCGATCCACCGCGATCTCGACGGGCTGCGCGAAGCGGCCGCCGGATCGGGCAAGATCGGCACCACCGGGCGCGGTATCGGTCCGGCTTACGAGGACAAGGTCGGCCGCCGCGCAATCCGCGTGTGCGACCTGGCGCATCTCGACGCGCTCGAACCGCAGCTCGACCGGCTGTGCGCGCATCACGATGCCCTGCGCGCTGGGTTCGAGCAGGAGCCGGTCGACCGCGAGCAATTGCTCGCCGAACTGCGCGAGATCGCGCCCTTCGTGCTCAAATATGCGCAGCCGGTGTGGAAACGGCTGAAGAAGGTTCGCAAGGCGGGCGCCAAGATCCTGTTCGAAGGCGCGCAGGGCGTCCTGCTCGACATCGACCACGGGACCTATCCCTTCGTCACCAGCTCGAACACGGTCAGTGGCACGGCCGCGGCAGGCAGCGGGCTGGGCCCCAACGCCACCGGCTTCGTGCTGGGCATCGTCAAGGCCTACACCACCCGCGTCGGCAGCGGTCCCTTCCCGACCGAGCTGGATGACGAGGTGGGCAAGGGCATCGGCGAGCGCGGCCATGAATTCGGTACGGTTACCGGGCGCCAGCGCCGGGTCGGCTGGTTCGATGCCGTGCTGGTGCGCCAGACCTGCGCGATCAGCGGCGTGACCGGGATCGCGCTGACCAAGATCGATGTGCTCGACGGTCTCGACGAGGTGAAGATCTGCACCGGCTACCGGTTGCGGAACAATGTCTATGACTATTTCCCCAGCCACGCCGCCGACCAGGCCGCTGTCGAGCCGATTTACGAAAGCATGGAAGGCTGGCAGGAATCGACCGCGGGCGCGCGCAGCTATGCTGACCTGCCCGCCAATGCGGTCAAATACATCCAGCGCGTGCAGGAACTGATCGAAACGCCGGTGGCGCTGGTATCGACCAGCCCCGAGCGCGACGATACGATCCTGATGCGCGATCCGTTTATGGATTGATGAGAAATCCGCGCTAGGATGCTTACGTAATGCGCGCTTTCCTCGCCTTTTTCGCAGCGCTCGGTGCACTGTGCGCCGCGCCGCTGCAGGCGCAGCAGGCCCGGGCTGGGGAACGGGCGGATTTCATCCTGATCGACAAGTCCGAGCGCACGCTGCTGGTCTATCAGGACGACCGCGTGATCCGCCGCTATACGGGCCTGCAATATGGCGATGCGCCGGTCGGCCACAAGCGTTTCCAGGGCGACGAGCGCACGCCCGAGGGGCGCTACACCATCACCTATGGCAACCGCCAGTCGAGCTATTACCTCAGCCTGCACATCGATTATCCCAATGCGCAGGACCGCGCCTATGCGCGCAGCCGCGGCCGGTCGCCGGGCGGGCTGATCTTCATTCACGGACAGCCCAACGGGCTCCCCTACGATGCGCGCGTACCGGGTGACTGGACCGACGGCTGCATCGCGCTGTCGAATGCCGAGATCGCCGAACTGTGGAGCCTGGTGCCCGACGGTACGCCAATCGAGATCCGGCCCTAGCCGCGATCTTCCTGCAGCATGGCGACCTGCAATTGCAGCCGTTTGACCTCGGTCAGCACGGCCAGCATGTTCATCCGCGCGAACATCCATTCCTTGAGGAAACCCTGCATCACCAGCAGCGCGAGGCCGGCAAGGCCCCAGCCGATCAGCGCTTCGAGGCTGTCGAAGGTCAGCGCGCGGTATAGGCAATAGGCCAGCGCCAGCCCGATCACGATGGCCAGCGCGAAGCTGAATTTCATCCATCCACCGAGCGGACCATGCATGCTGTCGCCGATCTGGCGGAACATGCCGCGATCGGGCCCGAGGCTGGCGAGGAATTCCCTGTCGTCCGCGTCGAGCGCGCTGCGAATACGGGCATCTGTGTCGGTCATGGGTCGTCTCCGGATAGAGCCGCCTTCAGCTTGCGGCGGGCATGGAACAGGCGGGTCTTGGCGGTACCCAGCGGTACGGCCTGGACCTCGGCGATTTCGGCGAGCGTCAGCCCCTCGCCGAAGAACAATTGCGCGGCGAGCCGCTGGTCCGCCGGCAGCGCGGCAAAGGCCTGGCGAATGGCCGTGCCCTCCGAAGCCGCGGCGGCGATTGCCACCGGCGCGGCATCGCCTGTGCCTTGATGGCGGCGCTCGCGCTGCGCCGATCGCACCCGGTCCGCGCAGCGCCGCCGGAGGATTCCGAAGGCCCAGGGCGCAAAGCGGGCGGGGTCGCGCAGGCCGCCGATCCCGCGCAGGATCGCGATCCAGCTGTCCTGCACCGCAACCAGCGCGCTGTCGGTGTCGCCGAGCAGGCGCCGCGCGGTGCGCAGCAGCCGCGGGTGCCAGCGCCGGGCCAGCCGTTCCCCGGCGTCGCGGTCACCCGCTTGCACCAGCGTGACGAGCCATTCGTCATAGCGCCGACCGGCTTCCGATTGGGTCGGTGGGGGAGGGGCGGTCTTGCTGCCAGTCACATGGGGATAGTCGCAGCAGCCGCGCGAATGGTTCAGTCGTGCGCGCGATTTGTACCCCGCTTCTTGACCTGATCCGCTTTTGTTCTCACCATGTTCTGCATTTGCAGTGAGGGAGCGCGAGTCGATGCAAGCCAATTTCGATTACGAGCCGGTGCGCGATGCTGCCGGATGCCAGCTGTCGGTTACGGTCCTGGCCGACCGCGACCATATCCGCGCGGAAATACGCGAAGATGCGCTCGCGGCGGGTTCCGGGTGCGCGAATGCTGCAGCCTCGAAGAATATGCGCAGGGGCCGCTCGCGGCGCTGGGCGATCTCGTGATGGTCGATTGCGCGGTAGCGAGCGCGGATGCGCTGGCGCTGCTCTCGCGGCTCGACATGCGCGGGGGAAAGGCCGGCGCGCAGTTGGTGGTATCGACCACCATGGCCGCGCTCGATAGCGTGTTCGGCTGCTTTTCGCTGTCGGCCCCGCAGATCCTGGTCGATCCTGGCCGCGCCGAACGGATCATCGCGATCGGCCGCGTGCTGGCGCGCGTGCCCAACCTGCGGTTGCGCGAAATGGGCGAAGAGGACCGGCTGATGCTGTTGCGACTGACCGAACAGGTCGGCCGGATCGCCGAACGGCTGGAGAAACTCTCGCCCGGGCAGCGCGAGGGCGGGGGCGCCTTCCGCTTCGAATCCCCCGCGCAGGCATGGCGGGCGCAGGGCGAAGACCAGCGGTCCGCGCGCGAAGAGGAACAGCGGCCGCGCCTGCCCGAAGCGGCCGTGCTGCGGCGGATCATCAAGGCCCGCCAAGCGCGCATGCGCCATTTCGACGCCGACCTGTTCGCCGATCCGGCGTGGGATATCCTGCTCGATCTCGCCGCAGCACGCGCCGAACGCCAGCAGGTTTCGGTTACGTCGCTCTGCATCGCCGCCGGGGTCCCGGCAACCACGGCATTGCGTTGGATCGGGCAGATGGTCGATGCCGACCTGCTGGTCCGCGTGTCCGACCCGCACGACCGCCGCCGCGCCTATATCGCGCTGTCCGACAACACGGCCGACGCGCTGGCCCGTTATTTCAGCGAAATCGGCGTCACCGACCTGGCGGTGGTCTAGCTGCGTCGCAGGATGACCGTGAGGCCGCTTGCAGGAGCCTCTGCGGGAAGGGGCGCGCGGGCGGCGTCGGCGCGGGCGCGGATCAGGATGGTCTCGGGAACCTGCGGGTCGTGCAGCACGGTGTCGGCGCGGCCCAGCGCGCGCGCCTGGCGGATCGTCAGGTCCTCCGGATCGTCGCTGGCAAGCGTGACGTCGACGACCTGCGCCCCATCGTCAGCCCGGATCCGATCGAGCCAGCCGTCGACCCCCTCGGCACTCGCAGGTTCGAACGGGTCGAGCCGGCCGCCTTCCTGCAGCGCGGCGTCGATCGCTCGGCGGCGGGTATCGCCATCGGGATAGCGCGCCCGGATCCGGTCGCGCGCGGCGCTCAGCCCGCTCGCCAGCGCGCCCAGCGATTGCGGCAGGATGGCTTCGAGCCGCAGCCGCAGGTGTTTCGCCAATCCGGCCGATGCGCCGCCGGTGCTTACTGCGACCAGCACAGGGTCGCGGTCGAGCACGCTGGGGAGCGTGAAATCGCACAGTTCGGGACGGTCCGCCACGTTGACCAGCAAGCCCATGCGCTTGAGGCGCAGCGCGGCGGTCTGGGCGGCATGTCCGTCTTCCAGCGCCACGAATGCCAGCCTGGCGTAATGCGCTTCTGTCTCGGGGCAGGGGATGCCCCCTGCGCGTTCCACCAGCCGCGCCTTGGCCGCCGCCATTTCGCCTTCGCCGACAACGACGACGCGCGCGCCGGCGATCCGGTGGAAGAGCGGCAGACTATGCATCGCGACGCTGCATCAGGTGAGCCATTCGGGTACGCGTTCGGCATCCATGATCGCCGCTGCCGCGATCCGGTCTGCAACCACGGCATAGCGGTCGCCGTCGACCAGCGCTTCAGCGACGAAGCCGCGCGAGTTGTAGGATGAGGCCATCGTCGCGCCATAGGCGCCGGCGGTGCGAAATACGGCGAGGTCGCCCGCCACCAGCGCATCGCATTCGCGGTCCATCGCGAAGGTATCGCCCGTCTCGCAGATCGGTCCGACGATATGCGCGGTCATGCGGTCGCCGGTCGGCGCGACCGCGTCGAAATCGTGCCATGCGCCATACATCGCCGGGCGGGCAAGGTCGTTCATCGCCGCATCGACGACGACGAACGGGGGGCCGTTGCCGCTGCGCTTGGCGCGGATCACCCGCGTCAGCAGCACGCCGGCATTGCCCGCGATCACGCGCCCGGGTTCGAACATCAGCTGCACCCCCCAGTCGCGCGTCACCCGCGCGACCATTGCGCCGTATTCTGCGGGGGAGGGCAAGTTTTCACCTGCCTTGTAGGGCACCCCCAGTCCGCCGCCGAGATCCGCATGCGTCACCGTGCATCCCGCGGCGCGCAATTCCGCAATCAACGTGCCGACCTTGCCGAAGGCTGTCTCCAGCGGCTCGAGCGTCGACAGCTGGCTGCCGATGTGCACTGCCACGCCGCGCATATCGAGGCCGTCCTCCTGCGCCAGCCGGCCATAAATATCTGCCGCCCGGTCGAGCGGGACACCGAACTTGTTCTCGCGCTTGCCGGTCGAGATTTTCTCATGCGTGCGCGCATCGACATCGGGGTTGACCCGCAGCGCGCAGGCCGCGCGCTTGCCGTGCCGTGCGGCGATCGCGGCCAGCTCGTAGCCTTCCTCTTCGCTCTCGATGTTGAACTGGCCGATGTCCGCCTCGAGACCCTGCACCAGTTCGGCATGCGTCTTGCCGACGCCCGAGAAAACGATATCCGCGGGTTTCATGCCCGCTGCCAGCGCCCGGGCCAGTTCCCCGCCCGAGACGACATCGGCGCCATAGCCCTCGCTGGCGAGGATCTTGAGCACCGCCAGGTTGGGATTGGCCTTCACCGCAAAGGCGATGTGCGGGTTGTCGACCCCTGCCAGCGCTTCGCGAAACACGCGTGCGTGCCGCGCGAGCGTCGCGCGCGAATAGATGTAGACGGGCGTCCCGACTTCTTCTGCAATGCGCGGCAGCGGAACGTCCTCGGCGTGAAGCACGCCGTCTTTCAGCTCGAAATGGTCCATGGCAGGCCCCTGCCCAAAGGCATTCTCTTTGTCGAGCAAGCCTTGCTTGCCCGATTGAAATTCACTCGGGCGGCAGATCGAAAGGATCGTCCTCGCGCTCTTCCGAACGGGTCCGCAGCTCGACGCTGCGCGCGGGGGCGGCCTCGGGATCGAGCACCAGCAGTTCATCGGCGGTGGGCTGCACATCCGCGCCATAGGGGGCGGGCGGCAGCGCTGCGCCTTCTACCGGTTCGAGCGCGGATTTCTGCCCGCAGGCAGCAAGCATCAGCAGCGCGGCAAGGGCGATCCGGTGGCGCATCAATCCTCCATGCCGAGACGCTGTTTCGCCGCGGCCACCTGCTGCCTTACGCGCTGCGGCGCCGTCCCGCCATAGGAAGCGCGCGCCGCGACCGAGGCATCGACCGACAGCGCATCGAAAACGCGCTCGTCGATGCGTTCGTCGATAGCCTTGAGATCGCCGATCGACAGCCCATCGAGCGCGACGCCCTGCTCGTCGGCCAGCTTCACGGCCGCCCCGGTAATGTGGTGCGCTTCGCGGAACGGAATGTCCGCCTGCCGCACCAGCCAGTCGGCCAGGTCGGTCGCGGTGGCGTGGCCGGCTTCGGCCGCACGGCGCATGCGCGCGGTGTCGAAGCCGCTGTCGGCCACCATCCCCGCCATGGCGGCAAGGCTGAGATCGATCAGGCCCGCAGCCTCGAACACCGGCGGCTTGTCGTCCTGCATGTCCTTCGAATAGGCGAGCGGCAGGCCTTTCATCGTCACCATCAGCGCGGTGGCGCAGCCGATCACGCGGCCCGCATGCCCGCGCACCAGTTCGGCGGCATCGGGATTGCGCTTTTGCGGCATGATCGAACTACCGGTCGACAGCGTATCGGGCAGCTTGACGAAGCCGAAGGGCTGGCTGGCCCAGATGATGAATTCCTCCGCCAGCCGCGACAGGTGCAGCGAACACTGGCTCGCCGCGGTCAGGTAATCGAGCGCGAAATCGCGGTCCGATACGGCGTCGAGGCTGTTGCGCGTGGGCTGTGCGAAGCCAAGCGCCTCCGCGGTCATGTCGCGGTCGAGGTCGAAGCCGGTGCCCGCCAGCGCCGCCGAGCCCAGCGGGCATTCGTCCATCCGCGCCAGTGCATCGGCGAAGCGCGAACGATCCCGCATCAGCATTTCGAAATAGGCCAGCAGGTGATGGCCCAGCGTCACCGGCTGCGCGGTCTGCAAATGCGTGAAGCCGGGCATGATCGTGCCGGCATGCTCCTCGGCGCGGGCGACCAGCGCGGCCTGCACCGCTTCGATGCCCGCGATGGCGCGCCGGTTGGCGGTGCGCACCCACATGCGGAAGTCGGTCGCCACTTGGTCGTTGCGGCTGCGCGCGGTGTGCAGCCGCCCCGCTACCGGGCCGACGATTTCGGTCAGGCGGGCCTCCACGGTCATGTGGATGTCTTCCAGGTCCCAGTCCTCGGGGACCCCGTCGCGCTCGTACTCCGCGGCGATCTGCTGCAATCCTCGATCGATGGTGCCCGCATCTTCGGCCGAGACGATACCTTGCCGCGCGAGCATGGCGACATGCGCCCGGCTGCCTTCGATATCCTCGCGCCACAGGATCTTGTCGAACGGAATGGAGGCGTTGATTTCGCGCATGATCGCGCTAGGTCCTTCGGCGAACCTGCCGCCCCACATGCTGTTGGAGCCCTGAGTGTCCCGCTTGTCGTTCACGCTTGCCATCATCCTCGGTCTTGCAGTCGCGGGTTGCGATAGGGGCGCACCCGATGCGGCGCAAGAAAGCAGCGCTTCGTCCGCCCTAACCGGACAGATCGACGACAGCGCGGCGGGCGAACTGATGCCGACGCTGAATGTGACCGATCCGGCAGGGCGCACGCTCAATCTCGGTGCGCTGCAGGGCACGCCCGTCCTGCTCAATCTCTGGGCAACCTGGTGTGCGCCGTGTGTCGAGGAGATGCCGCTGCTCGATACGCTTGCCGGCGAATACGAAGGTCGCTTGCGGGTGCTGACCGTGAGCCAGGACATGCAGGGCGCCGAAGTGGTCGGCCCGTTCTTCGCTCAGGGCGGCTATGCGAGGCTCGAACCCTGGATGGATCCCGAAAGCGCAATCGGCTTTGCGGTCGGCGGGGGGAGCATGCCCACCACCGTGCTCTACGATGCGGCGGGGCAGGAGGTCTGGCGGGTGCAGGGCGGTTACGACTGGACCAGCGAGGAGGCGCGCGCCGCGATCGACCGCGCTATCGCGGAGTAGGCGGCAAGCCGCACCGTGCGGGTGCCACGATCGCGGCACCGGCGGAAATGGTGGGCGATGACGGGCTCGAACCGCCGACCCTCTCGGTGTAAACGAGATGCTCTACCAACTGAGCTAATCGCCCGCTCCGTTTCAGCGGTGCGCTGCACATAGCGCCCAATTCGGCAAAATCAATTGCCGAGATCGCGCGTGGCCCGCTAGGCGGCGGGGATGACCACCAAGCTTACTGTCCTCGCCACCGGCGGCACGATCGCCGGGATCGCCGGTTCCGCGATTACCCCGGGATACCGTTCGGGCGAGATCGGGATCGAGGACTATCTCGAAAAGGTCGGCGGGCTGGGGCTCGAGGCCGAGCTTTCGGGCAAACAGATCGCCAATATCGATTCGGCCGACATCGGACCGGCGGTGTGGACCCCGCTCCACCAGGCTGCGCAGGCGGCGCTGGCGGACCCGGCGTGTCAGGGTGTTATCGTCACCCACGGCACCGATACGCTGGAAGAAACCGCGTTCCTGCTCGACCAGACGCTGCCGGCGGACAAGCCCGTGGTGGTGGTCGGCGCGATGCGGCCCGCCGATGCGGTGGGCTATGACGGGCTGCGCAATTTCGCCAATGCCGTACGCGTGGCGAGCGATCCCGATGCTGCGGGGCGCGGGGTGCTGGTGGTGATGGGCGACCGGATCTTTGCCGCGCGCGACGTCTACAAGGTCCGCACGCGCGGGACCGAGGCCTTTCGCGGGTTCCCGCGCGAATCGGTCGGACTGGTAACGCCCGCTTCGCTCGAATGGTTCGGCGCACCCTGGCGGACCGGGGCCGGGGCGGCCTTCGGCTGGCCAAAGAGTTTCCCCGGGGTGGCCATCGTCTACGCCTATGCCGGTCTCGATGGGGCCGACCTGAACCGGCAGGTGAGCGATACCACGCGCGGCATCGTGCTGGCCGGTGTTGGCGAAGGGAACATGCCAGATGGCGTCCGTCAGGAACTGGCGAGGCTTGCTTCGCGCGGGGTCTGCGTCATCCGCGCCAGCCGGGCTGACGAGGGACTGGTCGACCGCGAGGACGAGGACAATGCCAACGGTTTCGTCGCGGCCCGCGCGCTCAATCCGCAAAAGGCGCGGATCCTGCTGCAATTGCTGCTGGCCGCGGGCGAAAGCGATCCTGCCACGATCCAGCGCGCCTTCGACATGAGGTAGGCCGGACGCTGTCCCCGCCCGCATCGCTTTGCGGACGGGGAAGCATCCGGGTCATGCCTAACCGTGCGGCATCACGAGATATTTCTCGCCGGTCTTCATCTGGCGATAATCGAGGATCGCATCCTTGGTCAGCATGCCCTCGAGATCGACCTTGGTCTTGTAACCGCTGGCGAAGGTGGTGGTGAGGTTGTCGAGCACGCGCTTGCGCATGCGCATCACCGTTTCCATTCCCGCGGTCTGCAGGAACGGCGTCAGCAGCCAGCCCGAGAGCGTCCAGCCGAAGCCGTAGCTGGGCGTCAGCGTGGTCGGCCCGAAGTCGAGGCGGCCATAGATGAACATCCGCTTCTGCTGGTTCGAGCCATAGCGCGAATATTCGGTCATCTTGCCGACCGCGACCTGTTCCATCGCCTTGAAGCAGGTGTCGACCATCTTGCCGCCGCCGATGGGATCGAAGCCGTAGAAGGCGTCGGTATCGTCGATCGCCGCCTTGAGCTGGTCGAGGAAATCGTCGTCGGAGGAATTCACGACATGCGTCGCGCCCTGATCCTTGAGCAGCTTGGCCTGCTCGTCCTTGCGCACGATATTGACGAGGCCCATGCCGTCCTCGAGGCAGATGCGGTTGAGCATCTGGCCGAGATTGGATGCGCCGACGGTGTGCAGGATCGCCTTGTGGCCATCCATCCGGGCGTTCTCGACGAAGCCGAGTGCGGTCATCGGATTGACGAAGCTCGACGCGCCGGCTTCGGCGCTATTATCGCCCAGTGGCAGGCACATGGCGGCATCGGCAATCGCGTATTCGCTGTAGGCGGTGCCGGGCACGCAGGCGACCCGCTGGCCCATCAGCGCCTTGGCCATGTCGCTGTCGCCGGTCGCGATGACCGTGCCTGCGCCTTCGTTGCCTGCGGGCAGGCGCTGGCCATGGCGTGCTTTCTGACCTGAGTTGAACGGCTCGGGCATCTTGGCGACGACCTTGCCGGGCGAATAGTCGGCATTCTCGAAATCGGCCGCGCCGGTCAGGATCGCGAGGTCCGACGGGTTGATCGGCGCCGCTTCCATCTTGACCAGTACCTGATTGCCGGTGGGATCGGGAAATTCGCTCTGCGCGATCTCGACGGTCAGCGTACCGTCGCTTTCAAGAGTGGTGAAAAGCTGCTTTCCGGTGGTGGTCATCTGCATTCTCCCAATTCAATTCTGGACCTAACCGGCCTATCGCTAGGCGCGCTCGTGGCGCTTGGCTAGGGTGACGTTGGGTCAACTATCCGCGGGGTAGCTCGCCGATACGAAATACAGGCCGTGCGGCGGCGCATTCAATCCCAGCTCTTGCCGGTCGCGCGCCGCCAGCGCTTCGGCCATGCGTTCTTCGGGCCAGCGGCCCATGCCGACCAGCGCGAGGCAGCCGACCATCGAGCGGACCTGGTGATGGAGGAAGCTGCGCGCTTCAGCGTGCACGCGGACTTCCGCGCCCATCGGGGTCGCCACCTGCTCGACATCGAGCCGATCGAGCGTCTTCACCGGGCTGTCGGACTGACAATGGACCGAGCGGAAGGTGGTGAAATCATGCAGCCCGACCAGCGCTTGCGCCGCGCGGTGCATGGCCTGCGCATCGAGTTCCTGCGGCACCTGCCACAGCCGGCCGCGTTCCAGCGTCAGCGGCGCGCGGCGGTTGGCAATCCGGTAGACATAGGACCGACCGGTGCAGGAAAAGCGCGCGTGCCAGTCGTCGGGGACAATGGCGCAATGCGTCACCGCGACGGGATCGGGGCGGAGGTGCGCATTGAGCGCCTCCATCAGCCGGTAAGGCTTGATGTCCTTCTCGGCATCCAGATGGCTGCGCATCGCGATAGCGTGCACGCCCGCATCGGTCCGGCCGGCGCTGTGCAGCCGCACCTCCTCGCCCAGCACGCGAAACGCCGCTTCCTCGACCGCCTGCTGGACGCTCGGCCCGTCCTTCTGCCGCTGGAGGCCGAAGAAGGGTGTCCCGTCGAATTCGAGAGTAAGCGCGAAGCGGGTCATTCTGACGCTACGCTCCCCGCACCCGTCATTCCCGCGCAGGCGGGTATCCAGCCGACCTTGCGCACTGGCGAGAGGGTATCTGGGCCCCCGCCTTCGCGGGGGTGACGGATAAAGTCAGCAGTCATTCGAGAATGACACCCTTGGCCACCGCATTGCCGCGCAGGAAAGTGTCCAGGTCCATTCTCGGCTTGCCCGCGCGTTGCAGTTCGAGCGGACGGATCGCCCCCTCGGTGCATGCGATCGCCAGCCGCTCATCAAGAAGTTCGCCAGGCGCGCCCGCCCCCTCGACCACCTCGGCGCGCAGCAGTTTCACCCGCTGGCCATCGAGTTCGAACCAGGCTCCGGGAAAGGGCGACAGGCCATGTGCGTTGCGCACTACCTCCACCGCCGGACGGCCCCAGTCGATCCGCGCCTCGGCCTTGTCGATCTTGGCGGCGTAAGTCGCATCGGCATCGTCCTGCGCGACCGGCACGTGAATCTTGAGGTCGCGCAAGGTGCCAACCATTAGTTGCGCGCCGAGTTCGGCCAGTTCCTCGGTAAGCTCGCCGGTGGTCTTGCCCTCAATCGGGGTGCGCGCCATCGCCAGCATCGGGCCGGTATCGAGCCCGGCCTCCATCTGCATGATCGTGACGCCAGTCACATTATCGCCCGCCATCACCGAGCGGTGGATCGGCGCCGCACCGCGCCAGCGCGGCAGGATCGAGGCATGCACGTTGAGGCAGCCATGCTCCGGCGCATCGAGCACCGCCTGCGGCAGGATGAGCCCATAGGCAGCGACCACCGCGACGTCGGCGTGGAGTGCGGCGAAGGCCGCCTGCTCTTCGGCCGATTTCAGCGATTTGGGATGGCGGACCTCGATCCCCAGATCGCTGGCGCGCTGGTGCACCGGGGTGGGGGTCAGTTCCTTCCCGCGGCGGCCACCCGGACGCGGCGGCTGGGTATAGACGCAGACGACCTCATGCGCCGCATCGACCAGCGCCTGCAGCGTCGGCACTGCGAAATCGGGCGTTCCCATGAAGATTATGCGCATGATTGGGCGGTTGGCCTTTCTCTGTTTGGTTGCGGCCACTATCTGTCGCCCCATGGCATCGCAAGAGATCGAAACCCTCGCCGCCGCACTGGCGCGCCTGCCCGGGCTCGGACCGCGCAGCGCCCGGCGCGCGGTGCTGTGGTTGGTCAAGCGCCGCGAAAGCGCGCTGCCCGCACTGCTCGAAGCGCTCGCCACTGTGGGAGAAGCGCTGGTCGAATGCGACACTTGCGGCAATGTCGACACCACCAACCCGTGCGGGATCTGCCGCGATCCGCGGCGCGATCTGAAATCGCTCTGCGTCGTCGAGGATGTCGCCGATCTGTGGGCGCTCGACCGCGCGAAGCTGTTCACCGGGAAATACCACGTGCTCGGCGGCAAGTTGTCCGCGCTCGATGGCGTGCGGCCCGAAGACCTCAATATCGCGCAATTGCTGGCGCGCGTGGAGGCGGGCGGGGTGGACGAAGTCGTGCTGGCGATGAACGCCACGCTGGAAGGGCAGACGACCGCGCATTACCTCGCCGAACGGCTCGAGGAGCACCCCGTGCGCATCACGCAGCTCGCCCACGGCCTGCCGGTCGGCGGCGAACTCGACTATCTCGACGAAGGCACGCTCGCCCAGGCGCTACGCGCGCGGCGGCCGCTGGGGTAGGTTTTTGATGCGTGCGGGAAGCGCCTCCGCGCTTCCCTTGCGGCTGTGCCATCCCATGCCCCCTCCCGGCCACCCACGGCCCGGTATTCTATGGGGGGGGCGGGAGGGGGCGTGGGATGGCACAGCAAGAGCCGGACGGATGTCCGGCGCGCACGCAACGAACAATTGAAGAATCCGTATTCCGCGACTATCTGGCAACCCATGGCTATCCGTGAAATCCTCGAAGTGCCGGATCCCCGGCTCAAGACCGTGTCCGAACCCGTCACCGAATTCGGTGACGAGCTGAACGAACTCGTCTCCGACATGTTCGAAACCATGTATGCCGCGCCCGGTATCGGCCTGGCCGCGATCCAGGTCGGCGTCCCCAAGCGCGTGCTGGTGATCGACCTCCAGCCCGAGGATGAGGATGCCGAGCCCGAACCGTGCAATCACGACGGGCACGAACACGTCCACTATCCGACGAAGAAGGAGCCGCGGGTTTTCATCAACCCCGAAATCCTCGATCCCGCGGAAGACCTCGCCAGCTACCAGGAAGGCTGCCTCTCGGTCCCCGACATCTTCGCCGATGTCGACCGCCCGGCGACCTGCCGCGTGCGTTATCAGGACCTCGAGGGCGAAACGCATGAAGAGGACATGGAAGGCCTGATGGCCACCTGCATCCAGCACGAGATGGACCATCTCGAAGGCATCCTGTTCATCGACCACCTCAGCCGTCTCAAACGCAACATGGCGCTCAAGAAGCTGAAGAAGCTGCGCGAAGCGGCGTAAGGGCCTCCCCCACAATTGCGTCATCCCCGCGCAGGCGGGGATCCAGCTGAGTTGGGTTCCTTTCGCGAAGTTATCTGGGCCCCTGCCTGCGCAGGGGCGACGCATGTGTTGATTGTGGCAATCTGCACCTAGCGTTCCCTCTCCGTTCCGCGTAGGATCGCGCCATGGATCCGACCCTCATTGCCATCATAGTGCTCGTCCTCGGCCTCGCGCTGGGATATTTCCTCGGTCACCGCTTCGGCTCCGCGCCGGTCAAGGACTGGCAGGCCCGCCATGGCGAGCGTGATGCGGAGGCGAAGGAACTCGACGCGAAGTTCCGCAAGGCGATCGTCGACCTGGAAAATGCCACGGTCCGCGCCGAGCGGGCCGACGCGCTCGACGGCGAATTGCGCGAGACGCGCCGCCAGCACGAGGCGGTGCTCGAGGAAATGCGCCGCAATAACGGGGCGCTCAGCGCCGAGCTTGCGACACTGAAGGGAAAGACCGCCAATTTCGACGAGCAGAAACGCCTGCTGATCGAAGCGCGCGAGGAAATGCTCAAGGAATTCCAGAACACTGGTTCGGCGGTGCTGACCAAGGCGCAGGATGCCTTTCTCGAACGCGCGACCGAGCGGCTGGGGCATTCGGAAAAGACCTCCGAAGCCAAGATCCGCGAATTGCTGCAACCGGTGGGCGACCGGCTCAAGAAATACGAGGATCAGGTCGCCGCGCTGGAGGAAAAGCGCACCAATGCGTTCTCCTCGCTCGCAGCGCAGATCGAGCAGATGCGGCTGGGCCAGGAAGAGGTCAGGCGCGAGGCGCAGCGGCTCGGCAACAGCCTCACCAACGCGCCCAAGGCACGCGGCCGCTGGGGCGAGCGCGCGCTGCAGAATGTGCTAGAACAATGCGGCCTGTCCGAACACACCGATTTCATTCTCGAGCATTCGATCGAGACCGACGAGGGGCGTCTGCGTCCCGATGCGGTGGTCCATGTGCCGGGCCAGAAGAAGCTGGTGATCGACGCCAAGGTTTCACTGAACGCCTACCAGGCCGCGTTCGAGGCCGATGACGAGGGTGAACGCGTCCGGCATCTCGACCTGCATGCAAAATCGATGCGCGGGCATGTCCAGACGCTGGGTTCGAAAAGCTACCAGAGCCAGTTCGACGACACGCCCGACTATGTCGTCATGTTTGTCCCCGGCGAGCATTTCGTCGCCGCCGCGCTCGAACACGATCCCGAATTGTGGGACTTCGCCTTTCGCAACAAGGTGCTGCTCGCGACGCCGACCAATCTCGTCGCGATCGCGCGCACCGTCGCGCAGGTCTGGCGGCAGGATACGATTGCGCAGGAAGCGGTCGAAATCGGCAAGGCGGGTGCGGAGCTTTACGATCGCCTCGCGGTCGCGGCCGAACATATGAAGCGCGTCGGCGGCGGATTGGAAACCGCGGTCAATAATTACAACAAGTTCGTCGGCAGTTTCGAGCGCAACGTGCTGTCCGCCGGGCGCCGCTTGCATGACAAGGGCATCGAGATCGGCAAGCGCGAGATCGACGAAGTGCCCCAGGTCGAGGCGACCCCGCGCTACAATGCCGAGGATGCCGCGCAGATCGGAAGCGCGGGAACGCCGAAGTCCACGGCGGCCGATTAGGGCGGAAACCTTCGTCCGGGATCGACGTTGGTCGCAAAACGGGTTCGTCTGCAGGACGTGTTTCGCCCGTAGAAGCAGATCGAGGACTTTCTCATGCAACGCGGTGATGGTGGAGGCGAACGTGCCACCTTCGACCAGTCCCAGCAGGCTGGCCGGACCTTCAGCCCCGATTCGGACAATTTCGCCGGCGCCACCGGGCTGCTGTTCGAGCAGGCCATGGCACAGACGCGGATGGCGGTGTGCCTGACCGATCCGCACCAGCAAGACCAGCCCATCGTATTCTGTAACAAGGCGTTCGAGAAACTGACCGGGTACCGGCAGGATGAGATCATCGGCCGCAACTGCCGTTTCCTCCAGGGCCCGAAGACCAGTTCCGAGCAGATCGCCAAGCTTCGGCACGCGGTGGACAATGAAGACGTGCTGGTGGTCGAGCTGCTCAACTATCGCAAGGACGGATCGACCTTCTGGAACGCGCTCCACCTCGGCCCGATTTACGATGAAGATGGCGAACTGCGCTATTTCTTCGGCAGCCAGTGGGATGTCAGCGACATCCATCTGGCGCGCGCCGAGGAAAAGCACGCCAAGGTCATGGCGCGCGAAGTGTCGCACCGGCTCAAAAACGTCTTTGCGGTCATCGGCGGTATCGTGAACATCACCGGCCGCGCGATGAATGCGCGCGAACTGGCGAGCAAGATCAACGAACGGATCAAGGCGCTCGGCCGCGCATACGAGCCCACTCTGGACGAAGCCTCGTTCGGCACGATCGAGGTGGGGCAGGCGATCCGCTCGGTGCTGGCCCCCTACGATCCCGAGGGCGACCGGATCGTCTTCGACGGGGACAGCGCGCGGACCGAACCCAATGCAGTGTCGGCGCTGGGGCTGACGCTGCACGAATTCGCGACCAATGCATCGAAATACGGGGCGCTGTCGAACGATGGCGGGACGATCACCGTATCGTGGCGCCATGATGAAGACCGCCATGGCCGCCAGTCGCTGGTGATCGAATGGGTGGAACGCGGCGGCCCGCCGATCCACCGCAAACCCGAAGAAACCGGGACCGGCTTCGATATTGCCGAGCGGCTGCTGTCCTATTCGCGCGGCACGCTCGACCGCGCCTGGGAGGAAGACGGCTTGCACGCGACCATTTCATTGCCGCTGACATCATGAAATCCATCCTGATCCTGGAAGACGAGCCCTTCATCGCGCTCGACCTGCAACTCGCCTTCGAAGATGATGGTGCGCGCGCGGTCGTGGCGGTCAATTGCGACGAAGCCTTCGAGCTGCTGCGGACCACCGAGATCGATGGCGCGGTACTCGACGTGAACCTGGGCCGCAACGAAACCTGTGAACCCGTGGCGGTCGAGTTGAAGAAACGCGGCGTACCCTTCCTGCTGCATACGGGCGACCTCGACCGTACGGGCGAAGCGCTGCGCGAACTCAACGCGCCGATCATGGCCAAGCCCAGCGGGGCCGAGGAAGTGGTGGCGAAGCTGTTCGGGTTGCGCCGTTCCTGCGAGCCGGCCTGAGCGCCGCGACCCCGGCAGACACGAAGTCAGCCCTCGAGTCTGGCGAGAACCTCGTATCCCAGAACCGCCGCGGCTACGGCAGCATTGAGGCTGTCGGCGCGGCCCTTCATCGGCATGGTCACGCGCAAGTCGCAGGCCATTTCGTACGGTTCCGGCAATCCGCGCGATTCGTTGCCCACCATGACGAAGCAGGGCGCGGCATAAGGCGCCCCGCGATACGGCTGCGCATCGCGCAGGCTGGCCGCGACCAGCTGGGCGGGCGCACCGCGCAACCAGGGTTCGAATTCGTCCCACCGCGCCTGCGCGATCCGCTGCGTGAAGATCGCGCCCATGCTGGCACGCACCGCTTCGACGCTGAAGGGATCGGCGCAATCGTCGATCAGGATCAACCCGCCGGCGCCGATCGCATCGCCGGTGCGCAGCATGGTGCCCAGATTGCCGGGATCGCGCAGCGCCTGCGCCACCAGCCAGATCTCTGCCGTCTCCCGCTCGATCGCTTCCAGCGCAGTGCCGAATTCGGCAAACACCCCGGCCACGGCCTGCGGGTTGTCCTTGCCGGTGATCTTGGCGAGGATGTCGGGCGTGGTCTCGATGATCTCGCCGCCCGCTGCGGCGACCGATGCCTCGAGTGCGGCGAGCAGCGGGTGCGGTTCGCGGCGGTCGGCCAGCACCAGCACTTCGGGTACATGGCCGCATTCGCGGGCATCGGTCAGCAACCGCAGCCCTTCGGCGAGGAACCGGCCCGCGGCCTTGCGATGCTTCTTCTCGCGCAGTGCGCGCAAAGCCTTGACGGTGGGATTGGAAAAGCCGGTGATGTGGCGACGCTCTACCGTCACGTCACGGTTCCCCGAAACCATCCTCGACCATGGCGGCGAGGTTCTCGATCACCGGTTCGGCATCCTCGCCGGTCACGATGATCTCGATCATATCGCCCTTGGCGGCGCCCAGCATCATCAAGCCGAGGATCGATCCGCCGGCAGCCTCGTGGTCGCCCTTGGCGACACGGACCGAACAGCCCTCGGGCAGCTCGGCGACCGCATTAACGAACTTCGCGCTCGCGCGGGCGTGCAGCCCGCGCTGGTTGACCACCTCGACGCTGCGGCGCTGCTCGCTCAACAGGCTTTCCGCGCGCTGGCGAGGTCCTGGCCGAGGAACTCGCTGGCCACCGTGATGTAATTGCGCCCGGCGGTCTGCGCGGCGTTGACCGCATCGACCACATTCATGCTCTTGCGCGCGCCGGCGAGGCGGATGAGCATCGGCAGGTTGATCCCCGCAATCACTTCGACACGCCCCGTGTCGAGCAGCGAAATCGCGAGGTTGGACGGGGTGCCGCCGAACAGGTCGGTCAGGATGATCGCGCCCTGGCCCTGGTCGACCGTGCGAATGGCATCGGCGATATCGGCGCGGCGTTGCTCCATATCGTCATTGGGACCGATACAGATCGTGGCGACGCCTTCCTGCTTGCCCACCACATGCTCCATCGCATCGATGAAATGGTCGGCCAGGCGGCCGTGGGTGACGAGGATCATGCCGATCATGCAGCTTCAGTTCCGTTTGCGATGCCCGAAATTGTATCTGCGAGGCGCTTAACCATTCCTTGGCCCCCGGTCTATCCGCGTTCGAGCGGGTCGGCCGGGCGTGAACCAAGATTGCGGTGTATAACCGTGGGCGAAAATCCCGCTTCGCGCAAGACCGCGGCCGCGCGTTCCGCACTGAAGACGGACCGGTGTCTCCCCCCGGTACAGCCAAAGGCGATGTTGAGGTAGCTTCGCCCCTGGCTCGCATAATGCGGCAGCGCTTCGAGCAGCAGGTCGATGATCCGGTTGAAAACGGGTTCGAAGGCAGGATCGGCGAGGATGTGTTCGCCCACCGGGGCATCGAGCCCGGTCTGTTCGCGCAGCCCTGGGGCCCAGTGGGGATTGTCGAGGAACCGCATGTCGAACAGCAGGTCGGCCAGCGGCGGGATCCCGCGCGAGAAGCCGAAGCTGGTCACGGTCACGGCCATCGTCTGATCCGCCCGGTCGGCGAACCGTTCGCGCACGACCTGCTGCAGGTGGTTGGTCGAATAGTCGGTGGTGTCGATCACCATATCGGCCCAGCGGCGCAGCGGTTCGAGCAATTCGCGTTCGGCCTTGATGCCGTCCATCGCGGTGCGGCCGCGCGCCATCGGGTGCGGGCGGCGTGTCTCGTTGTAGCGCCGTTCGAGTTCGCCGCTGCCGCAGTCGACGAACATGGTGGTCACTTCGACGTCGTCGCGCTCGTCGAACTTCTTGAACTGTTCGATGACCTTCGACGGCACGAAACCGCGGGTCCGCGAATCGACACCGATCGCGAGGCGCGAATTGTCCGCCTTGGCGCCGACCAGCCGGCCGAGCAGCCGGATGGGAAAATTGTCGATCGTTTCCCATCCGAGATCCTCGAGCACCTGCAGCGCGGTCGATTTTCCCGCGCCCGAAACGCCGGTGACGAGGAGGATGTGCTGCACGGGAAGCGATTCGTCGGCCATGGGCGCCGTGCCTATGCGCTTTCGCCGGGTTTGGGGAGGGGGAGACCGTGTTCGCGCAGCGCGTGTTCGGCGCGCAGGGCCTGCGCCGCATCGCCCGGCGCGAAGGGCAGCACGGGGATTGCGACGTCTGCGATCGTGCGCGTGGCGATTTCGAGCGGGAACCTTGCGGCCCCCGGATCGAGGGCGAGCAGCAGCGCGACCGGGCCTTCGCCCACCGGCAGTTCGATCACGCCGACATTGCGCACTTCGACCAGCCCGGCGGTGTTGGGCGGGGGCGATCCGTGCAGCCGGTCGCCGCGGCGCGCGATGGTGACGGCATCGTCGCCCACCAGCACCGCGCCGCGATCGATCAGCGCCAGCGCCAGCGCGGACTTGCCGGCGCCCGGCGGGCCTTCGATCAGCAGGACCTGTCCGTCCACGACCACTGCGCTCACATTGGCAAGGACCTGCGTGCTCATCGCTTTTTGGGCAGGCCGAGTTCGAGGCACGCGCCGCTCTGGCCGTCCCTCCGCGACGTCGCCAGCAGCGTGCCGTCATGCGCTTCGGCGATGGTCCGCGCGATGGCGAGGCCCAGGCCCGAATGGTTGCCGAAGTCTTCTTCTGCCGGGCGATCCGAATGGAAGCGCTGGAACACTTTCTCGCGCTTTTCCTCGGGGATGCCCGGTCCCTCGTCGCAGATGGTCAGCGTGATCCAGTCCTCGCGCTGCACGATGTCGGCCCAGATCCGCCCGCCCGGCGGCGAAAAGGACACGGCATTGTCGAGCAGGTTCTGGATCACCCGCTCGAGCCGGACGGGGACGCCCATGACCCTCGCCGGGCGGTCGGCGCCGGATATCTCGAGCTGACGCCCTTCGTTCTCGTCCCGCGCGGCGCGGTTTTCGGCGATGGTGCACAGCAGCTGCGCGAGGTCGACCGGTTCGAACTCGGTGCGAGACATTTCCGCGTCGATCCGGCTGGCATCGGAAATCTCGGTGACCAGCCGGTCGATCCGGCGGACGTCATGCGTCGCGATCTCGAGTAATTGCGCGCGCAGCGCCGGGTCTTCGACCTTGCCCAGCGATTCGGTGGCGCTGCGCAGCGATGCGAGCGGGTTCTTGATTTCATGCGCGACGTCGGCGGCGAAATGTTCGACCGCGTCGATCCGCTGGCGCAGGGCAGCGGTCATGTCGGAGATCGAGCGCGCGAGCATGCCGATTTCGTCGCGTCGCTGCGGCAGTCGCGGCACTTCGACCTGCCGGTCGCGGCCCTGCCGCACGCGCACCGCGGCCTGCACCAGTTCGCGCAGGGGCCGCACGATCGTCTGCGCGAGGAACAGCGACAGCAGGGTCGAGATAACCAGCGCCAGCAGCACGATCAGCGCCACTGTCGAACGCGCCTGCCGCACGCTTTCGGTGATATCGACCGGATTGCGCGTGAGCAGCAGCGTGTCTCCCTCCAGCCCCACCGGCGCGGCGGCATTGATCACATGCGTCCCGTCGGGGGCATCGCGCAGCACGATCTGCGTGAGGCTGTCTTCGCGGGCGCGAGTTAGTTCGGGCCAGTCGGCGGCGTCATCGGTTTCGGGCTCGACGTAATCGGGCAGCGAGGGCGCACCGACCACGCGGTCGAACCAGCGGTCGAGCTGCAAGGCGAAGGCATCGTGGTCGACCTCCTTGGCCTGCGGCAGCGTGAAGCTGGGCGGGGCGAGCCTGAAACTGTCGGCTTCGAGCTTCCCGTCGGGGCCGTAGACGCGCAGGCGCAGCCGCTGTTCCTTGCCGATCTGGATCAGCAGCGCTTCCTGCCGCTGCGGGGTCGCCCCGGCCAGCGCTTCGGCAGTGATCTGGGCTTCGACGAGGGCCAGCTTGAAGCGTTCGTCGAGCAATTGCTTGCGATAGGCGTCGACATAGATGACCCCGCCGCCAAGCAGCACCAGCGGCAGGACATTAACGAACAGGATGCGGCTGGTGAGCGACAGGCGGCGCGACCAGCGCAGCTTCTCGATCCGCGGATCGCCTTTGAGGACACTGCCGGTTTCGGACATGGCGGGCGTCCGGATCAACCTTCGTTGAAACTGTAGCCCGCGCCGTACAGCGTCTCGATCGCGGAAAAGTCCGGGTCGACGCTGCGGAACTTGCGGCGCATGCGCTTGATGTGGCTGTCGACCGTGCGGTCGTCGACGAAGACATCGTCGGGATAGGCGGCATCCATCAGCTGGTTGCGGCTCTTGATCACGCCGGGGCGCGCCGCGAGCGCTTCGAGCAGGAGGAATTCAGTCACCGTCAGCGACACCGGTTCGCCATCCCATGTGGCATGGTGGCGGGCAGGGTCCATGAACAGCCGCCCGCGTTCGAGCACTTCGCCGGGCTTGTCGTCGAACTGTTCCGACAACAGCAGCGGGTGATCGCCGCCGCTGCGGCGCAGGATCGCGCGAATGCGGGCCAGCAGCAGGCGCAGGCTGAACGGCTTGGCGATGTAATCGTCCGCGCCCATTTCGAAACCGGCCTGCTCGTCGGTCTCGTCATCCTTGCTGGTCAGGAAGATGACCGGCAGCGGCGATTGTTCGCGCAGCCGGCGCAGCAATTCCATCCCGTCCATCTTGGGCATCTTGATATCGAAGATCGCCAGATCGGGCGGGTTCGACAGCAGCGCGCCCAGCGCGGCTTCGCCATCCGAATAGACGCGCGTGTCGAAGCCTTCGGCCTGCAGCGCGATCGAGACGGTGGTGAGGATGTTGCGATCATCGTCGACCAGCGCGATGACGGTGCGGTTTTCGTCGCCCCTGGGGGCCGTTTCTGCGCCGGTGACTTCCATCGTTCGGACCTAGCCGCAATGCCCGGGCAAGACAACGCGGCGCGAATTCTTCGCCGCTACTCGCGGTGCGGGCACCGGTTTGACGTCGAGGCCGGGGATGACTATTGCCTGCCGGGAACCTCACGCATTCGTATGCGCGAGCGATTCCCGGACGAACCCGCATCCCGCGCTGGAGAATTCAGTGACCTTTTCGCTTTCCCATTCGCTTGCCGACCAGGGCATCGAGACTTCCGCCACCATCCATCCCAACCTGACTTCGGAAGAGCTGACCGCCGCCGCGCTGGAGCGCAGCGAGGGCCGCCGCGCCAAGGACGGTCCGCTGGTGGTCGAAACGGGCAAGCACACGGGCCGCAGCGCGAAGGACAAGTTCATCGTCCGCAACGCCGAAACCGAAGACACCGTATGGTGGGACAACAATGCCTCGATGACGCCGGCGCATTTCGCCGCGCTCAAGGAAGATTTCCTCAGGGCGGTGGCGGACAAGGGCGAGCTTTTCGTCGCCGACCTGTTCGGCGGCTCGCAGCCCGAGCACCGGGTCAATGTCCGGGTGATCAACGAGCTGGCGTGGCATAACCAGTTCATCCGTACGCTGCTGGTGCGTCCGACCGAAGCCGAGCTCGACGGTTTCGTGCCCGAATACACCATCATCGACCTGCCCAGCTTCCAGGCCGACCCCGAACGCCACGGCACGCGCAGCGAGACCGTGATCGCGGTCAATCTCGAAGAGAAGCTGATCCTGATCGGCGGCACCAAATATGCGGGCGAGATGAAGAAGAGCGTCTTCGGCATTCTCAACTACCTGCTGCCCGCCAAGGGCGTGATGCCGATGCACTGCAGCGCCAACATCGGCCCCGACGGCAAGACCGCGGTGTTCTTCGGCCTGTCGGGCACCGGCAAGACCACGCTGTCGGCCGATGCCAGCCGCACGCTGATCGGCGACGACGAGCATGGCTGGTCGGATACGGCGGTCTTCAACTTCGAAGGCGGTTGTTATGCCAAGATGATCCGCCTCAATCCCGAGGCCGAGCCGGAAATCTACGCCACCACCAAGATGGAAGGCACCGTGCTCGAAAACGTCGTGATGAACGATGCGGGCGAAATCGATCTCGACGACAACAGCCTCGCCGAGAACACCCGCGGCGCCTATCCGCTGTCGTCGATACCGAACACCAGCGAAAAGAACCTCGGCCCGGTCCCGTCTAACGTAATCATGCTGACCGCCGATGCTTTTGGCGTGCTGCCTCCGATCGCGCGGCTCACGCCCGACCAGGCGATGTATTATTTCCTGTCGGGTTATACCGCCAAGGTCGCGGGCACCGAAATCGGCGTGACCGAACCGGAAGCGACTTTCAGCACCTGCTTCGGCGCACCCTTCATGCCGCGCCACCCCAGCGTTTACGGCAACCTGCTCAAAGAACGCATCGCCAAGGGCGGGGTGCAGTGCTGGCTGGTCAACACCGGCTGGACCGGTGGCAAGTACGGTACCGGCAGCCGGATGCCGATCAAGGCCACCCGTGCGCTGCTCAATGCGGCGCTCGACGGGTCGCTCAACGACGCCGAATTCCGCAAGGACCCCAACTTCGGTTTCGAAGTGCCGGTTGCGGTCGCGGGCGTCGATACGGGCATTCTCGACCCGCGGTCGACATGGACCGACAAGGACGAATACGATCGCACCGCGACCAAGCTGGTGCAGCTTTTCGTCGACAATTTCGAACCCTTCGCAGCGCATGTCGACCAGGGCGTGCGCGATGCAGCGCCGAGCAAATCGGTCGCTGCCTGATCCGGATACACCCTGCTTGGGGGTGAACGAGTTGGAGAGGAGACCCCCGGCCGCGGCGACGCGGACCGGGGGCTTTAATTTGCAGCGGCGCAGGCGCGCGCAAGAACGCGAGCGCCTGGACGGGTTGGTGCCTTGCTCAATGCAGCTTGGCGCGGATGCCGCGCGAACGCCTCCGCCGGCGCGTTACTCTGGCCGATCCGCCTCGTCGCCATCCTCTGCTTGCTGCGCTTCCTTTTTGGCCACGGACCTGGCGATGGAGCTCAGGGCCCGGGTCAGATCGACAATCGGCCGCCGCCGCCACGGCGTGCCTTCTTCGGCGTCCTCCAGCTGGTCGAGCAGCACCTGCGCCTGCCGAGCAGCGCTGCCACCATGCGGGTTGGCTGCGACCGGTGTGAGATATTGGCGCGCGGCCGCGATATTGCCGATCTTCGCATGCATCAGCGCCGCATTGACTGCTAGGCCGTGATCGAACGGCGCAAGCTGCGCCGCGCGGTCGAGCGCGTGCCTGGCGGTCTCGCTGGGCTCCTCTCCGCGCTCGGCGAAGCTGCGATAGTAATGGATCAGCGGTAGCGGGTGGTCATTCTCCAGTCGGTTGAGCGCCGTGAAGGGCTTCATCGCTTCCTTGTAGGCCGCAGTTTCGTCCTCGGCGTCCGCGGCCTGGGCGAACAATGCGTAGCCCTTCTGGACGTAAGCGTTCTTGCGCGCCGGATCGATCGCGATCGCCGCATCGGCTGCTGCGATGGCGGCATCAAGATTGCCCGCGTCGTACTCGGCTTCCGCCAAGGCCGCCAGCACACCCGCGTCTCGCGGATAGGCGGCGGCGACGGCACGCGCATCGACCAGCAATGCCGCTGCAGCTTCACGATCTACGCCGCGTTTCGAACGGATCATGACGGGAAGCATCTCGCTCATGCCTTCGCTCAGTCGACGAACGCTGATTTCGCCTATCGGCAGTATTTCAGGCTGCAGCACAAACCCCTTAATCTTGCGCTGCATGAGGTATCGATCGAGATCCTTGCGCAACTGCCCGAGGTCACCAAAGGCCGCCCGCGCCGCATCGATCGATGAGGCCCCCGCGGCGATCCCGCGCGCATAGGCCAGCAACTGGCCTTTTCGGGCCGGGTCGAAGGTCAGGTAGTGATACAGCGCCCAACTGCGGCCGTAGAAGTTATCGCGCCTCAGTTCCTCTCCGGCACGATGGCGACCGCGCTCGAACAGGTCTTCCAACGGGACCTCGGGCGCAAATGCCAGTTCGGCGGATCGGTGATAGGCCGGGCGCCCGATATGGACTTCTCCGTCGCGGGGAAACCGGGCGGAGGCAAAGAATTCCGCGCTGCCTTCGTCCATCCAGCGCGGCATTGCATAGCGCGAGCTCGAGATCAGGAAATGGTGCGCGTATTCGTGCAGCAGGATGGTCATCGACCATTCGAGCTCGCCGGTACTGGGGCGCACGTCAGGCACGAAAGCCATCGATCCTCCCGCACGCGGGATGTAGAAACCGCCGACATTCTTCGATCCGGCCAGTTTGCGGATCTGTCTTTTCCCACCGACAGCATAAACGGTGACACGATTGGACGGACTGGGCGTCTCCGCTTCCCGTCCGGTTACGAATTCCATTGCCGCATGGTAGCGCTCGAGCATCTCGGAGAAGCGACGCACGTCTTTCTCGCTGTCATCGGCATAAACGACGAAATGATCCGATTCGGCGACATGCCAGTCGGCCTGTGCAGGCATGGCGAAAGATAGCGCTGCGATGGCAGCGACAAGTCTGAACATGGTTGCGACCCCCTGTCGTGTTGTTGCTGCCGTTAGCCTAGCGGCAGGGGGCCGCATTTCCATGACAAATGCGTCAGCTGCGTGCTGCCGCGATATAGCGGTCGACGTTCTTTTCGAGCACATCCATCGGTACGTTGCCGCCGAGCACGACCGCGTCGTTGAACGCCTTGAAATCATATGCCTGGCCCAGCGCGCTCTGCGCCCGTGCGCGCTGGTCGACGATACGGCTATGCCCCAGCTTGTAGCCGGTCGCCTGGCCCGGCCAGCTGCAATAGCGATCGACCTCGCTCTCGACCTCGGCGGGCTTGCTGCCGTTGCGCGTGACGAAGAAATCGACCGCCTTCGCGCGGCTCCAGCCCTTGGCGTGCAGACCGGTATCCACCACCATGCGGCAGGCGCGAAAGGCGAGGCTTTGCAGATAGCCCAGCCGGCCGACCTCGAACCCGTCATAGGCGCCCAGTTCGTCGGCGATCTGCTCGCCATAGAGCGCCCAGCCTTCGCTGAAGGGATTGAACGCTAGGATCGAGCGGATCAGCGGCAAGCGGTTCGAATATTCGCCCTCCCAGACGTGGCCCGGGATCGTCTCGTGATAGGTGAGGTCGGCGAGGTCGTATTTGCGGTGCAGGTCGGTGGTGCGCAAATTGATCCAGAACCGCCCGGGGATGCTGCCGTCCTTGCTGCCCGCGCCGCCATAGGCGCCCGGCGCGCCGACTTCTTCGGCCGGGGGGATACGGCGCACTTCCATGTTCGGATCGACCAGCGTGTTGAAGGCGCGCGGCATCTGCGCCTTGATCCACTCGACCCGCTCGGCGATGAAATCCATGATCTCGGTGCGGCCCGGATCGCCCTCGGCGAACTTGTAACGTGGATCCTGCGACAGCGCCTGCATGCGCTCGCCCACCGAACCGCTGGTGTAGCCGATGCTGCGCAGGATCGGGTCCATGCGCGCATGGAGCGCGGCGAGTTCGTCCAGCCCCTGCTCGTGCACCTCGCCGGGCGTCAGCCGCGTGGTGGTGCTCGAACGCAGGGCCCAGGCGTAAAATTCGTCGCCGCGCGGACGCGCCGAGATACCGGGGTCGTCGGTGGCGACGGCGCGTTCGGCGCGCAATTCCTCGAGCTGCCGCGTCAGCGCTTCGGCAATCGGTCCGGCTTCGAGGATCGCCGCGCGATTGGCGTGGCTTTCGGGCATGCCCGCGGCCTGCAGCTTGCTGCGCAGATCGGCGGCGAACAGTTCGCTCTTGCCCGCGCTGGCGATGGTCTGCTGCATCTGTCCGATCGCCTTGTCGAGCAGGAAGGCAGGCGGCACCACGCCCATGGCGCGCGCCGCGCTGATGCGCGCCAGTTCGCCGTCGAAGGTGGCGGGCATCTGCTCCATCCGTTCGATATAGGCGTCGGCATCGTCGCCGTTCTCGACCTTGTGGTTCGACTGCATGAAGCGCGGCAGCGCCAGATATTCGCCGACGTTCTGGATCACGACATAGGGCGCGGTGCGCCAGTTGCCGACGGGCGTATCGCCATAGGGCAGGGCAAAGCCGTCGAGCGCGAGATCATAGGCACTTTCGACCACGTCGAGGCTGGTCAGAGTTTCGCTGTCTAGCCCCTCGCGGGGGAAGGAGCGGACATGCGCGAGGTCCTGCCGCAGGGTTGCGGCATAGGCCTGCTGGCCGGCGGGCGACTGGTCTTCGAGCCGGCCGCGCAGATAGGCATGGCGGCCCGTGTCGACGCCCAGTGCGGTCGCCCGCTCGGGTTCGTGTTCGAGCAGGTTGTACCCCACGACTTCGAGCAGGCGCTGCGCCCCGATGACGCGCGCCTGCGCAATCGCTTCGGGACGCGCGCTGGCGGCGCATCCTGAAAGCGCCAGGGCGGAAGTGGCGCCAAGCCCTGCGAGGGCCTGGCGACGGGTGATGGAAAGGCTGGTCTGGGTCATGCGCGAAGGTGTGCTGCCCGCGCGCAAGCCTGTCAAATCAATCGCGGAATTCGGCAGGTACCTGGCCGCCATTGGCGCCGAGTTCGTTCATCACGCGGCGGTGCAGCCAGACATTGTCTTCGGCGCTGCCGGTGTAATCCACGCGGCCCAGCTCGCCAGCCAGCGCCTTGCGGCTCTCGTAATCGGAATCCACCCCGATCAGTTTCATCAGGTCGACGATCGACGTGCGCCAGTTGAGGCGGTCGGCCCCGGGCATGTTGTCGAGATTGCTCTCGATATCGACCATCGGGCGGGCCTTCGGCTCGACCACCGGCGCGTCGGCCCAGGCAATTCCGGTCGGCTTGGGCCGGGGCGTTTCCTGGGCCTCGGCATCGCTGCCGAAAATCGCGTCCTTGATCCTGCCGAAAATGCTCATCGTGCCGTCTCCTTTGCTATTGCGAACGGGCCAGTCCCCGGCCTGTTCCGCGGTGACGGCGTGCAGTGGCGGCTTGCAGTAGAGTGGGGGCGGGGTATGGAACCGCCATGCTCGATGCCGTCCTCTCGATTACCGTCCTCGCTGCCATCCTGCTAGTGATCGGCGCGATCTTCCTGTGGCGGCGGACGGGGGCAACGAGGAACGCGCTGCTGATGGTGCTTCTCGCCGTGGTCGCGCTGGCGAATGTAGCGATCTGGGTGCTGCCCGATGCGGGCGGCGACGCCCCGCTCGACAAGCTCGAGCAGGGCTCCCGCTAAACAGTCGCGGCTACTCGGGCAGCTGCCACAGGACCGCGCCGTCGTAACGGCCGGCGACTGCCTCGCCGCCGGCACCGCGCGCGGGTTCGAACCGGGCGCGCTTTGCCACCAGCTGGCAGGTCGCCGTATCGAGTTGCGCATGACCGGTGGACCCGGTCACGGTGCATCCGGTCACGCGCCCGTTCGCGGCAATCTCCAGCCTGAAGCGCGCCAGCCCGGTCATTTCGCGCCGCATCCATGCGGGGCGATAATCGGCAGCCGAAAGCCAGGCGGCAGGATCGTTGCGCGGCTTGGCGGCCACGGGATCGAAGCCGGGCACCACGCCGGGTTTGGGCAAGTCGAGCCCGAGGCCCGGGCGCGGGCTCGGCAGCGGGGGGATGATCAGCGGGGCGGTTTCGAAGCGCGGCTCGGCAATCACCATCTTGCGTGCGGACTTGGGCGCATGGATCACGGTATCGTTCTGCTGCGCGGGCCTGGGTTCGGCCGGCTCGGGCGGTTTCGGGGGCGGCGGCGCGACCGGAATGTTGGTCGCCCCGATCCTGGTGACGATATCGGGCACCGTGCCGGTAACCGTCAGTCCCGCGACGAGGATCGCGCCGATCGCGGCATGAACCCCGATCACCGCGGCCATGCTGGCAGGCGAGGGCCGGTGGCTGTGGTCGACATAGGACATGATGTTGCTCCTCTTCCATTGCGGAAGGCTTGACCGCCTTCTCATGAAGAGAATGTTACAACATAACGACCGCGCGCCAAGCGTTTTCGCGTTGCATTACGCAACCTTAGCCGTTTCGAAGGCAGGGTGCGGCCCGTCTCGAGGCCGCCGGGATCACTTGATCGGGCAGCTCGGATCGAGGCGGAAGTCGAGGTAGTTGTCGACCGACTTCATCAACTCTTCCTGCTCGTTTTCGAAGAAGTGGTTTGCGCGCGGGATTTCTTCGTGATGCACGGTGATGTGCTTCTGCGTGCGCAGTTTCTCGACCAGCTTGGTGACCGCCTGCGGCTGCACGACCGTGTCCTGCGCGCCGTGAACGAAGATGCCGCTCGCGGGGCAGGGCGCGAGGAAGGAGAAGTCGTACATGCTCGCCGGTGCGCCGATCGACAGCCAGCCGCGAATTTCGGGGCGCCGCATCAGCAGTTGCATGCCGATCAGCGCGCCGAAGCTGACCCCGGCAACCCAGGTGACCTGTGCTTCGGGGTGAACCTGCTGGACCCAGTCGAGCGCGCTTGCCGCATCGGACAGTTCGCCCACGCCATTGTCGAAGCTGCCCTGGCTGCGCCCGACGCCGCGAAAGTTGAAACGCAGCGTGGCGAAGCCGCGGTTGACGAAGGTCTTGTACAGACGCTGCGTGATCTGTTCGTTCATCGTCCCGCCGCCCTGCGGGTGCGGGTGCAGGATCATCGCCACCGGAGCGCGCGGGCGCGGGGCGGGAGAGAAACGGCCTTCGAGGCGGCCTTCGGGGCCGGGAAAGATCACGGTCGGCATGGGAGGTGTACCCTAAGCAAATGTCGAAGCGCTTGCGCCGGATAAGGCTTTGCGCGAGGTCGCGCGCTATATAGGGTTTGTCCATCAAATCGCAATCATTTCGAGCACGTACCATCGCGAACCGCATCTATCTCGATCACGCCGCCACCACCCCGCTGCACCCCGCGGCGCATGCGGCGATGGAGGAGGGGCTGGCGCACTGGGCCAATCCCTCGAGCCCGCACGCCGAAGGGCGCAAGGCACGCCGCTTGCTGGAAGATGCGCGCGAGCGCGTGCAGAATTCGCTGGGCTGGGACGGCGAGGTCATCTTCACTTCGGGCGCAAGCGAGGCGGCAGCGCTGGCGCTGGGCCATGCCAAGGCGGGCGCGGGGCTCGTCAGCACGGTCGAACACGATTGCATCCTCCAGGCCGCACCGCAGGCGGAGCAATTGCCCGTCCTGGGCAACGGCGCCGTCGACCACGAAAACCTCGCCGAAGCGGTGAGGCGCGAACGACCGCTGGTGGCGGTCCAGCACGTCAATTCGGAAACCGGCAACCGTCAGGACCTCGCTGCCATCGCCGCGATCACCCATGGCGAGGGCGGTTTGCTGCTGGCCGATTGCGCGCAAAGCGTGGGCAAGTTCGATCTGCCGCCGTGCGACATGGCGATCGTCTCGGCGCACAAGTTCGGCGGGCCGATCGGCAGCGGGGCATTGCTGGTGAAGGATTATGCCATGCTCGAACCCTTGGGCGGGCAGGAACGCGGCTACCGGCGCGGGACCGAGAACATGCCTGCCTCGCTGGGCATGGCTGCAGCGCTCGAAGCCTGCGCCGATGGCTATCTCGCACCCGACGTGCTCGAACCGCTCGATGCGCTGGCCGGAGAATGCCGCCGCATCGGCGGGACATGGCTGTCCGATCGGCTGGCGGATCCGACCCGCTACATCCGCGCGATTGCCATGCCCGCGATGAGCGCCACTGCGCAGGTCATGCGGTTCGACATGGCAGGCATCGCGATCAGCCAGGGATCGGCCTGTTCGAGCGGGACGATGAAGACCAGCCGCGTGCTCGAGGCGATGGCGCTCGATCCGGCCATCGCCGCCAACACCATCCGCGTGTCCTTCGGCTGGAGCACCACCCGCGCCGAGGTGGAACGCTTTTGCGCGGTCTGGCTTGAACTGGCGGATGCCTAGCCCGGGCCGTCCTTGCAGCGAAACGCCGGCCCGGCGGGGCCTGCGCAAGGACATCCGGGCTCGCTTCGCTTTGTCCGCAATCACTGTATGAGACCGCAATGATCTACCTCGATTACCAGGCCACCACCCCGCTCGCGCCCGAAGCGCGCGACGCGATGATGCGCTGGCTGGACGGGCCGGGCGGGACCGGTTTCGGCAATCCCCACAGCCCGCATCGCATGGGACGGCAGGCCAAGGCCGCGGTCGAAATGGCGCGCGACCAGGTTGCCGCGCTGTTCCCCGCGGGCGGGAAGGTAATCTTCACCAGCGGCGCGACCGAGGCGGTCAACCTGGCAATCCGCGGCAGCGGAACGCAAGGCACCGTCTCGGTTTCGGCGATCGAACACGCCGCGGTGCTCGACACCGCGCGCGATGCCGGGCGCTGCCATGTCCTCAATGTCGCCAGGGACGGGCAGTGCAACACCCGGCAGGACCTGCCCGCAGATACGCGGCTGGTCTGCCTGATGCAGGTCAACAACGAGATCGGGACCATCCAGCCGACGGTCGAATGGCACCGCAAGGCGAAGGAGAACAACGCGCTGTATTTCTGTGATGCGGTGCAGGCCTATGGCAAGATCGAAGTGACCGGCGCCGACATGATCGCGGTTTCGGCGCACAAGTTCCACGGCCCCAAGGGGGTCGGCGCGCTGTGGGTGCGCGACGGGGTCGACCTGCACGAAGTCCAGACCGGGGGCGGCCAGGAATTCGGGCTGCGTTCGGGCACGGTGTCCCCCGCGCTGGTCGCCGGTATGGGCGCTGCCGCCGCCGAAGCGCGCGACCGGATGGCGCAGGATGCCGACCATGTCGAGGCGCTATGGCACCGCGCGTGCGAACTGTTCGACGGCTGGGAGTTCAACGGCAGCGAGGACGCGCGCTGGCACGGCAATCTCAACATCCGCCGCGACGGGCTCGATGTGAACCGGCTGATGAGCGACGTGCGCGACGTGATGTTTTCCGCCGGGTCCGCCTGTGCCAGCGGATCGGGCCGCACCAGCCATGTGCTCGAGGCGATCAGCTGTTCGAAGGCGCAGGCCAAATCGTCGATCCGGCTCGGCTTCGGGCGCTACACCACCATGGAAGAGATCGAGGAAGCGGCCGGCAAGATCAACGCCGCGGCAAAGGAGCAGGGACTGTGAAGGTCGAGTTCGAAACCGCCCGCGGTGAAACGGTGACAGCCGAGGCGCAGCCGGGCGACAATCTGCTGCGCGTCGCTCAGGCGGCAGGCCTGCCGCTGGAAGGGACCTGCGAAGGCCAGATGGCCTGTTCGACCTGCCATGTGATCGTTGCGGACGAATGGTTCGCGCGGCTGGACGCGGCCAGCGAGGAAGAAGAGGACATGCTCGACCTGGCCGCGGGCGTCGCGCGGACCAGCCGGCTGTCGTGCCAGATCGATCTCGCGCCCGACCTCGATGGCCTGAAAGTGCGGCTGCCTGCCGAAAGCTACGACATGAGCCGCTAACCCAAGCGCGCGCCTGGGCCTGCGCCTCCTTGCGCAGGGCGTCCTACCCCTGTGCTTCGTCTGCGCGCGTCAGGTCCATTCGCACTTCGCGTTCGCGCGGGAAATAGGCGGGGGCCGGTTCGCGGTCCGCCCCTGCATCGAGTTCGGAGGCCACCTGCAGCATTCGTTCGCGCAGGCGGCAGTGCATCGCCCAGCCGCATTTGGGATCGGCCGCGCGGGCCATGAAGCGCACCGTCATTGCGCGCGCGTTCTGCGCCACGACTTCGCACTGGGAATCGCCCGGATCGACCACGTCCTCGTCATTCTCCACGAAGTCGCGAAACGGCTGGCGCAAGGCGTCGACATCGGCCCGGTTGTCGAGTTCGAGTTCGACATGCATCATCAGGCTGGCGTCTTCCTTGGTCCAGTTTTCGAAGCTGTCATTGGTGAAATCGCTGACCGGTGCGATCAGGCGGCGTTCGTCCCAGGTGCGCAGGCGCAGGTGGGTGAAACCGATCTTCTCGACATAGCACCATTGCCCGTCATAACGGATTGCATCGCCGATGCGGGCGGTCTGGGCAAAGGCGATCTGGACGCTGGCCATGATGTCGCCCAGCACCTTGCGCGCGGCAAAGGCCAGCACGAGGCCCAGGATGCCCGCCGATGCCATGATGGAAAAGCCCAGCGTGCTCGACAGATTGCTCGCGACGAGCAGGAAGCCGATACCCGCGAGCAGGATCATCACCGTGATGATGCGGCGGATCGCGCTCATCTTGGTGTAGAAATTGCGATCGGCGTTGTTGTCCGGCGCTTCGAGTTCGTCGGTACGCTGCGAAGTGGCGAAATCGAACAGCGCTTCGATGACCGACAGCGCGATCCCGATGATCGCGGCGATGATCAGCACCAGCTGCAGCGGGTCGAGCAGGTCCTTCACCGGCCCCGAAAGGCGGAAGAAGGACAGGCGGACGAGCGCGAAAGTCCCCGCGAAGGCCAGCAGGGTCGCGGGCAGGTGGATCGCCTGGAGCACGCCGTAAAGCTTGGAGTCTTCGTCCTGCCGGCGGCGCAGCCGGCTGATCGCGAGATAGGTCAGCGCGGCCGCCAGCGTGCCTGCGAACAGGATCAGCGGCAGCGCGATCACTTCCCACCAGGCGAGCGTCCAGAACGCCTGCTCGCGCAGCGCCGGCGGCAGGCTCTTCTCGAACTTGCTGGGGCCGTAGACCGCATAGAGCGCGGGAACATTCTCCACCGTCTGGCGGCTGAATACCCATACCGGTTCGCCGCCCGGGGCCTGCACCCGCGCCAGCCGGATCGGGACCGTGCGGTTGGACAGTTCCAGCTGGCCGATGGTGAGCGAACGCCGCGCGACCCCGGACATCGGGTCCTTCGAAGTCGTGGTGGTGTCGACTGCATCGGGGCGGTCGGGCAGGGTGGCCCAGTCGAACGCGACCGAGCGATGCATCAGGTCGTAAAGCTGCGCGGTCAGCTGTTCGGGCTGCCGCTCTGCCGGGTCGACATTGGCCAGGTCCAGCGCCGCGCCCGCGCGGGCCCAGTCTTCCTTCTCGCCCGCGCGCATGAAGCTTTCCATCAGCCCCATCGGCGTATCGAGATCAAGCGGGGTCTGTGCGGACCCGGCCGCGTTCTGCAGCTGCTCGACCTGATAGACGAAGGGTTCGGAATCGGATGCGACCGTGCGACCCGACTGCGCGGCGGCCTGGACGGCAAACAGCGCGCAGATCAGCGTGACGAGGGCGCGAGTGAAGCTGATGTGATGTTTCCCCATGCGGCCCCAATGCATCACGCGCGCGATCGGTCCCGGCAAACAAAACCCCGCTGCGCGAACGCAGCGGGGCCATGCTGTTGATATCGGATGGTTTTAGGCGGCTTCCAGCTGCTCGTCGGCGACGCTTTCGCCCAGCATCTCGATCAATGCCTTGCTGAAGGCGGGAATGTCGCCGGGGTTGCGGCTGGTGATGAGCTTGCCGTCCTGCGCAACTTCCTGGTCGACCACATTGGCACCGGCATTCGTGAGGTCGGTGCGGATCGAAGGCCAGCTGGTGACGGTCTTGCCCTTCACCACATCGGCTTCGGCCAGCAACCAGGGCGCATGGCAGATCGCGGCGATCGGCTTGTCGGCCATCGCGAACTCGCGCACGATTGCCACGGCGCGTTCGTTCATCCGCAGGATGTCGGGGTTGATCTGGCCGCCGGGGAGCAACAGCGCGTCATAGCCTTCGCAATTGGCGACATTGTCGACCGTCTTGTCGACCGCGACGCTTTCGCCCCAGTCCTTGTCGTCCCAGCCGCGGATCGAACCTTCCTCGAGGCTGACGACCTCGGTTTCGATACCGGCCTTCTCGAGATTGGCTTTCGGCTTCATCAGTTCCGACTGTTCGAAGCCATCGGTGGCGAGGATCATTACGCGCTTTGTCATAGGTAAACTCCGTGATTTGGTGTTGCCCATGCAACGCGTGGGGAAAGCGCACCGTTCCGTGCTTCTAGGCGGGCCGTGGCGGTGATAGGGCAGATCGCATGGCCGCCAACGACACCACTCTCGACAGCGAGAAAGATCCCTTCGACGCGATCGTCGATGCGCCCTTCGACAGTGCGCTTTCGGAACGCTATCTCGTCTATGCGCTCTCCACCATCACTGCCCGGTCGCTGCCCGACCTGCGCGACGGGCTGAAGCCGGTCCACCGCCGGCTGCTGTGGACCATGCGCCAGCTCAAGCTCGATCCTTCCAGCGGCTTCAAGAAATCGGCCCGCGTGGTGGGCGAGGTGATCGGCAAGTACCATCCGCATGGCGACACCGCGGCCTATGACGCGATGGTCCGCCTCGCGCAGAATTTCTCGCTGCGGTATCCGCTGGTCGAAGGGCAGGGCAATTTCGGCAATATCGACGGCGATAACGCCGCTGCCTACCGCTATACCGAAGCGCGCCTGACGAAGACAGCGATGCGGCTGATGGAAGGCCTCGACGCGGGCACGGTCGATTTCATCCCGACCTACAACAACGAGGAAGAAGAGCCGGAGATCATGCCCGGCCTGTTCCCCAACCTGCTCGCCAATGGCGCCAGCGGCATCGCGGTGGGCATGGCGACCAATATCCCGAGCCACAATGTCGCCGAGATCGTCGATGCCACGCTCGAGGTGATCGACAATCCGCATGTCGAACACGCGCGGTTGATGGAACTGTTCAAGGGGCCCGATTTCGCCACCGGCGGGATCGTCGCCGAAAGCGCGGCTACAGTCGCCAATGCCTATGAAACCGGGCGCGGCAGCTTTCGCGTCCGCGGGCGCTTCCATGCCGCCGAAGCCGAGAAGGCCGAGGATCGCGAAGCGGGTATCGAACGCACCGGCGGTGGCCAGTGGCAGCTGGTGATCAGCGAGATCCCCTACCAGGTGCCCAAGGGCAAGCTGATCGAGCAGATCGCCGCCGCAATTGGCGACAGGAAGCTGCCGATCCTCGAGGATGTGCGCGACGAAAGCGACGAGCAGATCCGCATCGTGCTGGTCCCGCGCAGCCGCAATGTCGATCCCGACCTGCTCAAGGAAAGCCTCTACAAGCTGACCGATATGGAAACGCGGTTCGGGCTCAACCTCAACGTGCTCGACGCCAGCCGCACGCCGATGGTGATGGGGCTGAAGGAACTGCTGACCAACTGGATCGGCAGCCAGATCGACATCCTGCAGCGGCGCAGCCAGCACCGGCTCGACCAGATCGCGCGGCGGCTGGAACTGGTCGAAGGCTATATCACCGCCTTTCTCAACCTCGACCGGGTGATCGAGATCATCCGTTACGAGGATGAGCCCAAGGCGGTGATGATGAAAGAGTTCAGCCTCACCGACCGGCAGGCGGAAGCCATCCTCAACATGCGGCTGCGGTCCCTGCGCAAGCTGGAAGAGATGGAACTGCGCGGCGAGAAGGACGAATTGCTCAAGGAACAGGACGGGCTCGAAAAACTGCTTTCCAGCCCCGCGCGCCAGCGTACGCGGCTGAAGCGCGAGCTGGGCGCCCTGCGCAAGGAATACGGCCCCGATACCGCGCTGGGCCGCCGCCGGACGTCGATCGAGGAAGCCGCCCCCGCAGTCGAATTCAGCATGGACGCGATGATCGAGAAGGAACCGGTCACGGTGATCCTGTCGCAGAAGGGCTGGGTGCGCGGCGCCAAGGGGCACCTGCCGCTGGACCAGGAATTCAAGTACAAGGAAGGCGACGGCCCCGGCTATGTGCTGCACGCGCAGACCACCGACAAGCTGCTGCTGGCGACCGACAAGGGCCGGTTCTTCACGCTGGGGGCGGACAAGCTGCCCGGCGCGCGCGGTTTCGGCGAACCGGTGCGCAACACGCTGGATATCGATGCCAGCGCCCAGATCGTCGCGGTGATCGTCCACCGGCCCGGCCAGCGGCTGCTGCTGGCCGCCGATACCGGCAAGGGCTTCGGCGCGACGACGGACGACCTGCTGGCCGAAACCCGCAAGGGCCGGCAAGTGGTCAATCTGAAGGGCGATGCCCGGCTGGCGGTGGCGCGGGTGATCGACGCGGCGCACGATCACGTCGCCGTGGTCGGCGACAATCGCAAGCTGGTGGTCTTCAATCTCGAGGAGCTGCCGCAATTGTCGCGCGGGCAGGGCGTGACGCTGCAACGGTACCGCGATGGCGGCTTGTCCGACGCGATCACCTTCACGCTCGACGAAGGGCTGAGCTGGACGATGGGCGGCAAGGAAGGCCGCACCCGCACCGAAGGCGAGATGTGGCAGTGGAAGGTCGCGCGCGGCGGGGCGGGGCGGATGCCGCCGCAAGGCTTCCCGCGGGATAACAAGTTCGGTTGAGGTTTGTCGGGTGCGGCCAGGACATCCGTCCTGACCTTGCTGTTCCGTCCCGCGCCCCCTCCCGGCCACCCACGGCACGGTATTCTATGGGGGGCCGGGAGGGGGCGTGGGACGGAACAGCCGCAAGCTGGCGGCGGACGCCGCTAGCGCACGCAGAACAGACCCATCCAACAAAAAGCCGGAGACGATCGCTCGTCCCCGGCCTTGTTGCGACCCGGTAAAGGGCTACGGAATTATTCGCCGGTGCTTTCGGCAGCCGGAGCCGATGCGGCCATGGCGGCATCGATCTGTTCGTTGGTCAGCAGCGCCATCAGGCTGCCGTCGGGGGCCGCAGCGAAATGTTCGCGCAGCAGCGTGATCTTGTTGGCTTCGTCACCACCGCGGGCGATGATGACATTGTCGCCTTCGATCTCGAGCACGGTGCCGAGCGGGGCGTTCTTGGCAGTCACGGCTTCGGCGCCGACAACCAGCGCGGCGTCGCGCTTGGCCATGGCTTCCTGCTGCGCAGCCTGCAGCATGCCGACGATCTGCGCCTTGGTGGCGTTCAGCGTCGCGCCGTTTTCACCGGTGCCGAAAGCGGCAGCGGGAACCGGGGCCTTCATGCCGTCGACCGCGAGGATGGCGGTTTCGCCGTCCACGGTTTCGACCGTGCCGATTTCTGCGCCGTCATTGCCGTAAACGGTGGTGCCGGCAGCGACACTGGCTGCAGCTTCCTGGGCGACGGCCACGCCGGGGGCGACCGCGGCGGTGGTGGTGAGGGCGGCAGCGGCAAGGGCCAGCTTCGCGATTTTCATACTGCAACTCCAAGGCTTGTTTTGTGGATTACGCGGTTCTCCCACACGCGAAACGCGCGATCGAACCGATCAAACTGGAAAGAGCTGGCGAGAACGGGGTCCTGCGCCATCGGTAGTTCCCCGCGGGGGGACCGGGACTCTATTTCACGGTCGGCTTTTTTTTGCAACCGCGTGGCCCTTATGCTGCAATGCACCTTAAGCCAGGCTGAAGTCGCCCCGGGGCCCGCGTTCAGCTGCCCGCCAGTGCCCGGTCGAGCAGCTCTTCCACCCGCGCGCGCGGCGGGAAGCGTTCTTCCACCCACAGCGCCTCGACCTCCTGCAGGATCCGCGCGACCTCGGGGCCCTTGGCGACCCCGCGCGCGACGATCTCGCCGCCCTTGAGCGGAAAGGCGGGCGCCTGCCAGCCAAGCATGGGTGCCGGATCGGCGCCCGTTATCAGCAGCCGGTCGAGCGCGCAGTCGGCGCCCACGCGGTAGGCGAGGCCGCGCGGATGTGCGCCATCCTGCGCGCTGCGACGAGCGACGCAGACCAGCCGGTCGCGCTGCTTGCGCGACAGGCGCAGCCGGGCGGCAACGGCTTCGGCGACCGGAACGATCGGCGGCAGCAGCGCGGCGAGGCGGCGCATCGGGTCGGCCGGGATGCCAGCGCTATCTTCGGCTGCGATGAGCCGCACGAGCTGGTCGATCTCGCGCGTGCCGCATTCGGGGAGCACTTCGGGCAGGACGCCCAGTTCGCGCATGCGCGCCGCAGTGGGTGCCGGGTCGGGCAGCGCCAGCAGGTTCTGCAGCTCCCACCCCACGCGTTCGCGGCTCAGCCCCTTCAGCGTCGGGGCGAGCGCGGCGCAGGCGGCACTGGCTTCGGCGTCCCAGTCATCGCCGAAGCGTGTGGCGAAGCGGAAATAGCGCAGGATCCGCAGGTGGTCCTCGCGAATGCGGGTTTCGGCATCGCCGATAAAGCGCACGCGGCGTGCAGCCAGATCACCCAGCCCGCCAAAGTAGTCGTCGATCGCCAGCGTTGCGGGATGCGCGTAGAGCGCATTGATGGTGAAGTCGCGCCGCGCGGCATCATCCTTCCATTCCTCGCTGAAGGCGATCGTCGCGCGCCGGCCATCGGTCTCGACATCGCGCCTCAGCGTGGTGATCTCGACATTGCCGTCATCGAATATGGCGGTCACCGTGCCGTGGTCGATCCCGGTCGGGATCGTGCGGATGCCGGCAGCCTTGCAGCGGTCGATCACGGCGGCGGGCAAGTGGCGCGTCGCGGCATCGATATCGTTGCTGGCGTGGCCCAGCAGCGTATCGCGCACGCAGCCGCCCACCCAGCGGATATCCTCCGCGCCCAGGGCCGCCACCAGCCGGGCGAGGCTGTCACGCCGGGTCCATTCGGCTTGGGGAAGGTGCGTGGTGGTCACTTACGTATCCGTTCGAGGCTGGCCGGCTCGCGGCGTGGTGTGCGCGCCGATTAGGTCATGCACGGCGCGGCGACAAGCGCGCGGCGCGACGCGGCAGACGGGCGCTCAATCGAACCAGGCCACGCGGCGCGACAGGTTCCAGCAGATCGCCGCGGTGACGCCCCAGATCCGGTAGCCGTCATGGTCCATTTCCAGATAGTCGCGCTGCGCGCCCTGCCAGAACACCGAATTGCGCTGCCACAGCTGCGCGTCCATCAGCTTGTCGAGCGGGCATTCGAACCAGCTTTCGACCTCGCGCGGGTCGGGGCGGATGGGCAGGTCGTGCGGCACGGTGGCCAGCACCGGGGTGATATCGAAGCCCGTGCCGGTCTGGTAACGGTCGGTGGTCCCGATCAAACGCACCTGTTCGGGTGCGATCGCCAGCTCTTCCCATGCCTCTCGCAGCGCGGCTTCGACCGCCGTTTCGCCGTGGTCGAGCTTGCCGCCGGGAAAGGCGACCTGCCCGGGGTGGTCGCGCATGGTGCGCGGGCGCTGGGTCAGCAGGACGGTGGGGCGGGGCTGTTCGGTTACCGCGATCAGCACCGCGGCATCCGCGGTGCGATCGGCATCGGCAAAGCGGCTGTCGGTCAGCAGGTCATCAAGGTCGCGCGTGTGGCCGTCTTCGAACAGCCGGGTCAGCCGGTCGAAGATCGCGCTCATGCGGGTCGGAGCGAGAAGGTTTCGCCGCCGCTGGTCACCGTCCAGTCGTCACCGCGCTCCAACGCGATACGGGCCAGCTGTTCATAGGTCGAGCGGTTGAGCCGCGCCTCGCAGCCGCGGCGGACATGCAGGTACAACGCGGGGCTGTCGGGTTCGCCCGACGCGCGGATGCGGTTGTCGGGGCCCGCGACCACCAGTTCGTCGGTGTTGAGCCGGAAGGCCAGATCGCCTTCCGCCTGGCTGACATCGGTGGCGATGAAGCAGGCATCCTCCACCTCGATCGAGAGCTTCTGGTAAGGGACCACGAGCCAGTAGCGGCCATCCTCTTCGCGGTTGAGCAGGCCGGCGAAGGCGCGGACCATCGCGGGGCGTTTGATCGGCGAGCCATCGTGATACCAGGTGCCGTCCGCGGCGATCCGCATGTGGCTGTCGTCGGCCGCTTCGGGCGACCATTCCTCGACCGGGGGCAATTTGCGATCGGCCACCGCCTGCGCGATCTGCGCGAGCGACATTCCGGCGAGCTCGGGGGGCGGGGTGTAGGGCACGGTGCGAGCGATGGCAGAACACTCCCGCTCACTCAATACCCCCTAGCCCCCGCGCAGGCAGGAGCCCAGAGGGCTTCATGTCAGCTCATCCGGGGCGGCTATCTGCATCCCTGCCTGCGCAGGGATGACGGCGCAAAGATGGCGTCTGTTCGCGGCTGACTGCGTCAGACGCTGCGCAGCCGAGGGAAGCGCGGGTGCGCTTCATGGCCGCATCAGGAAGGCCACGGCCCCAGCATGCCTTCATCGGGCAGGATCGCCGGATTGCCCGAGCGCGCCAGCAGGCGGTGTTTCTCGTACGGGCCGGGGCAGTGCCAGCCCTGCGTATGGTCGGCGATGAAGCCCCAGCGGTCGTAATAGTCGGGATCGCCGATCATCACCTGCGGCAGCGGGGCCGCGCCCTCTTCGAACCCTGCGTCGATCGCGCCTAGGCTGGCGGCCATCAGCGCCTTGCCGAAGCCTTCGCCCTGCCGGCCGGGCATGACCGCGACGGGGCCGACCATGATCATCGGGTGCGCGCGCCCCTTGGGGTCGGTCAGCGCCACCGGCCACAGCTGGATGGTGCCGACGAGATAGTCCTCGTCGTCGAGCGCGGCGAAGCTCAGCGCCTCGAGCCAGTCGGCGCCTTCGCGGATGCGATAGGCGGTACGCGCATGGCGCCCCTCACCGAAAGCGGTGTCGAGCAATTGGTCGACCAGCGCGGGATCGATCGCGGCAAGGGGGACGAGCGTCGCCATGGGGCGCGCCGATTAGGGGCGCTGGCCGGCCAAGTCGATATAATTCGCCTTAGCCGGGGCGAAGTTCGAGCAGTCGGCCGCCGTCGCCATCCTCGAGCACCCACAGCGCGCCATCGGGTCCTTCGACGATCTGGCGGATGCGTTCACCCATGTCGTAACGCGCCACTTCGCGGGCGCTGTCGCCATCGGTCGCCACGCGGACGATCGCCTCGCTCTTCAGCCCGGCGATCAGCAGGTCCCCGGCCAGTCCGTCGAACAGCGTGCCCGAATAGAAGATCATGTTGCCGGGCGCGATCACCGGGGTCCAGTTGACCGCGGGCTTGGCAAAACCGTCGTCCGCCGAATGGTCGGTGATCGGATCGCCGTCGTAATGCACGCCGTTCGACCGCTGCGGCCAGCCGTAATTGGCGCCCTTGCGGACCACGTTGAGCTCGTCGCCGCCCTTGGGGCCGTGTTCGATTTCCCACAATCGGCCCTGCGCATCGAAATCCATGCCCAGGATGTTGCGGTGGCCCATCGACCAGATATCGTCCAGCGCCCCGTCGATCGCGCCGTCGCCCGCGGGTGTCCCGTCGAGCTCGAGCCGGACGACCTTGCCCAGATGGCTCTGCCGGTCCTGCGCGGGTTCCATCTTCTGGCGGTCGCCGCTGGCAAGGAAGATGTGCTGCCCATCGGGGCTGAAGGCGATGCGGTGCGAATAATGCCCGCGCCCGGTCACCTTGGGGGTCTGGCGCCAGATCACGGCGAGATCGTCGATCCGGCAGCTGTCGGCCAGCGGGCATGACAGTGTGCCGCGCCCGAGCGCCGCGCCGCGCGTATCGCCTTCGCCGGCTTCCGCCCAGGTCAGGTAGATCGTCCGCGTGCCGACGGCATTCGCGCTTTCGCCGGGCAGGAAGGCGACCTCGCCCAGACCGCCCTGGCCGCCATAGTCGACCTGCGGCAGGCCGCTGACAGTCATCAGCCGGTCCTGCACCGTATCGTAGACCTTGGCCGTTCCCGGCTTCTCGGTGAAGAACAGCATCGCGGTGCCGGGAATGAAGGCCGAGGCCCAGGGTTCGGAGAAGCTGCCATGCTCGGCAATCGCGAAATCGCCGTCCCATGCGCCCGCCGGGTCGCCCGCGGCAGCGCCCTGCGCAGGCGGGCTATCCCCTGATCCGGCGTAGCCGCAACTTGCGGCAAGCAGCAGGGGCGATAGGGTGAGGGCCCAGAAAGGTTTTGGGATAGAGGTCCGTTTCATGTTCAGTGCAACTCCCCAGAATGGACTTGGTGCCGCGCCGTTGGTGGTGGGCGTCGACGAGGCCGGGCGCGGCCCGCTGGCAGGCCCCGTTGTCGCAGCCGCGGTCGTGCTGTGCAAGCCATGTCCGGGCGGGCTGGACGATTCCAAGAAACTGTCGGCCAAGCGCCGCGGCGCGCTGGAACCGCAGATCCGCGCGCGCTGCGCATGGGGGCTGGCCGTGGTGGAACCGGCGGAAATCGATCGGCTCAACATCTTCCACGCGACCATGCAGGCAATGACGCTGGCGGTGACGCGGCTGGTCGATGCGCTGGCATGCGAACCCGATGCGGTGCTGATCGATGGGAACATGACCCCGCACGGCCGCAACCCCGCATGGCGCTGGGCGCAGGCCCGGCCGATCGTCGGCGGCGACGGGAAGGAACGCTGCATCGGGGCGGCCAGCATCCTGGCCAAGGAATATCGCGACCGGCTGATGCGCGAGGCGGCGCGGCAGCACCCGCATTACGGGTGGGAACGCAATGCCGGCTACGGCACGGCAGAGCATCTCGAAGCGCTGCGCACGCGCGGACCCACGCCGCTGCATCGGCGCAGTTTCGCGCCGGTGGCGCAAGTCGATCTGTTTGCGGAAAGCGCGGCCTCGGCGGCCTAGGCGCTCGCTTCGGCTTCGGCTTCGGCTTCGGCTTCGGCGGCCTTGGTCGCGGCAATCTTGCGGCGCTGTTCGGCCACTGCGCGGGCCTGGTCGGCAAGCGCCTGCCAGGTCGCTTCCGAGCGCAGCGCACGGTCGCGCACATTGCTCAGCGTCGCCGCCTCCGCATCGGAGGCAGCCTCTGCCGCACGCGCGGCATAGAATTCGTAAGTCTGGCTGGCCATTGGCGTCTCCGGGGGGTGCGGCGGGAAGGGGGCGTAAGGTGGTGCGCGCGCCGCGGCCCGTTGCGGGGCCGGCGGCGCGCGAACCGGAATGGAATCAGTCGGCAGCCGAGAGATTCACGGCGCTGGCCTTGCCATTGCGGCCGGTTTCAACTTCATAGTTGAGGCGCTGCTCTTTATCGAGCGAGTGCATGCCGGCGGCCTGGACGGCGCTGATGTGGACGAAGCTGTCGTCCGAACCGTCGTCGGGCTGGATGAAGCCATAGCCCTTGTCGGTGTTGAAGAACTTTACGGTTCCGGTCTTGCTCATGATGGTTCCTTTCGAGAACGCGAGAGGTTGCCGCGCCGCGACATGCGGTGCGGTCGTGCGTCAAATCGTCCGATGAAAGGAAGTCGTCGTCTGGTTTGCGCCGGGGCCACTGAAGGCAAGCGGCGGTCGTCAAAATCCGAAGTCCGTCGCAAATTTCGACGTCAGCGGCATCCTTGTAGCAGACATGTGCGGCATTCCCTAATCATTTAATCCGCTGCCCGATTGAGTCCTGCGCGCCACACCGCACCATCTAGAGTCCTGCGAATCCACGGGGACTCAATATCTTGTGACGGGCTCCTTCTGTTCTTTCTGCAAAGCCGGCGAACCCGCTTCGCGCCGCCCAATTTGGCGCTTGACCGCGACTCCGTTTGGACTCACCCTGTGGATAAGTCAGGACAGGGAAGCATATCATGGGGGTCATCGAGACCACGAAGAGTCGCGTCAAAGCGGCTGTAAAACCGGCGCAAACGCCGAAGGAACTGCTCCCGCTGGGGCAGATCCTCGATGGCGATTGCGTGGCCGCCATGCGCCGGCTTCCCGATGCAAGCGTGGACCTCGTCTTCGCCGACCCGCCCTACAATCTCCAGCTCGGCGGCGATCTCAACCGGCCCGACGGCAGCCATGTCGATGCGGTGACCGATCACTGGGACCAGTTCGACAGTTTCAAGATCTACGACGATTTCACCCGCGAATGGCTGACCGAGGCCAAGCGCGTGCTCAAGCCCGATGGCGGGCTGTGGGTGATCGGCAGCTATCACAACATCTACCGCGTCGGCGCGATCCTGCAGGACCTGGGCTTCTGGATCCTCAACGACATCGTCTGGCGCAAATCGAACCCGATGCCCAATTTCCGCGGCACGCGCTTCACCAATGCGCATGAAACGCTGCTGTGGTGCAGCCAGGGCGAGAAGGCCAAGTACCACTTCAACTACCGCGCGATGAAGACGCTGAACGACGAATTGCAGATGCGCAGCGACTGGGTGCTGCCGATCTGCAACGGCGCCGAACGGCTGAAGGAGGGCGGCCAAAAGGTCCACCCGACGCAGAAGCCCGAAAGCCTGCTCTACCGCGTGCTGCTCTCCACCACCGAGCGCGGCGATGTGGTGCTCGATCCCTTCTTCGGCACCGGTACCACCGGCGCGGTGGCCAAGCGGCTGGGGCGCAAATGGATCGGCTGCGAGCGCGAAGGCAATTACCGCGACGCGGCGATCAAACGGATCGAGAAGGAACTCCCGCTCGACGAAAGCGCGCTCACCACGATGCAGGCGGGCCGCAGCGCGCCCAAGGTGGCCTTCGGCGCGCTGGTCGAAAACGGCATCATCAAGCCCGGCACCAAGGTGTTCGACAAGAAGCGCCGCTGGACCGCCACCGTCCGCGCCGACGGTTCGCTCGCGCATGAGAAACAGACCGGCAGCATCCACGGTCTCGGCAAGGACTTGCAAGGCGCGCCGAGCTGCAACGGCTGGACCTTCTGGCACTATGAAGTCGAAGGAGAAGCCAAGCCGATCGACGCCGCGCGGCAGCTGTATCTGCTCGCGGTGGAGGACTGACCGGCAGGCATTGTAAATCAGGATGCTCTGAGTGGATGTCGACAGAGCAAGAGGCGACTTAGTTGTGGCAGGAGCTAGATGCAGATTGGCAATGGAGCTCGGACGTCTGACTTGTTGCATGCACCAATAGTATGATATCCCGCTCCGAGAAGGAGCGCCACATGCCGACCATCCGCAAGACCATCACGCTCAGCGATACGCAGCATGCCTGGATCAAGCGGCAGATCGCGCGCGGGGCGTTCACGAACGATAGCGAATACATCCGCGACCTCGTGCGCCGCGATCAGGAAGGGCAGGCGAAGCTCGCCGGTTTGAAGCAGGCCATCGCAGCAGGGCTCGACAGCGGGGTCAGCACACGGTCGCTCGACGACATTTGGGCCGATGGCGAGCAACGGGCCATGACCCCGGGTGATTGAGCTTCGTATCAGCCGCGAAGCCGATGCCGACCTTGTCGTAATAGCACGCTACACGACCGGCGAGTTCGGTGCCGGACAAGCGCGCAAATATCGCGATCAGTTTGCGGCCTGCTTCGCCTCGCTGCTCGACAATCCCCTGCTCGGCCGCAGCGCGGAAGAGCTTGCGCCCGGCCTGCGCCGTATCCGGCAGCAGGGGCATGTGGTTTTTTACCTCGCCAGCGATGATACCGTGCTCATTGTGCGCGTGCTGCATTACCGAATGGATTTCGAACGACACTTTTAGAGCGTCCTACCCGAGATCGTCGCCCCGGACTTGATCCGGGGCCGGTGCTGCATCGGGATGGGCAGTGGTCGGGGCAAGAAGCACTGCCCCGGATCGGGTCCGGGGCGACGCGAAGGGTGGGTTTGGTCACTGTCCTACAGCGCGTGAAGCCGCTACACCCGCGCGCATGATCCAGCGCTTCAAAGCTTCCGAGCCGCTTCGTCTCCCGGCGCACAACCACTCTGCGGCTTTTTTCGCATTGGACCGTGTAACACCCGGTCCATGTCGCGGTGCTTGCCCTGGGGAAGTCCAACAATGAGCGGTCAGGTCTACATTCGCCCCATCGGCTTCGTCCCCGGTCCGCAGTCCGAGCACGGCAATGCCATCCGGCTGGCAGGCACAATGGTCTATGCCAGCCGCTTCGCGGTGATCCTGCGGCGGGATGGCGAGGTGGTCGAGCGCTGGCTTGCGGCGCCGGACACCATGGCCGAAGCGCTCGGCCGCCTGCCCGAAGAGCTTGGCGCCGAGGGCGAGGCGCAATGGGCCAATCTGACGTTCGCGCATCCGCCATTGCAACTGGGGGCGCGGACCGTGCCGCTCGACCAGCCGCAGGTGATGGGCATCCTCAACGTAACGCCCGACAGCTTCAGCGACGGTGGGCGCTTCCTCGACGATGCCGAGGCCGGCCGTGACCACGCCGCCGCCATGGTCGAAGCGGGGGCAGCGATCATCGACGTGGGCGGCGAAAGCACGCGCCCGGGTGCCAAGCCGCTGTGGGAAGGCGACGAGATCAAACGCGTCGTCCCCGCGATCGCGGCCTGCGCCGGCATGGGCGCGGCGGTCAGCGTGGACACGCGCAAGGCAGCAGTGATGGAAGCCGCGCTGGAAGCGGGCGCCCATCTGGTCAACGACGTCTCGGGCCTCGCGCATGATCCGCGCAGCGCCGAAGTGGTCGCACGCGCCGGTTGTCCGGTGGTGCTGATGCATGCGCCCGGCGCGGCGGGCGAGGACCTGCATGCTGGCGGCGACTATGCCAGCGCGGTGTTCGACGTGTTCGATGCGCTGCGCGCCCGGCGCGATGCCGCGCTCGAAGCGGGGATCGCGGCGCAGCACATCCTGCTCGATCCGGGCATCGGCTTCGGCAAGAGCCTGGCGGAAAACCTCGCGCTGATGAACGCGCTGCCGCTGTTCCACGCGCTGGGCCACCCGCTGCTGCTGGGGGCCAGCCGCAAGCGGATGATCGGCGCGCTGTCGAAGGAAGCGCCGGTCGAGCAGCGGCTGGGCGGCAGCGTGGCGCTGGCGCTCGAGGGGCTGCGCGCGGGCGTGCAATTGGTGCGGGTGCACGATGTCGCCGAGACGGTGCAGGCGCGCAATGTCTGGCGCGGCCTGCGCGATGCCGCGCTGACCGACTTCGCCGACCTGCCCGCCTAGCTGCGAGCCTAGCTTCCGGGCGAAGCGGCGCTGCCCGCCAGCAGCCCGCCGTCGAGCGTGAGTTCGGCGCCGGTCATGTACGCGCTGTCGGCGCTGGCGAGGTAGACGCATGCCGCGGCGACCTCTTCGGCCGTGCCGAAGCGCTTCAGCGGCGTATCGGCGACCAGCGCGGCCATCTTCGCGTCGCGGTCTGGCCCGTCGCCCAGCATCGGCTCCCAGATGTCGGTGAGGATCGCGGCGGGGTGGACCGAGTTGCAGCGGATCGCCCAGCCTTGCTGCGCGGCGTAGAGCGCGACCGACTTGCTGTGGTTGCGCATCGCCGCCTTGCTCGCGGCATAGGCCGCCGCGCCGGGAATGCCGACGAGGCCCGAGCGCGAGGACATGTTGATGATCGAGCCAGTCCCCTTGGCCTTCATCGCGCGCAGCGCATAGCGGCAGCCGAGGAAGCAGCCGTCGGTGTTGACGCTGTGGACGCGGTGCCATTCGGCAAGGCTGGCGTTCTCGGGGTCATGCGGCGCGGGGCCGTCCTCGAACCCGGTGATCCCGGCGTTGTTGACCAGCACGTCGATCGCGGGGAAGGCCGCGGCCAGCGCGTCCCATTCGGCTTCGCTGGCGACGTCGAGGCGGTGGAAGCTGCAACCGAGCCCGGCGGCGGCTTTCCTACCTTCGTCTTCGTCGATATCGGTCAGCACGACGCGCGCGCCTTCGGCAAGGAAGGCGGTGCAGATCGCCTTGCCGATTCCGCGTGCGCCGCCGGTGACCACGCACAGCATGTCGTCGAGTTTGCCCATGGCTACGGGCTAGTCCGCTCAGGCGGCGCTGTCGATGCCGAGTTCGCTGAGCTTGCGGTAGAGCGTCGAGCGGCCGATGCCGAGCCGGCGCGCGACTTCGGTCATCCGCCCGCGGTAATGGCCGATGGCGAGGCGGATGATGTCGGCCTCGATCTCTTCCAGCGGGCGGACGTTGCCGTCGTCGGTATAGAGCAGCAGGCCAAGGCCGCGTGCCCGGCTTTCGCCGCGGTCGACCTCGTCACCCAGCATCTCGGCCAGCTGCGGGAAGCTGTGCGCGGTCAGTGCCTCGCGCTGTTCGAACACGCAGGCACGGAACAGCGCGGCCTGCAGCTGGCGGACATTGCCGGGCCAGTCGTAGCCTTCGAGCAGGCTCAGCGCGCTGTCGGCGATCGAATGGTGCTTGAGTCCGGGCTGTTCGCCGAACTTGGCGAGGAAATAGCGGGTCAGCGCGGGGATGTCGCCCAGCCGCTCGCGCAGGGGCGGCATGCTGATCCGCGTGGCCGACAGCTGGTCGAACAGCGACTGCGAGAACTGGCCCGCCCCCACGCGGTCCTCGAGCACGTGATCGCTGGTGGCAAAGACGCGCAGGTCGATCTTGAAGCCATGCGCGGCGCCGGTCGGGCGGACGATCCCGGTGGCCAGCACTTCGGCTAGACGGTTCTGCTGCTCTTCGGGAATGCGGTCGACATCGTCGAGGATCAGCGTGCCGCCGTCGCATTGTTCGATCAGTCCGCTCTGGCGGTCGAAAGCGCCCGCGAAAGCGCCCTGCTCGTGGCCGAACAGCAGCGATTCGAGCGATGCTGCCGGCAGGCCGCCGCAGCGCACCACGCGCAGCTCCGCCTTCGCGCGGGTGCTGGCGGCGAGCATCGCGCGGGCGACCATGTCCTTGCCGGTACCGCTTTCGCCTTCGACCAGCACATGCGCATGGCCGCGTGCAGCAGTCGCCGCCTTGGCCAGCGCGGTCCGGAACGGGGCGGCGGTGCCGACCATGCCGTCGAAATCGACCGGGTGGGGCAGCTTCTCGGCCAGCGGCTGCAACTCGGCGTTGGGCCGCGCGCCATAGGTGGCATCGGCCAGCGCAGCGAGCAGGCGGTCGGGATCGACCGGCTTGATGAGATAGTCGGTCGCGCCCGCGCGCATGGCTTCGACTGCCAGCAGCGGCGAGGTGTTGGCCGTGAGCATCAGGAGGGGGACATCGGGGCGCGCCGCGCGCAGTTCGCGGATCAGTTCGCACGCCTGGTCGCCCGGCACCCACTGGTCGAGCAGGATGGCGGTCACTTCGCCGCCGCCCGGCGATGCCAGCATTTCGAGCGCGTCTTCGCCTGTCGCCACGGTCAGCGTACGCCATCCTTCGCGCGCGGCAAGCGCCGACACCAGCCGGCCCTGGGCCGGCTCGTCGTCAATCAGCATCAAGAGGCGCGATCGCTGTGTCGCCATATCTCTCGCCATTCTCCCCAGGGACATGCGGGCCTGAAGCACGTCCGCGTGAAAGCCCATTACCCCGATAGCGTAAAGAGGCGATTAAGCCTGTCCCGCCGGGGACGCGCAAACAGCGGGGCTTGAGCAGCGCGCACCTCCGCGATAGACCCGCCGCGATATCAATTCCACACAGGGAAATCGCATCATGGAATCCGCCAACGACCACAAGGCGCACAACCGGACCTACGGTTCGTTTATCAGCATGCTCAAATGGTCCGTCCCGCTGATTGCTGTCATCACGCTGATCGTCGTCATCCTGATCGCCGAATAACCGGATGGCGCTACGCATCGCGGTTCTGAGAGAGCGCGCGCCGGGCGAGAGCCGGGTCGCGCTGACACCCGAAACGGCGAAGAAGTTCGTCGCTCTCGGGGCTGTGGTCGCAGTCGAGGAAGGCGCCGGTCTGGGCGCCGCCCTCACCGATGGCGCCTTTGCCGAAGCGGGCGCCGAAGTCGGCCCCGCCGCTGCAGTGGTGAAGGATGCGGATATCGTGCTGGGCGTCCAGGCGCCCGACACGGCCGCGCTTGCCGGAGCAAGACGGGGGGCTTGGGTGGCGGCGACATTCGATCCGTTTCGCGAAAGCGCGCGGGTCGCGGCCTATGCCGAGGCGGGCTATGAGGCGCTGAGCATGGAATTCATGCCGCGCATCACTCGCGCGCAGAGCATGGATGTCCTCTCCAGCCAGTCGAATCTCGCCGGCTACAAGGCAGTGCTGACTGCGGCCAATGTGTATGGCCGTGCCTTTCCGATGATGATGACCGCCGCCGGCACCGTGCAGGCGGCCAAGGTGTTCGTGATGGGCGTGGGCGTGGCGGGCCTGCAGGCGATCGCGACAGCCAAGCGGCTTGGCGCGCAGGTCTCCGCCACCGATGTCCGGTCGGCGACGAAAGAGCAGATCCAGTCGCTCGGCGCCAAGCCGATCTTCGTCGAGAATGTCGCGGGCATCGAAGGCGAGGGCTCGGGCGGCTATGCCACCGAGATGAGCGACGAGTACAAGGCCGCGCAGGCAGAGCTGGTCTCCAGCCATATCGCCAAGCAGGATATCGTCATAACCACTGCGCTGATCCCGGGCAGGCCCGCGCCGCGGCTGATCTCGGATGCGCAGGTCGCGAGCATGAAGCCCGGCAGCGTCATTTTCGACCTCGCAGTGGCGCAGGGCGGCAATGTCGAAGGCTCACGTCCCGACGAGGTGGTCGAGAAGCACGGGGTCAAGATCGTCGGCTATTCGAACACCGCCGGACACTTGGCAGCCGATGCCTCGGCGCTGTTCGCGCGCAATCTCTACAACTTCCTGTCCGCCTTCTGGGACGAGGAGGCCGGCAGGCCCGTGCTCGACGAAGAAATCGGTGATGCCGTACGGCTGACGCAGGGCGGCAAGGTCGTGAACGAGAGACTCACCCCCGCGTAATCCGGGCCCGGGGAGGGGCCGCACATGGACTTCATTTCGATCCTGTCGATCTTCGTGCTGGCGTGTTTCGTCGGCTATTACGTGGTCTGGTCGGTCACGCCCGCGCTGCACACGCCGCTGATGGCGGTGACCAATGCGATCTCCTCGGTGATCATCGTCGGCGCGCTCATCGCCAGCGCCGAGGCGGGCAGCGCGGTTGCCAAATGGCTGGGGCTGGCAGGCGTGGTGCTTGCCAGCGTGAACATTTTCGGCGGCTTTGCCGTGACCGAGCGGATGCTCGCGATGTACAAGAAGAAGGAGAAGAAGTGATGTTCTCCTTCAACCTCGTCATCCCAGCGAAAGCTGGGATCTCTCTCGGCACGTTCCGCGCCAATTGGGCAGCGATCCCAGCTCTCGCTGGGATGACGATGTGGGCAACCCCCGCCCACGCGGCGACCGGCGAAGCGGTGAACCCGTGGGTCGCGCTCGCCTATCTCGTCGCGGGCGTATTCTTCATCCTCGCGCTGCGCGGCCTCTCGTCGCCCTCGACCAGCCGGACGGGCAACCGCTTCGGCATGGCGGGCATGCTCATCGCGGTGGCGACGACGCTGGTGACGCACGATATCGCCAATATCGTCGAGATCGCGGTCGCCATCGCGATCGGCGGATTGATCGGCTTCCTCATCGCCCGCCGCATCGCCATGACCGCGATGCCCGAGCTGGTCGCGGCGTTCCACAGTCTCGTCGGCCTTGCGGCGGTGCTTGTGGGCTGGGCGGCCTATCTCAATCCGGGCGCGTTCGGCCTGCTTACCGCAGATGGCGGGATCGGCGCGGTCTCCAAGGTCGAGATGGGCCTCGGCATCGCCATCGGCGCGATCACCTTTTCCGGCTCGGTCATCGCCTTTGCCAAGCTGTCGGGGCGAATGAGCGGTTCGCCGATCTTGCTGCCTGCGCGCCATGTCATCAATCTGGGCACTCTGGCGGCGATCATCGTGCTCACCGCGCTTTTCGCCATGGCGACCGGCCCGGCGGAAACGCTGCCGCTGATCGTCGCGCTGACCGTGCTCGCCTTCCTGATCGGCTTCCTGCTGATCATCCCCATCGGCGGGGCGGACATGCCGGTCGTGGTGTCGATGCTGAACAGCTATTCGGGCTGGGCCGCGGCGGCGATGGGCTTCACGCTCGGCAACAGCGCGATGATCATCACCGGCGCGCTGGTGGGCTCTTCGGGCGCGATCCTCAGTTACATCATGTGCCGCGCGATGAATCGCAGCTTCCTCAGCGTAATCGCGGGCGGCTTCGGCGCGGAGGACGGCGGGGCGGCAGGCGGCGAACCGCGCGAACAGCGCCCCTACAAGCAGGGCAGCGCGGCGGATGCGGCCTTCATGCTCGAACAGGCGGAGAAGGTCATCATCATCCCCGGCTACGGCATGGCTGTGGCGCAGGCGCAGCACGCGCTGCGCGAGATGACCGATATCCTCGAGGAAAAGGGTGTCGAGGTGAAGTTCGCGATCCACCCGGTGGCGGGCCGCATGCCCGGACACATGAACGTGCTGCTCGCTGAAGCATCGGTCGATTACGACAAGGTGTTCGAGCTGGAGGACATCAACAGCGAGTTCGCGCAGGCCGATGTCGCCTTCATCATCGGTGCCAACGACGTGGTCAACCCGGCGGCGAAAACCGACAAGTCCTCGCCCATCTACGGCATGCCCGTGTTCGACGTCGACAAGGCCCGGCAGGTCTTCTTCATCAAGCGCAGCATGGGCGGCGTCGGTTATGCCGGGGTCGATAACGACGTCTTCTACATGGATCAGACGATGATGCTGCTGTCCGATGCGAAGAAGATGGTCGAGGAAATTGTGAAGGCGCTCGACTGAGGTGAAACGCATCCTGATCGTTCTCGCGCTGCTGGCCGTTGGCGGGGTCGCCCTGTGGGCGACCATCGGCGGCGGATTGCAGGATACCGCGGAGGGTCGGCTGGAGGATGAATTCGTCGCGCGCGGCCTGCCGCAGCCGATGGCCGGGTGCATGGCCGAGCGCATGGCGCAGCGGCTGTCGGTGCTCCAGCTGCGCAAGCTGGAAAACCTGCAGGCGCAGGAAGGCGAACGCGCCATACCGCTGAGCATTGCCGAATTCCTCGAACGCGTCCGGCGCGTTGACGATGGCGAAGTGCTCGAGGTTGCCGCGAGTTCCGCCGCGGTCTGCGCCTTCGCGCGGGGTTGAACCGCACCCGCTTGCAATCGCCGTCCCTTGCGGCACAATGGGTTGCAAGGGAGAGACTCATGACCATCAGACTGTCGATCGCCGCCGCGCTGCTTGCAGGCGCGGCGCCGGCCATTGCCGCCACGCATTCTATCGTGCCGGGGGAAGGCGCGCAGGAGGCCCTGCAGGAAGCGCTGATCCTCGCCGAACCGGGTGACGAGATCGTATTGGCGGCAGGCCGCTATACGCTGACCGACGGTCTCAGCCTCGATGTCGACGATGTGACCGTACGCGGCGCGGGAATGGATGGCACCGTGCTCGATTTCACTACGCAGCAGGGCGCGGGCGAAGGGCTGCTGGTGACCAGCGACGGCGTGACGCTGCGCGATTTCGCGCTCGAGAACCCGAAGGGCGACGGAGTGAAATCCAAGGGTGCGGACAATATCGTCTATCACCGCATCCGCGTGACCTGGACGCGCGGTCCGCATCCCGAGAACGGCGCCTATGGCGTCTATCCGGTCGAAAGCGACGGGGTGCTGGTCGACGGCGTCAAGGTCACCGGTGCATCGGATGCGGGCATCTATGTCGGCCAGTCGCACAACATCACCGTGCGCAATTCGATTGCCGAGGCCAATGTCGCCGGGATCGAGATCGAGAACAGCCGCAACGCGCTGGTCGAACACAATGTCGCCACGCGCAACACCGGCGGTATCCTGGTGTTCGACCTGCCCAATCTGCCGGTGATGGGCGGCGGTAATGTAATCGTCGCGAACAATCTGGTGGTAGCCAACGACACGCCCAATTTCGCGCCGCCGGGCAATATCGTCGCGGGCGTGCGGCGCGGCACCGGGATCATGGTGATGGCCAACGACAAGGTGCTGATCGAAGACAACATCCTGTCGCGCAATCCAACCGCGCCGATCATGGTCATCGCCTACACGCAGGAGTTCGAGGACGAGCGGTACAATCCCCTGCCGCGCGAGGTGGTGGTGGGCGAAAACCGCTATGACGGCGGCGGCTACGATCCGCAGCTTGAGGGTGCGGACATGCTGCTGGCAGCCTTCGGCGGCGAACTGCCGCCGGTGCTGTGGGACGGCCTCGGCTCACTGTCGGCGGTCGAAGGCACCGCGGGCTGGAACCTCAACCTGACCGAAGCGGGCAAGGGCCTCGGCGCGGCGCAGCCCGGTCCGCTGGCCGTGGGCACGCCCGGCCAGCCATTCGACCGGAGCGGCATCGGTGCGCCCGCAGCGCTCGAACAAAGGCTTGGCGGATGAAATCCTTCGGATGGCTTGCCTGTGCGGTCGCAGCGCTCTCGGGCGCGATGATCGCGCGGGCGGCCCCGCCGCAGCAGGCAGCCGTCAACGATGCCGCGATCATGGGCGATGGCATGCCGCGGCTGCTGTCGGACTACGGGTTCTTCGACGACGCAGGCGCGCAGTTGCCCGTGGCCGGGGTCCATCCATATCGTCTGAACACGCCGCTCTATTCCGATGGCGCTGAGAAACTGCGGTTTGTCTACCGCGCAGCGGGCACGCAGTTCGGCGCGCAGGGTGAAGGCCTGCTCGACCTGCCGGTGGGTACGGCGCTGATCAAGACCTTTGCCTTCGGCGAGGGCAGCGAACGGCGGCTGATCGAAACACGCGTGCTGCTGCACCGCGCCGACGGCTGGCTGGCGTTGCCCTATCTGTGGAATGACGAACAGACCGATGCGCAACTGGCGGTGGTCGGCGCGCGGATCGACCTGACCACACCGGCGGGGCAGGCGATCAGTTACCGCGTGCCCAACAAGAACCAGTGCAAGGAATGCCACGGGCTGAGCGGTGAGGTGGTGCCCATCGGCCCGAAGGCGCGCAATCTGTCGCACGCCTGGTTGAGCCGGATGGTCGCGGACGGGCATCTCGATACCATGCCGCAGGATGCCGACCAGTTGCCGCTGTGGGAGGCGCGTGAAAGCGCGCCGCTGACCGCCGCAGCGCGCGCCTATCTCGACGTGAACTGCGCGCATTGCCACCAGCCCGGCGCGACCGCCTCGAACAGCGGGCTCGACCTGAGGTGGGAGCAGCAGGCACCCGAAGCGCTGGGGATCGGCAAGCGCCCCGTGGCGGCAGGGCGCGGGGCGGGCGGACACCTGTTCGATATCGTACCCGGATCGCCCGACGCGTCGATCCTCACCTACCGCATGGCCAGCCCCGAACCCGGCGTGGCAATGCCCGAACTGGGCAAGGCGACGGTTGATGAAGACGGGCTCACCATCGTGCGCCGCTGGATCGAGGAGATGGCACCGTGAAATGGTTCTGGCGCATTCTGGGCGCTCTGGCGCTCGTCCTTCTGGCCGCGTTCTTCATCCTGCGGGTGCCCGACACCGACCCGGCCGAAATGCAGGCGAAATACGGGGCCGCCCCGTCGCGCATGCTCGCGGTCGGGGATGGCCGGCAGGTCCATGTCCGCGACGAAGGCCCGCGCGATGCACCCGCTATCGTACTGCTGCACGGATCCAATGCCGATCTGCATACGTGGCAGGCATGGACCGATGCGCTGAGCGCGGATTACCGCGTGGTCCGGTTCGACCAGCGCGGTCACGGGCTGACCGGCCCCGCTGCCGATGCCGACTACAGCATCGAAGCCTTTGCCGGCGATATCGATGCGGTCGTCGATGCGCTTGGGGTCGAGCGGTTCGTGCTTGCGGGCAATTCGATGGGCGGTGCGATCGCCATGCAATATGCCATCGCCAGTCCGGAGCGGCTCGACGGGCTCGTCCTCGTCGATGCCAGCGGGGCCCCGATCGAGCGCGATGCCGATGGCAATATCGCCTTCAAGCTGGCTGCAATGCCCGGCGTGGGCAGCGTGATGAGCCAGGTCCTGCCGCGCTCGCTGGTCGAACGCAGCCTGTCGCAAAGCGTCTCCAACCAGAAGATCGTCACCGGTGAAGCGGTTGACCGCTACTGGGAACTGGCGCGCTACCCCGGCAACCGCGATGCCACGCGCGCGCGTTTCTCGACCCCGCGCAGCGCCTTCTCGGCCGAGCAGGTTGCCCAAACCGATGTGCCGACGCTGGTCATGTGGGGCGAAGAGGACAAGCTGATCCCCTACGAAGCGGCGGGCTGGTACATGGATCACCTGCCCGATGCGACGCTGGCCGCCTATCCCGGGATCGGCCACCTGCCGATGGAAGAAGCCCCCGAGCGCAGCGCTGCCGATCTGCAACAATGGCTTGCCCGGACGCTGTCTTCGCGAGATACGCCGCAAGACGGAACCGGCGTATGACCCGCCCGTTGTAAGCCCTCGATACGCGGGCCAACCGCGGTCGCTGGTTATCAGGGTGAAAAAGGGACAGACGCTTGCGCAAGCTCGGCATTATCGGGGGTATGAGCTGGATCTCGACCCGCGCCTATTACGAACGCATCAACAAGTTCGTGCAGAAGCGGTCGGCGCCGATGGCCAGTCCGCCGCTGCTGATCGAAAGCCTTGATTACGCACCCATTGCGGCGGCGAAAAATGCCGACGACTGGGATGCGATCGCGGCGACGCTGATCGAATCCGGACGTCGGCTGGAAAGCGCCGGGGCCGAAGCGCTCGTCGTCGCGGCCAATGCCATGCACAAGGTGTACGACCGGCTGACCGAAGGCGTGTCGATCCCGGTGCTGCATATCGCCGATGCGGTGGGGCAGGCGATGGAAGACGCCGACTGCAAGAGCGCGGCGCTGCTCGGCACGCGCTTCGTGATGACCGAAAGCTTCTATCGCCAGCGGCTCGTCGGGCACGGGGTCGACCTGCTGCCCCCCGATCCGGGCGATGTCGAACTGGTCGACGGGATCATCTACAAGGAATTGATGCTGGGCCGCGTCACTCGCGATGCCGAACGCGCGCTCAAGACGGTCATCACCATGAAGGAAAAGCAGGGCGCTCAGGCGATCGTGCTGGCCTGTACCGAGCTGGAACTGGTGGTCGATACCGACGCCAATGTCCTGCCGGTGTACGATTCCACCGATATCCACTGCCGCGCCGCGGCCGACTGGATCCTTGGCTGACAGCGCCCGCGCGGGGCCCCGGCTCCGCGCGCGCACATTCTGCCGAAAACCCCGCGGGTTCGCATTTCGTTCACGTTGTCGCCCCGCGGGCGAACACCTAAGCCTCTGCGCGCATGCACAGAGCTCCCTACGCTTCCGATCCCGCCGCCAGCCGCGGCCGTGAATTCCCCGAGGAACGCGAAGGGACGCGCGGGCCGCGCAGCGAATTCCAGCGCGACCGCGACCGGATCGTCCACTCGATCGCCTTCCGCCGCCTGCGCTCGAAGACGCAGGTGTTCATCGCGCCCGATGGCGACCACTACCGCACCCGGCTGACACACAGCATCGAGGTCGCGCAGATCGGCCGCGTGCTGGCGCGCGAGCTGGGCCTGGACGAAGACCTCACCGAGGCGATCTGCCTGGGGCACGACATCGGGCACCCGCCCTTCGGCCATGCCGGAGAGACCGCGCTCGAGGAAGCGATGGTCGGCGCGGGCGGTTACGATCACAATGCCCACGGCCTGCGCACGCTGGCGCGGCTGGAAAGCCCCTATTGCGACCACGACGGGCTTAATCTGACCTGGGAAACGCTCGAGGGTCTGGCCAAGCACAATGGGCCCGTGTCCGCGCCGGGCTGGGCCCTGGAAGAAATCGACCGGGCTTTCCCGCTCGAGCTGTCGACCTGGCCCTCGCTCGAGGCGCAGGTCGCTGCGATTGCCGACGATATCGCCTATGACAATCACGATATCGACGATGGCCTGCGCGCGGGCTTCCTCGATCTTGACGACCTGCTCGCGCTCGACTGGCTGGCCGACCAGTGGCGCGCGGTCGAGAAACGCTTTCCCCATGCCCCGCGCGACCGGCAACTGCGCGAACTGGTGCGCACGCAGATCGGGCTGATGGTCACCGACCTGCTGATGCATACGCGCGAGCAGGTGAAGGGCGTCGGCAGCGCCGCCGAAGTCCGCGCGGCAGGGCGCCAGCTGGCGGCTTTCTCGCCCGCGATGCGCGAGCATGAACGCGTGCTCAAGCGCTTCATGTACGACCGGCTGTATTACCACGAGGAACAGATGGAAACGGCCCGGCGCGCGCATGACGTCATCTCGCGCCTGTTCGCCGCCTACCACCGGGATCCGACCACCATGCCCGAGGAATGGCGTGTGAGCCTGCCCGAAAGCGAACCGCAGCGCAGCCGCCATATCGCCGATTTCATCGCCGGGATGACCGATCGCTTCGCCATCACCCAATGCGCCCGCATCTATGGCAGCATGCCCGAAGGGCTCAGCAATGTCTGACGCGGTGCGGATCGGCCTCATCGGGGCCACCGGCCTGATCGGCGCGGGGGTGATGGCGCAATGCGTGGGGCGCGAGGATGTGCGCCTGACCGGGATTGCCCGGCGCGAGGCGCAATTGCCGCGCGGTATCCGGATGGAACTGTTCGTCGCCGATCCCGCCAATTGGGGCGACGTGATCGAAGCGGTCAGGCCGACCGCGATCATTTGCGCGGTGGGCACGACGTGGAAGAAGGCCGGTGCCGACGAGGACGCGTTTCGCGCGGTCGATCGCGATCTGGTGATGGACACCGCGCGGACCGCGCAGCGCCTCGGGGTCGAACGTTTCGTCCATGTCAGTTCGGTCGGCGCCGATCCGCACGCCCGGGCCTTCTACCTCCGCGTGAAGGGCGAGACCGAGCGCGAACTGGCGAAGGTCGGTTTCGCGCGGCTCGATATCCTGCGCCCCGGCCTGCTGCGCGGCACGCGTGCCGAGGAAGACCGGCGGCCCGCCGAACGGTTGGGGATCGCTGCTGCGCCCTTGGCAAATCTGCTATTGCACGGCAGGCTGCGGCAGTATCGCGGGATCAAGGCCGAGATCGTCGCGCAGGCTGCGCTGGCGCTGGCCAAACGGGCGGCGCGCGGCCGGTTCGTGCATGACAATGACGCGATCCAGGCTGCAGCCCGGACGCTGCCGCAACTGGGACGTGAGGCGCTGTGATGACATGGGAAACGGTATTCGGTACGGCAAACCTGCTCGCCATGGTGATGTGGGCGGGGCTTATCCTCTTGCCGCGCTGGCCCGCATTGCTCGCAGCGGTGCTCTATGCCGGCGTGGGTCTGCTGTGCCTGGCCTATAGCGCCGGACTGATCGGTATCCTGACCGGCGCACTCGCTGCGGGCGGCGGCGATGCGCCCGCCGATTTCACCAGCATCGAAGGCGTCCGCGGCATCTTCGCCAGCGACGGCGGGGCGACGATCGGATGGATCCACTATCTCGCTTTCGACATGTTCGCCGGATTGTGGATCGCGCGCGATGCGGATGCGAAAGGCTTTTCGCGCTGGATCCAAGCGCCGATCCTGTTCGCCACCTTCATGGCGGGGCCGCTGGGACTGTTGCTGTGGCTGGCCATCCGCGAGCGGCGGGCGCGGGCCGGCGGGCGCTGGCAATAGGACGCGGCGAATCGGGTTGCGCAACGCAACCCATCTGCCATGATGATCCCAACTGCTGAAAACAGCGGAGAGGATCTATGGCAGAACACGAAAAGCTCACCTTCGATGAGCTCATCAGGCACTGGGCGAAGGAAAAACCCGATCAGGTCGCGCTCGAGCAGGAAGGCAGCGCGCTGACCTTCGCCGAGCTCGAGGATCGTTCGCGCAAGGTCGTGGCGATGCTCCGCGCGCGCGGACTGGAAAAAGGCGACCGGATCGCCTGGCTGGGAAAGAACGCGCGCCACTATTTCGAACTGTTCTATTCGGCCGCGCGGCTGGGGATCGTCATGGTGCCGATCGGCTGGCGCCTCGCCGCTCCCGAAATCGCCTATATCCTCGGCGACACCGGCGCGAAGCTGCTGTTCATCGACGAGGGGTTCGGCGAACTGGCGGACAAGGCCTGCGGCCAGATGGATGCCGCGCCGCCGATCGTCGACACGCCGACCGCCAGGGCCGAGATCGCCGCTGCCCAGCCGGGCGATTTCGCCGCTGCCCAGCCGGGCGATTTCGCCGCTGCCGGCGCCGACGATGCCGTGCTGCAGCTCTACACCTCGGGCACGACGGGCAATCCCAAGGGCGCGGTGCTGACCAACGCCAATCTGTTCTCGCTGCGCCTGCCCGCCGAGGAAGCGGCGCAGCCGTGGTCGAGCTGGGACGAGGACGAGGCGATCCTCATCTGCATGCCCTGCGCGCATATCGGCGGGACCGGGCTGGGGATCATGGCGATCGCTGCCGGCATCCGCGCCATCGTGCAGGCCGAGTTTACTCCCGACGGGGTGCTCGATGCATTCGAACAGGGCATCACGCGGCTGTTCATCGTGCCCGCCGCGCTGCAAATGGTGGTGCAGCATCCGCGCGCGAAGGACACCGATATGTCGGCGGTGAAATACGTCATGTATGGCGCGGCGCCGATCCCGCTCGACCTGCTGCGCGAGGCGGTCCAGACCATTCCCGGTGCGGGCTTCCTGCAATGCTACGGCATGACCGAGACGACCGGCACCATTGCCATGCTCCCGCCCGAGGATCACGCGCTCGATGGCAACCAGCGCATGCGCAGTGCGGGCAAGGCGGTACCCGGTGCCGAGCTCAAGGTGGTCGGCGAGGACGGCGCCGAACTGCCGCGCGGCGAGGTGGGCGAACTGATCTGCAAGAGCCCGTCGAACATGCAGGGATACTGGAACCTGCCCGATGCCACCCGCGGCGCGCTCAGGGACGGCTGGATGCACACCGGCGATGCCGCCTATATGGACGAGGACGGCTACGTCTATATCCAGGACCGGATCAAGGACATGATCATCTCGGGCGGCGAGAACGTCTACCCCGCGCAGGTCGAAAGCGCGATCTACGGTCATCCGGCCGTGAGCGAGGTGGCGGTGATCGGCGTGCCCGACGAAACCTGGGGCGAAGCGGTCAAGGCCTGCGTGGTGCCCAAGCCGGGGACCACGGTCGATCCCGATGACATCATCGCCTTCACGCGCGAGCGGCTGGCCGGGTTCAAGGTCCCCAAGACGGTCGAGGTGATCGATGCGATGCCGCGCAACCCCAGCGGCAAGATCCTGCGCCGCGAATTGCGTGCGCCGTTCTGGGAAGGGCGCGACAGGCAGGTCAATTGAAACGCCACGCGCCCGCTACCGCGCGCAATTCGCAGCCGCTGGCCGAAGTGCTGGCGCGCGAGCTGCCCGCCAGCGGGACCGTGCTCGAGATCGCCAGCGGCAGCGGCGAGCACGCGGTGTTCATGGCACGCCGCTTTCCCGCGCTCGACTGGCAGCCGAGCGATCGCGATGCCGAGGCGCTGGCCTCGGTCGATGCCTGGGCGGCGGAAGCGCGGCTGGCCAATCTGCGCCCGGCGATCGCGCTCGACGCTGCAGCGCCCGATTGGCCGAACGTGAGTGCTGATGCGCTGCTGTGCGTGAACATGGACTCTGACAGTTGTGAGTCAGAGAAATCAGTAGGTTATCGGACATTCGATGCCTGCGTGTGCATCAACATGGTCCACATAAGCGAATGGGAAGCGACTGTCGGGCTGTTCAGAGGATGCTCGAAATACATGACCGAGGCCGCGCCGGTTATGCTCTATGGCCCGTACCTCGAGGATGATGTGGAAACTGCCCCATCAAACATTGAATTCGATAAGTCGTTGAAAGAGCGTAATCCGACCTGGGGGCTTCGCGATCTTACCGCCGTCGACGAGGTGGCAGGTGAATGGGGCTTCGAGCGAACTGCTCGATACGAGATGCCAGCGAACAACCTTACAGTAGTCTATCGGCGGAATTTGCGAAGCTAGTAACCGTCGCGCTGTCGGATTAGCGCTCATAGATCGTTGCTTTAGAATTGGGGGATGATGTGCGTCGCTTTTTGTTGGTTCTTGCGTTCGCCATGGCGCTGAGTTCATGTGATGAAATCACAGAGGACGCTGATAGTCGTTTCGTTGAGGAAGTGGATGCGGGAACTGATTCGGTGTCCTTTTTCCATTTGGAATGTACCGGCACTGAAAATTTTGATAACATCAGTTTCGAAGAAAAGACGGTTCTACTCGCCGTGCCTGAGAAGCAAGCAGCGAGCAACGCAGTTTACGAGTTCAGGGAAGATGACCAGTTGTACTACGGCTTTTGCTCTACCAAAATGTACGACTGCCTATTCGATATAAATCGTGAGACTATAACTGGTTTTGGTTCAGACACTTTTAATGGCTTTACGACCTCTTCGTCGCTCCTAATTAATCGTATAACTGGGCACATCACGAAGAAATTCAATGCTGGGGGGACAATTACGACCTTTGAGGGGCACTGCGAACCGGCAAATCCACCAGAGATTGCAGCTCCTAAATTTTAGTTCCTGGGCGTCAAATCGAACGCGGCATTCCCAGGCGCTGTTCAAATGGACTGATATAGTCCATCTCACGCGAAACAGATAACCCGCTGAAAGCGCTGACAATACTGATTTTTTAAGTCGATGTCCTGTATGAACATGGTGCATATCAGCCCGTGGGACGCGGCGGTCGGGCTGTTTGCGGGGGCGGGGCGCGTGCTGGGATCCGGCGCGCCGCTCGTGCTCTACGGCCCCTTTGTCGAGCCGGATGTCGAGACCGCGGCTTCCAACCATGCCTTCGACCAGTCGCTGCGCCAGCGCGACCCGGCCTGGGGCCTGCGCTCGACCGCCGATCTCGACCGGCTCGCTGCCGGTCACGGCATGACCCGCACGGCGCGCTGCGCCATGCCCGCGAACAATCTGGTGCTGATCTATCGCCGCGACTGAGCGCGGGGGGAAGGTGGCGCTGGATAGCCGAGCGCGCGTCAGGCGAGCTTTCCCGCCTCTTTCCGGATCAAGCCCGCCAGCTTTTCAATTCGTGCGGAGCGGCGCCTTCGCTTCAATTCCACCAGATGCAGTTCGAGGAAGCTGGGCTGCGCAAACTGCGCGGTCGCCAGTTTTTCCCGCGCCGGGTAAGCGAGAACCCCGCTGCGAGGCAGGATCGCATAACCGAGGCCCCTGGCAACCGGTTCGGGGATCTGCCCGATCTGGTTGACGAAGCTGCGCACCTGCAGCCGGTCCGTACCGCGATAGTCCTTGGCGAAGTTCGCCCCCAGCACCGCATCGGCATAGGCCGCGGCATCCGGGTGCCGGATAAAGCCGAGCGACTGCAACTGGTCGAAACCGGGCAGGCGCCCGGCCCATTCACGCGGCAGGATCAGATCGAGCGGTTCGGCGCCCAGATATTCCGCGGCCAGCCGGGGATGGCGCGGGGCCCCCGCTATCACGCCGACATCGTAGCTGCCCGACAGCACTCCTGCGACAATGCTGTCCTCCGGCGCTGCCGTGAGGCGGGCGGAAATGCCGGGCGCCTGAGCCATCCAGTCCATCAGTGCGGGATAGAGCAGCATTGCGAAACTGCCCGAACTCGCCACGCTGATCGTGCCGCGATCTTCATCGTCACCATCGAGACTGTCGAGGAAGTCGCGTTCCTCGCGCCACCGCATGCGCGCCATGGCGAGCGTTTTCTCGCCGGCATCGGTCAGTGCGAAACCCGGCGCATCGCGTTCGACAAGCGGCACGCCCAATTGCTGCTCGAGCTTGGCGATATGCTGCGACATGCCCGGCTGGGTCATGTTGAGCCGCTCGGCCGCGCGCGTGAAATGACGTTCCTCGCACAACACGGTGAAGGACTTCAGCCATAGCGAATTGAGTTCTCTCATAATTCTGTATTATCATATCTATGAGAGATAATAATTTCTAATTTTGGGGCGCTGGGGCGATATCGGTCGGGCCAACGATCGAAAGGATCCCCCATGAACGTATCCCCCAAGACCTTCTCGCATATCGGTCTGTCGGTCCCCGACCTGGACGCCGCGGTCGCATTCTACACCGAAGTTCTCGGTCTCTATACCATCATGGAACCGACCGAGGTGTTCGAGGATGACAGTCCGATCGGCGTCATGTGCACCGATGTGTTCGGCCCCGATTGGAAGTCGCTCAAGATCGCGCATCTGGCCACGGCTGACCGCGTGGGCATCGAGATATTCGAATTTCCCGAAAACTACGCCCCAGACGACAATCTGGACCACAAGCGCCACGGGACGTTCCACTTCTGCGTGCAGGATCCCGATGTCGAAGGACTGGTCGAAAAGATCGTCGCCGCCGGCGGCAAGCAGCGCATGCCGGTCCGCGAATATTACCCGGGCGAGAAGCCCTATCGCATGTGCTATGTCGAAGACCCCTTCGGCATCGTCTTCGAAGTCTATAGCCACAGTTACGAACTGACCTATTCGGAAGGCGCCTATTCCTGAGTAGGATAGCGGGCGGGGCTGTCACACCGTACCGCCTCTGCCGGCGCTGGTCCCACCCGCCGCTGCGGCTGGATATGAAAACGCCCGCCGGTGGGACGGGCGTTTTCGTGTGGGGTTTTGCTTGCGCCTCAGGTGGCGTCGTCGACCGTGTTGGCGGCGGATTGCAGGTCGTCGCCGGCACCGCGCACGGTGTTGCAGGCGGCGGCGGTCAGCGTCATCGTGGTGATGCCGAGGGCAAGCAGAATTTTCTTGGTCATCGTCGTTCCTTCCCAAAGGGCTCCCAACGCGGGGTGCGACAGGTTCAACGGGTCATGCTTCCTTCGGTTCCGCCAGCGCCCGGCGCGCAAGGCCCAGCCGGTGTTCGCGCCAGGCGATCAGCAGTCCGGCCCCGACCACCAGCGGCGCGCCGATCCAAAACGAGGCGGGCGGCAGATTGCTGAAGACCAGCCAGCCGAACAGCGTGGCCCAGACGAGGCCCGAATAATCCATGACGATGACATTCGCGACCATGCCGTAGCGCAGCGCCGCAGTCAGCAGGACCTGTCCCAGCAGGCCGATGACGCCGCAGGCGAGCAGGAGCAGCCAGTCCTCCAGCGGATGCGCCTGGCCGACGAACGGCATCGCCAGCGCGAGCACGGGCACCGAGAAGAGCGAGAAGTAGAAGACGATGGTAAAGGGGTGTTCGGTGCGCCCGAGATCGCGCAGCTGGACCGAAATCAGCGCGATCATCAGCGCGGCACCGAGCGCGATCGCGGCCCCCAGCAATGGCAGTTCGCCGCCCCATGGCTGTGCGATCACGACGACGCCGGTGAAGCCCAGCGCCACCGCGCTCCAGCGCCAGACCCCGGTCGGTTCGCGCAGCACCAGCGCCGACAGCACGACGGCAAAGATCGCCGAGCTGTAGTTGAGCGTGGTGGCAACCGCGAGCGGCAGCAGCGTGGCCGCGCCGAAGTTCATCGTCATGCCGACCATGCCGAAACCCGAACGGCGCAGGTGCGATCCCATCCGCGCGGTCTTGAGCGTGCCGAGTTGCCGTCGCAGCGCGAACCATCCCAGCAGGATCGGAATGGTCGGCAATTGCCGCCAGAACATGATCTCCGCGAGGTGGATGCCGCGTTCGCTGGCGAGCTTTACGCAAGCAAGCAGTCCGGCCAGCACCAGCGCCGCCGCCAGGCGCAGTCCCAGCGCGAGCAGCGGGCGGTGATGGGGATGGTCGCTTTCGGGCTGCATCGCCTGTGGCGGGTAGAGCAGCCATGGCTCAGTGCAAGCGGGAGATTGAAGCCGCCGCCCGGCCGGCCCATATGCCCGCACTGTGAAAGAACCCGAATTCCTGCTGTTCGCAAGCGATGCCGAACTGGCCGCCTACTGGGGCGCGGCCTGCATAGCCGCAGCGCTTGCTTGCCTGCTGATGGAACGGCGGCGGATGAAGCGGGCCGAACTCAACCGCGTCGGCTGGATGCCGTGGACCGGACTGTTCCTCGCCCTAGCGGTCATCGGTGGCGGATTGCTGGCGGCCGCAGTGCCGGCGATCCTGCAGGGCTAGTCGCAGGCGTCACCTTCGCGGCCGAAGGCGCTCGGCGATTCCCGAAGTTCCCTAGAGGCACGCCTCGAGATAGGCCTGGTCGAAGCCGAACTGGCGCGCTTTTTCGAGCGTATAGGGGCGCAGGCCCGACGAGCGGTATTCGCCCATGATCTTGCCGTCTTCGCCCTCGTCCAGATATTCGAACTTGAACAGTTCCTGCGTCACGATCACGTCGCCTTCCATCCCGATGACCTCGGTGATGTTGGTGGTGCGGCGCGAACCGTCGCGCAGTCGCTTGACCTGGACGATGATATCGACGCTTTCGGCGATCTGGCGGCTGATGGCTTCCTTGGGAATCTTGATGTCGCCCATCAGGATCATGTTTTCCATACGGCCAAGGCATTCGCGCGGGCTGTTGGCGTGCAGCGTACACATCGAACCGTCGTGGCCCGTGTTCATCGCGGCGAGCAGGTCGAAACATTCCGCGCCGCGAATTTCGCCGAGGATGATGCGGTCGGGGCGCATACGCAGGGCGTTCTTCACGAGATCGCCAATGGTGATCGCGCCCTGGCCTTCGAGGTTGGGGGGGCGCGTTTCGAGCGGCAGCCAGTGCGGCTGTTGCAGGCGGAGTTCGGCGGCGTCTTCGATAGTCAGCACGCGCTCGCCCGGGTCGATCATCTTCGACAGCGCGTTGAGCATGGTCGTCTTACCCGAACCGGTACCGCCCGAGATGACGATGTTCATCCGGCATGCGCCCGCGATCTTCAGCGCGGTGCACATCTTTTCCGACATCGAACCGAAGTCCTTGAGCATGTCGAGGGTGATCGGTTTCTCGGAGAACTTACGAATGGAGATCGCAGTGCCGCGCAGTGACAGCGGCGGAACGATCACGTTCACACGCGAACCGTCTTTGAGGCGGGCGTCGGCAAGCGGTGTGGTCTGGTCGACGCGGCGGCCAACCTGGTTGACGATGCGCTGCGCGATCTGGAACAGATGCGTCTCGTCGCGGAACTTGATCGGCGCGATGACGAGCTTGCCGTTCTTCTCGATATAGGTCTGGTCGGGGCCGTTGACCATGATGTCCGAGACATCGGGATCGTTGAGCAATTCCTCCAGCGGGCCGAAACCGAGCAATTCGTCGACCAGCACCTTCTCGAGCGCGAACTGCTCGCGCCGGTTCAGCGTGACCTTCAATTCGGCCAGCACTTCCATGATGATCGGGCGGAATTCCTCCGACAGTTCATCCTTGGTCAGCGTGGCGGCCGCTTCGGGATCCACGCGTTCGAGCAGACGCGGGAGCACCTGCTCCTTGATCTTGTGGACGCTGGCTTCGAAACCGCCGACTTCGCTCTGGCCCGAATGGGTCGTGTTCATCCGCTCCGCGAGGCGCGACATCGCATCGCCGTTCGCGGAGGCGGGTGCCGCGGCTTCGGGCGCGTCGGTCGGCAGCGGCGGAAACTGTTCGCCGCCATCGTCGGGTTCGGGCGATTTCGGGGACGGCGTCGGAGTGCCGCCGCGCATGGGCTTGGCGACTCCGAATTGCGGACGTGCACCGGCATTGATCCCTGCCGGCCCGTTTTTCCGTCCGAATGCGCTCATTGCCGAAAACCCCCGAGGAAATACTTGATTGGTTGGGTGAACCTTGTCCGGATATGACAAAGCTCGTCTCTCGAAACAGGGTAAATAGGCTGGAAACCTTGATTAAACGCTAATGCCCGGCGGCGCATGCGCGCCATGCCCAAAGCGCGGCGAAAACGCGCGTTTCGCCCGGATGGGCGTGGCCGAACGCGGAAAGATTGATTGCTGGACGAGAACCGCTAAGTCTCGCCGCAAGCAAGTGCGGAGAATTGAGTTAATGTGCGGAATTATCGGTATCGTCAGTTCGGAGCCGGTCGCCGACCGGCTGGTCGACGGCCTGCGCCGCATGGAATACCGCGGCTATGACAGCGCCGGCGTGTGTACGCTCGACGATGGCAAGCTGATCCGCCGCCGCGCGGAAGGCAAGCTGAACAACCTCGTCGCCGAACTCGCTGCCAATCCCGCCCCCGGCGACATGGGGATCGCGCATACGCGCTGGGCCACGCATGGCGCTCCGACCGCGCAGAACGCCCATCCGCATGCGACCGATCGCGTCGCGCTGGTGCACAACGGGATCATCGAGAACTTCAAGGAACTGCGCGCCGAATTGCAGGCAGACGGCCGGACGCTGGAAAGCGACACCGACAGCGAGGTGGTGGTCCATCTCGTCTCGCGCGAAATCGAGAACGGCAGCAGCCCGCGCGAGGCCGTGGCGCAGGTCCTGCCGCGCCTGCGCGGCGCCTTCGCGCTGGCGATCGCCTTTCGCGACCATCCCGGCATGCTGATCGGCGCCCGCCGCGGGTCACCGCTGGTGGTCGGCTATGGCGACGGCGAAACCTATATCGGTTCCGACGCGCTGGCGCTGGCGCCGCTAACGCAGCAGATCAGCTATCTCGAGGAAGGCGACTGGGTGGTCGTCACCCGCGAAGCCGCTGAAATCCACGATGCCGAAAACCAGCCGGTCGAACGCGAGATCCAGACCTCGGGCGCGTCGGCGGCAGCGGTCGAGAAGGGCAATTACCGCCACTTCATGCAGAAGGAGATCTTCGAGCAGCCGACCGTGGTCGCGCAGACGCTCGGATCCTACCTGCGCCAGTCGGACAATTCGGTCGCGCTGCCACAGTTCGATTTCGACCTGTCGCAGATCAAGCGCGTCACCATCGTCGCCTGCGGCACGTCCTTCTATGCCGGAATGGTCGCCAAATACTGGTTCGAGCAATTCGCGCGTGTCCCTGTGGACATCGATGTCGCCTCCGAATTCCGCTATCGCGAACCGGTCCTCGAAGAAGGCGGTCTGGCGCTGTTCATCTCGCAAAGCGGCGAAACCGCCGACACGCTGGCGGCGCTGCGGCACTGCAAGGAGAACGGCCAGACCATCGCGGTGATCGTCAACGTACCCACCAGTTCGATGGCGCGCGAGGCGGACCTGCTGCTGCCGACGCACGCCGGGCCCGAAATCGGCGTTGCCTCGACCAAGGCCTTCAGCTGCCAGCTGGCCGTGCTTGCCGCCCTGGCGGCGCATATGGCGGTCACCAAGGGGCTGATGAGCCGCGAGGAAGAGCAGGAGGTGGTCGGCCACCTGCTCGAAGCCCCGGCCGCGCTCAACGCCGCGCTCGATCACGATGATGATATCGCCAGCATGGCGCATCTGATCGCGCCAGCCCGCGACGTGCTCTATTTGGGGCGCGGACCCGACTATGCGCTTGCTTTGGAAGGTGCGCTGAAGCTCAAGGAAATCAGCTATATCCATGCCGAAGGCTATGCCAGTGGCGAGATGAAGCACGGGCCGATCGCGCTGATCGACGACAAGGTACCCGTAATCGTTCTGGCACCGTCCGGGCCCCTGTTCGAAAAGACTGTTTCGAACATGGAAGAAGTGCGCGCGCGCGGCGGGCAGGTGGTGCTGATTTCCGACGCCGATGGGCTCGAGCAGGCGGGCGAGGGATGCCTCGCCACGATCGAGATGCCCAAGGTCCATCCGCTGATCGCGCCGCTGGTCTATACGATCCCGGTGCAATTGCTTGCCTATCACGTCGCCTGCGTCAAAGGTACGGATGTCGATCAGCCGCGCAATCTGGCGAAGTCGGTAACCGTCGAATAGGCCCGGCAAATCGCTGTCTGCGCGGATTTCGCTAGAGGCCTTTACCGGGAGCTAAGACTTTCCCGTTAACCGTGCTGCGGTGACCGACCAGGCAACAACACAGAAAGCAAAAGCGGCGTCGCTGTCGATCAGGCAAGCCATCGGGTTCGAAACGCCCGAGGGCACCAACTGGTCGCTGGTTCACGGCCAGCAATATGCCGTCCTCAAGGACCGCGTTGTCGCGCGGGTGCTGCTGCACCTGGTCAGCTTCGCGCTCGTCGTGTTTACCGTTTATCAGACCGTCCCGGTTGCCGCGCTGGCAGCTTGGGGTGTGGGCCTGATCTCGGCGGTGCTCTATTCGGCGCGGGCCGATATTCGGCTGGGCGATGCCGACAGCCGTTCGATCTCGGTCACCGAAATGGAATCGCATGCGCTGACCACTGCCGCGAAGGGCGCGATGTGGTCGGTCGGTCTCATCCTGTGCGCGGTCTATGGCCAGCTCGGCGATACCCTGCTGGCCTGGACGATCGCGGCAATGCTGGTTCTGGCCAGCAGCGCTAGCCGCTATGGCGCGCCGCTCAGTTCAATAACCTTCGCGCTTGCAGCAGGTGTCGGCGGCCTCATCGCCAGCCTGATCGATTTCCACCCGATCCTTGCGACCGTGGTTGTCCTGTCCACGCTGCTCGCCGTGTTCGGCGTGATCGAAAGCGCGCGCGTATCGGTAGCGGTGCGGCTGGCAGAAGCGGCGATGCAGGAAAAGAGCGAAGTGGTCTCGATGCTGCTGCGCGAATTCGAGGAAGGTCAGGCCGACTGGCTGTGGCAGGTCGATACCGGCCGCCGGCTCAGGTCCGTCTCGCCGCGTTTTGCCTTTGCCCTCGGACGCGAGCCGGCGGAAATCGAAGGGGGGTCGTTCCTCCAGCTGATTTCGGGCGATTGCTGGCAGACCGGACGCTTTCCGCAAAGCCTGCACGACCTTGCCGACAAGCTCAAACGGCGCCAGAACTTCTCCAATCTCGAAGTCAAGGTCACGATCGGCGGGCAGCAGCGCTGGTGGGAGCTTTCGGGCACGCCGATCGTCGACGACCGCGGCCGCTACCAGGGTTTCCGCGGTGTCGGGTCGGATATCACCGAACAGCGCGAATCGTCGGAAAAGATCGCCTACCTCGCGCGCTACGACACGCTGACGCACCTGCCCAATAGGCGGATGCTGAACGAGGCGCTGGGCGAAGCGCTCGAGCATGCGGCGGCATGGCGCTCGCGCTGCGCGCTGCTGATGATCGACCTCGACCGCTTCAAGGGCATCAACGATTCGCTCGGCCATCTGGTCGGCGACCGGATGCTGGCGGAAGTCGCGTCGCGGCTGAAGGCGCTGGTCCGCGACGGCGAAACCTGCGGCCGACTGGGCGGCGATGAATTCGCCGTCGTCCTGCGCGAAACAAGCGACCGCAGCCGGATCGACACGCTGGCGCGTGAAATCATCCAGCGCCTGTCCGAACCCTACCAGATCGAAAACCACACGCTCTACGTCGGCGCCAGCGTCGGATCGGCGATCGGCCCGCGCGATGGCCGGACGGTGGAGGAATTGCTGCGCAACGCCGATCTCGCGCTGTACCGCGCAAAGGACGAAGGCGGCGGGGCCCACCGCGAATTCGAACCCGCGCTGCATGCGAATGCCGAAGAGCGACGCTTGCTCGAAAACTCGCTCCGCCATGCACTCGCACGCGACGAATTCGTGCTGCATTACCAGCCGGTGGTCGATGCGACGACCGAGGAAGTGGTCAGCTTCGAAGCGCTCATCCGCTGGAACAGCCCCGAACACGGTTTCGTCAGCCCGGCCAAGTTCATTCCTCTGGCCGAAGATACCCGCCTGATCGTTCCGATCGGCAATTGGGTGATGGAACGCGCCTGCCTCGAAGCGGCCGAGAACTGGCCCGAACACATGCGGGTCAATGTCAATGTTTCACCCGAGCAATTGCTCGAAACCGATTTCGTCGGCTCGGTAGTACGCGCGCTGTCGCAAAGCGGGCTCAACGCCAAGCGGCTCGAGATCGAAGTCACCGAAAGCATCTTCCTGCGCGATGCCAGCATTGCGCGCGAGGCGCTGGAACGGTGCATGGCGCTGGGATGCTCGATCGCGCTCGACGATTTCGGCACCGGCTATTCCTCGCTCGGCTATCTGCGCCGGCTCAAGTTCTCGACCATCAAGGTCGACCGCTCGTTCGTGCAGGGCGCCGCGCAGCAAAGCCCCGAATCGCTGGCGATCATCCGTGCGGTCGTCGCCATGGCGGACAGCCTCGGCATGACCACGACGGCCGAGGGCGTCGAGAACGACGAAGAAGCGCAGATGATCCGCGAACTGGGCTGCACCAAGATCCAGGGCTACCACTTCGGACGCCCGATGCCGGCCGGGGACGTGCTGGACGTTATGGCCCGCCAGACAGGAAGCCCGCGCGCCGAAAGCGCCTGATCAGGCGTCTGCCAGCGAGCGGAGCGCGTTTTCGAACAGCGCCAGCCCGTCGGTTCCGCCATGTGCCGGATCGACCGCGCGTTCGGGGTGCGGCATCATTCCCAGGACATTCCCCGCAGCGTTGAGCACGCCGGCAATGTCGCGCCGCGAGCCGTTGCAGTTCTCGACATAGCGGAAGGCAACGCGGCCTTCGCCTTCGAGCCGGTCGAGCGTATCCTCGTCAGCAAAGTAATTGCCGTCGTGATGCGCCACGGGAATGTCGATGGTCTGGCCGCTGGCAAAGCCCGCGGTGAACAGGGAAGTGCTGTTCTCGACCTTCAGCGGGACGGTCCGGCAGATGAAGTTCTGGCTGGCATTGCGCATCAGCGCGCCGGGCAGCAGGCCGGCTTCGGTGAGCACCTGGAAGCCGTTGCAGACGCCCAGCACGGGCACACCGCGTTCGGCATGTTGCTTGACCCCGCGCATGACCGGGCTGTTCGCCGCCATCGCGCCCGAACGCAGGTAGTCGCCATAGGAGAAGCCGCCGGGCAGCGCGATGAAATCGAGCCGCTCGGGCAGTTCGGCATCGGCGTGCCAGACCCGCAGCGGCGCAGTGCCCGTCACACGCTCGATCGCCACCGCCATGTCGCGGTCGCAATTGGAACCGGGGAAGGTGATGACGGCGGCGCGCAGGGGCATCAGCCGACCTTCTCGATGCGGTAGTTTTCGATCACCGTATTGGCGAGCAGCTTCTCGCACATATCGGTCAGCGCCGCGTCACTGGTATTGTCGGCCACGTCGAGTTCGATCGACCGCCCCACGCGGACATCTTCAACGCCCTCGAAACCAAGCCCTTCGAGGGCGTGGTGGACGGCGCGACCCTGCGGATCGAGAACGCCGGGCTTGAGCGAGACATGGACGCGGATCTTCATCGAGCAGGCCTTTCGTGTTGGCGCGCCTATGGCGCAGGCTTTGCCGGCATTCAAGTAGGCTGCGGGGTGCCGGGTCATGGCCGGTGCAGTGGCCAATCGGTGACGGTTGTAGCGCAATTGCAACAACGGTAATGATTCTGCCGCATTGGCGGCGGTGATGCCCCCGGATGCCGCGCAATCTGCTATGGCGCGGCCACGGCGACGATGCCGCTCCCCTCCAAATGCGTGCCCGACCCTGGACGCGCTCAAGCAGGAATCCCCCACGACATGACCATTCGTTCCACCGCCGCCCGCTTCATCGGGGCGAGCACTCTCGCTGTGGCAGCCTTCGCCGCGCAGCCGGCCCTGGCGCAGGAGGCCGACGCCTCCGGTGCCGAAGAAGCTGCCGACGGCCAGCTCAACACCATCATCGTGACCGCCAACCGGCGCGAGGAAAACCTGCAGGACGTCGCGGTCTCGGCCGCCACGCTCGATGCCGACACCGTGCGCACGATCTTCGATGCCGGTGCCGAAATCACCGCGCTCGCTGCGCGCGTGCCGGGCCTGTTCGTCGAAAGCTCGAACGGCCGCGCCGCACCGCGCTTCTACATCCGCGGGCTCGGCAACACCGATTTCGATCTCGCCGCATCGCAGCCGGTCTCCGTGGTGATGGACGATGTCGTGATGGAGAACGTCACGCTCAAGTCCTTCCCGATCTTCGATGTCGAGCGCATCGAAGTGCTGCGCGGCCCGCAGGGCACGCTGTTTGGCCGCAACACGCCCGCCGGCATCGTCAAGATCGATACGGTCAAGCCGGGCGATGAGTTCGCGGTCGACGGTTCGGTCAGCTACGGCAGCTTCAACAGCATCTCGGCCGATGGCGGCGTGACGCTACCGCTCGCACCCGGGGTGGTGTCGCTGCGCCTTTCGGGCCTGTGGCAGCAGCGCGACAATTGGGTCGACAACGGTTTCACCGGTGAAGAGGACGCCTATGGCGCCTACAGCGAAGTGGCGGGCCGCGCGCAGCTGCTGATCACCCCCGGCGACCGTCTCTCGGTCCTCGGCAGTTACTCGATCCGCGACCTCGACGGCCAGTCGACGCTGTTCCGCGCCAACATCCTCGGCCCCGGCGACAACGAGCTGAACGACAATTACGATCGCGACACCGTGTTCTACGATGCCGGAGGGCGCAACGAAGCCGCCTACAAGGCCGAGATCGCGACTGCCAAGGTCGATTACGAAGCCGATTTCGCGACTTTCACCAGCATCACCAGCTGGGCCAACAGCGAAGGCCGCAGCCGCGGCGATATCGACGGGGGCAACCTCGTCACCGGTCCGGGCTTCATCCCGTTTCCCAGCGACACGCAGGATTCGATCGATCTCGAGCAGTTCACGCAGGAAGTCCGCATCGCGTCGGCTTCGAATGGCCCGGTGCAATGGCAGGTCGGCGGCTTCTATTTCGACAGCGAATTCGATGTCACCACGATCGGCTTCGATTTCCCGCCGCCCGTGACCGTCAACCACACCAACGAGAGCTGGGCGGTATTCGGCCAGGCGACGGGTGAAATCACCCCCGCGCTCAAGCTGACCGGCGGCCTGCGCTATACCGAGGACGAGAAGGCGTTCGCAGTGACGCAGACCTCATTCATCTCGGGCCCGGGTGCGCAGGAACGCAGCGTCAAGGACGAGCGCATCAGCTGGGATCTCGCGGCATTCTACGATGTCGGCGCCGACGCCAGCGTCTACGCGCGCGTGGCGAGCGGTTTCCGCGCGCCGACCATCCAGGGCCGCGACGTGGCCTTCGGTTCGGCACCGTCGATCGCGACTTCGGAAAAGATCATGAGCTACGAAGCCGGGTTCAAGTCCGAATTCGCGGGCCGCAGCGTGCGTCTCAACGGCGCGGTCTATTACTACACCATCGACGATCCGCAGTTCACTGCGGTCGGCGGTGCGGGCAACCTCGTGCAGCTGGTCAATGCCGACCAGGGCCGCGGCTACGGCTTCGAACTGGACAGCGCCTTCCAGATCACGCCCGATTTCCTCGTCACTGCAGGCGTCAGCTGGAACAACACCGAGATCCAGGACGATACGCTCGCCGTGGGCATCTGTTTGCAGTGCACCGTGACCGACCCGACCGTGGTCCTGTCGGGCAACACCCGCGCGCTGGTGGACGGCAATCCGTTCCCCAATGCGCCCGAATGGATCGCCGACGTGACCGCGCGCTACGGCGTTCCGGTGGGCAATGCGGGAGAGATCTTCGCCTTCACCGACTGGGCCTACCAGGGCAAGACGAACAGTTTCATCTACGAAAGCGCCGAGTTCAACACCAACAACCAGATCGAGGGCGGGCTGCGTGTCGGCTATGCCAGGCTCGACGGGACCTTCGAAGTCGCCGCCTTCGTGCGCAACATTCTCGATGCCGACAATGTGAAGGGCGGCATCGACTTCAACAACAACACCGCCTTCGTCAACGATCCGCGCGTGTTCGGTATCTCGGCCCGCGTCAGCTACTGAGCGGCGACGGACGACCGACAGAAAAGGGCCGGGGGGAGCGATCCCTCCGGCCCTTTTTCTATGCCAACGCCGCGCCGCCCCGCTTGCGCCGGATGCGGCTGACCGCGTTACTTCTTGGGCTTGGACGGCGTCCGCAGCCGGCCGCGATGCGCGCTCATGTCGAGCACTTCGCCCGGGCCGCTGTCTTCGTTCTGCAGCAGGCCGAGACGCCGCGCGACTTCCTGATAGGCTTCGCTTTCGCCGCCCATGTCGCGCCGGAAGCGGTCCTTGTCGAGCTTTTCGCCGGTGTTGATATCCCACAGGCGGCAGCCGTCGGGGCTGATCTCGTCGGCCAGGATGACGCGGCTGTAGTCCCCGTCCCAGATACGGCCGAATTCCAGCTTGAAATCCACGAGGCGGATATCGATCGCGCTGAACATGCCCGACAGGAAATCGTTGATGCGGATCGCCATGCTCGACATGTCCTGCAGCTCTTCATGGCTGCACCAGTTGAAGCAGGCGATTTCCTCTTCGGAGACCTTGGGATCGCCCAGCGAATCGTCCTTGAGGCAATATTCGATCAGCGTGTGCGGCAGCAGCTCGCCTTCCTCGATCCCGAGGCGCTTGCTCAGCGTTCCGGCAGCCACGTTGCGGACCACCACCTCCAGGGGGATGATCTCCACCTGGCGCACCAGTTGCTCGCGCATGTTGAGGCGGCGCATGAAATGCGTGGGGATGCCGATGTGCGACAGCCGCGTGAACACATATTCGCTGATGCGATTGTTGATCACGCCCTTGCCATTGATCGTGCCCTTCTTCTCGGCGTTGAACGCAGTCGCGTCATCCTTGAAATACTGGATGATCGTGCCCGGTTCGGGGCCTTCGTAGAGGATCTTGGCCTTGCCTTCGTAGATCTGGCGCCGACGAGCCATGAATATGCGTTCCTTCACGCTGGAAAAGTCAGCGCCCCGGCGACGGAATCGACTGGCGATTGCGACTGCCGGGGCGTGTAGCGAGCCATACAGAAGCCGATTGACGAAAGCAATTGCAGGCGCGCGGCGGGGTGGTTAGCGCGCGCGGCATGGCTATGGGTCGCACCACCAACACCCCCCTTGCCGCGCAGGTCGACGATCTGGCGGGTCTGGCGCGCGCGGCGCGGCTGCGCAGCCTGTCGCTTCCCGGCGGCGCCGATTTCTCGTCGAACGATTACCTCGCGCTGGCGGGCAGCGGGAGGCTCAAGAACGCCGTAATGGACGCGCTCGAGCGCGGGGTTCCCGTCGGTTCGGGCGGTTCGCGGCTGCTGCGCGGCAATCATCCCGAACACGAAACGCTGGAGGCGGAGGCCGCCAGCTTCTTCGGCTGCGAAAGCGCGTTGTTCCTTGCCAATGGCTACGGCGCCAACAGCGCGCTGCTGTCGGCACTGCCCCAGCGCGGCGATGCGATCTTCCACGACGCGCTGGTCCATGCCAGCGCGCACGAAGGGATGCGCCTGTCGCGTGCCGAATGCATTGCGGTACCGCACAATGATGTCGGCGCCTTCGCCGAAGCGCTTGCGCACTGGCGGGCGGGCAATGCCGCGGGCCAGGCGTGGATCGCGGTCGAAACGCTCTACAGCATGGACGGCGATCGCGCACCGATTGCCGAACTGGCCGATCTGGCGGATCGCCATGGCGCGGTGCTGCTGGCGGACGATGCGCATGCCACCGGCGTGTTCGGCACTGGCGGCCGGGGGCTGGCAGCGCATATCGACGGGCGCGACAATGCGATCGTGCTGCGCACCTGCGGGAAGGCCCTGGGCAGCGAAGGCGCGCTGCTGTGTGGGCCGCGCGTAATGCGCGAACATGTGATCAATCGCGGGCGGGGCTTCATCTTCTCCACCGCACCATCGCCGCTGATGGCCGCCTGCGTGCGCGAGGCGCTGAGGATCGTGGAGGAGGAGCCGGATCGGCGCGAAGCGCTGCACGATCTGATCGGCTATGCGGCCCGCAAACTCGCGCCCTTCGGTGTCAGCGCCAGCGGATCTCAGATCATGCCGCTGGTGCTGAGTGACGAAGCACGGACTATGCAGATTGCCGGGGCGCTGCGCAGCGCGGGCTTCGATATCCGCGGCATTCGCCCGCCCACCGTGCCTGCGGGCAGCAGCCGCCTGCGCATCTCGCTCACTCTCAATATCGGTCGGGCACAGATCGATGCGCTGGCCGACACGCTTTCGGAGATTCTCGCATGAGCGCTTTCACTGTCACCGGAACCGATACCGACGTCGGCAAGACCGTCTTCGCTGCCGCGCTCACCGGCGCGCTCGATGCGCATTACTGGAAGCCCGTACAGGCCGGGCTGGACGAAGGCGGCGACCGGGCGCAGGTCGCGAAGCTTGCGGGATTGCCCGAAACCCGCGTGCTGGCCGAAGCCTATCGCCTCGCGACGCCCTGTTCGCCGCACCGCGCGGCCGAGGTCGACGGGATCGCCATCGATCCCGACCGGTTGACGCTCCCCGCGCAGCGCCCGCTGGTGGTCGAGGGGGCCGGCGGCGCGCTGGTGCCGCTTGGCGGGGACTTGCTTTACGCCGACATGTTCGCGCGCTGGGACCTTCCGGCGATCGTGGTCGCGCGCACCGCGCTGGGCACGATCAACCATTCGCTGCTGACGATCGAAGCGCTGCGCGCGCGCGGAGTGGCGGTCCACGGCGTGGCCTTCGTCGGCGACGCGGTGGAAGACAGCGAGGCGACGATCTGTCGGCTCGGTGCGGTGAAGCGGCTCGGCCGCCTGCCGCTGCTCGGCACGCTCGACGCGGCGACGCTCGCCCAAGCCTTTACCGACAATTTTGACCTGGCGGATTTCGCATGACCCACTCGCCCGTATGGCATCCTTTCACGCAGCACGGGCTGGGCGATCCGGTTCCGCTGGTCACGCATGCCGAAGGCGCTGTGCTGCACACCGAAGACGGCCGCCGCGTGGTGGACGCGATTTCGAGCTGGTGGGTGACCACCCATGGCCATTGCCACCCGCGGATCATGGCGGCAATCGCCGACCAGGCGCAGCGGCTCGACCAGATGATCTTCGCCGGCTGGACGCACCAACCGGCAGAGGACCTCGCGCGTGAACTGTGCCGGATCCTGCCCGGCGAACTGACCCGCGTGTTCTTTTCCGACAGCGGTTCGACCGCGGTCGAGGTCGCGCTGAAGATGGCGCTCGGCTTCTGGACTCACCGCGGCGAGGACCGCAGCCGGATCGTGGTGATGGAGCACTCCTATCACGGCGATACGATCGGCGCGATGTCGGTGGGCGCGCGCGGGGTGTTCAACGCCGCCTATGCGCCGATGCTGTTCGATGTCGGGCGCGTGCCTTTTCCCGGGACCGATCCGCAACCCACCTACGATGCGCTCGAAACCGAATGCGCGGGCGGGGCGGCGGCGTTCATTGTCGAACCGCTGGTGCTGGGGGCGGGCGGCATGCTGATGTATCCGCCTGCGGTACTGGCCGAGATGCGCGCGATCTGCGCCCGCCACGGCACGCTGTTCATCGCCGACGAGGTGATGACCGCCTGGGGCCGCACCGGCACGCTGACCGCCTGCGAACAGGCCGATGTCGTGCCCGATATCATGTGCCTGTCCAAGGGGCTGACCGGCGGGGCGATGCCGCTGGCGGTGACCATGGCGAGCGAGCCGATCTGGGACGCGCATTATTCGACCGACCGCACGCGCACGTTCTACCATTCATCGAGCTATACCGCGAACCCGGTGGCCTGCGCGGCGGCCAATGCCAATCTCGCGATCTGGCGCGAGGAACCGGTGCCTGAGCGGATCGCGGCGCTGGCAGCGAAGCAGCAGGCGCATCTCGATGCGCTGGCAGATCACGCCATGGTGCGCAACGCGCGGCGCTGCGGCACGATTGCCGCGCTGGAACTGGGCGATCCGGGCGGCAGCTATCTGTCCGACCTCGGGCCGAAGCTGCTGCGCCGGTTCCGCGAAGCAGACCTGCTGCTGCGGCCGCTCGGCAACACCGTTTACGTCATGCCGCCCTATTGCATCGAAGACGATGACTTGGCGCGCATCTGGGCCGAGATCGGCACCGCAGCGGACGCCATCGCCGCCGACTAACGAACAGTCGGTTCGCGCGCCGGGGCAGCGTCTTCGACCGCGGGGGCGTGGTCGCGTTTCAGCTTCTCGATCAGCCGGCCCAGCGTGGCGCGCTGGACGAGGACGCTGAACAGCACCGCGGCGAAGGTCGCGGCAAGGATCAGGTCGCGCGTCTCGCCGGCGGGCAGCGACAGCGCCAGCGCGATCGAAATGCCGCCGCGCAGCCCGCCCCACCACAGCACGCGGCCCGCGCCCTTGTCCTGCAGCCGTGCAGCGGGGATCGCCTTGGTCGAGACAAAGATACCGACCCCGCGCGCGGCCAGCGTCAGCGGGATTGCGGCCAGCGCCAGCACCAGTTCGTCGAAACCCGCGACCAGCACGATCATTTCCAGCCCGATCAGCAGGAACAGCACCGAATTGAGCAATTCGTCGACCAGCTCCCAGAACTTGACGAGGTAATCGCGCGTCACGTCGCTCATCGCATAGGTAACGCCGTGGTTGCCGATCAGCAGGCCGGCCACCGCCATCGCCAGCGGACCCGAAAGCGTGAGGTAGTTGCACAGCGCATAGCCGCCCATCACCACCGCCAGCGTGACCAGCACCTCGAGCGTGTATTCGTCCATCCCCGCCAGCGCGCGGTAGCCGACATAGCCCGCGACCAGCCCGATCAGGATGCCGCCGCCCGCCTCGATCGCGAACAGCCGCGCGCCCTCGGCGAAAGAGAAGTCGTTCCCGCTCACTGCCGCGCCGAGCAGGATGATGAACACGACGATGCCGACGCCATCATTGAACAGGCTTTCGCCTGCCACCGCGCTCTGCAGCGATTGCGGGACCTTTTCCTCGCGCAGCACGCCGAGCACCGAAACTGGGTCGGTCGGGGCGATCAGCGCGCCGAAGACGAAATACCAGATCGGCGCGATCCCCAGCGCCAGCAGCATGCCGACACCCCACATGGCGAGCCCGACGAGCACGGTCGAAATCATCACGCCGACGGTGGAGAGCAGCAGCACCGGCAGCCACGCGACCTTCAGGCGGTCGAGATCGACATGCAGCGCGCCGGCAAACAGCAGGAAGCTGAGCATGCCCTGCAGCAGCGTCTCGGTGAAGTTGAGCTGCTGCAGCGTGTCGGCGACCCAGTCGTCGAGCGTCACGCCGGGAATGAAGGCATCGGCCACCGTCAGCCCGATTGCCCCCAGCGCGCCCATCACGGTCAGCCCGATGACATGCGGCAGCTTGAGGAAATGATGGTTGAACCAGCCGAGCAGCGCGGAGGCGACCACGAGGATCGCGGCGATGTCGAAGGCGGAAAGCGCGGTGCTGGTGGTGTCATGCATCCCGGCTGACTAGCGCGGGCGGGGAAGCAGGGGAAGCTATCGGGGCGAAGTGGTGCCCAGGGGCGGAGTCGAACCACCGACACGACGATTTTCAGTCGTCTGCTCTACCACTGAGCTACCCGGGCACACTGCTTCGGCGGAGGGGCCTGAACAGCCCCGCGAGCAATGAGAGCGCGCCTATGGCGAAGCTGGCACGCCTTGGCAAGGGGGGAATTTCAGTCTTCCGAACCTTGCGTCACTGCAACCGCGATTTCTTCGGGCAGTGCGGGGCGGCCGGGCACGGAATATCCGTCGCCGAACCACTGCGACAGGTCGCGATCGCGGCAGCGCGCGGAACAGAACGGCGTGTGCTCCTCGCTGCGCGGTTTCTTGCAGATGGGGCAGGGGCGGGGTTTAGTCGTCATGCGCCACGATCTGGGCGGTGGCCGCCTCGATCGCAAGGCCCGGATCGATCTCTATCCGCACCCGGCGCGCGGTCCGCCGTTCTAGCTCCGCCAGCCACTCGGCCTTAAGCTTCGCTTTTACCGCGGGATGGACGGTGAGCAGCGTCGCGCCCGGCCCTTCGACCAGTTCGGCGCGTCGCAACGCCATGCGCGCCGCCGCCCCGATTCGCGCGGTGGCAAAGCGGTGCAGCAGCGAGGGCCCGTCGAGCCGCGCCACGATATGGACGAAACCGAAGCCGTTCATCGCGGTCCGCTCGTGCGGCCAGCCGCCCAGCGCGGCATCGAGCGCGGCATCCACGGCCTTGCGATCGGCCTTTGTTGCCAGCGTGGGAAAGTCGATCCCGATCGAACCGCCGAGGTCGAACAGGCGCAGCCAGCGCGCGATTTCGGGCACCGCCGCCAGGGCCAGTTCGCGCGGCGGGCGGTCGCCGTCGATATCGATCAGCGTCATGGCGGGCGTCACGCTGAACAGCAGCGCGCCGCCGGCGAACGCGACCTCGCCCGCAGACGCAGTGTGCCATACCTCTTCCCACGCGCCAGCAGGCAGCCGGCGGACCGTATCGCCCATCGCGAACACATCGTCCGCCTGTTGCGACGGGCTGTTGTCCGTGTCCTCGACCACCCGCGCCTGCGCACGCTTGAACCGTCCGCGTTCGGCGATTGCCGCGCGCGTGACGACCAGCGGCACCGCCGCGCCTTCGTTGCAATGGGCGGGAATGCGGTCGACCATGAGCTCGGTACCATTGGCCATCCGCGCGAGGCCGCGGCTGCGGCCGGCGGGCTTGGATACCAGCACTGCCTGTGCCCGGCTGCCGACTGGCAAATCGCCCGGCCAGCGCAGCCTAGCGGCGAGGATGTCATCGCCTTCGACCAGCAGGGCACGGCTTTCGCCGATGCCATGCTCGACCAGCCAGTCAGGCAAGGTCGAACCCGGCGGATTTGAGCAGCGTGCGCGTTTCGTAGAGCGGCAGGCCGACCACGCCCGAATGGCTGCCCTGGATCCGGCGGATCAGCCCTTCGGCGATCCCCTGGATGGCATAGCCGCCCGCCTTGCCTTCCCACTCGCCGCTGGCGAGATAGGCGTCGATCTCGTCGGTCGAGAGGCGCTTGAAGATCACCACCGTCTCGCTCAGCCGTTCGCGCAGCCTGCCGTCGGGGGCGCGCAGCGCGATCGCGGACAGCACGCGGTGGCGGCGGCCCGACAGCAGTTCGAGACAGCGCCGCGCGGTCGCTTCGTCCTCTGCCTTGGGCAGGATCCGCCGACCGGCGCAGACCACCGTATCCCCGGCCAGGACATGGCCATCGTCCGAGGCCGCGGCTGCGGCCTTTTCGCGGGCCATGCGGGTGGCATAGTCGCGCGGCAGTTCGCCAGCGAGCGGGGTTTCATCGATATCGGCAGGATTGATCGCAGCCGGCTCCACGCCGAGGCGCGCGATGAGTTCGCGCCTGCGGGGACTGGCCGATGCGAGGATGAGTGTGGGCTGGCCCACGTGCCGTTACTGCGGGCCGGGGCCGCCGCGACCGGGCATGAAGCGGTAGGTGATGCGCGCCTTGGTCAGGTCGTAGGGCGTGAGTTCGCAGAGCACTTCGTCGCCCACCAGCACGCGGATACGGTTCTTGCGCATCTTGCCGGCCGTGTGGCCGAGCACTTCATGGCCGTTCTCGAGCTCGACGCGGAACATCGCATTGGGCAGCAGTTCAACCACCTTGCCGCGCATTTCGAGAAGTTCTTCTTTCGCCATGTATTTCCTTGGATCGTGTCGTTGGACGATTTGTATCGCGCGCCCATAGCCTCAGTGGGTGAGAAAGGGAAGTGGCAGACGTTAATCGCGGTGCAAGTCTGCTGCGACACTTTGTTACGCAAGGATTGTTGCTCACCCGCCTGAGCTGCTTCAGGACCGGGTGAGGGGGCGGACACGAGACCACGATTGAGGACCGCGAAACCTGCCATGCAATTTCTCACCCGCATATCCGTACTTGCGCTGACCATCGCCCTTGCCGCGCCGGGCCATGCCCAGGACGCGGCGCCCGCCACCGGCCAGGGCGGCGCCGGGGGCGAGGCGCTGCCCGAGAACGCGATCATCGTGACCGGCGAACGCATCCGCGGCGAAGTCGAAACCGAGGTTCCGCCGGTGGTCGAACTCGATGAAGACGATATCGCCGCTTATGGCGCGGATTCGCTGGCCGATCTGGTCGAACAGCTGGCGCCGCAGACCGGTTCGGCCAGCGGCCGTGGTAGCGGGCGTCCCGTGTTCCTCGTCAACGGTCGCCGTGTCTCGGGCTTTCGCGAATTCCGCCGCTATCCTCCCGAGGCGATCGTGAAGGTGCAGGTCTTCCCCGAGGAGGTCGCGCTGCAATATGGCTATCCTGCCGACCAGCGTGTGATCAACTTCATCCTCAAGGACAATTTTTCCAGCCGCGAGGTCGAACTCGAATACGGCCAGCCGACGCGGGGAGGCCGGTCGAACGGCGAGGTCGAATATTCGCAGCTGACCATCAATGGCGGAGACCGCCTGTTGTTCGGTGCCGAATTCAACAGCTCGTCGCTGCTGTCCGAGGCCGAGCGCGATATCATCCAGACGGCCAGCAACACGCCCACCGTCGCAGGCGATCCCGATCCGGCCGAGTTCCGCAGCCTCGCCTCCGACAGCGAGGGCATCGAACTCGAAACCACTTGGAACACCACCTTCGGCGAGGGCGCACGTGTGCCAAGCCTGTCGGTCAACGCCAATCTCGACCGCAGTTTCTCGCGCTCGCTCTCGGGTCTCGATACGGTCCTGCTGACCGATCCGGACGGGAATTCGCAGCTGCGCGCGATCGACGACGACCCGATCACGCGGCGGACCAGGTCGACCACCGCCTCGCTCGGCAGTTCGTTCAACGCCCCGATCGACGATTGGGATCTCGCGCTTACGGTGGATGCGACCCGCGGGTGGAACACCACGTGGACCGATCAGCGACGCGATACCGCCGCGCTTGTTGCGGCTGCCGCCGCGGGTGAAATCGACATTGCGGGCGATCTCGGTCCGCTGGCGGGCGGCGGTATCGAGCAGGCCGACAGCAGGACCTACACGCTCGACAGCCTCCTGACATTGACCGGGCGACCGATCCTGCTGCCCAGCGGCGAGGTGAACGTCACCGCGAAAGCAGGTTTCAACCTCGACGGGATCGACAGCGAGGACACGCGCAATCCCGGCGTCGAAACCTCGCTCGATCGCCGCGAATTGCTGGCGGGGCTCAACCTGGCCATCCCGCTCGCCAGCGCGCGTGAGGGCTTCCTCGCGCCGCTGGGCGAGCTGACGCTCGATCTCGGCGGCGGGGTCGAGGACCTGTCGGACTTCGGGCTGCTGACCAATTGGAACGCGGGGCTCAACTGGCGCCCATCCGACAGCCTCTCGCTGCAGGCCAGCTACAGCGTGCGCGAACAGGCTCCGGGGATCGCGCAGCTAGGCAATCCGCAGATCGTCGACCTGAACGTCCCGGTCTACGATTTCACGACCGGTGACACCGTGCTCGCCAATGTGGTCACGGGGGGCAATCCCGATCTGCTGGCGGAGACTCAGCGCGACATCAAGCTGGCGGCCTCCTACGATTTCGACCTGTTCGACCGGTCGAACTTCCGCGTCGAATATGTCCGCAACCGGTCGGACGACGTGACCGAAAGCTTCCCGCTGCTCACCCCCGCAATCGAGGCGGCATTCCCCGATCGGGTGACGCGCGAGAGCGGCCAGCTGGTCGAGCTTGACCGGCGCGCAGTGACCTTTGCCGAGCGCGGCTCGTCGCGCATCCGGTATGGCTTCAATTTCTTCGGCCGCGTCGGCTCGGAATCGGAGGGCGGCTCGCGCAGTGGGCGCGGCGGGATGATGGCGCGGATCGCGTCCGCAGCCGCAGGTTCGGGCGCACAAAGTCAGGGGCAGGGACAAGGGCCGGGAGGCGGGACCAGCGATCGCGCGCGCTTCCAGCAGCTGCGCCAACAGTTCTGCTCATCCGAGGGTCAGCCCGATATCTCGCAACTGCCTGAACGGATGCAGCAGCGCCTGCGCGGCGAGAATGGCGAGGTCGACCCGGAGCGTGTCGCACAGGCGCGCGAGCGGATTTGCAGCGCCGACGGGATGCAGGCCCGCGAAGAGATGGAGGCCGCGCGCATACGGCTGTGCACCGGCTGGAATCCGGCCGATCCCGCCGCCTCGACTCCGGTCGACCTCGCGGCTCTGCCGGAACGCGTGCGCGAGCGGCTGGCGGGCCCCGACGGCCAGGCCGATCCCGAGCGGCTCAACCAGCTTCGTGCGCGCGTCTGTGCAGCCCCCGGCGGCGAACGCGGTCCCGGCGGTGAGGGCAGCGACGCGGGCGAATCGCCGGCTGCGGGCGGTGAAACGCGCGGCGGCGGCGGGCGCGGTCGTGGCGGTGGTTCTGGTGGCCCCGGTGGCGGACAGGGACGCTGGAACCTTTCGGTCTATCACACGATCGAGCTGGAGAATTACGCGGTCATCGCCAACGGCATCCCGCAGCTCGACCTGCTGGACGGCGATGCGCTCAGCGGCAGCGGTGTGAACCGGCACAATGTCACGATGGAAGGCGGGCTGTTCCACAACGGCCTCGGCGCGCGCCTGGCGGCCAATTACGCCAGCGGATCGCAGGTCGACAACCTCAGCTTCCACGACCTTGCGACCTTCGACTTGCGGTTGTTCATGAACCTCGAACAGCAGCAGTGGCTGGCGGGCGACAATTCCGGCTTCCTCAAGGGCGCACGGCTCTCGCTGCGAGTGGACAATCTGTTCGACGCGCAGCAGCGCGTGACCGACGAAACCGGCACGGTGCCGCTGAGCTACCAGCCGTGGCTGGTCGACCCGCTCGGCCGGACGTTCGAGATCGAGTTCCGGAAGGTCTTCTGATTGCCCGCGACGGGCGGGGCGCGGCGGGCAATCCGGCTAGAGCGCTTCGCCCGCCGCCACGCCGCTGGCCCAGGCCCACTGGAAATTGTAGCCGCCCAGCCAGCCGGTGACATCGACGGCCTCCCCGATGGCGTAAAGGCCGGGCACGCGCCTGGCTTCCATCGTCTTGGAGGAGAGCTCGGCGGTGGCGATCCCGCCGACGGTGACCTCGGCCTTGGCGAAGCCCTCGGTCCCGTTGGGCTGGAACGTCCAGCGCTTCAGCCGTTCGCTCGCCCCGCGCAAGGCCTTGTCGGGCGCGTTGCCGAACTCGACTTCCAGCCCCAGCCGCTCGGCGAGGATATCGGCCAGCCGCGCGGGCAGGCGCTCGCGCAGCCATGCGCGCAGCGTCGATCTGGGCGCGGCGCGCTTGGCGTCGAGCAGGAAATCGCCGCTTTCGTCGGGCAGGAAATCGACGAACAGCGGCTCGCCCGGACGCCAGTAGGAACTCGCCTGCAGGATCGCGGGTCCCGACAGTCCGCGGTGCGTGAACAGCGCCGCCTCGGCAAAGCGCGCCTTGCCCGCGCTGGTCACCACCGCTGCGGACACGCCCGAAATGTCGCGGAACAGCACTTCCTCGCCGCCCAGCGTCAGCGGCACCAGCGCCGGGCGCGGCTCGACCACCTTGAGACCGAACTGCCGCGCGAGGTCATAGGCATAGCCGCTTGCGCCCATCTTGGGGATCGAGGGTCCGCCGGTGGCTATCACCAGCGAAGGCGCGCGAAACCTGCCCGATTGCGTGGTGACGGTGAACCCGCCGGCCTGTTCGACCGAGGCGATTTCCTCGCCGCAGCGCAGGTCTACCTCGCCCTTCGCGCATTCCTCCAGCAACATGGCAACGATCTGCTTGGCCGACCCGTCGCAGACCAGCTGGCCGAGGGTCTTTTCGTGCCAGGCGATGCCATGGCTTTCGACCAATGCGAGGAAATCGCGCGCCGTGTAGCGCGCCAGCGCCGACTTGGCGGAATGCGGATTGGCCGACAGGTAATTGGCAGGACCCGCACCGATATTGGTGAAATTGCAGCGTCCGCCGCCCGAGATCAGGATCTTCTTGCCCGGTGTCGCCGCGCGTTCGAGCAGCAGCACGCGGCGCCCGCGCTGCCCCGCACGCGCCGCACACATCAGCCCCGCCGCGCCTGCGCCCAAGACGATCGCATCGAATTCCTCGGCCATCTATGCCTCGTCGAGCGGATACTCGGGCTTCTGGCGCGCCGCGATGAAATAGAGCAGCGTGCCCACCACCAGCAGCCCGCCGAACACCAGCCACGACTGCGTCTGCGCCTGCGCGGCGATGAACAGCGAGCTGGCCACCGCGAAGACCACGCAGAACAGGTGCAGCGGGTCGATCCGCCCCTCGCGGTGTTCGAGCACCGGCAGCGCGCAGCTGGTCACGACATAGGTCACCAGCCGCACCAGCGTGCCCGCGATCGCCAGCACTTCGAAGCCTTCCCACAGGCCGAACAGCATTGCCGCCACGCCGTAGAACAGGATCGCGTTGAACGGGGTAAGGAAGCGCGGGTGGACATATTCGAACCACCGCGGGAGCATGCCGCGCTCGGCCATGCCGTACATCAGCCGCGGCTGCGCCACCCCGCTGGCGAAATTGTTCGCCCCGATGCTGAAGCTGGCCGCGACGACGATCGCGAGCGACCCGATCTGCCCCATCGAGGCGCCGGCGACGCCCGCCAGCGCATTGTCCTCGCCCGCGAACTCGGGGCCGATCGCGATGAAGGCCCAGATGATCGCCATGTAGAGCAGCGTCACCCCGCTCACCATGGTCACGATCGACAGCGGGACGTCGCGCTTGGGATGCTTGAACTCGCCCGCCGCCTCGACCACGCCCTCGAAGCCGATGAAGGCATAGAAGGTCAGCAGGATGACCGTCTCGACCTGGCTGAACTGCGGCAGCGTCACCGCGCCCATTTCGCCGCCCGCGAAGAAGGCCGAGAGGATGAGCGCGCCCAGCGGCAGCAGCTTGATCGCGGTCATCACGCCCAGCGCGCCGACCGAGGCGCGCATGCCGTAGAGATTGATCGCGGTGATCAGCGCCAGCCCCACCGCCACCGCGACGGGCGAGGCGACCGGCCCCGCCAGCCCGGGGAACAGCGCGGCGAGATAGGCGACCATCACATGCATGTTGGCCGCCGCGGTCACGATCGCGCTGGCATAGCGCGCCCAGCCGGCCTGGAAGCCCACGAACCGCCCGAAGGCGGCCTCGCCATAAAGCACCGATCCGCCGCTATGCTCGAACCGCGTGGCCATCCAGGCATAGCACAGCGCCAGCGGCAGGAAGAGGATGCCGCCGACCAGCATCATCCACGGGGCGAAGTTGCCCACTGCCGCGACCAGCACTGCGGGCAGGGCGAAAATCCCCGCGCCGATCATTCCGTTGAGCGGGAACAGCGAGGTGCCCCAGAAGCCGACCGTGCGCGGCGGTGCAATTTTGGTTGGGTCCATCGCCCGGGGGATGGCGGCAAAACCGGCTTTGCACAAGCCGATGCGGCGCACTATCTCCCCATGCATGTCGCGCACGAAAGCCGGTTCCCCGCATGATCCGAGAGGCAAGGAGCGGTTCCACGAGGACCGCGCCACCAAGACCGTGGCCGGTGCGCAGCCCGATCTCGAAGCGGGCATCACCGCGATCCGCGAAACGGTAAAGACGCTCAAGCCGCGCCCGGGCGTATACCGGATGCTCGATGCGCGCGGCGACGTGCTCTATGTCGGCAAGGCGCGCAGCCTCAAGGCGCGGGTCGCCAATTACACGCAGATCAAGGGCCTCACCAACCGCATTCAGCGGATGATCAGCCAGTGCCGCGCGATGGAAATCGTGGTCACCAATTCGGAGGCCGAGGCGCTGCTGCTCGAAGCGCAGCTGATCAAGCGCTACCGCCCGCCGTTCAACGTGCTGCTGCGCGACGACAAGAGCTTTCCCTTCATCCTGCTGCGCGCCGACCACGCCTTCCCGCGGATCACCAAGCATCGCGGCGCTCGCAAGGCCAAGGGCAATTACTACGGCCCCTTCGCCAGCGCGGGCAGCGTCAACAAGACGCTCAACGCGCTGCAGAAACTGTTCCTGCTGCGCAGCTGCACCGACAGCTTCTTCAACAATCGCGACCGGCCCTGCCTGCTCTACCAGATCAAGCGCTGCAGCGCGCCCTGCGTCGGCCGGATCGACGAGCCGGGGTATGAGAAACTGGTGCGCGAGGCGAAGGACTTCCTCGGCGGCAAGTCGAGCGCGGTGCAGCAGGATCTGGAAAAACAGATGGCCAAGGCGGCTGAAGACCTCGATTTCGAGACCGCCGCGATCCTGCGCGACCGGCTGCGCGCGGCGACCTTCATCCAAGGCAGCCAGGCGATCAACGCGCAGGGCGTGGGCGATGCCGATGTCTTCGCGCTGGCCGCCAAGGGCGGTCAGGTCGGGGTGCAGGCCTTCTTCATCCGCGGCGGGCAGAACTGGGGCCACCGCACCTTCTATCCGCGCAACACGGGCGAGCTCGAGAAGGAAGAGGTGCTGTCCGACGTATTGCTGCAATTCTACGAGGAAGTGCCGCCGCCGCGCACCATCCTCGTCGACCGCGCGCTGCCCGAACAGGACCTCGTCGCCGAGGCGCTGTGCGAAAAGGCGGGGCACGGCGTGGCGATCTCGATCCCGCAGCGCGGCACGCGGCGCAAGCTGATGCAGCAGGCGAGCCGCAATGCGGTCGAGGCGCTCGAGCGGCGGCTGGCCGAAACCGGGACCAAGGCGAAGGTGCTGCGCGAACTCACCGAGTTCCTCGAACTGGAAGAGGTCCCGCAGCGGATCGAGGTCTACGACAACAGCCATATCCAGGGCGACAAGGCGCTGGGCGCAATGGTCGTCGCCAGCCCCGAAGGCTTCGAGAAGGGCCAGTACCGCAAGTTCAACATCAAGACCGCGCAGACCAATGACGATTTCGCCATGATGCGCGAAGTGATGGAACGCCGCTTCCGCAAGCTGGCCGAGAGCGGGCGCGATCTCGACGCGCGCAGCGAGGGCAAGGGTCACGAGGCGATCTGGCCCGATCTGGTGCTGATCGATGGCGGAAAGGGGCAGATGTCGAGCGTGCGCGACACGCTGGAGGAAATGGGGATCGAGGATGTCCCGCTGATCGCCATCGCCAAGGGCCCGCATCACGGGCGCGAGGGGCGCGAGGTGTTCCATTTCCCCGACGGGCGCGAAAAGACGCTGCCGGTCAATTCGCCGCTGCTGTTCTATCTCCAGACGCTGCGCGACGAAGTCCACCGCTACGCCATCGGCGCCCACCGCGCCAAACGCAGCCGCGCGATCACCGCCTCACCACTCGACGAGATCCCGGGTATCGGCCCCTCGCGCAAACGCGCGCTGCTGCTGCATTTCGGCACTGCGGGGAAGGTCAGGGCCGCGGCGCTGGACGACCTCAAACGCGCACCCGGCATCAGCGCAGGCGTGGCGCAGCAGGTGTATGACTTTTACCACGCGGGGGGATAAAACAAGCCGGTGAAGCTGAAACTCTTGTCCTCTCTTTGTTCCGTGTTAAGTTCGTTCTGATGGTGACGAATACGGAGTCCGACGTTGAGGTCGATCTTGTGCCTGCTAACGACCTGCAGGCTGCCCAGATTCGCGAAATCGCGCTGAATGGAGTTGAGTCATTGCAGCGCACTGCTGCAAACATGCAAGAAGCATCAGCCGCTATGGGCCGCTGGATTCTCGCTTCTCTACTTGCGATGAATTCGGGTGGTGCAGTCGCAGCAATTTCAGCGTCTGATAGAGTAATAGGTCCGTTGGGTCCGGCTATTGTAGCTTTTGCGATCGGCGCTGCATTAGCTGTAACGACTGGCTTAAATGGATTGGTCACTGCGCTTCGTGCAGGACCGGTTTTGGGCAGTGCAATTGAGCTCCTTCGTTTGAGCGTTTACGAAAGCACGATCCACGTCTCCACCAAGAATGAGGTTCGGAAGCTGGTTCCCATATTGAGGCAACAGCTTATTGTATCGTCTGTCCTTGCCGCTGGATCTTTGGGAGCCTTCTTCGTCGGCATTTGGTGTTCAATAAGTTGATGAGTGCGAAAGAGGATCGGTGAGCGAACGTGGTGTTGTCGACTTTGAACCCTATGTAGAGTTCCCGGAAAATCCATTTGACGCCGCGCGACTTTATTTGGGGCTGCTCGCTTATCCTGAAAAGGGTGCGGGGCTTCCAAAAGGAGCAGGTTGTGAATTTACCGAAGCGCTGTGGAATTATGTTATTTGGCAGCGAAGACGCGCATGTGGTCTCAGAGAAGTTAGACAGTTCCTCGACGATCCCACTTTCAAAACGCCTCGGTTAAGAGAATTCCGAGGGAAAATTGAAAGGGCCCGAAGACGCATTCAGCGTCGGTGCTCTGCCTATGACATCATAGGCAATAAACTGGTCAACGGAATTCTCAATTTGCGCACAACCGCCGCTGATCTGATCTCAAGGGGGCTGATTGATGACCCATACCTCGGTAAAAAGGAGGAGCTATTCCGCGCACCGAAACCGGAAGTAATTCGGTCAGCAACCCCTTCCAAGCATGAGATTATCAGGCGCAATTTCGATCGCTATTCCAGCAGCATGGGCCTCAATCGAACCGGTGTGCCGAGCGATCGAAAGCAAAAAGTAAGGGACTTGGTAGGACGAGGATACAATCAATCTAGGAGCGTCTTGCATCTTGCCCATGGTTTAAATTCAGTCATTCCAACTGCCCAAAAAGACTTCAAATTTTTTGGAGAAGCAGACTGGATCTTGGTTTTCTTGTGGAACGCCGATGACTGGGTATGGGATGCCATTGACGCAGCCATAGCGTGGCGATCGATCAGCGATCTGAACCAATACGACGATTTGCATTCATCGCAGATGACTAAGCTATATTTGCCAAAAAAGATGCAGGAAAATGCCCCCCTGCAGGACTGAGCAATGTCCGATACTCAAGTCCTGAAGGAGTAAGAAGATGGATTTGGGTGAGATTACGCCGCTCTTGGTCGCCCTTTCTGCTCTCATTGGCGCAATCGCTCGCCTAGTGAGTGCGATGGGGACCGCACGACGTTCTAGGCGGACCGAGAAACAAGAGGAATAGGCGCAAAAAAGAACTTGCCGATGTTCTGAGGACTTAAGACCACATTGGTTGACGCCCGGAATGCCTTTCCTACACGCCCCAATCCGTGCCTTACCCTCGTGGATGAAGCACTACCCACCGCGCTCCGCGCGCCCGCGCAGGCCCTCCATCAGCATCCCGCCGTTCCATGCCGTTCCGTTGCGTAATCGCGCCGACGGGTGGACGCCCGTGCGGCAGGCGGAGTTCATCGGGCATCTCGCCGCGACGCGCTCGGTCGCGGCGGCGGCGCGCGGCGTTTCGATGGCGCGCGAGACCGCCTATCGCTTGCGCGCGCGGCCCGGGGCGCAAGGCTTTGCGGCGGCGTGGGACGTGGCGCTGGGGTCGGTGCGTTCGGAGGCCGGGCGGGCGCGGCTCGAGGCGGCGCTGGCGGCTGCGCGCGCGGCGAGGCAGGCCGATCGGAAGGTCACGATCCCCGAGCTCGAATGGCGGGTGGCGACCGGGCTGTGGCAGGTCATGCTGCGCGGCGGGCGCTATGTCGGCGTGGTCCGCAAGCCCGATGAAACCGCGCTTCTCGCGCTGCTCTCGCGCACGCGGGCGGCCGCGGGGCGGGCATGATGCGCGGTGAAGGTCACGCTTTTCGGGCGCGCGTTTCGCGGTCCATGAAAGCGCGCGAATTGATCTCGATCAAGGAGCGGTGCCGGACAGCTGCTATACTGGCGGCATCAAGCGGGGACTCGGCCCACCGGCCGGACCGCAAGCTGGGAGACGATCAATGAAGACGATCCTGTTCAACGCCGCCGATGACGAGGCTTTCACCGGCCGGCTCGATGCCGCGCTCGATCTGGCGCGACAGTTCGATGCGCATCTCACGCTGCTGCACGCCATGCCCTATGAAGCCGCGGCGACCATCGACTTCCACGGCGCCGCCTTCGCCGCCATGGTCCCCGTCTGGCGCGAGGAAGCCGCGAAGCTGCGCGAGCGGACGCTGACCGACCTCGCGAACGAGGGCGTGTCGTGGAACTGGGTCGAATCCGCCGGCCCGGTCGCGCTGGCGATGCTGCGCGAATCCTCGCTCAGCGATCTCATCGTGATCAGCGCGCGCGATGCGCATACCGCCAAGGGCACGCCGTCCTTCACTGCGGGCGAGCTGGCGCTGACCGCCGATTGCCCCGTGCTGGTCCTGCCAGAAACCTGCACCCGCTTCGAAACCGGTGCGCCCGCACTGGTCGCGTGGGACGGATCGGCCGAGGCATCGCACGCGCTCAAGGCGGCGCTGCCGCTGCTGCGCGAAGCGGGGGCGGTCTATCTCGCCACGGTCGGCGAAACGGGCAAGTCGGCCGATGCGCTCGACCTGCCGCCGGTGAAGGGGGCGGACTACCTCTCGCGGCACGGGATCGCCTGCGAGATGGTCGAGCTCGAATGCGGCGACAAGGATGTCGCGGCGACGCTGCTGGGCGCGGCGGAAGCCCGCAAGGCGGGGCTGATCGTGATGGGCGCCTATGGCCGCACGCGGCTGACCGAACGGATCTTCGGCGGGGCGACACGCCGGATGCTGTCCGACGTGCGCATTCCCCTGCTGATGACCAATTGAACCCCGGCGGGTTCGCGGGTCAGTCGCCGCGCGGACCTGCGGGTTTGCCCTTGCCTTTCGGCTTGCCCTTGAACTTGGGCTTTCCGGCAAAGGGCTTGCCGGCAAAGGGCTTGCCGCCCGCGCCCGCGCCCGCGCCCGCGCCCTTGCCTGAGCCGGGCTTGCCGGTGCCGGGCTTGCCCTTCTTGAAGGGCGGCTTGCCCCCGGGCTTGCGGTGGGGGCCGCGGCCGGCGGGGCGGGGATCGACCCGGCCGCCGCCATCGGCGTGCTTGCGGCGGTTCTCGCGGGCCTCGATGCGGGGGCCGTCGGGGGCCTCCTCGATCATGATCTCGTCCTGCTCGTCCTCGGGCGAGGCGGTGCGGGTGACGGTCTCGGCAACCTTGGCGGCGATCGGGCGCGGGACCTGGAACCAGCTCTCGTGCTGGCCGATGCGGATCGCGCCGATCTCGTTGCGGGTGATGTGCCCTCGGCGGCAGATCAGCGGCAGCAGCCAGCGCGGTTCGGCGTTCTGGCGGCGGCCGATGCTCATGCGGAACCACACCACGTCCTCGAAGCCGGGACGGTGGCGTTCGGCCTTCGCCCGGTCGCGCGCCTCGGGGGTGTTAGCGATCAGCTCCTCGGGTGCGGGCATCTCGGCGCGCAGCGTCTGGACCAGCGCGGTGGCGATGTCCTCGGGCGACATCTTCGCCATCAGCTGGGCGCCAAGCTCGCGTTCGTATTCATCGAACTCGCGCGGTTCGGTCAGCCGCTCGATCAGCCGCGTGCGGTCCTTTGCGCGGATCGCCTCGGGGGACGGTGCATCGAGCCATTCGGCCTCGATCTGCGCGCCCCGCAGCATGCCTTCGACCCGGCGGCGGCGGTTGTACGGCACCACCAGCGCGGCGGTGCCCTTCTTGCCCGCCCGGCCGGTGCGGCCCGAACGGTGCTGCAACGTCTCGGCATCGCGCGGGATTTCGACATGGATCACCAGGCTGAGCGTGGGCAGGTCGATCCCGCGCGCGGCGACATCGGTGGCCACGCAGACCCGCGCGCGCCGGTCGCGCAGCGCCTGCAGCGCCTGGTTGCGCTCGCTCTGCGAATGCTCGCCCGACAGTGCGACGACGCCGAAGCCGCGGTTCTGCAGCGTGGCATGCAGGCGGCGCACGCTTTCGCGCGTGGCGCAGAAACAGATCGCGGTTTCCGCCTCGTGGAAGCGCAGCAGGTTGACCACCGCGTTCTCGATCTCCGACGGGCCGACGGTGATTGCCTGATAGGCGATGTCGCCATGCCCGCGCGTCTCGCCGGCAAGCGACAGGCGCAGTGCGTTGCGCTGGTAGCGTTCGGCCAGCCGTTCGATCGGGCGCGGCATGGTCGCGGAGAACAGCAGCGTGCGGCGCGTATCGGGAGTCGCATCGAGGATTTCCTCGAGATCTTCGCGGAACCCCATGTCGAGCATCTCGTCGGCTTCGTCGAGCACCACGCCGACCAGGCCCGACAGGTCGAGCGCGCCGCGCTCGAGATGGTCGCGCAGGCGGCCGGGGGTCCCGACGACGATCGCCGGACCGGCGCGCAATGCGCGGCGTTCCTTGCTGGCATCCATCCCGCCGACGCAGGTGGCGATGCGTAGTCCGGCGCCGGCATAGAGCCAGCCGAGTTCGCGGCTGACCTGTAGCGCGAGCTCGCGCGTCGGCGCGATCACCAGCGCCAGCGGCTTGTCCGACAGGGGTGTGCCGCCAACCGCGTCGAGCAGTTCGGGAGCAAGCGCCAGGCCGAAGGCCACGGTCTTGCCGCTCCCGGTTTGCGCGGAAACGACCATGTCGCGGCCGTGCGCTTCGGGTTCGGTCACGGCCTGCTGGACGGGGGTTAGCGCGTCGTAGCCACGGGCGCTCAAAGCCTCGCCGATAACCGGCGGGAGGTTGGAAAGGGGCATGGTATTCTTTCGGTTGCGCGTATGCACGGGCGGGGGGTGCCCGGCTGGTCGCGGCGCGGGCACTCCCCGCAGTCGGAGGCGCCCCTACACGCAATTGGAGCGTTTGGCCCGCACTTTCTTGCGCAGGCCGAAATGGCGAGCGGCACGCAGCCCGCACTTTGTGACGCAACCGCGTCAACGCATGCGCAATTGTCCGCAAACCGAAGCGATGCGGAAATATCGCAGTCAAACTGCGCGCCTAGGCGGCTCTCAACGATAGCGGAGGGCAATAATGAAAATCAGGAATACGCTTCTTGCCGGGGTTGCCATTGCGGCGCTGGCACTTCCCGGCATGGCGCAGGCCGGCGATCTTGCCGGCACCGTATCCGATGCCACCGACACCATCGCGCTGCGCAGCGCGCAGGTGCGCATCGTCGAGATCGACCGCGTGACCGCGACCGAGCGCGATGGCTCGTTCCTTTTCGCAGACGTTCCGGCCGGCGATTACACGCTCGAAATCAGCTATGTCGGGGCGGAAACGGTCAGGCGCGCGATTACCGTCCCGGCCACCGGCACGGTGCGCGCAGAGATCGCGATGACCGGCTTTGGCGACGATGAGATCCTGGTCGTCGGCCAGGTCGCGAACCTTTCGAGCGCCCTGTCGCGCAAGAAGGAAGCCGATGGCGTGTCCGACGTGCTGACACGCGACGCGATCGGCCAGTTTCCCGATCAGAACGTCGCCGAAAGCCTGCGCCGCCTGCCCGGCATCAATGTCCTCAACGACCAGGGCGAGGGCCGCTTCGTATCGGTCCGCGGCCTGTCGCCCGATCTCGTCTCGTCATCGCTCAACGGCGTGCGCCTGCCGTCGCCAGAGGCCGATATTCGCGCGGTCGCGCTCGACGTCGTATCTTCGGACATCATCGAATCGATCGAAGTGAAGAAATCGCTCACGCCCGATATGGATGCCGACACGATCGGCGCGTCGGTCGAGATCGAGACCACCAGCGCGTTCGACCGCAAGACGCGCCTGCTGACCGCCAAGGTTGAAGGCAGCTATAATGATTACGCCGATGAGATAAGCCCCAAGGGCAGCTTGGATTTCGCCACCCGCATCGGTGACAATTTCGGCATTTCGGGCGGCGTCAGCTATTACCGCCGCACCTTCGAGACCGACAATATCGAAGCCGACGGGTGGGAGGAGGACGACGGCGTCATCTATGCCGAGGATCTCGAATACCGCGACTACGATGTCGAACGCGAACGTCTCAGTGCGACGCTCGGCCTCGACCTTCGCGCGGGCGACAGCACCGAACTTTATGCCCGCGGCGTCTACAGCCAGTTCGACGACCAGGAGAGCCGCCGGCGCCTGATCTTCGATCTCGGCGATGCGATCGTTACGGGTGCAGGCAGGACGGTCGGTTACAGCGACACCGATCCCGACCCCGACGAGGACGCGGCGATTACCGTCGAGCGCGATGTCAAGGACCGCTTCGAATCGCAGAAGATCCGTTCGCTCGTTTTCGGCGGCGAAAGCGATTGGGGTGATTGGTTCGCCAACTATTCCGCGAGCTGGGCAAAATCGAGCGAGCGGGAGAACGGCAGCCTCGATCCCATCGCATTCGAACGCGAGTATGAGGAAGAAGGGTTCGGCGTCGCTCTCGACTTCGCCGATCCGCACATCCCGCTCTACAGCGTCAGCGATCCGACGGGCGATTTCACCGACCCCGGTGCCTATGCGCTGAACGATATCGAATTCGTCGCGCTGTCGGATGCGCAGGACGAGGAATGGGCCGCCAAGTTCGACCTGGGACGCCGCTTCGCCGCCGACAATGGCGAGTTCACCGTACAGGTCGGCTTCAAGGGCCGCTGGCGCGACAAGACTTATGACGCGAACGTCGAGTTCTACGAAAACGACGCCATGACGCTGAACGACGCGCTGGGCGAAGGACAGACCTATCGCCTGACCGGTATCGGGCCGGTTGCAGGTTTCACCGAAGGGTCCGACTTCTTCCGTGCCAACTTCGGCGATTTCGAATTGCAGGACGTTGACAGCGCGTTCGACAGCGCGGTCGAGGATTTTGCAGTCGCTGAAGACATCATGGCCGGCTATTTGCTCGGCCGCTGGGAAAGCGCGGACCTGCGCGTGGTCTATGGCCTGCGCTACGAGCACACGGACAACATGCTGGTGGGCAACAACGTCCTGCTGGTCGAGGAAGACGGGACACTGCCCGACGGGTCGATCGCGGCTGATGACACGGTCCTCGTGTCCCTGGTCTCGATCGACAAGAATTACGATCACTGGCTGCCCAGCCTCAACCTGCGGTACGAACCGCAAACCGATCTGGTGCTGCGCGCCGGCTTCTACCGTTCGATCGTGCGGCCATCGCCGTTCCAGCAGGCACCCCATTTCGCCGTCGAGGAAGCCGACGACGGCGAACGCAGCGGCGAATTCGGCAACCCCGCGCTGCTGCCTACCGAAGCCTGGAATTTCGACGCTGCGGCAGAGTATTACATGAGCGCGACCGGCGCGCTGCACGCGTCGGTCTTCTACAAGAGCCTCGACAATTTCATCGTCGATGTGAACACCGATGTCGCAGGCAGCTTCCGCGGTATCGCCTTCGACGAAGCGACGATCGCCCGCAACGGCGACGAAGCGGACATCTTCGGTATCGAACTGGGCTTTTCGCAGGCTTTTACCGGCACGCTCGACGGCTTCGTGGTGCAGGCGAACTACACCTTCACCGATGCCGATGGCACGGTGACCACGCTGGCCAGCGAGGGACCGCGATCGATCCCACTGCCTGCGACGGCGAAACACACCGCCAATTTCTCGGTCGGATACGACAAGGGCCCGGTCGACATCCGGCTGTCGGGCACATACCGCGACAAGTATCTCGACGAGCTGTCCGACACGAGCGATCTCGACCGTTATGTCGACGACCATTTCCAGCTCGACCTGTCGGCCAAGTACCGCGTGACCGATTCCGTTCAGCTGTTCTACGAATGGGTGAACATCAACAATGCCAAGTACTTCGCCTACAATAGGTTTGGCGGCGGGCGTAACCTGTATCAATATGAAGAGTACAATTGGACCATGAAGGGCGGCGTGAGGGTGACTTTCTGATGCGCAGGGATTTTCGTATATTCGCACTTGCCGGGATCGGCCTGACCGCAGCTTGCGCCACCGTACCCGCGCCGGGCGACCCCGCCGTGCCGGTTTACGCGGTGGCGGAAACCCAGCCGGTGGTGACAGCCAATGAAGATGCGGCGGACGACCCGGCGATCTGGCGCAACGCCGCTGCGCCCGCCGACAGTCTGATCGTTGCGACCGACAAGAAAGCGGGGCTCTATGTCTATGATCTCAGAGGCCAGCCGAAGAGCTTCACTGCCCATGCGGCGCTGAACAATGTCGATCTGGTCGACATGGGGGACCAGGGCATCGTCGTCTTCGCCAGCGACCGCAGCGATCTGGCACAGGCGCGGATCGCGCTGTTCCGGCTGGACACGGCCAGCGGATCGCTTGTCGAACTGGGCAGCGTCACGTCCGGACCCGGCGAGGCCTACGGCATTTGCGGGACTCGGCGCGGCGACCGGCTGATCGTCTATACCGCTCCCAAGAGCGGCCGGATCGGCGAATGGGAAATCACGCTGAGCGATACCCCGACCGCGCGCGAACTGCGCACGATGCAGGTTCCTTCGCAGCCCGAAGGCTGCGCCGTCGATCACCGCGATGGCACGCTTTATATTGGCGAGGAAGCGGCCGGGATCTGGCGCTTCCGCAGCGGTGCGACGGCGGGCGAACTCGTCGCCGCGGTCGATGGGCGCAAGATCGTGGCCGATCTCGAAGGTCTTGCCTTGGTCCCGGAGGGCGATGAGGGCGGCTGGCTTTATGCCTCGAGCCAGGGCGACAACACCTACATGCGTTACGCGCTGCCGGATGTGACCCCCGCAGGCCGCTTCCGTATCGCCGCAGGGCAATATGGCAGCACCGAGGAAACCGACGGGATCGAGGCGCAGCGCGGTGACTTCGGCCCGAACTTCCCCGGCGGGCTGTTCATCGCGCAGGACGGCGTGAACGACGGCCGGGCGCAGAACTTCAAACTGGTGCCGCTTGGCGCGATCGAGAAAGCGCTGGGCGACTGATACCGGCGACGCGGTCCGGGCCGGTTACTCAGCGGGAGCGAGTGCCGGTCCGGACGCGGCCTCGCGGTCGCGCCGCAAACGCAACAGTGCAACCGCCACGGTCAGTGCCAGCGTGCCCCAGAACAGTGCGACAAAAGGTGCGCCATTACCGATCAGCAGGCGGGCAAGCAGCGTGGTCACCAGCGCTATCGGCACACCGCTGACGAAGCCCGACCAGACCGCTCTCGTGCGCGGGGCGGGGCGGCCCTGGCGGGCCCGCTTGTTAAGCCAGATGAAGGTCCCGGTGGCCACCACCGCGGTCAGCGCGAGCCCGAAGGCGATATAGGCGATCTTGACCGGCAACCCGCCGTAATTGCCGAAGTGCAGATTGTAGGTCGAGGCGGCCAGTTGCTGCCCGATCGTCCCATCGGCGAGGCCGGTGGTTCCGTGGAATTCGCCGTCCGGACCGTAAGCGTAATACTCGCCGAAAATCAGCCGGCGCGGATGCTCGCCCACGATCTGGATGTGCTGGCCGGCCGTGCGCGGATCATGCAGGATGACGTAATAGGGCTCCACCTCGGGATAGGCGCGCGCCATATGCGCCAGCGCCGGGCGCGCGTCGGCGACCGGAGCGCTGGCGGGGTCCTGCGGGGCTTCCTCGCCGAAAATGGGGGCCAGCGCTGCCTCGCTGTCGCCGCCATAGGCGGTTTCGGCCACAATGCCGCCGGAGACGTAGAACAGGCCGATCATGGCGCCGGTGAGCGATATGGCAAGGGCAAAGGGGAGGGTCCAAACGGCCAGCCGATTGTGCCAGTCGACCGTGGCGACCGGGTCGCGGCGCCGCGCGCGCAGGCGGAAGGCATCGCGGAAGATGCGCGGGTGGGCGACGGTACCCGAGATCGACAGCGCGACGATCATCGCGCCGAATGCACCCACCAGCGTCATGCCGTAAATCGCGGGGAGGTTGAGCCGGTAGTGCAGGGCCAGCAGGAATTCAGACCAGGCGTTCTCCTCTGGCATCACGATGGTGCCGTCGGCATCGACATGGAATGCCTGGGTGTCGGTGGTGATCGTCGTCCGCGGCAGCGCATCGGTCGGCATGTGGACGAAGAGGTGGGTGGTGGTTGCGCGATCGTTTTCGACCGCCAGCACGTTCTCGATCCCGCGCTGGACCGCCGCAGGTTCGATCGCGGTCATTTCGGGCGCATCGCGCTGCTCGAACCGCTGCCATTCCTCGTACAGCACAATCGCCGTGCCGGTCGCGCAGATCAGGTACAGCAGCGCGCAGCACACCAGGCCAAGCGCGGTGTGGGCGGCAAGGCCCTTGCGAACGGTTTCCTTGGCAAATCCCAGGCTCATCAAAATCCCCCCACAAGAACGGCCAGCGCCAGCGCCGCTATCGCAACCGCGCTGGTGAGTAGCAATTGCTTCCCGCGGGTTTGGGTGATCAGCAGGACAAAAGCCAGTATCGGCCATACCAGCGGCACCAGCCCGAGAACGGCGACATTGCCATTCGCTTCACCCGCGCCCGCCGCGATCAGCGCCTGGCGCGCCGCAAGTGCGAACAAGACCGACACGACGAGCGCCAATGGCCCGGCGATCGCAAAGGTCGCCAGTGCCTGCCCGAACTGCGTGCCGCCGACGCCGTTCAACGCTTCGGTTTCACGCAGCGGCCGCGCGGGTCGCTGGCGGCGCGGGTGTTCGAACACCGCTTTCGCGAGGATCGCTATCGCAGTCCCGACCGCGAACAGCGACGTGACCGCGATCCCCCAGGCGCCCGCCACGGCCCCGCCGATGACGACGCCGATGGCCAGCGCAGCCCAGCCCAGGGCGTTGAGCCCTGCAGCCCGGCCGGGCCGGCCCCAAGACATTCGCAGCAAGGCGATACCCATCACCGCCAGCGCACCCGCCAGCCAGATAAGCTCCGGGCTGACCATCAGAAGTTGAACGCCAGCGAGCCGTTGATCGACCGGCGTTCGCCGGGGAAGCAGTCGCCGCGCACGAGGCAGACCGAGAAATAGTCCTCGTCGGTGACATTGCGGGCGGTCACGCGCAGTTCGAAGGGCCCGAAATCATAGCCCGCCGAAAGGTCACCGACCGTACGGCCGTCGACGCGGTAGGTCAGCAGATTCCCGTCGAGGGCCGAAATGCCGCTGCTTTCGTTGCCGCCGACATAGCGCACGCCGCCGCCGAAGCTGAAGCCGTCGAGCGCGCCAGCGAAATCATACATGGCGAAGAGCGAGGCCTGCCAGTCCGAAATCGACGAGAGCGGCAGGCCGTTGGGGTCTTCGGCATCGAGATAGCTGGCATTCGCGTCAAGCCGCAGTCCGCCCAGCAGCGCGTTGGCCTCGAACTCGACACCGCGGACCTTCGATACGCCTTCCTGCTGGCTGTTGGCGCCAAACAGCGAATTGGGGTTCGGCAGGTTGGAAATTTCGATGTCGAATGCCGCCACCGTAACCAGCGCATTGACGCCGCGCGGCTGCCATTTGATCCCCACCTCATACTGGCGACCTTCCTGCGGCTTGAGCTGCTGGTTGGTTATCGTGTCGATGCCCACAACCGGCTGGAAGCTCTCGGCATAGCTGGCATAGGGCGAAATGCCTGCCGGGCCGCGATACAATACGCCAAAGCTGACACTGGTCGCATCATCTTCCTGCGTTGTACCGTTCTCTACCGCATTGGTCACTTCGTCGAAACGGATGCCCGCCGTGGCTACGAGATTGCCCAGCGTCATCGTGTCGGAGATGTAATAGCCCGTCGTATCGATGAAGTTGCGCGGGCCATTGCCCTGTGCCTGCCGCACTTCGTCCACGCTGAGCACGTTCTGGTACTGCGGATCGAAGGCATTGAGGATACCCCCGTTGAAGATGTAGGCGGTGTCGCTGTCGGTGAAGACATCCTGATACTGGACGCCGGCGAGAAGTTCGTGCTCGATCGGCCCGGTGTCGAATTCGCCGCGCAGGCGCACGTCGAAGGCCATCTGTTCGCTACGATTGTCGGCGAGGTAATAGGTCCACAGCCCGTTTCCATCGACGTCCAGCCGCGGCACTCCGTTGCCCGCGAAGGCGATCCACGCCTGCCGGTATTCGGCATCCGAGCGCATGTAGCGACCGATGCCTTCGAGCGAGAATGCCTGGCTCAGCTCCTGTTCGACGATCAGCGACAGCGCGAAGCTCTGCGTGTCGTATGCGTTGAAGCCCGGGGCCCCGTGGTAAACATAGGGATCGATTTCCTGCCCGCCGGGTGCGGGCAGAAGTGTGCCGGTGACCGGCAGGAACTGGTGCGCGGTGTCCGATTCCTGATCCGAGTAATTGGCCAGAATGGTGATTTCGGTGCCGGAAGCAGGACGCGCGGTGAAGGACGGCGCGAGGACGAGCTTGTTGTCCGAGACTTCCTCGATCTGCGAATCGGCATCGCGGTATAACCCGACGAAACGGAACTGGGCCTCGTCCTCCGCGCCGGGGATCGCGACATTGATATCGGTCGCGATCTGCTTGCGATCGAAGCTGCCGTAATCGACGCGCAGCTGACCTTCACTTTCGCCATGCGGGCGCTTGGTCACGACATTGAGAATGCCGCCGGGCGCGCCCGCGCCATAGAGCACCGAGGCCGGGCCCTTGAGCACCTCGACCTGTTCGAGCGTGTAGAGGTCCTGCCGCGTGTTGTTGTAGAAACCGAACAGATATTGGAGGTTGTCGCGATACTCCGGCGCATCGAGGCCGCGGACCTGGACGAAATCGCCGCGGGTGGAAAATCCGAACGGTTCCGCGGTGACGCCAGCCGTATAGGTCAGCGCATCGTCGAGCGATTGCGCGCCCTTGATGACGAAGTCCTGCTGCGTTTCGATCGAGATCGAGCGCGCGACTTCCACGATGGGAGTATCCGACTTGATCGCGCCGAATTCGCTCAGCGTCCCGGTCACCACGATGGCGCTGGCATCCGCCTGGGCGTTCTCATTGTCCGTGTCGGCCTGCGCGTCCTGGGCAAGAGCGGGGGCGGCCAGCGTAAGTGCGAGCGTGGCAGTGGTGGTGGCCAGAATAGCCTTCATCGACGAATCCCTTGTTCTGAATGTTTGTTCGGCGCGCTGGTAATGAGAGTCACTCGCATTAGCAAGGCCAGTATGGATCTGCGCGGTCATCTGCCCGCCAGAGTGCCCGCGATGGCCCGTTCGTGTGCGCGTGCGCGCACGTCCGACCGAAACCCCGATCGCCTGGTCGGATTTGGAGCAGGGCAGCGCCATGCGCCCCGGAATTGCCCGTTCAGCGGTTCGTCGCGAATGGGGAAAATGCAGGGCCGCGTTCAGGCCCTGCTGGGCCGGCTCAGCTGTCGCGCGGGACGCGTTTGCGCATCATGCCTTCCTGCGCAACGCTGGCGACCAGTTCGCCCTGCCGGTTGAAAATGCGCCCGCGGTTGAAGCCGCGGCCCCCGCCGCTCCATGGCGCATCGGTGGCATAGAGCAGCCATTCGTCGGCGCGCGCGGGCCGATGGAACCAGATCGCGTGGTCGAGGCTGGCCCCCACCAGTTCGCCGCGCATCCACGACAGGCCATGCGGTAGCGCGCTGGTGCCCAGCAACGTGTAATCGCTGGCATAGGCGATTACCGCGCGGTGCAGCGCGGGATTGTCTTCGATCGCGGGCAGCGGCGCGACGGTGCGGAACCAGCTGTGCGCGCGTGGCTCGCGCGGTTCGCTGTTCATCCAGTGCAGCCGGTCGACCGTGCGCATTTCGATCGGCCGGGGGCGCAGCACCAAATTGCGCTGCTGCTCGCTCATGCGTTCGCCCATGCGTTCGACCATCTGGCGCCGCATTTCCATGTCGCCGCGCAGGTCCTCGGGCGGTTCCACTTCGGGCATGGTTACATCGTCGTGCGACAGGCCGTCTTCGGGGCGCTGGAAGCTGGCGGTCAGGTTCAGGATCGGGCGTTTGTCCTCGCCTTTCTCCTGCTGGCTGGCGACCACCCGCCGGTTGGCGAAACTGCGGCCATCGAAATCGCGCGCGATGTCGTAGGAGATGTCGAGCCCTTCCTTGCCACCGCGCAGGAAATAGGCATGCAGCGAATGCGCTTCGAGGCCCTCGGGCGCCGTCGCCTGCGCCGCTTGCAATGCCTGCGCGATGACCTGCCCGCCAAAGACGCGGCCCACCCCATTGGGCTGCTTCAGCCCGCTGAAAGCGTCATCCCCTTCGCGTGTGACGGACAGCAGGCTAACGAAGCCTGCGACGAGTTCTTCCGGTGTCTTTTCAATGCTCACGGGTGCCGGTTTGCGGGTGCTTTACGTTTGCGTCAAGCACTGCACGTACGTGATTGCCGAAAAGCGTACATCGCGAGGCCGATGCTCATAAACAGTTCGCGGTATTCGGAGCTGTCGAAGACCATCAGCTTGGTGGGGCCGAGTGCGAGCATGGTAAGCTGGCCCATGCCGACCCAGATCGCGAGCGTGCTCCACAAGAGCGTCTCCAGCAGCGTGGCGCTGCTGCGCGCGAAGGCCACGCAAACGGCCAGCCCGGTCCAGAAGGCGGCTTGCACGGGCAGCAGCGTCCAATGGCTGTAGGTAAAGACCAGCATCGGCGCGGACACGGCGGCAACGGTGCGGTCGGGCAGGAACGGCGCCACAACGCGCACCATCGGCAAACGCGCCACATCGCTTTCGCGCAGCAGCGGCAGCAACAGGAGAAAAACGCCGGTGCCCGAATACAGCGCCAGTTCGGTAATATCGGTATGGAGATTGTGCAGGTTGAATTCACCCTGCCAGTTGCGCGCGGCGATCGCTTCGGGCGTGGCGAAGCCGATCTGCCGCTGGAACCAGCTGACTTCTTCGAAGGCCATCAGTGCGAAGAGTGCGGCAAAGCCCAAGCTGACCACCATCGGAACCCAGCGCTGGCCATGCGCGGGTTGCCGCCGGGTACGATCCCGCAGCCGCCATCCCATCAGGCCCGCGGCGCCGAACAGCAGCACGGCGGAAAGCCATTCGATCGTGCTGTCCTCGGCCCCGATCTGCGCAAAGGCACCAGGGCTTGCGGCGAGCAGGGCGATCGCTGCGAGCGAAAGCAGCGCGACCGCGAAGACGAGCGCTCCCGCGCGCACGCTCACTTGCTCGCGGCGAACCTGCGATTGCGCCAGGGCTGCAACCAGCAGGAAACTCAGCACGGCTATTCCCGCGGTGCGCATCCAGTGCCAGCCATCGTGGATTGGCGCTTCCTCGCGGGCAAAATGCCAGCCGAGCACGATTTGTTCGTACGCCGCGGCCGCGATCATGAAACCGCACCAGAGCAGCGCGCTGCGGATGACGGGGGATCGCAGCGCGATCACGCCGCGCGTTCCCACCACGGCGAAAGCAAGCGTGCGAGCACGGCGTTGCGGACGAACAACAGGTCGACCAGATGCGCGCCGGGCTGGGCGCCCATCTCGCTCTTGTACCCGGCATCGCCGACACCCCAGCTGATGCGCCGCACGCCGCGCTCGCCCGCCCGCACAAAATCGTCATAGAGCAGGACGCGGCCGGCACCGAACTGGTTGAAGCGCTGGTCGTAATTGTTGGCGATGTAATAGCGCACCGGTCCGGCCTCGATCCCGAAGGTGAAGGCGGCGGGTGTGTCCCCGATCCACATCAGGCTTCCGAATAGCATGGCTGCCAGCACCGGGTCGGTGCAGATATCCTCCCAATAGCGCCGCATCTCGGGGTCGCGAAACTTGGTGTCCCCGCCATCGGCAAGCGTCCCGAGCCAGCTCTCCGCTTCGATCTGAGCCAATGCGTCGCGCTGCCGCGCAGTCCAGTCGCTTCCGCTAAAGAATTCGACCGAGACCGCGCCGCCTTCTTCCTCCAGCCTCCGCTTGCGCCAGCGGTTCTTGCGCTGCGTCTTGGTCGACGGCCAGGCGCCGTCCTGCCGCAAGGCTGCGAGATCGATCTCGAACACCTGGCCTAGCGGACGCGCAAGCGCGTGCCACCCGGCCTGGCGCAGCGCCAGGCGTAGCCGCTCGAGTTCGGGATCGCCGGCTTCCACCGGGCCGAGCCGCCAGATCGAGCCAAGCCGCTTGCGCTGCCGGCCGAGCGCGTCGGCGAGAACCGCCTCGTCGATGCCGGGGGCTAGCGGAACTCCGCGGAATGGCCAGTAGCTCCCGGCAATCTCGCGCAGCCGGAAAGGGCCGCGGCGGCGCATGGCCAGTCCTAATGCAGCAAGCGCCATGCCCTCTTCGCCGCGCAGCACCATGCGGTCGGGCGGGGCGGGAGAGGCACCGAACCACCGGCTGCGCAGGAACGCCCGCTGCTGCGGACCATCCTGCGCCAGCGCGTCGAACTGCGCTGCGTCATCGCCGTGCTGCTGGTCGCTTGTCATGCTCTCGGGGGGCGTATCAGTTCGGACTACCGAAAACCCTGCGCCAGGCGCGAAAGGCCAGCGACTTTGCACGATTGCGCGCCGGCCAGCGTCCGGGCGCGGCGGGGCGATAGCCGGTTTTGCGGACAAGGCCGTTGAAGCAGCGCGCGCCGGCCTCGTCATAGCTCCATTGGCTGCGCCAGGTGATCGATAGGGAGAGCGAGGGTTCGGATCCGTTGCGGACGAAATGCGGTGCCATGACCGGCACGTACACCGCCTCGCCCGGCTCGAGCGCGAAGGGCGTGCCGTCTGCAAGCAAGGCATCGTCCCACGGCAGCTCGCGCGGCCCGCCGAGGTGATAGCTTTCGTGGACACGATCGGGTGCAAAGCGGGCATCGCCGGTGGGGAACTGCGTCATGACCTTGGTCCCGCGAAGCTGCAGCAGGATATTGTGTTCGGGATCGAAGTGATACGGCGTCACGGCGTTGGGGCTCGAGACGAAGATGAACCCCTGGGGAGCCAGCAATTCGCCCGTGGTTGCTTCTATTGCGGGGCGCAATTCGTCGAGCAGCCCCATGAGCAGCGCTTGGTATTCGGGCTGCTGCTCGATGTTCTTGAGTACCGCCCAGCTGCGGCAGGTGGCAATGTTGCGGATGGTATCCCCGATTGTCAGGCCGGTGGCGCCGGGTTTGCCGTCGACCCCGATCGGCAGGTCACCGCGATTGTATTCGACCGAGCTGCCCGGCAACGCTTCGCCCAATTGCGCCAGCGAATCGAGCGACAGCCGGAAATCGGCTTCGAGCCCGTGACGCAGGACATGCGGCGTTTCCGGATAGGCACGAGCGAAGGCCGCCAAAGATTGCGCGGGAAAGACCCGGTGGTGCGAAACAGATGGGGTGCCGTCATGCCAAGTCATTTGCGGTTCCTGCCCCGGTGCAATTCAAGCGCAGTCAGCGCGCGCCCGATGCCGCGGCGCAGACGGCCGCCGATGGGGATCGACAGTTTGACGATTTCGCGCCGGTCGGGCCAGATCTGGCCGATCATCGGGTGGTCGGGTGCTGCGCAGCTGTCCGACAGGGTTACGCCGCTGCGTTCGAGAATTGCGAGATTTTCGACCTGCAGCAGCATGCCGGGGGAAAGTTTTGCCAGGCTTTCATCAAATGTGGTCTTGAACCCGAAGGCGTGGGGCTCGCAGACGAAACTGCTGAGCATGGCGACCGGTTGTCCGTCCAGGTGGAAGGCCAATCGCTCGAGTTTTCCCAGCCGGGCCGCCGCTTCCAGGCTTTCGCGGAACACGGCCTCGGTATTCGGCGCGCTGGAGATCGCCGAGCCCTGGGCGCCTTTCCAACCCGCCTGTTCGAGTTCGAGAAACTGGTCGATCCAGCTGCCAAGCCCGGTGTCATCGTCGTGGCGCGTCAGCACCAACTCGCCGAGTTCTTCCAGCCGCCGCCGCTTGCGGTTCAATTCCTTGCGGCGCTTCTTGTCGAGCGCCAAGCGCAAATGGTCTTGCGGGGATCGTCCGCCGTGCAGCACGGCGCGCTCGATCGTTTCGACGATGCGCAGGCCGCGATCCGGTTTTCCGGCGATATCACGCAGCGCCGCCAAGGCAGCGCCATCGGCCGGGATTCCGGAAAGGTGGAAGAACAGGCTGCCGTGCGCGTGACGATCGCACCAGTCGAGCATGTGCTGCCAGAATGACGCGCAATGATCGGCCCTGACCAGGGGTTCGCCGCTGAAGGCGTTGGAATGCAGCCAGTTGGCGAGATGCGGAAGAGGCCTGCCGTGATAGTCGCGGTCGCGCAGCATGGGCATCAGCCCGACCAGTTCCCCGTTTACGACATGGGTGGCGAGCATGACCTCGCCCTTTGGGTCGAACTGGCGCAGCGATGGCAGCAGAAACCATGCTTCGTTGAAGGGATTGGGCGTCGCGCTGGCAAGCGCAAGGTGATGCCATTTTTCGATGAAACCGGCGTTATCCGCATCGCGCCATGACGCGACCGAGAACCCTTCGCTCAGGCCGGCCACGCCGCTGCGCGTGCTGGTGCCCTGCAAGCGGGCCTCGTGCTCGCCGCCGGGACCGAGCCGGTTGCTGGTCGTGAGTTCATCGATATGCGCCACTGCATTCCCCATCGGGCGACAAGCATAGGAAAAAAGCGCTTAAACTGGGTTAATGCGTCGAAAAGGACGGTGGCGGCACGTCTGTCCATGCCACCACCGCCTTCACCCGGACGCGTCGTCAGCCGCCCGCAAGCGCGGCAAGCAGCAAGAGCGCCACGATATTGGTGATCTTGATCATCGGGTTGACCGCCGGACCGGCTGTGTCCTTGTAGGGATCGCCGACCGTATCGCCGGTAACTGCGGCCTTGTGGGCTTCGCTGCCCTTGCCGCCGTGATGGCCGTCCTCGATATACTTCTTCGCATTGTCCCATGCGCCGCCACCGGCGGTCATCGACAAGGCCACGAAGATTCCGCCGATGATGACGCCGAGGAGCAAAGCCCCAAGCGCGGCAAAGGCGTTTTCCTGACCGGCGAGGAAGTAGATCGCGTAATAGATCACGATGGGAGCCAGGACCGGCAGCATCGAGGGTACGATCATTTCCTTGATCGCGGCCTTGGTGACGAGATCGACGGTGCGGGCATAGTCGGGCTTGCTGGTGCCCGCCATGATCCCCGGATCGCCCGCAAACTGTTCGCGCACGTCCTTGACCACATCGCCCGCAGCGCGGCCGACCGCGGTCATGCCCATCGCACCGAACAGGTACGGGAGCAGTGCGCCCAGCAGCAGACCGACGATCACGTATGGGTTCTCGAGGCTGAAATCGACGTCCGCATCGGGGAAGAACTCCGCGAGGTCGGTCGTATAGGCCGCGAACAGCACCAGTGCGCCCAGACCTGCCGAACCGATGGCATAGCCCTTGGTCACCGCCTTGGTGGTGTTGCCCACTGCATCGAGCAGATCGGTCTTCTCGCGCACGCTGTCGTCGAGACCGGCCATTTCGGCGATCCCGCCGGCATTGTCGGTCACCGGACCATAGGCATCGAGCGCGACGACCATTCCCGCCAGCGCCAGCATGGCCGTTGCGGCATAGGCGATGCCCATGAGCCCGGCGAGCTGGAAGGTGGCGATGATCCCCGCGACGATGACGATCGTCGGCAGCGCGGTCGATTCAAGGCTGATAGCCAGTCCCTGGATCACATTGGTGCCGTGTCCGGTCTCGGAAGCCTTGGCGATCGACCTTACCGGGCGAAACCCGGTCCCCGTGTAATACTCGGTGATCCAGATGATGAGGCCGGTGATGACCAGCCCGATGACCGAACACCAGAACAGGTCCCAGCCGCTGAACGAGCGGACCTGTTCGGCAGTGCCTTCTTCGGCCAGCGGCGCCCCGGGGTCGATCCCGGCGATACTGCCGCCGATTTCGGTACCCATGCCGCCGAGAACCTGGCTCATGACCAGCCAGATCAGCGGGATCGCGAGAACAGCGGTGACGATGAAACCCTTGTACATCGCGCCCATCACATTGGTGCTGTTCTTGCCCAGCTTCACGAAATAGGTGCCGATGATACTGGTCACGATGCAGGCCCCGCCGATGAGCAGCGGCAGCGCCATCATCGGCAGCAGCAGATCGCCCAGCGTTTCACCGAACAGCAGCGCGGTCAGCACCATGGTGGCCCCGACCGTGACGACATAGGTTTCGAACAGATCGGCAGCCATGCCCGCGCAGTCGCCGACATTGTCACCGACATTGTCGGCGATGACCGCAGGGTTGCGCGGATCGTCTTCGGGTATCCCGGCTTCGACCTTGCCGACCAGATCGGCGCCGACATCGGCGGCCTTGGTGAAGATACCGCCGCCAAGACGCGCGAAAATCGATATCAGCGAGGCGCCGAAGGCCAGGCCGACCAGCCCGTCGATCACTTCGCGGCTGTTGGGGGCGTGTCCGCCGGGGCCGACAAGGTACCAGAAGAACACCGCAATCGCGAGCAGGGCGAGGCCTGCCACCAGCATGCCGGTGATTGCACCCGCACGGAAGGCGAGCGTCAGGCCTTGCTGAAGCCCGCTTTGCGCGGCAGCGGCGGTCCGCACGTTTGCGCGCACCGAAATGTTCATGCCGATGAAGCCGGCGACACCCGACAGGATCGCCCCGATCACGAAGCCGACCGCCGGCACGATGCCGAGGAAGGCGAAGACCAGCACCGCTACCGCGATGCCGACCACGCTGATCGTCGTATACTGGCGTTTCAGATAGGCCTGTGCGCCTTCCTGGATTGCGCCGGCGATTTCCTGCATTCGTTCGTTGCCGGCGCCTGCGCCAAGCACCTGGCGGCTGGTGACGAAGCCGTACACGACGGCCAGCAGTCCCAGCAGTATTGCTATGAGAACTAGGTCCACGAAATTTCCCCCTCCCGCTATGTTTATATCTTTTTGCGCTCCGGCGCGGGAAACGCCGAGGCTTAGCGAAGGTATAAGCGGCATCCGTTACGTGACAAGGTGGAATTACGTAGCAATATTTCGCCGCGCACGGCCCTGCGCGCAAGCAATCAGTGGCGGTAGCCAAGCCCTTCGGCATCGGGGAAAATGTCGCCGTCCAGCGATAGTCCGGGGGGGCCACCGGTCACCGTCCCGACACGTGCAGCGGCAACGGGAAGGGCAGCATCGGCGGGCGCGGTAAACAGCAATTGGTAGTCGTCGCCCCATCGCATGCATTCCCCCGCCTTCTGCGGATCGGCCACCGGGACCTGCGTGCTGTCGAGCGCCAGTTCGACGCCGCTGGCATGCGCGAGGCGCCAGGCGTCGAGCAGCAAGCCGTCGGAGACATCCATCATCGCCGTTACATGCGGGGCCAGCGCGACTCCTTCGGCCACCAGCGGGCGCGGGCGGCGATAGGCGAGGTCTGCGCGGCTGCCGCTGGCGCGGTCGCCGAGGCCGAGCATGGCATAGCCGAGCGTGCCGGTAACGAACACCGCATCGCCTGCCCGCGCGCCGCGGCGGTCGGGCGCGGGCGTATGCGTTGCCTTGCCGACCGCGGTGCATCCCCAGACCCTGCGGCCTTCGGCGCGCACGGTATCGCCGCCCAGCAGCGCCACGTCGTATTCGCCGAGGATTTCACGCAAGCCCTCGATAAAGCGCGCGTCGGAATCGCCCAGCATATGCGACACCAGCACGCCGAGGGGCCGTGCACCCTTGGCTGCCAGATCGGACAGGTTCACTGCGACGAGCTTCCATGCAACGTCGGCAAGGTCCTCGTCCGCGCGGACGTGGACGCCCTCGACCAGCGTGTCGTGGGTGAGGACCAGCTGCTGGCCGCCGACATTCAGAACTGCGGCATCATCCTCGAGACCGCGTGCGGCGGGGGTGTCCGCCAGCGCCTTGAGCGCGGCGACGAACGCGCTTTCGTTCAGCGTCCGGCCTCGGTCGCCACGGCGTCGAGGATGCCGTTAACGAATTTCGCCTCGCGATCGTCGAAAAATGCTTTGGCGACATCGACATATTCGCTGATCGAGCTGGCCTTGGGGACATCTTGCCGGGCGATCAGTTCGTAAGTGCCCGCACGCAGGATCTGCAGCATGGTCTTGTCGAGCCGCGCCAGCGTCCAGCCCTGCGCCAGTCGCGCGGTCAGCTTGTCGTCGATCTCCGCGCGGCGCGCATCCACGCCCGTGACGAGGTCGTCAAAGAAATCGACGTCGGCTTCGGCATATTCCTCGTCTTCGATCACGCGGCCGAGCCGGTGCTGGTGGAACTCGTTGAGCAACCTCGCCACGGCGGTGCCTTCCATATGCTGCTGGTAGAGCGCCTGCACGGCACCGAGGCGGGCCGCGCTGCGGGCCTGGGACTTCAAATTCTGGTTCATTTCAATCTCGTGGAAATCGACAGCGCGTGCGCGGGAAGCCCCTCGGCCTCCGCCAGCCTGACCGCGGCCGGACCGATCGCGGCCAACGCGGCTTCGGAGGCGTCGATGAAGCTGGTGCGCTTCATGAAGTCGAGCACCGACAGGCCGCTGGCAAAGCGCGCGCGGCGCCCGGTGGGAAGGACGTGGTTCGGGCCGGCGATATAGTCGCCCACCGCTTCCGGCGTGTGCCGGCCGAGGAAGACGCTGCCGGCATGGCGCATCCGGTCGAATAGGCCCTGCGGTTCGTCGACCATCAGCTCGACATGCTCCGCTGCCAGCCGGTCCGACAGGGCGGGTGCCTCATCGAGACTGCCAACCACCACGATCAAGCCATGTGCGTCCCAGCTGGCCTTGGCCGTCTTGCCGGTGGGCAGCTTCATCAACGCGAGGTCGACTGCGTCCTCGACCTGCCGAGCCAGCGCGTCGCTGTCGGTAATCAGGATCGACTGGCTGGTCGGGTCGTGCTCGGCCTGACTCAGCAGGTCGGCGGCAATCCATTCGGGATTGTTGTTCCCATCGGCGATGACGAGAATCTCGCTGGGTCCGGCGACCATGTCGATGCCGACCACGCCGTAGAGCTGGCGTTTCGCTTCGGCGACCCAGGCATTGCCCGGCCCGGCGATGACATCGACCTTGCCGATCCGGTCGGTGCCATAGGCCAGCGCGGCCACGGCCTGCGCCCCGCCGACCCGCCAGATTTCATCCACGCCCGCGATATGGGCAGCGGCGAGAACCAGCGCGTTGGTCTCGCCGCCCGGCGTAGGCGTGGTGACGACCAGCCGCTCCACGCCTGCGACTTTCGCGGGGATCGCGTTCATCAGCAGCGACGAGGGATAGGATGCGCGTCCGCCGGGGACATACAGCCCGGCGGCTTCGACCGCGTTCCAACGCGCACCGAGCCGCATCCCGATATCGTCGGTATAGTCGCGGTTTTCGGGAAGCTGGCCCTCATGATATGCGCGGATGCGGCTGGCCGCGGTTTCCAGCGCATCGCGCAAGTCGGGGTCGAGCGCATCATAGGCTTCGCGGCAGGCGGCCAGCGGTATGCACCAGTCATCGTCTTGCGCCAGCCGGTGGCTGTCGAAGCGCGCAGTGTATTCGGCCAGCGCGGCATCGCCGCGTTCGCGCACTTCGTTGATCATCGAGGCGACATCGCGCCCGACTTGCGTATCGCTTTCCCGGCGATCGCGCACGATCCGGGCAAAAGCGCTTTCGAACCCGGCGTCGGCGGTTTTCAGGAATTGCATCAGGCGGCCTCGCGCTGTGCCGCGTCGGCGCGGAAGGCTTCGACCAGCGCGGCCACGCGCGGATCGGTCTTCAGCGCGGCACGGTTGACGATGAGGCGCGCCGAAATGTCGAGGATGCGGCTGGTTTCGACCAGGCCGTTTTCGCGCAGCGTCGTGCCGGTGGAGACCAGATCGACGATCCGCCCGGCAAGGCCGAGTGCGGGCGCGATTTCCATCGCCCCGTTCAGCTTTACGCATTCGGCCTGGATGCCCTGCCGTTCGAAATGGCGGCGGGTGAGGTTGGGGTATTTGGTCGCGACGCGCAGGTGGCTGGCACCGTCGATGCTTTCCGCGCCTTCTACTGGCTCGGCCACCGCAAGATGGCAGTGCCCGAAGTCGAGATCGACGGGCGCGTAAAGGTCCGCATAGTCGAATTCCTCGATCACGTCCGAACCGACAATACCCATCTGCGCTGCGCCATGGGCCACGAAAGTCGCGACGTCGAAGGCGCGCACGCGGATCAGGCGCATGTCATTGCGCGTGGTCGCGAAGGTCAGCGAGCGGTTCGCCTTGTCGTGGAAAGCGTCTTCGGGCACGACCCCGGCACGCGCCATTACTGGCAGCGCTTCGTCAAGGATACGGCCCTTTGGAACGGCGAAGGTGAGGCATTCGTTCATTGGATGCGCAAATAGGCAGCGAGGGTGCAAAGGGCAATGGCGATCGACAAGGCAAAATATGTCGTGACCACGCCGGGGGCCACCGGCCCGGCGGCGGTGGCACGCGCTTTCGAAAACCAGGTGGCCTATTGCCGCGACAACCGCGCGGGGGTCACCGCGCTGGTCTGCCAGGCGGTTGGCGACCTGCTCGATACGGACCGCGGCGGCGCCTTCATGCGCCGGGTGCGCCGCTGGGCCGGTCCGCCGCTGGCCGATGCACTGCCTCTACGGGTAGCGGGGGGACTGCACGCCCTGCACCAGAGCGGGGAAGAGCCGGGCCTGTCGCCGATCTACGAAGGACTGGGCCCGAACAATGCCGCCGAACTCGTCGCTGCGGCGATCGAACGGCACGAAGCCTTCCTGATGCCGTGGCTCGACGGTCCGCCCCAGACCAACGAAGCCGGCCGGTCGGCCAGTTTCGCGGCGGCATTCCTGTGGCTGGTGGAACAGGGGCTTCCCGGCCATTTCGACCTGCTCGAGATCGGCTCCAGCGCGGGCGTCAATTTGATGATGCGGCGATATCGCTATGACCTCGGCGGAGTGTGCGTTGGGCCCAAGAATGCGCGCATGCGGATTGCGCCCGAATGGCGCGGCGCGTCCCCGCCGGACCAGGGGTTCGACATCGTCGGTGCGCAGGGCTGCGACGTGTCGCCGATCGACCTGACCGACGAAGGGCAGGTCGCGCGCCTGAAGGCGTATATCTGGCCCGAATTTACCGACCGCTTCGCCCGATTGGAGACGGCGATCGCGGCGGCGCACACCTTCCCGCCGGAGATCGAGCGCCGGCGGGCGGTCGATTTCCTCCGCGATCGGCTGGAACGTCCGCAGGAACGAGGGACTACGCGGGTGCTGATGCATTCGGTGGTCTGGCAATACATTCCGCGCGACGAACGCGACCAGATCGTCGAATTGATGGAAGCCGCGGGGCAGCGCGCGGACTCCGAGACGCCGCTCGCTTGGGTCAGCCTGGAGGCCAACCGCGATACGCACCGGCATGAGCTGACCGCCAGCTACTGGCCCGCCGGCGATCTGAGGCGCAATCTTGCCACCGCCCATCCGCATGGCGCATGGATCGAATGGAAGGGCTGATCAGCCGGTTCGGCCAAGGAACGCGTCGGCCGCCGCATTGAACGCTTCGGGTGCTTCCCATTGCACGAAATGTCCGCAATCGGGGACCTGCACAACTTCGGGGTCGGCAACCATCTGGTCGAGCCCGTCCAGATTGGCGGAAGGCAGCGCTTCGTCGTCCATCGCCCAGATCACCAGCGTGGGTATCGCCAAGGTCGGCAGCGGGTAGGGCTGGTAGTCTTCGGGCAGTGCGTAGGGTGCATCGGGTGGCGGAACCGTCATCGGGCTGGCCCGGTAATAATTGAGCATGCCGATCGCCGCTTCCGGGTCGGACCAATCGCGCAGCATGGCCGCGGCTTCATCTTCTTCGACGCGCGCCATCACCTGTCCTTCGAACGCCTTCATCAGCAGTGGCCCGAGACCATGCTCGCGCACCAGCGCATCATTCGCGGGATCGCGGAAGGTCGTGAAGTACTGGCTCGCCTCGCGCTGCTGGCGATTGGTGTAGAGGAGCTTGGGAAACAGCACCGGATGCGGCGCATTGGCAATGATTGCGCGCGTGACGCGGCCGTTCGCCATGCCGCCATAGGCCACGCCCCAGGCGATCGCGCCGCCCCAGTCGTGACCGACGATGGTGAAAGTCTCGACCCCCAGCGCATCGGCGAGCAGGAACACATCACCCACCAGCTTGTCGGGCGAATAAGCTTCGACCTCTTGCGGTTTGGACGACCCGCGATAGCCGCGCTGGTCGGGCGCGATGCAGCGAAACCGGTCGGAGAAATGCGGGATCTGGTTGCGCCAGGTGCGGTGGCTTTCGGGAAAGCCGTGCAGGAAGATCAGCACGGGCGCATCGCGCGGGCCTTCGTCCACCACATCGAGTTCGATGCCGTTCGCTAGCACCACGCGCTTCTGCTCCAGCGGCATGCTCAACTGTCCGCCTTCATCTTGTCCATATATCCGGCCGCGACCATGCCCGCGACCTGGTCGAGCAGTTGATCGGGTGTCCGGCGCAGTTCGCCCATCGCCTCCTCCACGCCTTCGGCGACGATGATCTCGCGCTGGTTGGCCTTCACCGCGTCGACGATCCGTTTGGCGGCTTCATCCGGGGCAATGCCGTTATCGATCACCTTGTCGCTGCGCCCGCGCTTGCTGCCATCGGCGGTAAGCGCGTTGCGGCTGACATCGGTGGCGACCGATCCCGGGCACACGACATGCACCGAAACGCCTTGCTGCGACAGCTCGGCCCGCAGCGCGTCGGCATAACCGATGAGCCCGAACTTGGCCGCGCAATAGGCGGTGCGCATCGGCACGCCGACCTTGCCGGCGATCGAGCTGATGAACAACAGCGTGCCGCTCTGCCGCGCGACCAGATGGGGCAGCAGCGCCTGCGTCGCGGCAATCTGCGCGGTGAGGTCGATGTCGATGATCTCGCGGTATACCGCCATGTCGGTATCGACCGCCGCACTGCGCTGTGAAATACCCGCATTAGCGATAAAGATGTCCACGCCGCCGTGCCAGTCGATTGCCTGCTGCGTTGCGGCTGTCATCGCGGCCTCGTCGCGCACGTCGAAGGGCAGGATCAGCGTTTCGCTGTCGATATCGTCTGCCACTTGGGCCAGCCGTGCCGCGTCGCGACCCGACAAGATGATCCGCGCGCCGCGTGCCGCCCATTCACGCGCGAGCGCCGCACCAATACCGCTGCTCGCGCCCGTGATCCAGGCCGTCTTGCCTTCGAAACTCATCATTCTCCCCCCTCAAGGATAGGTTACGGTCTTCGGCGCGCCCTCGGGAAGCGGGATCCGTTCCTCCTCGTCGCCCGGGACCTTGTCGAAGCGCTGTTCGCGCCAGTCTTCCTTGGCCTGTTCAATTCGGTCCCGCCTCGAACTGACGAAATTCCACCAGGCATGGCGCTCGGTTGCAAATGCCTCGCCGCCCAGCAGCATCACTCGCGCACCGCTCTTGCTCGCCAGCGTCATGTCGCGTCCGGGCTGGAGCACGGCGAGCTCGAATTCCTTCAGCGCGTGGCCATCGACGCTCGCGTCGCCGCCGACCAGCATGACCGCGCGTTCGTCGGCGTCGTCTTCAAGCGGGATCGCGCCGCCCGCGCCCAGCACGATTTCGGCATAGATCGTCGCTGCGTGAGTGGTCGTCGGCGCGCGTTCGCCCCACAATTCGCCCATGATGACGATCGCCGTTGCGCGCCCGTCCTCGATCACCGGCAGTTCGGTAATCGCTTCGAAGGCGGGATCGATTTCCTCGCGCCCGTCGGGCAGCGCCAGCCAGGTCTGCATACCGTACAGTTTCGGTCCGCCCCTGCGTTCCGCATCGGGTGAGCGTTCCGAATGGACGATGCCGCGGCCGGCGGTCATCAGATTGACCTGTCCGGGCCGGATGGTCGAAAACGTACCGAGGCTGTCGCGGTGGTCGATCGCGCCTTCGAACAGCCAGGTCACCGTGGCAAGGTTGATATGCGGGTGCGGGCGGACATCCATGCCCGCGCCAAGATCGAGCTGCGCGGGGCCGAACTGGTCGACAAAGATGAATGGCCCGACCATGCTGCGCTGGCGCGCGGGCAGCACGCGGCGGACCGTGAACTGGCCGAGATCGTGCGTAGTCGGGACAAGGACCTGGTCGATCTGGCTCATAGTCGCGAACCTCCTAGCTGGTTGGGGCCGAGGCCTGGATGGCCAGCGCGTGGACGCGTTCGCCAGGGATGTCGCCAAGCGCCCGGTTCACCATCCGCTGGCGTTCGAGTCGGCTCTGGTCGGCAAAGGCGGCGGCTTCGATCACTACGGTGAAATGCGATTCGCCGCTGCCATCGTCGCCCGAGTGGCCGGCATGCTTCGCGCTGTCGTTGATTACCTCGAGCCGGGTCGGCGCGAAGGCCGCGGTCAATAGGCGCTCCATTTCCTGCTGCACGGATCCTGTCACGGGTAGGTTTCTCCTCTCGGGGGTTTTCTTAGCGCAATTCGCTCCCCATCCTAGAACGAATGCGCCAGACAAAGTTTCACGGACAATACGCAGGCACCGGCCGGGTCTGCGCCCACCCCACATGCGAGGAGCCCGGCGAGTTCCGCGCACCCAGCGGGCAGAGCCATGGTTTCGATGGCCCGGCCGAATGGCGCTGGCTGTGTCTCGACCACGTGCGCGAATTCAATGCCGGCTATGACTGGTTCGAGGGCATGAGCGCCGAGGAAATCTTCGCCGCGCAGGCTCCCGGCGCGGGCTGGCGCACCGAAAGTCCCAGTTTCCGTCCGACCGGCGGGGTCGACGGCATGCCGCGCTGGTCCGACTTCACCGATCCACTCGACGCAATCTCCGCGCGCGCCAGCGGTATCAAGAGCCGCGCGCGCCGCGAAGCCGAAATGGCAATGGACGGCCGGTTCAGCACGGCCGAGGCCAAGGCGCTTGAAACCATGGGGCTGGGCCTCGAAGTCGATCTGCGCGGTCTGCGCCGCCGTTATTCCGAACTCGTGCGTCGCTACCACCCCGACCGCAACGGCGGCGATCGCCAGCACGAAGCCCGCCTCAACCGCGTGGTCGAAGCCTACCAGCTGCTGCGCAAATCGGGCGCATTCGTCTCGGGTGCGAAGTAGGCTTGCCGGCCAGTCGGATGGCGGGCAGCGATCAGGTCTGGCGAAACGCCCAGCGCAGCGTCTTTCCCATGCCCCAGGTCGCCGCGCGCGCGGGAATTGCCGCCAGCCCGGGCCGTTCGAGACCGAGCATCGAGCGCGCAAAGGGTGGCAGCAGCGCCACCGCTTCGGCGCCGAGCAGAGCCTGCACCGCGGGCGGGGCGCCCTTGGGGCGCTGGCCGAGCACCAGATCGGCGACCTCGCGCGCGGCGGGCGATGCGGCCAGATCGCCGCGCAATTCGCGGAAGATCGCCTCGGCTTCGGCGCGGTTCGTCGGCACCGGATCGGCGCCCAGCGCCAGTGCGATAACCGCGAACTGGCGATAGTATCCGTCCTGTTCGGCGCCCGGCATATCGGGCCGCACATGGCGCAGATAGGCGGCGAGGAAGCTGGTCGCTTCCGCCACATGCACCCATGCCAGCACGCGCGGATCGCTGGCGGAATAGGGCGATCCGTCGGGCAATGTCCCGCCGACTGCTGCGTGGATGCGGTTGACGCGGTCGATCGCCGCCTGCGCATCGTCCCGGTGGCCGAAGGTCGTCACCGCGATGAACCGTGCAGTCCGGCGCAGCCGTCCGTGCATGTCGCTGCGGAAGTTCGAATGGTCGAGCACGCCCTGCAGCGCATGCGGATGCAGCATCTGCAGCAGCAGACCGCGAATCCCGCCGACCATCATTGCCACGATATCGGCATGGACCATCCGGATCGGCGTGTCCCTGGCGAACAGCGCCTCGTCCGAAGGCGGGACCGGCTGCTGCCCGCTCTCCACGTCATTGAACACGCCGCGCACCTGCTCGACGAGCTTGAGGCGCAGGCGTTCGGACAAGGGGATCGACGGCATCGACGCGACTATGCGACCGCTTGCAAGGGGAGTCGAGGGATGCTTGGGCTGGGGTGCAATTTCGTTGCTTGCAGCTACCTATCCATCCCGCTACCCCGCCACACGCGATGAACGATATGACCGACAAGAGCTTCGACGCTTCCGCCAAGACCGTCCTCCCCGCGCCCGACACCACCGTCGACGTGCGCGAAACCTTCGGGATCGATATCGACTGGCAGGTGCCCGCCTTCTCCAAGCCGGATGAGCGCACGCCCGACCTCGACGAATCCTACGTGTTCGACCCGGACACGACGCTGGCGATTCTCGCGGGCTTCGCGCACGACCGCCGCGTGATGGTGCAGGGCTATCACGGCACGGGCAAGTCGACACATATCGAACAGGTCGCCGCGCGGCTCAACTGGCCGTGTATCCGCATCAACCTCGATGCGCATATCAGCCGGATCGACCTTGTCGGGCGCGATGCGATCGTGCTGCGCGACGGATTGCAGGTCACCGAATTTCGCGAAGGCCTGTTGCCGTGGGCGCTGCAGCACCCGGTGGCGTTGGTGTTCGACGAATATGACGCGGGCCGCCCCGATGTGATGTTCGTGATCCAGCGCGTGCTCGAACAGCAGGGTAAGCTGACGCTGCTCGACCAGAACCGCGTGATCCGGCCCGATGCCAATTTCCGCCTGTTCGCCACCGCCAACACGGTCGGGCTGGGCGACACCTCGGGTCTCTATCACGGCACGCAGCAGATCAACCAGGGCCAGATGGACCGTTGGAACATCGTTGTCGGCCTCAACTACCTGCCCGCCGAAACCGAGCAGAAGATCGTCGAGGCGAAGAACCCCGATATCGATCCCAAGGTACTCGCCGACATGATCAAAGTCGCCGATCTGTCGCGGCAGGGGTTCATCAATGGCGATATCTCCACGGTGATGAGCCCGCGGACGGTGATCACCTGGGCGCAGAACTACGCCATCTTCAAGGATGTCGGATTCTCCTTCCGCTTGTCTTTCCTCAACAAATGCGACGAGGAAGAGCGCATGCTGGTGGCCGAATACTACCAGCGCGTGTTCGGCGACGACCTGCCCGAGAGCGTGGTTGGAAAATCTGCGTAAAGCGGGGTTAATCCGCGCTCCCCTATCCATCGCTGTATTGTTAAGTTAATACAGCAGGCGATGGGCATATTCGATTCCTTCCGGCGCAAGCCCGGGCCGCTGCCCGATCTACCCGGGCATCGTGGTTATTACGCGACGCATGATGCGCTCGATTACGACGATTGGGACAGCCGGCTCGATCGGCTCGACAGCGCGCTGGATGCCGAAGAAAAGAAGCGCACGCGCTGGTGGCAGCGCGAGCACTGGACCGGCCGGCGCAAGCGCTGGTGGGCGCTGCGCATCCTCGCTGCCATCCTTGCCCTGTTCACCGTGCTCGCCGCGTGGCTCGCAATCACCGCGCCGCTGTCCAAGTCGCTCGAGCCGATCGCGGCCCCGCAGATCACGCTGCTCGCGGCGGACGGGACGCCGATCGCGCGCAACGGGGCGATCACTGACGAACCGGTCACCGTGTCGGCACTGCCGCCGCATGTGATCGAGGCGTTCCTGGCGACCGAGGACCGGCGGTTCTATTCGCACTGGGGTGTCGATCCGCGCGGTATCGCACGCGCGGCGCTGACGGGCACCGGCGGTGGCAGCACGATCACGCAGCAATTGGCGAAATTCACTTTCCTGACCCCTGAACGCACGTTGACGCGGAAGGCGCGCGAGGCGTTGATTGCCTTCTGGCTCGAAGGCTGGCTGACCAAGGACGAGATCCTCGGCCGCTACCTGTCCAACGCCTATTTCGGCGACAATGTGTACGGGCTACGTGCAGCCAGCCTGCACTATTTCTACCGCAAGCCGGAAAACCTCAAACCCAACCAGGCCGCGATGCTCGCGGGTCTGCTTCAGGCGCCCAGCGCCTATGCCCCGACAAGGCATTACGACCGCGCCGAACGGCGCATGCGGATCGTCGTGCAATCGATGGTCGACGCCGGCTATCTGACCACGGCGGAAGCGCGCGCGATGAAGCCGCCCGCGCTCGACGTGCGGACGCGCAACGACTTGCCCACCGGGACCTATTTCGCGGACTGGGCGCTCCCCGAGGCGCGCGCGCTGACCGAGCAGGGCTATGCGCGCCAGACGTTGACTACGACGCTCGACAGCCGCCTGCAGAACATCGCCCGGCAGGTGACCGCTGCTGCACCGCTGGGCGAAGCGCAGGTCGCGTTGGTGGCGATGCGCCGCAATGGCGAAGTGGTGGCGATGATCGGCGGCAAGGATTACGCGAAATCCCCGTTCAACCGGGTGACGCAGGCCAAGCGACAGCCGGGCTCGACCTTCAAGCTGTTCGTCTATCTGGCAGCGCTGCGCGCCGGGTGGGATCCCGACGACAGGATCGCCAACACCGAGATTGCCGAAGGCAGTTACCGCCCGCAGAATGCGCGTGGAAGCTATTCGGAGAGCCTCACGCTGGAGCAGGCCTTTGCGCAGTCGAGCAATGTCGCTGCGGTGCGGTTGCTGGGCGAAGTCGGCAGCGAGAAGGTCATCGCCACCGCACGCGATCTGGGCGTCACCTCGCCGCTGGCGAAGGGCGACCCAAGCCTGGCGTTGGGCACTTCGACGATGACGTTGCTCGAACTCACCTCCGCCTATGCCGGGGTGGCCGCCAATGCACTGCCTGTCGAACCGCATGCCTTTGCACGCGAGGAACGCGGCTTCTTCGAAAACCTGTGGGACGGCCCTTCGAGCCTGTCATCCTCGACGCAGTCGGACATGGAACAGATGCTGCGTTCGGCGATCAATTCGGGCACCGGCCGGGCGGCGATGCTGCGCGGCCCCAATTTCGGCAAGACCGGAACCACGCAGAACAACCGCGATGCGGTGTTCGTCGGCTATGCGGGCGATCTGGTGGTCGGCGTATGGATCGGCAATGACGACAATTCGCCGCTTGCAGGCGCGATCAGCGGTGGCGGCCTGCCCGCGCGCATCTGGCGCGACTTCATGAACCGGGCGCTGAACGCCGCGCCTGCGCCAAGCCAGCCGGCCCCGCGAGAACAGACCGATCCGGGCGGACCGATCGAACCGCTCGACGTGCCGGACCTGGGCGACATTCCGCTCGGCGACGGCAGTTCTCGGCTGCGCATCCGTGATGGCGAAGCCATTCTCTCGACCGAGATCGACGGCATACCCGTCGACATCAGCATCGGCGACCAGGGTGTCGCAGTGGACGAAGCGGCGATCGAGGAAGCGCGGCGGTGGGCGGACGAACGTCGCTACGAAGCCATTCGCGAACGGCGCGACGAGCGGCTTCGCGAGCTGGAGGATGCGCGCAATTAGTTGGTAGGCTCGGCCATCAGGACGTTCATTACAGCGGTTGCTATCGGACGGCTGCGATCGTCCTGCCACGCCTCGACGGTGAGGTGCGCGCTGCGCCTGCCCAGCTTGGTGATACGCCCCGCAGCATAGCTCGTCCGACTTTTCCCGGCGGCGAGATACTGCACGGTGATATTGATCGGCTTGAGAATCGCCGCGCGCTGCTGCCGCGCGAGCTCTGCGCGTAGCACGGCATAGCCCGCGGTTTCGAGCAGGCCGCCGGTCGCGCCGCCGTGGTAGTGATCGGGCCGGCCCTCGACCAATTCGTCGAACGGCACCGACAGGATCGGGATGCCGTCTTCCCAGCTTTCCAGCGCGATACCGAGCGAACGGGCATAGGGCGTCAGCGCATCGATGTCGGAAATGTCCGCCATGTTCACAGCCTCGCCGTCGACGCGATCTTCATGAAGACCGCCTGGATATGCGCCACCGGATCACCGGCATCGCCATCATGCGCGAGGCCCCGGACGAACGCCGCGCTGCGCGTGAGGCGATAGCATTGCGACCGCCCGAATACGCTCGCGCCCTCGCGCGCGGGGCGCACGTAATCGACCCGCAGGTCGAGCGTTGCGATCGCCGAAAATTCGTCCATCGCGCGCCAGATCGCCATGCCGCTGGCCATGTCCATCAGGCTGAGGATCGGGCCCGATGCGAGCACGCGCTGGCCTTCTTCGCCCAGCAGGTCTTCGCGCCAGGGCAGTTCGAGTTCGACCCAATCGTCGCCATGGTCGGAATATTGCAGCCCCAGCCATCCGGGATGGCCGCGTCCCGTGAAGAAGGACGTCGCCTTGGACGGATCGAATTTTCGCGGCTGTTCGCTCATCTTGCGCTGCGATAGCCGGGCCGCTGGCGGTCTTACAATCTTTTAATTTCAACCGCTCACCGCAATGCGCCAGCTTCCGTTCCTGCAGATCGGGTGATCCTCACACGGTCCGCTGCATGGATGGAGACACGCATGGAATTTCCCAAGATCGACCTCGAAAGCCTGCCCGAACTCGACACCGCAATAGGTGTTTTCGGAAGCATTCCCGCATCGGGCGGAGGCGATACGGTCGTCAGCGTGATGATCTATCTCTTCGATCACATGATGGTCGATATGCTGCTTTAAGGGGGTGGGGGGATGCTGGTCGATCCGCGGATTGCCGGGCTGCGTGCCGACGATGGGATGCAGCAGGTCATGCGCCAGGCAGCCACGCGTGCGGTCCGGCGGTGCCGCAGCGACGAAGCCGTTCGCGGCGTCCTGGCGGCGCTCGACCGTTATGCGGCGGGCGATGACCTGGGGGATTGCCCTGCGCTTGCGGACGCGCTCGCCAGCGAGCCGGCTGCCCGCGCATTCCTGCGCCCGTATATCGCGCAATTGACCGCGCTGCAGCGCCGTTTCCCGCTGGTCGAACTGGGCATGCGGCACCAGTCGGCGCGGGGTTTCCATTCGCTCGAACTGGCGGGGCGGGGACAGGTGACGCTTGGCTTGGCGGTGCACGAATGCGCGCCGGAGGCGGGACGCTGCGATGTTGCGGCTTTCCCCGATGCCGAGCGGCACGAGCTGGTGATCGGCGGGATGGCCGAAGTCGAACTGCTGGAAATCCGCTCGGAGAACGGATCGCACGCCAGGATCGTGCGCACCGCAAAACGCGTCGCATCCGGTGCACGGGTGATACTCGCGGGCCATCGACAGGCGCGGATCCTGCGCCATGTGCACCGCCCGCTGGTCATGCTGCGGTTGGAAAAGACTGCGGCGAGGCCGCTTCCGACGCGCCAGTTCGCCATTTCCAGCGGCAAGCTGCTGCACCGTGCGCATGGCGATCGCAGCGAGAGCCGACAGGAGCTGATGTTCGCGCTGCTGGGCCGGATGCGCCGCGCAGATGCCGCACTGGCGCTTGCGCAGGCGACGCTGGCGGGAAGCCCCCATCTGCGCTGGCAGGCGCTGCGGGAATGCCTCGCGCTCGACAGCGCCCTTGGCCTGGTCGCGCTCGAGCGGATGGCAGCGGACCGCGCGGACCCGCTGTTCGGTCCCGCGTCGAGCTTGCGAGCGCAGCTGGCTGCGGCCTATCCTCAGCTGGACAGGAAGGGGCACGCCGTATGCCCCGCGTGATTGCGAATACGCAGGACAGCGCGGCCACGCTCGAAGAAACGGTCGAGGCAGTGGCGCAGGGGTTTGATCCGCAGGATGAATCCAGCCTGCTCGATGCTGCCGCCAGGCTGGAACGGCTGGGCAACAACCGCGATTTTCTCGGCGATCTGCTGATCGCGCAGTTGCGGGAGGGGTATCGCGATACGCTAGCAGAGGCCGCCTATGGCCCGCAGGTGATCGTCCTGTCGGCGCCGAGCGGGGGAAGCTTCCTTCGCGCCAATATCTGGCCGGGGGAAGGCGAAAGCTGCTTCCGCGCGAGCGGGGCCGGCAGCTTTGATTACGGCACCGCGCACGACCACAATTTCGATTTCCTCACCATGGGCTATTTCGGCCCAGGCTATCGCAGCGAATATTTCGAGATCGACTATCGCGAGATCGCCGGCTGGAGGGGCGAACGCGCTGCGCTGCGGTTCGTCGAATCCAGCACGCTGCATGAAGGGCGGCTGCTCCATTACCGCGCCCACCGCGATGTGCATGCACAATATCCGCCCGAGACGACTTCGGTGTCGCTTAATCTGATGCATATGCATGCGGGGCAGGGCTGGTATGACCAATATGGTTTCGATCTGCAGCGGCACCGCGTGACGGGGGTTCTCAATCCCGGTGCCAGCGAGACATTCCTGCGCTGCGCCGTCGCGCTGGGCGAGGACGAAGCGCTCGACCTGGCGCAGCAGTTCGGCCGCCATCATCCCAGCGGCCGCATGCGGCTCGCCTGTTTCGAGGCGCGAGCGGCGCGAATGGCGGACGACAACCACCGCGATGCGCTTTGGCGCGAGGCAGAGGCGGCAGGTAATCTGATGGTCGCGCAGGAAGCCCGCCAGCAGCGCGCCGCGCTCGAACCGTGAACCGGCGGCCGTGCCTGTGCCGAACGGGGTCCTGCGCGTTTTCAGCGAATCGCTAGAAACCGCCGCCCGACAGCGTATCGATCGCGCCTTGCAGGATCACGGCCGCGGCATGGCTGTCGATCCGCGCTGCGCGCTTGGCGCGGCTCATGTCCTGCCCGATCATCGCCGCTTCGGCGCTGGCGGAGGACCAACGCTCATCCCACAGCAAGACCGGCAGGTTGAGCGCTTCCGCCAGATTGCGGGCATAGGCGCGGCTGGCCTGCGCGCGGGGCCCTTCGCTGCCATCCATGTTGCGTGGCAGACCGATCACCACGCCGGCAATCGAGCGTTCGACCACCAGCGTGCGCAAGACACCGCAATCCTTGCTGAACTTGCTGCGGGGGAGCGACTTTCCGGCAGTCGCGTAGCGCCATCCGGCATCGCATGTCGCGACCCCGATGGTCTTCGTGCCCAGATCCAGCCCGAGCAAGGCGCCGCCATCGGGCAGCGCATCGCCGTAATCGAGCGCGTTGTCGCTTACGAGGCCCGTGCCGTCGCCCATGCTCTCACCCGTGCGATGACGTCCTCCTGCACATTCTTCCAGAACAGCGGAATATCGTAGACGTGGTAATTGCCGCCCGGCAGCACGCCCTGGCCGAGCTCGGGCGGGTCGCCGATATACAGCAGGCCGTTATCGCCGCAGCGCGCGGGCACCGCACCGGTCACCAGTTCGCCCTTCGACAGCGTGTCGTCGGGGACCAGCGTCCCCAGATTGGCGCTGGCGGGCGCAGTGCCATTGGTGCCTCCGGTGATCGGATTGACACACAGGATTGGCCCGTCGCCTCGCGGCTCGCCGTCATAGCCGACGGTCGCTTCGTAACGCCGCATGATCATGTCCGCATCGCCGTCGTCGGAAAAGGCCGACCACGCCAGCAGGCATTGCGGCTGCCCGGGTGCGGCGCAGGCGGGGAACGGCAGGACGGGCAGATCGTGTTCAACCGAAATTGGCCAGCCGGGCGCATAGACCGCGGCAACCCGTTCTGCGACCGGCGTGCCCGCCACCTTTTCCTGCAGCAGCCGCAGGATATGCGAGGCGCCCTGGCTATGCCCGGCAAGCACGATCGGCTTGTCGGCAGCGATGCTGTCGAGGAAATAGTCGAACGCCTGCGCAACATCGGCATAGGCAGCATCGATTGCCTGCTGCGCTTCGGGTCGGTCGGTCAGGAAGGCCCCCGCCGCGGCCTGCCGGTACTTGGGAGCCCAGATCTCGTCGGCGCGGTTGAAGGGGCTGGCAAGCCCGCGCAGGAACAGGCGGGCACGGTTGTCGGTCGTCGCGTCGCCCAGCGCCGCGTTCCAGTCGCCGCCCGCCTGGATATAGCTGGTCGGCGGGACGAAGAAGACGGCGAATTCGGGCAATGCCTGCGGATCGGCCGGTTCGCCGGTGACCGAACCCGTGGTGGCGAGCGGATCATTCCGGTCGAGGCTCTGTTCGGCGGCGGGCGCATCGGGCGAGGGGGTGCGGGCCGCCGGATCGGGGGCGGTCTCGGCGATCGCCGGCTGGTAGCGCGCCGGGTCGCCCGTGCCCAGTCCGGGCCGCGAATACCACATCTGCGGGTCCTGGTAGGCGTTGGCGGCGAGCGGGTCCTGCTCGACGAATTCGCCGCGCGGAACGAAGGCGATCTCGGTCGCCTCGCGCGACCAGATGGTCAGCGCAATCGATCCGACGATCACGAGAACGATGCATACGGCTATAAAATACAGGAACTTACGTGCCATTTACGGCTTCCTCTCCACGTTTTTCGCCGTTGGTCCTCTCGGCCCTGCGTTCGAGCGCGACCTTGATCATCGCGAGCAGGGGGTCGGCCAGGAACAGGCCGAGGATGCCGAACAGGATTCCCATGATCAGCTGGAATGCCAGCACCAGCGCGGGCGCCAGATCGACCGTTTTCTTGGCGATCATCGGGATGACGACATAGCCGTCGAAATTCTGGACGAAGAAATAGACCGCGATGGTGTAGATCCCCATCTCCACCCCGCCCGAGAACCCGACCAGCACCATCAACGCGCCCGAGATGATCGCTCCAAGATTGGGGACGAAGGCAAGCAGGCCGGTAAGGATCGCCAGCAGCGCGGCCATCGGCACTGCGCCGATTCCGATCAGCGGCGCGACCCAGGCCAGCATGATGTAGGTGAACACCGCTTCCACGACCATACCGAGCAGGCGCCCGGCCATCAGCCGCCGCATGGTGCTGCCCATCTTCGACGCGGTGACATAGAACCGGTCGCGATGTTCGCGCGGCAGCATCCAGGCGACACCGCGTTCGTAAAGCTGCGGATCGACCGCGACATAGATCCCGATGACCAGAATCAGCAGGATCGTCGCTGCCCCGCCGAGTATCCCGCCCAGGGCCCGGGTGACGGTGCTGATGCCGCTGCCGATATTGCCGAGATAGTTCTGCAGCCGCGCCTCTTCGATCGCGAACCCCTGCGTACGGGCCCAGGCGAACAGCTCGTTGATCTGGCGTTCGATGATGGCGGGAAATTGCGCAGCTTCCTGCGAAATGGTCGAGCCGGCGAAATAACCGAGCCACACCAGGAAGGCGAGCGTTCCCGCCAGCACGATGGCGACGCGCCAAACGCGGGCGATCGGCAGGACGCGGGCAAGCAGGCGCGCGCCGCCCTCGATCATCGAGGCGAACACCATCGCGCCGAAAATCACCAGCAGCGGCCGCGCGATCCACACCGCGAGCACCGCGGCGCCGACGATGCCGACCCAGACCATCGCGCGCGAGACTTCGTGGCGAATGCGTGGATCGTCGATCCGCGAAGGGCTGGTGCCGAGATCGTTGTCGCGGAAATCCTGCGTGTCGTCGGCCATACGCTTCCCCTGTGTGGTCAGGACCCTAGCGCTCGGCAGCGGGTTTTCGTTCCGCGATCGCCGGGCGCAGGGTGGACCACGCGCGGCCTTCGCGCAGGCTCGTCCACCAGGTCACTGGATTGAGCGAGGTCGTGCCGTCGAGCGAGAAGGTGATGAATTCCGCGCGCCCGCCGATATTCTCCAGCGGAACGGGGCCCAGCAGGCCTTGCGGATGCGCAAGTTCGCGGCTGTCGGAGGAGTGATCACGGTTGTCGCCCATCACGAAGACATGGCCTTCGGGAATCGTGATCTCGGCAAAATTGTCGAGTTGCTGGTTCTGGTGGTCGATCACGAGATAGGTGGCGCCATTGGGCAGCGTTTCACGCAGGACCGGTACGCGGCAGACGTCGTCCCCCGCAGCGTTTTGCGCGCGGAAATCGTCGAACCCGAAGCCGTCGCAGCGCGAATTGGCGTCGAGCGGCAGTGCGATCGCGGGCTCGACCTTCTGTTCCACCGGTGCGCCGTTGAGGATGATGCGCCCGTTCTGGACCGCAATCCGGTCGCCCGGCAACGCTACCACGCGCTTGATGTAATCCTCGTCGCGTTCGGGATGCACGGGAATGACGATATCGCCATATTCGGGTGTCGATCCCATCACCCGCCAGTCGCCCCGCGGGGCGAGGTGGAAGCTGACCGAGCTCCAGTTCCAGCCATAGGGATATTTGCTCACCACCAGCCGGTCGCCCACCAGCAGGTTCGGCATCATCGATTCCGACGGGATGTAGAACGGTTTGGCGATGAAGCTGTGAAAGGCGAACACCGCGAACAGCATCACGGCCAGCCCGCGGATTTCGGCGATCCAGTCGACCTTGTCGTCGGATGTGTCGGTTTTGGTTTTCACTGCTGCCGTGCCGCTGGTCACTGGGGGAGGGCCTCGATGATGACGTAGGCCTGCGCCCATGGATGGTCGTCAGTGAGGGTAAGATGAATGCGCGTCTCATGGCCGGGCGGCACCATTTCCGCAAGCACGATCGCCGCGCCCCCGGTCAGCGACAGCGTCGGAGCGCCCGAGCGCGCGTTGACCACGCCGATGTCCTTCATGAAGACCCCGCGGCGAAACCCGGTGCCGACCGCCTTGGAGAACGCCTCCTTGGCGGCAAAGCGCTTGGCATAGGTACCCGCGATGGTGAACGGGCGCCGCCGCGCCTTGGCGCGTTCGATCTCGGTGAAGACGCGGTTTTCGAAGCGTTCGCCGAAGCGGTCGAGCGAGTTCTGGATGCGCTCTATATTGCAGAGGTCGGAACCGAGGCCGATGATCATGCGCGTGCTTCGTCCATCAGGTCGCGCATCCGCCGGACCGCAGCTTCCAGCCCGACGAAGACCGCTTCGCCCACCAGATAGTGGCCGATGTTGAGTTCGGCGAGTTCGGGGATGGCGGCGATGGGCTTTACATTCTCGTAGGTGAGACCGTGGCCGGCATGGGGTTCGATACCCATTTCGCGGGCGAGTTTCGACATGCGGGCGATCCGTTCGAGTTCGCGCGCGGCGCGCTCGTTGTCGCCGTCGAGGCCGGCGTGGGCATATTCGCCGGTGTGGAATTCGACCACTGCCGAACGCAGCCGCTGCGCTGCTTCGAGCTGGCGTTCGTCCGCCTCGATGAACAGCGACACGCGAATCCCGTGGTCGGCCAGCTTCCACACGATCGGCGCGAGCTGGTTGTGCAGCCCGGCCGCATCGAGCCCGCCCTCGGTGGTGCGTTCCTCGCGTTTCTCGGGCACGATACAGGCGGCATGCGGCTTGTGCGCAAGCGCGATCGCCAGCATCTCTTCCGTGCCTGCCATTTCCAGGTTCAGCGGCAGGTCGGTAGCCTTCTGGATCCGTTCGAGATCGTCGTCGCGGATATGCCTCCGGTCTTCGCGCAAGTGGGCGGTGATCCCGTCGCCGCCGACCGCGGCTACGATCTCGGCCGCGCGCACCGGGTCCGGATGATCGCCGCCGCGTGCGTTGCGGATCGTGGCGACGTGGTCGATATTGACCCCGAGGCGCAGCCGTTCGCTCACGCCTTGCGGCTCCCAGGTTTGGTCACGGGGATGGCCGCCAGTTCCTCGGGCAGCTCGTCATCGGCATAGGTCGGGAAATTGATGTCGATCAGGGGATAGAACGGCACGCCGAGTTCGGCTGTGCCATTGCTGCGATCGATCAGGGCGACTTCGGCGACCACCTCGCCGCCTTCGCGCGCAACCGCGGCAATCGCCTCGCGGCTCGACAGGCCGGTGGTGACCACATCCTCGACCATCAGCACCTTGGCCCCGGGCTCGAGCCGGAACCCGCGCCGCAAGTGGAATTCGCCATCGGGCCGTTCGAGGAACATCGCGTCCTTGCCCAGCGCGCGGCCCATTTCCTGGCCGATGATGATGCCGCCCATCGCCGGGCTGATCACGACATCGATCTGGCTCCGTGTTTCGCGCGGGATCTTCTGCGCCAGCGCAAACGCCAGCCGCCCGGCGCGGTCGGGGTTCATCAGCACGCGTGCGCATTGCAGATAGTGGCCGCTGTGCCTCCCGCTCGACAGTTTGAAATGGCCTTCGAGCAGGGCTTCGCTGGCGCGGAATTCGTGGAGGATTTCTTCTTCGGTCATGATGCATCGGTCCAAAGCGCCTCGCGCCCGATTGCGCAAGAGGCAAAGCTGGTTGCACATTTTTATCGGCCACCCGCTTGAGGCATCTGCATTCCCTGCCTATAGGCGGGCGCAATCGGGCCCAAAACGAGGGCGTTTCCGCCATGCAGGCGGTATTTGACTGCGCCGGCGGGCCCGTATCGAGACACGACACGAAAGAGTGCCAAGACGATGAAAATTCTCGGCTCCCTCAACGGGTTCCAACGGATCGCAGCCAGCCTGGCCATGGCCGCTACGCTGGCCTTCGGCGCACCGGGCGCAATCGCGCAGGATGCGGCTACCGCACAGCTCGAAGCTGTCGATCCGGCCGTGGCTGCCGATGCCTCGAACGAAGACGTGGCCGCCGGTTCGAGCGCCTACGTCCCGATGAAGCCGACCGAAGGCAAGGGTATGCCGGTGGCTGCGGGCATCGATGTGCAGGACCAGTTCTCGCCCATCGGCCAGCAGGCCAATGCGCTGCATATCGGCCTCGTCTGGGTCATGGCGCTGATCAGCCTCTTCGTGCTGGCGCTGTTCGTCTACGTCATCCTGCGCTTCAACAAGCGCGCCAATCCGGTGCCGTCGAAGACCAGCCACAACACCACGATCGAAGTTATCTGGACCGTGGTTCCTGCGCTGATCCTGCTGGGTATCGCCGTGCCGTCGATCGGCCTGCTGAGTGCACAATACCAGTCGCCGCCGAAGGATGCGATCACCGTCAAGGCGATCGGTTACCAGTGGTACTGGGGCTACGCTTATCCCGACAATGGCGATTTCGAAGTCGTCTCGAACATGCTGACCGAGGAAGAGGCCGCTGCGCGGGGCGAACCGCACCAGCTCGCGGTCGACAATCGCATGGTCGTGCCGGCGGGTGTCCCGATCCGTTTCCAGACGACCGCTGCCGACGTGATCCACTCGTTCGCCGTGCCCAGCCTGTGGTTCAAGCTCGACGCCATTCCCGGTCGCCTGAACGAGAAGATTCTCCAGATCGATGAGCCCGGCGTCTATTACGGCCAGTGTTCGGAGCTTTGCGGCGCGCGTCACGGTTACATGCCGATCGCGGTCGAGGCGCTGCCGATGGACCAGTACAACGCATGGGTGCTTGCCCAGGGCGGGACGATCGCAGGCGCTGCCGATACCGGCATCGCAGCCGATCCGGCCGCCGCGCCCCTGCAGGAACCCGAAAGCGCGGTTCCCGGTGCCGCCGGTGCCGGCGCAGCCCCGACCGTCTAAGATTTACGTTTAGCTCGAGAGTATAGCACGATGGCTACCACCGCCGACAGCTTCCAGGCCCACACCGAAGACCATGCGCATGACGACCATCATGTGCCCGGGTTCTTCGCGCGGTGGTTCATGTCCACAAACCACAAGGACATCGGGACGCTCTACCTGATCTTCGCGATTATCGCGGGGATCGTGGGTGGTGCGATTTCGGGCATCATGCGTCTGGAACTGGCCGAGCCCGGCATCCAGTATCTGCAGTGGTGGGCCGAATTCATGGGCGGCACGTCGGACTTCGATACCTCGCTGCACATGTGGAACGTGTTCATCACCGCCCACGGCCTGATCATGGTCTTCTTCATGGTCATGCCCGCCATGATCGGCGGCTTCGGCAACTGGTTCGTGCCGCTGATGATCGGCGCGCCCGACATGGCCTTCCCGCGCATGAACAACGTCAGCTTCTGGCTGACCGTCGCCGGCTTCGTCTCGCTGCTGTTCTCGCTCTTCGTGCCGGGCGGTACGGGGCCGGGCGCAGGCACGGGCTGGACCGTCTATGCGCCGCTCTCGACCACCGGCTCGCAGGGCCCCGCAGTCGATTTCGCGATCTTCTCGCTTCACCTTGCCGGTGCCGGTTCGATCCTTGGCGCGACCAACTTCATCACCACCATCTTCAACATGCGTGCGCCGGGCATGACCCTGCACAAGATGCCGCTGTTCGTATGGTCGGTGCTGGTCACCGCCTTCCTGCTGCTGCTGGCGCTGCCGGTGCTTGCAGCCGCAATCACCATGCTGATCACCGACCGCAACTTCGGAACGACCTTCTTCGATCCGGCCGGGGGCGGCGACCCGGTGCTGTATCAGCACCTGTTCTGGTTCTTCGGTCACCCCGAAGTCTACATCATGATCCTGCCGGGCTTCGGCATGATCTCGCAGATCGTCTCGACCTTCAGTCGCAAGCCGGTCTTCGGTTACCTCGGCATGGCCTATGCCATGGTCGCCATCGGCGTGGTCGGCTTCGTCGTGTGGGCGCACCACATGTACACCGTCGGTCTCGACGTGAACACGAAGATGTACTTCACCGCCGCCACCATGGTCATCGCAGTGCCGACCGGGGTGAAGATCTTCAGCTGGATCGCCACGATGTGGGGCGGGTCGATCGAATTCAAATCGCCCATGGTGTGGGCGATCGGGATGATCTTCCTGTTCACCGTCGGCGGTGTGACGGGCGTGTACTTGGCCAATGGCGGTGTCGACGATGTCGTCCACGATACCTATTTCGTGGTCGCGCACTTCCACTACGTGCTGTCGATGGGTGCCGTGTTCTCGCTCTTCGCCGGGTTCTATTACTGGTTCCCCAAGATGAGCGGCCGGATGCACTCCGAACTGCTGTCGCACCTGCACTTCTGGGTATTCTTCATCGGCGTGAACGTGATCTTCTTCCCGCAGCACTTCCTGGGCCTGCAGGGCATGCCGCGCCGCTATCCCGACTATGCCGAGGCCTATGCCTACTGGAACGAGATCAGCTCGATCGGCTACATGATCATGGCGGCTTCGATGGTCTTCTTCTTCGTCAACATCGTCTACGCCTTCGTGGCGGGCAAGAAGGTCGGCAACAATCCGTGGGGCGAAGGCGCCACCACGCTCGAATGGACGCTGAGCAGCCCGCCGCCGTTCCATCAGTTCGAGACGCTGCCGGTGATCGAGGACCATCACACCGCTCACGATCACATGAGCAAGCCGCAGCCCGCTTAAGCAGCTGCGAAAGACTGGACACGAAAGAGCGGCCGGTCCCATGGTGGACCGGCCGTTTTTCTTTGCTTGCCCGGAGCCTGAGCGAATGCCCCAAATGCGTACCATCGATACCGGTTCAGCCAGCCTGCGCTGCGCCGTCGAAGGCGAAGGCCCGTTGGTCATCATGGTCCACGGCTTTCCCGAGAGTTGGTACAGCTGGCGGCACCAGATCGGCCCCGTCGCGGACGCGGGTTTCACCGCCTGCGCGATCGACGTGCGCGGTTACGGCGGATCGGACAAGCCAGAGCCGGTTGGCGCCTATGCCATGGAACATATCGTCGGCGATCTGGTGGGCCTGCGCGAAGCCCTTTCGCCCGGCGCCCCGGCGGTGCTTGTCGGCCACGACTGGGGGGCGCCGATCGTGTGGAATTCCGCGCTGACGCATCCCGGTCATTTTCGCGCGGTGGCGGGGCTGTCGGTCCCGTTCGCCGGCGTGCCGAACCGGCCATTCACCGAAGTCTTTCGCGAACATTTCACCAGCCAGGGCAAGTTCTTCTACCAGGAATATTTCCAGGAGCCGGGAGTGGGCGAGGCCGAAGCGGAACGCGACCCCCGCGATTTCGTGCAGCGGATGATGTATTCGATCAGCGGCGATGTGCCGCCGGGCGACTATTGGGACAAGCCGCTGGGTGCGACTTTCCTCGAGGGGCTGCCCGATCCCGCGCCGGTAGCCTGGCTGACCGAGGACGACCTCGATTTCTACGAGGCCGAATTTCGCGCGTCGGGCTTTCGCGGACCGCTCAACCGCTATCGCAACCATGAAACCGACTTCGAATGGCTGCAGCAGTGGAACGGCAAGCGCATCGAGCAGCCCGCCCTGTTCATCGGCGGAACCCGCGATCCCGCTACCTTCCTGTTCGGCGCGATCGAGGATCCGGTGGCGCTCATCCGCATGTTCGCACCGAGCATCGAAGGTCACGTGCTCGACGGCGTCGGTCACTGGACGCAGCAGGAACGGCCCGAAGCGGTAAATACGATCCTGATTGACTGGCTAAAGCGCCTGTAACGCCTTATATGGCGACCGATCCCATGACCCAGACCGTCCCCACCCAGCTCCCCGCCGAATGGCGCGATTTCTTTGCGCTGACCAAGCCGCGCGTGATGAGCCTGGTTATCTTCACCGGCCTGTGCGGGCTGCTCGCCGCGCCGGGCACTATCAACCCCATCCTGGGCTTTACCGCGGTGCTGTGCATCGCGCTGGGTGCGGGCGGGGCAGCAGCGCTGAACCAGTGGTGGGAAGCCGACATCGACGCGGGGATGAAGCGCACTGCGGCCCGCCCGCTGCCCGCGGGGCGGATGAACCGCACCGATGCGCGCGACTTCGGCGTCCTCATCGCTGCCGCTTCGGTGATGATCATGGGCTTGGCGCTCAACTGGCTGGCGGCCGCGATCCTGGCGTTTTCCGTGTTCTATTACGCGGTCATCTACACGGTCTGGTTGAAGCCGCGCACCCCGCAGAACATCGTGATCGGTGGCGGGGCGGGGGCCTTTCCGCCGCTGATCGGATGGGTCGCGGTGACCGGCGATATCACGCTGATGCCCGTGCTGCTGTTCCTCATCATCTTCATGTGGACGCCGCCGCATTTCTGGGCGCTCGCGCTGTTCGTGAAGACCGATTATGCCAATGTCGGCATTCCGATGATGCCGGTCGTCCGGGGTGAAACCTCGACGCGCCGTCAAATCCTCGCCTATGCCGTATTGCTCGTGCCGGTCGCGGCCGCGCCGTGGTTCATCGGCGGGACGGCTTACGTTTACGGTGTTGCTTCGCTTGCGCTGTCGCTTGCCTTCCTTGCGCTTTCGGTTCCGGTCGCTTTTCGGCAGACTGGTGCCAATGACACGATGAAGCCCGAAAAGCGCATGTTCGCTTTCAGCATCATCTATCTGTTCGCCCTGTTCGCCGCGCTGGTGGCCGACCGGGTAATGGCCAATCAGGGATGGATCGCATGACGCCCGAAGAAGAAACCGAATTCAAGCGCCGGCAGAAGAGCCGCAACCTCGTGGTTGGCGGTATCCTGCTGTTCCTCGCCGTTCTTTTCTATGTGATAACCATCGCTAGGATGTGAGCTTCGCCATGACCGCTGCTACTCTCGATACCCGCAAGAACCGCACCGCTCTGCTCGCTTTCGGCGGTGCACTGGCCATGCTCGGTTTGGGCTACGCAGCAGTGCCGCTCTACCAGCTGTTCTGCCAGGTCACCGGCTTCGGGGGTACGACGCAGCGCGCGACCGAGAGCGATGCGGCCATCGCCGAACGTCTTGGCGCCAGTGCCGGCGGGCGGACGATCTCGATCCGTTTCGACGGGACGACTGCGGGCGATGTGCCCTGGAGCTTCCGGCCCGAACAGGTCACCGACACCGTGACGATCGGTCAGCGCGACATGGCAATCTACCTCGCGAAGAATGAATCCGACGAGGCTATCACCGGGACCGCGACCTTCAATGTCGAACCCGAGCAGGCCGGGGCCTATTTCAACAAGATCCAATGCTTCTGTTTCACCGAGCAGGTGCTGCAGCCGGGGCAGGAAGTGCGCATGCCGGTGCTCTATTTCGTCGATCCGAAGGCGCTCGACGACCCCAACATGGACGGGGTGGAGCAGATTACCCTGTCATATACTTTCCACCGGGCGCTGGAATCTGCCGAGTAGCCCCTAGACCCCAGCGCATTGGCGCATTAAGGGCACCCGCAAAGCGAAACCCAGGACGCGAGTACTATGGCTGGCAACGTCAATCACGAATATCACATCCTCGAACCCGATATCTGGCCCTTCGTCGGCTCGTTCTCGGCGCTGACCTTCACCAGCGGCATGGTACTCTACATGCACGAAATGGCCAGCGCGCATCTCGTGCTCGGCCTCGGCATCGCCGGCCTGATCGCGACCTTCTTCGCCTGGTTCGGCAACATCGTGAAGGAAGCCGAACGCGGCGACCACACGCCGATCGTCCAGCTGCACATGCGCTACGGCATGATCCTGTTCATCGCCTCGGAAGTGATGTTCTTCGTCGGCTGGTTCTGGAGCTGGTTCGATTTCGCGCTGTTCCCGAGCGAGTTGTCCGATGTCGTGGGCGGGACTTTCCCGCCTGCTGCCATCGAATACGTGATCGATCCCTTCAGCCTGCCGCTGCTCAACACGCTGATCCTGCTGTGTTCGGGCACCACCGTCACCTGGGCGCACCATTCGCTGATCCACGGCGACCGCGATGGACTGAAGAAGGGCCTGTGGCTCACGATCATCCTGGGCGCCGTGTTCACCGCGATCCAGGCCTACGAATACGCCGCAGCGCCGTTCGAATTCGGCGGCAACACCTACAGCTCGGCCTTCTACATGGCGACGGGCTTCCACGGTTTCCACGTCCTCGTCGGAACAATCTTCCTGATCGTCTGCCTCGTGCGGACCTACAAGGGCCACTTTACCCCGCGCCAGCACTTCGGCTTTGAAGCTGCGGCATGGTACTGGCACTTCGTCGACGTGGTGTGGCTGTTCCTGTTCATCACCGTCTACGTCTGGGGTGGCTGGGGCGCCGCCGTCCATTGATGGCTGCCGACAGGCTCGAACAACAGGAAGGGCAGCCCGGCACCGCCGTGGCTGCCCTTCTTGGTTCTTGCCCCACGGTGGATAAACCAATGCCGACCCTGAAATCCTTCACGGGCGGAAATAGTCGCACCGTGATCCCGGAGAGCAGCGCGCTGTGAGACGCATTCCGATATTCGCCACGGTCATCGTAGCCGCCGCCATTGCGGTCATGATCGCGCTGGGTTTCTGGCAGCTCGGGCGGATGGAGGAAAAGGACGCGCTGATCCAGCGCGCCGAACGGTCGCTGGAGATGGCGGAGCCGGTCGGCTATCCGCGCGATCCGGCCCTGGCGGAGGAGTTGCTGTATCGCCGGACCGAGGTGACCTGCGCCGAGGTGGTCGGGATCAACACCGTCGCCGGGACCAGCCTGCGCGGCGAAAAGGGCGTCGCCCACCGCGCGACATGCGCGCTGCCCAGCGGCGAACAGGTCCGCATTGACCTGGGATTTTCGCGCAATCCCGCGCCGGTCGAATGGGCAGGGGGACCGGTTGGCGGCACCATTGCGCCGGGTGGCCGGATCGTCGCCTCGCAAGGCGTGGCCGGTCTTGCCCCGCTGGCGCCGCCTGATCCTCGCGATTTGCCCAACAATCACCTTGCCTATGCGGGCCAGTGGTTCTTTTTCGCGCTCACTGCGCTGATCATCTACATCCTCGCGCTCCGGCGCCGTGCCACGCGTGCTAGGGACGTTTAAAGAGCCGCTTGCTTGCCCGCCCCGGCATGCCCCGCTAACCGCCTATCCCGATGAAATATGTCTCCACCCGCGGCAGCGCTCCGTCGCTCGATTTCGCCGGCGTCACGCTCGCCGGTCTGGCCAGCGATGGCGGGCTCTATGTCCCGGCACAGTGGCCGCGCTTCACGCATGACGAAATCGCCGCGATGCGCGGTCTGCCCTACAGCGAACTGGCCGCGCGGGTGATGCAGCCCTTCGTCGGCGATTGCCTGACGCCCGAGCGGCTGCGAGAACTGACCGCCAAGGCTTATGGCCGCTTCGCCCATGCGGCCGTGACCCCGCTGACCCAGCTCGACGAGCGGCAATGGCTGCTCGAACTGTTCCATGGCCCTACGCTCGCCTTCAAGGACGTCGCGCTGCAATTGCTCGGCCTGTTGTTCGAGGAGTTCCTCGCGCGCGAAGATGGCAGCCTGACCATCGTCGGGGCTACCAGCGGCGATACGGGAAGCGCCGCGATCGATGCGGTGGCGGGGCTCGACCGGGTCGAGATATTCATGCTGCATCCCAAGGGCCGCGTCAGCGATGTCCAGCGCCGCCAGATGACCACCGTGCGCGCGCCCAATGTCCACAACATCGCGATCGATGGCAGCTTCGACGACGCGCAGGCGATGGTGAAGCGCATCTTCGCCGATCGCGACGTGACCGACACCCACCGGATCGGCGCGGTCAATTCGATCAACTGGGCGCGGTTGATGGCGCAGGTGGTCTATTATTTCGCCGCTGCGCTGCAACTGGGCGGGCCCGACCGCAAGGTGGCGTTCAGCGTCCCGACGGGCAATTTCGGCGATGTCTTCGCCGGCCATGTCGCGGCGCAGATGGGCCTGCCGATAGAGCGGCTGATCGTGGCGACCAACGTCAACGACATCCTGCACCGCGCGCTCAGCGCCGGCGACTATTCGGCCGGGGAGGTGACACCCACCGCTGCGCCCAGCATGGACATCCAGGTCAGTTCCAATTTCGAGCGGCTATTGTTCGATGTCGGCGGGCGCGACGGGATCGCTCTGGCCGAGCAGATGCGCGGGTTCGAAAGCGCACGCGCAATGCAGCTAACCAATGCGCAGCGCGAAGGCGCGTCTGCGCTGTTCACCAGCATGCGCGCCGACGAAGACGACATGGCGCGGGCCATGCGCTGGGCATGCGAGGATTGCGCGGAAATCGTCGATCCGCACACTGCGATCGGCTTGCACGCGGCGCGCGTGGCCGAACTGCCGCATGACGTCCCTGTGGTCACGCTGGCCACCGCGCATCCGGCGAAGTTCCCCGATGCGGTCGAGCGGGCGACGGGCACGCGGCCGGGGCTGCCGGCCCGGGTCGGCGATCTGTTCGCGCGCGAAGAAGCCTATCGCGAGCTTCCCGGCACCTATGAAGCCGTGCGCGACCATATCGTGGGGCATTCGGCCTGATGGCCCAAATGCGGCGCGATCCGGTGCTGATGGTCGGCGAAGGCTGGGACGCCTATCGCCTGCTCGACAGCGGGCACGGGCGCAAGTTCGAACAATATGGTGACTACCGCTTCATCCGCCCCGAACCGCAGGCGATGTGGTCGCCGCGCCTGCCCGAATGGGACGCGCATGGCGAATTCGTCCCCGGCAGCGACGAGGACGGCGGTGGCCGCTGGCAGTTTGCGCGCGACATGCCGCAGGATGGCTGGACGCTGCGCTGGGGCGACGAAGCGCGCTTCACGGCGCAATGCACGCCGTTCCGGCACCTCGGCTTCTTCCCCGACATGGCCCCGGTGTGGGAATGGATGGGCCGGCAACTCGGCGATGCACGCGATGCCGAGACGATGAACCTGTTCGGCTATACCGGCGTAGGCACGCAGGCGCTCAGCCGCTTCGGCCGTGTGACGCATGTCGATGCGAGCAAGAAATCGGTCGCTCAGGCGCGGGAGAACGCCGCCATGGCGGGGCTCGATGATCGTCCCATCCGCTGGCTGGTCGAGGATGCGATGAAGTACGCGGCACGCGAAGTGCGACGCGGGCGCCGCTATGACGGCATCATTCTCGATCCGCCGAAGTTCGGTCGAGGGCCGGATGGCGAGGTGTGGCGGCTTGAGGAAGGATTGCCGGAGCTCGTGTCCGATTGCCGCCAGTTGCTCGATGCCGACAGCCGGTTCCTTTTCCTGACCGTCTATGCCGTTCGCATGAGCAGCCTCAGCCTGGCCGGCCTGCTTCAGGAACTGTTCGCCGAACTGCCGGGCACGATCGAACATGGCGACTTGGCGGTGCAGGAGGATGGCAGCGGACGGCTGTTGCCCACCGCGATCTTCGCGCGCTGGTCGAATCCGCGCTAGGACGCTGCCCATGGACGATTCGCTGATCCTCGAAGTGGCCGATTTCGAGCACGACGTGCTCACCGGCATCTATTCCGAAGAGACCGGCCGGCCGCAGCCGCTGCGCTTTACCATCCAGGCGCAGATGAAGCCCCTGCGCCGCTATGATCCCGACACTTCGCTCGATCACTCGAAGAACTACATGGATCTCAAGTTTGCCGCCTCGGAAGCCTTGCCCGAGGGCGTTCATTTCAAGCTGATCGAGGCGGTCGCCGACCATGTCTGCGAAACGCTGTTCCTGCAGGACCGGCGCATTACCGCAGTGACGGTCAAGATCGTCAAGCTGGCGATTGCGGAGGCGGACGAGAAGATCGGCATCACGCTCCACCGCGAGCGGCGTGAATGAAACGGATCGCGATGGACGGCCTGCCTGGCGATCCGCTTGCGGCTGCGGCGCTGTTCCACGGACAATGGCTGCCGCTGGCGGAGAATGCCCTGGCCGGGGGCGATGATGCCGTCCTCGTCCTACCATCGGCCGATCACACCCACCGCGAATGGCGGCGGGCGATCGTTGTCGCCTTGGCGCGCAAGCATGCGCCGCGCCGGATCAACATGATCGCGGGGGAAGGCGCGGCGCTCGCCGCGATCGAAAGCTACCTTGCAACGGCGCCCGGCGTGACCGGCCAATATCTGGAAGCCTGAGCCATGGGCGTGCGTATCCTTTTCCTCGGTCCGTTGCGCGATCTCGCCGGGCAGGACGAATGCGAAGTCGCAGCGCCGCTCGGTTGGGACGGTCTGCTGGCCGCGGTGAACCCCGCGGTTGCCGAACAGCTGCGCGAGGCGCGGGTCAATCTGGCTTGCGCAGGCAAGGTGCTGGCGGATAAGACCCAGCTGTCGGCGCGGGATGGCGACGAGGTTGCATTGTTGCCGCCGGTGAGCGGTGGCTAGGCTCGTTCTCCAAACGCCGCTCGATGTCCGCGTGCTCGAGAAGGGGCTGTCCGTGGGAGAGGCGCTGGCCGCCTTCAACGCGGCACAGGGCGCGGCCGGGGCGGTGGTGTCCTTTTGCGGCAAGGTCCGGCCGGACGGCGACGTAAAGGCGCTCGAACTGACGCACTACGAACCGCTTACGCATAGCGGCATGCTGGACCTGGCGCAGGCGGCAAAGGTGCGCTTCGGGCTCGAAGGCGCGCTTGCCTGGCACCGCGTGGGGGTGATGACACCGGGTGAGGCGATCGTGCTGGTGGCTACCGCAGCACGGCATCGGCGCGATGCATTTGCCGGTGCCGATTACCTGATGGACCATCTCAAATCGGCGGCGTGGTTCTGGAAACGCGAGAAACGCGGCGATGCATGGCACTGGATCGAGCCGCGTAAACAGGATCATGCCGATCTGAAGCGCTGGAAATAAATTCCGTTCGTTGATCGAGATCAAGGAATCGCCGGCTGCTCGGGCGCATCAAGGCTCCAACAAAGGAGCCCGCCATGTCCAAGCATTTCACTCGCGAACTCGTTGCCGAACAAGCCGCCATCGTTGCGGCGCCCAAGACCATGCCCGAGACCGACCGCAGTTTCGAACTGCCCAAGGGTCTCTATATCGCGACGGTGGGCCTGTATCTGGGCTTTCTCGCAGTGATGGCTGCGGGTCTTTCGACGCCGGGGCTGATCATCCCGATGGTCATCTTCACGCTGTTTATCGTCGCCGGCTTCGGCCTGCCCGCGCTGTGGACACGGATCGGTCCCGAGCATCGCGGGCGCAACATGAGCTGGGCGAAGCTCGTAAGCCAGGGAATCGTCACGCATACGGGCCGCGTGAAGGCGGGGGACGCCGCGGTCCAGATGCTGATCCTGCCGGCGCTGATCTTCTGCTGGGGCATTGCCACGGTGACGATCGCCGCCTTCGTATAGGCACCTTTCCGGTGGGGGGGACGCGGGGCCGGGCAACCGGCTCCGCGTTTTTCGTATGCGCGATCAGCGGATTTGTGCGCGCAGCCTCGCCAGCACGTCGTCTTCCTCGCGCACCAGCGCGATGACGGTATCCCGCGCTGCTGCGATCGCGGCGCTGTCCTGCGCCTGGACGGTCGCAGCGGTATAGAGGATATCGAGATCGCCCAGCGCCGTCGCGGCAATGCTGCGCGCCGAATCGAGATCGGCGAGGGCCACTTGCGCCGTCGCCCAGCTATCGCTGCCGATCGCGCTGCCGGCGGCGGCGCCGACCCTGCGCTCGGCTGCCGGGACGGCACCGGTGAACTCGGCATGCGCCGCGCGCGCCTGCTCGACCAGTGCAGCAAGCCGCTCATCAAGGCTGCCCGACATCGTTACCGGAACTTGCGGAACCTCCAGCTGTCGCCCCGGGACGGGCTCGAATGTGCCTTCGGCGCGCTCCACATCGCGTGTAGCTAGCGAAGGGTAGCGTTCGGACGCGGTGCCCGCGCAGCCGGCCAACAGGAATATGGCGAGGGGGAGGGCGAAAAGCTTGCGATCGATCATCCTGTCTTCCATATCACGCAGGCCGCAGCGCACCAGCGGGGATGCAAAATTCCTCGCGGCGAGCGTTGACTTGCGGCAACCTATCGCTTAACGGCACGCTTCTTTCCGGGGCTGCTTCATGTAGCCTGACGGGCGCGCCGTGCATCGCAAGATCACGGCACAGCAATTTGAACGAGAGATAACCACCATGTTCGCAGTAGTGCGCACGGGCGGCAAGCAGTACCGGGTTGCCGCCGGAGACAAGATCGCGGTTGAGAAGCTGGCTGGCGAAGCCGGCGATACCATCACGCTGGGCGACGTCCTGCTCGCAGGCGAAGGCGATTCGCTTTCGGATGCCGGCAAGGTTACCGTTTCGGCGGAGATCATCGCACAGGCCAAGAGCGAAAAGGTGATCGTTTTCAAGAAGCGTCGCCGTCACAACTATCGCCGCAAGAACGGTCACCGCCAGCAGATGACGCTGCTGCGGATCACCGACGTCGGTGCCGGTTCGGCCAAGAAGGCCGCGCCGAAGAAGGAAGCCGCTCCCAAGGCCGATGCCGCGGAAGACAAGGCTCCTGCCAAGAAGGCTGCGCCCAAGAAGGCCGCTGCCAAGACGACTGAAGCCAAGAAGTAAGGAGCGCGGACGATGGCACATAAAAAAGCAGGCGGTTCGTCGCGTAACGGTCGTGATTCGGCCGGTCGTCGCCTTGGTGTGAAGAAGTTCGGCAGCGAGAACGTCATCGCCGGCAACATTATCGTGCGTCAGCGCGGCACCAAGTACTATCCGGGCAGCAATGTCGGCATGGGCAAGGATCACACCCTGTTCGCGCTTACCGACGGCAAGGTCCGCTTCCACAAGGGCAAGCTCGACCGCCAGTTCGTCTCGGTCGACATGATGGCCGAAGCCGCCGAGTAAACCGGACGCTCCGATAACGGGATCGTCCAAACGGGACGGTCCCAGCCGGGTCCACGATCCGGCAACCGAAGAGGGAGATGGGGCCGACCCGTCTCCCTCTTGTCGTTTCTCCTTCTTCAATTCCGCGGCGAAATTTTCTTTCGCCATCACGCAATTGTCACGCGTCCGGCCTAGGAGCCCGGAGCGTGGACCGAAGGGGAGATTACCTATGTTCCATGTGACCGAACGGCTGCTGTTGCGGCCGGCATGGCCCGAAGATGCCGAAGCGCTGCTGGGCGGAATCGCCGATGAGGCGATCGTCCGCAATCTTGCCAGCGCGCCGTGGCCCTATCTCCCCAAACACGCCCGCGAATTCGTCATGCGCCGGCACGACCCGCGCTATCCGGTCTTCCTCGTTACCCTGCCCACGGGCAGCGGCTCCGAAGTGATCGGCTGCATCGGCATCGATCCCTGCGACAGCGCCGATGCCGAGATCGGGTATTGGATCGCACGGCCCCATTGGGGCCAGGGTTACGCCAGCGAAGCGGGCCGCGGCGCGCTCGAAGTGGCCCGCCTTCTCGGCCACCAGCGGATCGAGGCGGGGCATTTCGTCGACAATCCGGCATCGGGCCGGGTGCTGCGCAAGATCGGCTTCCTGCCCACCGGCCGGGTCGCGCCCCGGGCGAGCCGTGCACGGGGCGGCGAAGCGCCCTGCAAGCTCTTCAGCCTCGACCTGCGCGCCGATTCCCGCGCGCGGCCGCAGGCCGCCTGAAGTCAGGCAAGAGAAAGGCCCCGCAGGCGCTGTACCTGCGGGGCCTTTCTTCGTTCAGCTACGAAGCCTTACTCGGCGGGCATCAGCGCGTCGCTGAAATCGCCTTCGTAGAGCTTGATCAATTCGCGGTCGTCGTGATCCCACGGGTGGAAGCCCGGCTTGAAATAGGCCAGCCACGCGGGGAATATCCGGCGCACGATGCCCGGGCTGACGGTGAGATATTTGAACAGGCCCCACTTCGCCTTCCAGCCGGTAATGCCGTCCTGTTCGAGCAGAGCGAGCGCATCGGCCCAGCGGTTCTTGAAGAAGCGCGCAGTAACCGTGAGCATGACGAGGCTGCGCACGCGCCAGCGCTTGCCTGCGGTCCAGTCCTTGGTGGCGTGGTTCCAGGTGTCGAAAGCGACGCCCTTGTGCTCGATTTCCTCGGCCGCATGCCAGCGCCACATATCGCGCACTTCCTTGTCGGCGGCGGCGAAATGCTTCGGATTGGCGAGGAATTCGGCTGCCATCATCGCGGTGTAATGCTCGAGCGCCATGGTCACCGCCAAGTTCGCGATAGCCGGGCGCCCCTTGGTCAGCGCGAGCAATTCCGCCACGCGCGCGTCGATCGTCTTGATGTCGTAGCCCGCGTCCTCGGCCAGCCGATTGAAGGCGATATGTTCGCGGGTGTGGTTGATCTCCTGCTTCACGAACGCGCGGATCTCGCTCTCGAGCTTGGGATTGGCGCCTTCGCGATGCGCCTTGACCGCCTCGATGAAGAAGGCTTCGCCGCGAGGGAAGGTGGCCGACAGGGCATTGTGCCAGGCAGTGCCGAACGGTTCGCCCGCCCACCAGCGCCGCGGGCTGGTGCCGCGATTGAAGCGCTCGTCGCGCACGGTGATGGTCAGATCGGCCGGGGTCGGCGCGGCGTCACGCAAGTCGGTATCGATCGTAACGGGGGCGTTCATCAAAAGCTCCTCGGGATTAACTGACATTGATGTAAGTAAGGCCTACTTACATTGCTGTCAATAAATTGGCGTCACGCCTTTCGCGGCCCTGCGCGATGGGTTACCGCACCGGTCAATGGCCACGCGCAAACGACTATCGCCCGAGGAATCGCGACTTGCAGCGCTCGAGGCGGCACGCGTGCTGTTGATCGAAGCGGGGCCGCAATCGGTGACGTTGAAGGCGGTGGGTGCGCGCATCGGCCGCACCCATGCCAATCTGCTGCACCATTTCGGATCGGCGGCGGGCCTGCAGAAGGCGCTGGCCGGCCATCTTGCCAAGACGGTTTGCGACACGATCATCGAGGCGGTCCGGGCGAGCCGCGCGGGTCTCGGATCGCCGCGCGAGGTGGTTGATCTGGCGTTCGACGCATTCGACAAGGAAGGCGCTGGCGCACTCGCCAGCTGGATGATCCTGACCGGCAACGAGGACGCGCTGACCCCGATCGTCGAGACCATCCATCAGCTGGTCGATGAAATCGCGCCCGAGGAAGCCGCGCATGGCGCTGCCCCGACGCAGGTGCATGAAGAGACATTGGCGCTGGTGCTGATGGCCATGGGCGATGCGCTGATCGGCACCGCGCTGTCACGCTCGCTCGGGCTTCCCGAAACAGCCGCGCGCGACCGGGCCGAGCGCATGCTCACCCGGTCGATGGATATCACTCTGCCGCAGGGCTGAGCGCGTCGCGCATCCATTCCGGCGCGCTGTCCGCGTCGATTGCATCCACCCGCAGATGGTCCACCGCCAGGCCGAGATCGGGGTAATCCGCCTTGCGTCGCTTGTCGTCGGAACGCTCGAGCGGGACCACCACCAGCCGCCGGTTGACCTTGCTGCGCCAGTTCATCCGGGCGGTGTTCTCCTGCCCGATATAGCAGCCCTTGCCGAAGCTGACGCCGTGCAGTTCGGCGGCGTTGGTTTCCAGCCACAGGATGTCGCCCAGTTCGGCCCGGCCTTCGGGCACGCCCAGCGCGAGGCGGTGCGCCCGCCAGTCGGCGTCCGCTGCTTCATCGCTGTCGGCAACTGGCGCCAGCCAGCGCTGGCCGAGCGCGGCCAGTCGCGGGTCGGCAGCACCGCCATCGCCCATCTCAGCCTGCCAGTGCACGGCCACGCCTGCATCGACCGCGATCGCGATTTTGCGGCGCAGGCGGTAGAGCGACAGCCGCTTGGCCAGATCCTCGGCCGCATCGGCTTCGCAATCGATCAGCACTTCCCCGGCGGCGCTGGGCCATACGAGGAAATCGAACAGCGTCTTGCCCTGCGGCGTTAGCAGGCCGGCATAGGCGGGCAGGGTTCCCGTGACATCATTCGTCACCAGCCCCTGCAGGAAGGCAATGACGTCTTCGTCGGGGTCTTCGCTGGTGAGGCGGACGATGGCTCGGTCGAACAGGCGGGTGGCAGTCATGGGTGACAGATAGGCCGCCCGACGCCATAGGCAACCACATGGTCGAATCGCTGACAATCCGCCGCCCCGACGACTGGCATCTGCATTTCCGCGATGGTGACACGATGCGCGCCGTCGTCCCGCAGACCGCGCGCCAGTTCGCCCGCGCCATCGTGATGCCCAATCTGGCGCCGCCGGTGACCACCACCGCGCTCGCCGCGGCCTATCGCGACCGAATTCTAGCCGCAGTGCCCGCGGGCCTGGATTTCACTCCGCTGATGACCGCTTACCTGACCGACGAGAGCGACGCGGACGATCTCGCCGTAGGCCATGCCGACGGCGTGCTGACCGCGGCCAAGCTCTATCCCGCCGGCGCTACCACCAATTCCGCGCACGGCGTTACCGACGTCGCCAACATCATGGGCGTGCTCGAACGTATGGCCGATATCGGCATGCCGCTGTGCGTCCACGGCGAAGTGACCACGCCCGATATCGACATCTTCGACCGCGAGGCGGTGTTCATCGACCGCGTGCTGCAGCCGCTGGTCGATCGGCTACCTACGCTGCGCGTGATCTTCGAGCATATCACCACCATGCAGGCAGTCGGCTTCGTGGAAAGCGCGGGTCCCAATATCGCGGCGACGATCACCCCGCAGCACCTGCAGATCAACCGCAACGATATCCTGGTCGGCGGTATTCGCCCGCATCTCTATTGCCTCCCGGTGGCCAAGCGCGAACAGCACCGGCTGGCGCTGCGCGGCGCGGCGACCAGCGGGTCGGCCAAGTATTTCCTCGGCACCGACAGTGCGCCGCACCACCGGCATACCAAGGAAACCGCCTGCGGCTGCGCTGGCATCTTCAACGCGCCCTTTGCGCTGGAAAGCTATGTCCAGGTGTTCGAGGACGAGGGCGCGCTCGACCATTTCGAAGCCTTCGCCAGCCTCAACGGCCCCGCTTTCTACGGCCTCGCACCGAACGAAGAGCGGATTACGCTGGAAAAGGCGCCGGTGGAAGTGCCGGCGGAAGTCGATGGCGGCGAGGCGCGGATCGTGCCCTTCCACGCGGGCGAGACGCTCAGCTGGCGGCTGGCTTCCTAGTCCGCGCGACGAGGTCCCACACGAAAATCGCTGCGGCCGCCCAGATGCAGGCGAAGCAGGCGGCCTGGACGGGCTTCAGCTCTTCGCCGAACACGGTCAGTCCCAGGACAAAAACGATGCTGGGAGCGAGGAACTGGATGAAGCCGAGCATCGAATAGGGCAGCTTGCGCGCGGCAATCGCGAACAGCAGCAGGGGGAAGGCGGTCACCACGCCGCCGGCCATGATCGCCACGCTGAGTTCGGTCGAAACGGCGAAGGACGATCCCTGCGTCTGCGCGTAATACCATGCGACTGCGAGCGATGGCAGCAACAGCAGCGCCGATTCGATCGTCAGCCCGGGGACCGAACCGACGTCGAGCTGCTTGCGGATGAGCCCGTAGGACCCGAAGCTAAGCGCCAGCGTCAAGCTGATCCACAGCGTGGTGAGCGCGCCCGCGGCCAGCAGGGAAACACCGATCCCGGCAAGCCCCACCGCGGCCCATTGCGGACGGGAGAGCTTCTCGCCGAGCAAGACGGTGCCCAGCAGCACGTTGACCAGCGGGTTGATGTAATAGCCGAGGCTGGCGGCATAGACCTGCCCGTTCTGGATCGCCCAGACATAGACCACCCAGTTCACCGCGATCAGCGTCGCGCTCAGCGCCAGCAGGCCGAGCGTCCGGCGATTGGCTAGCGCGGCGCGCAGGTCGGGGCCTTGGCGGCGGGCGAGCACGATCAGCAGGCACAGCGGCAGGGTCCAGATGATTCGCCAGCCGACGAATTCGAACGCCGGGACGCTGCGGACAAGGATCAGGTAGAGTGGCAGGAAGCCCCAGATGACATAGGCGCTGAACGCCGCGGCAAGGCCCGTGCGGTCGGTCTGGGGTGGGGCGCTCGCGTTCATTTTCGCGCGCTAGGCCCCCGCGAACACGCCCGCAAGCGGCAATTCGTCGACGCGGAAGCGTCGGCCTGCCGGATTTTTCGAAAGCTGACGGCATGGTTGCATACGGTTCAGGTTTGGCGGCCTAAAGCTTAACGGCATCGCAGGGCCTCCCCTCCTGCCTCTGCGCTCAGAAAGGAATAAACCATGCTCAAGTCTTTTCGGAATGCTTCGATGGCCATCGCCGCGGCAGGCCTCGCCTTCGCCATGCCGGCCAGTGCGGCGCCGGCGATGCACACCAACAGCGGCGCGCACGCAGCGGTTACCGGAGACTTGACCTTCGATCACAAGCGCCAGCGCGGGCATCGGCACGACCGGGATCGCGATTACCGCGATTACCGTGATTACCGGGGCGGGGGTGACTATCGCGGCGGCCAGTCGCGTCCCTATTACATGGGTTACGATCGCGGCTACGGCCAGCCGGTCCGCGCCAACACCCGCGTCTGGCGCGGAAACGACGGGCGTTATTACTGCAAGCGCGACAATGGCACCACCGGCCTGCTGGTCGGCGCGGGCGTCGGCGCACTGCTGGGCCATGAAGTCGCAGGCCAGGGCGGCGATCGCACGCTTGGCGCCATCCTCGGCGGGGCGGCGGGCGCACTGCTCGGCCGGTCGATCGACCGTTCGCAGACCCGCTGCGGCTGATGTGAATTTTCGTTTCGGCCGTGCCCACCCACGGCCGGACAGCGCGGCTCGCCACCGGGCCGTGCGGGCGTCGTCTGTCCTTCCCTTGCGGGGAGGCGGGCGGCGCCCTTTAGCTTTTCAAGTCGGCATGTCCCGCTATGGTGCAGCGCCTCCGGTCGGCTGGCAAAGCGCGGCAATTGCTGCGTAGGACAGTCGCGTTCCCAAGTTGAGGTCTATCGATGAACCGTCGCCTGCTCGTCTCTCTCGTTCCTGTTGCCCTTTTGGCTAGTTGTGGTGACAGGAACGAGGATGAGGCGGCAGGCGACGCCATGGACCCGGCGAGCGAACAGGCGCTGAACGACGAGCTGTCGTCCGATCCCGATCTGGCGGGACGGAACGAAGCCAATGCCGCGCTGTCGGGCACCGGCAATGCCGCGATCCCCAATATCGACAAGTCGCCCCGCGCGATCGAGGCTGCGCGCAGCCGCGCCGCCGAACTGGTAGGCGGACGCAGCGAACTGGTTTCGCCGCCGACCGCCAAGACGCTGGGCGACGACAATGCACCGAGCGCGGCAATGGTCGCCGCCGCCCGCGCCGCGGTTTCGCCGGGCGGCGAGAATTGCGGCGAGAAGGTCGACTACACCTCTGCCTGGGCGGCCAAGCTGCCCGCCGCCTTTCCCGTCTATCCGCGCGGCAACACGCAGGAAGCGGCCGGTACCGACGAAGGCCAGTGCGCACTGCGAGTGGTGTCCTTCCTGACGCCGGTCGCGCTCGAGGAAGTGCTTGCCTTCTACTACACGCGCGCACGGGCCGCCGGCTACAATGCCGAACACACCAAGAGCGCGGGCGACAACATCCTCAGCGGGACCAAGGGGCGTTCGGCCTATGTGGTCTATGCGCGACGGCTGCCGCAGGGCGTGACCGAGATCGATCTCGTCACCACCGACTGACCGCAGCGCGGTCAGCTTTCCCGGATACCGACCCCGATGCTCGCACGGGGTTGCTCCATCTCGTTGCTGGCGACCGGATAGGCGCAATAGTCCGCCGCATAGAACGCCGCGGGCCGGTGGTTGCCTGACAGGCCGACGCCGCCGAACGGTGCGGATGAGGATGCCCCGTTGGTGGGGCGGTTCCAATTGACGATGCCGGCGCGGATCTCGGTCCAGAAATGCTCGAAATCGGCAGGCTTGCCGCCGATCAGCGAGGCCGAAAGGCCGTAGCGCGTATTGTTCGCTTCATAGATCGCCGCGTCGAAATCGGGCACGCGGATCACCTGCAGCAACGGGCCGAACAATTCGATGTCGGGCCGGTCGTGGATCTCGGTCGCGTCGAGGATCGCGGGCGACAGGAAGGGCAGCGATTCGTCGCGCCGCTTCATGTGCATGATCGGCGTGCCGCCCCGGCTCATCAGCGCGACGAAGCTTTCGGACAGCAGGTCGGCGGTGGAATTGTCGATCACGCAGCCCATGAAGGGCTGTGGTTCTGCAAAAGGGTCGTCGACAATCAGCTTCTCGGTCAGCGCCTTTACCGCGGGCACGATCTTGTCGAACATCGAATCGACCACGATCAGCCGACGCGCTGCGGTGCAGCGCTGGCCGGCGGTGGTGAAGGCGGACTGGACGATCGTTGCCGCCGCATCCTCGATCTTGGGCGTATCGAGCATGACGATGGGGTTGTTGCCGCCCATCTCCAGCGCGACGATCTTGCCCGGATCGGCGGCCAGCTTGCGGTTGATCGCGATGCCCGCGCGTGCCGAACCGGTGAACAGCACGCCATCGACCATCCAGTGCTCGACCAGGGCCTGCCCGACCTCGGCCGCGCCGTGGATGCATTGCACCACGCCTTCGGGCACCTTGGCCTCATGGAAGCAGCGGGTGAGGAATTCGCCCACTGCCGGGGTTTTCTCGCTCGGCTTGAAGATCACCACATTGCCTGCGATCAGCGCGGGCACGATGTGGCCGTTAGGCAGGTGGGCGGGGAAATTGTACGGCCCCAGCACGGCCATCACGCCATGCGGCTTGTGGCGCAGCGCGGCAGTGCCCTGCAACGCGCTGTTGAGCTTTTTCTGCCCGGTGCGCTCGGCATAGGCGGTGATCGAGATCTCGACCTTGCCGATGACCGCTTCGACCTCGGTGCGCGCTTCCCACAGCGGCTTGCCCGTCTCGCGGGCGATCAACTCGGCGAAGGCATCGCCGTGCTTGCGGACTTCATTGGCGAAGCGGCGCACGAATTCGATCCGGCGGCCCAGCGGTTCGCGCGACCATTGCCGCAGCGCCTTGCGCGCGCGCTCGATCGTTTCGTCGACATTGCCCGCCTGGCCGCGCCAGATTTCCTTGCCGGTCGCGGGTTCGGTTGAGACCAGTTCGGTCGTCATGGCGTATGCTTATCCTGTTCTGCGCCTCGGAATGTGCCCTAGGTGGGAGGTTGCGGGCGCTGCGTCAATTCAAGTTGCACTCTCGGCCCGGCGATGCCCAGCGGGTTGCGGGGGCGGGCCATGCGCGGCGCCCATTTCGCGCAGCGCGGCCACCTTGTCGGCCAGCGGTTGCCAGTCGTCGTTTTCGGCGATGGCGGCCCAGATGGTCTCGACTTCCTCGATCAGCATCGATTGCGGACCGCCGCCATTCCAGTAGGGGTGCGCGCCAGCGACCGGCTCATAGCCTGCAAACGCTTCGGCCAGCGATCCCTCGGCCCCGCGGCCGCCGCGGTGCGCGAAAAAGAACGCATCGGGCGCGGTACCGCTGTCGCTCAGCGCCTTTTCGCAGGCCGCGACGAGGCGGCCGTCGGCCTCGGGTCCGCGGCTGGCGACGCCCAGCCTCCAGCACCAGCGCCGCCCGATCGCTTCCATGTAGAGCGGGCCGAAGCGTTCCATCGCGGCAATCAGCGGCGGCGCATCGGCAAGCAGCCGCAAGGCCACCGCCAGCTGGCCGCAGTTCCAGTGCAGCGCCTCGGGCTGGCGGCCGAAGGCGTAAAGGCCCTGGTGGTCGAAATAGGCCGCAGTGAAGCCCGGATCCCACCGCGGCAGGAAACGCCACGGGCCGTAGTCGAAGCTCTCGCCGGAGATGTTCATGTTGTCGGTGTTGAGCACGCCGTGGACAAAGCCCGCGACCATCCAGCTGGCGGCGAGATCTGCCAGCCGTTCGACGACAAGATGCATCAGCCGCACTGCGGGGTCCTCGCGCCCGGGGGCGTCTTCAGGCGGTGGCGGGCCGGGGAATTGCGCCAGGCAGTAGTCGACCAGCTGCGCCATGTGGGCGCGCTCTTCGAGGGCGAGCAACCGCTGGAAAGTGCCGATCCGGATGTGGCCATGGCTCAGCCGCGTCATCACTGCCGAGCGGGTGGGGCTGGGTTCGTCGCCGCGGGTCAGTGCCTCGCCGGTCTCGACCACGCTGAAGGTTTTCGAAGTGTAGACCCCCAGCGCTTCGAGCATCTCGGTGGCAAGGATTTCGCGGACCGCGCCCTTCAGCGTCAACCGGCCATCGCCCCGGCGGCTCCACGGCGTCTGCCCCGAACCCTTGGTGCCCAGATCGAGCAACCGGCCATCGGCATCACGCAGCTGCGCGTAAAGGAAGCCGCGGCCGTCGCCGATCTCGGGGTTGTACACGCGGAACTGGTGGCCGTGATAACGCAGCGCCAGCGGCTGCGGCAGGTTGCCGGCCAGCGGTTCGAACCGGCCGAAATGGCGGAGCCAGTCGGCGTCGGCCAAGTCTTCCAGTCCCACGGTCGCCGCATGCCGCTCGTTGCGGAAACGCAGTTCGGTCTTCGGGAAATCCGCCGGTTCGACTGCATCGCCGATCCAGTCGGCCAGCGTTTCGATCGGCGTGTCGGGGCGATAGCTCGCGGCTTGCGGTTCGGCGCGCATCCAGCGATAGTGGGCGGCATGTCGGCCCGATACAAGGGCACCAACGCCAAGCGACCAAGGTTTTCTCCGCCCCATATGGATAACAGCTACACCGACCGTCACTGGCAGAGCCCCGACGGCCTCACCCTCCGCTTCCGTGACTACGGCAGCGCTACCAGGCGTCCGCCGGTAATCTGCCTCCACGGGCTGACCCGCAATGCGCGCGATTTCGAGGACCTGGCCCCGCATATCGCGGCGCAGGGCTGGCGCGTGCTGGTGCCGACGATGCGCGGACGCGGCGACAGCGATTACGCCGAGGAACCCGCCAGCTACCAGATCCCGACATACACCGCCGACCTGCTGGCGCTGCTCGAGGCCGAGGCGATCGATCGTTTCGTGTCGGTCGGCACCTCGATGGGCGGGCTCATCACGCTGGCGCTGGCAGCCCAGCACCCCGATCGGATCGCGGGCACGCTGCTGAACGATGTCGGGCCCGTTATCGAGACCGCGGGGCTCGATGCGATCAAGTCCTATATCGGGCAGGGCCGCAGCTTCCCCACCTGGATGCATGCCGCGCGCGCGCTCGAGGAAGTGCACGGGCCCGCCTTTCCGGGCTATGGCACGCAGGAATGGATCGCGATGGCCAAGCGCACGCTGACGCTGTGCAACAACGGCCGGATCGCATTCGATTACGACATGAAGATCGCCGAACCGATCCTCGCGGCGGACGATGCGGCGGTCCCGCCCGATCTCTGGCCGGCCTACGACCGGCTGGCGCAAAAGCCGCTCGCGCTGCTGCGCGGCGAATTGTCGCAATTGCTGTCGGCGCAGGCCTTCGCCGCCATGCAGCAGCGCGCCCCGCAGGCAATCGCGGCCACGGTGCCCGGGGTCGGCCACGCACCCACGCTCGACGAGCCCGAGGCGCGCGCCGTGGTGGACGCATTGCTGGCCCGCCTCGTATGAACCGGGCGCGCCGCGGCGTGGTGCCGCACATCCTCCATCTGCACTCGACCTTCGCCCCGGGCGGGAAGGAATTGCGCACCGTCCAGCTGATCAATGCCTTGGCTGCCAAGGCACGGCACACGATCGTTTCCGCCGAACCTGCACAGCTGGGCGCGGCCGCGCGGATCGCGAAGGGATGCGATGTGCGCATCCAGCCGGAATTCCCCAACCTGAAAGGCTGGCCCCTGCCGGGCCGCCTGCAAAAGATCGCCCGGGCGATGAAGGGCTATGACCTGGTCTGCACCTACAATTGGGGTGCGATGGATGCGGTGATGGCGCACACATTGTTCAAGGATGTGCATGATCTGCCGCCGCTGATCCATCACGAGGACGGCTTCGACGAAAGCGAGCTGAAGAAACTGAAAACCAGCCGCACCTGGTTCCGCCGGATCGCGCTGGGACGTGCATCGGGGCTCGTCGTTCCTTCCGAACGACTCGAGGAAATCGCGCTGGTCGACTGGCAGCAACCGCTGGGCCGGGTGAAACGCATTCCCAATGGCATCGACACCAAGGGGTTCGCCATGCGTCCGAAGAAGGATGCACTGCGGCTGATCAAGCATCCGGGCGAACACTGGGTGGGCACGCTGGCGGGGCTGCGGACGGTCAAGAACCTGCCGCGGCTGGTGCGGGTGTTCAACGATCTGCCCGAAAACTGGCAATTGGTGATTCTAGGCGAGGGCGACGCGCGCGATGCGATCCTGGCCGAAGCCGATCGGTTGAAGATCAACCACCGGGTCCATGTGCCCGGGCCGGTAAGCGATCCGGCGCGGGTCATCGGCCTGTTCGACATCTTCGCGCTGTCGAGCGATTCCGAGCAATTCCCGCTGTCGGTGGTCGAGGCGATGGCCGCGGGCCTGCCGGTGGTCGCGCCTGCAGTGGGCGACATTGCCGACATGGTGTCCGAGGCGAATGCGGAATTCATCGCGCCGCCGGGCAATGAAGAGGAATTGCGCATGGCGCTGGTCCAGCTGGCGGTGTCGAAGGACCTGCGCCGCGATGTCGGTGAAGCCAACCGCGCCAAGGCAGTGGCGCAGTTCGACGAAACCAAGATGGTCGCGACCTATCGCCGCCTCTATTCGAGCGCGATGGGCCTTGAGCTCTAGGCGCTTTAAGCCGCCGTTCACGCGGGCGGGGACAGGCAGTCCCGACCATTGCCCTTGTCCGCGCCTGTCCGTAAAGAGCCGCGCAAACCGACCCCTTTCCAGATGGAGCCCGCCGCTGTGGCCCTGACACCCAAGAACGAACTGTCCCGCGAAGAAAAGCGCGCCAAGCAGGAAAGCGCACAGCAGGAAGCGCTGCTGCGCGAAGTCGACGACGCCGTGCGCCAGAGCGACGCCCAGGCGTTCCTCGACCGGTGGGGCAAGCCCCTGCTGGGCCTGATCATCCTCGCGCTGGTGGCCTTCGCCGGATATCTCTACTGGGACAGCCGCCAGGAAGCGGCGATGGAACGCGATTCCGAAACGCTGGTCGGCGCGCTCGACCAGATCCAGGCGGGCAATCTCGACAGCGGTTATGACCGCCTTGAGGAACTCGCCGCGGGCGAAGGCAGCGGCGCGGCGGTTGCAGCCAAGCTGATGCGTGCAGGCATTGCCGAACAGCGCGGCGATACCGACGAGGCCTCGGCGCTATTCAAGCAGATCGCCGCCGACGACGGTGCGGCGCCCGCCATGCGCGACCTTGCGCGGTTGCGCGACGTGGCGCTCAATTACGACGCGATGGACAGCGCCGACATCGTCGCTGCGCTCAAGCCGCTGGCGACCCCCGGCAAGCCGTATTTCGCCAGCGCTGGCGAGCTGGTCGCACATGCCTATCTCGATCAGGACAAGCGCGCCGAAGCCGGTGCCCTGTTCGCGCAGATCGCCAAGGATCAGACCGCGCCCGAAAGCGTGCGATCGCGCGCCCGCCAGATGGCCGGCGTGCTCGGTGTCGATGCGATCGAGGACGTCGAAGCGCTGCTCGCAGAGCAAGGGGTCGAACGCGAAAGTGCCGCAGGCGAAGACGCCGCGGTCGCAACCGAATAGGGCAGGCTGCGGCCCGCCACCAGATACGGAACGAGGACACAGATGAACCGCACAATCCTATCGCGTACGGCATGCGCCGCTGCCCTGGCACTCGCGCTGGGTGCTTGCAGCGGCGGCCTGTTCGGCGGCGGCGACAAGAAGGTCACCCCCACGCTGGGCGATCGCCAGCCGATCTTGTCGCGGATCGAGACCGGCGCCAAGGTCGACCCGGCGCTGGCCACCGTGTCGATCGTCCTGCCCCCGGCGCAGGTCAATGACAGCTGGGCGCAGGCGGGCGGCAATGCGGGCAAGTCCTATGGCCATCTGGCCTTGGCGAGCGACCCGTCGCGTGCCTTTACCGTCGATATCGAAGGCGCCAGCCAGCGCCGCCGTTTCGGCGCGGCACCGGTCGTCGGCGGCGGCATGCTGTTCGCGGTCGGCAGCGACGGCGTGGTCTCGGCCTTCGACGCGGCGACCGGCGCGGCGCGCTGGAGCTACAACCCCGGCGTCGAGAGCGCGCTGAGGGATTCTGCTTTCGGCGGCGGCGTCAGCTATGCCGATGGCAAGGTCTACATGACCGACGGCGTGGGCGATGTGGCCGCGCTCGATGCGGCTAGCGGATCGGTGGTGTGGAAGGTGCGCCCCTCGGGCCCGCTGCGCGGATCGCCCACGGTGGCGTTCGGCTCGGTCTTCGTGATGACGCAGGACGACCAGATCTTCGCGCTCGATGCCGCCGATGGATCGGTACTGTGGCAGGACACCGGTTCCTCGACGCAGGCCGGCGTGTTCGGCGTGGCCGCGCCTGCTGCCGCGCAGGGCACGGTGATCGCGGGCTACAGTTCGGGCGAACTGATCGCGCACCGGTACGAAAATGGCCGGACGCTGTGGGCCGATGCGCTCGCGCTGACCTCGATCTCGACGCAGGTCGGTTCGCTGACCGATATCGATGCCGACCCGATCATCGACAATGGCCGCGTTTACGCGCTGGGGCAGGGCGGCCGCATGGCGGCCTACGAACTGGTGACCGGGCAGCGGATCTGGGAGCTCAACCTCGCAGGCATTTCCACTCCGGCAATCGCGGGCGAGTGGATCTTCACGCTGACCGACGATGCGCGCCTGCTCGCCATCGCCCGTTCGACCGGCAAGGTACGCTGGCTGACCCAACTGCCGCGCTGGCGCGACGAGAAGGACAAGAAGGGCCCGATCTTCTGGTCGGGACCGGTGCTTGCCGGGAACAATCTGTGGGCCGTCAGCTCGGAAGGCGAAGTCTACCGCATCAGCAGTGCGGAAGGTTCGGCCAGCCTGTTCACCGACCTCGACGAGCCGGTTTCGCTGGCCCCGATCGTAGCGAACAACACGCTTTACATTCTCGACGACAGCGGCCGGATCACTGCGTTCCGCTGATCGTCGTGCTAGCATGACCCGCCTGTTAACCATTCCGGGCTAACGAAGGGAGGTCATGAGCGCGCCTGCAACAGCACCCGCCGCGCGGCCGAAGAGCGATGTCTCCGCGGCCGTGGGGCTTGTCGGCCTCGCCGGGCTGCTGGCCTGGGTCGCTTTCGCGCGCGCCTTTCCGGCGATCGCCGAAACCTTCGACTGGGCGGTCCCGCGCGATACGCTGGGCGGGCGCAGCTCCGCGCTGGTCGGCCTGCTGGCCGCAGCGCTGCCCATGGCGGCGTGGTCGATCTTCGTCGAAAAGGTGCATCTGCGCCCCTCGACGGGTCTCGACTGGTCGCTGCCCGCACGCCGCGAGCCCGACCGCGCGGTGACCTGGGTAAAGCTGGCCGGCCTGTGGGCTACCTGGGCAATCATCGCCGGCCTCTATTGTCTGTGCCGCTGGTACTGGGACGGGCAATATCTCTTCTCGATGCAGGTCCTGGCCTACGCGGCCATTCCGCTGGTCGTACTCTCGCTGCTCTATGTCCCGTGGCTCGACAGGGCGCTGGTCGAGCCGCGCGACCATGCCTGGCACTTCGGCGCCATGTTGTTGCTGCGTCCCGACTGGGACGCGCGAGAAGTCCTCAGTCACTGGCGCGTATGGATCATCAAGGCCTTCTTCACGGCCTTCATGGTCTCGATCGTGCCCTTTGCCTTCCATACCATCGTGACGGCCGATTTCGGCGAAGTTGCCGCGCGTCCCGAACGCATCGCGCTGACCATTATCGAGGCGATGTTCATGATCGATGTCATGATCGGGACGGTGGGCTATATCGTCACCATGCGCCCGCTCGACGCGCATATCCGCTCGGGCAACCCGCTGCTGGCGGGCTGGGTGGCGGCGCTGATCTGCTATCCGCCGATCGTCTGGGGCATCCTCGGCAATGGCCGGGCGATCAATTACGAACAGAACACCGCGGGCTGGGTGCACTGGATGGCCGGGAACGACACGCTGCTGGCGCTATGGGGCGCCGTGCTGGTCGCGCTCACCGGGGTCTACGCTTGGGCGACCTTCGCCTTCGGCCTGCGGTTTTCCAACCTCACCTATCGCGGGGTGCTGACCAATGGCCCGTATCGGTTCACCCGCCACCCGGCCTACGTGTCGAAGAACCTGTTCTGGTGGGCCGCCGTGCTGCCCTTCCTCGTGACCAGCGGCTCGCCGGTCGATGCAATCCGCAACAGCTTCTTCCTGGTGGTGGTCAACGCGATCTATTTCTGGCGCGCCAAGACCGAGGAAGCCCACCTGCTGGCCGAGGATCCCAAATACCGCGAATACCACGCATGGATGGCGCAGAACGGGCTGCTGACCGCGCCGCTGACGCGGATATGGAACCGGGTCAGGCCGCAGCCCGAAATCGCGCCGCAACCGGCGGAGTAATCAGCGCAGCGGCTGTCCCTCGTCGGTGTCGTAGATGCGCAGATCGCTGGCCTCGGGCGGGTTCGCCCCCATGAACTCCTGAAACGCTGCCATGTGGTCGGACTTGCCATGCGCATCGAGCGCCGCCTGGTCGCGCCAGCGTTCGAACAGGATCAGCGTGTCGGGATCGGCGAGGTCGCTGGCAAAGGCATAGTCGATGCAGCCGTCCTCGGCGCGGCTGGCGCGGACCATTTCGACGATCGCCTTGCGCGTGGCAGCATCGATCGAGCGTCCCAGCCTGATTGTACCGTTGATCTGGATCATCGCTGTTCTCCCATGCTTCTCAGAAGCTGTACTTGTAGATGCGGTCGATATCGCCGCCCCATTCGCCGTTGTAGCGGTCGAGCATGACCTGCGCCGGAACCTTGCCCGTGGCCACGATTTCGTCGAGCGTTTCGAGGAAGCCGGTCTCGTTGTCGCCCGATGAATTGAGACGGCCCCGCGCGGCGAGTCCCGCACGGGCGATTGCCATTACTTCCCTGGCCAGATCGTGCAGCTTGCCGCCACCGGGGATGGGCGCATCGAGCGCGAGCCGCGGCACTGCGTTGCGCAGTGCCTCGCGCTCTTCCATCGTCCAGTGCTTGACCAGGTCCCACGAGGCATCGAGCGCGGACTGGTCGTAAAGCAGGCCGACCCAGAAGGCGGGCAGCGCGCAGATCCGGCTCCATGGACCGCCATCGGCGCCGCGCATTTCGAGAAAGCTCTTCAGCCGCACTTCGGGGAAGGCGGTGGACAGATGGTCCCACCAATCGCTTTCGGTGGGCTTTTCGCCGGGCAGGATTTCCAGTTTCCCGTCGAGGAAATCGCGGAAGCTGAGGCCTGCGGCGTCGAGATACTTGCCGTCGCGGAAGACGAAATACATCGGCACGTCGAGCATGTAGTCGACCCAGCGTTCATAGCCGAAGCCGTCTTCGAAGACGAAGGGCAGCATGCCGGTCCGGTGCGGATCGGTATCGCTCCAGATATGGCTGCGATAGGACAGGTAACCGTTGGGTTTCCCTTCGGTGAAGGGGGAGTTGGCAAACAGCGCGGTGGCCAGCGGTTGCAAGGCCAGCCCGGTGCGGAACTTCTGCGCCATGTCGGCCTCGCTCGAATAGTCGAGATTGACCTGGATGGTGCAGGTGCGCAGCATCATGTCGAGGCCCAGGTTGCCCACTTTGGGCATGTGCCGCATCATGATGTCGTAGCGGCCCTTGGGCATGACCGGCAGCTCCGCGCGGGTCTTGTCGGGCCACATGCCGAGGCCAAGGAAGCCAACCCCGCACCGTTCGCCAATTTCCTTCACCTGCGCGAGGTGGCGGCCGGTCTCGGCGCAGGTATCGTGCAGGTTTTCCAGCGGCGCGCCCGACAGTTCGAGCTGGCCCGCGGGCTCGAGGCTGACGGTTCCGTCAGAACCGCGCATGGCAATGACCTTGCCGCCTTCCTCGATCGGCTCCCAGCCGAATTCGCGCAGCGACAGCAGGATGTCGCGGATGCCGCCTTCTTCTTCATAGGACAGCGCGCGGTGGTCCTTGCTGCCATAGACCAGTTTTTCGTGCTCGGTACCGATCCGCCAGTCGGCCTTCGGCTTTTCGCCGCGCTGCATCGGAGCAACCAGCTGGTCGCGGCTTTCGATAATGGGGTCCTGTGCCCCCGATGTCTCGCGCGTGCTCATGGCGCGTGGCGATAGGCAAGGCGGCCGTGCGTGAAAAGGAAATTAATCTGCGTCCAGCCAGTCGCCCGCTTCGGCCATCCACACCGCCATGCCGGCAATAGCCGCAGTTTCGCCGCGCAGGATGCGGGGGCCGAGGCTGATCGCGACAGATGCGGGATGCGCGCGGATGGCTGCGCGCTCGGCGTCGTCGAACCCGCCCTCGGGGCCGACCAGCAGCGCGGCGGGCCCCTCGGCATAGCAGAAGGCATCGGCGGCCGGCTCGCCGCCTTCCTCGTCAGCGAAGAACAGGTGGCGATCCTGCGGCCAGTCACGCAGCAACGCATCGAGCCGGGCCGGTACCGCGACTTCGGGCAGCGCGGTGCGTGCGCATTGTTCGGCTGCCTCGGTCACGATCGTGGCCGCCCGCTCGGCATTGAGCTTGTCGGCCACGCAGCGCCGCGTCAGCACCGGCGCAATCCGCGCCGCGCCCAGTTCGGTCGCTTTCTCGAGCACGAGGTCGAAGCGGTCCTTCTTGAGCAAGGCCGGGCACAGCCAGAAATCGGGCACCGCTTCGCGCGGCCGCTGGTGGTCGCGCGGCTGCAGCACGATGCGGCGCTTGCCTGCTTCGATCACTTCGGCGGCCCATTCACCCGTCATGTCGTCGCACAGGATTACCGCATCGCCGGGGGCGACGCGCATGACCTTCGACAGGTAATGTGCCTGATTGCCCTCGACCGTGACCGGCGTATCGGCCGACAGCTCCTGCTCGACAAACAGACGCGGAGCGCTCTTGGGCGGCCAGGCGGGGGTAGCGGGCATGGCTCCTCTAATCACATCCACCATTCGGGCGAAAGCCGGGATTGTGGTGCTTTCCTAAAGAAGGTCCACGGCGATCCCCGCTTTCGCTGCGATGGCGAGATTGATAGGGCCGGCGCGATGAATGAAACCGTCGTCCCCGACAGCGAACACCGCGGGCTGGTTGCGCGCCTCCCGCAACTGCCGCGCGACCTGGCGCAACTCGCGCGGTTCGACCGGCCGATCGGCTGGTGGCTGTTGTTCTGGCCCTGCGTCTGGGGCGTGTGGCTGACCGGCGCGGGCTGGCAGCTGGCGCTGCTCGCGTGGTTGCTGCTGGGGGCTGTCGCGATGCGCGGTGCGGGCTGCGTCTACAATGATATCGTCGATGCCGAGCTCGACCGGAAAGTCGCCCGCACCGCTTCGCGCCCGGTCGCCAGCGGGCGTATCTCGAAGAAGCTCGCATGGGCATGGCTGCTGGCGTTGTGCGCAGCCGGGCTGCTGGTGCTGTTGCAACTGCGCCCGCTGGCGCAGGGGGTGGCACTGGGCAGCCTCGCGCTGGTCGCGGCCTACCCGTTCATGAAGCGGATCACCTGGTGGCCGCAGGCCTGGCTCGGACTGGTTTTCACATGGGGGCTCTTGGTCGGATGGACGCAGCTGCGCGCCGACAATTGGGACGCGCTCGCCGCGATGTATGCAGGCGCAGCGCTGTGGGTGATCGGCTATGACACGATCTATGCGTTGCAGGACCGCGAGGACGACGCGCTGGTCGGCATTCGGTCGAGCGCGCTGCGTCTCGGCGGGCATGTGCAGGGCGGGGTGGCGCTGTTCTATGCCGGTGCGGTCACGCTGTGGGCGCTGGCCTTCTGGCTCTATCGCGCGGATTGGGTAGCGCTCTTGGCGCTGTTGCCTGCTGCCGCACATCTGGCCTGGCAGGTCGCCACGCTCGATGCCGAGGATGCCGGCAATCCGCTTGCCCGGTTCCGCGCCAACCGCTGGGCCGGGGCGCTGGTCGCGGCGGCCTGCTTCGTCGTGGGCAACGCCTGATGTGCAATCTGTACCGCATGACCAAGAACAAGGACGAGGTCGCCAAGTGGTTCGATGCGATCGACGACCTGGCAGGCGCGAATTTCGGTGCGGAAGTGTTCCCCGGCTATCCCGGCGCCGTGGTGGCGGAATGCCGGCTCACGCAGATGAGCTGGGGTTTCCCGCTGGTGCTCAAGGGCAGCAAGGGACAGCCGCTCAAGCCCAAACCGGTCAACAATGCGCGCACCGACAAGCTGGGTAGCCCCTTCTGGCGCGCCAGTTTCGAATCGCGCCGGTGCCTGATCCCGGTCACTGCCTGGGCCGAGGCGGAAGGCGCGAAAGGAAGCAAGACCCGAAGCTGGCTGAGCCGTCCCGATGCCGAGGTGTTCGCTATCGCCGGGGTGTGGCGCGAATCGGCGGAATGGGGGCGCTGCTATGCAATGGTGATGACCGAGGCCTGCGGGGTCGCTGCCGATTGCCACGCGCGCATGCCGGTGTTGCTGGCGCGGGAAGACCACGGCCGGTGGACGCAGGGTTCCGCCGAAACCGCCCACGCGCTGTGCCGTCCATGGGAGGGGCCGCTCGTCCTCGACCGGACCGATCAGCCATGGGCGGGCGGCGCACCAGCGACAGCCAGGCTGCTCTGACATGCGGATTGCGATGTTCGAGCCCGAGATCGCCGGAAACGTCGGCGCCGTGCTGCGGCTGGGCGCATGCATGGGCGCGGCGGTGGACCTGATCGAGCCACTGGGCTTCGCGTGGGACGATCGCCGGGTGCGGCGGGCGGCGATGGACTATATCGACCATGTCGCGGTCACGCGTCATGCGGGGTTCGCGGCGTTTCGAGCCAGCCTGGGCGACAGCCGCCTCGTGCTGTTCACCACCAAGACGACACACTCGGCCTACGACTTCGCCTTTCGCGCCGACGATGTGCTGCTGTTCGGCAAGGAAAGCGCAGGCGTTCCGGATACCGTCGTGGAAGCCAGCCATGCGCAGGTGCGCTTGCCGATGCGTCCCGCGGTCCGCTCGCTCAATGTTGCGACGAGCGCCGCGATCGCGTTGGCCGAGGCGCAGCGGCAGACGGGTACGCTGCCCGGTTGAGGCCCGACCGTGGACAAACCGGCCCACGCGGACGCCGCGCGCTTGAGCGACTCGGCAAGATCTTCGTAACCATGTTCGCATGACCGACACATTTGCAGCGCTGGCCGATCCGACACGGCGGCACTTGCTCGACCGGTTGAGCGAGGAGGGCGGCCTGACGCTGGCGAATCTCAGCGAAGACCTGCCGATGACCCGCCAGGCGGTGGCCAAGCACCTCGCCGTGCTCGAAGCGGCCGAACTGGTCGCTTCCGAACGCGACGGGCGCTGCAAGCGGCACTATCTCAACCCGGTGCCGCTGGCGAAGATGGCGCGCCGCTGGCTCGGCCGGTTCGAAGAGGTTCCCCTCGGGGCGATGGCCGGGTTCCAGGGCGCACCGGCCAGCGCGGGGATGGCGCGAACAGCGACGCGCGGTGCATCGGCTCATTCATAGCTGACCACCTCGAATTCGATCCCGTCCCAGTCGAAGAAGTAGAACCGCCGCCCGGGTTCGTAATCGTCATGCCCGAAGGGTTCGAGGCCGTGCGCAGTCACCGCGGCCTCGGCGGCATCGAGATCGTCCACGGTAAAAGCCAGGTGGTTGAGCGGCTGGCCCTTGGCATAACCCCCGCGCACATGTTCGCCGGTGTAGAGCGCGATGTAATCGTGCCGCCCGCCGACATGGACCGAACGCCCATATTTCTGCGACGGACCGCGCCAGCGCTCATCCCAGCCCAGCAGGTCCCTGAGCAGCGCGGCGCTGCGTTCGGGGTCGGTCACCGAGATATTGGCGTGTTCGAGCCGTCCTGTCGTCATCATGCATCTCCTGTGAGGCGGGGCCGGATGACCGCCCGCCGGTTGCGATGCACAGCTCTATGCAACCTCAACTTCACTTGAGGTCAAACTCGAAATAATCTATCAGCCTGATCGATGAATGCGAACGACCAACTCAGCATCGGCGATCTTGCGCGCCGCACCGGCCTTTCCGCCTCGGCGATCCGTTTCTACGAGGACAAGGGGCTGATCCATTCTATCCGCACCGCGGGCAACCAGCGGCGGTTCCTGCGCAGCGATATCCGGCGGCTGAGTTTTATCCTCATCGTCCAGAAACTCGGCCTGTCGCTCGAGGATATCGGCGAACATCTGCGCAGCCTGCCGCAGGGCCGCACCCCCTCGAGCTTCGACTGGTGGAAGATCAGCGAGGCGATCCGCGAAAGCCTCGACCGCCGGATCGAGCAATTGCAGGGGCTGCGCGACAATCTCGATGGCTGCATCGGCTGCGGCTGCCTCAGCCTCAAGACCTGCAAGCTCTACAATCCCGATGACATGGCGGCCGAAGCCGGGCCGGGGCCGCGGGTTCTGCGCTAGCCGCCGGTCTGCCGTGGCCGGATTGATCAGCTGCTCTGCACCGGCTCCGGCCGGTTGTCACCCGAACACCATACTCCCCAGCAGCCGGCCCGGTATCAGCGTGAAGGATCCGGCGAGGACCAGCCCGATATAGAGCCCGGTCATCACGCCCTGGTGCGCTGCAATACGCTTCTTCCATGCCAGCCAGACACCGACCGGCGCGCAGATGAGCGTCCACACGGTGAACAGGTGGAGCGCGCTGAAGCCGGTCCCGAAGAGACCCGCCCCCGGCGACCGGATGAAGGCCGATGCCAGCGCGGTCACGACCATCAACAGGACCCAGACCCGGCCGAGCCGGCGGTGCCAGCGATCGCCCTTGCGGCGCAGCAGGACGACGGGTCCCAGCAACAGCGCGGACAGCACCGTCGCCAGATGGACGACGATCGGCAAGCTGATCCCGCGCGATGTCTGCATGGCATCCTGCGACCCGAACCCGCCGAATACCATCGATATTCCGGTCATGACCACGGTCGCCGCGATTGTGATCGCAGCGGTCGACAGGATCGAGGGCGGCTTTGCCGCGCCCGTCGTGGTTTCGTTCGGCCTGTTGCGGCTTGCGGTTCTGGGCATGGTGATGTTCCGTCGGCTCGGTTTTTCGTTCAAAGGAACTTCCGGATTGATCGGAGCCGCAGCAAAACAAAGTGGAACTACGTGAACGGTCAGGCAAACACGTGGATGGTCGCCGCTGCCGCGCGAACTGTCCGGGAAGACATTCGGCGGTGACCGACCAGCTTCTCCCGGAACAGTCAGGCCGGCCGAATCGCCGCCCCGGTTCGCGCGAGCGCATGCTCGCCGAAGTCGGCATCGTGGCGCTTGGCGGTGTCTTCCTCGCCCTGATCGGATTCCCGCCTGCGTCAGAGGCATCGCTCGGCATGCAGATGGCTTTCGGTATCGGCGGATGCCTGGCCGGCTGGGCGGTCATGCGCGGGCTGGCGTTGATCGGTGCCGCATCGGCGCGCATGCTCGGCTTGGACGAACTGTGGGCCTATGCCTTTGCCATTCCCGTGGGATCGGTCGTCATCACCTGGACCATACTCTGGCTGACGGGCGGGACCAGCGGTGCGTTCGGCCCCGCCTTCGCGTTTGCCTGGCCGATGTCGATGCTCATCGCTGTCGCCTTTTTTGTGCTGTTCTTCCTTGCCTATCGCCGCAGCGAAAGGCGAACGGGAGGCGAGATGTCGGCGCCGCGCGGTGACGCGCCGGGCGATGGTGCATCCGCTTTGACCGAGACTGCCATGCACGGCCGCTTGCCCAAGGGTTTCCCGCGCATCATCGCGATGACGGCGGAGGATCACTATGTGAAGGTGATCGGCGACGGGCGCAGCGAAATGGTCTTGATGTCGCTGTCGGAGGCCGCCGAACTGGTTCCGCCGGGAGCGGGGTTGCGCGTCCATCGCAGCTGGTGGGTGGCGCAATCGGCTATCGCGGGGAGCGAAAAGAGCGGCAGGGACACCAAGATCGTGCTGGAAACCGGCCTCAGGGTGCCCGTCGCCCGCGGGCGCGCTGCGCAGCTAAAGGACGCCGGCCTGATTTGATTCCTCAAGGCCGTCCCCGGCCGGGCAAGTCGCCTCAGTACTCCGGCCCCAGTTCCGCATCGAGATCGCGGGGGCGGGCGAAGTGGGCGAGTACGCCGCAACCGGTGCGCAATTCGCTCCAGTCGTCGATATCGAGCTCGAACACCGCATAGGCAGCGGTGGGGAACTTGACCTTGGCCTCGTCGTACAGCGCGTTTTCCTGCTTGGGCGCGACCAGTTCGAACAGCATGTCGCCGAGACCGGGATTGTGGCCCGACAGCAGCAGCGTATCGCCATCACCGCCTTTTTCGCGGATGATATCCATGATCGTATCGGTTCCCGCGAGATAGAGCCGTTCGTCCCACTCGGGGGTCATGTCGGGCAGCGCTTCGGCCAGCGTGGCCCTGACCCTTTGCGCCGGGCTGGCGAGCAGGCGATCCCATTTGACGCCATGCGCGCGAATGTGGTCGCCGATCACCTGCGCTCCGCGCCGGCCGCGATCGTTGAGCCCGCGATCGAAATCGCGCTTGTCGCTCTGCCCCCAGTCGGACTTGGCATGACGCAGCAGGCCGAGGATCTTCATGCGCGCGTCATCACTGGGGCAGGGTCTCCGCTGTCGAAAGGTCGGCGCTAACAACACCGTTGGCCACGCGCTGTAAAGCCTCTTCGAGCGTCAGCCGCGTGACGGGGGTGCCTTCGGGAAAGGCGGACAGCAGCCGGCTGGGGAAGGCGGGCGAAAGCACGACGAAATGGCCGGCATCCTCGCGCGTGCGGATAAGGCGCCCGAAGGCCTGCGCCAGTCGCGCGCGGATGATGCGGTCGTCATAGCGCTTGGCGCCACCTTCCTGTTCCGCCGCGGCGGCGCGGCGCGCGCGGTGGAGGATGGTCGGGCGCGGCCACGGCACGCTTTCCATCACCACGCAGCGCAGGCTCCGGCCGGGCACGTCGACCCCGTCGCGCAGCGCATCGGTGCCCAGCAGGCTGGCGCGCGGATCGTCGCGGAAGATGTCGGTCAGCGTGCCCGTATCGATCGGATCGACATGCTGCGCATAGAGCGGCAGGCCGGCGCGCGCGAGGCGGTCGGCGATCCGGCCATAGACCGCGCGCATCCGCCGGATCGCGGTAAACAGCCCCAGCACGCCGCCATCGCTCGCCTCGATCAGCCGCGCATAGGCACCCGCCAGCGCGGGGATATCGCCCTTGCGGATATCGGTGACGATCAGCACTTCTGCACGGCCCGCGTAATCGAAGGGGCTTTGCGCCTCAGCGGTCTTCGGCGCCAGTTCCAGATGCGGCGCGCCGCTCTTGGTGATGGCATGCGGCCAGTCGGGCCCGGTCTCGTCGCGGTCGGTCAGCGTGGCGCTGGTCAGCATGACCCCGTGCGCGGGTTCTAGCACGACCTTGGCGAAGGGCTTCATCGGATCGAGCCAGTGGCGATAGATCCCGACATCGAATTCGCGCGAATCGTTGCGGTCGACCTGCAGCCAGTCGATGAATTCGGGATCGGCCGGCCCGCCGAGCCGCGACAGCAGCGCTTCCCAAGCCGCGATCAGGTCGATCCGCCAGGCCAGCGAGTGACGCGCGCCCTCAATGCGTGCACGGCCTTGCCCATCCAGCCAGTCGGGCGCGTCCTCGACGATCGCTTCGAGCCGTCCGGCAAGCTTGAGCAAGGGTGTGCGGATGGCTGCCAGCGCCTGCGCCGCAGTGCCTGCCGCCTCGACCAGCTCGCCGGGTAGCTGGGCGGTTTCGGTCTCGATGCCATAGCCCATTTCGAGCCCGCTTTCATCGCGTGCGAAAGTGGTCGCGCGCACTGCCGCCAGCAAATGTTCGAGCGGGCCCAGCGGGGCGTTCTCGGCGAGCCGGCCAAGCCAGCCGTCCGAGGGTAGCGCCTGCGCGGCAACGACCGCATCTTCGACCGCTTCGCCGCCCGCATCGTCGTAACTGGCGACATCCGCCAGCCGGGCCGCAAGCCCGCGCCGACGTCCGCGGCTGTTCTTTTCGGGGCCGACAATCCAGCGCCGCAGCTCGATCGCTTCCTGCCCGGTCAGCGCAGCGGAAAAGGTACTGTCGGCGGCGTCGAACACGTGGTGTCCTTCGTCGAACACGATCCGCGTCGGGCGGCTGGCAGGATCGCGGCCGCGTGCGGCGTTGACCATCACCAGCGCGTGGTTGGCGATCACCAGATCGGCCTGCGCCGCATTGCGGGCGCTGCGTTCGATGAAGCATTTGCGGTAATGGGGGCAGCCGGCATAGACGCATTCGCCGCGCTGGTCGGTCAGCGCGGCAATCCCGCGCTTGCGGAACAGCGTGCCCAGCCAGCCGGGCAGGTCGCCGCCGATCATGTCGCCATCCTGCGAATAGGCGGCCCAGCGCGCGACCAGATGCGCAAGGATTGCGGGGCGGCCTGCGAAACCGCCCTGCAAGGCGTCTTCCAGATTGAGCAGGCAGAGGTAGTTCTCGCGCCCCTTGCGCACCACCACGGGAGGCGAACCATCGGCGCGTGCGGCAGGCCACGCGCTGCGGCTTTCGCGGCGCAGCTGGCGCTGCAGGTTCTTGGTATAGGTCGATACCCACACGGTCCCGCCCGACCGTTCGGCCCAGAGCGAGGCGGGGGCGAGGTAGCCGAGCGTCTTGCCGATGCCGGTGCCTGCCTGCGCCAGCAGGACGTGCGGCCGCTTCTGCCGGTCGCGCGGCCCGAAGACATGCCCTGCATCGCGCGAGAACAGCCGCTGGCCTTCACGCCGTTCGGCGCCTTCGCCGGTCAACCGCTCGAGCTGGGCCTCGATTTCGGGTTCGTCGATGAGCACTTGCGCCGGCTGCGGCCGTTCGGCGGTTTCCTCCCATTCGGGGAGCCGCGTGAACAGCCACTTCTCGGCCCGCTCGGGCCGGCGGACATGCGGCGCGAGCACACCCGCCCAAGGCCATCGCAACCGCGCAAGCGACTGCAGCGTCGACCACGCGCCTTCGCGTTCGGCCCAGTCGTTGCTTTCGCAGGTCGCGACCAGAGCGCCCGCGGCGCGTTGCAGCAGGAGCGGCACTGCCGCGTCGTCCGCCGGTTCTTCGAGGCCCAGCGCATGCGCCAGGCCCTTGGGCGTGGGCACGCAGAAACGGGCGGGATAGACGAAGGCGAATAGTTCGAGCAGATCGAGCCCCGAGAGGTCGGGATAGCCCAGACGGCTGGCCACCAGCGGCGCATTCATCAGCAATTGCGGCGTATCGGCGGCGGCCATCACGGCTTCGCCCTTCGAACAGCCCCGCGTGGCGCCATTGGCATCGCGCAGCCAGGTGCCTGCGTGGCTGGCGTGCAGGGCGGGGAGGGGCAGGGGCTGGCTCACCGCGCGACCATGATGGGACAGGAACGAAAAGTAAACAGAGCGCGCAGCCGCCATGCCGAAAGGGCTGGCTTGCGGGCCTCGCCGATCGATCGGCGAGGGGGCTGCGGCAATAGGGGCGCTCGCGGGGAAAGCGCCCCTACCCGTCCGGCCAGAGAGGGAATTCCGGACGCCGGCACCGGCTGCCCGGTGCTGCGGTCAGGTGATCAGCATTTGCCGAAGGATTTCGTCACGATGGTGTGCCCGGCAACCGAGACCGTCACCTTGACCCCGGTGGGTATGCCCCAGGTGGTGCAGATGCTGAGACAGGCTTCGGCGGCCGTGCCGTCGGGGATCGAAACGGGGATCGGCAGGCAGACCGAACCGATGCCCAGCGGCAGGTTGAGGCAGACCTTGTTGTTCTTCACCGTGACGCTGATGCACTGCGCCTGTACCGCGAATTCTCCGCCGGCCAGGATGTTGGGCCCGCCGTCCAATTTCTGCAGTCCGACAGCGTCATTGTGCCGTTGGGCCGCGTCGAGCGCATGCTGGACCTTTTCTTCGTCGAAACCAGGATAGTCTGCCATTTTCAACTCCGATGTCTGAGTGATCTGCGGCACCTTGTGGCCGCGGGGCAATGGTCCGCTTTTCCGGCATCGTTTTCGACTGGAACTCGCTCCACCATGGGGCAGCATCGGCTTGCAAACGGGGCGCTCGCGGTCCGCCATGCGCAAAACATCGAACGGATATGGACGATTCCCGCCGCGCAATTTGCGGCTTGCGTCGTTGCGGCAATTTGGCGAGAGGCGGGCGCATGAGCATGACCGATCTGATCGCCGCCGCACGCGTGTCCAAGGCCTGGCCGTTCCAGGAGGCGCAGCGGCTGCTCAAACGCTATCCCGACGGGGCGAAGCCCGACGGCTCGCCGGTCCTGTTCGAAACCGGTTACGGCCCCAGCGGGCTGCCGCATATCGGCACCTTCCAGGAAGTGCTGCGCACCACGCTGGTGCGCCGCGCCTTCGAGGCCATGATCGGGGCGAAGCCCGAAGACGGCAAGACCCGGCTGGTCGCCTTTTCGGACGACATGGACGGGCTCCGCAAGGTGCCCGATAACGTGCCCAACCAGCAACTGTTGCAGGAGAACCTGCACCTGCCGCTGAGCCGGGTGCCCAACCCCTTCGACAGCGCGCACGACAGCTTCGCGGCGCACAACAACGCGATGCTGCGCGAGTTCCTCGACCGCTTCGGTTTCCAGTACGAATTCGTCTCGGCCAGCGATCGCTACAATTCGGGTGCCTTCGACGAAGCTCTGCGGCAGGTGCTGCGCAAGAACCGGCAGATCCTCGACATCATGTTGCCGACGCTGCGCGAGGAACGCCGCCAGACCTATTCGCCGGTGCTGCCGGTCAGCCCGCAGACCGGACGCGTGCTGCAGGTGCCGGTCGAGGTGGTCGATGCCGAGGCGGGCACGATCCGCTTCACCGACGAGGACGGGACCGTCGTCGAGCAGAGCGCGCTCGGCGGCATGAGCAAGCTGCAGTGGAAGGTCGACTGGGCAATGCGCTGGTATGCGCTGGGCGTCGATTACGAGATGTACGGCAAGGATCTGACCGACAGCGGTGTGCAGTCGGGCAAGATCGTGCAGGTGCTGGGCGGGCGCAAGCCCGAAGGATTGATCTACGAGCTGTTCCTCGACGAGAACGGCGAGAAGATTTCCAAGTCCAAGGGCAACGGGCTGACCATCGACGAATGGCTGACCTATGGGTCGGAAGAGAGCCTCGGCTTCTACATCTTCCCCAATCCCAAGAGCGCCAAGCAGCTGCACGTCGGCGTGATCCCGCGTGCGGTGGACGATTACTGGCAGTTCCGCGAGCGGCTGGCCGAGCAGGAGCTCGACAAGCAGCTCGGCAATCCGGTGTGGCACCTCACGCGGGCCAATGGCGGTTTCGAAGCGGCGGAAGCTCCGGGCGCGGGTGACAGCCTGCCGGTGACTTACGGCCTGCTGCTCAACCTCGCCAGCGTGCTGGGCGCCGAGGCAAGCGAAGATGCGCTGCGTGATTACCTCGCCAGCTATATCGGCGATGGCCGGATCACGCCCGAGCTCGAAGTGCTCATCGCCACGGCGGTGACTTATACGCGCGACTACATCGTCCCCACGCTGGACAAGCGTGCCCCCAGCACGAACGAGGCCGGGGCGCTGCGAGCGCTCGACAGCTATCTGGCGCAAGCCGCCGAGGACACTAGTGCGGAAAACCTGCAGACGCAGGTTTACGAGATCGGCAAGCGCGAGGAATACGGTTTCGCCTCGCTGCGCGACTGGTTCAAGGCGCTCTACCAGACGCTGCTCGGCAGCGACCAGGGCCCGCGCATGGGCAGCTTCATCGCGCTGTACGGCGTCGCCAACACCCGGCAGCTGATCGCAGAGGCGCTCGCGCGTCAATAGAAGCGAGCGGGCGGCAAGGCCGCCGGGCGTCCGCTTCGTCTACGTCCCTCTTCGGACTTGCCATCGTGCGCGGTTGGCGACAGTCTTTACGCGACAACAGGCGTTTGATACGACAGGGGACACACCATGGGGCGGGCCATGGACTCAGAGGACACCGAAAATAAGGGCGCCGGCCCCCTGGATGATGCCATCGACGAGGCTGCGCATAACGCGCAGATCGTCGGCCAGCTCGCCGATCTCAAGATCGGCTCGTCGCAGCTATTCCTCCAGACCACCGAACAGACGCGGATGGCGCTGTGCATTGCCGATCCGCACCAGGACGACTGCCCGATCGTGTATTGCAATCAGGCCTTTCTCGACCTGACCGGCTATGCCCGCGACGAGGTCATCGGCCGCAACTGCCGCTTCCTGCAGGGGCCCGCGACCAGGCAGTCGGCGACGAAGCGGCTGGGCGACGCGATGCGCACGGCGGAATATACCGTCGTCGACGTCCTCAATTACCGCAAGGATGGCACGGCCTTCTGGAACGCGGTGCATGTCGGGCCGATCTACGACGAACAGGGCGAACTCGCCTATTTCTTCGGGTCGCAATGGGACATCACCGAGCTGCTCGCCGCGCGCGAGACGATCGTCGAAGGCGAGCGGGTGGCCAAGGAACTGCGGCACCGCACCGACAATCTGTTCGCCGTACTGACCGCGATCGTCCGCCTTTCCGCGCGCGGTTCGAGCGATGTCGCCGAGTTCGCCGGAAAGGTCGAGCGGCGGATCGAGGCATTGGCGGGCGCGCATCGCGCCTCATTGTCGAGCGAGGCGCTCGAGCATGACCAGACCGATCTTCTGACCTTGGTCGAAGCCGTGATGCGGCCGTATCGCAACGCCTATGCCGACCGGATCGAATTGTGCGGCGAACCGACCCGGTTACCCCGTCAGCATGTCACCCCGATCGGACTGACCATGCACGAACTGGCCACCAATGCGCTCAAATATGGTGCGCTGGCGCATCAGGATGGCAAGGTTCAAATCGAATGGCAGGTTAGCCGCGATACGCTGGTGGTCGAATGGATCGAACGCCGCGAAGAAGGTGCCAGCTTGTTGGCGCAAGAACCCGAAATCAAGGGCACCGGTTCGGGTACGCGATTGATCGACGGGGTCATCCGTGGCCTAGGTGGCAGCGTGGACGTGCGCTTCGAGCCCGAAGGGCTGAAGGCGGTCATCCGCGTTCCAACACGCTCGCGCAAGGCGAACTGACCGGGTCAGCTGTGCTTGCGCGTGCGGTACCACTTGGTCAGCACGTATTTCTGCCCCCTGATCACGGGGGTGCCCGCATGCAGCGTGTATTCGTTGGGCACCCCTTCAACGGTGGCATTGTTCCACACCAGCAGCACGCCGGGTTTGGGCTCGATCGAGGCGCCGATCTCGACGAAATGCGTGTGCCCGCCTTCTTCGACTTCGTTGAGAAAGGCCATCGCGGTCCAGCAGCGCTGCCCGCCGCGCTTGCGTTCGAGCTTCCAGTATTCCTGGTCGGTGTAGAACCAGTCGTTGTGCGGCTTGAATTCCTGCCCGGGCAGATAGCGCTGGCCCTGGATGTTCTCGCCGACATTGGCCGGCAGACCCAGCACATCGTCGATGCGGCGCGAAATCGCTTTGATGAAGGGATCGTGAGGGTCGAAATTGCCCGAATAGGATGTGCGGAACTTGGCGACATAGGCGGTTTCGTGCAGCTCGCTCGGCCGGGCGACAGCATCGATCATATGCGTCAGCCGGCGGCATTCCTCGCCGGACAGGAAATCGCCGATGGCGTAGATCTCGGCCGCGTCGGTGGGCACCTTGTAGGCTTGCGGATCGCTCTCGAGGCGCTGGCGCACCCGCGCACCGACGCGCTTGAGGGCATCCTGATCGGGGACACTCGCAGTCTTGCTCATGCGCTCCTGTTAGCAACCGTGCCGGAGGCTTCAAGTAAGGCGCTTGTCGCACGGCATGTGCACGCTAGGATCGGGCCGGGTCAAAGCAGGAGCAGGAATGATGAGCGATACGAATGCGCGCCGCTATTCGACCGGGGCCATGGTGTTTCATTGGGTTATCGCGGTCCTCGTGATCGCGAACTGGCAGATCGCCGAACGCGCCGAAGCGCTGGACATGCCGGCGAAGATCGAGATGTTCGGTTATCACAAGGCCGTCGGGATCATGATCCTCGTATTGACCCTGGGTCGCTTGTTGTGGCGGTTTACGCATCCGGTACCGCCGCTTCCAGCCACGATCAGCGGCTGGGAAGCCGCACTGGCGCGCACGGTCCATGCCGTATTCTACGTCCTGCTGATCGGCTTGCCGCTGGGCGGCTGGCTGGCGAATTCGCTCAGCGGCCGCGATATCGAGATGTTCGGCCTGTTCACCATTCCGCCGCTGCCGGTGGGCGAGAACGGTGACCTGGCGGGCCGCATCTTCGATGCCCATGCGCTGGGCGGGACGGTCTTTCTGGCGCTGATCGTCCTGCATGTCCTCGGCGCGCTCAAACACACTTTCGTCGACCGTAGCGGGGGGATCTTCCGCATGCTGCCCTTCGGCCGGGCCTGACAAACCGGCTTTCTGTCCTGGGCCAGGGACGAAAAAGCCCCCGCCAATCGCTTGGCGGGGGCTCTGTCACCGTCCAGCCCACTCTCGAAAGCTGGCTGGCGGTATGGCTTACCAGAAGAAGTCGTGGATGACGTCGACGACCTCGCCGCTGTAGATATCGACCAGCAACACGTCGTCGTAATAGCGCACCCAGCGATAGGGGCCGTAGACGTCGGGCAAGCGGTAGCGACCGGGATCGTTGATCCAGTAACGGCTGCCGAAGAACAGGTTGCCGATGCGTGCCCCGATGCTCAGCCGGCGATAGCGGTAGTCGCGATAAGGTGCGTAATAGCGGCCGAGCCGGAAGATGCTGCGGTTGCCCAGACGGTACCGCTGCCAGTCGTAGCGGTGATTGTCGCGCCACCGGCGCTGGTCCCAGCGATTGTAGCTGTGCCAGCGGCGGCCGTCGTAATAGCGTGCGCGGCGGGCATCCTGGCGCGCGCTGCGCTGCACATCCTGCCTGTACCGGCGTTCCTGGCGTGCATCCCGGCGGCGTTCGGCACGGTAACGCTCCTGCCTGAGCTGACGATCCTCGCGCGCGTCGCGGCGCCGTTCGCTGCGATAGGCGTTCTGACGCGCACTGGCATCGCGGCGTGCCTCGCGCCGTTGCTGCGCACGCTGTGCATCACGTGCGGCGTCGCGCTGCACACGCTGGCGCTGCTCGCTGCGTTCCTGCCGCTCTGCCTGGCGGCGCTGGGCTGCGGCGCGTTCTGCGCGTTGCGCTTCCCCGCGCCGGCTTTCCGTTCGTGCACGCCGGATGTCGGCGCGGTTGTCGCCGCGATCGACTTGAACCGATCGCCGTTCGCTGCGCACGTTGCGGAATTCGCGGGCATCCATTTGGCGCATGCGCTCGCGTGCGGCACGCTGTTGACGCGCTTCACTCCGATCGCCGCGGTCGCGTTGGGCCCGTTCGCCGCGTTCGCCGCGTTCGCGCGATTGTGCTTCCGCCGGGGCGGGCAGGGCAGTGATGGCCATCGCCGCGGCAAGCGCGCTCAGGGCCGTGCCTTTCATCAGCTTGGTCAGGTTCATGGAGCTTGTCCTCATGCTTGCGTTTGAAGCCGCTCCACCACCTGCGGCACCGATGTCGCACTTTGTATCACAACGGCCTGACGCGAAACTGAACCGGTTGGTCAGGTTGTTGTTCATGTTTAGTTGGCGAAACATGAACACACTGAATCTTGGCACGATCGTTCGATACCGGCATTGCCATGGACATGTACGACACGCTCGATGAAGTCCGCACCGATATCGCCGCACGTCTTTCGGCCGCGGCCAACGACCGCAGATCGGCGATGCACAGCCCCGTCGTGGCGACGGCCGATGCCGATGCGCGGGTGATGGTACTGCGCGCATTCGATGCGGACAGCTGGTTGCTGCGGTTCCATACCGATGCCCGGTCGCCCAAGGTTGCGGTCATCGAAGCCGATCCTCGCATCGGGGTTCTCGCCTATGACAGGCAGGCGAAGATCCAGTTGCGGCTTCGCGGCACCGGCCGCATCGAACGGACCGGGCTGGTTGCCGATGCAGCCTGGGCGCAGAGCAACAATTTCGCGCGGAGATGCTATCTCGGGGAGGGACCGGGCGTGACGGCGGATCATCCCACTTCGGGATTGCCGGCGCGCTTCGAAGGCGTCGAGCCGACCGACGACGAAGTGCAGGTCGCGCGCGAAAACTTCGCCGTGCTGCTGGTCCAGGTGGAGCAGGCGGACTGGTTCAGCCTGGCGCATACCGGGCACCGGCGCGCAGTGCTGACTGCCGGCGATGGCCAGTGGATCTCACCCTAGCGGCGTCTGTCAGCGCCGTTCGAAGTGATCGTATCCCTGCGCGCTTGTCTGCTCTGCATCGACAGTGTCGGGTGCGGCGCGCGGCGGGCCGTCATGCATGGCGGCGATCATCCGGTCGACCGCGGCCTGCGGCCCTTCGACATGCGCTTCGACGGTGCCGTCGGGCAGGTTCCTGAGCCCAGCGCGGCAGCGGTCTCGACCGTCCAGTCGCGGTAGAACACGCCCTGGACGCGTCCGCGTGCGATGAGGCGGCGGGCGGTCGTCACGCCGCGGGTGATCCGCGATACGTGCCGCCCGCCCGCCCGGACATCGTCAGGCCGCCTGCTTGATGTCGCGCAGCGTGATCGCGAAGCTGATGTCCTCGCCTGCCAGCGGATGATTGCCGTCGGCCTTGACCGTCTGTTCGCCGACTTCGACGATATAGAGCGTCAGCGGCTGGCCGTCAGGCGACTGGGCCTGCATGGCCATGCCCGGCTGGGGGGCGGGCTCGGGCGGCAGGTTTTCACGCGGAATGTCGATCACCAGTTCGTCGCGGCGGGGCCCGAAAGCGCTGTCCGAAGCGATTTCGACGGTTTCTTCGTCGCCCACTTCCATGCCGGTCAGCGCCTGTTCGATCTGCGGGAAGATCTGCCCGCTGCCCAGTTCGATGTCCTGCGGACCCATTTCCTCGGTCGTGCCGACGACTTCGCCGTCGCCTCTGCGCAGCACGTAGTCGATCGATACGGTGTCGCCGTTGTTGGGAGTTGTCATGACTGTCCTTTTCGAGATTTGGTGTGGCGGCGGCGATGCGCCGCGCGGGGACGCGCCCATTGCAGGGCGCCTTGCCCGCGATTGTCGCAACTCGGCCTGCACTAGTCAAACGCAGTCGGCCCGGAGCGCCCACGGGACAGCGCAAACCTAGCGCGCAGCCGTGCGCGCGATGCCGAAAGGTCCGACCGGGCTGCGGAGCACCTGCGCGCCGCAGCCCGGGATGGCCGGGCCCGGTGGTTACCGGGTCAGCTTCTTGTACGCCAGGCGCGTGGGGCGATCCGCCGCATCGCCGAGGCGGCGGCGCTTGTCTTCTTCATAGGCTTCGAAATTGCCTTCGAACCATTCGACATGGCTGTCGCCCTCGAATGCGAGGATATGCGTCGCCAGCCGGTCGAGGAAGAAGCGGTCATGGCTGATGACCACCGCACAGCCGGCGAAATTCTCGATCGCTTCCTCGAGCGCGGCAAGCGTTTCGACATCCAGGTCGTTGGTCGGTTCGTCGAGCAGCAGGACGTTGCCGCCCTCCTTGAGCATCTTGGCCATGTGGACGCGGTTGCGTTCACCGCCCGACAGCTTGCCGACGTTCTTCTGCTGGTCGGCCCCCTTGAAGTTGAATGCGCCGACATAGGCGCGCGTGCTGGTGTCGTGGCCGTTGACCTTCATGTAATCCAGCCCGTCGGAGATTTCCTCCCAGACGTTGTTCTTCGGATTGAGATGGTCGCGGCTCTGGTCGACATAGCCGAGATGGACGGTCGAACCGATTTCCACCGTGCCGCTGTCGGGTTCTTCCTTGCCGGTGAGGATCTTGAACAGCGTCGACTTGCCCGCGCCGTTGGGGCCGATCACGCCGACGATGCCGCCCGGGGGCAGCATGAAGGACAGGTTTTCGAAGAGCAGCTTGTCGCCATAAGCCTTGGAAATGTTCTTGGCCTCGATCACCTTGCCGCCAAGCCGTTCGGGGACCTGGATGACGATCTGCGCCTTGCCCGGTTTGCGGTCCTTCTGGCCCTCCTGCAGTTCCTCGAACTTGCGGATACGCGCCTTCGACTTGGTCTGGCGCGCGCTGGGCGTCTGCCGGATCCATTCGAGTTCGCGCGACAGCGCCTTGGAGCGCCCGCTTTCCTCGCGGCTTTCCTGCTCGAGGCGCTTGGCCTTCTTCTCGAGATAGGTCGAGTAATTGCCTTCGTAGGGATAGTACGACCCGCGATCGAGCTCGAGGATCCATTCCACTACATTGTCGAGGAAGTAGCGATCGTGGGTGATCATCAGCACCGCGCCCGCATATTCCTTGAGGTGGTTTTCCAGCCACTGGACGCTCTCCGCGTCAAGGTGGTTGGTCGGTTCGTCGAGCAGCAGGATCGACGGCTTCTGGATCAGCAGGCGGGTCAGCGCCACGCGGCGCTTTTCACCGCCCGACAGGTCGGTCACCGCCCAGTCGCCCGGCGGACAGCGCAGCGCTTCCATCGCGACTTCGAGCTGGTTGTCGAGCGTCCAGCCGTCGACCGCGTCGATCTGCTCCTGCAGCGTGCCCATCTCTTCCATCAGGGCATCGAAATCGGTGTCCTCCTGCGGATCGCCCATTTCCGCGCTGATGGCGTTGAAACGATCGACCTTGTCGGCGATCTCGCGTGCGCCGTCCTTCACGTTTTCGAGCACGGTCTTGCTCTCGTCGAGCTCGGGCTCCTGTTCGAGATAGCCGACGGTGATGTTCTCGCCCGGCCATGCTTCGCCGGTGAAATCGGTGTCGATCCCCGCCATGATCTTGATCAGCGTCGACTTGCCCGCCCCGTTGGGTCCGACGATGCCGATTTTCGCGCCCTGGTAGAACTGCAGGCTGATGTTGCTGAGCACCGGCTTGGAAGCGCCGGGGAAGGTCTTGGTCATGTCCTTCATGACGAATGCGTACTGGGCGGCCATGGGCGGGGTCCTTCGGATCGGTTTGGGATGACGGGCACGGGCGGCCCGCAAGCTTTGCCGCGCAGATAGTCGCACCGGCGCCACGGGGCAAGCATGGGTAATGCCATATGGGGCGGGTGCGGGCGGACCGCGCCGGTTGGTGCAGCCCTGGTCGATTGGCGGCTGGACTTTTCAACCGCGAAACACGATGGGAGCGCCGATTGGGGTATTCCCTTATACGTTCTATTAACAGGGCGCCCCTAAAATGCCGGCAGGAAGGGTAGGGACAGTCCATGCGCGAACAGATTATGGGCATGATCACCCCGACGATGTCGATCGTGTTCTTCACGGTCTTCCTCATCATGTGGTGGCGCGGGAAGATGGGCAATTACGTGCTCGGCTTCGCGTCGGCCTATCTGCTGTTCGCGATCGGTTTCGGGACGACCCACCTGTTCGACACGGGCTCCCCCTACGTCTTCCACATCACCCAGTTCTTCTATTCGCTCAGCACGGCGACCGCGATCTGGGCGCTGACCAAGCGTGCCGGACAGCCGCCCTATCTCGGGGTGCTGCTGGTCATCTACGGCCTGTCGGCGGCCACGCTGGCGGTGGCGGTGCTGACCAGCCCGGATATTTCCTCGCGGCTGATCATCGTCAATGTCGGCTATGGCGCGATGTATCTCGTGTGCCTGATGTCGCTGCTGGGCGGTCCGCGGCACGAAGCGATCGACAAGCTGATCATTGCCGCGCACTCGGTTCTGGCCGCACAATTCATGATCCGCCCGGTCCTGACGCTGCTGATCGAACAGTCGATCCCGGCCAGCGTCTACCGGCAGTCGGTCTATTACTCGGTCCTCAACCTGTCGCTTGCGCTGATCGCGCTGATGAGCGCGATGGTCCTGGTCGGCGCCTGCCTTTACGACCAGATCAAGGCCGTACGCGAACAGGCCGATCTGGACGGGCTGACCAAGCTGCGCACGCGCCGGGCCTTCGAACAGGGCGTGGTCACGCTGCTCGAGCGGGCCAACCAGGAATGCGCGCCCGTGTCGCTGGTGGTTGCCGATATCGACCACTTCAAGGCGGTCAACGATGTCTGGGGGCACCAGGCCGGCGACAAGGCGATCGCCCAGTTCGGCGAGATCGTTCGCGGGACCATTCGCGAAACCGATATTGCCGGGCGCATCGGCGGCGAGGAATTCTGCATCCTCGCGTGGAACTGCGATGAACAGGCCGCGGTCTCGCTGGCCGAACGCATTCGCCGCAAGTTCGCGCAGGCGCAGATCGAAGGATTGCCCGGCGACCAGCGCCTGACCGCCAGTTTCGGCGTTGCCGGACGCGGCGAGGGCGAAGGCTATGGCAAGCTGTTCGCACGCACCGATGGCGCGCTCTATGCAGCCAAGGAAAATGGCCGCAACTGCATCGTGCGCGACGGCGAGGGCAAGAAGCGCGGGGTCGTGACATCCATTGCCGAACTGGCCGACAAGCGGCACGAAGCCAACGCCTGACCGCAGTTTCCGGCGCGGCCGGTCCATGTCATCGCTGGTGTCATACGCGGTATCCACCAGTAAAAGCGGTATTCTTTAACCACCTTTAAATGTTATCACCTAAGCACGGGGTGAAGGGGCGAGGTGCAGCATGTCGGAGAATATTCTCGCGTTGGCAAACCCCATGCTCAACATGGTGTTCGGTATCGCCTTCCTGATATTGTGGCGCCGCGAACCCGGCGCCAGGTGGATCGCGATCATATCCGTAAGCTATTTCGCAAGCGCGGCTGGTTTTTTCATCTTCCACCTTACGCCCGATCCCAACGGCATCCCGGCGGTCGTGGCGATGCACCTGTTCTATTCCCTGGGCACCATCGCCATGGTCTGGGGTATCGGCACGCGCTACGGCCAGCCGATCCCGCACCGTCTTTATGCGTTTATCGCGGGGCTCGGCCTCGTCATGATGGTGGGGGCGAGCTTCGGAGCGGATTACAACGCGCGGCTCTACGCCGCGAACGCCAGCTATGGGCTGATCCTTGCGCTGGGAACGCAGGCGATCGCCCGCAAGGCGGGCAGTGAGCTGCTCGACAAGGCGATCCTCTTCCTGCTCGCGATGGGCGCCTTCCAGTTCTTCGTCCGCCCGCTGGTCGCGATCATGGTCCAAGGCGAGATGACCGCCGTAGAATACCGCGAGACCCCGTTCTACGCCGTGATGGTCGTCTGGCTCGCGCTGGCTGCGGTCCTGATGGCCCTGATCCTGCTGGGGGCCGCGCTGACCGATCAGACCAAGGCGGTGCGCGACGATGCGGAGCGCGATACGCTGACGGGTCTGAAAGTGCGCGGCCCCTTCGAAACGCAGGCGATCGCCATGCTGCAGCGCGCGCGGGAGGAGGATGTCCCGATCAGCGTGATCGTAGCCGATATCGATCACTTCAAGCGGGTCAACGATATCTGGGGGCACCAGGTCGGTGACAGTGCGATTGCCGGTTTCGGCGATTTGCTGCGTTCGGCGATCCGGTCGACCGATATTGCCGGACGGGTCGGCGGCGAGGAATTCTGCCTGTTCGTGTGGGACTGCCCCGCCGGGCCGACGCGCAAACTCGCCGAGCGAATCCGGACCCGCTTCGAACACATGCAGATCGAGGGCATTTCCGACGGCGTCCGCCTGACCGCCAGTTTCGGCATTGCGCAGTGGGAACCCGACGAAGGTTACGGCCGGCTGTTCGCGCGCGCCGATGCGGCGCTCTATCGGGCGAAACAGGCGGGCCGCAACCGCATCGTGTCGCAGGATGAGGGGATGCTGCTTGCCATGGGGCCGCATCGGCAGCGCCCCGACATGCGCCGCGCCCGCGTCTAGGCCATTTCGCGGCGCAGCAACCGCGGCATCAGCGCCAGCTGCAATCCGGCGCGCAGCACCAGGAAGCCGATGAAGCTGGCCCACAGCCCGTGATTGCCCAGCGGCCATGTCAGCCACAGCATGACGCCATAGCCCAGCGCAGCGCCCGCCATCGACAGCAGCAGTGCGCGCGTCCAGCTGGCACCCACGAACACCCCGTCGAGCACGAACCCGGCAAATCCCGCCAGCGGGATCGCCACGATCCACGGCCACAGCGTGCGCGCTTCGGCGGCGACTGCGGGCGTCGCCGCGAAACTGTCGGTGATCGTCCCGCCCGCCCAGGCGAAGGCCGCCGACAGCAGGATCGCCACGCCGAGACAGCGCCACAGGATCGCCCGGACCAGCGCGGTAAACCCGGCGCGGTCGCCATCGCCCGCCCGCTCGCCATTGAGTACCTGGGCGGCGTTCTCGAACCCGTCGAGCAGCAGTGCGGCGAGAACGAACAATTGGTAGACGATGCCGTTGGCCGCCAGCGTCACCGCGCCGCGTTCCGCCCCCAGCCGGGTCAGCATCGCGATCGCCACCATCAGCACCACCGTTCGCAGGAAGAGGTCGCGGTTGATTGCCAGGAACGGCTTGAGCGCGTGCAGGGACATGTTCGCGCGGTCTGCCAGCGCGGCCCGCAGATCATGCCCCGCCAGATACCAGATCAGCGCGCCGGTCGCCGCCAGCTTGGCGAACTCGGCAATGAAGCTCGACCAGCCGATCCCGGCGATGCCCCAGTCCAGCCCCAGCGCCAGCCACAGCCCCAGCGCGATGTTGAGCAGATTGTAGAAGATCTCGATCGCCAGGACTTCGCGCATCCGCCGCCGCCCGACGAGGAAGCCGATCAGCGCGAAATTCACCAGCACTGCCGGCGCGCTCCAGTAGCGGATGTCCGCATAGACGACGGCTGCCGTGCGGACACGCGCTTCGGCGCCCAGCGCATCGAGCATCAGCGGCAGCAGGACCGGCTTGGCCAGCAGCAGCATGGCCGCGATCGCGAGGCCGACCACCACGCCCATGACCAGCACCTGCGCCTGCGCGTGCTGGCCCACGCGCGTGCCCGCCTGCGCGACGAGGCCGGTGGTGCCGGTCTTGAGGAAGTTCATGACGGTGAATAGAGCGGCGAACAGCTTGGCACCGATATCGACTGCGCCCTGAGTCGGGGCATCGCCCAATTGCCCGACGATCCACATGTCACCCACGCCGATCAGCGCCGTGGCGACATTGGTCACCATCGCGGGCAGCGCGATGGCCCAGATGAGCCGCGGATCGACAGCCGATGGTGCGGAGAGTGTCAGGCCTTGCTCCTCACACGCGGGGCCGGACCGCTTCGGCCGGCCGAAGCGGCCACCGGGCCGTCTGGCGATGAAAAACTGGTCGGGGAGACTGGATTCGAACCAGCGACCCCTTGTACCCAAAACAAGTGCGCTACCAGGCTGCGCCACTCCCCGACCGGTTTTCCCGCAAGACGCCGAGCTTGGTGGGCCCGGCAGGACTCGAACCCGCGACCTAGCCGTTATGAGCGGCCAGCTCTAACCAACTGAGCTACAGGCCCCCAGCCACGTCGTGCGGAACAGCGCGCCTAGCCGCGCGGCGATGGGCTGGCAAGCGCTAGGCGTCGACCGATGCCATGATTTCTTCGACCGTGGTCGGTCGCACGCGGCGCGTGTCGAGATAGGCATAGACCCCGCGAAACCAGTCGTAGAGCGCATCGAGGTCGGCCTCGGTGCGGACATAGGGGGTATGACCCGCGGCGAGCGACGGGCTGTGGAAGCTGAGCACCAGCACGGGCAACTGGTCGTCGATGGCGATGTCGATCGCGCGCAGCGCTTCGTCCATGCTCACGCCTTCGGGGGTCAGGCCGATCCGCTCGAGCAGGCCGAGGCGGGACAGCGCCCCGCCGAGCCGGGGGAACCTCGTCGTGAGCGGGAAAACGTGGCCGCCCTGCTGGCGCAGCAGGCCCCAGAACACCGTGGTCAGCGGAAGTTCGATCAGCTTGTGGTCGGGATCGGTCCAGTAGGGCGTGACCGGGTGGCGGGCATAATCGGGCCCCTGCGTCGCCGAATAGTCGTAACGCGCGCGCACCGAGCTATCGATCGCGATCCCGGTTTCGCTGAGCAACTTGGCGGTCTGCGGGCCCAGCCCGTAGCGGCCGGCGCGGTAGATCCGCGGAAGCGTGCCGAAGCCTTCCTCGATCGTATCGCGCAGCTTGCGGAACTTGGCCTCTTCCAGTTCGACCGGAAGGTTGCCGGCATAGCTGTGATGCGCGTTGACCTGTTCGGTATGCGGCGGATTGACCCACGGGTGCAATTGCACGCCTACCTCGGCCGTGCCCGCGCGGACCGCATCGCCGATGATCTCGCGCGCGAGCGGGTCGGTGGCGATGGGCCAATCGACCAGATAGACCGGCACCACGCCGATCCCCTCGCAAAATTCCTGGAAACCCGAAATCGCGCGGACGTGGCTCAGCCCGTAGCCATCGGCGCGGAAAGGGGCATTCCAGTCGAATTCCTCCTCGGTGTCGACCGTCAGCAGCGATCGCTGGCCGAACCCTTCGGCAAACCGGACCTGCTGCGACGGTACGGGCGGGTCGAGGAGGTTGGCATGTGCGATGGTGGGCGTGTCCTAGCCGGCGGCGCGATCGGGCGCATCGACAGGGCTAGGCAGCGGCTCGGCAGCGGTCAAGAGCGGCAGGCTGAGGACCAGCGCATCGCCCTCGCGCGCCAGTTCGCCGCCCGCGGCGCGCGTTTCGGCGCGGGCGAGGCGGAGCGAGAAACCGGCGCCGAATATGCCCGAACTCAGCGTGCTGCCGCCTGCGCGGACATCGGAAGAGAAGATATCCTCGGCCTTGGCCAGCTTGGCGGGCAAGGCGATCCGCAGCGCGACCTGTTCGCCATCCTGCACCATCGCCAGCGCGACATGTTCGCCCGCAGCGGTTGCGCCGGCCATTGTTGCCAGCACGCGCCAGCCGAGCATCTCGGCTTCCTCGCGGGCCAGCGCCAATGGTGCGGTATCGGCGGCAAGCTCTGCTTCGAAGCGGGACACGCGCGGGCTGAGGACGCTCTGCAACTGGTCGACCTGGGCACGGACGATGGCGGCGAAATCGCTTTCGCCCGCCTCGAGATCGAGCGCGCCGGTCTCGAGCCGCGCCAGCCGGTCGAGCTCGTCGAAACCCGCAAGGATGCGCGCCGAGTCGCCCGCGATCGAGGCGGCCAGCGCGCGGTACTCATGCGGGGTCGGGCCGAACACCTGCTGCTGGATGACTTCGGCATAGCCCTGCATCGCATTGACCGGCGTGCGCAGTTCGTGGAGCAGCTGGCGCAGTCGGTCGGCACCGCGCTGGGCGCGGTCGTCGACCGCCGCAATCGCGCGGCGGAAGCGACCGACATAGCCATGGAAGCGCCCGTCGCCGCGGGTGAAGCGCGGCGCGGCATCGACGATCCAGTCTCCCTCGATCGCCTCGGCCCCGCGCAGCGTGATCGGCATGTCGCGCAGCGGCTGGCGATTGGCGAAACCGGCGGCGAAATCGCCGCCCAGCGGCGCATGGGCGCGGCGCTGCGACAGGTCGATCCCGACCACCAGCGGGGCAATCGCGGGTTCGGCCCAGTCGATCCGGCCCTCGGAATTAGTGCCGAAATTGAAGGAATCGATCGGTTTGCGGGCAACCGGCTGCTCGAGCTCGGCCATCGGCAGGGTCGGCGCATCGCCTGGGGCGGTGCGCGGCGCACGCGCCTTGCGAAAGGTTTCGATCCGTTCGACCAGCGCGCGAATCCCGTCGGACTTGTCGGGATCCTGCGCGGCGGGAGCAGGCACGGGATCGACAGGACCGACAGGCTCGGCAAGTTCGGAGGCGACCGGCGGCCCTTCGGGTTCGACGGGCCTGGTGGGCTCGGCCGCTTCGGTCGGGGGCGGCGCGGGGTCCGGCTCCTGCGCCTGCGCCGGACGCAGCGTGAAGGGCGCGGGACCATGCATGCCAGCGCCGGTGTCCGCGGGCCCCTCGGCTTCCGCGGGCAGTGCTCCGGGCTCTTTCGCAGCCACGGTATTCGGCATCGGCAGCGCGCGATCGGATACACCCAGTCGGTCGAGCACGCGCACGGCAGCCGACGGCAGGTCGCGGCGATGCCGCAGGAAGCCGCGCGTCCGGATCGGCAGCGTGGGAATGATCCCGGCCCATTCCTCGCCCGTTAGATCGGCGCGCTGCAAAGCCGCCGCGGCGATCGCGGGATGCGCCTCGCCGAACCAGCGGACCAGTTCGGGATTGCGGAACCGCCAGCCGTTTTCGCCCACGATCGCGGCGCGTTCGGCAGTCGGGATCATGTCGGCCAGCGCGATCAGCCGGAGATAGGCCGCCGCCTTGAGCGCGGGGTCGCCGCCACCCTGCGGCCGTTCACCCAGCAGGTCGAGCAACTGCCGGAACTGCGTCTTCGCCGCGCGCTCGCCGGCGGCGCGGTGGCGCAGCACAGTGGCAAGGCGATCGTCGAAATGCATGGATTCTCCGGGGGTGGCGAGGGTTGGCGACAGTTACCCCATCGCAGGCCAGGGTTTCTACCGCTGTAAAACTTACAATGAACGGAAAGTTGCCAGCGCGTTGCAAAGCGGGACAATTGCTGGCAAGACTAATAATGTTAGCCAAGACACCTGTGTCGCGTTGTTAACATTTCGTGGAAGTTTCGCGATGCCACATCGCGGCGTAAGGGTAGCAGGGGCAATGAGTATGGCCAATCTCGACGATATCGACCGGCGGCTGCTGGGGGAACTCCAGTCCGAAGGACGAATCACCAATGTCGAACTGGCACACCGGGTCGGGTTGACGGCCCCGCCATGCCTGCGGCGTGTCCGCGCGCTGGAAGAAGAGGGCGTGATCCGCGGCTACCATGCCGAGCTCGATCCGTCCAAGCTGGGCTTTTCGATCACCGTCTTCGCGATGGTCAGCCTCAAGAGCCAGGCCGAAGACGCGCTGCGCGAATTCGAAGTGGCGATGCGCGACCTGCCCGAAGTGCGCGAAGTCCACATGCTCAACGGTGAAATCGACTTCATCATCAAGATCGTCAGCGAAGATCTGCAGAGCTTCCAGGAGTTCCTGACCAGCAAGCTGACCCCGGCACCCAATGTCGAAAGCGTGAAAACCTCGCTCACCATCCGCACCAGCAAGCTCGAGCCCGGCGTCCCGCTGTGAGCGGTGCCGCGCGGATCGAGGGCCATTGCCTGTGCGGCGCGGTCACCATCGCGCTCGACGATCCGGCGCAGCATATCGAGATCTGCCAGTTTGACATGTGCCGCCGCTGGGCGGGTTCGTTCTACAGCGCGCAGACCGGCGAATCCGTCCGCATTTCGGGCGAGGACAGTGCCACCATCTACCGCTCGAGTGAATGGGCCGAACGCGCTTTCTGCGCGCATTGCGGCAGCAATCTTTGGTTCCGCTTCCTGCCTACGGGGGGGCGCAGCTTCTCCGCGGGCCTGTTCGATGCCGCTGCCAAACATGCGATCGAGAAGGAAATTTTCGTCGACGAACGCGCCGACTGGTGCCGCATCGAAGGCGACCACCCCCGCCAGACCGGCGCCGAGGTGATCGCCGAGGCCGAGGCGGCGGGTTTCAAATTCAACTGACGGACGTCGCTGCGTGCCACCAACCAGAGTTCGGTTCTCCGGCGGATGCCTGGCCATCGTGATGCTGGCAGGGGCTGTAGGCGCGATCTCCGTGGCGCTGATCGCGCTGATCCCGGCAATCGAAGTGGAACCGTCCTCGGCCCGGGGCAGCGAGGTGATTGCGTATCTCGCCCAATTCCGTTGGGAGGGCATCAGCATACCGCTGGTGCTCTTCGCCGCGGCGGTCACCTACAATCTCGGTCAAATGGCCCGTCGCTGGATCGATGAAACCGCGGTGCTGGCCGATGACGAGGGATTGCGGTTTCACCCCTCTATCAGGAAAGATCCGCTGGGCTGGGACGAAGTTCGCCACATCCGTGCGGAATCGCGGTTCGGTGCGATGCAACTGCACATCCGCACGGTGGCCGGGAAGCGGTTTCGGATCACCCCGTGCGATCACGACGAGGTACGGGCGCTGGTCGCACGATTTGCGGCCATGAGCGACGAAACCTAGGCGCTGAACCCACCGAGCAGTCGCGCACCTGCCGATTATACCGGAACTGGCCGAACTTCTGTTAGGCGTCGCGCGTCTTGAGCCATTCCTCGAGCCATTTGATCGAGTAGTTGCCGCTCTTCACATCGTCCTGCTGGAGCAGTTCCTGGTGCAGCGGAATGCTCGTCTTCACGCCTTCGACCACCATTTCCTCGAGCGCGCGCTTGAGCCGCATCATGCAGCGTTCGCGGTCGCGGCCGTAGACGATCAGCTTGGCGATCATGCTGTCGTAATAGGGCGGGATCGAATAGCCGGCGTACAGCCCGCTATCGACCCGGACATGCATCCCGCCGGCCGCGTGGTAATAGGTGATCTTGCCGGGGCTGGGCGTGAAATCGAACGGGTCTTCGGCGTTGATCCGGCATTCGATCGCGTGGCCCTTGAACTCGACTTCGTCCTGCGTGACCGACAGCGGCTTGCCCGCTGCGATACGGATCTGTTCGCGGACGAGGTCGATCCCGGTGATCATTTCGGTGACCGGGTGTTCGACCTGCAGGCGGGTGTTCATCTCGATGAAATAGAACTCGCCGTTTTCCCACAGGAATTCGATCGTGCCGGCACCGCGATAGCCCATGTCGCGCATCGCCTTCGAGCAGACCTCGCCCATCCGCATGCGGTCTTCCTCGCCCAGCACGGGGGAGGGGGCTTCCTCGAGCACCTTCTGGTGGCGCCGCTGGAGCGAACAGTCGCGTTCGCCCAGGTGGATGGCGTTGCCCTTGCCATCGCCGAATACCTGGAACTCGATATGGCGCGGGTTGCCGAGGTATTTCTCGATATAGACAGTGGCATCGCCGAAGGCTGCTTTCGCCTCGTTGCCGGCCTGCTGCATCAGCGTTTCGAGCTGGTCTTCGCTTTCGCAGACCTTCATCCCGCGCCCGCCGCCGCCGCTGGCAGCCTTGATGATGACGGGGTAGCCGATTTCGGCGGCGATCGCGCGGGCTTCGCCGATCTCGCTGACCGCGCCATCGCTCCCGGGAACGAGCGGCAGGCCCAGCGCGCCGGCGGTCCGCTTGGCGGCGACCTTGTCGCCCATCGTGCGGATATGTTCGGGCTTGGGCCCGATCCAGGCGATGTCGTGCGCTTCGACGATCTCGGCGAACTTGGCGTTTTCGGACAGGAAGCCGTAGCCGGGATGGATCGCGTCGGCATGGCTGACTTCGGCGGCCGAAATGATGTTGGCCACGTTGAGATAGCTGTCGGTCGCGCTGGGCGGGCCAATGCAGACTGCGTGGTCGGCCAGTCGCACATGCATGGCATCGGCATCGGCGGTGGAATGCACCGCCACCGTCTCGATACCCATTTCATGGGCGGCGCGGTGGATGCGCAGCGCGATTTCGCCGCGATTGGCGATCAGGATGCGGGAGATACTCACGGGCGCGCTCAGCCGATGACGACGAGCGGCTGGTCGAATTCGACCGGCTGGGCGTTCTCGACCAGGATCGACTTGACCGTCCCGGCCTTGTCGGCGGTGATCGGGTTCATCACCTTCATCGCCTCGACGATCAGCAGCGTCTGCCCTTCGCTCACGCTGTCCCCCGGCTTCACGAAATTCGCCGCGCCGGGTTCGGATGCGAGGTAGACCGTGCCGACCATCGGCGACTTGACCGCGCCGGCGGTATCGATGTCGGCAGCGGATGTCTCGGGCGTCGGCGCCGCGGCGCTCGGGGCGGGCGCTGCCGCAGGGGCGGGCGCCGCGGCCGGTGCCGCAGCCATCGCCACGCCGCCGCGCGCAACGCGGATCTTGCGTTCGCCATCTTCGACTTCGATTTCGGTCAGTCCGGTGTCGCCCAGCATTTCGGCGAGCTCGCGAACGAGAGCGGTGTCGACATTCATACCGGACTTGCCGGTGCTGCCTTTACGATCGGCCATGGAACCCCTTGCGTATTGTTTGCGCCGCCTATGCTACCCGCGCGGCGTTTGGGCAAGGGGTGAGGGCGCAAATTAGAGCGCGGCGGCTTTCTCCAACGCTACGGCATAGCCGCGCGCTCCTAGGCCTTTCACCTCGTCCACTGCGGCCATGCCGACATAGGAAAGATGGCGGAAACCCTCGCGTTTCGCGGGGTCGGACAAGTGCACTTCGATCACCGGCACCCCGATCGCCTTGATCGCATCGAGCAGCGCGACCGAAGTGTGTGTATAGGCCGCGGCGTTGAGCAGCACCGCCTTCGCTCCGGTGCTGCGCGCCTCGTGCAACCAGTCGACCAGCACACCTTCGTGATTGGTCTGGCGAAAGTCGATCTCGAGGCCGAGCTCGCGCGCCTTCCCGCCAAGCATCGCCTCGATATCGGCGAGCGTATCGGAGCCGTAGATTTCCGGCTCGCGCGTGCCGAGCAGGTTGAGATTGGGGCCATTGAGAACGAAAACGGTGTCGGTCATGGGAAGGGGTTAGCGGCAATCGGCGGGCCGCGGAAGGGCCGCGATGCTTCGCGTATTGAGCGAGGTTTTCGGAACAGCGCAGGCCGTTCGAGTGTCTTGTGTCAGGGGAAAGGAGGTCCCGCGCATGCTAGACACTCTCGCGATCGAAATTGCCAATCACGCCACCCGGATCATCGAGCTGACCGGGATCGCCATCATTACGATCGGCGGCTTCGCCACCTTGGCCCTGTTCATGTACCGGCTGGTCTGCGGGTACGACCGCAACGAGGCCGTGCAGAAATTGCGATCCAGCCTCGGCCGGGCCATCCTGCTGGGGCTCGAATTCCTCGTCGCTGCCGACATCATCAACACTGTCGCCATAGAACCGACATTGGAAAGCGTTGCCGTTCTGGCGGGAATCGTTTTGATCCGAACTTTCCTGAGCTTCAGTCTCGAGACGGAAATCGAAGGGCGCCTGCCCTGGCGCCAGAAAGCCGACGCGGGCTGAGAAAGCTCTCTCCGCGAGACCTACTGATCCACGCCCTTGACCTTACCCCACTGGCGCGCCGCGGTGTAGCCGAGGTACCCCGTTCCGAAGAGCGCGTAGAGCGCTTCGGGCAGCGCGGCGAGGTAGCGGGTCATGCCTTCGCCGATGGCGCGCGCAGTGATGGGGTCGAAAGCGGCGATCACGCCCATCGGCATGCTGAACAGGATCAGCGCGTACATCACGTAAAGAAAGCTTGGGCGGGCGCGGCTGGTCCAGGGGTCACTGCTTTGCGCTTCGGCGACGATGGCGGACAGGCGCGCCTCGATCTGCTTCAACTCCTGCGTGCCTTCGAGCGCAAGCAGTTCGAGCTTCGCCCGGGCCCGTGCGTCCTTGTCGGGGATCACCTTGTCGATGATCGAGGCAAACGGGCCGATAAGCGATTCGATGAGCGGCATGGGGCGTCTCCGGTTGGCGAGACCGAATCGAATAACCAGATTGGTTCGTGTAGGAAAACGCGAACGTCGGCGCGGGGCCGCGCAGATCGTCATGGCTGCTGCGATATGAGGGAAGTCCACTGGTCGGGATGACTGGATTCGAACCAGCGACCCCCACACCCCCAGTATGGTGCGCTACCAGGCTGCGCTACATCCCGAAACCAGTGGAGGCGGCCCTATAGGGCGGGTGTTTGAGCATGGCAAGCACAGTTCGCAGGCAATTCGTTGCCCCGGCATCGCATTGCTGCTAACCGCGCCGCACTTTCGCAAGAAGGGTGGTGCAGGCGGCTTGAACACGGCGCCCGCGCGCTCCAATTGCGAATTCGACACAACGCCAATTTCCGACAGGTATTTCATCGATGATCGATCTTCTCGCCGCCGCCGGTAGCGCCGCAGCCGAGCCGCCCGCATGGACGGGCTGGGTCCTGCCGCTGGGCATGCTGCTGATCCTGTGGTTTCTCATCCTGCGCCCGCAGATGCGCCAGCAGAAGCAGCACCGCGAACGCGTCGCGGGTCTCGCCAAGGGCGACGAAGTGGTCACGGCCGGCGGACTGGTCGGCAAGATCACCAAGGTCGAAGACCACTACGTCCATGTCGAACTGACCAAGGGCATGACCGTCAAGGCGGTGCGCAACACGATCGGCGAAGTGCTGTCGTCGCGCGACAAGCCTGCCGCAAACGACTAGACGGGGCGCACCACTTCATGCTCGATTTCCCCACCTGGCGTAAGATCTGGCTATGGCTGATCGCCGGCCTGTGCGTCTTTGCCGCGCTGCCCTCGCTGCTGTCGGCCACCAGCATCCGCTGGCCCGATGCCCTGCCGCAGCCGATGGTCAATCTCGGCCTCGATCTCGCCGGCGGGAGCCATATTCTGCTTGAAGCGGATGCCGCGCAGGTCGCTGCGCAGCGGCTCGAGAACATGGAAGAAAACGTGCGCAACACCATGCGCAGCGCCGATCCGCGGATCCGCATCGGCGACGTTTCCACCCGCGACGGGCGGCTCAGCTTCATGCTCGACGATCCCGGCCAGGTGGACCGCGCCCGCGAACTGCTGCTTCCCGCGATGAACGGCACCGGGCTGGTGCGCGAATGGGACATGGCGGTCGAGGACGGCAACCGCATGGTCCTCACCCCCACGCAGGAAGGCACCGACCAGGCTGTCAGCGATGCGATGGAAAGCGCCACCGAAGTGGTCCGCAAGCGGATCGACGAACTGGGCACGCGCGAACCGACGATCATCCGCCAGGGCGATACGCGGATCGTGGTGCAGGTGCCCGGCCTGCAGGATCCCGACCAGCTCAAGGCGCTGCTCGGCCAGACCGCCAAGCTCGAATTCAAGCTCGTCGACCAGAACGCGCTGCCCAGCGATGTGCAACAGGGCCTCGCCCCGCCGGGATCGGAAATCTTCCCTCATGTCGATACCTCCGATTTCGCGGGCACCTCGCTGGCGGTCCGCCGGCTGGGCGGTATCCGCGGCGACAATCTGACCGGGGCGCAGCAGAGCTTCGATCCGCAGACCAACGAACCGGTCGTCAATATCCAGTTCGACAGCGACGGCGGACGCCGCTTCGCCAAGCTGACCACCGACAATGTCGGCAAGCCCTTCGCCATCATCCTCGACGACAAGGTCCTGTCCGCGCCCAATATCAACGAACCCATTCGCGGCGGCTCCGCGCAGATTTCGGGCAGCTTCTCGGTCGAGACCGCGAACCAGCTGGCGATCTCGCTGCGGTCGGGTGCGCTGCCGGTCGATCTCGCCGTGATCGAGGAACGCACCGTCGGGCCCGATCTGGGCGCCGATTCGATCAAGCGCGGCATGCTGGCGCTGGGTGTCGGTTCGCTGCTCGTCATCGCGCTGATGATCGTCAGCTATGGCCGTTTCGGCGTTTATGCGACCGCGGCGCTGGGGATCAACGTGGCGATGCTGCTGGGCATCATGGCCGCGCTCAACACCACGCTGACGCTGCCGGGTATCGCGGGCTTCGTGCTGACCATCGGTGCGGCGGTCGACGCCAACGTGCTGATCAATGAACGCATCCGCGAGGAACGCAAACGCGGGCGCCGGGTCATCGCCGCGGTGGAGAACGGCTATCACGAAGCCAGCCGCGCGATCTACGACGCCAACATCACCAACTTCATCGCCGGTGTGCTGCTGTTCCTGTTCGGTTCGGGTCCGATCCGCGGCTTTGCCGTGGTGCTGATCATCGGCCTGTTCACCAGCGTCTTCACCGCCGTTACCCTGACCCGCATGTGGGTCGCCGGCTGGCTGCGCAAGGCCAAGCCCAAAGACATCGTACTGTAAGGAGGGCGACGATATGAAACTGCTCAAGCTCGTCCCCGACGACACCAATATCAGCTTCCTCAAGTGGCGCGTGCCCTTCTTCGCCATCAGCGTTCTGCTGATTGCGGTCAGCTGGGCGCTGGTGCTGACCAAGGGCCTCAATTACGGCGTCGATTTCGCCGGCGGTCTCGAAGTGCGCGCCACCTTCACGCAAAGCGAGGAAGCGCCGGTGGTGGAACTGCGCGACCAGGTCGAAGCGCTCGGCTACGGATCGCCGGTGGTGCAGCGCTTCGGCGAAGACAACCAGGTTTCGATCCGCGTGCGCCTGCCCGACGAGGTTTCCGCCGACAAGGAAGCCGCGCAGCAGGCGGCCAACGATATCGTCGACACGCTGCAGGCTGAATATGACGATTTCCGGCTCGACGGGAACGACAATGTGTCGGGCAAGGTCTCGGGCGAATTCCGCCAGACCGCGCTTTATGCATTGCTGGCCGCGATGGGGGCGATCGCGCTCTACATCTGGATCCGGTTCGAATGGCAGTTCGGTGTGGGCGCGCTGTTCGCGCTGTTCCACGACGTCAGCCTGACGCTGGGCATGTTCGCGCTGTTCCAGCTGGAATTCAGCCTCCAGATCATCGCCGCGATCCTTGCCATCATCGGCTATTCGCTCAACGACACGATCGTCATCTACGACCGCATCCGCGAGAATTTGAAGAAATACCGCAAGATGGAACTTCCCGCGCTGCTCGACCTGTCGGTCAACGAAACGCTGGCGCGGACGGTGATGACCTCGCTCACGCTGCTGGTGGCGCTGTTGCCGCTGCTGCTGTTCGGCCCCGCCAGCCTGTTCGGCATGGTCGCCGCGATCACGCTGGGCCTCTTCGTGGGTACTTACAGCTCGGTCTATTCGGCAGCGCCGATCCTGGTCTGGCTGGGCGTGACCAGCGACAGTTTCGTGCCGACCGAAAGCGTCGCCGACGAACAGGAGAAGAAGGCGCGCGGCCTGGTCTAGGCGATCGCGTCGTAATGGGCGGCGAGCGCGGCGGCGTTCGCTGCCCAGCTGAACCGCTCCACCGTCGCCGCCACCGCCTGGGGCGGGCGCGGGTTGCGCGTCACCTCGTCGATCCCTTCGCGCACCGCACGGCACGTCCGCGCCACGATGACGCCCGCCGCGGGTGAGGTGACCACCTCGCGCGCGCCGCCCGCATCGGTGATGACGATCGGCGTGCCGCAGGCCAGCGCCTCGATCCAGGCATTGGCGAGGCCTTCGCTGGCGGACGGCAGTACCATGGCATCGGCCGCGCTCAGGATGGGGGGGAGCAACGCAGGTTCGAGGCTGCCGAGGAAATCCACGCGGTCGGCCACGCCCACCTGCCTCGCCAGTCCGCGCAGGCTGGTTTCATCCGCCCCCGCACCGACCAGCAGCAAGCGTGCATTCGGCAGATCGGCCAGCGCCTTGATCACGAAGGCCTGCCCCTTGCGTTCGATCAGCGCGCCCACCGTAACCAGCACCGTGTCCGACGCGGCCAGCGGGATGCCGAAGCTTTCGCCGAGGCGCTTTTTCAGGCCCACGTGATCCATCGGGCGAAACAGGTCGCGGTCGAGCCCGGTGTAATGCACCGTGATCTTGTCGCGCGCCATTCCCAGCTCTGCCATGTCGTCGGCCAGCGTCTCGCACACGGCCAGCACGCCTGCGGCGGCGTCGGCGGTTTCCAGCAGGGCATCGCGGCCATAGGCGCGCGCGCCCCAGTAATGGATGTCCGCGCCGCGTGCCTTGACCGAGAATGGCACGCCCAGATCGCGCGCAACGGCCATCGCGGCGGGACCGTCGGGATAGAAGAATTGCGCATCGACCAGATCGAACGGCTGCTGCGCGTGAAGTTCGCGCGCGAGCGGCAGGACCGCCCTGGCGATCAGCCCCGGATTGAGCCGTCCGCCGATTTTCGGGAGCAGGCGGAATACCGGTCGACGCACGGTCATGCCGAATTCCTGCGTGTCGCAAGCGGCCTCCGACAACGCGCGATAGCGGCCCAGCACCAGCGGCGGCAGGCCGATGGGGTTGATGACCGCCGCGTCCCAATGCGTGTCGCGCTGGAGCGCTTCGAGCGACTTGGCCACGAAGATCCCGAAGCGCGGCTGCGCCGTGCTGGGGAACAGGGTCGACAGCGACAGGACCCGGCGGGTTTTCGCCACGGTCACAGCCGCCGTACCAGCATTTCCGCCACCGCGATCCACGCCGGATTGTCGACCACCTGCTGCTTTTCGCCATGCCCGGGAGGCAACAGCCCAACCATGCTGCCCTGTCGGTCGATCAGCCGCCCGAACGCGAAGCGCCCACCCTTGCGGGGCACCAGCACGTCGCGGTTGATGGCGCGGGCAGCGTCCTCGGGCGCGATCCGGCGCAGCCACAGCTGGTCCCCGGGGCGGTATTCGCCATGCGGGAATGCGATATCGAGCACCATCAGCGATCCGCCCCCGCCGAGATCGGTGGCGAGGATGGCGTCGCGCGGGGTGGCCCGCGCTTCCGGCCCCGCCTGTTCGAGCGTCGCAACGACTTGCGGGTGATCGCCGCTTTCGCTGCGCACCAGCATTTCGGGTTCGACCCCCAGCGCGGCGGCAATCCGTTCCATCCATTTGAGCGACAGATTGCGCATGCCCGTTTCCAGCCGGCCCACCGTTTGCGGAGTGGTCGGCGGCTCGCACGCAGCAGCCAGATCGGCCAGCGTCAGTCCCTTCTGGCGGCGGATATCGCGGATGCGGTTGATCACTGCCTAATTCCCGGAATAACCAAATTGGTTTTCCATCTTTCCTACAGGAACCAGATGGAAGCAAGGGCAAACTTCCACCCACCGCAGGAGAAATGCCGATGCGCCGCAAGCTTGTCGAACGTGAACTTACCGAGGAAGGCCCGTGCCGGGGCAGGGGAGCACGGCCCGCACGGCGCAGCGTGACGGTCAATCTGGCGGAAAGCCCGCTGTCCTGGCTGCATGCGCGTGGACATTTGTCCGACCGCCGGTTCGATGCCGCCGAGCGGTTGCGGCTGGATTACGAAAAGGCGCAGCTGGCGCCGTCGGTCACGATGCGGTGGGATCCGGTGCGGGTCGATTGCGCAGGAAGCGGCGGGGACGGGCTCACGCCAAGCGAGCGGCAGCTTGCGGCGAAAGCGCGCTTCGATGGTGCGATGGCGGCGGCAGGGCCGGGGCTGAATGATATCCTCTGGCGTGTCGCCTGTTGGGGTGAAGGCGTGCCGGCGGCGGAAAAGGCGCTGGCCTGGCCCGCGCGCAGCGGCAAGCTGGTGCTCGGCATGGCGCTCGACCGGGTGGCTGATTTCTATCGCCTTAGTTGATGCTGCGTATGCTCGGGCTTTTTCGCTCAGGACCGTGGTCCATGCGGTCCATGTCTCCCGCATGCTGTCGGGATGGCGCGGGGGCAATCCTAGATATGGCGGCCAATCGCTTCGCGCAGTTCGGGCAGGACTTCGGCCTCGAACCACGGGTTCTGCCGCATCCAGATCGTCGAACGCCACGCGGGATGCGGCAGCGGGAAGAAGTGCGGCAGGAATTCGCGGTAACGGCGCACGCGTTCGGTCATCGACAGCCTCCGCGCACCTGCCAGGTAATGGCCCTGCGCATAGGTTCCCACGAGCAGGGTCAGCCGGTCTTCGGGCAGCAGGTCGAGGATGCGATGGTGCCATTGCGGCGCGCATTCGCGGCGCGGGGGCTTGTCGCCGCCGCTGGCCTTGCCGGGATAGCAGAAGCCCATCGGCACCAGCGCCACCTGCGCAGGGTTGTACATCTGCTGCTTGGTCAGCCCGGTCCATTCGCGCAGCCGGTCGCCGCTGGCATCGTCCCACGGGATTCCGCTGGCATGGACCTTCGACCCGGGTGCCTGGCCAATGATAAGCAACCGCGCAGTTGCCGAAAAGCCCGTCACCGGGCGCACACCATGCGGCAGATGCGCCGCGCAGGTGCGGCAGCCGGCGATCGCCGCGCGCAGCTCTGCCTCAGGGCTCACGCTCCGGCTTGCTCGGCGAGCTCCAGCCAGCGTTCCTCGGCGGCGTCCTTCTCCGCGCGGGCATTCTCGATGCCTTGCGAGATGTTGGCGAAGCGTTGCGGATCGGCGGTATAGAGCGTGGGATCGGACAGGATCGCCTCGCCCTTGGCGATCGCCGCTTCGAGCTCCTCGATCCGCGCCGGCAGGAGCTCGAGGTCGCGCTGGTCCTTGTAGGACAGCTTGGCGGGCCTTGCAGGCGGCGGGGGCGGGGGCGTGGACGGAGCCTTGCCGCCCGGCTTGTCCGCCTTGGCCTTGCTGGCGATGGTCTGGCGGCGCTTGCGCTGCCAGTCCTCGTAACCGCCCGCGACCACGTCCACCCTCCCGGTCCCATCGAGCCCGAGCGTGATCGTCACCGTCCGGTCGAGGAAGTCGCGATCGTGGCTGACGATCAGCACCGTGCCCTCGTAGTCGGCGATGACCTCCTGCAGCAGGTCGAGCGTTTCGAGGTCGAGGTCGTTGGTCGGCTCGTCGAGCACCAGCAGGTTGCTCGCCTTGGCGAATTCGCGCGCCAGCAGCAGCCGGCTGCGTTCGCCGCCCGACAGCACGCTGACCTTCATGTCGACGATCTTGGGGTCGAACAGGAAGTCCTTGAGATAGGCCTGCACATGCTTGCGATTGCCGCGCACGTCGATCCAGTCGCCGCCTTCGGCCAGCACCTGCCGGACGGTCTTGTCGGCAGTGAGCAGCTGGCGCTGCTGGTCGATCATCACGCCCGTCAGCGTCTTGGCGATCTCGACGCTGCCGCTGTCGGGTTCGAGCTCGCCGGTGAGCATGTTCAGCAGCGTGGTCTTGCCCGCGCCATTGGCGCCGACGATACCGATGCGGTCGCCCCGCTGGATGCGCAGGCTGAAGGGCTTGATGATCGTGCGTTCGCCATAGCTCTTGCTGATCCCGTCGGCGACGATGACCGATTTGGACTTGAACGAAGCCTCGGTCGCGAGCTGCAGCTTGGCCGTGCCGCCCGCGGTGATCATCGAGGCGCGCTGTTCGCGCATCTGGTAGAGCTTCTCGAGCCGGCCCTGGTTGCGCTTGCGCCGCGCGGTGACGCCGCGTTCGAGCCAGTGTGCTTCGAGCTTGAGCTTGGCGTCGAGCTTGTCCGCGGCCCGGGCCTCTTCGGCATAGACCTGCTCTTCCCACGCCTCGTAGCCGCCGAAGCCCACTTCCTTGCGGCGCAGGATCCCCCGGTCGAGCCACAGCGTTGCGCGCGTCAGCCGCTTGAGGAAGGTACGGTCGTGGCTGATGACGAGGAAGGCGCCCTTGTAGCGCTCGAGCCAGCCTTCGAGCCAGTCGATCGCGCCCAGGTCGAGGTGGTTGGTCGGCTCGTCCATCAGCAGGAGGTCGGGGTCCTGCGCCAGCGCACGCGCAATGGCCGCACGGCGCTTCTCGCCGCCGCTCGCGCCCTTGGTGGCGCGCGTCATGTCGATGTCGAGCTGGCCCGCGATCGCGTCGACCTCGTGTTCCTGCGGGGCGCCGGCACCGGCCAGCGCCCAATCCATCAGCGTGGCATGGCCGGTCAGGTCGGGGTCCTGCTCGAGCACCACGATTCGCGTGCCCGGCTTGATCTTGCGCTCGCCGGCATCGGTTTCGACCTGGCCGTCGATCATCCGGAACAGCGTGGTCTTGCCCACGCCGTTGCGTCCGATCAGCGCGATCCGGTCGCGCGGGCCGACGTGCAGGTCCAGCGGCTCGTGGTCGGGCCCGCCGAACAGCCACTTGCCGCCCTGCTGCAGGGCGATGCCTTCGAGGCTGAGGATGGGGGGCTGTGCCATAGGCCGCGCGAGGTAGGCGCGCTTGGCCCCCGCCGCAAGCCGTCAGCGGGCCTGGCGCTGCTCTTCGACCATCTGCGCGACATCGGCGAGCAGCGCATGGGCATCGAAGACGATCCCGTCCTTGATCGTCCAGCGCACTCCGCCGACCTGTTCGATCGCCCCGGTTTCCCGGTTCAGCCGCGTATGCCCGGTGCCATAGAGGACCTTGAGATTGGCGAGCGGGTTCTCGGGCACGATCACGAGATCGGCGAGCTGCCCGACCGCGATGCGCCCCATCGGCGGTTCCTGCCCGAGCGGTTCGTACAAGGAGCGCGCGCCGTCGAGCGTTGCGGCGCGAATGACCGCCAGCGGCGACAGGCCCGCTTCGCGCAGCATCTCGAGCTCGCCGATATAGGCGAAGCCCCAGGTCTGGTAGATGTACCCAGGGTCCGAGCCTGCGGTGACGCGTCCGCCGCGGTCGTGGAAGTCCTTCGTCAGTTCGAACCACTTGGCGTAGAAGTTACGCCACGCGACCTCGTCCTCGCTGGTCCAGTCCTTGTAATAGCTACCGTGATTGGTCGCGCTGGGGGCGTAGAAATCGCCGAGCGAGGGGAGCGTGTACTTCGCGTGCCAGTCAAAACCGCGCGCCCGCATGACATCGCGGCTCGCGGCATAGATGTTGAAGGTCGGGCTGAGCGTCACGTCCTCGTCGATCAGCAGGTCGACATAGTCTTCCCACTTCTCGCTACCCGGCTCGACCGCCTGCGGGGCCAGCCGTGCCACCCAGGCGAAGCGCGACTGTTCGTCGAAGTAGTTGTAGTCACCGGGATAGTGCGGCAGCCCGGCCTTGAGCAGACTTTCGAAGTGGCCGTAGAAATGCGTGACGTCTTCGAGCCCAAGTTCGACCGCAGTGCGCGCGTTGACTTCGGCAACGCCCGTCTGCGCCAGATGGGCGACAGTGCCCATCTGCAGCTTCTCGGCTTCGTCGAAAGCCGCTTCGAAGACTGCGGGGGAATAGCCGTTGAAGAACTTCACCCCCCAGTATCCCTGCGCCTTCGCCCAGCGCACCCATTCGCGCGCAGCGGCAGGCGTTTCGGGGGTGCCGCGGTCCCATTTGTCGCCGAACACGGCATAGGGGATCAGGCGCGGCGCGGTGATGGTGTTGGCGGCGCTGCGCCGCGTGTCGCTGATATCGGGCGTATCGGGACCGAAGTAGAAGCTGACGCCGCGGACCGTCGTCACGCCATGCGCAAGCCACAGCTTGTAGCCATAGGATGGCTGCGGCGCCTTCGACGCATCGCCATTGTGGCCGTGGACATCGACGAAACCGGGGAGGACGTACATGCCCTGCGCATCGACCACGTGCTGGGCAGTTTGCGCCTCTGCGGCCGGGGCCCCGCCGGGATAGAGTGCGGCAATGCGATTGCCTTCGACGACGATGTCGACCGGTCCGGCAGGCGGTGCGCCGCTGCCCTCGATCACGGTAGCCCCGCGAATAAGCAGTCTGTCGAAGGGGCCTTCGCCTTCGCCGGCGGGACGATCGGGCACGCGCTCCATCTGCGCGGCGAGCGGCTGGCCCCCCAGTCCGGCAAGCGCCGCCAGTGCCAATGTCCAAGCTTTCATAGATACCCCCTGAAGTCCGCGACGGTGGCTAGCGGCTGCCACGGTTCGAGGAAAGCGGGAACATTCCCGTTCAGCAAGCCGTAAAGCAGCCAAACGGATAATCCGTTCGACCTATGAGGAGCAAAGCCATGATCCGTTTCGCAATTCCCGCCCTGGCGGCAGCCACCTTCGCTTCCGCTGCGCAGGCCGCCGAAGTCCAGATCCAGGCGCAGGGCCCGGTCGTCGAACTCACCGTTAGCGAAGTGGTCGACGCCAAGCCCGATAGCGTCGATCTGAGCGCGGGCGTGACCAGCCAGGCGCGCACCGCGGTCGAGGCCATGCGGATCAACGCGCGTAAGATGACCGCCGTGATCGACCGGATCAAGGCGCTGGGCGTGGACGCGGACGATATCCAGACCGCGGGCATCGATCTCAATGCGCAGTACGACTACGACCAGGAGACGCGCGAACAGGTCTTTCGCGGCTATCAGGCCTCCAATCGCGTCAGCGTGACGCTGCGCGATGTCGACCGCGCCGGTGAATTGCTCGATGCGCTGGTTGCAGCCGGGGCGAACAACGTCGGCGGTCCCCGCTTCTCGCTGGACGATGACAATGCCGCGCGCGCGCAGGCCCGCAAGGCCGCGTTCGACAATGCGCGCTCGCAGGCGCAGCAATATGCCCAGTGGTCGGGCTTCACCAGCGTACGGCTGCTCGAAGTGAGCGAATCCGTGGCCGCCGGCTCGCCGATCGCCTTCGAGGAATCGGCCGGGCGGCAGGCGATGAAGGTTGCCGATGCGCCGACCCCCGTCGAGCCGGGGCTGGTCGGCACGCGGGTTTCGCTGACGGTGAAATTCGAGATGACGCGCTAGGTCGAACCATCGCTTCCGCGCACATTCACCCCTTGTTCAATGCCCTGCGGCTAGGCAGACACGCATCATGTCACGCATTCTGACCTTATTGCTGGCCGCCGGGCTCGTCGCGGGCCCCGTTCTGGCCGAGCCTGCTTCTGCGCAGCAGCGCCGTTCCGAACAGGGCGAGGCGCGGCGCGAGATGAGTGCCGGCAACATCCTCGAATTGCGCGATATCGAGGCGCGTATCCTGCCGTCGATGCGCGGGGCCGAATATCTCGGGCCCGCATACGATTCGACGGCGATGGCCTACCGGCTCAAGTTCATCAAGGATGGCCGCGTGATGTATGTCGATGTCGATGCGCGCACCGGCAAGGTGCTGCGGCGCAGCCGCTGACCGGGCGCCGAAACGCGGGCGCGGTTGACGCGTTAACCGACATGAACGAAACGCGGCGTAAACTATCCGAGGACGGACTTATATGCGTATCCTGATCGTCGAGGACGAGCCCACGCTGGGCGAGCAGCTGAAATCGACGCTCGAACAGAATGGCTATGCGGTGGATCTGTCCACCGATGGCGAAGACGGCCATTTTCTCGGCAGCACCGAGGATTACGATGCAGTGATCCTCGATCTCGGCCTGCCCGAAATCGATGGGCTGACCGTGCTCGGCATGTGGCGCAAGGAAGGCCGCAAGTTCCCCGTCCTGGTGCTGACCGCGCGCGATAGCTGGTCCGACAAGGTCGCCGGCCTCGACGCCGGAGCCGACGATTACCTTGCCAAGCCGTTCCAGACCGAAGAGCTGATTGCCCGCCTGCGCGCGCTCATCCGCCGTGCTTCGGGCAATACGTCGAGCGAGCTGACTGCCGGTGCGGTCCGCCTCGATACGCGGTCGGGCCGGGTGACGCTGCAGGGCGAACCGGTCAAGCTGACCGCGCAGGAATACAAGCTGCTGAGCTACCTGATGCACCACAAGGGCAAGGTCGTCAGCCGCACCGAACTGATCGAGCATATCTACGATCAGGATTTCGACCGCGATTCGAATACGATCGAGGTCTTCGTCACCCGCATTCGCAAGAAGCTGGGTGCGGAAGTGATTACGACGATCCGTGGACTCGGGTACAGCCTCGACGACCCCGCCGACCAGCCGCGCGCCTGACGGGGCGTCCGGCGCGGTTGCGAAGGTCGGGAAATCCCCGCCGGCGAATCCTGCCGCCGAAAATCCGGTGACCGTGGCCACGCCGCCGCCCGCCAAACGCAGCCTGGCGCGGCGGATGATGGCGATTGCCGCGCTGTGGATCGGCGTGCTGCTGCTCGGCGGCGGTTTCGCGCTCGATCGGACGCTGGTCCGGCTGGTCGAGGACAATTTCGACGAACAGCTCGAATATGTGCAGACCGCGCTGATCACTTCGGCCGAAATCGACAGCTTCGGGGATGTGCAGCTGTATCGCTCTCTCGGCGACCAGCGGTTCCTCGAACCCAATAGCGGGGTTTACTGGCAGGTGACCGGCGAAGGGCACCAGCCGTTCCCCAGTCGCAGCCTGTGGGATCGCAACCTGACGGTGCAGGGCGATCACTTCGACAACGAACCCCATTTCTACGATTCGGACCAGTTCGAGGACGAACCGCTGCGGATCGTCGAACGCACGGTCATCCTGCCCGACAGCGACACGCGCTGGACCTTCGCGGTGGCCTCGGCTCGCGACGAGCTCGATTACCAGATCACGCGGATCCGTTCGATCCTGGTCTGGAGTTTCGCCGCGCTCGGGCTCGGTTTGCTGACGATGGCGATGCTGCAGAGCTGGTACGGCCTGTCGCCGCTGCGCCGGGTGCGCGAGGCGATCCTGGCGATGCGGACGCATGGCACCAACCGGATCACCGCGCCGCTCCCGCTCGAGGTCGAACCGCTGGTCGATGAGATCAACGCACTGCTGGCCCATACCGAGCAGCAGGCCGAGGAAGCCCGCATGCATGCCGGCAATCTGGCGCATGCGCTCAAGACCCCGCTCACCGTCCTGACCAACGCCGCGACAGCGCACGATCCGCGCCTGTCCGATCTGGTGTGCCGCGAAACCAAGACGATGCAGCGCCATGTCGAGCACCATCTTGCCCGCGCGCGTGCCGTGGGCCGGCGGGCCAGCGGCCATGCGCGTGCCGAAGTCTGGCCAAGCGCGGAAAGCGTGCTGCGCGCCGTAACCCGGATTTACGAGGACACCCGCTTCGACCTCGATGGCAACCGCGATGCCGCGGTCGCGATGGAACGGCAGGATCTCGACGAGATACTGGGCAATCTGATCGAGAACGCTGCCAAATACGGAGGTGGCAGCGTGTTCGTGACGATCGATGCCGAGCGCGCGGCGAAGGACTGCACGATCTGGATCGAGGATGACGGTATGGGCATCCCCGAAAGCGCGCGCGCGAAAATCTTCGACCGCGGTGCACGGCTCGACACGGGCAAGCCCGGCACCGGGCTCGGCCTCGCCATCGTCCGCGATGTCGTCCAGATCTACGGCGGTTCGGTGGATCTCGGCGAAAGCGAGGACCTGGGCGGCTTGCTGGTTCGCCTGACGCTGCCGCGCAGTGCGCCGTAGCGCGCGGCTGCCAGTTAGCGGCCGGCAGCGCGTTCGTGGTGGCGGATGACCTCATCGATGATGAAGCGCAGGAATTTCTCGCTGAATTCGGGGTCCAGTTCGCTTTCCTCGGCCAGGTTCCGCAGCCGTGCGATCTGCGCCTGTTCGCGCGAGGGATCGGCGGGCGGCAGCGTGGCCTTCGCCTTGTATTCGCCCACGGCCTGCGTGATGCGGAACCGTTCGGCCAGCATGTGGATCAGGGCGGCGTCGATGTTGTCGATGCTCTTGCGAAAGCCGGCGAGCACGGGATCGGGCGGGGCGTTATCGGACATCTGGGTACGCTAACAAGAAATGTACGCTTGCCAAGAAAGCTTGCGCAGACCATGGCCAAGCCGAAATGTCTGCCGACGTACTTACCCTGCCGCGCAAGGAGCCCGAAGGATCGATCGAGCCGATGCTGGCTCTCACCGCTCCGGGCATGAACCAGGTCAATCAGGTCATCCTTGACCGGATGCAAAGCGAGGTGCCGTTGATCCCGGCGCTTGCGGGTCACCTGATTTCGGGCGGCGGCAAGCGCCTGCGCCCGATGCTGACGCTCGCGGGTGCGGAGCTGGTCGGTTACACGGGTAACCGGCAGCACAAGCTCGCCGCGGCGGTAGAGTTCATCCACACCGCGACGCTGCTCCACGACGACGTCGTCGACGGCAGCGACCTGCGGCGCGGCAAGGCGGCCGCCAATATCATCTACGGCAACCCGGCGACCGTGCTGGTGGGCGATTTCCTCTTCAGCCGCTCGTTCGAACTGATGACCGAAGACGGCAGTCTCAAGGTTCTCAAGATCCTGTCGGGCGCATCGGCGATCATTGCCGAAGGCGAAGTCGACCAGCTCACCGCGCAGCGCAAGATCGACACCAGCGAGGAACGCTACCTCCATATCATTCGCGCCAAGACCGCCGCGCTGTTCGCCGCGGCCAGCCGCATTGCTGCGGTGGTCGCGGAATGCAGCGAGGAACAGGAGCAGGCACTCGACGAATATGGCCGCAATCTCGGGGTGGCATTCCAGCTCGTCGACGATGCGATGGATTACGATTCGAATGCGGCCGCCATGGGCAAGGACCGGGGCGACGATTTCCGCGAAGGCAAGATGACGCTGCCGGTCATTCTGGCCTATGCGCGGGGTAGCGCGGAAGAGCGTGAATTCTGGAAGGCAGCCATCGGCGGCTTCAAGACCAGCGATGCGGATCTCGACCATGCGATCGAACTGATCGATCGGCACAATGCGGTGGCGGACACCAAGGCGCGTGCGCGTCACTTTGCGCAGTGCGCGATCGATGCCCTGTCGATTTTCCCCGACGGTACCGCGCGGCAGGCGATGACGCAGGCTGCGCTGTTCTCTGTCGCACGCGGGTACTGAGGGGCTTCAGGCTACCGACCACATCCGGATGGGTCTGGCCGGACAGCGGTTGCCCAAGCCGTCTCGACTTCATGCGGACGACGGGGTTAGGGGCAGGGCCATGAGCGATCTACCCATCCACGCGGTCCTGCCCGATCTGCTTGATGCGCTGCGCATGCACAGCGGGGCCGTGCTGGTCGCGCCGCCGGGCGCAGGCAAGACGACCGCGGTGGCGCCCGCGCTGCTCGACCAGCCGTGGTGCAATGGCACCGTCATCCTCACTTCGCCCCGACGCGTTGCAGCGCGGGCCGCGGCCGAGCGGATGGCGCAGGCGCTGGGGGAAAAGCCCGGCGAAACGATCGGTTATCTGACCCGGCTCGACACGAAGCGATCCGCACGAACGCGCGTGCTGGTCATGACCGAGGCGATTTTCGTCAACACCGTGCTTGCCGATCCCGAGCTGGCAGGCGTTTCGGCGGTGCTGTTCGACGAAGCGCATGAAAGGCACCTCGACAGCGACCTGGGGCTTGCGCTCGCGCTCGAAAGCCGGGCGGTGCTGCGCGAGGATTTGCGCGTGCTGGTCATGTCGGCGACCATCGACGGCGCGCGCTTCCGTACGCTGCTCGGTGACGATGCGCGGATGATCGAAAGCGCAGGGCGCGCGCACCCGCTGCAGATCGAGTGGCTGGGCGCGATGCCGCAAATCCCGGTGGAAGACGCGGTCGCCAAGGCGATCGGCACGGCCTGGCGCGAACAGGCGGGCGACATCCTTGCCTTCCTGCCAGGCGTGCGCGAGATCGAGTGCACGCGCGAACGGCTGGAAGGCCGCTTGCCGAATGCGCTCGTCCTCCCGCTGCACGGGCAAGTCGATCCGGCGGGCCAGCGCGCCGCGATCCGGCGCGATCCCGAGGGGCGTCGGCGGATCGTGCTGGCAACTGCCATCGCCGAGACATCGCTCACGCTCGACGGCGTCTCGATCGTCGTCGATGCTGGCCTGTCCCGCCGCGCGGAATTCGACCGCGCGGCCGGGACCACGCGGCTGGTCACACATCGCGCGAGCCAAGCGGCTGCCGCGCAGCGGGCAGGCCGCGCCGCGCGGCAGGGCCCGGGTGTCGCCTACCGGCTATGGGAAGAAGCCGGTCACGCGGGCCGTCCCGCATTCGATCCGCCCGAAATGGAAACCGCCGATCTTGCTCCTCTGGTGCTGGCGCTGGCGCAATGGGGCACGGGCGATCCCGGCGAACTGGCATGGCTCGATCCGCCGCCTGCCGCTTCGATCGCCGCGGCACGCAGCACATTGGCAGCACTGGGGGCACTCGATGCCGAAGGGCGCATTACCGAGACGGGAAGCAAGCTCGCCAAGCTCCCTCTCGACCCGCAGGGAGCGGCGTGCGTGCTGTTTGGTGCCGAACACGGCGTAGCAGAAGATGCGGCGCGGCTCGCCCTGTTGCTCCAGGAACGCGGGCTCGGCGGGCAGGGCGAAGATCTGGAGGCGCGTCTCACGCGCTGGAACGCGGACCGGGGCGCGCGTGCGGAAGCGAGCCGCAGGCTGGCGGGCCGCTGGGCGAAAACCGCACGCAGCCTCGTTTCGGCGAACGCGGATGCCAACCGGCCCCCATCCGGCATCCTCCTCGCAGCCGGACGACCCGAATTCATTGCCCGGCGCCGCGATGCGAGCGGAGAGAGCTGGATCGCCGCCGGCGGGCGCGGTTTCGTCCTCGACCCGGCATCGCCGCTCGCACGCGCCGACTATCTCGTCATCGGTGATGCGCAGGGGCAGGCCAAGGGGGCGCGGATCACTTCGGCAATCGCGCTGGCCGAAAGCGATATCGAACGCTGGCTGCCCGAGCGGATCGAACGCCGGCAGGTCCTGCGATGGAATGGGGAACGGGTCGAGGCCCTGCTCGAACGCAGGCTCGGCGCGGTCACTCTCGCGCGCGGACCCGACCCTTCGCCGGACCCGCAGGCCATCGCTGCGCTGCTGCTGGAAAAGGCGCGGCAGGATGCGGCAAAACTCCTTCCCGCGGAACTGCTTGCGCGTGCAAGCTATGCCGGGATCGAAGCGCTTTCACCCGAGGCCCTGGCGAAGACCGCAGATCTCTGGCTGCTGCCGCTGGTCGAGGGGCGGCGCGATCTGAACATACCGAAGGGCAGACTGGTCGATGCGGTGCTGGGCCAGCTCGATTGGGATAGCCGCCAGACGCTCGACAGTGCAGCTCCCCGCGTATTTGCTTCGCCTGCAGGCACGACGCATGCGATCGACTATACGGGGGATGATGCACCGAGCGTCGAAGTGCGCGTGCAGGCATTGTTCGGGCTGGAACGCCATCCGCTGGTCGGGCGCACGCCCTTGCTGCTCAAGCTGACGAGTCCCGCGGGGCGTCCGATCCAGTCGACGCGCGACCTGCCGGGGTTCTGGCGGGGGAGCTGGGCCGACGTGCGCAAGGACATGAAGGGTCGTTACCCCAAGCACCGTTGGCCCGAGCAGCCCTGGGCGGAAAAGCCGAGTTTGAAAACCAAGAACGCCTTTTCAAAAACCGGCGGCTGACTTAAGGGCGCACCCATGGCAGCACGAATCTATCAGCGACCGAAGAACGCCATGCAGTCGGGCAGGGCCCGGACCGATGAATGGGTGCTCGAATTCGAGCAGTCCGAGGCGCGGCGTCCCGATCCGCTGATGGGGTGGACCGGCAGCGGCGATACGCAGGCGCAGGTTCAGCTGACTTTTCCGACGAAGGAAGAGGCGCAGGCCTATGCGCGCAAATACGATATCGTTGCCCGCGTCCATGCTACGCCGCCCAAGAGCCTCAAACTGCAGGCCTACGCCGACAATTTTCGCTGAGCGCAGCTCACCCGGCAGCGGGGTGGACGGTGCGTTTTAGCGTTGCCGCGAATGCCCGGCCTGGGGGCTGGACAAAACCTGCCAACCTCACCATATGGCGCGCCGGGAGTCGGTCGGACGTTTGCGTTCGCTCACCGGGTCAGGTCCGGAAGGAAGCAGCCCAGGTGAATTGCGGCGGGTCGGCCGGCTCCTCTTTCACCCACAATTCGTAACCGTGACGGCATGACTTTTGCCGCGGTAGTGCCTACCTAGTCGGCAATGGGTGATTCACCGGACAATCCTGACAGCCCCCCGTGGGACGGCGCCGCGCAAGAGGTCGATACGCCCAGTGCGGCGGACCTCGAGAAGGCGGGGCAGGAACAGATGTTCGGCGGTGCTGCACCGCAGCCTGCCGCGCCTGCGGCGCCGCATGCCGATGGCCCGGCAGAAGCATCGCCTCCGCCAACTGTAGACGCCGCCAATCCGACGCCGGTCGATCCCGCACAGCCCTACCGCGTTCTCGCGCGCAAGTACCGGCCGCAGACCTTCGCCGAACTCATCGGGCAGGAAGCAATGGTGCGTACGCTGGCCAATGCGATCGCGCGCAACCGGCTGGCGCATGCCTTCCTGATGACGGGCGTGCGCGGGGTGGGCAAGACATCAACCGCCCGGCTTATCGCGAAGGCCCTGAACTGCGTCGGACCCGACGGGCAGGGCGGCCCGACCATCAGCCCCTGCGGCGTGTGCGAACCCTGCCGCGCGATTGCCGAGGGGCGCCATATCGACGTGATCGAGATGGACGCCGCCAGCCATACCGGCGTCGACGATGTGCGCGAGATCATCGAAGCGGTGCGCTACGCGGCGGTTTCGGCGCGCTACAAGATCTACATTATCGACGAAGTCCACATGTTGTCGCGCAACGCTTTCAACGCCTTGCTCAAGACGCTGGAAGAACCGCCCGCGCATGTGAAGTTCCTGTTCGCCACCACCGAGGTCGAAAAGCTCCCGGTGACAGTGCTCAGCCGCACGCAGCGGTTCGATCTGCGGCGCATCCCGTCCGAACTGCTCGAAGCGCATTTTGCGTCGATCTGCGAAAAGGAAGGCGTCGAGGCGGAAGCCGAGGCGCTGCACATTGTTGCCAACGCGGCAGAGGGTTCGGTTCGCGACGGCTTGTCGATCCTCGACCAGGCCATCGCGCATGCCGATCTCGATACCGACAGCAAGGTGACCGCAACGCGGGTTCGCGACATGCTGGGCCTCGCTGACAAGAGCGCACAGCGGCGCCTGTTCGGCCACATGCTGGAGGGCGAGGGCAAGGCCCTGCTCGAGGCGGTCGACGAACAATATGCACTGGGCGTAGAGCCTTTGGCGCTGCTGCGTGCGCAGATGGATGTGGCCCACCGGATCACGGTGGCACAGGTTTCCGGCAACGAGCCCGAAGGGGTAAGCGCGGACGAGCGCGAGCAACTGGCGGAATGGGCCGCGCGGATCCCCACCGGCCAGTTGCACCGTCTGTGGCAATTGCTGCTCAAGGGGCACGAGGAAGTCCGGCTTGCGCCCGATCCGCTGGTTGCGCTGCGCATGGCGCTGCTGCGCACCCTGCATGCCGGACAGATGCCCGATCCGGGCAAGCTGGCCAGGAAGCTCGAAACCCTTTCCGAGCGTGGACCTGCGCCAGCATCTCCCCCCGCACCGGAAGGCGGGGGCGAGGCGGCCCCGCAGGCGGCGCTCGACTGGCAGGAAACGGTCGATGCGATCGATGCTTCGGGGATGATGCAGCAGGCCAGCGTCATGCGCCTGCAGGTGCGGGTGGTCGAGTTCACCGACGGTACCCTGCGCTACGGGCGCGATGCGAAATATTCCGAAGATATCGCGCCGGTCCTGCGCGAGACATTGCACCGCCATACGGGCAAGCGCTGGACGGTCGAGGAAGTGCCGGGCGGGGATGGCGCGCCCTCGCTGGTCGAAGTGGCCGAGGCCGAGCGTGATGCGGCCGCCGCAGCAACACGCGCGCATCCGCTCGTCAGGGCTGCGCTCGACACCTTTCCCGAAGCGGAATTGATTGAAGACGGCGGCGCATCCTCCCAGCGCCGCGAAATCCCTTGGAGTAGAAAAGCATGAACATGGAAGAAATGCTCGCGCAGGCGCAGAAAGCCGCGGAAACGATCCAGAAGCAGATGAGCGATGCCCAGGCCAAGCTCGACGAAATCGAAGTCGAAGGATCGGCGGGCGGCGGCCTCGTGAAGGTGCGCGCGACCGCGCGGGGCCGGATCGTCGGCGTTGCGATCGACGACAGCCTGATGAAGCCCGAAGAAAAGCAGATGCTCGAGGATCTGGTCACCGCGGCGTTCAACGACGCGCGCGATCGCGCCGATCGCGTATCGGGTCAGGAAATGGACAAGATCCAGCAGGGCGCCGGTCTTCCCGCCGGGTTCAAGCTGCCCGGAATGTAAGATCGGGGTGCGCGCCGGGTCGGTGCGCGCTCTCAGCGGGCCAAACACGGCCTTTCCGCCAATGTGCACTTCCCTGGCCGGGGCGTTTCAGAAGCGCTCCGGCCATGACATATCAGTCCTGCCGAGGATGCGGTCGTCGCCGTTCGTCCAGATCGCGGTTGTTGTCGAAGGTGCGCCAGCCCTCGCGGTCACGGATCAAAGCCGCGTCGCACCGCGCGCAATTCGTCCGGAAATTCATCCCATCGTCCCAGACATGGCGACGGTTCACGCGATGGCCGCGCATTTTGCAGACCATTGAACCCAGCATCGCTAGCCCTCCCACTGCAGAACGCGTCTTGGCACCGAGTCGGTGTATGGTTAAGCGACATTAAACGCGTGTGAAGCGCGTCACCAGCCATCCACATGACTTTGACCGGCGGCGTTGCGTTGCGGGACATGGCTCACCATATTCCTCGGGAACGGCCGACAAAGGCCCCCAATGGAATTGATTGATGACCCAGAGCTACCCCCTTCTTCCCCTGCGTGACATCGTGGTGTTTCCCGGCATGGTGGTGCCGCTGTTCGTGGGACGTGACAAATCGGTCGCCGCGCTTGAATCGGCGATGGAAGGAAGCAAGGACATCTTCCTGCTCGCGCAGCTCGACCCCGGCTGCGACGATCCCGAGCGCGACGATCTGTTCGACGTTGGCGTGGTGGCGCAGGTCCTGCAGCTGCTCAAGCTGCCCGACGGCACCGTTCGTGTGCTGGTTCAGGGGTCGGCGCGGGCATCGCTCGAAGCGCTCGAACCGCGCGGCGAATTCGTCGAAGCGGTGGTTTCGTCGAGCGATCTGGTAACCGCTTCGGGCAATGAAGTGGTCGCGATGATGCGGCAGGTGGTCGAACAGTTCGGCGAATATGCCAAGCTCAACAAGAAGTTGGGCGAGGACGCGGCGGACCAGCTGGGCGATATCGACGATGCCGGCGAGCTCGCGGATACGATTGCCGCGGCGATCAACGCCAAGGTGTCGGACAAGCAGGCGCTGCTGGTCGAGCGCGACCCGCTCAAGCGGCTCGAAATGGTCATGTCCTTCATGGAAGGCGAGCTGTCGGTGCTGCAGGTGGAGCGCCGGATTCGTGGCCGCGTGAAGCGGCAGATGGAAAAGACCCAGCGCGAATACTATCTCAACGAACAGCTCAAGGCGATCCAGAACGAGCTGGGCGGCGACGACGACGCGAGCGACGAAATCGCCGAACTGACCGAAAAGATCGCCAAGACCAAGCTCAGCAAGGAAGCCCGCGAAAAGGCCGAAGCCGAGCTCAAGAAGCTCAAGGCCATGCAGCCGATGAGCGCCGAAGCGACGGTCATCCGCAATTATCTGGACGTGCTGCTCGACCTGCCCTGGGGCAAGAAGAGCAAGGTCAAGAAAGACATCGGCAAGGCGCAGCAGGTGCTTGATGCCGATCACTACGGGCTTGAGAAGGTCAAGGACCGGATCATCGAATATCTCGCGGTGCAGGCGCGCACGCGCAAGCTGAAGGGGCCGATCCTGTGCCTCGTCGGCCCGCCGGGCGTCGGCAAGACCTCGCTGGGCAAGAGCATCGCCAAGGCGACGGGACGCGAATTCGTGCGCCAGTCGCTCGGCGGCGTGCGCGACGAAGCGGAAATCCGCGGGCACCGGCGCACCTATATCGGCTCGCTCCCGGGCAAGATCGTCACTAACCTCAAAAAGGCGGGCAAGATCAATCCGCTGTTCCTGCTCGACGAGATCGACAAGCTGGGCCAGGACTTCCGCGGCGATCCCGCTTCGGCGCTGCTCGAAGTGCTCGACCCCGAACAGAACAGCAAGTTCCAGGACCACTATCTGGAACTCGACCTCGACCTGTCGGACATCATGTTCGTGACGACGGCGAACAGCCTGAACCTGCCGCAGCCCTTGCTCGACCGGATGGAGATCATCCGGCTCGAAGGCTATACCGAGGACGAAAAGGTCGAGATCGCCCAGCGCCACCTGCTTGCCAAGCAGATCGAGGAACATGGCCTCAAGGAAGGCGAATTCGAGCTGACCGAAGAAGGTTTGCGCGACCTGATCCGCTATTACACCCGCGAGGCGGGCGTGCGCACGCTGGAGCGGGAACTCGCCCGGCTGGCTCGCAAGAGCCTGCGCAAGATCCTCGAAAACGAGGTCGAAAGCGTCACGATTACGCCTGACAACCTCAGCGAGTTTGCCGGGGTGCGCAAGTTCAAGCACGGCATGAGCGAGGAAGAACCTCAGGTCGGTGCCGTGACCGGGCTCGCCTGGACCGAGGTCGGCGGCGAACTGCTGACGATCGAAAGCGTCACCACGCCGGGCAAGGGCGAGATCAAGACCACCGGCAAGCTCGGCGAAGTGATGAATGAAAGCGTCGCCGCGGCGTTCAGTTTCGTGAAGGCGCGCGCGCCGCATTACGGGATCAAGCCGAGCCTGTTCCAGCGCCGCAACATCCACATTCACTTGCCCGAAGGGGCAGTCCCGAAGGATGGCCCTAGCGCTGGCGTGGGGATGGTCACCTCGATCGTCTCGACGCTGTCGGGGATCTCGGTACGGCCCGATGTCGCCATGACCGGCGAGGTCACGCTGCGGGGCCGCGTTCTCGCCATCGGCGGGTTGAAGGAAAAGCTCCTCGCCGCACTGCGCGGCGGGATCGGCAAAGTCCTGATCCCCGAGGAGAACGTCAAGGACCTCGCGGAAATCCCCGCGAATGTGAAGGACGGGCTGGAAATCGTTCCCGTGGCCCATGTCGACGAAGTGCTCGCGCATGCGCTGTGCAGCGTGCCGGACCCGATCGAATGGACCGAAGCCGACGATCTCGCAGCGCAGCCCGACCACGCACAAAGAGTGGCATCACAGACTGCGCATTAACAATTGATGTGCTGCATTGCAGCGACTCGCATGGTCCGCGGACTCGGTTTCGCGGACCATGTCGCGTGACCACTCGCCAGATTGATTGGTGAATTCGCGGTTCACCCTAGTTTTCCGCTGTCTTGCCCTGAAATCCGCTGTTTTCAGCCAAAAATGCCTTTGACAGCGCGCCTAAAAAACTCTCAATTCCTTCGTCTTCGCCGAGGCGATTCAGCCATTCCCACCCGAAGACAAAACAAGGGGGTTTCCCAGAATGAACAAGAACGACCTGATCACCGCAGTCTCCGACTCCAGCGGCCTTTCCAAGAGCGACGCTTCGAGCGCGGTCGAAGGCGTTTTCGACGCCATCACCAAGTCGCTGTCGAGCGGCGACGAAGTGCGCCTGGTGGGCTTTGGCACGTTTTCGGTCGCCAAGCGCAAGGCCTCGACCGGTCGTAACCCGCGCACTGGCGAGCCGATGACGATCAAGGCTTCGAACCAGCCCAAGTTCAAGGCCGGCAAGGGCCTCAAGGACGCCGTGAACTAAGCACGATTTCCGCATCCGCGCGCTTGACGCGCGGATGGAACCGAACTGCGCCGCGCTTTCCATCCCGGGAGGCGCGGCGTTGCCGTATCGTTCAGTCGAATGCCACCAGCGCGGTGGGCGGCTGCTGCTTCGACGGCCCTACATTCCACCTCAGCGACTGCCCGCGTGCGTGCGGCTTGGGGCCTTCATCGGTGTTGTTCGCCAGGATCCGTCCATCGGTGACGATCGTGAATGTGCCCTGGGGCACGACAATTCGCGGGGCTTCGCCGCTTTCCTCGGCCTGTGCCATGGCAGCAAGGGCGGCGAAAGACGCCGTGCCCCAGGACGGTTCTTCCTTCCCTGCAGCAAAGGCGGGGGCATCGACGCGCACTTCGCCGCCGTCGCGCAGGTTGATGCTCACGAAGGCATTGGCCCCCGGCATCCCTTCGACCGTGGGAAAGACGAAATCGTGCGTCAGTGTCCCGGCAGTGACGAAGCTCACATCAAAGAGGCCGTCACCCCGATACTCGACCTTTTCCCAGCCCCGCTGGCGTTCCAGCCGCGTAGCGATCTCTTGCGCGGCCTGGGGGTCGGACGGATCGATACTGCCGACGAACTGGCGCAGCATTTCCGCTTCGCGTACGCGCTCTGCCGCGCGTTCGCCGGCAGTCTCTTCCCATTCAGCGCGCTGCGCAGCGATCTCGGTCTCGCTGCACTCGCGGACCTCGTAATCCTCGTCATAGCATTCGGCTTCGAAGCGCTCTTCGCTCGCCCGGTTCATCTGTGCCAGCTGGCTGAGGGCGAGCATTTCGATCTCGCCGTCATAAGCGAAGGAGAACCTTTCGTCGGAATACAGGTGCAGTTCGCTGCTGAACGTCCCCGGCGACAACAGACATCCGCCGAGCGCGAACGATGCGGACAGCGCGATAAGGATGCGGTTCATGTCGGTTCCCCCGTGTTGAAGTGGGCTAGCGCGTGGCGACCGCGTAGAGCGCTATCGCTCCCGCGTTGGACACGTTGAGGCTCTCGATCTGCTCTCCGATCGGCAGCTTCGCGAGCACGTCGCAATGCGATTCGATATTCTGCCGCATGCCTTCGCCTTCGGCCCCGAGCACCAGCGCGATGGGGCCTGCGGCCAGCGTTTCGCCCAGCGTCGCATCGGCAGTGCCGGTCAGACCGATGCGCCAGTATCCCGCCTCGGCGATCTGCTCGAGCGCGCGTGCCAGATTGACAACGCGGACCCAGGGCAGCACTTCGAGTGCGCCGGAGGCCGATTTGCCAATCACGCCGCCTTCGGGCGGGGCATGGCGATCCTGTGTGACAAGCGCGGCGGCGCCGAATGCGGCCGCGGAACGCATGATGGCGCCGACATTGTGCGGATCGGTGACCTGGTCGAGCACCACGATCGGGCGCGCCGGGTCTCCGTCCAGTACCTCGTCGAGATGCATGTCTTCCAGCGGCGCGCATTCGAGCACGAGTCCCTGGTGCGGGGCATCCTTGGCCACCAGCCGCGCCAGATCGGTCGCTTCGGCGTATTCGAGCGGGAAATCCGCCGGCAATTCGCCATCGAGCGTATCGATCGCATCGCGCGTCGCCCATAGCTTGCGATGCACCCGGTCGGGGTTCTTGAGCGCGGCTTCCACCGCGTGCCGGCCCCACAGGCGCACCTGCCCCGATCCCGCGCGGCCGCTGCCCCGGCCGCCCTTCATTCGGCCCGCACGGCCCCTGAGTGCACGTTTGCGTTCGCCTTTAGCCATCGAATACGTCCTGTCTGTAACTTTGCATGGGCCTGTGCCAGCGAGGGCATTGACAGGCAAGCGCCGCTTCGCCAAAGGGGCGCCTCTCGGCACGGGGTCGGACTATCCGATCCCTCGATTTCCTCAGTGAAATGGCCCGTGTGGACAGGTGGCCGAGTGGTTAAAGGCAGCAGACTGTAAATCTGCCCGCGCAAGCGTACGCTGGTTCGAATCCAGCCCTGTCCACCACCACCCTTTCTTTCAGCATCTATCGGCATCCCCAAAAATCCATGGAAACCCCTGGATTTCTGAGGTATACTGCCTCTATTCCGTCCCCACACAGCCGCCGCGATCCACCCGCATCCGAGGCCTAGTGTGGGGAAGGTGTGGGGAAAGGTAGATGCTTCCCCACACTTGTACTTTCCGGAACGGCCTGCGGAAATGTGGGGAAGGAAATGGGCAAGCTCACGGCGGTAGCGGTAAAGGCAGCTTTAGCGAATCCGGGCACGTATCAGGATGGGGAAGGTCTTTTCCTCAAAGTTGGGAAAACCGGCTCGGCTTCATGGCTGCTCCGACTCCAGCAAGATGGAAAGCGTCGGGACATCGGGGTTGGGAGCGCAAAGCTGGTCACGCTGGCGGAGGCACGCGAGAAAGCGAACGAACTGCGCAAGGCCGTGAAGGTCGAAAAGCGCGATGTTCTTATGGAGCGCAAGGACGAGGCTGCCGCCAAGGTGACCTTCCGCGAAGCCGCTACACAGTATCACTCCGAAAACAAGGCGGGCTGGAAGAGCGCTGTATACGCGCGCCAGTGGCTGGCCAGTCTGGAGAACTACGCCTTCCCCAAGCTTGGCGACATGCCGACCGGCAGTATCGCTGCAGCTGACATCATCGATGTACTCACGCCGATCTGGCAGGAAATCCCGGAAACCGCGCGCCAGGTACGCAACCGGATTTGCGCGGTACTGGACTACGCACACGCCAAGGGCTGGCGGTCGACCGAAGCGCCATCTGGGAACAGTAGCCTGAAAGCAGGGAGGGGCCTGCCACGGCAGATCAAGAAAACCCAGAATCGAAAAGCGATGCCTTACGTCGCTATCCCATCGTTCCTGACCGCACTGAGGCGCAAGCCATCCTTCGGACGCTTCGCGCTCGATCTCCTCATCCTGACCGGCACGCGCTCGCAAGAGGTCCGACTCGCGACGTGGGAAGAATTCGATCTGGAAGAACGCCTTTGGACGATTCCCGCCGAACACATGAAGCGAAGCAAGGCACATGTGGTCCCGCTCTCCGAGGCCGCACTGGGAGTCCTCGCGAAGGCGGATGCGTTCCGCGTCGAGGGGGTTGAAGTAGTATTTTCCGGGGCGACGGGCAAAGCGATGTCCGACATGACATTGCTCAAGGTGCTGCGTGACATGCAGGAACCCTTTCACGTCCACGGTTTCCGCTCGGCATTCACGGACTGGGCGGCAAACGAGGGTTTTCCCAATGCAGTTGTCGAGGCAGCGCTCGCGCATAAAACGCCAGACGCGGTTCAGGCGGCGTATCGCCGCACCACTTACCTCGGCACTAAGGAGAATCCTGGTATGCGGGTGAAGCTCATGGACGCTTGGGGAGCCTACTGCGCGGCCAACGTGGCATCATAAAGAGACGAATTCGATGGAGCGACGGCTTTCGTGTCTGAATGCTTTAAGCTGGATGCGATTGGCGGCAGGCAATTGAAGCATACGCTTTAACGGTTCCCTGAAAATCTTCTGATATCGGAATTGCGTCATGAGGCCGGAACCCACGAAAGCAGAGATAGCTCGCAGAAAGAAAGTGGCAGCTCGTTCCGCATTAGCCGATGCCGTGAGCAGAAGTTCCAGCGAAAAAAAAGTTGAGCCTAAACGGGCAGATTTCGGACTGCCGTCAGACTTTGATTTTGAAGAGTTTGACGCGTTCCTGAAAAAACGCGAGCGGCTTTCGCTTGCCGTAAAGTCGATCATATTCGCAATCCTAGCCGCTGCATTCGTGTTCGCATTGCACGATGACAGTGAGGATCCCAATTTCATGATGAGCTATCTGGGGCCGTTGTGACGTGACCCCCAGCTTTCCCCCAGCTGGGATTAGAGTCTGGCCGCGTTGTTGCGCATAAGCGCGGTTGAAGCAATGGGCTGCGTAGCGGAGCCCGTAGGGCGTAGCGAAGCAGGCCATTGCTTAT